>Ga0172380_10000081_pt1 | contig 205622 bp, 187 predicted proteins | sample Leawe162metaG_FD_119747 | JGI IMG/M metagenome (GOLD analysis project Ga0172380, IMG submission 119747) | Leachate microbial communities from a municipal landfill in Southern Ontario, Canada - Leachate well 162 metaG | ecosystem: Engineered > Solid waste > Landfill > Unclassified | place... | reverse complement strand
CCAATTTCCATTCTGCCATCCATTGCAGCAGTTCGTTTGTCTTTTCCTTTATCTAAGTGCTTTTGAATGTTTTCTAAAACTACGGTAGCATCATCTACCAAAATACCAATGATTAAAGACATTGCAAGCAAAGTCATTAAGTTTAAGGTGTAACCCAAAAGCCACATCACAGCGAATGCGGTAACTAAAGATGTTGGAATAGCTACCAAAACGATTAATGAATTTCTAAAACTTCGTAGAAATAAAAGCATTACTAACGAGACCAATAACACCGCTAAAATCAAATCAAAAACTACAGAATTAACGGCTGCAATCGTGTTGTCGGTGCTATCGTCTGCAATAATAAATTTCACACCCGAACTGGCATTTTGTTGTTCGATGGATTGAAATTTTTCTCGAACGGCTTTTGAAACATCTACTGCGTTTGCATCTCCTTGTTTTTTCAACATTAAACCAATGCCGTTTTTACCATTGTAGCGACTGATGGAAGTTGTTTCTTTTATACCATCAATTACATCTGCTATGTCTTTTACATAAACTGGACTTCCTAAAACAGGCATAGCGACTTGGACATTTTTAATATCCTCAATAGATGTAAATTTTCCCGTTAAACGAACGGAATTACTTTCTTTTTCGGTTTGCACCTTTCCAGCAGGCAAGTCTAAGCCCGAACGATTAATTGCTTCAACCACCTGAGCCATCGAGATTTTATACAATTTCAGTTTGTCCTGATTGATTTTTACTTGTATTTCTCTTTCCTCTCCACCTAAAACAGTGATCTCTGCAACGCCTTTTATTTGTTGAATTTGGGGTAGATAATCATCCTTCATTTTTTGATAAAACTCGGTGGCAGACAAATTACTTGTTGCACTGATAGACATTATCGGTAAATCATTTGGCGAAACTTTACTCATCACAGGACTTAAAATATCCTGGGGTAAATCTTTACGAATGTTATCAATGTAGCGTTGTGCGTCTTGCATTGATTTATCCAAATCTGTTCCATATTTCAAATTGGCTATAATGATAGAAGCATTGGGCAATGACTTTGTAACCAAGTAATCAACGCCCTCTAAATTCGATAAAGCATCTTCGACTTTTCGTGAAACAGATGTTTCTACTTCGTTTGGTTCGGCACCAGGGTAAACAGTTTTAATTACAACCACTGGCTGGTTAAAGTCGGGCATTAACTCGTAACTCAAGTTTTTATACCCGATAAATCCTACTAATGTAAATACGCTGAAAAGCACTATTATCAGCGAAGGACGTTTGATTGATATTTCTGTAATATTCATTTTTCGCTGATTTTATTTAACAATTACATTTGCACCATCAAAAAGATTGATGAAGCCATTCGTTACAATTACATCACCTTCATTTAGTCCAATTGAAACAACAGTTTTGTTCTGTATCTTTTTTAAAATAATGATGTTTTGCAAAAGGGCTTTGCCATTTTTCACAATGAAAACTTGTGATTGGTTGTCAGTTCCCTGTATAGCAGATGACGGAATGATTATTCCCTTTCCAAATGTTTCGCTTTTAAGTAAAACTTTACCAAACATTCCTGATTTTATTTTCAAATCGGATGTGTTATTTACCGTAAACTGAACAGGAAAACTACTGCCCATATTGGCTTTACTGCCAATCATCGTAGTTTTTCCAGTCAATAGCATTTCAGAATAAGCATCTACCGAAAGAGAATAGCTTTGATTGATTTTGAACTGGCTTAAATCTTTTTCAGGAACATTTACGGTGAATTTTAAAGTTGTAATGTCTGTTATTTGCAACAATGGAACGCCCGGTGCAGCAAAAGCTCCTTCTTCACTCAATTTTGCAGTAACTACTCCACTAAAAGGTGCTTTGATTTTGGTTTTGTTTATCTGCTCCAACAAAGTTGCTTTTTGAACTTTTACAGATTTCAAACTTAACACTGCTTTTTCTAGTTGAACACCTTGAATGGCATCTGCTTTGGCTAAAATGGTATAGCGATTTACATCTGCTTCCAATCCTTCTAGTTGCACTTCAATAGTTTGTAGTTGCAATCTCAGCAATGAATTGTCGAGCTGAATTAAAGTTTGACCTTTACTTACCAAGCTTCCAGCATCAACTAAAATGGTGTTGATTTTTCCTTGTAATTCTGCACTTATTTTGGTTTCCTTGTTGGGCTCAAATGTACCTGAATAAGAAAATTCCGCATTCACATTTTCAAGTTTCAATGTATCTGCCTGAACATTTATTACTTGTTCTTTATCGTATTGATACACTTTACTCTGCGTAAGTTCCTTGTTTGTTTTCAACTTAATTACCACCACGGCAATTATCGCCAACGATATGAGAATGTATAACACTTTTTTTAGTATTGATGATTTTGTATTCATTGTGATAATTATTTGGTTGATGAAATATTTCCTGTGAGTTTTTTTAGTTCCAAATCTGCTTTTAAGGAATCAATTAAAGCAGATAAATAAGTTTGTTGGGCTTCACGCATAGCATTGTCTGCGAGTAAAACATCCGTTAAACTCGCCGTTCCTTGTTTTTGTTGAAGAACGGTTTGCTCATAGATTGTTCGTGCCAGTTCAATTTGTTCCGTTGCTGTATTTACCGTTTTTTTAGCGACTTCTATTTGTAGTTTGGTATTTTCAACTTGCAGATTATTTTGTTCGGTAAGCATTCCAAATTGAAGGTCATTGTTTTGGATTTCCAGTGTTTTCACATATATTTTTCGAAGCGTAACAGTTCCGTTAAATAGCGGATAAGATAATTGAATACCTGCAAAACCAATCGGATAAAAATCAAGGAAAGAAGTAGGTTGCCCGCTATAACCAAAGCCTGTTGTTCCATACATTCCAGCCAGATTTAAAGAAGGTAAATACCTTGATTTATTGAGCGTGTTTATTTCATTTGACAATAAACGGTTTTGAGTTTTTATAATACGAATATCTAAAGTTGATACAGGGGTGTCCTGATAGCTATCGGGATTTGTGCTTGGATATTGAATGTTTGGATCAATTTGTAGATTTTGTTCAATAGAAAAACCAAGAGCAAATTTCAACGCATTCAAAACTTGCTCATATTTGCTTTTGATGGTTTCTTTTTGGGTGGTTAATTGTGATACTTGCAATTTCACCTTGCTGACATCTGTTCCTTTGGCAAGCAATTGTTCATTCAGCAATTGCATATTTTTTAGAAGTCTTTCTGCATTAATAAGATTACTATCAATAAATGCTAATTGATGGTGAAGGATTTGGGCATTGTAATACAGATTTGATATTTCATAATAGATTTGCTCCTCCGTTTTTTGATACTGCAACTCTGTCAATTCTGAGGCGATTTTTGTTGTTTGAATGGCTCCATAGACTTGTGGATTATACAAAGGCATTGAAAGTTGCAAGTTTGCGTTGATGTTGTGCGGAACACCAAACTGTGCTGCTCTATACTCTCCTTCGGGAGCAACAGGGTTTAAAGCATTAAGCGGCAATAGCTGATAGGGTAAGTTGGTGAAATATTTATAATCCGCATTGGCTGTTACTTTTGGAATTAAATTGGCTTTGGCTTCTTTTTCTCTTTGTTCACCAATAGCAATATTATTTCTACTCATTTGAAGGTTTTTGTTATAAACCTGTGCGGTGTCAATACATTGTTGCAAAGTCCAAGTTTGTGCTTGTGCAGATTGAAATCCTACTATTATTAGTAATAGAACAATAATGTGTTTGTGAATATTCGCTAACTTCATGTGATAATTTTTTTTATTTGATGAGTATTAATTGACTTTCAATTGTTCCTTCAACCCAATGTTTTACCATGGCTTCAATGTTTATATAATCACCCGATAGTAGGGTTTCTTTAATACCATTTTCGTTTTCAAAAATTACTTCACCTTCTATACAGATCAAAAGTGCCGGAGTTTTGGTGATATGTTCTTTTAATTTTCCGCCTTGCAAAATTTGTATGGCAGTTGCATTTCCGAACTCACTTTTGAAAAGAGAAGTTGCTGAAACTGTTTTATCTTGATGGTGTAATTCTTTTAGGTTCATTGGAAGTATTGATTAAATGTTTTGAATGAAATTTGAATGTATTTAAATTTTAATGCCTCAGTTTCGAATTTGGCTTCTGAAAGTTCTTTTACCAAATCAGTGTATGGCAACAACCATTTGTGCAATTCATCGTGAGCCTCTCCTTTCATTGTGCAATTGGAAGTAAGTAAATCAATGTTTACTTGCAATTTTTCACTTAATAATTTGTAGTCTTTTTGCTCGACTTTGGTAAAGGAAACAATTTCATTTTCCATATTTCTGATATGAACCAACATATTTGCATCAACTTTCCATTTTTCACCTTTGTTAAGATTGATGGCCTCACTTCCATCCTCGTGAAGATGTTTATTGTGCTCGGCTACTTCTGTTTGATTAGTTGATTTATCTTTTGTGGAATTGTCACAGCTAGATACCATAAGGCTAAAAGCAGCCAGTGATAGTATTAATTTATGCATTTCTTTGTTTTATTTAATTGTATATTGATGTTGAAAAATGCTACGATTGCGACTACAATCGTTACCGTAATTCTAAAAATCATTGCATCAATAGTTTTTGATTCATAAATACCACCCGAATTAGCGTGCATTTGAAGTCCAATAAATGCAGTTATCAGTATAATTGCTGAAACACCCAATAGAGTAGCTGTCCATTTTTTGATTTTAATAAATCCATAAGCAGCAAACAAATACAAAATGCTACTGATGAAATTTGACCAAACTACAAATAGAACATAATTACCCTCTTTAGCTCTGATACCAAACAAATTAAAAATTACGGAAGCACTTAGAAATAAAGTCAGTAAGGCAAATAAAGTTACTACTACAGCCAAAATGTATGGAACGTATTTTTTCATTTTGTTTTTATAAGTGTCAATACAGATTGTATTAAATTGTCACCATTTCGGATAATGTCAAATTGAAAGTTAGCAACCCTCCATTTGTACATTTGTAATCGAAAAGTTCCCATCACGATATGCATCAATTCTTCGGAAGTAATAGAATTGGTGAAAATGTTTTTTTGTTGGCCTTCCATTATAATAGGCATCAAATGTTTCATTTTTACACTCATTATTTTCGATATAGTTTCATTGATTCTTTGGCTTTCTTCCATCAATCCGTCAGAAAATACTGCCACTACAAAATGTGGATGCTTATTAAAAAACGAAAATTGATTTTGAAACAGTGTTTTAAATTTTTCATCGGGCGATTGTCCACTTGAAATTGCATTTGTATAGCGTTCATCCATACTTTTAGCAAGATATTCAAGTAAGGCAATAATGATTTCTTCCTTGCTTGTAAAGTGCCTGTAAATGGCACTTTCTGAGAATTTCATTTCTTTAGCAAGGTTCTTAATTGTTAAACCACCTACTCCCGAAGTAGTCAGTATTTTACCAGCTGCTTCTATAATTTCAAGTTGTCTGTCTGAAATTGCTGTTGTCATTTATTTTTAGTTTATAGTTTTCATTTTCAAAAAGGCAACCCCTAACCAAATCACAGAAGTTGTCATTGCAATTGCTCCAATTAACACCAAAGCTGGAGGTAAACCAAAATATACTTCTGTCAATATTCCAATCGGCATGAATAAGCCGGCAAGTGCCAACCAAGAAATGGCTTTAACATTTGGAAGTTTGTCGCTAAAACGAAGCAACAAATATCCTATTAGAATATTTAAAAAAGCAAAAAGATTTCCGTGTACGTGAGCCAAACGAGTTTCAAAATGTTTACCGATACTATAAGAATTAGCCCATTCTACTTTTCCTGGTGCAAAGTCTCGAAGGTAAATTAATAGAAAACCATAAGCCATAAAAAAACCCATTGTTAGGAACCCAATAGCGATGTTGTTTTTACCGTTCATCTTGTATATATTTTAAGTAAGTGAATATTCGCTCACAAATATACAAGTATTAATTTGACGAACGAATTTCTTGGAGGAAATTCATTCAAAATAAAAGTTAAATAGAATAAATTTGTTGTTTAAGGCAAAATTTTAGCTTGCATTACAGTGGCAATGTTTTTGGCTCTGAGTTTAGCTAAATCAGCATTTTTACCACTGAAATTCTCGTCGATAGTAGCGTTAAAAAGTTTTTGCCATTGCATAAAATCTTCTTTTGACAAAGGTTTTTTATGATGAATATTTTGATGCTTTACCATAGGGTTTCCATCGTATTTTCCCGTATGAAGCAAAACATTTTCCCAGAAATCGTACATGATTGTCAAATGTTGATTCCAATTTACATTTGCAACTTCTTCAAAAAATGGGTTGATCTGGGCATCCTGTTTCACTTTGTCATAAAAAGAGTTTACAAGGAGAACAATGTCAGCTCTTGTGTTAAGTTCTTTGTTCATAATTTTGGTGTTTGAATTATAAATCTTTTTTCAGGAATCGACGCAAGGAAAGCAAAAAAGGGATAAAAATCCACAAAAGTAGAAGCAGAAAGGAAAGTAAAAGGCCAATGTTTGTTCCGAAAAAATCGTGAAAAATAGCACCAGTATACCCCATCATGGCTGAGGAATCAAGCTGCAATAAGATCAAAATCCGCGATAAGTCAATAGGGCTAAATGCCGTGATTCCAACCATCATTTTTTCAATAGGATAATCGCCAAATTGGAAAAGTAGAAACAAAACCAAACCGTCAAACAACAAGGCAAAATACAACCATAATAAAATGGAAAAGCCAATTCCTTTCGCTTTGTCACGACTCAAAATGGAACTTAAACATGCAATTGCCACGAAAATGATGGTAATCAAAACACCTACGGCAATCATCATCAGCGCTTTGTTCCATTCAGCAAAAAGCAACAAGGGTATTCCTGCGCCAAGCAAAAATGCACAGACCAAACTTAAACTCAAACCACTAAACAAGCTTCGCCAAATTTTGGAACGTTTGATAGGATGACTTACTAGTAATTCAATGAATTCGCTACTGTTGTAGATGTAGATGGTTGAAAACAATATAGATACTAGAGGAACAGTAAGTAATATAATGTTGAGTAAAGTCAGCAATCCTTTTGCAGAATTGTCTTCCAAACTGAACGCACTCCAGGAAAACAGGGCTAGAATTACGGTGTAAAAAACAACAATTTTGTTTTTCACGATATCTAAAATGACATATTTTAATATTCGGTTCATGGCATTTCATTTTTTAAAACATGAAGTATGGATTTTGAAATTTTGTCAGTACCAGTTTCTTTTTTCAACTGCTCCACATTTTTGTGAAAAATCAATTTTCCGTCTTGCATAAAAATAATTTGACTTACCAAATCATCTAATTCGCTCAACAGGTGAGACGTAATTAGAATTAATTTTCCTTTGGATTTTTCTTTGCTGATTTTCTCTTTTAAAATTTCTGAGGCCAATGGATCTAACCCTGCGGTAGGCTCATCCAAAATCAACACATTTGGATTGAAAAGAAACGCCAATGTTGCACTCACTTTTTGGGTGGTGCCGCCGCTTAAGGTTCTCATTTTTTTGTCTAATAGTTTATCTATTTCAAATGCTCGATACAGGTCCTCATCGAGGTCTTTTTCGTTGTTGCGAATTCCTTTTACCATGCTAATTATTTGCCCAATGGCCATGTTTTCTGGATATCGGCCAATTTGTGGCATATACCCAATGTCTTTGCGATAAGAAATGGTTTTAAGTATGGATTCACCATTGAAAAGGATTTCGCCAGAATTGGGCAACACCATGCCAAGAATGCTTTTTATTAGAGTTGTTTTTCCACATCCATTTGGACCAATCAAGGCTATGCACTCGCCATTTTTCAAAGAAAGGTTTACTTTATTGAGAACTGTCAGTTTGCCAAATGTCTTGGAGATATTTTGAACTTGTATCATAGGTCAAATGATTGCATTTTTGGTTTTTTATCGATGAAATTGGCGGGTGTAAGGCTGGGCATTAGTTTTTCGGATTTGTCAAGGAGTGTAACCATGAAACTTCGGTACAAGAGCATAGTAGGCGGATTTTTTTCAACGATTACGGAATACAAACTCAAGGGGTGATACGCTACATCGCCAATGCCATCTTTGTTTAAATCGTATCCTTCGTATTTGTCCCAATAGTTTTCGTGAAATTCATTCAAGGTGAGGTTTCCGTTGGTGCTGACGTCAAAAGTATTTCCGATAAAATTGTTGTGTTCTATTTTGTTTTCTAAGCAATTGGCTTGAATTTTCAATCCCCACCCATTCGCTTCAAACACATTTTTTTCCATGTGCAATCGACTGATGCCATCCAAGAATACGGCGGATGTATTTTCTTTAAAATGGTTTCCAGAAATGTAACTATCTGTCAATTCTTTCAGCAGCAAACCGTAGGCAGCGTCACCCCAATTTTTCTCGAAAGTATTGTTCATCATCGTGACTCTTTTGGTAAACATGACAGCTACACCGGCACCATTGTTTTTGAAATAATTGGTAAAATAGGAATCGTCGTTGGAAAACATAAAATGCAAACCGTAGCGAATATTGTCGTGTACTAAATTGCGCCAAACAACGGATTGAGAAACAAATTCAAAGTAGATACCATCCCGATTGCCTGAAATATCATTTCCTATAATTTGGATACTATCGCTTTTCCAGCAATGAATTCCATTCCCAATTTCTTGTTCTTCCTTTCCAAAAGCTACAATTCGATTGTCTTTAACCAAAACATGCTTACCGTATTGAACATAAATTCCGAAAAAATTGTCGTATAAAATGTTGTTTTTTATTTGAATATGTTGACTGTTGTATATTTTAATTCCTCCTGGATCGTCCAATGTAGCGTAGCTCGAATGTTGAATGCGAAAACCATCAACTACTACATGATTTGCTTTGATTGAGATCACCTCAAATTTTCTGTCGCCATCCAAAATCGGGTAATTTTCGCCTAAAAAAACAATTGATTTGTTGATAAGTATATTGCCTTCTTTGTACAGTCCTTTGCTGACCAAAATTGTATCTCCATCTTGTGCTTTTTTCAAGGCCAATTGGATGGATTTGATTTTATGCTTGGAGCCAACTCGCAATGTTTTGGCACTTAACGAGAAAATGACGAAATAGAAAAATAGGAAGGCTACAATTCGATACATGAGTTATTGTTGTCTTAATTCACCCCATTTTAAAACGGAAGTTTTTGCCTTCATAGCAAATTCATCAGCTGTTTTTGCTGATTCAAAGGCGGCCGTATTGCCACCCATAGGACTTTTTAATGCCTTAGAAACAACAAAACTTGCCTTTTGAGCATCTATTAATTGATTATTTTTAGCGTAATCATTGATAAAATACCCAGCAAATTTTACCCGTTTGTTTTCACGGATATAATTTAACAAGCAAAATAGATCGTCGAATTTGTAGATTCTGCCTTTTACCGTAATTACTTCACCGCCAAATCGGCCGTCGGATATGGTCATTTCGCAATGATCACAGCGGTCTTTGTTGATTTTTAAAGGTTCTGGTTCAGAAACCGAACAAGATAGAAACAAAGTTCCTAGAAATAACAGAGTCATGGTTTTTGCAGAAATGTTTTTTTTCTTCCATTTGGAAAGAAAGTGAGTTTCCTTTACGACCACAAAAAACAACAATGTTCCAGCTAAAATAAGTATCCAACCGCCAGTATCGGGAATTGAATATGCGCCAAAATTGAGCAACTGTTTGTACCCAAGAATGGGAGGTTGATACGCCATGCCAGGAACTTTAATGGCTGCATTCGGATCCAAATTGTGACCATACTCGTAGTTCCATCGATAAAAATCTACTGCTGCAAGCGCAACAAAACTTACCAAAGAGAAGAAAAGAATAACGACCCATTTTCGTTTTGCGACGAAAGCAACTAAAAGTGCAAAAACGCCAAAAAAGACAACGATGTACGGTAATATTTTAAATTCAAAAAAATCTTCTGTATGAAGTGTTTTCATGCCAATGTAATGATTCAAACCGTTGATAACCTCAACATCACCTCCAATTTTGTTAGCATGTAATTGCAACAACAAACCTTCAGGATATTGAGGAGCTTCTAATTCAATTTGCCACATGGGGAATAGTAAAGAAACGAAAAACAAGAGCCCAACTATTAAGATTACTATTCTTGAAATTCCTGAAATTTTCAAATTTTTCATGATATATGATTTAAAGAAAAAGGGAACGATGTTCTCACCGTTCCCTTTTTGATATTGTTTTTACTTTTTGGCTTTCGGTAAGTTTGTGCCTAAACTGAAGGAAATAGGTACGGAACTTCCTGCTGGAGATACACGAATATATCCCTGCATCTCTTGATGTAGTGCGCTACAGAAATCAGTGCAGTAGAATGGAACCGTTCCAATTCTGTCTGGCACCCATTTCAAAGTAGATGTTTCGCCTGGCATAATCAGCAATTCAGCAGTTCCAGCACCCTTGATAGAAAAACCGTGAGGCACATCCCAGTCTTGCTCCAAATTGGTTACATGAAAATACACTTCATCCCCTATTTTTATACCTTCAATGTTATCTGGACCAAAATGGGAGCGAATGGAAGTCATATAAATATGAACTTTATTGCCTTCACGAACCACTCTTGCGTCTTTTTCATTTTTCGTTGCATACGGATTTTCATTATCCTCTATTTTGTAAAATTTCAGTTGACCGTTGTTTCGAATCAAATCGGCTGGTGCTGCTTGAGCATAATGCGGTTCGCCAATGGTTGGGAAATCCAAAATCATTTTCATTTTATCGCCTGAAATATCATACAATTGAGCACTTTGCGTCAGTTCTGGACCAGTAGGTAAATATCTGTCTTTGGTGATTTTGTTGTAGGCAATTAAGTATTTACCAAATGGTTTTTTGCTATCTCCACCAGGAATACACAAGTGTCCAACCGAATAATACGTTGGTGCACGGTCCAAAACTTTCAGGGATTTTATATCCCATTTCACAACTTCAGATGATACAAACATGGTTGTATAAGCATTTCCTCTGCCGTCAAATTCGGTATGCAATGGTCCGAGTCCTGGTTTTTGAACTTCGCCATGTAAAACTTTCTCGTATTTCAAAACAGGAATACCTTCGTAATTTCCGTCGTAGGATTTACTTGCAATTGCTTTTAGCATTTTTGTATAACTAAAAACAGGAATCAAAGCAGCCAATTTTCCACTGCCAACAATATATTCACCAGAAGGGTCAACATCACAACCATGTGGAGATTTGGGACAAGGAATCATGTAGCAAATGTCTTTCAGATTGGCAACATCCAAAACAAGAACTTCTGTTTTAATTTCTGAGGTTCCAGAGTGTGTTTTATCGTTCCACTTGTTGTGTGCGTAACGAACTTTTTCCACTTTTCCTTTGCCCGCTTTGATGTATTCTTCTGCTTTTTTCCAATTCACCGCCATGATAAAATCTTTGTCTTTCTGAGACGCATTTACCTCCAAAAGAGTATTGGCTTGTTCCGTATTGTAGCAAGAGAAAAAGAACCAACCATGCGATTTTCCTTTACCGGCATGACTCAAATCGAAATTAACACCGGGCAATCTAAGTTGAAATGCCAAATCCATATCCCCTTCTTTTCCAACTTTGATAAAGCTGACGTGCGCTTTATAGTTTTGCTGATAGGTGTTGATTGGTACATCACCGTCTTCATAATCTCCAGGAACACTGAATCGAGTACCCGCCACTACATATTCTGTATTTTCTGTAATAAATGGTGAAGAGTGATTTCCCGCACTATTCGGCAACTCAATAATTTCAGCCGTTTTGAACCGTTTCAAATCCACTCTAGCAATTCTCGGCGTGTTGTTTCCATTAATAAAACACCATCTACCATCGACCTCACCATTGGTTTGTGACAATTCTGGATGGTGTGAATCATCCCAAGGAATATAACCGTGCGAAGAATTAAGCATAGGTTTGGTTTCTTCACTAAATCCCCATCCACTTTCTGGATCGGCAGAAAAAACTGGAATGACTTTTAGCATTCTACCACTTGGCAAACCATAAACGCTCATTTGCCCACTGAATCCTCCTGATACAAAATTGTAAAATTCGTCATATTCCCCTGGAGCTACATACGATTTTTCAGCAGCATCACCACTCACCGCGTTTCCAGAATTTTTTGGTTTGCACGATACAAATGCGCTCGCACAAACAAGGCTTAGAACAAGGATTTTTTTGTTTAACATTTTCATAATTTGTCAATTATTATTTTGTACCATCATTTTTTCTCATGAATTCTACTATCGATCGAGCATCATCGTCTGTTAAACTTTGATTCGGCATTCTAACCAAACAAAGTTCCAACTGTGCTTGAACCTCAGGATCTTTATCAATCATTGGGTCGGGATTGGTAATGAAGTTCATAATCCAGTGTGGAGTTCGTCGTTCCGTTACACCAGCCCAGCCTGGTCCAACCAATTTTTCATCGGTCAATTTGTGACAAGATGTGCATTTCGTGCCAGCAATGGATTCTCCCTTGGTAGCCATTGCGGCATCCAAAGCCCCTAATTTTACGTTGGTTTCGTCAAATTTCCCAATTCCACGGTTGGCGTCATATTCTTCAGTTTCCTCTATCATGCTCTCAGGAGCATTTTCAGAAGTTTCATTTTCCGCTTGACCTCCGCAAGAAACCAGAAAGGCAGAGAAGGCTAGCATATTCATTGCAATAATTAATCGCTTTTTCATGATCTTTAATTTTATGCAACAAAGCTAGACGTAAGGGCAACTGCTTTTTTATGACTCAAATCATAAAGCTTTTTTATTTCAGGAATTTGATGAAAATGGTAGTTAGGAACAATAAAAAAACCGATTCGATAAGTTCAACTTATTCAAATCGGCTTTCTAGTTCTCAAAAGTAGTAAGGGAACGCTTTTTATTTCACGCCATCATTTTTGCGTAAAAATTCTAAAACTTGACGAGCTTCGTCCTCGGTAAGGTTCTGATTGGTCATTCTTGTTTTGTACAACTCTACCTGTTTTTTTAGCACAGGATCTTTGTCGAGCATGGGATCTGGGTTCAAAATGAAATTCATAATCCAATGCGGCGTGTAACGTGAAGTCACTCCTTTCCAACCCGGACCCACCAATTTTTCATCGGTGATTTTATGACAAGCAAAACATTTTGATTGAGCGATTACTTCTCCTTTTGCTGCCATTTCTTCATCAATAGCTCCCAAAGTTACATTCGTTTCATCAAATTTGCCTTCGCCTCGGGTAGGGTCGTATTCTTCAATCATACTTTTAACCTCCGCTCTGGCGCATTGGTGGCAGGTTCATTTCCACCGCAAGAAAACAATGCAAGAGACAGCATTGTAGCACTCGTTAATATCAAAAATTGCTTCTTCATGATGTTGTATTTTTTAAACAAAATTAGTCAGAGGGAGAGGTGGAGAACTATGATGTGTGTCACAAAAAAAGAGAATCTTCCTTGGTTTTTTTTCTGACTGCTTTACCCAAAAAACAATTGCTTTTTCACGTATTTATTGACCTCAAATTTGTACTTTTGCAAGGCTTTTTTAGCACGATTAATTTAGAATATGGAAAAAGTAGAAGCTTACAAACCGATTAATAAAGTAAGAATTGTTACCGCCGCTTCTTTGTTTGACGGACACGATGCAGCCATCAACATCATGCGTCGAATCATTCAAGCTACGGGTTGCGAAGTCATCCATTTGGGCCACGACCGTTCGGTAGAAGAAGTGGTGAATTGTGCGATTCAAGAGGATGCTCAAGCCATCGCTATGACATCTTACCAAGGTGGCCACATGGAATATTTCAAGTACATGTATGATTTGCTGAAAGAAAAGGGAGCGCCACACATCAAAATTTTTGGTGGTGGAGGCGGTACCATTCTTCCTTCGGAAATTGCAGAATTACAAGCTTACGGCATTACACGTTTGTATCACCCAGATGACGGAAGAGCGATGGGATTGCAAGGCATGATTAACGATATGATTCAGAAAAGTGATTTTCCAGTGGGAAATAACTTGAATGGTGAAATCAAGCACGTGAAAGAAAAAAGTGTTCCTGCTTTGGCAAGAATTATTTCGGCAGCTGAGAATTTCGCAGCCGATGCAAAAGATACCTTGGATCAGATTGATGCGATGGCAGCCGTTTCCAAAACGCCGGTTTTAGGGATTACTGGAACGGGTGGAGCAGGAAAATCTTCCTTGGTCGATGAATTGGTTCGCCGATTCTTGATTGATTTCAAAGACAAAAATATTGCGGTGGTTTCAGTAGATCCATCGAAACGGAAAACAGGTGGCGCTTTGCTCGGTGATAGAATCCGAATGAATTCCATCAAAAGTGATCGTGTGTACATGCGTTCCTTGGCAACTCGTCAGTCTAATTTAGCTTTGTCCAAACATGTCGCCGAAGCGATTAATGTGTTGAAAGCCGCAGAATACGATTTGATTATTTTGGAAACGTCTGGAATTGGTCAATCGGATACGGAAATCATGGACCATTCCGATGTTTCTTTGTACGTGATGACACCAGAATACGGAGCCGCTACGCAATTGGAAAAAATCGACATGTTGGATTTTGCCGATGTGATTGCATTAAATAAATTTGACAAACGTGGAGCTTTAGATGCTTTGCGGGATGTTCGAAAACAATACCAACGCAACCACAATTTGTGGGACGAGGCAGTGGATTCAATGCCGGTTCACGGAACCATCGCATCGCAGTTCAACGATCCAGGCATGAATAGCCTGTACAAAGTAATCATGGACAAATTGGTCGAGAAAACGGAAGCGCCTTTGGTTTCTACGTTTGAGATTACACAGGAAATGTCGGAGAAAATCTACGTCATTCCCCCAGAAAGAACGCGTTATTTGTCAGAGATTTCTGAAAACAATCGGGCTTACGACAAATGGGTAGAAGCACAAATTGTTGTAGCGGATAAATTATTCGGTTTGCAATCTTCTATGGATACGTTGAAAGCGTCGATTGTGGAAGACAAAGACCGCTTGATCAAAAGTTTGCAAGAAGTTTTTGAGGCGGAGAAATTGAATTTCGATCCTAAAAACTGGGAAATTCTTCAAAAATGGGACGAGAAAAAACAAACCTATAAAAACCCTGTTTTCGAATTCAAAGTGCGCGACAAGGTATTGAAGATAGAAACGCACACCGAATCGCTTTCACATTTGCAAATCCCGAAAGTTTCCATGCCGAAATTCAACGGTTGGGGCGATATTTTACGATGGTCTTTGCAAGAAAATGTGCCAGGCGAATTTCCGTACACCGCTGGATTGTTCCCTTTCAAACGAGAAGGAGAAGACCCAACGCGGATGTTTGCGGGAGAAGGTGGGCCGGAGCGAACCAACAAACGTTTTCATTACGTGAGTTTGGGAATGCCAGCGAAGCGCTTGTCAACGGCTTTTGATTCTGTGACCTTGTACGGAAACGACCCAGATGTTCGACCAGATATTTACGGTAAAATCGGAAACTCAGGTGTTTCCATTTGCTGTTTGGATGATGCAAAAAAATTGTATTCTGGTTTCGATTTATCGCATCCCATGACGTCGGTTTCGATGACCATCAACGGTCCAGCGCCGATGTTGTTAGGCTTCTTCATGAATGCGGCCATCGATCAAAATTGCGAGAAATTCATCATCATGAATGAAATGCAAGCAGAAGTCGAAGCCAAAATTGCAGCGATCTACAAAGAAAAAGGCATTGCTCGACCAAAATACCAAGGTGAATTGCCAGAAGGAAATGATGGTTTAGGTTTGATGTTGTTAGGCGTTACGGGCGATCAAGTTTTACCAGCCGATGTCTACGATAAAATCAAAGCCGATACTTTGGCACAAGTCCGTGGAACGGTACAAGCCGATATTTTGAAAGAAGATCAGGCACAAAACACGTGCATTTTCTCCACGGAATTCGCCTTGCGCTTAATGGGCGATGTGCAGGAATATTTCATTCAGAAAAATGTTCGAAATTTCTATTCAGTTTCCATTTCAGGTTACCACATTGCAGAAGCAGGAGCCAATCCAATTTCGCAATTGGCATTTACTTTGGCAAATGGATTCACGTACGTTGAATACTATTTGAGTCGCGGAATGGACATCAACGACTTCGGTCCGAATTTGTCGTTCTTCTTCTCCAATGGAATTGATCCAGAATATGCCGTTATCGGTCGTGTTGCGCGCAGAGTTTGGGCGAAAGCCTTGGCGAAAAAATACGGAGCGAATGCCAGAGCACAAATGTTGAAATACCACATTCAAACTTCGGGTCGTTCGTTGCACGCACAAGAAATTGATTTCAACGACATTCGAACAACGTTGCAGGCTTTGTACGCCATTTACGACAACTGTAACTCCTTGCACACGAATGCTTACGACGAAGCCATCACCACGCCAACCGAAGAATCCGTTCGACGTGCGATGGCGATTCAGTTGATCATCAACCGAGAATTGGGCTTGGCGAAAAACGAAAATCCATTGCAAGGCGCTTTCATCATTGAAGAATTAACGGAATTGGTGGAAGAAGCAGTATTGTTGGAATTCGATCGAATCACGGAGCGCGGAGGAGTTTTGGGAGCGATGGAAACCATGTACCAACGATCTAAAATTCAAGAAGAATCGTTGTACTACGAAACCTTGAAACATACGGGCGAATTCCCAATCATTGGTGTAAATACTTTCTTGAGTTCAAAAGGATCTCCAACGGTTCTGCCGAAAGAAGTCATTCGCGCTACGGAGGAAGAAAAACAATACCAAATCGATATGTTGGCCAATTTGCACAAAGCTAACGCCCATCGAACAGCGGAAGCGATTTCCAACGTGCAAAAAGCCGCGATCATGAATACAAATATGTTCGAACATTTGATGGAAGTCTGCAAATTCGCCTCTTTGGGTCAAATTACGGATGCTTTGTTTGAAGTAGGAGGACAGTATAGACGCAACATGTAATTGGGAGTTACAAGTTAAAAAGTTACAAGTTCTGACTGCATAGGCAGGGGACAGAACGACACAACTTGAAACTAGCAACTTGCAACTTTTTAACTTGCAACTTTTTTAAAAAATATGAGATTAATAGCAGAAATACCGCACGAACGATTCAAGATTTCCTTGTTCAATTACAACGCCAAATACATGGTGAAAATTGAGTTGGGACAGTTTGAGCAACTATTCAAAATCGGTGAAACGGACGTGATGAGTCTGGAAGAAGTCAAAAATATGATTACGCCCGAATTGTTGACCAATTGCTTGCATCGTTTTATCAGCATGCGGACAGATTGGGAGCAAGCATTTCAGAATAAAAACACAAATAATTTAGCATAACGAAAACTCGATTGTATATGAAAAAAATCCTTTTTGTAGTGGCGATTGCCTTTGTAGCTTTGGCATCTTGCGGAGAAAAAAAGAAAGAAGAAGCAAAATCAACGGTTCCTGAAAAATTAATGGAACGCAGTGCTGGCTCCTTAAAAATTGCCTTTTACAACCAAGACAGTTTGAAAGAACTTTTCAGATTTTACAAAGACCAAGACGAATTGGTACAGAAAAAACAATTGTCTTTTCAGCGAGAAGTAGACCGCATGACCAAAGAGTACCAAGAATTTTTGGCGCTATACGACAAGCAAGCACAACAAGGATTGTTGTCCCAAAATCAAATTCAAGGCATTCAACAAAAAGCGGCTGAAAAAGAACAGAAAATCGTTCAGTACCAGCAAAATGAAGGGGCGAAAATAGAAAAAGAAACGATGGATCGCTTGGAAGTGATTGGTAAAAAAATCGAAGCATACAGCAAACAATTTTCGGAAGAAAACAAAATCGATATATTGTTAACACACGCTGCTGGCGGACAAATTGCTTTCATTAGCCCAACGATGGATGTGACCAAAGAATTCATCGAATACCTCAATCAGCACGAGGAAGAAATCGATAAAAACTTGAAGTAAATTCAACTGAATACATTCTTAATTGACACATTTGTAATTCGTAATTGACCATGCTTATCGCTCAGCAAAAACAACAAGAAAACATTGCCGAATACGTGTTGTACATGTATCAAATTGAAGACGTGATTCGCGCCTACCAATTGGATTTTGATACCTTGATGGAAAACTATGTGAAACCGCATATTCCCAACATGAGTTTTTACGAAAGTTACAAAACCTGGTACGCCGATTTGATTCAACAAATGAAAGACCAGGGAATTCAGAAAACGGGTCATTTGATTGACTTGAAGGAAATCATGGTAGAAATTTCGTATTTGCACAATACCTTGATCAATTTACAAGACGATCACAAATACAAAGGCGTTTTTGAACGCGCCAATCCCATCATCGAAGAATTCAAAGAGAAATCGAATTTAAAAGATAAAAATAGCATTGAAATTGCCTTTCACGCGATGTATATGAAATTGCTCATGCGCTTGCAGAAAAAGGAAATCAGCGCCGAAACAGAAGATGCGTTCGATGCCATGCGCATGATGTTGGCGTATTTGTCCAAAGCCTACAAACAGATGAAAAATGGCGACATGGATTTTTTGAAGAATTGATGGATCGAAGAACTTTCTTCCCACCAACTATTTTCTTGTAAGCCACGAATGCACGAATGAGCACCAATGGCTTTTTGAATAAAATACAGAATGCATAACCGTTTTCTATTTTTAGCCACGAATGCACGAATAGCCACGAATGTTTTTTTGAATACAATAAAGCGACAAAACCGTTTGTTTAACAATATAGTAAGTTAAACAAGTAATATTCGTGCTCATTCGTGCATTCGTGGCAAGATATCACCAACTATTCGAACAGCCACAAATGTTTTTTTTGAATTCAATATAGAATGCATAACCGTTTGTTTAACAATATAGTAAGTTAAACAAGCAATATTCGTGTCCATTCGTGTATTCGTGGCAAGTAATCACCAACTATTCGATTCAGCTTTCCACAAAAAAGCCCCGAAAAATCAATTCTCGAGGCGTTAACTATTTTATCGTTTGAATATTATTCTCTGAAAACAATTCTTCGCAAGACAATCGCAACCAAAATACTGTACAAGGTGGACAACAATAACATCGCCAAGAGCGATAATGTCATCGTTGAATTGGCATTGTAAAATCCTTTGGGTCCTTTTTTCATTTCTTTGAAAAGCTGTTCTTTGGTCATTACCTCAAAACTTGGATTGGATTCTTTTAACCGCTTAAATTCTACTGGATCGTTGATTAACTTTCCAATTTGTACTTCGGTTTCTGCAATCTGGTGTTGGTTGTATTCCGGGTTGATTTTGGCGTAATAAACGTAAATGAAAAGTGAAACGACCACGGCGTAAGGAACGCCTGCTTTCAAACCATTTTTGATATCGTCCAACAAATTTCCGTTTTCAGTAGCTGCGCGCTTGATTTGATACAAGGCAACCACAATCGCTGATAGCAAGAACAAAATGTTGGTCAAAACCGTCGGCAGGATGTTTTCAGGCAACGGATCCATTAGGAAAGTTACATACTTTACAACGCACCAAGCTGCCGCAAATCCTAAACCAATTTTTACAGAGTTGTTCATTGCCATTAACTATTCATCGAAGCCAAAAATTCTTCGTTGGATTTCGTGTTTTGCATGTGGTTTTTCACAAACTCCATTGCTTCAATTGGATTCATGTCCGCAATGAATTTACGCAGCAACCAAATGCGTTGCAATACATCTTTGTTCATCAACAAATCCTCGCGACGTGTACCGGATGCCAAAATATCGATGGCTGGGTAAATACGACGGTTGGAAATTTTTCGGTCCAATTGCAACTCCATGTTACCCGTTCCTTTGAATTCTTCGAAGATAACTTCGTCCATTTTAGAACCGGTTTCTGTCAAGGCGGTTGCAATGATAGAAAGAGAACCTCCATTTTCAATTTTACGAGCCGATCCGAAGAAACGTTTTGGTTTGTGCAACGCATTGGCATCCACACCACCGGACAATACTTTACCAGAAGCTGGAGAAACCGTATTGTACGCACGAGCCAAACGCGTGATGGAATCCAAAAGAATACAAACATCGTGACCGCATTCGACCATTCGTTTTGCTTTTTCCAAGACCATGTTGGCCACTTTTACGTGACGATCCGCTGGTTCATCAAACGTGGAAGCAATAACTTCCGCACGAACACTTCTTGCCATATCGGTTACCTCTTCCGGACGTTCATCGATCAACAAAACAATCAAATACGTTTCAGGATGGTTGGCAGCAATGGCGTTGGCCACGTCTTTCAACAACATGGTTTTACCCGTTTTCGGTTGCGCGACAATCATACCACGCTGACCTTTCCCAATTGGGGCAAACAAATCCATGATTCTTGTCGACATGCTTTCACCTTCGTGACCGGTCAATTTGAATTTTTCGCTTGGGAAAAGGGGGGTTAAATATTGAAAAGGAACACGATCGCGAATATACGATGGATGTCTTCCATTAATGCTTTCTACTTTTACCAAAGGGAAGAATTTTTCACCTTCTCTTGGCGGACGAATGGTACCTTTTACAGTATCACCCGTTTTCAAACCAAACAATTTGATTTGACTTTGTGAAACGTACACATCATCGGGTGATGGCAAGTAGTTGTAATCGGAGGAACGAAGGAATCCGTATCCATCCAAAATCACTTCCAAAACCCCTTCAGCAGAAACAATTCCTACTAAATCAAATGCATCTTCTTCTTTCTGAACAGCCGGTTGACGATTGTCATTTCGGTTGTTGTTCCGGTTTCCGTTGTTGTCACTTCGGTTGCCGTTGTTATCACTTCGATTTCCATTGTTGTCGTTTCGATTGCCGTCTTGGTTTCGGTTGTTGTTCGGATTATTTTGATCCGCTCGAGGATTCGGTTGTCGATTCGGACGCTCCACTTTGTTTGGACGATTTGGGTTCTGACGTGCATTTTCAGCAGGCGTTTCATCTTTTTGTTCGTCCGTGCTCGCTTTGTCTTCAGCAACTGGAGTGTTTTCTTCCAATTTAACCGCTTGAATCGGAACGCCTTTTTCCAAGGCTTCTTTGGCTTTTAAAGCCGTTTGAAGGAGGATATTCCCTTTTTCCGTTTTCGGTTTCGGATTCGAATTTACTTTTTTCGCTTCGGATGCCTCAACTGGAATCGTTGTTTCTTCTTTTACGGGTGCTTCTTCTTTTACAAGAATTTCTTCTGCAGCAACAGGTTTGCTAAAAAGGCTAGGAGCCTCTGTTTGAACGACAACGCGTACTCTTTTTCGTTTGCTGTCATTGGCAGGCGCGTCACTTTTGGGCGCAGCAGCAGAAACTCCTTTTGCTGATTTAGCAGGCATTTCTTCTTGAGTAGAAGGAGCAGCTTGACCAGCAATAAGGGCAATCAATTCGGCTTTTTTGAAACTTTCAACACGCGAAATACCAGCGGCTTTCGCAATTTCTCGTAAATCAGGGAGCTTTTTGCTCTCCAACTCTTTTGAATCCATAGAGATAATATAAATGAACTAATCGGGGGTGATTCTAAAAAATGGAATATGTTTTTTTTGGAATGTCAACTGTATTTTGACGCAACAATGTTACGAATAATATTTATAAAAGCAACATTCTACTAAAAAAATGAGCTTTGGACGGAGAATTAATTTCACTTGATTTGAAAATTTGACGTAATTGGATTCTTTTCCAAGTTTTAATCCCTAATTTCGAGCATGAAAAAATTGGCTTTACATTGGAAAATCATCATCGCAATGACTTTAGGAGTCGTATGGGCGCTGATTTCTGGACAACTGGGATGGAACAAATTCACCATTGATTGGATTGATCCTTTTGGCACCATTTTTATCAATTGCTTGAAGTTTATTGCCGTGCCTTTGGTATTGTTTAGCATTATTACGGGTGTTGCCTCTTTAGGTGATTTATCGAAATTGGGGAGAATGGGAGCCAAAACGTTGGGTTTGTATTTGATTACAACTGTTGCGGCCGTAACCTTCGGTTTGTTGTTGGTGAATATTTTTCAACCAGGCAAACAACACGACGGTGAGCAGAAATTGAACAATCGTCTGCAATACGAATTGTGGGCGCATGAAAACAATATTCCAATCAAGGACAATGACAACCGAATTGCTCAAGTTTCCGAGGAAAAATTAGCGCAGATAAAAAGTCAAATGCAGTTGGAAACGACTGAGTCAACGTATCAAAAGTTGGCCACCAAAAATTCCGATGCACAAAAAACGAAAGAAGATGGTCCGCTTCAACCGTTGGTGGATATGGTGCCTGATAATATCATGGTCGCCATGAGCGACGGTACGAAAATGCTCCAAGTAATCTTTTTTGCTTTGTTTTTTGGCATTGCTTTGGCTTTTATTCCAAAAGACAAAGCACCAGCCGTTTTGCAATTCATGGATGGTGCGAATGAAGTGTTCATCAAAATGGTCAACATCGTGATGATGGCGGCACCCTTTTTTGTGTTTTGCTTGATGGCTGGCGTTTTGGCGAAAATGGCCAATAGTCCAGCCGAAATAGGTACGATGTTCTTAAAATTAGGCCAATACAGTCTTCTAGTCGTTGCAGGCTTAGCGATTTTGCTATTTGGTTTTTACCCCTTTTTGTTGAAAGTGTTTGGCGTAAAAATCACCTACAAGGAATTTTTTCAAGGATTGAGTCCTGCGCAGTTTTTGGCTTTTTCCACGTCTTCCAGCGCTGCCACTTTGCCTGTAACAATTGAATGTGTGGAACAAAATTTAAAAGTACCCAAACAAGTGAGTGATTTCGTTCTGCCAATAGGCGCCACGGTGAACATGGATGGAACGTCTTTGTACCAAGCAATTGCTGTTATTTTCTTGGCGCAATACCACGATGTAGATTTAACGATTTATCAGCAATTGGGTATCGTAGGTACCACAACGTTGGCTTCCATCGGTGCAGCAGCCGTTCCCAGCGCCGGATTGATTATGTTAATGATTGTTTTAACGAGCGTTGGTTTAAACCCACTTTGGATCACGATTATCTACCCGATGGACCGTTTGTTAGACATGTGCAGAACGGTCGTAAATGTAACGAGTGATGCAACCGTTTCGGCCATTGTTGCGAAGTCGGAGAAGATGATGTAGTCATCGCTTTTCAATACAAAACCACTGATAATCAAGTGTATGTTTATGTTTGCTCGCTGCTTTAGTGAAAAAGTAGGATAGACCTATTGCAGATTTGTACTGTAATAAATTAACGAATGCTTGTTTTGTGAAATTATTTTTACTGAAGTTAAATTTTTGAAGGTTTTTTGATTTAATTTCGGGCGCACAAAAAATACTTCTCAACTCTTATTTGTTGACAAGTCTTTTTTGCAAAACTTGACAAATTCCTTTTCATGAAAATATTTTTGGTTATTTCTATTCTATTCTCTGTATTCCAGGTTGGTGCACAAACAATAATAAATGCTTACGCAAAAGTTACTGGTATTGCAGGAACAACTTTGACTGTGAACAATGCTGATCAAAATTATCATGATTTTATTGTGGGAGAATACGTTGTGATCATGCAAATGCAGGATAGCATTTCTTTTACAATTACTAATTCAAATAGCTTTGGCAATCTTACTAGTTCAACTAATATTAATAACGCTGGTAAATATGAAGTTAGAAAAATTATTGGTATCAATGGGAATTTCAATATTGGTTACATCACTACTTCTATTTTAAATATTCAATTAGACCAAGCTCCGAACACATATAATTTTTCTAGCAATAGCTCTGTGCAAATAATCACTTTTAGATATATGCCGACAGCTCCATCTATAGATTATACATCTCAAAATGATATAACTGCCTTACCTTGGAATGGAGATATTGGAGGGGTAATTGCTATGGAAATCCCTGGTGAATTTACCGTTAGCCATGCAATATCAGCAAATGGTGTTGGATTTAGAGGAGGGAATAGATCAGATCGAGTATCAACAAGCTGTTCGTTAATTTTGAGCGCAATTTATGGTGATGCGTCATCGAATTATGGACAGAAAGGAGAAACATTTTACAAAAATGGAACTGCAGCATATACTCGTGCAAGGGCAAAACTATTGACTGGTGGGGGTGGTGCTACATGTGAAACTCGAGGCGGCGGCGGCGGCGGAAATTACAGTCCTGGAGGATTTGGTGATGGATGTGGGGACAATGATTATTGTTATGGTTTTGGAGGGATTGGTTTAGGTAACACCTTAGGTGCTTCTCGTGTTTTATTAGGTGGCGGAGGTGGCGGAGGTCATAGAGAAAGCAATACTTTAAATAGTACAAACGGTCCAGGTGCAAATGGTGGAGGGATTATTCTAATTAAAGCGGCTAAGTTACGTCGAACTTGTAATGGAAGTATAACTGCTAACGGAAGCGCAAGCAATGATTCAAATGATGGTGCAGGTGGCGCCGGAGCTGGCGGATGTATTGTATTAGAAGTGCCTATCTTAGATATTTATGATATATCAGGTTGTGGTGATTTTAATATTCAAGCAAATGGAGGAGATGGTGGAAATGGTGATGGTGAGGGTGGAGCAGGTGGTCAAGGTATGATTGTTTATACGGCTAACGTTATTACTGATTTAGGTCAAATTACTTTTGAAACCAATCCGGGAAACGGGGATGAGAATCAACAAAATGCACCTGGTTCTAGTGATTTAGGAGTCATAGGGCTCAATAGTTCTTTTAACACCCCACTCCCCGTAACACTCACTTATTTCAACGCTGTTCTCTCAGAAAATGAAACCGTACAACTTTCTTGGCAAACAGCCGCTGAAATCAACAGTGCTTACTTTACTTTGGAAAGATCCATTAATGGGGTCAGTTGGGAAGAAATAGGGAAAGTCAATGCAGCGGGCAATTCAACGGAAGAAATCAACTATTCTTTTCAAGACAAACGACCGTTTGATGGCGTTTCGTATTATCGATTGTCTCAAACGGATTTGGATGGTCAAACGAAAGATTTAGGCATTCGCTCCATTCTTCGGGATGGCGAGGAAATCATTGTGTTCCCCAATCCAGCGGTAGGTAGAATCGAATTCCAAGGACCAATCGGTTCGTTTGAGTACGTTGCTTTGTACGATGTGCTTGGGAACAACATCATGTCTTCCGTTTCTTTTGATCAAGTATCGGAAAGACAATTAACGCTGAACATCGACCCATTGGAAAGCGGGATTTATTTCTTAAAAACGAAAGATTCAATCATTCGTTTCGTAAAAAAACAGCATTAAAGTTTTCCTTTTAGAAATATCCCTGTGTAACTGGTTTTTTCTTTTACAAGATCTTCAGGCGTTCCGGTAAAGACCAAATTACCGCCTTTCACGCCGCCTTCTGGTCCTAAGTCAATCACATAATCGGCGCATTTGATGACATCCATGTTGTGCTCAATCACCACAACAGAATGTCCTGCGTTGATCAAAGCATTGAATGCAATGACTAATTTTTTTACATCGTGAAAATGCAAACCGGTCGTAGGTTCATCAAAGATGAATAAGGTCGGTTCCACATTGGTTCCTTTGGATAGAAACGAAGCCAGTTTTACACGCTGTGCTTCACCGCCAGAAAGTGTGCTGGAAGATTGTCCCAATTGCAAATAACCCAAACCAACATCGACTAAAGGTTCGAGTTTTTGAACGATTTTCTCTTCCGTTCTACCTTTTTGTTGCTTAAAGAAATTCACAGCCTCTTCAATTTCCATGGCCAACAAATCAGCAATGTTCACACCGTTCAATTCCACTTCCAAGGTTTCCGCCTTGTAGCGTTTTCCTTCGCAAACATCGCATGGAAGATGCACGTCGGCCATGAATTGCATGCCAACCGTTATTTCGCCTTCTCCTTCGCACATTTCGCAGCGCCCGCCTTCCACATTGAAACTGAAAAAGCCGGGTTTGTATCCTCGATTTTTCGCCAAAGGAATTTTGGAAAATAAATCTCGAATGTCATCGAAAGCTTTTACATACGTAGCTGGATTACTTCTCGACGATTTCCCAATTGGGTTTTGATCGACAAATTCAACGGATTTGATCATTTTCAAATCACCACCAATTTCACGGTAAGCACCATTGGGATTCGAGGAAACAATCCCTAAATGTCCGCGGACGCCTGGATACAAGATATCACGAATCAAGGTTGATTTTCCGGAACCGCTCACGCCCGTCACGCAAACCAAATTGTTCAAAGGAATTTCAACATCTATATTTTTCAGGTTGTTTTTTCGGGCACCGAATAATTCAATTTTATTTTTTTGTGTTCGCCTTTTGGCTGGGACTTCTATTTTTTCTTTTTCGAGCAAATAATCAGCCGTTAAGCTGTTTTTTGCTTTCAACAAAGCCTTGTGATTGCCTTGAAATACCAATTCTCCTCCGTAACGACCCGCGCCAGGTCCGATGTCCAAAATTTCATCGGCGGCTTTCATGATGTCTTCTTCGTGTTCAACAACGATAACAGTGTTCCCCAAATCGCGCAAATTGTGGAGCACTTTGACCAATCTTTCGGTATCACGAGGATGCAAACCAATGGAAGGTTCGTCCAAAATGTACATCGAACCAACGAGTGTGCTGCCCAACGAAGTAGCCAAATTAATCCGTTGTGATTCGCCTCCAGAAAGTGAATTCGCGGCGCGATTTAACGTCAAATAGCCCAATCCAACTTCCGTCAAAAAGTGTAAACGACTGATGATTTCCGGTAAGATTCGTTTGGCCACTTGCGCATCTTGGTTGATCAAATCCAAGCCTTCGAAAAAATTCAAGGCTTCTTGAACCGGCATTAAAACAATATCGGTGATGGATTTCTCTTTGATTTTAACGTAATTGGCGTCTTTTCTCAAACGTGTTCCGTGACAATCTTTGCAATCCGTTTTCCCACGAAATCGCGAAATCATAACGCGGTATTGAATTTTATACGTTTGAGATTCTAAAAATTTAAAGAACTCGTTCAATCCGGTGAAATGCTGATTTCCAGTCCAAAGCAAAGCATATTCTTTGTCTGTCAATTCGTCAATTGGTCGATGAATCGGGAAGTCAAATTTCTTGGCGTTGAATACCAATTGATTCAAATATTCACCCATGGATTCACCTTTCCAAGCAGCAATAGCACCTTCATACACGCTCAACGCGCGATTGGGAATCACCAAGTTTTCATCAATGCCAATCACTTGGCCGTAACCATCGCATTTTCGACAAGCGCCAAATGGATTGTTGAAAGTGAAAAAATGTTCGTTGGGTTCTTGAAAAGAAACACCGTTCAATTCAAATCGTGTGGAGAAATCGTGTGTTTTTTTCGTGTCAGGAAAATAAATGGAACAAAAACCGTTGCCTTCGCCAAACGCCAATTGGATCGAATCAGCAATGCGAGATTCTTCTTCGTCTTCACCAAATCGACAAACAATTCGGTCAATGAGCAACAAGGCATCCGTAATATTTTTAGGTGGTTGCGCTACTACATCTTCCAATTGGATAGGTTCATTTTCCAAAAACAAACGGGTGTATCCTTGGTCGAAAAGCAATTTCAATTGACGGTCTATACCATATTTTTCAAATCCACCAATCGGACTCAAAACCATCGCTTTCGTTTCTGGTTTTTGAGTTTTTAGTAGGTTTAAAACGTCTTGTACATTGTGTTTTTTTACTTCTTCACCGGTTTCTGGATCAAACGTTCGTCCCACGCGGGCAAACAAGATTTTCATGTAATCGTAAATCTCGGTAGTCGTTCCAACGGTTGAGCGAGGATTGTTGGTGATTACTTTTTGTTCAATGGCAATCGCGGGTGCAATTCCTTTGATGTAATCGGTTTCAGGTTTGTCGAGTTTTCCCAAAAATTGTCGAACATAGGAGGACAAACTTTCAATAAATCGACGTTGTCCTTCTGCATACAAAGTATCAAAAGCCAAGGAAGATTTCCCAGAACCAGAAAGTCCAGTCACAACGGTCATTTTTCCATGCGGAATTTTTACGTCTAAACTCTTTAAATTGTGAACTCTAGCGCCTTTAACTTCGATGTATTTGTCCATGGAGATTCTCAAGATTTTTGGGAGGTTAAAAATAGGTATTATTTGGAAGGATTGGGCGGGTAAAAACAAAGAATTATTCTGAGGAAAACAAAATAATTAATTTTAAAGATTGCTGACAAAAAATGTTAACGATTTGCATGGAAGAGCCTTAATGGTCAAATATTTGCGATACTTTTGTTGGTAATCTCAATGGTATGAAAAATCGCTTTTTGCTCGTTTTATTTTTTTTTGGAATTCATCATTTTTCAATTTCCCAAAAATACGAAGTGCAATGGGGTGAAAAAGAGCGCGGTGCAGGATCTTTGTACAGTATTTTACCCATTTCGGGAAGTAATTTCTTAACCATTCAGCAATCTCGGACTTCCTTGTCGGTAGCACAACATGATAATTTTGCTATCTCGGCCACCGGCAGAATCAGTACCAAATTAAAAGGAAACGTTGCGCTCTTCGAGGATGTAAAAAGAATTGACAATCAATTGGTCGTCTTTTTAAGCGACCGACGAGACGGACAAGATTTGTTTTTCATGCAAAAGTATGGGGAAGATTTGAAACCATCTGGAGATGGCATTCAATTGGCCAGCTACGATTTGGAACGTGGTCATTCACGCGGTTCCTACAGTGTAATCAGTTCTCAGAACAAAAAATACTTTGCTGTGATTTGGAATGTTCCCGGTAAAAAAGATGTTTCAGACAAATATGGTTTCAAAGTGTTTGACGAACATCTCAAAGAAATCTCAGAAGGGGATTACAAGTTGCCATTTGAAGGCAGATTATCGTCGATCAATGAACATTATCTCTCCAATACAGGAGATTATTTTATTTCGGTAACAGAATATTCTGAACCAGAAACAAAGAAATTGTTCCAATCTTATTTGAATTACAAAGCACTGCATTTGTTTCACATTGCTCCCGAAATATTCGACCAATATACCTTGGACTTAAAAGGTAGACGAGTCGAAACGCTCACCTTGAATTCCGACAACAACAAGATTTTTACGCTAGCAGGAGTGTACGGCGATCCGCAACAATCTGGAGCAACAGGTTTGTTTTATATTCGGTTGGACTTTTCAAAAGAACAAATCATTGATGAAGGTTTTGAAAAATTTGACAAAAATTTTATTACCCAAGATTGGACCGACCGTCAAAAGGAGAAAGCGCAGAAATTGGAAGACAAAGGAAGGGGAGAACCACAATTGTACAACTACAAAATGCGTCAATCAGAAGTATTAGCGGATGGAAGCGTAGTTGGTTCGCTGGAGCAATATTACGTGGTTACGCATACCTATTACGATTCAAGAGGCAATTCTAGAAATACCTATTCCTATTATTACAATGATATTATTGCTTTTAAGATTGGAAAATCGGGCGGCTTTGATTGGTTGACGAAAATAGACAAACAACAAGTTTCCACAAATGACGGTGGTCCATATAGTAGCTATTGTCGTTTTGTGGACGGATCGAAAATCGCCTTTATTTTCAATGATAATTCGGACAATTACGACGAAAATGGACGGTTCATTCAAAACAACAATGGTTCCATTTACAGCGCTAATTTTGGCTTGAGACGAAACGCGGTTGCTTTGGTAAAAGTGGATATTTACACCGGTGAAATGACTAGAGAAACCTTCTTTGATCGCGAAGAGGTCGAGGCGGTAGCTGTGCCGAAATTATTCCTCGTTAACTACGATCGAAAAGAAGTGTTGTTGTATGCTGTCTATCGAAAAGACGAGCGGTTTGGTTTATTGAAATTGGGCAATCAGGAATAAGTCGGCTACGTCCAAAAACAGTTTTAAGTATATTTTTTCTCTTAATATTTGCTAAATCAAAACCAAAGACGTAGATTAGTAGTTCAAATCATAAAAAAAGAAACGTCTATCGATACATTTTACGCTTAAATTAATTCGTTTTTACTAACAATTTAAAATAGTGTACTATGTCTTTGAAAGAACAAGATGATAGCGTTTTAGTATCCCTGTACGTTAACGGTAATGAGAAAGCATTCGAAACGCTCATGCTTCGTCATAAAGATCGAGTTTACCGTTCTATTTACGTCAAGATTAAAAATCCAGCGTTGGCTGAGGATATATTCCAAGAAGTTTTTATAAAAATCATCAACACGATGAAGTTGGGCAATTACAATGAAGAAGGTAAATTTTTGCCTTGGGCGTTGCGGATTGCACAAAATATGGTGATTGACCATTTCCGTAGAAACAAAAAAGTGAAATTGATTTCTGAAAGTTCTTCTTCCAGCGATGACTACAACATTTTTCACACCTTGAAATTGCAAGATGCGAATATCGAACAGGTGATAACGAAGGATGAAATGGAACAACAAGTCGTTGGTTTGATTGATTATCTTCCAGAAGCGCAACGCGAAATTTTGGTGATGCGTCTGTTCCAAGACATGTCGTTTAAAGACATCGCTGAATCCAAAGATATCAGCATCAACACGGCTTTAGGTCGCATGCGCTACGCGTTGATCAATATGCGAAAAATTATGGAAGAAAGAAACGTGATTTTAGACATTGCCTAGAAAAAATATTTCTAACTAGTAAAAAGCATCTTTCGGGATGCTTTTTTTATGAATGGAAAAGTCAAAATTCAAGAAATATTTTATTTTACGATGGTCACCTTTAAAAATTTCTTTCTTGTCTGATTTTTCGGTTCTTCTAGATTTTGAGCGATAAAATACGAATTCAAATAAGGAATGTCTACGCGATAGTATTCTTTTGGTAGATGTATTTTTACAAGACTCGTGAAAGGTTCTTGTAAAGCGTCTGCTGGCACCCAGCCGAGATCTCCGTAATTAGCTCGATTGTCCATATTGTGCAATGCATACAGCTTTTCAAACGTTTCACCCGATTGCAATTGAGCCATTATTTTCTCTTGTAAAGCTTGAATTTTTTCAGTCTCTAACTTCTTGCTATCCAGGAAAATCGTTCGGACGTGGTATTCCACTTCACTAGTAGATTCAACCAATTTGTAGTAGGAGAGTGTTCCATCTCCATTATCCACTTCCCGCAATCCTGAAAAACCCAATAAAAAGCACAAACTATCTTGCGTATTGCGTTTGTCAAATGAATTTAGAAAAACCACCTCTGTTTTTAAAGTCGGATGTTCCGTGAGAAATACTTGCATTCTAGCTTCATTGTACGTCGCTTTTAATTGAGCCATTTGTTGCGATGTAAGTTCTTGTCCTTGTGCTGAAAAATGCAAGAAAAGGAAAAAGTAAACGAAAAAAAAGTGTTTCATTTATGTTTTTTGTCTTAAAGATAGTCAAAATGAGGTGATTAATTCAATCGAATCTAGACGGAAGAAAAGGTTCATTTGGGATCACTCTCCGATATTCTGCAACCAGATAGAAATCACTTTTTGCAAGGAGGATTTTTTGATTTCAAGTTCTTGGATGGATCGAATGGTGACCATTCTCCTTCCGTCGGGATAGTTGCCTTCCAGAAATTGATCTTCATCGGGAATCCTATTACCCGTAGGAAAAACCAATAAAATTCTCTCCTCTCGGCAATTCAAAACAACCAAATCTCTTTTGTATTCTTTCGCATTGAATGGTTGCATTTCGCCGTTGTAAAAAAAACTGGGAGAGTTCCATTTTACTTCCTCTGAGATTTTATCACTAGTGGATGCAATCACCTTACGGATTTCATTAATTAGTGCAAGCGATTTTGGCGTTAGCGGCAGGATTTCTTTTTTAGTCATTTCTTTTGAAGGTTAATTGATGTAGATGCAATAGATCCCGAAAGATCGGTATGGATGACTTTCCTATTCCATGTAATTTCAGCAACTCTTTTTCTGTTAAACACGCTAATTTATCAGGTGAATCAATCTTGTTTGCTTCCAGGGCTCGTCTAGCGGGAGCTGAGAAATGACTAAAAAAACCAATTTTTTGTTTTCGTTCTTGTTCGCAAATCGGGCAAATGGAACAATTGCTCTTTTTGTTGAGGAAGTGTCCAGATTGGCAAATTCCACCACTCATTGTTTCTGTTTTTCAAGATTTTCTTTAGCGCGAAACTGAACGATTCGGGTCACCAAATCTAACGGTAACGGTTTGTTTAAAGGAAACTGAACCGACCCTTTTGCATTTTTATACTGGGAGATTTCGGATTGAAAATTCGCAATGCCCGATGCCCCAGGATAAAACCCAATGTGTTTCGCGTAGGCAGCAAAATAAACCAAAATTTTATTGGTTTTGAAGGCCGGCATTTTATACGAGATAATTTCAACGGCATCCGGAGCAACTCGCTGAATGGTTTCGCGCATTTGCTGCAGCAAAACTTGTGTTTCTGCTGGAAATTTTGAAAAATAATCTTCGAAATTTGTTGGCGCTTCGGTTTCCATTTTATTTATTCAATTTGTGAAACGTGAAATAGGAAGCCATCAATATTCCTAAAACGATCAAAGGGAAAACTCCTTCAAAATTAAAACCATCCACGGCAAAATGACTTACGCTTGCAAATAAGAAATCGAATACAAAACCCGCGTAAGCCCATTCTTTTAGACGTTTGGGAAATTGAGGTAGAATTAAAGCTAAGGAACCTAGAACTTTAAAAATCGTCAGCGTAATTCCAAAATAGGCTGGATAACCCAAATGACGAATGCCTTCTTTGGCCAATTCCGTTTGGGAAGTTAAGGCTGGCATAACGCCTTCAAAAAGAAAAATCAAGATTGTACTTGTCCAGAAAATAATTTTAGTTTGTTTCATATTATTCGAGTTTTAGTTTTTAGGCATTTAACAAGGTTTGAATATCAAATTTCGTCATTTTTAGAAACGCTTGAACCACACGTGGTGATCTGGCTGGATCACTCATTAATTTACCCAATATTTCTGGCACTACTTGCCAAGTAACGCCGAATTGATCATCCAACCAGCCGCATTGATTGTATTTACCACCTTTTCCTAATTTGTCCCAGTAATGGTCAATTTCATCTTGTGTTTCACAAGTAAGCACAAAGGATGTGGCAGGTGAAAATTGATACATTGGACCTCCATTCAAGCACATAAACCGCTGCCCATCCACATCAAAGTGAACCACCATTGGGTTTTCAGAGACAATTTCTGATTTTGGAAATATAGAACAATAAAATTCTGCAGCTTCTTTGGCATTTCCATCAAACCATAAGCATGGATAAATTGATTTTTTCATAAGGTGCTTATTGCGCTTCCGCGTATTTTTTAAAATTATCTAATATAGCTTGCCATCCCGCTCTTTGCAGTTCAACAGAATTTTGTGATTCTGCTTCAAACGTTTCTATAATTTTTGTTTCGCTGCCGTCACCCGAAAAAATAACCTCTACTTTTCTGTCGTCGCCAAGTGTACTTTTTATTTCTTGATGGGTTATTACAGAATCGTAAACACCCCAAAACTCAAAACTCATGGAACCATCTTTTGCCGCCATCGTGGAACTGAATTTTCCACCGGTCCACAAATCGTTGCTCGATTTGGGAGTATGCCAGTCATCAGAAGCATTGTTCCACTTCTTAATATGTTCGGGTTCTGTCCAAAAATTCCAAACGGTTTCTATTGGCTTATTAACCGTCGTTTCGATTGTTATTTTTTCTTTCATTTATTTTAATAAAGATAATAGACAAATTTCTGCATTTTAATTTGAAAATAAAATGGTTAAAAAGACAATGTGAAGGGTTGAATGCGACAAATAATGTTTTTACATTTGTTTTATGAAAAAAGTAACCATTCTCATTCCAGAAACGGCCGTTATCGAGGCGATAGCGGATCCTCACTACATGTTTAAAGCCGTGAATCAATTTTTGATAGCCATGGGCAAGGAACCTTTGTTCCAGGTTCAACTGGTAGGTTTATCGCAGGAAGTGAAACTTGAAAATGGTTTGTACTCGGTACACTGTGAAAAATTGATTGCTGAGGTGGAACAAACCGATTTAATTTTTATACCTGCGTTGAGTGGTGATATGAAAGAGGCATTGAAAAAGAATCAAGCTTTTTTACCCTGGATTGTAAACCAACATAGAAACGGAGCAGAAATTGCTTCGTTGTGCATTGGCGCCTTTCTGTTGGCGGAAACAGGGTTGCTGAATGGAAAAAAATGTTCAACGCATTGGAATTCAGGGAATGAATTTCGAGAAATGTTTCCTCAAGTAGAATTGGTGGATGGCAGTATAATTACTGAAGAAAATGGAATTTATTCCAGTGGTGGAGCCAATTCTTACTGGAGTTTACTCTTGTATTTGGTGGAAAAATATACGAATCGTGACACAGCCATTTTGGCCTCAAAGTTTTTTGCAGTCGACATTGACCGCACAAGTCAAGCTGCCTTCATGCTCTTTGAAGGGCAGAAAAATCATGGAGATGTTGAAATTTTAAAAGCGCAGTTTTATATCGAAGAAAATTTCCAAGAAAAAATGACGGTGGAATCATTGGCCAATCATGTTGCTCTGGGGAGAAGAAGTTTGGAAAGACGCTTTAAAAAAGCAACGAATAATTCAGTTTTAGAATATATCCAACGCGTCAAAATTGAAGCAGCAAAGCGAAGTTTTGAAACCAATCAGAAGCAAATCAATGAAGTGATGTATGATATGGGGTATTCAGATTCAAAAGCATTTCGCACCTTGTTTAAAAAGAATACAGGTTTGACACCAGTTGAATACCGGAACAAATACAGTAAAAATGCTCTTGAAAAAATAAGTGCTTGAGATCAAAAAAATCAGAATGTTCGCTTCCAAACGTATTCCCAGTCTTTTATTGCTTCAAAACGGGCTTGAGCTTCATGGTTCGATGGATGTTGTAGAACAGATTCTACAGCAATTTCAGGAAGTTCAGGCACCAAATCATTGCGCAAGAAAATAAAATTGAAACCCAACTCGTTGCAAGCTACCAATCGATAACCCAAATGTTTGGCCAAATTATTCATGGCAACAGGCGATGCACCGTGGTAGTCCGGATGCTTGCCTGGATAGAAATAACTGGCATCATACGGCACAACAATGTCGTTCATCCCAAATTCATTGTGGGTTTCAATAATCACGACTTGTGGAGAAATAACCTGGATTGCTTCCCATACCCAATAATCATTGCCATCAATATCCACAGACATCATACCAATTTCTCCTTTCAATCCGCCAGCGGTAATCAATTCATTGATATTTTCTCGGGTAATCAAATCTTGAAGAAAAGTGGGATTCTGCACCTTTTTATTGCCCCATTTTTTGTAAAAATAGCGTCCTCGCTCTACTGCTTTTTGGTTTCCATCTATAAACAAACCTGTCCAGTCGTGGTGGAAATGCAGATTGGCTGAATTGGAATTGACACCGTCGTCTGCACCAAATTCTAAAAATGTTTTTTCGGGATTATCGATCAAGGATACCACGTACAAAAGCAATCCATCTTCTTCGAATTGGGAGAAATTTTTAAATCCTGTGGATGAATAGGCAGGAAGGTTACCTTCTTTTTTTGCTTTTTTGTAATCTGCGATTAACTGCATTTGTCGCTTTCCTTCTGCAGCGCTAAATCGATTTCGGATTTTAAAATGTAAAAAGTATTTTTTTAAATAATGTTTTAAAATCGGATGCATGCCTACTAACTTTGAAAAAGGATGGTTTAAAATTCGTTTAAAAGTACATTTTTTTTCGCTTTTTACTTCTTTCTATTACTTTCGTGGAGATGAATATTTTTCTCACTTTCGATTACGAATTGTTCTTTGGCGAAAATCCTGGTTCGGTAGAGAAATGCATGCTCGAACCAACGAATGATTTGTTGCGAATTGGACAAAAACACAACGTTTGCTACACTTTCTTTATCGATGTTGGGTATTTGATCAAACTAGAAGAATATTCGACCAATTATCCTGAATTAGCAGAGGATTTGAACGCAGTAAAAGAGCAAATCAATTTGATGCAAACGTTGGGACATTCTGTTCAATTGCACATTCATCCGCACTGGGAAAAATCAAGTTATGACGAGAATGGTTGGCAAATTGTCACAAAAGACGCTTACAAATTGGCGGATTTTTCAGAGGAGGAAGTCGATCGTATTATTCGAAGCTATAAAGCGTATTTAGATAATTTGTTAGGACAAACAACGGAGGTTTTTCGCGCGGGAGGTTGGTGCATACAACCTTTTCATCGATGGGCTGCTCTTTTTCAAGAATTGAATATTCGCATTGACTCAAGTGTAATTACTGGAGGGAAGTTTGATGGCGGAGAATATTCATTTGATTTTACGAAAGCGCCAATCAAAGCGAATTATCGATTTTCAGATGATGAATCGCTTGAAAATGTTGATGGATTTTTTACGGAATATCCAATCGCTTCTATTCGTTATTCTCCTGTGTTTTTTTGGCGTTTGTATATTTTAGGTCGATTGTTTCCAGCAAATCATAAAATGATCGGTGATGGTGTTTTTTTAGCACAACCCGGACGGAAGAAATCAGTATTGACGAGTTTTACGAATACGCACGTTAGTTCAGATGGATATTTTGCTTCTCAATTAAAAAAAGGTTTGAACGATTATGAAAAGCGCCAATTCACCGATTTTGTAGTCATTGGACATCCGAAAGGAAATACGCGATTTTCTGTGCATCGATTGGAGCGATTTATCCGGCACTATGCAAAAAAGCATTCTTTTATTGGTTTAAAATAGTCATAAAAAAACCGACAACTTGTGTTTGCCGGTTTTCTAAAAAGAGGTTGAATTTTACCGAGTAATGACCACTTTTCGGGTAAGATTTTGATTGCTGTTGCTAATTTTAACGATATAGGTTCCACTGTAAATGGTTTGAACATCAAAATAGCAGATGGTTTGTCCTTTGTTTATTTTCTTAGATTCGATCATTCGTCCGGACAAATCCATTAAATCAATACTTACGTCTTCTTTCACCAATCCGTTGATTTGAATAGCCAATAAATCCGTTGCTGGATTTGGAAAAATGGAAATATTCATATCTTCCAAATTTATAGCGGATAGTCCAGCTGTTCCTGCATAAGGTGTAGTTGGCTCGGCAATAGTTGTAACCAAACGATTCGCGAAATTGCCGTAAAAAGTAGGGCCAACTACATACGGATACGCAGAATTCCAGTTTTCATCAACGGTCGCGAAATAACAGTAGGTTCCATTTGGATACTCAGGCGTAACACAAAATCGACCGTTGTGCATATCTAAATAATCTTCGGTAGGATGAGACAACCATTCATAATCTTCTCGAAAGTAACCAAGAAAATAAGTCGCAGAAACGGCGGGTCCGTCGGCAACATCCGTTCCGTCTGCCCAAACCGTTCGGTCAGTAATGTTTCTCAATTGATAACCCGATTGGATGCGCTTAATTCCCCCAGTTCCGTCTGCATTGGCATAGCCATACGCTCCGTAAATAGGATAACCATCAAATGCATAACCGATCAATGGAGAGTGCATTGTGCTGTCAATACCGTATAAACCGTCCGCATCGTATAAATTACAGATCGTAGAAATAACAGTCAAATCCAATTTGAAGGCAGAAGGATTTTGATGATGGTGATAATTTCCCATGGCTGGATGACCTTTTGAACAGTCGAAACCAGGTTTTTCTGCTGGCACAGCATCTCGACTCCAAGGTGTTGAAGACATTGGTCCACCCGGACAAGGTGGATTTCCTGGTCCACCACACAGCGTATTCGTTGTTGTGTTCCAGCCCACACCGTCTCGAAAGTCAAACAAAGCAACCCCATTAATGAAAACGCCAATGTTTCCGCCAACCGTATTTTGCAACGTGCCTGTATTAGGTGTTGGGTACAAGGGAAGTTTTATAATTTCATTTTGATCCGAAGCAATCGATGGATTTCCATCCAAGAAAGGCCCGGTAGGATAAGCGGGAATACCTTTTGTTTTAATGTAAACAGAGTTTGCCGAATATTCAACGGATTGACAATTCACCAAAATGTTATTGGGAATAGCAGTAGAATTTCCAGCAACATAATAAGTTCCCATTGTGGAATTATTTTGCAACCATGAGGTGATGGCTGGTCCTTGGGCATTCGCAGTAGCGGATAAAAACAATAAGCTACTAAAAATAAGTTTTCTTTTCATATAGATTGTATAACTAATAGACACTTTGTTTGACGACCCATTCATTTAATTCCTTCGGTCGGTAGTAAAATTTTCGGAAATTTATTTTCTGGGTTGAAAACAAAGCTGGAATCATTCAAGGTTTTTAAAAAGGTAATAAGGTCAGTTTTTTCATTTGAGTTGAGTAAAATTTTCGTTTTTAATGATTTTGATAAGGTTGGAGAATCTTGAATTCCATCGGTATAATGGTTGAGCACTTCTCTTATTTTTTTAAATCGGCCATCGTGTGTATACGGTTCTGTGTACTGCAAATTCCGCAACGAAGGAACTTTAAACAGCAGACTATCGCTGGATTTATTTGTAATTCGATACTTTCCATAATCGTTCAGAGTTTGATCGACCGGTAAACCATTGTTCTCAAACCCAAAGTGGGTAAAAAGGGGTTCAGTATGACAAGCATTGCAATTCCGTAAGAATAAATCGTATCCTTTCTTTTCTTGCGTCGTAAATTTTTCTTTTTTCAATTTAACCCGATCGTACTTTGAATTGCCAGAAACTAAAGTCAATTGAAATTGAGACAAAGCTTTCAAGGTGTGGGCGCCGGTTGCGAGACTGTCACCAAATGCATTGAAAAAAAGTTGTTTGTACAAAAGTTTTTTATTCAGTTTCTGTACGACATTTGCAATCGTTTCATTCATCTCTTTTGGATCTGAGATTGGACCTAACGCTTGCATGTCCAAATGATTCATGGCGCCATCCCACATGAATGTTTTTTGCCAAGCTAAATTGAATAGTGCGGGTGCGTTGCGGAAACCAATTTGGTCGTTGATGCCATGACTCAAATCATGATCCGTGTGAGCAAATGAATTGTAAGGTGAATGGCAAGAAGCGCAAGAAATTGTGTTGTCGCTGGAAAGAATAGGGTCGTAAAAGAGGGCTCGGCCCAGCAAGATTTTGGCTTCCGCTAAAGGTTCATGTGCAAAATTGACATGAGGTTTGGGGAAATGTTTTGGTTTCTCAAATGAAAATGGTTTTAGCACAACAAATCCTGAGAGCAGCATAAACAAAGTTGTGAAAAAAAATAATTTTCCTTTCATTTCGATAGGTAGAATAAAGTAGAGGCAAGGTCGCTCAATTTCATGGCCGGTTCACTTGGACGCATGATTTGATACGTTTGTGCTACATTAACTTGTTTGAAAAATTCAGAAACATCGAATTTTATTTCAACGGATGTTTCATTCTCGACTATCATATTAACGGTTCGCCAAGCAGCAAAGGGAGACAAATAGCCGCCCAAATGAAATTGAAAAAAATGATTCCTCGCTGGACACATTTCACTGCTTCCTTCCATTTTAAAATTGATGTAGCCACTTTGCCAGGTCCAATACATACCGTTTGTCGGATCCAACTCTTCTCCCAAAGCTCCTGCACTATTTGTGACGCTGTCAATTCCTAAGTTGAAGCGAATAGAATTGAACGAACGGTTGGTCGGAATGTTTTCGAGAAATGAAAGGGATGCGGGTTGCTCAAAATCCACCAAATGGTATTTTTTATTGTCGGTAAAAACCAACTCTTCGTTGTTCCAAAAAGCAAGTTCCGAAATGTAAAATTTGAAGGTGAATAGTTGGATTGAATCCTCAAATCCATTCACTTTAAAAGGTTGGTTCAGCTCCAACTTGCCGTCGTCCGTCATAGCTGAAAACGAAACTTTTGTTTGGGCCTTCATGTCCACCAGGAAAGAGAAAGTGAATAAAAGAACCGAACTTAATTTAAATGGAAAACTCATCTTGGTCTTTGGTGATTTCTTCCAAACAGTTGGGCAATTTCGCCGGTCAATTCTTTGTAATCTTCTAATTGGTTGGGATGACAAATGGATTGAATTTCTTTGAAATGATTGAAATGAATTTTTTCAATTTCTGCTTGTGTTTTGGCGATGACGTGAAACAAAGAATCTGTTTTTTCCATGTTGGAAGATCCAGACAATCCTGAATACAATTCATTTTTTGCTTTTTTAATTTCTTCCGATCGCTCCTCAATATTCGCACGATGAATTTTAATTAATTCCTCAAATTGGTAGATTTGTTTTTTGTCAAAATGAAGTCGTTCGATAATGACAAATTTGGGGTGATCACCTCCTGCATTTGGGGGTCTTCTAAAAACCATAAATCCAACCAACAAAAGGTTAGAAACCAACAGAAAGACAATAATCAGTATATAGAATTTATTTTTATTCATAATACAATTGATTAGAAGTGATAGGAGCAATGGATTCAATGGAATTGGAAGCATTGGTTCCTGCTGAGGAATTTGTTTTTAATACCAAATATGTTTCGGAAACTAAAAAGACAACCAAAACAGCCGCGGCAGATTTAACCCACGTGAGTGAAATCGTATTCTTCCGCGTGTTCGCTATTTTAGATAGAACAGCAGCGTACAGGTCATCGGGAGCCGATACCGTTTGTATTTTGGACAAGATGTCTAATTTATTTTCCATCTGATTGTTGGACGACGAATCTTTCATTTTCCTTCGTTTTGTTTTAAAATTATTTTCAAATTGCTTTTGGCCCGTTGAAAAAGTGATTCAATAGCTTTATTTGTTTTATTCATGATTACGGCTACCTCTGCCATGGAATGATGCTCAATACGCAAAAGTAGTACGACTGTTTTTTGATCATCTGGCAATTGGTTGATCGCATCGAAAATTTCTTTCGTGGCCTCTTTATTTTCTAAAAGGACACCGGGATGGTCAAAATTTGTTGCGTCAACCCTTGAGGTGGGTTCATCCAATCGAATAGCCGATAGAAAAAATCCGCGCTTGTTTCTTTTTTTTGCTTTGATATAATCCAGTGAAGTATTGATCGTAATGCGATAAATCCACGTTTTAAGACTGGATTCTTCTTTGAAGCGATTCATTTTTTCATACACTTTCAAAAAAACGTCTTGCGTAATTTCTTCTGCCTCTTCCGTGTTTTGAACGTAGTGGAGAGCCAGATTAAAAACCAAGTTTTTGTGTTCGTTGTATAGCGACTGAAAGTTCAAAGTATCCACTAATTTTTGCGCAAGTTGGAAATAATTTTTCAAATTCAACACACTAACCACAGCACGATTTGAGGATTCTACGATTTTTTGAATGGATAGATTGACTGTTTTGAAACCGATTAACTCAGACAAAAGAACCATTCAATTTCCTTCTCCATTTGGACTTTTCCTTATCTTCGTGAAAATGCAAGAAAATGGCACTAATTGAATCAAATCCCTTTCATTTGGGCGAAAAAGCACCCGATTTCATCCTTTTTGACACCATTTCAGGTAAAAATCTTTCCCTTCAAACGTTAAAAGGTAAGCTGGGAACGGCAATTTTTTTCATTTGCAACCATTGTCCGTTTGTGCAGCACATCAATGAGGAATTGGTGAGTTTGGCCAAAGAATACCAAGCGAAAGGAATTGCATTTGTCGCCATCAGTAGCAATGATGTAAAGTACTATCCTCAAGATGGACCGGATCAAATGAAAGTCGTAGGTCAAAATTTAAATTATCCTTTCCCATATTTGTATGATGAAACGCAGGAGGTCGCCAAAGCATTTGATGCTACTTGTACGCCAGACCTTTATTTATTTGACAAGGAACTAAAAGCGACTTATCACGGACAACTTTGTGCCTCTCGACCAACGAATGGAATTCCCGTTACCGGAAACGATTTGCGCAAGGCAATGGATGCTTTGATGGCTGGAAATCCCCCCTTGAAGCATCAGAAACCAAGTATGGGTTGCAGTATCAAGTGGAAAAAAGATTAAACTTTTTTGACTACTCCAATAATCTTAAGCCAATTACCAAAAACAATGTTTCGAACTTGATTTTCCTTCGTGAAAAATGGAGTTAATTGTTCATCCAACCAATTTTCAACTTCTTTATACGTCATTTTTTTAGCTTCTACGACTGCTGAAATGTTACTTTGAGTAGTGAAATACAGAATCAAATCTGATTTAGTAAAGGGAATTTCGTTTTCAAATTCTTCGGCATGTTCCAATTTTAATTCCTTTTGGTTCAAGTTTTTATTGGACCAATCGTAGTCTGAATTTCTAGGAGGCGCTGGGAATTGGTTGAGAAAGACTTCTGGATACCAAGTCGAAAAAATTGGATTTCCTTCCATTTTTGATAAAAAATAATTGTCGTATAGAACCAATTTACCGGTTGGTTTTAGGATTCGTTTTACTTCGTGTAGAAATGGTTCCATATCAAACCAATGCACGCCTGAAGCCACGGTAATCAAGTCTAACATATTATCCTCAAACGGTTGACTTTCAGCGGGCGCCATGCTGTAAATAATTTCAACTTTGTTTAACGCTATTTTGAGCATTTCAGGCGAACTATCTGTGCCAAAAACATTGGTCGCAACGGGCAAAAGTGCGGCGGTGGACAATCCTGTGCCACAGGCCATGTCTAGCGCTCTTTCTAGTTTTTTATCAATTTTCAGTAATTCTATTAACCGAGCAATTGTAATAGCATGATAATGCGGGCGACCTTTTGCATAACGTTCGGCCACAGTAGACGGACTGAAATAATTCATTGGTTTTTCATTTTTTTAAGCGACAAATTGGCGATACATTTTTCTCGAATGGACCAAAGGTCTTCAAAGGAAAGAGATACACCTTGTTGTTTTTGCCAATTTCTCAAATAGGATTTGTGGTAGTCTACTTTCCAATCGCCAACCTGCTTCGGTTTAATTTCAATTTCTGTTAAGATAACGTTTTTTATGCGGTTAAACGAAGAATTTTCGGAAGTGAAATCGACTTTTTCATCTGAAATTTGCAAATAACAATGGGCTTCTGGCAGATAATCCAGTTGGTTTTCAATCAAGGCTGAACCAATACCTGGCGTATTTTCTTCGTTCATTTTGTACATGCCCAAAATCAATTTCACGTCTGGAATTTGGTTCAAATCAGCTACGGTTTTTAAAAATGCATGCTTAGAAGAACAAGTGCCTTTTTGTTCAGTTAGCACAAGCGAAAAATCAGTGCGATTGGCATTTCGGCCGTAAGGAAGTTTTGAGACGATGTCAATTAATTCATACCAGTTTTGGATACCAGATTTTATAATTGAGGTGGTTAAAAGATCATTTGAAAGAAACGATTGGTAAATCATTGAATCTATTTTCACTAAAAATACTAGACTTCTTGTAAACCTCATTGACTTATTTTGAATAAAATATTGTCCCGTTTAATCCGTATAAATTCTATTGATTAAATCTATACTAAATAAAAACAATCGATAAAATTGATGGACAAAGAATGATTATCTTTGTGTCAGATTTAAGCAATTTATCAACTTTAAAAAATATAAAAATGAGTTTTGTAGGTAAAAAATTCCCATCGATTTCTGTAAATGCAATGGATGAAATGGGGGACACGTTCCAATTGGACATTTTCAAAAAAGCAACAGAGAGCAAGAAAAAAGTGTTGTTGTTTTGGTACCCGAAGGATTTTACTTTCGTTTGCCCGACAGAGATTCACGCATTTCAAGCTGCTGCCGCAGAATTTGAAAAAAGAAATACCATCGTTATTGGCGCTTCTTGTGATACAGCCGAAGTTCACTTCGCATGGTTGAACACAGCGAAAGACAATGGTGGTATTGAAGGTGTTAAATTTCCTTTGTTGGCCGATTCAACGCGTGTGTTGGCACAAGAATTAGACATATTGGATTTCGATATGTTTGACGAAGATTCATCAGGAGATAATGTAACGTACCGTGCAACGTACTTAATTGATGAAGATGGAAAAGTATTCCACGAATCCATCAATGACATGCCAGTTGGAAGAAACGTGGCAGAATACATTCGTTTGGTGGATGCCTACGCACACGTTCAATCACACGGTGAGGTTTGTCCAGCAAACTGGGAAGTAGGTCAAGATGCCATGAATGCAAACAGCAAAGGCGTTGCAGAATATTTAAGTAATCACTAAGCAATCATGTTTACAGAATTAACAGAAGACACCTTGGAAGCTGCTTTGTCGGCGAACAAAAAGGTCATGGTTCAATACGGAGCATCTTGGTGTGGGAATTGCAAAATCACCAAACCGAAGTTCAAACGTCTGGCAGAAGAAAATGCAGGCATCGAATTTTTCTATGTAGATGCTGAGAAATTGCCGAATTCACGACAATTTGCAGACGTATCGAACTTGCCGACTTTTGCCGGTTTTGTAGACGGAAAATTGGTGAAACAAAACCAAGGAAACAAAGTAGAAATCATTCAAGACGTTCTCGATGCGGTTACCTCTCATTAAACACCTTGTTTCCTTTGCGGAGGAAAAAGATGTAGACTTCTTACATGAAACGGTAGAAGTTTTGGAACACCTCATTGAGGCACCTGGAATCAAAGACGAAGAGTTGGATGTAATTGGTGAATTGTTGTCGAATTTAGCCGGAGCGATTGATGTGCATACGGAAATTTCGGCTGGGAAATCACAACGAGATGCACTCAACGATTTCATGAAACGCGTCGTGGGTTCGATAGATAAATAAGATTTTTACAAAATAACTTGACAAACGGAATTCGAAAGGATTCCGTTTTTTTTGTGGAATAAACTTAGGACAATAGATAGAATGCTAGATCGCAGGCATCTTTTTGGTAACTGTATTTGGGTTCGATTGGGTTTTCGTTTTTCTTATAAAAAGAGCGCAGTGTGGCGGGTGCAACAAAATCAATCGTAAGGTTGGGAAAAGATTGGATCAGGCCTTCTATTTTGAAGGAAATCGGTGAGGCCGCAAATCGACCTTTGGTTCCACGGGTGATAATTCCGACTTTACAAAAAGATTGTTCGCCCAAAAAGGTGTGCAAATCCTCTTGAAAGCTTCTTACTTCAGCGGAATCTAAATGATCTTTGAGTTCCAATTTCTTGGGTGTATTCAGGATCTCAAAGAATTCACCAGAAGCATTTTTTTCTAATGGGGCAAAAATAGCTTTGTTCGCCTCTATAGCAATTCCAAGGACTTTCATACGATTATTATAAAAATTGGAAACAAGTTACACATTCTCAACGACACGAAAGATAAATTGAGAGAGTATTGATTTAATCCCGTTGCTATTCTGCCAGTAATTGTTCAGTAGCCACCTTTGATTCCACAATTTGATTGTAGGCTCCATCCCACAAACCAATTCTCTTCTGTAAGGATAGAAGCGTCGCTTGTTCTGCTTCTTTCCAAAGATTTTCATCATTTCCACATAGATTGGCGGTCATTTGCAAAGCGAGGTGGCTGTGGTGATCACCGTCTACTTCGATGTGTCTTTCCAAATAATATTTGAAAGTGGAAATGCTGTCGGGGAAGTTTTTATGAATGTCGTTGACCAAAGAAACAAACATGCCTGGAATCAAATCTTCACGGCCAAAAGTGAAAATAGCGGCTTGCAAATAGGCTTTGTTACTGTGTATAATTTCAAAAGTATACTCAACAAATTCACGCGCTTCTGTTCCTGTTTCGGAAGCTTGAAAAGCGAGAGCGAAATCGTTGTTTTTTTGCAACGTTTCAATGAAGGTTTCAATAGGACGAGTATCTGCTTCACACTGCTGCATGGCATCTAGGTACAATTCAAAATGACTTTTGCGAATGCCAAAACTGTCTACGTCGGATTCTTCGCCTACGACAATTTCATTGATTAAGTGACGTGTGTCTGCAGAGCCAACAGGAAACCAGGGAACGGAAGTGCAAGTCAAATTGTTTTGTAAGGATTTCAACAAGGACATAAAATCCCAAACCGCGTATATATGATATTGCATGAAGATTTTCAAATCGTCAAGATCTTGTATGGCTCCATATACTTTGTGGTGGATTATTTCTTGACGCAAAGGTTCGATTGACTTTTGAATTTTTTCGATATGCTCGTTCATTTTTCGCTTCTTTTAAAGGAAACAAAAATACGCCTTCCTCGTTGAAAATTCACAGAAGAAATCTTGTTATTTCTTGTTGAAATTTGCTTAAAATTTTAACCGGAAGTTACTTTTAATTTGCTTTTTGCGCGTACACCATTTTCATTGCATACCCCATTCCAAGGCCGCAGATTAGCCACATCGGAATTCCAACGAGCACTTTTTTTATCTGAATGGCTTCGCCCGAAAAATAGGGGAACAAAAATACACTAAAGAAATACATAGAAATGCCCCAAAATAGTCCAAAAGTTAGCCAGCCAAGACCATCATAAGGATTGGAAGATTCGTCTAATTTGAGATTCAAATAGCGTGTAGGTTGTTGTTTCAACCATTTTGCTTTCCATGATTTTACGAACCAAATCCAAATCGGAAAGGTGATGCCCAGCAGCAAAATACTGGTGAAATTCCATGGGCAAGGAATGATTTTTCCGCACTGGTCACAATACAATCCGAACCAGTTTTTATAGGCATTGTTTCGATTCGACCATTTTGAGCTGGGATGCATTGTTCCGCAATGAGGACAAGGAACCAGGTTTTTTTTGGGAGTTGATTTGGAAGGATATTTCTCCAGCAAGAGAATTTTTGGAACACGTTTACCAAATATTAATTCATTGAAGACAAGCAAAGGATTCAATCGCGAATACAACTGAATTGGATTTTTCCAGGTCCAAATAGTGTATTTTGATGAATCGTATTGCACTTGCTGGTCGTGTTTTTACACAAATTTACATAATAGATAGAAGGAATACCTGACCTTTGTCATTTTATTTTTAGTCAAAAGAATGCAACTTTACAGAAACGAGTTGTTCTTGAAATGACAACTGTAAATGAAAGATGATGACAAAGTTAGGATTGGACAAAGAACCGAAAAAAGGGATTCGAATTGTGATTGCACGAACCTATGCAAATCTTGTGCAGTTGAAGAAAGAAGGCAATCAAGCTCATTTTAATGAAATGTTGATGGAGATTTTGCCTGAGGTTAAAAACTACATCAATCGTCGTTTAAGTGCAGCGATTCACAAAGGCCATTTCCCAAAAGGGATGTATACCGCTGATGATTTTGTAGACCAACTCTTTGTGGAAGTGTACGACAAGATTGACGAAGTTCCCGATGAGAATGAATTTTACCATTGGTTGTTCAAACGAACCAATGAATTGTTGGAAGACGTAATGGTAGAGGAGGAGTTCGACGAGTTTTTCTTTAAAAACATCGATGATTTCTCCAAACCCGAATGGGACGCTTTGGCTGAAAAGGTAACTTCCAATCTGGAAGGGGAAGAAATTCTCATGGAAGATTTAGAGGATGTTTCGTACCGAAAAAACGATTACGTATTGAACGATGTTTTCGTGGAAGAAGACGAAGATGAATGGGTGGATAAATTGGACAAGGAACTAAACGAACAAGAGTTGCACAACCATATTCACGCCGTTTTACATCATTTGCCAATGGCGATGCGCAATGTTTTTGAATTGTACTCCAGTGAACAGTTTACGTTGGAAGAGGTGGCGAAAATCACCAAAACCGATATAGAAGAAGTAGATCAATTGCTGAAAGATGCCAAGAAAATAATCAAAACTAGTTTCGCAAAACGGTTTATGTAATCGTATCGATTTTCGCACGCTATTCCATCCACAATTTTCTCTAAAAAAGATTGGATTGCGTATGTTTATTTACATGGAACTATGGATTTAAACCGAATTCTTGTCCAGTAAAGCAAGCTTCAGTTAGTTGATGATTCAATGAAGTCAAAAAAAATCCCAACGAAATATAAGTTGGGATATAAATTCATTTCATCCAAATAGAAATACTATTTATCTTTTAGTAGTAAAGAATGAACAGGGTGGTGACCAAAGCAATGCCGAGAATCAGAGAAACGGCGCCTAAAATGATTCCAGTTATCGCTCTTTTTCGACCGCCATATTGATCCGGATATTTTGTCATTTTCACCAAAGCCACCAGTCCAAAGATGATAGCTAAAATTGAAAATACCCAGCCGACAACTGGAATAAAAGAAAGTCCACCGAAAAGGTTAGCGGCTGTAGCAAACCTCGTATTCACTTCGGGGGCAACTTCATCTTTTTTAGTGGTCTTTGAAAGGCTAATCAAAGGTCTTGAAGTCTTGCTGGAGGATTTTGTTATAACCTCTTGTTCAGGGTTTGAAACCGTCTCATTTTGAGTGGAGACTTCAGCGACAAGCGTTGATTCAACTTCGGGCTGACTTTCCGTCTCAGAAACAGTTGTTATTTCATTTTCAGCTGCTCGATTGGTCGCTTTTTGGATTTTCTCAGCAGTAGTTGTGTTGTTTGATTCAGCGCGTTGCAAATGCAATTTCCCATTTGAATAAGTACCGCAAGATGTTGCGATGACCAATAAGAATAGAGCTGACAGTAAATTTTTCATATTTTTAGTATTGTTGAAAGCAGTAAATGTAACGCAATTAAGTCAAAAAAGGAAGAGGATTCCATTGGACTTTGGCTAAAAAATCAAAAAAAAATCCCGGCAAAATTTGCCGGGATTCAAGTATATTAATCGGTATTAATTATCTTTTTTCGATTGGAACGTAATCTCTTTTAGTAGCTCCAGTGTACACTTGACGTGGACGACCAATTGGCTCACCACCTTCGATCATTTCTTTCCATTGTGCGATCCATCCTGGTAGACGACCCAATGCAAACATCACTGTAAACATTTCAGTAGGAATACCCATTGCTCTGTAGATGATTCCAGAATAGAAATCTACATTTGGATACAAGTTTCTTGATTTGAAGTATTCGTCTTCCAAGGCTACCTTCTCCAATTTTTTTGCGATATCCAAATACGGATCCTGCACGCCTAATTTTTCTAAAACGTCGTCACAAGCTTTTTTGATAATAGTAGCTCGCGGGTCAAAGTTTTTGTAAACGCGGTGCCCAAAGCCCATTAAACGGAAAGAATCGTCTTTGTCTTTTGCTTTCAGAACCCATTTGTCAACGTCTCCGCCATCTGCATGAATTTTTTCTAACATTTCAATTACAGCTTGATTGGCACCTCCGTGAAGTGGACCCCAAAGTGCTGTGATTCCAGCCGCAACGGCTGCATACAAGTTCACTTGAGATGAACCAACAATTCTAGTGGTTGCAGTTGAACAATTTTGTTCATGATCAGCATGTAAAATTAACAATGTATTCAATGCATTGGAAACAATTGGATCCACGAAGTATTCTTCTGTTGGCATCGCAAACATCATGTGCATGAAGTTGGAGCAATAATCCAAATCATTTTTAGGATACATGAACGGGTGACGAATTGCATTTTTATAAGACCAAGCCGCCAACGTTGGTAATTTTGCAATCAATCGGTGAATTGTCATGTCTTTCGCCTCATTTGAGCGATTGTTATCTAACGATTCAGGATAAAAAGTGGAAAGTGAACAAACCATAGATGCCAAAACGCCCATTGGATGAGCTTTTGCTGGATAGGCTTCGAAGAATTGTTTCATGTCTTCGTGCACCAACGTATGTTTTGTAATGCTATTTTGGAAATGCGTCAACTGATCTTGCGTTGGCAAGGTTCCATATATCAACAAGTAAGAAACTTCTGTGAACGAAGCTTTCTCCGCCAATTGCTCAATCGGATAGCCACGGTAACGAAGAATACCTTCTTCACCATCTAAAAATGTGATTGCACTTTGTGTGCTTCCCGTATTTTTAAAACCTGGGTCGATGGTTATATAACCCGACTTCCCACGAAGAGAACTGATGTCGATTGCTTTTTCGTTTTCTGTTCCTTCGATAACTGGGAATTCGTAGATTTTCCCATCTAACTCAAATTTGGCGATTTCACTCATTGTTGTAACGTTGATACGGTTTAATTTTTCCGTCTGCTAAATTAGAAAAAGTATTTCTTCCCTTAAAACTTTCTGGGGTTAATTCGTTAAAAATTTACCAATTATTTTGTTTTGGTAAAATATTCCACTTTTAAAGGTTTTCCAAAGTATAGTTCAGCATCATATTAAATAGGTGATTCCTAGTGTTTCCGCCGTAAATACCGTGGTTTTTGTTTGGGTAAATGAATAAGTCAAATTGTTTGTTGGCCGCGACCATGGCATTGATCATTTCCATCGTATTTTGATAATGTACATTATCGTCACCAGAACCGTGAATTAACAAGTATTTTCCTTTTAAATCTTTCACAAAATTAATCGGACTATTTTTGTCATAACCATCCTCATTTTCTGCCGGTGTGCGCATGAATCGTTCGGTATAGATATTGTCGTAATAACGCCAATTGGTTACTGGAGCCACAGCAATTCCCATTTTGAATAGGTCAGCACCTTTGGTCATGCAAAGAGAGGTCATGAATCCACCGTAACTCCACCCCATAATACCAATGCGCGATTTATCGACAAAAGTTTCATTGCCCAATTCTGCCGCAACCGCCATGAAATCTTCGGTTTCCAATTTACCCAATTGCAAATACGTTGATTTTTTAAATTCAGCCCCGCGATACATGGTTCCTCTTGGATCAACGGACACAACAATGTATCCTTTTTGAGCTAACAATTGGTGATACATGTAGTCTTGTCCACCCCAACTATCTTTTACCATATTGCTGCCTGGTCCGCCGTAAATATTGATGTAAACCGGGTATTTTTTGTTTGGGTCAAAATTCGCTGGTTTGATAATCCAACCATTCAATTCTTGTGTAACGCCTTTGAATTTGATAAACTCTTTGGGTTGAAGATGGTAATTCTTTAATTGTTCCATCAATTTTTCATTGGCCTCCAAAACAAATAAGTCTTTTCCCGATTGGTCACACAAAGTATAAACGGTTGGCGTGTTGGCATTGGAATAGGATTTCACAAAATACTTCATTCCGGTAGAGTAGTCTGCATTGTTGGTTCCTGTTTCGCAACTCAACGCTTTCTTTTTCTTTCCATTCAAATCAATGCTATACAATCCTTTGTGAATGGCACCTTTTTCAGCCGCGCTGTAATAGATTGTACCTTTTACTTCATCGATACCTAAAAATTCAATGATGTCGAAATTTCCTGTTGTTATTGCTTTCATGGTTCCGTCAAACCCCAAAGCATAAATGTGATTGAAACCATCTTTTTCGCTCGTTCTTAAAATGGTTTTGGCATCTTTTAAAATTAAAAGGTTGTCGTCGATATCAATATAGGTATCGCTAGTTTCTGTATAGAATTTCTTGCAATCCCAATTACCGGCCATTTGCTCAATTTTGAAATAATTGAGTTCATTTTGATGACGATTCATGGTTTGCAGAATCAGGACATTTCTTGATTCAGACCATTTCAAGCGAGGGATGTATTCGTAATTCCCTAAATTCAACGGTGCACTACCGAAATTATTGGTATTTTGACCGATTTGCTTGGACAAATCCACAATTTGTGCGGTCACTTTTGAATTGTCTTCTCCTGCTTTGGGGTATTTGAAAGTGTACAATTCTGGGTACAATTCATTGTAATACGTCAATGTAAATTCACGGACATTGCTTTCGTCAAATTTCAAAAATGCCATGTATCTGCTATCAGGCGACCATTCGTATCCTTTGGTGATAGAAAATTCTTCTTCGTACACCCAATCCGTGCCGCCGTTGATAATGGAATTTTTCTTCCCGTCGAACGTTAATTGGGTCACCTGACCATCGGCAATTGTTTTTACGAAAAGGTTGTTCTCAAATAGAAAAGATACCATTTTTCCGTCGGGTGAATATTCTGCCAACATTTGTGGAGAATGACTGTTGTCTAACGCCTGATAATCTTTTGTTTTTAAATCATACAAATAGTAAACGGCATAAAAGGAACGTCGGTAGACGCTTTCTGTCTTGGTTGTGAATAAGATTTTACTTTCATCTGCATTGAATTCATAATCCTCAATTCCGATTTCTTTTCCATCAGAGGTCAGTTTTGATAAATTCACCAAGACCGTTCCTTCTGCCTTGGGTTCCAAAAAAGAATGTTTGGTAATGCAGTCGTCACCATTGATTTTTGATCGTTTTGTGAAGTGTGTTCCATCTTTCATTGAACGGAATCCGGAAACACCCACGCCATAAAATTGATATTCTTTCCAAATTTTTTCAACAGAAATGTCCTGTCCGTGTGAAATTGTTGAAAAAAGTAAAAAGACCGTTATTAGTGACTTGTACATTGGATTTTATTTAAATTTTGAGCTAAATTACAAATACTTTGAGTTTTCATAAAGTTTATCTCATGATTTGGTGATGTAAGTTTAACATTCCAAATTGGCAGAACAAAAATTAAGCTATATCTTTGTGAAAGATTTTTGGTGTTACCCTTGATGTTTCCCTGCAAACTGAAACCATCAAAAAGATTAAATGGAATACAATGAAATAAATAATGTTAGTTATCATACATGATATCAAACGATTAGGCTTACTATTTCTCTTTCCAAAAGCAGTAGCTTTTACCAGTCTTACTGTTCCCAAACTAAGTATATTTTCCTTTAAATTATAGTCGTATGAAAAAAACGTTACTCACAGTATGTATCGCATTAACCAGCTCACTTTTTGCTCAAGATTGTTCAAAATTATTTATCTCAGAATACGTTGAAGGTTGGTCCAACAACAAAGCATTGGAGATTTACAATCCAACTTCGAGTGCAATAGATTTATCTGAATACGTAGTTGCTCGTTATTCAAATGGTTCTAATTCAGCTACGGTAGCGAATTCAGTTCAACTTTCAGGAATTGTTGGTCCTCATGATGTTTTTGTTGCTGTATTGGATAAAAGGGATTCATTAGGAACAGGTCAAGAAGCACCGGTTTGGGATTCATTGCAAGCACGTGCGGATGGATTTTTTGCGCCGGTTTACAACACTAGTTCATCCTTCTATTGGAACGGTGATGATTGTATCGTTTTGTTAAAAGGCACTTTGACGTCCAATCCAACACAAGTAGTTGCTACGATTCCTGGAATGACTGTTATTGATATTTTTGGTAAAATTGGTGAACAACCAACGAACGCAAGTGGTGGAACTTCTTCTCCAACTGGAGGTTGGTCAACTGCGTCACCTTACAATGGTGGTACCAATGGTGTAATCGTTACGGTAGATCATTCCTTGATTCGTAAATCAAGTGTGAAAAAAGGGGTTGTGAATCCTGCAATTTCAGTATTCAATCCATTGGCAGAGTACGATTCAATTCCTGCGGTAATTGTTCGTTTGGATGCAAATGGTGATACTATTTTCGGCACGGTTTCTGGCAATCCTATTTTGGATGGTAACTGGGCATCATTGGGTTACCATGCTTGCGATTGCAACCCATTGTCTGTATCAGAAAAAACACAAGATGTTTTGGCTATTTACCCAAACCCATCCAATGGAACTTTCAACGTGAAAGGTCTTAAAGGAATTGAAACCATTTCAGTATTCAATACTTTGGGTCAAAAAGTAGAATCCATTCATTTGGATGGCAAAACAACTTCCTCTTTTGAATTGAGTCAAAAAGGCGTTTATTTCGTTCATTTTGTCTATGCAAATGGCGAAAAAACGACGAAAAAAGTAATTGTTAAATAAGCATTCTAAAACAAAATAGAGAGGTCGACAATCGGCCTCTTTTTTTTCGCTAAGATTTCACATATGAAGATTTTTATCAGTTTACTAGTATTCATTTCGACGTTTTCCTTGCAAGCACAAGATTTTGTTTTGCGCGGAAAAGTGGTGGATAACTCGAGCAAACAACCCTTAACGGGTGCTAAAATCGTTTTGAACGATCAATACAAAGCATTATCGGATTTTGATGGGAATTATTCAATCAAATTACCGTCCGCTGGAGAATATAAAATGGTGGTTACGATGTTGCTTTTTTCCACGGAAAATTACACGATAACGGTAAATAATCCCGTGACAACCTTTGATGTCTTCTTGGGAAATAGTCAGGAATTAGAAGAGGTGAAAGTCATAGGAAACATAGTGACCTACCGGAAAACACCCGTTGCAGTGACGAAAATTTCTCAAAAACAAATAACTGAAGAACTTGGGTCGCGTGATTTGCCGATGTTGTTGAACGCAACACCGGGAGTTTACGCCACACAATCAGGTGGTGGTGATGGAGATTCTCGAATCAATGTGCGTGGTTTTGACCAAAGAAATATTGGGGTGCTCATTGATGGAGTTCCCGTAAATGATATGGAAAATGGTTCGGTTTATTGGTCCAATTGGTTTGGATTAGATGCCATTACATCAACGGTTCAAGTGCAACGAGGATTGGGTGCAACAAAATTAGCCTTGCCTTCCATTGGAGGTTCTATCAATATCTTAACGCAAGGTGTTGGGAACAAAAAAGGAGGCATGTTGAAGCAAGAGTACGGAACAGGAAATTTATTGAGAACGACTTTGTCGTACAATTCTGGATTGAGCGCAACGGGCTGGGGGATGACCTTGGCTGCGAGTTACAAACAATCCCAAGGTTGGGTCGATGGAACACCTTCCAAAGGAACTTTTTTGTACACGAAAATTCAAAAAAAATACGGAAAACACTTGATTTCCCTTTCAGGATTTATGGCACCTCAAGAGCACGGTCAGCGTTCGTATATGAATCCAATTGCCTATTGGGATGCACAAACCGCTTCAAAATTAGGGATCAATATACCGGATTCAGCGCAGATTAAAACGAAATACGACAATGGAATTCGTTACAATTCTCAATGGGGATATTATACCGATGACAAAGGAAAACAGCAAGTCAAAAATGCTTCTTTGAATTTTTACAACAAACCGCAAATCACCTTGAAAGATTTTTGGATAGTGAATGAAAAGCTCTCTATTTCCAACTTGGCTTACATGTCAATAGGTCGAGGGGGTGGTACAAGAATTAAAAATTCTTCTGGAATTCTTTCAGATACAACAGACGGAACGATTGACTGGGATGCCATGATTCGGAGCAACCAGGAATATGATTTTTTCGGAACAACTTATCCGAATGTTGACCCAACGTATTCGCCCGTTTTATTCAAAGCGAACAACTATATTTTGGCTTCGGTAAACAACCATTTTTGGGTGGGTTATTTGCCTCAATTTACGTATAATAAGAGTAAAAACTTGAGTATATCTGGAGGGTTGGATGTCCGTTATTACAAAGGAACTCATTACCAAGAAATCACCGATTTATTGGGTGGAGATTATGCCCTGAGTGGAACCAATAACAACGCTCGAACAGAGATGAAATTCGTCGGTGACAAAGTGGCATTGCAGCCTTATAACAACCACCGTGATGGTTTGGTGACTTGGACGGGTATGTTTGGGCAGGCAGAATATTCCAAAGGTCGTTGGACTTCTTTCGTGAATTTATCGGGAATTGTCAATGGGTACAAAGGGATTGATTATTTCCAAAAAAGAGAAATAAACGTTGGAGATACCTTGATTAAGATTGGTTACAATGATACAGTAAATTACCAAGGAACCCAGTATACGAGAGAATCAGATGGTTTAAAATACAGCCAAACCGATTGGAAATACATACCAGGAGCAACGATAAAAATTGGTGCAAGTTATTCCTTAACTGAATATTCGAATGTGTTTGTGAATGTGGGTTACTTGTCAAGAACACCTCAATTTAGTAACGTTATTGATAACAATACCAACAAGTTTTTTGCCGAAATCGTCAACGAAAAAGTAGCAGCCATTGAAGGTGGATACAATTTCTCAAACGAAAAATTTGGCATGAATCTAAATGGTTATTTCACCAATTGGCAAAATAAACCCTTTCCTTTTGGTGTAGCAGTTCCAGATCCAAATGACCCTACCGAATCCATTTATGTTAACATCAATGGAATGGATGCCATTCACTATGGAGGAGAATTGGATGTTGCCTACAAATTGAATAAAAAGCATAGTTTTGAAGGAATGTTCTCCGTTGGAAACTGGACCTGGAATTCAACAGAAGTAATAAAAATCCCTCAATACGATGTGACTTTTACTTTTGATGCGAAAGGAGTTCACGTAGGAGATGCTGCTCAAACCATGATGTCTCTGTCATACCGATGGGAACCCATCAAAGGGATGTTTGTGAAACCTCAATTTCAATACTTTAATCGGTATTATGCCGATTTCAGTCCTTTTGCTTTGCAAGGAGAAAATGGTGGAAGAGAATCGTGGATGATGCCAAGTTATTCCTTGGTAAATATTTACGCTGGCTATCGAATTAAAATGAAAAACAATGCTTTGCTCATCAATGGATCGGTGATCAATTTGTTGGGTACTAAATACATTTCAGATGCGCGTCCAATTCAAGGTACTTCTACTGCTTTTGATGCAGTTGGAACCCAAGTATTTTTTGGAGGCGGTTTGCGATTTAATGTTTCAATAGGGTTACAATTTTAAATAAACTAAAATGAGAAGAATTCTTTCATTAACCAGTTTGATGCTTTTGATAAGCGCAAACTATTTTGCCCAAGCGGTATTGCCTACAACTTGGAGCTTTGCTACCACCACTTTGCCAACCGGTTGGACAGAGTCGGGAACGGCTTTTTATACGGCATCGGGTAATACCCCTCCTGCTATGAAATTTGATGGAACAGGCGATTTTATGATTATTAATTTTGCTAGTAATCCGGGTAATTTGACTTATTTCTTAACTGGAAATAGTTTTGCAGGTGGTACTTTCACAGTGGAAGAATCTGAATTTGGGGTGACGTACACCACGTTGCACGCGTTTACAGCTCCACCGGCTGGAACGTATACCCAATTTACAGACGTACCGTTGGCTTCAACGCGCTATATTCGATTCATTTATACCAACAAAGTTTCAGGAAACATTGGTTTGGATGATGTGAATATTGACGCAGGTGCAGCAACACCTTCACAAGAAATAAACATTCTTCAAGGTTCAACAACTATACTTTCTGGAGGAACACAATTAATCAACTCAGCCGTTGGAACAGCAACACCGACTGCCTTTACAGTTGAAAATTTAGGTACATTAAATACCTTGAACATTACAAGCGCTACGCTTTCAGGAACAGCAGCGGCAGATTATTCTGTGACTTCTTTTCCAACAAGTGTTGCGGCCGGAGCTAATGCACCATTGATTGTAAGCTTCAACCCAAGTGTTTCAGGAAATAGAAATGCTATTTTGACCATTGCAAATGATGATGCTGACGAATCCTCGTATGTGATCAATTTGTATGGCGTTGGTGGAAGTTATGCTTCTGAACCAACAGTTCAACCAACCAATTTGGTGTTTTCAAATGTGAAAACGTATCGTTTGAAAGGAACGTTTACGCCCGCTGCTGGTGTTGAAGGTTACCTAGTTCTTAGAAAGAAAGGTTCTGCGATCACTGGGTTACCCGCGGATGGAACAGTATACCAACGAGGTGATATTGTAGGGGATGCCCAGGTCGTGTTTAGCGCGAACAATTCAAGCTTTATACCAAATAACATCATTGCATCAAGTGATTATTATTTTGCTGTGTTTGCTTACAACGGAACAGGTACTTTTATTAATTATTTAACTACTTCACCGTTGACAGGAAATGTGACTACGCCTGCTACGATGCAATCTCCAACGTATTACAATGGAATTTCAACATCAAGTTCAACTTTCTTAACTGATTTGCACAATTTGATTAATGCACACCAAATGCAATTTTACAGCAATTATGGTCCATTGGTCGTGAAAGAATTTGCTTCACGAGATACAACGTTGAATCGTAGAGTAATTACTTGTGTTTATTCAGGTGAAAATAAAATCTACACAGAACCATTTGATTTTACAGGAACAGGTTTTTCTAGAGAGCACACTTATTGCCATAGCTGGATGCCTACTAATCCAGCTCAAAATTTACCAGAATACAATGATTACCATCACTTATTTCCAACCAATCAAAATTCTGCGAATGGTGTGAGAAGTAATTATCCTTTGGGTGTTGTTGTTACCGTTCAAAATACTTATTTAGGTGCTAAATTTGGTTTGGATGCAAATGGGAAAACGGTTTATGAACCGAGAGATTCTCACAAAGGCGATGCAGCGCGTGCTATGATGTACGAAGCTACTTGTTACACAACCGTAAGTGGTAATTCTTGGGCTTTACCTTCGTACATTAGTTCATCTATTCCATACGGACAAGATCAAGCAATTTTGAAACAATGGCATTTCCAAGATTTACCAGATAGTTGGGAAATCACAAGAAATGACTTCATTGATTCCTTGCAAAATAACCGTAATCCATTCGTGGATAGTGCTGATTTTGTTTGCTACATCAATTTCTCAAACATGACCTACCAGTCTGCAGGATGTTTGGCTGCTGTTGAAGAGTTATTGAGCAAAAACTTTGTAGTGTATCCAAATCCAGCAAAAACCACTTTGACATTGCATGTGGATGCCACTACGATTTCTCATTACGAAATCATGGATTTGCAAGGAAGAACAGTTGCATCATCAGATGTGAATGACGTTGTTTTGACAAAAATTGATATTTCAAGCTTGAATTCAGGTATGTATACGGTAAAAGCATTAACACCTTATGGATTGGCTACACGTAGCTTTGTGATTGAATAATGAAAATCAAGTTAATATATTTTGTTTTACTTGGAGCAGGCTTATCGGCCTGCTCTTCTTTTTTCCCAAAGAATTGGACCTCGCAGACAACGACTGTTGAGAATGAATTCAAAAAATCAGATCGGATAGAATCCCAAATTAAACCTTACCGAGATTCCTTGTCCGTGGAGATGAATGAAATTATTGGGATTTCGCCGCACAATTTGGTCAAGGATCGACCTTGCAGTGATTTGAACAATTGGGCTGCCGACGCTTTGCTACATGACCAGGATAGCCTAGCGCACATTTTGACACCCAACCTCGTTCTTTTGAATGTTGGCGGACTTCGTTCTTCCATCAACGAAGGAAATGTTACAAAGGGAGATATATTTTCGTTTATGCCTTTTGACAACGAAGTTGTTTGGGTTAAAATGCCGATTTCAGCATTAAAGGATATTGCGTATTATATTTCAAAATCGGGTGGAGAGCCGATTGCCAATGCGGAATGGTTTCGTGCAGATTCACTTGTTTTGTCTTCCGTTTCCAATTTGCCTTATTTTTGGATTGTTACCTCCGATTATTTAATGAATGGTGGCGATAACATGACTTTTTTTAATCAAAAATTGGAAGTTGTAGCGACCAATAAACTCTTGCGTGACGCTTTCATTGATCAAGTAAGGCGAGAAGGAACTTTAGTCATTGACAAAAAATGCAGAATTCATGTGGAAAAGTAGACGGAAATTTTTAACCGATTCGATGTATTTGTCAGGTGGTGTATTGTTTACCTCTCCACTTTTGAGTTCCTTTAAAATGGCTCCTGCAGAAAATCGCATTACCATTTTACACACCAACGATACCCATTCAAGAATCGATCCTTTTCCAGAGAACGATGCCAAATATCCAGGGCAGGGTGGTGTGAGCAGAAGAGCCTCGATGATTCAAAAAATTCGATCGGAGCAGGAGCAAGTATTATTGCTCGATGCTGGAGATATTTTCCAGGGAACACCCTATTTTAATAAATACGGTGGAGTGTTGGAAATGAAATTAATGACGGAATTGGGCTACGATGCTGCGACCATGGGAAACCACGATTTTGATGCCGGCATGGATGGTTTTTTGAAAGCCAAACAGTTCGCAAAATTTCCATTTTTATGCGCGAATTATGATTTCACCAATACCATTCTGAAAGGCCAGACGCAAAATTGCACAACCTTCAAAAAAGGCAGAATAAAAATAGGTGTTTTCGGTGTGGGTATTAAATTGGAAGGTTTGGTGCCAAAAACCAAGTTTGAAGAAACGGTTTATGCCGATCCGATAGAGATGGCACGAGAACAAGTGTTGCACTTGAAAAAGGAAAAGTGTGATTTGATAATTTGTTTGTCTCACCTCGGTTACGACTACGAAAACAAGTCAACCATGAGTGATCTCAAATTGGCTGAAAACACCGATGGAATTCACTTGATTATTGGCGGACACACGCATACTTTTTTACCAGAGCCTGTTGCTGTGAAAAATCGTTTGGGCGATACGGTTTTGATTAATCAAGTGGGGTGGGCTGGACTGCAGTTGGGCCGAGTTGATTTTTATTTTGACAAAGGGATCCAACACCAAAATGAATTAATCCATATTGGATAATTTGGGATCTTTCAATAAACCCAATTCAGCTGCTGTTGCAAGGGAACCCCTAATTTTTTTAGTTCCTTTTTTAACTTTTCACCTTCTTGGATGTCCCGTTTTGGAAGAATAATCGAAGAACCATTTTTCATCTTTAAGAAATAGTAATCAGGAATTTCGGTTAATAGGTCCAATTCTGAAGCCAAAACTTTTCCTTCTCCAGCAATATTTTTGGAAATAATATAGTTGGAATGAATCTCTAGCACTTCGTCTTGACCAAAATGATTGCCATAATTTTTCTTGCTGTATTTTGTAAAATGCAGTTTTAAACGCCATCGATGAAATCTTGGATAAAAAATATACGTGAATATCGCAACAACAAGCATTACAAGGCCCGCTATTTGACTTCCGGTAACAAACAAGTTGATGGTCAATAAAAAAGCTGCTAGAGTCGTAATAATCCGACCTCGTTGTCTTGTTTTCAATACGTTTATTGATTGTGAAACCGTATACAATTGAAATTCCAGGAAATCTTTTTGTTCTATTTTAAAGCTGAAGATCATAATTTTAAAATTCTGCGGGCTAAAGTAGAATATTTTAGAGGAATTACCGTTTGTTTTAAGTGTGACTTTAAAAGTTTAATTGCGTAACTTTAACTAGAATTTGTGTTTGGCCATGTACTTTTAAAAAAACAGATTTTTAACCTAAATAAATTACAATGAAAAGAATTCCAATTTACCTGATTTTAACGCTACTACTTTTAAATTCATTTCACCCTTTTGCACAAGACAGTGACCAATCTGGACGAAATAGTGTTATTAAATTTACACCTTCAAAATTGATGCGCGGTGAGATTTTATTCTCTTACGAAAGAAAAATTGCTGAACAAGCTTCTTTAGAATTGTCTTTTGGTCCCGCAATTTCGAATGTGTTTCCCATTAATTTAGACCATCTTTTGGGTAATGGTTCAAATGCACAAGAAACGAGTTTGCTTGGCTTTACTACCAGTTTAGGGGCACGCTATTATCCATTGGAAGACAAAGATGCGATGGAAGGTTTTTACATTTCACCCGTTTTCGGATTTACACAATTAAATTACTTGTTTTCAGCACAAAATTATGGATTTCAAGGTGGCGCCCAAATTGCTGACATCCGAGGAAAATCGAATCAAAGTAGTTTTGCTTTTGTTTTCGGTATTCAAAAATGGCTTACGCGTTCGTTTTCTTTGGACATGTACATCGGTTCAGGATTGAAACAAGTGAATGAAAACAATTATTACTTGAATTATTTAAACGATCCCTATACGGGTCAGATGATTTCTGCCGTTTGGGTGGATAACCCGATAACAGACGTTCGTTGGTTTCTAACAGGTGGTGTTAAAATAGGATTAGGCTTTGGGAAAAAGAGATAAATTTTAATCAAAAGAACTAGAACAACCTTTAAGATGCACCTTGAAAATATCAAAAGTAACTTGAAGGTTGTTTTTTTTGTACTCCTACTCCTGGTTGCCTGCAAAGAAGAAGGAAAAAATTCCGCGCCATCTGCGATTTCAGATAAGAAAGTTAAAATCATACAACCGAAAACGATTCAGCCTTTCGTAAGTTCAGCTTATCATCTTTTGGCTACCGCTGATACCTTGAACTGGTTGAAATCCCTAGAACCTGGCGATACTCTGCGTGCTTTACTGTTTTCAAACCGAGTGGATGAAACTCATTTAACAAGATTAGATACACTTGTATTTCCAGATTCTATTTATCCCAATCTGGATGCTTATTGTCCTTTCCCCAATAGCGTAGAGGGTATTACGTCGGTCAAAAAACTCATTGTGGTTTCTTATTTTGCTCAAATTTTCGCTGTGTACGAAAATGGAAAACGGATTCGATTTGGACCAGTCAGCATGGGCAAAGAATCAACCCCAACCCCGAAAGGATTGTTTTTTACCAATTGGAAATCCAAAAAATCCTATTCAACGGTGGATTCCACTTGGATCTTGCCTTGGAGCTTTAATTTTGCCAATTTTGAAGGCGTATCTTTGCATGAATATGCTTTGCCTGGTTATCCCGCATCCCACGCTTGTGTTCGATTGATACAAAGCGATGCGTATTGGTTTTATTATTGGGCAGATCAGTGGAAGCTAACAGCTCAAGGTCAAATTGCCGCGTATGGTACCCCGATATTAATTTTTGGTGATTATCCGTTTGAAGGCAGGAAGCCATGGCTCAATTTAGCAAAAAATAAAGAACTCCTCCAACTGAGCGAGAAGGATTTAATGAATGAAATTAAGCCTTACTTGCCTTTGATTTTGGAAAGACAATCCACTCGAGATAGTCTAATTCAGTCAGAAAAAGTTGAATTCACGTCTGATTTAATTGGAAAATAGTATAAAAAAGTCCAAATGGCGTGAAGGCTATTTGGACTTTTTTGAAGATCAGATACGCTTATTTGCCGCTCAATCGAGTCAGTATTTCTGGAAAACGAAAAGCCCCCACCATCCATACTACTGCAAAAATAATAACAGGTGCTAAAATCGATTCATTGTGCTGAACATGCGTTGCAATTGCTCCTCCCATGTACGCAGCTAATAAAAGCGTTCCAATCACGCCTGTGCGAGGAATAATAAATAGAATCAATGATGCAACTTCTACCACTCCAATCAAAAAGTAAGATGAATTCGAAAATCCAAATTCAGTTGCCATTTTTAATGCAGTAGGGTCCCCTGATAGTTTGCCGAATGCACTGCCTGAAAAGATCAATGCGATTAAACCCGTTAAACTCCACCCAATTATTTTTTTTGTTTTTTCTGACATGTTTTTTTTTTTACGTTTAGTATACAAAATTAAAAATTTGCTTTACTTTTGCAAGTAGGTACACGAATGTATCGTAGGAACAAAAAGTAAAGTATTGTGGAGTTAATTGATGAAAAAAAAGAAAAAAAAACACACTATGATCAATTTAATTGTCCGGTCAAGACTGTTCTAGATATTTTGGGTGGTAAATGGAGTTTTTCAATCGTTTATTCCTTGCTAGAAGGCAAGAAACGATTCAAGGAATTGGAACGGAGTATTGAGGGGATTAATACTCGTATGTTGGTGAAGGAATTAAAATCCATGGAGATTAACGGTATTGTAAAAAGAGAAGCGTATGCTACCATACCTCCTAAAGTGGAATATTCTCTCACGGAAAAAGGACAAAAATTACAGCCTATTTTGGCCGCTTTACACGTTTGGGGGCTAGAGTTTGCCTGAATCCTGTTTTAGTCCGTCTTTTTTTGAAGAAATTCAAGTCGAACATTCTTCAAAGTATCTTGTGCTTGGCTCCCAATCGTTTCGAAGGTGATTATTTTCGCTTCCTGATTGGTCATTGGGTTGAATTCAAAATTATAGTAACCAGTTTGCCACTGATTGAATTTTTTTTCATGAAAATGCAAAAGTGCACGGTCCTGCCAATAATAGATACTATCGTCTATCGCTCGATTGATTCCTATCACAACACGTGTCCTGTTTTGCTCTTCGTATCGATTGTTAATGGAGACTTTTAGACTCGTAACCCTCTCAAAATTGGGAATTTCGGTGCTTTTAATAAACGACCATTTGGTTGCTGTGAGTCGTTGTACAATCAGTGTACCTAATTCGCGGGTATAGATTACGTTGTAATCCTCTTGATTTATTTTATCCTTCCAAATCAATCCCTTGTAGATGTCGTCTGTTTTTAAAAATACTTTCCAATATTTTTCTTTGTCCATCTGATGAAAGTGCAGGATGTAATGGTTGTATTGAAAACTTTGGATGCAATTGACTGGAATGGTTAGGAGCGAAATGAGTAGAACAAAAACTTTTGCAATGGGTTGAATTGAAGCAAGCAATAAGGCGATGGGAATGAAAAAAATGACAAAATAATCGATGTAAGCCCGCAAACCAAAGCTGCTGCCGAAATACCAAGACCACCAGGAGGAAAGTACATAGGTTAGAACAAAAAAGAAAAAGAACCACGAGAAAACTAGGAAATAGTCCTTTTTGATAACCAAACCAACTAGTCCCAAAATACCTAAGAATAAAATTGGGGTATACACAAATAGGCCTTTTCGGTAACTAAAAAGGATATCAATCAAATGCGGGTCGCTGAAATCGAAAGATTCCGCTTGGTATGAATTGATAATGAAATGCCCCGTTTGAAGATACCACAATGAGAATTGTATGCTGGCAATGAGTAAAAAAGCTGCTACTGCAAATAGGAGATCTTTCTTCTTTCTCAAAAGTACAGAAATACCCATTTTCAGGTTGTCCCATGATCCAGCTAAAAAAGGGACAAACAAGACAATAAGAAGGTTGGGTTGTCGCAGGATGAAAATTAAACCTAAAAACAAGCTAGCCCCTATCAAATCTCTTCTTTTGAAATGAATAAAATAAGATTTAGAAAAGAAAACAAAGGTGGTAATGGCGAAAAGGGAATAGACATGGCTGAATCCTGCATCGGCATTGGCGTATATTGTGAGCGGGGTGGCCAAAGCCAAAGTCAATTGACAGAAGAGTACAATTAATGGTTTTATCTCATATAAAACGAGGACTTTTTTTAGAAAGATAAGGGATATGAAAAGATAAAAAATGGATGCAACCCACACAGCGTTTTGAAATGGTCGTTGATAACCATCTCCGGAAGTATGGTCTATCTTGGTGGTAAAACGTGTATACAAGAAAAAAGGCAGTTGAAGTACGGCGGTTCCACAGGGATATTTGTTCACGTGAAAATCGGAAAAAGGGACATAAACCCCTGTCGGCAATATTCGTTGATAGGAGTCTTTGTTTAAACTGTAGGGTTCATTGTAACGAACCAAATCATGATGAATGAAGGTAGAAGGCAAATAGTCGTAATAACCAATTCCATCCGCATTGATGGTTGTTTCGGGAATTCCAATGTATTGATACGAAATAAACAAGAAAACGAAAAGAATGAGTATCTCACCTATCACAGATTTAAACAGAGAAAGTACTTTTTTTATAATCATTGAAACGACAGAGTTCAGGTGGTCACTCATTTACTGAACCAAAAATAAGCATTTATTGCTTCAGGCAGTTTTCACTACTTCATTTCCATTCAGTATTGTGACCCGCGTCTTTGTTCCATTGATTCCACTCGAAATTTTGAATGGATTTCACCACGGTTAAAAAACCACCTGTCGCCAAATACAACCATCCATTACTTGCTATGGGTTGTCCTTCACAATTTCCTGAGGATTTCTTGATAATTTTAGAATTACCAGTTTCTAAATCAAAAGATTTGACATCGCCAGCCGTTGTTGTGATGATGACCATGTTGTTGGCTATGATGGGCAATTGATCGGCATTCGTCAAAACGTCTTGCTGCCAGAGCAATTTTTCGGATTGCACATCAAATGCATACAGATGTTTGGAATCAGTGACAATCAAATATTTGTTTTGATAGACAACTGGGTGTGATCCATTGTAATTCATTTGGTCTGTTTCATCCACATCACGTTTTCCCGAAATTTTATTTGAAATCATTTTTACGGGATATTTTTTTGCAAGCGAAAAGGATTTTCGGTCCAATACGATAACTTGTTCCTCATTTCCGATACTTGCGGTTATGTATATTTTGTCACTTGTGACAGTTGGAGAAGAAACCATTTTGTAGGTGGTCAATGTTTTGATTTTTGTGCCCGTTTTTTTATTAAAAACAGTATACGAACCGCTTTGCGAAGCCACGTGTACCTCATTGTCTGCTACCACCGGACAAGCGATGGTTTCATCGTCCACCCGTTGCATCCAATTGAGTTTTCCTGAAATTAAATCGAAACTAACAAGAACCGGAGTGCCTCCGTGTTTGTACACCACGAAAACATCACTTTCATCGGCGGATGGAGTGGAGTAAACGTAGCCAGCCAACCATTTGCTCCACAACAATGCACCTGTTTTTGCATCGATAGCGTACAACGTACAGGACGCTGTGTTGATCAAGAGTACGCCTTTGTGATAAACAGCAGGCGATATGCCTGATTCGCCCAGCGCAACCCCCCAAACGAAGGTTCCTGTTGTGGCATGTGTGCAATAATAATTTGCCGAATACAAACCTTCTCTTGAATACAGAAAACCATCAATAATTGTTGGAGTACCAACCACGCCTGCATTGCCATTAAAATCAATTTTCAGTCCTTCTGTCGTTTTGGTTAGATAACTTAAATCCGAAGGTCTCTTTAATGGCTGAATAGGTGTTGAACGATAGGTGATTTGATAATTTTTGTCTCCCGGTTTTGGTCGCAAAGCATCCAATCGCATCGCTTCTTGTGCCTGTTCCATTTGTGCTTTTTGCTCGGCCATCATTTTTTCAATTTCAACGGAGCCTCTGTATCTTCGTGTTGCGCCTGAAGAATGAAAACCACTGGAAACAGGTGCTTCAACAAGCAACAAATTGCTTTCATATTTTAAATTCACTGCATAGTTGCCCCCTTTTTCGATCAGCAAAACACAGGTGCCTTTCTCGTTGGTTTTTCCTGCATAAACACGTTTACTGGTGGTAGATTGAAGAAATACGGGCTCATTACTTAGTGGGATTCCTTCCAAATCTTTCAATTGAAACGTAAACAAATCATGGGTGGAAGTTCCGGTAGTATTGGTTACAGCGTTTTGAAATACGGTATCTCCTTTGACTTTTTCAGGTGTTTTTGTTTTTTCAAAAAAGACTACTTCTGTCATTTCCATGTTGGCGAAATTGGCCACTTTCAGCGTTTGATAGGCCACTAAATTTTCTACGTCGATTTCGTAGGTTTGGTCAATTGGCAGATAAAATACGGCTTGTCCAATGTTGTTGCTTTTACCTGAATATTTTGTTTTGTCCTTCATTGAAACAAGCGTAATATTGATATCTGGAACCGTCGTTCGATCGATTTTTTTCAAGACAATTGTCACTTTGGCTTGATTGTTCATACCTCTGTTTTGCATGGCTGGTATTGTTTTGAATTCAACTCCAGCACGATCCGCTTTTGGTTTTTCGGCAAAATAACCTTTTGGATCATAGGTTACCGAGCGAGAAAAGGTGCCACGCATTCCTTTTTCAACTTCGGCTGTAGCTACTTCTTTCAATTCTAAATAACTAAATGTATACGTACCGGGTACTGTCAAAGTGAAAATGGCCTTTCCTTCATTGTTTGTTCGTTCTTTTAGAACAATTTTTTCCGCTTGATTTTCTGCCGTAACCAAAACATTCGGCATTGGAGCATTTTGTGTGTCTTTGATTCGGAAAGTATACGTGTATTGTCCGAGTAAAGTAAAATTTGAAACAAGTAACCCAAGTGTAAAAAATAGTTTCATAAAAAATGGCTTTATGCTGAAATAACCCTTGTCTTTAAATTTGTTACAGATTATTAGCTCACAGCTCGGTTTGGATCATTACGGGTAAATGGTCGGACAACCAAAGTCCATTGATTCGTTTGTCTTCAATGCATCTGTATCGCTCTACTTTCAAATTCTTTACAAAAAGATAATCAATTCTTTTGTTGGGCAATTGATGGTTGTCGAACGAGTTGAATGTGCCTTCGGGTCCATAAGGAGCGACATTGGTTATTTCACGGGCATCGAAAAGGTAGGAACCAAGCACCTGAATTGGTTCCTCTGAAGGCTCTGCATTGAAATCACCCATGATGATTACTTTTTTATCGCTTAGTCCTTTTTGATTTATCAATTGGATTAAGAGTTCAGCGGATTGTTTTCTAGCCAACTGGCCGATGTGGTCAAAATGACAATTGAATACATACAAAGTATCCCCCGTGTTCTTCATTTTAAAGGTGCCAAAAGTGGTAATTCTTTCCATCGAAGCATCCCATCCTACGGAAACTTTTAGCGGTGTTTCCGATAGCCAGTAGGTAGCTGTTTCGATTAACGCTACTTTTTCAGAATTGTAAAATATAGCCGCAAATTCACCTTTCATTTTCCCATCGTCTCTGCCAACGCCAATTTTTGAATACTGCGGCAAGTTTTCTTCCAAATAGCCTACTTGGTGGACCAATCCTTCTTGTATGCCGAAAATATCGGGTTCATAAAAGTTGAAAAAGGAAACAATTTCTTGTTTTCGCAAATGCCAATTGTTTTCACCGTCACTTGGGTTGTCGTACCGAAGGTTAAATGTCATGAAAGAAGTTTGAGCAATCACATTAAAACCTACGTGAAGGAAAATGAAACAAAGCGTTAATCGGATCACTGCAAATTGAATTTTCATACTTGTGAAAGGTAAAAAATATATACTAGACTATTTTCAATAACTCCTCAAAAGTTGTTCTCCGAAAGTAGAAGTAATTTTAAGACAGGCATGGGGGAAGGGTCTTGTCGTTTGGATTAAAAGATATAAAAGAGGGGATGGAAGGCATCAAAATTTTGTATAGAGTCGATTTCAGATAGAAAATAAAGTCTATAAAAAAGCCCAAATCTTTCGGGTTTGGGCTTTTTTTTCGGTAAGTATATCTAATTCAATTAATAACCTAGTTCCATTAAATTTTCGAAACGAATTCAGCAATTGCTTTTTCTAAACCAGCCGCATTTTTACCTCCAGCCGTTGCGAAAAAGGCTTGACCTCCTCCACCGCCTTGTATATGAGCCGATACTTCGCGAATTATTTTTCCTGCATCCAATCCTTTTTCTTTTGCGAAATCGTCGTTGAACATAATGCTCAACGAACATTTATCACCTTCAATGCCACCAAGAACGCCAACAAACGAAGGATATTCCCCTTTGAATTGGAACAACAAATCTTTGATAGAAGCGGCATCTAAATCTACAGTAGCTTGCAATAATTGGTATTGACCGTTGTCCACTATTTTAGCTTTCAATTCGCTTTTAATACCTGTAGCTTTTTGTTTTTTAAGAGATTCAATCTCTTTTTGAAGATCTTGATTTTTAGACAATAAATCCTCTACGGCTTTTTGTAAATCTTTCGGTGCTTTCAAGGTTTGCATCAAGTTCTGAACTTGAATATCTCGATCACGGAAGTATTTTTCGGCAGCAGGTCCTGTAATTGCCTCAATACGTCGAACACCAGCCGCGACTGCACTTTCAGATAGTATTTTGACCAAAGCAATTTTCCCAGTGGCAGACGTATGAATTCCACCACACAATTCGATGCTTTCACCAAATTGAATCATACGAACGGTGTCACCATATTTTTCACCAAACAAGGCCATGGCTCCTTTTTCTTGAGCGACAGCAATTGGAATGTTTCTGTGCTCGTTCATAGCAGTATTTTCCAAAATAGCAGCATCCATGTGGGCTTGTATTTTTTCCATCTCTTCGTCCGTAACTTTGGCGAAATGACTGAAGTCAAAACGCAAATAGTCAGCGTTTACTAACGAGCCTTTTTGTTCTACGTGCGTTCCCAAAACAGTGCGCAAAGCATGATGTAAAAGGTGCGTAGCACTGTGATTCAAAGCGGTTTTATGACGTTTGTCTTTGTTGACACTTGCGTGGAAGATTCCACCCAAATTATCCGGTAATTTCTCCGTGAAATGAACAATTAGGTTGTTTTCTTTTTTCGTGTCGAAGATGAAAATTTTATCACCTGCAGTATTTTCAAGAACACCGGTGTCACCAACTTGACCGCCGCCTTCAGCATAGAATGGAGTCAAGTTTAATACGATTTGGAAGAAGCTTTTGTTTTTCTGAACAACCTTTCGGTACTTCACGATTTGAACATCCGCTTCCAGAAAGTCATAACCAACGAACTCTTCAACGTGATCTTCCATCAACGTTGTCCAGTCACCCGTTTCCATACTTGTAGCGGCACGAGACCGATCTTTTTGTACTGTTAATGCTTGGTTGAATCCATCTTCGTCAATGCTCAAATCGTTTTCACGAGCAATAAGAGAAGTTAAATCCAATGGAAAACCATAGGTGTCGTACAACTCAAAAACCGTTTCTCCATCCAATACTTTTTGTCCTTTGGATTTCGCGTCTTCTATCGTGTTTTCAATACGACGAATACCTTGTTCCAAAGTTCGGAAAAAACTAATTTCTTCTTCTTTTATTACCTTGTAAATCAGGTCTTTTTGTGCATTTAGTTCAAGGAAGGTCGAACCCATTTCTTGTCCCAATGTCAGGGATAAATCACACAAGAAAGGTTCTTTCAATCCAAGTGTTTGGTATCCATAACGAACGGCTCTTCGCAAGATTCTTCGAATCACGTAACCAGCGCCCGTATTGGAAGGCAACTGTCCATCCGCAATGGAGAAGGCAATCGCTCGAACGTGATCGGCTATTACTCGCAATGCGATATCGGTTGGTTCTGATTGACCGTATGGTACGCCCGAAACTTTTACCATGTGTTGAATCAAAGCCTGAAACAAATCGGTGTCGTAATTGGATTGTTTTCCTTGCAAAGCCATGGCCAAACGTTCTAAGCCCATTCCCGTGTCAACATGAGTTGCTGGCAATGGTTCCAATGAACTATCTGCTTTTCGGTTGAATTGCATGAATACATTGTTCCAAATTTCAATGACTTGTGGATGATCTTGGTTGACCATATCGCGACCGGAAATCTTTTCTACTTCGTCTTGATTTCTTAAATCGACATGAATTTCAGTGCAAGGACCGCACGGACCCGTATCGCCCATTTCCCAGAAATTGTCTTTTTTATTCGCGAGTATGATTCGGTCTTTTTCAATGTATTTCAACCAAATGTCAAAACTTTCTTGATCCATGGGTACACCATCTTTCTCGTCTCCTTCAAAAACAGTTACGTACAAGCGATCTTTCGGTAATTTATAGACTTCGGTCAATAATTCCCACGCCCATTCAATTGCTTCTGCTTTGAAATAATCACCAAATGACCAATTTCCCAACATTTCAAACATGGTGTGGTGGTAGGTATCAACGCCTACTTCTTCCAAATCATTGTGTTTTCCAGAAACACGCAAACATTTCTGAGAGTTCGCTATTCTCGGGTTTTTTGGTACCGCATTGCCCAAGAAAAAATCTTTGAATTGGTTCATTCCAGCGTTGGTGAACATCAAAGTCGGGTCGTTTTTTACAACCATGGGAGCAGAAGGAACAATTTCGTGTCTTTTAGAAGCGAAGAATTGAAAGAATTGCTCTCTAATTTCTTGAATTTTCATGCGTTTACGTCTATTTTTTGAAAGTCGAATGCAAAAATAGCGGAATTCATTAAATCACATCGTTTAACGCACCTTAACTTTTAAAAACATTCATTTGTTGGTTATTTGCTTTTGAACGAATAGATTAACGAGAGTTGTGATGTGCTAAAAGGGCCGTTACAATCATTTTATTTACTTTTGCCTTCGCCTATGTCTAAACAGAAGTACAAATACAATCCAAAAACGCTCGCCTACGAAGAGGTAAAAGTGAGTATTCCAGGTCAAATCCTGAAAATATCCTTGCTGGTTGCGCCTAGTATTTTACTCGGACTTTTTTTATCGTTGCTTTTTTCAAAGCAATTGAAATCTCCTCGGGAGAAAGTAATGGCAAGAGAAATTACAACCTATAAAAATGAGTTGAAACGCATGAACCAAGATTTGGATTTGGTACACCATGTTTTGAATGATATTGAGAAAAGAGACGAAGATCTTTACCGAGTTGCATTGTATGCCAACGAATTTCCAAAAGAACTGCGCCAAATGGGAACAGGTGGGAGTGAAAAATATGCGGAGTTGGAAGGACTGTCAAATTCTAAACTTTTAATTCAAACGGCGCTTAATTTGGATGCCGCTGAAAAACGATTGAATGCGCAGCGTTTGAGTTTTAAAGAATTGCTCAAGTTGGCAAAAGACAAAGAAAAAGTGTTGGCGAGCATTCCTGCCATTCAACCAGTTCGAAACGATGACTTGAAAAGAATGGCTTCTGGTTACGGTTGGCGAATCGATCCAATTTACAAAACATCCCGCATGCACACCGGCATGGATTTCACCGCCAATACCGGAACGGAAATTTTCGCTACGGGAGATGGAGTGGTTCAAGCGGTAGAAAGAAATGGGTGGGGCTACGGAAATAGCATCGTGATCAATCACGGTTATGGCTACAAAACGCGTTATGCGCACATGAGTGCTTTCAAAGTGACACTGGGTCAAAAAGTGAAACGGGGCGATTTGATTGGTTTGGTTGGTTCTACGGGTAAATCAACTGGGCCGCATTTGCATTACGAGGTAGAAGTAAATGGCCAAAAAGTAAATCCAATTCATTATTACCATTCCGATTTGTCTCCTGAACAATATGAGCGCTTGTTAGAAATGAGCAAAACTTCCTACAAAGCATTCGATTAAATTTTCGCTGACAAGATGCACTACATAATTCGATATAAATTATTACTTGTTATTGCAATCGGCGCTTTCTACAGTTGTATTCCATTTGAATCGCGCGCCTCACAAAATCGCAAGAAAAAAGTTTTTCGTATTGTAAAAACGTATCCGGAAGATTCAGTAGCAAAGAAGGGTAATCTACTTATTTCGGCGGTTGGCGATATTATGATGGGCACCAACTTTCCAAATGAAAGTTATCTACCGCCGGTTGGTCTAGATTTACTTCGACCGATGCGATCCTATTTGGGCTATGGTGATATTTGTTTTGGAAATCTGGAGGGAACTATATTAAATCAAGGAGGAATCGTAAAGAAATGCGATGATTCTACCAAATGTTACGCTTTCCGTCAACCAGAATATACATTCGATTTTATTAAAAAAGCAGGATTTAACCTACTATCGGTCGCCAACAATCACATGGGAGATTTTGGGGAAATAGGCAGGGCCAATACATTGCAAGTCTTGAAGAAAAATGGTGTCAAATTCGCTGGATTAGAGCGCTGTCCTTGGGATACGCTCACTATCAAAGGTCAGGTGGTTGGCTTCATTGCTTTTGCTCCCAATACGGAATGTTTGCCCATAGAAAAATTGGATTTCGTCTCAGAGGCTATTAAAGAACTAGACAAAATTGCGGACATCCTTGTCGTGTCTTTTCACGGAGGGGCAGAAGGAAGTAAACACAATCATGTAACCCGTCAAACGGAAATCTTCTACGACGAAGACCGTGGAAATGTATATGAATTTGCTCGGACGGCCATTGATGCCGGTGCGGACGTTGTGCTTGGTCATGGTCCGCATGTAACGCGCGCTGTTGATTTGTACAAAGGAAAATTTATCGCTTATTCCATGGGTAACTTTTGCACCTACGCACGTTTTAACTTGAAAGGATCGAACGGTTTTGCGCCGCTCTTTCAGTTGGAAATTGATCGGGAAGGAAATTTAGTGCAAGGAAAAGTGATTTCTACGAAACAAATTGGAGAAGGCGGACCTATTTTGGATGCAGACAATAATGCCTGGGAAGAAATTAAATCATTGACCCTTCAGGATATTCCCGAAGCTGAATTGGTTTTCAAGTCGGGAGGAATTTTTTATCCTAAGAAAAATTAGGCGTGAACAATTGTTTCATTGATATTCGTTCGACTGTTCTTTCGGTTCAAAGAACAAACATCTTACCATTATTTCTTTTTTGTACCTTTTTATTATCCTGTGGCGTCCACAAAAAATCAATTCCCGCTACTTCAGATTCGTTTGTTGATTCCATTTTAACAGCGAATGATTTCAATGGAGTTGTGCTGATTTCGAAAGATGACCGAATTGTCAATCAGCGGGCACAAGGTTTTTCGGATTTGGAACTAAATACGAAGATAACTTTGAACGATCAATTTGTAATTGGTTCGATTAGCAAACAAATAACAGCGGTGCTTGTGCTGCTAGAAATGGAAAAAGGCAACTTAAAATTGACCGACACCATTTCCAAATACTTACCGGATCTGCATCAAGATTGGGCGCAACGAGTATCGATCCATCACTTGCTCACGCACACGCATGGAATTATGGAACTAGACGAACCACAAGAATTTAGAGAGGGAACAAAGTTTCAGTATTCTCAAATTGGCTATCATTTGTTGTCCATGATCCTGGAGAAACTAAATCATCAGTCCTTTGAAACGATTTCTATGAACTTTTTTCGATCCAAAAACTTGATGCACACCTTTCATCCAAGCGCAATAGGTTATAGCCGATTGGTAAAAGGATATGAAGAATTGGAAAATGGAAATTTGGAATACCAAACGAGTAGCTTGAGTCCTTATCCAGCGGCGGGCGCTTTTATTTCAACCGCTAGCGATTTGCTCCGGTGGAATCAGCTTTTGCATTCCAATCAATTGGTGAAGAAAGAAACGATGGAATTGATGAAAACGAAATATGCCGTACGGGATCATTCCATTTTTGGACCGGTCAATTATGGGTATGGACTTTTATTCATGGAAGGCGAACAAAGTTTGCAAATTGGTGCCTTGGGGTATGCGCCTGGTTTTGCTTCAGCATGCTATTATTACCCACAAACAAATGAACAAGTTATTGTCCTTTCCAACGTAGCCAGAAATCTTGATGACTTCAAAGAAACGTTTCGCATTCATACCGAAATCATGGAATACGTGAAAGTGCATTCGCACTAATTTGTCATAAAAACTGACATTTCGACATTTAACATCTGTCTGTAAATCTCCAATCTGTCAAAACTGACAGGAAAAACGGCATGATTTGATATGGCACAAAGATTGACTTAAGACAATCAAGTTTAAAAATTGAAAAACACAATAAAATGGGAAAAATAATTGGTATAGATTTGGGTACAACCAACTCATGCGTAGCCGTAATGGAAGGTAACGAGCCAGTAGTAATCGCAAACGCTGAAGGGAAAAGAACAACACCATCTGTTGTTGCTTTCGTGGAAGGTGGAGAGCGAAAAGTTGGAGATCCAGCAAAACGTCAAGCAATCACCAACCCAACGAAAACTGTCGCATCGATCAAAAGATTTATGGGGCACACGTTTGATGAAGTAAAATCAGAAGGTGTTCCTTACGATGTAGTTAAAGGAGACAACAACACACCACGTGTGAAAATTGACGATAGAAATTACACACCTCAAGAAATTTCTGCGATGATTTTGCAGAAAATGAAAAAAACAGCGGAAGACTATTTGGGTATGGAAGTAACCGAAGCAGTTGTAACCGTACCAGCTTACTTTAATGACGCACAACGTCAAGCAACAAAAGAAGCAGGTGAAATCGCTGGTTTGACTATCAAAAGAATAATCAACGAGCCTACAGCTGCAGCTTTGGCTTATGGATTGGATAAAAAAGGAGTTGACCAAAAAATCGTAGTATTCGATTTCGGTGGTGGAACGCATGACGTTTCTATCTTGGAATTGGGTGACGGAGTTTTTGAAGTATTATCAACAGACGGTGACACGCATTTGGGTGGTGACGACGTTGACAACATCTTGATCAACTGGTTGGCTGACGAATTCATGAATGACGAAGGTATTGACTTGCGTAAAGATCCAATGGCTTTGCAACGTTTGAAAGAAGCAGCTGAAAAAGCAAAAATTGAATTGTCTTCCACGACATCTTCTGAAATTAACTTGCCCTACATCATGCCAGTTGATGGTGTGCCAAAACACTTAGTGAGAACTTTGCAAAGAGCAAAATTTGAGCAATTGATTTCTGAAATCGTTGAAAGAACAATCGCACCTTGTCGTTCAGCTTTGAAAAACGCTGGATTGTCAACAAGTGATATCAATGAGGTTATCTTGGTTGGAGGTTCTACTAGAATCCCAGTTATCCAAGCAGCAGTTGAAAAATTCTTCGGAAAAACACCTTCTAAAGGAGTGAATCCAGATGAGGTAGTTGCTTTAGGAGCAGCGATTCAAGGTGGCGTTTTGACAGGTGAGGTAAAAGATGTATTGTTATTGGATGTTTGTCCACTTTCTTTAGGAATCGAAACAATGGGTGGCGTGTTCACGAAATTGATTGAATCGAATACAACCATTCCAACGAAAAAATCAGAAGTATTCTCTACAGCATCCGATAACCAACCATCGGTTGATATCCACGTATTGCAAGGGGAAAGAGCGATGGCGAACGACAACAAAACATTGGGTCGTTTCCAATTGCAAGACATTCCACCAGCAAGAAGAGGTGAACCACAAATTGAAGTAACATTCGATATTGATGCCAACGGAATCATGCACATTTCTGCAAAAGACAAAGGGACTGGAAAAGAGCAATCGATTAAAATCGAAGCTTCTTCAGGTCTTTCTGATGCAGATATCGAAAAAATGAAAGCGGAAGCAGCCGCTCATGCTGACGAAGACAACAAGCGAAGAGAAGAAGCTGAAACTGTAAACAAAGCAGATTCATTGATTTTCCAAACTGAACGTCAATTGAGTGAGTACGGAGATAAAATTCCAGCTGACAAAAAACAACCTATCGAGGATGCTTTGGCAGAATTGAAAACACAATTCGAAGCGAAAAACATCGGAAATTTGCAACCAGCAATGGACAAATTGAACGAAGTTTTCCAAGCGGCTTCTCAAGAAATGTACAATGCAACCAATGATGGTGCTGCAGGTGCAGGTCAAGAGTCAAACGCAGGTGCAGAAAGTCATGATGAAGTGACAGATGTAGACTTCGAAGAAGTAGAAGAGAAAAAATAAGAGGTTAAACTCTTCAAATAACTTAAACGGTCGTATAATGTATACGACCGTTTTTTATGCGTTTTACTTTTTTCCGTTTGAATGCGGATTGAAATTTCCTTACGCTATAATCGCCTATCGTGTCAATTCGAAAGGAGAATTTATCATTTGACTTGAACTTTGAGGAAATTACTTAATTAGAAAAAGAGATTTTTCAGTCATGATTAATTTCAATACCTTTGGAATTGTAAATGCAATTTAAACCTTTAATTATTTTCACATGAAAAAAAATTACCAAATTTTATTCGCCTTTGTTTTTATTTCCTCTTTCGGTTTTTCGCAAACGGTTGAGCAAAAGCAAATGGCTTTATTTACTAAAATGACAGCAACTTGGTGCAATCCTTGCGGAACATGGGGCTGGACCTTGTTTGAAGATGTTTACACCGCTAAAAAAGCAGATGCAGTTTGCATTGAAATTCATTCAAGTTCTACAAGTCAGTTATATACGCCTGTTGCAAGCACTTGGATGAGCAATTTTACGACCATTCAAACATCTACTCCTCAGTTTTTGTTAAACGGGGTGAACCGAACGCAATATTCATCAACCGGAGGAATCTTCCCGACGTCAACAAAAACGGTTTTAAAGAATGCGATTGATTCTACTGCCTTGCAAAGTCCAATTGCCAACTCTGGATTTACAAAAACCCTTTCAAATGGTGTAATGTCCATCAATGCGAAAGTGAAATTCTTCCAGAATACAACAGGTGAATATTATTTAGGTGTTTACCTGGTAGAAAAAGACAGAGTAAATTACCAAAATGGTATTGGAAATTCTGCGGTTCACAAAGTGCCACTTAGAGCATCGGTTACTACGGCGCATATGGGGAATCTTATTGTTAACGGGGCAGCAAGCGCTGGTCAAGAATTTACAAGTAGTTATTCATATACTTTAGACCCAACGTGGGTGGCTGCCAACATGAAAGTGGTAACTATCATCTGGAAGAAAAACGGTTCGGATTATGATTACGTGAATGCTTTCTATGAAAATCCTGCTTTGGGTATGGAAGAAAGTATGACCTTGCCATTGGAAGCATCAATTTATCCATCTCTTTCCAACGGTGCTGAAATGGTAACTTTGGACATCAATTCTCAAAATGCACAAAATGTTTCGATTCAATTGATGGATCAAATGGGTAAAGTGTCCACTATGGTGTACGAAGGCAAATTGGAAACGGGTTCAAATGTTTTTTCAATTAATGCTGACATGAATTTACCATCTGGAATGTATTTCGTTCGAATTGTTTCTGACAATGCAGAACCGAAAACACTAAAAATGATGGTGACGAAATAAGGTCATTGATTTATATAAGATAGGAGGTCCGTAATCTACCGCAATCATTTTGCGGTAGATTACGGACTTTTTTTGATTATTATCTCACAATAGATTGGTGATTTTAATCAAAATAACCTTTGTTTGCATTCTAATACCAAGGTCGAATTATTGAAATGCAACTGTAAATAAGCACAAATCACACTTTAAATAACCCAAACGACCGTATACTCAATGCGGTCGTTTTTTTATGTTTTGTTGTCAAACTTTCTGTAGGTTTGAAAAAGCTAACAAATACAATGCCTATGAAAAAGTCACTAAAATATAGCCTTCTTCTACTGATTGTTACTTTCAATCTTCAAGCACAACTTTTAGATTTCAATAACGTCGGTGCCAGTTTAAATACCAACGGAATATTGTTTCATCAACAAGGAACAAACACGCCTGGTTACGAAATCCCTAAAAATTCGGGATTGAAAGCGATTTATGCTGCCTCACTTTGGTGCGGTGCTGAGGATGTCAATGGCAACCTGCATTTGGCCGCCATGCGCTTTGGCCAAAATGGCAATGATTTTTTTCCAGGACCTTTTTCTTCAACAAACGACTACACAGCCACGGCATATACGTCTGCCTATGGAACGAGTGTTTGGCATGTGACGTATGGAGAGATTCAAAATCATATTTCCAATTACGCTACACCTGGTTATGTCATGCCAACGGGTATCGCAACGTGGCCGGGAAACGGAATTGCAGGAGCTGGAGTTGCCCAAAATTTGGCTCCTTTTATTGACTTGAATAACAATGGATTGTACGAGCCAATGTTGGGTGAATACCCAGATATTCGAGGCGATGCCGCCTATTATATGATTATGAATGATTCCAAAAACCTTCACACAGAAACGGGAGGTGAAAGAATGGGAATTGAAGTGCACACAATGGCGTACCAGTATTTGTCAACTGACTATTTAAATCTAACCACTTTTTTGCATTACCGTGTTTTCAATCGTGGAATAATTAGTTACCCAAATTTCAAATTGGGTATGTGGTGGGATCCAGATTTAGGAAATCCTTTGGATGATTATGTCGGTTGTGACACAATTCAAAACATGATGTATGTTTACAACGCGGACAATGTAGATGAATCAGCGGTAGGTACTATCGGTTATGGTATGAATCCGCCTGCATTAGGGATTTCGTCCTTGACGAAAAAAATGGAGTATTTCACGTATTTCACCAATGGATCGGCCTTTCCTTATACAGATCCTGTCTCTGCGACTCAATATTTTAATTTCATGAATGGACTTTGGTCCAATGGACAGCCAATGTATTACGGTGGAAACGGCACGATGGGTTCAACGCCTACCCATTATTTATTTTCCGGAAATCCAAATATACCATATCAATGGTCTGAATCTGACACGATTCATGGGGCAAACCCTCCAGGCGATAGACGAGGTGTCATGACACTTGAAGCGGAAAGCCTTTCTGCTGGAAGCTTTGCCTGTTATGATTTTGCGGTGTTGTATGCAAGAGATGCAGGGAGCAACCATGTTCAAAATGTGAATTTCTTAACAAGTCTAGCGGCAACAGCGAAAATGGATTTTGAATCTATGGCGATGTACAATTGTAATGTATATACAGCTGATTTGGAGCAGTTAGATGCCAATCAGATTGGTTTGTATCCCAATCCTTCCAATGGTAATTTCAATTTAACTTTTGGTGAATCGGTGAATGGCAGTGTACAAATAACTGATATGGCGGGAAGAATTGTTTTCGAGCAAACCGTTTCGAATCAATCCAGCCTTTTGATCAATTTGACAGAAGCAAATGGAATTTACCAAGTAACCATAGCAACCAACAAAGGCATCGTTCATAAGAAAATTAGCATTCAAGAATAAACCTCTACCACCAAAAAAGAATCAGGAACGTATTCGTAACTGTATTCACAAAAAAGAAAAACTCCCATTCTACATTAGAATGGGAGTTTTCTTTTACCATATAAACTTACGTATTTATCGAATCATCAATCGTTGTGCTGAACCGTTTTGATCTTTTAAAAAGTAAATTCCGGGTGTTAACTTCACCTGAATTTTTTCTGTACCTGCTTTCAAATCAAATTTTTGCACTATTTTCCCTTGCATGTCCATCAATGTCAACCGTGAATTTTGTTTCAATTCAACCACAAAATTTCCGTCAGATGGATTGGGGTAGATTGTGAAAGTATTCTCTTTTTGAATTTCCGTCAATCCTACCGCTTGTGGATTCGGGTGTTGCCATTTGTTGAAGAATTTCCAGACTTCAATTGCTTCGGTAATGTCATTTATGGGTTGGTACAAATAGATGTGATCCGCGCCATTAATTCTCCACAATTCTACAGAACCAAGAGGATCACAGGTATTGTAAACAAATCTATCTACCGTTAATCCATCCATCGCCGTATCTGGAATTCGAGTACTGTCGGCAGTTGCTGCACAACCGTGAACATTTCTCCAAAATGCCATGGTTTCAGGTACCAGGCTCAAAGATGGCAAAGCGCCTGAATCATAAGGAACCGTTCCATCAGCCGTTCCATGAAGATGAATAACGGGTGTTTTGTAGGCAGGCACACATGTTGAAATATCACTCGTAGCCATCGTGCCCGCCATCGGTCCAATGGCTGCAATCCGATTGTTCAAAGCGCAAGCCAAATGGTGGGACATGATTCCGCCCATGGAAAATCCAGTTACATAGATTCTCGCAATATTGGCATTTTGATTCAAAATCATCTCGTCCATCATTTTGTTGAAGAATGAAATGTCGTCTGCAGTGGAACTTAAAAGCGTGCCATTGTTCCACGAGTTTTGGGCAAATGAATTGGGCAATCCGTCAGGATAAATGGCAATTACACGAGCCGTATCTGCAATTAATGAAAAACCGGCCAGGGTCATTTGTTGTGCATTTCCACCCAAACCATGCAAAATGAACACAACTGGAAGGTGTTCGGTCGGTTGATAACCAATCGGCAAATATTTGTAATAATTCCTAGTTGTAGCACCTACGGTCATGGAATGTTGTGTTAGCTGAGCTTGGGTTGTCCCAAAAAGGAACACAAAAAGAAGGAGCGTAAAATATTGTTTCATGAGTAATTTTTTTATCAAAACTACGATAATTCGTTGCGAAATCTAAATCAATTGTAGATTAATTTTTTCTTTACTATTGTCATTTTCAAAGCCTTTCTTTATTTTTAAACCAGAGAAATGAAAAAGCTACTATTTATAATCTGTCTGTTGCCACTCTGGATTGGAGCCCAAGGTTGGATACCAAGTGGTGCTCGTTCTGGTGCCATGTTGAATGCCTCGACTACAATAAATGACAATTGGTCTTATTTCAACAATCCAGGAGCTATGGGAAAAGTGGAATCAATCACAGCTGGAATTTCCTATGAAAACCGTTATTTACTTTCCGATTTACAGCAGCAATCTTTGGCCGTAGCCGTTCCAACTAAATTCGGCGTTTTTTCAGTTGGAGCGATACACCAAGGAAATGCAGAATACAAAAATTTCAGAAGTGGTTTGGGTTATGCCATGAAATTGGCGGACCATTTTTCAGCTGGCATTCAATTCAATTACCAAGGCTTGCGTTTGCCGAATTATTATGGTTCTTCACACACGGTAACGGCGGAAGCAGGCATTTTGGTGAATGTTACCCCGAAATGGAATTTTGGAGCCAGTGTTTTTAATCTAGGTCAAAATAAATTGTCAGATTTCAAAGACGACCGCTACAACACAACTTTACGAATTGGAGCAGGATTTTTGCCTTCGAAATCCGTGAAAATTCTCGCGGAAATCTGGAAAGATATCGATGGACCTGTTTCCGTCAAAGGAGCTTTGGAGTACGAAGCTTTTAAAAATTTCAATTTGCGACTGGGCGTTGGCAATCAACCTACGGCTTTGGCTTTCGGTTTTGGATACCGATGGAAAGAATTTTCAATCGATTTGGCGACCGCTTACCATCAAGTTTTAGGCTTTTCACCGCAACTTTCTTTTACCTACGAAAAAAGCAAAGCAAAATGAAGCGCTGTTCCCAGATCGCTTTGCTATTCATCCTGACATTTACTTTTCAGGTAGTAGGACAGGAACAAGAAAAAAATGAATTGATTCAACAACGAATTGAGTTTATTTCAGAACAACTCGACAACGAAGCGCCCGATTTAACCAATCTCTTTGAAAATCTATTTTACTATTACGACCACCCGATTAACTTGAACAATACCACCGTTGATCAATTGACGGATTTGGGTTTGTTGACGGATTTGCAAATCAATGATTTGTTTTTGCACATCAAGCTTTTTGGAAAATTGATTTCCATATATGAATTGCAAAGCTTGCCTTATTGGGACATGACGACAATTCAAATGGTTTTGCCCTTTATTCGGGTGGACGATCGGCTAGATAATTTAAGTGTTGCCCTAAAGGAAGCGCTGAAACAAGGAAAATTCGAATCATTTTTCAGGTACCAAACCGTTTTGGAAGATAAAAATGCCTATGCATCAGTTTCGGATAGTATTTTGGCGAGCAGTAATAGCTATTATCATGGAAATCCAGACCATTATTACACACGATTGCGGTACAGTTATCGCACCAATTTGAGCATTGGAATCACGGGTGAAAAAGACGCTGGTGAACAATTCGCAGGCAAGGCACAACCATTTGGTTTTGATTTTATTTCGGCCCATGCTTTTTACAAAGGAGGAAAGTATTTAAAAACGGTTGCGTTGGGCGATTATCAAATTCAAATTGGTCAGGCACTCAATTTGTGGTCGGGCTATGCGTTTGGTAAAACGGCGGACGTAACCAATGTCAAGAAGAATGCAAATCCGTTGAAACCGTATACTTCCGTTGATGAAAACCGTTTTATGCGCGGAGCAGCGGTTGATTTGGGGTACAAGAAATTCTCTTTGATGGCATTCGCTTCTCACAAAGGCGTGGATGCAACGATTGTTGCTGATTCTTTGCTGGAAGAACAAGAATTTGCTTCCAGTATCAATTTGTCTGGTTTGCATCGCACGAACAGTGAGATTGCTAAAAAAGATGCCTTTCAAGAAACCATCGCTGGAGGGAATCTGCGCTACCAAGTGCGGAATTTGCATATTGGCTTTGCGTCGGTTTATCAGGGATACAATACGTTTTACAACAAAACAATCCAGCCCTACAATCAATTTGATTTCAGAGGAAAAAGTTTGGTGACGACGAGTGGAGATTATTCTTTCGTATTCAAGAATATGAGTTTTTTTGGTGAAGCCAGCTATTCGTCTTTTAGTCAGAAATGGGCACTGTTGCATGGAGTTTTGATGGCCATTGACCCAAATGTCAGCATCAGTATTTTGTATCGAAATTATGACAAAGCCTACCAATCGCTTTACAACAATGGTTTTGCGGAAGGCAGTAATACCCAAAATGAACGTGGATTGTACGTTGGCGGAAAAGTCAAATTATCAAGTGCATGGACATTGAATACCTACGCAGATTATTTTTCATTTCCTTGGATGCGCTATTTGGTCGATGCACCTTCCCGAGGACATGAGTTTTTAATTCAACCGACGTATCGTCCGAACAAGAAATTGGAATTGTATTTCCGCTACCGGGAACAATTGAAACCAAAGAACACGACCATTTCGGATGGTACGGTAACGCCCATTGAAGATGTGCGACAACGAAATTTTAGAATCAATTTTGCTTACAACGTCACAGAAGGAATTACCTTAAAAAGCCGTTTGGAAATTACCACAATCAACAAATTAAGCGCCGCGAAAGATGTTGGTATGTTGTTGTGCCAAGATATCCTTATTCGTCCGAAAAAATGGCCTGTCGATGTTGCTTTTCGCTATGCCTTTTTTGATACTGATTCTTACAATTCTCGTTTGTATGCTTTTGAAGCGAATGCTTTGTACGTGTTTTCTGTACCGGCTTATTTTTATCAGGGAACGAGAGCGTATGTGATGGTTCGCTATTCGTTCCTACGGAAATTCGATTTGTGGGCGAAATACGGGATTAATATTTACCACGATCGAGACAATCTAGGAACGGGTGCACAACAAATCAATTCCAATACCAAATTGGAGGTGACGCTGCAGTTGAGGATGAGTTTGTGAGAAGTTGCGAGTGGCAAGTTTTTGGCTTCGCCAATTCAAAGTTGCAAGTTCTGGGTGGTTATTTTGTGGGCTCTTTGCTTCGCAAAATTGGTTTTCTTCTCTTTGCTTCGCAAAATCGGGGATAGGTCTATTTGCTTCGCAAAATCGTAATTGAATTAATATTCGAAATCCAAATTGAAGGCTGTTTTAAACGAATGCAAATTCGGGTATTTTCGGGCAAGTGCAGCGAATTGTTCTTTGGGCGATTTGTATTGTGATTCTTCGTCAATAACTTCCGTTACAAATGGGTCGAGTAGGATGGAATAATTTTTTAAATGTGTGCGAAAGAAATCCGTCATCGTTTGCTGAGCGTTGTGGATGAAACCCATTTGTACGGTGTTGTCCACCTCAATTCGAATGATTTTTCCGTCCACCAAAATAGGGTCACGTTTGATCATGGCATTGTACAAAGTAATTTCCGATTTTTCTTTTGCCTGAAAAGCATATTGACGCCAAAACATTTTTAATTCATCCGTCGAAAATGATTCGTAAGGCAAATCTTCTTCGGCAATGGTTTTGTTTTTTTCTGAGTCTTCTTTCAGAATTTGCTTGATGCTGATGTTGGTGGTGTGCAAGGTTCCTGTCGGAACTTTTAAGGCTTTTATTTTCGTTTCCGGTTCGTCGTAAACTGGACGTTGGTTCACATTCGGTTTGGGAACAGGCTTTGGTGCTAAGTCTCGGAGGTTTTGTCCTCTGAACGGTAAAATGGTTACTGGGTCAGTGAAGGATTTTTTTTTTCGAGCTCACCTTTCAGCGAACACAATTGCATCAAGGCGATCTCGACCAAGAGTCGCGGGCTTTTTGCGGACTTGTATTCAATGTCCGTTTTGCTCAACACCGAAATGGCTCGAAGCAACAATTGGGTGTCTAAAACCTTGGATTGTTCCAAATATTTTTGTTGAACACTTTCCGCAACCTCCAACAATCGAGCGGTTCGTGGGTCTTTACAAACCAATAAATTGCGGTAATGTTCTGCCAAACCAACCACAAAGTGGTGACCGTCAAAACCTTTCTCTACGATGTCATTTAACAACAACAAGCATCCTGGAATATCTTCTTTTTGCGCCGTTTCTACGATTCTAAAATAATAATCGTAATCCAAAATGTTCAAGTTGTCAAGAACATGTTGGTAGGTAACATTGTTGCCCGCAAATGTGACAATTTGGTCAAAAATGGACAAAGCATCTCGCAAAGCGCCATCGGCTTTCTGTGCAATCAAATGCAACGCTTCTGGGTCTGCCGTGATGTTTTCTTTTACCGCAATTTGAGCCAAATGGTCCGCCATGTCACTGACTTTTATTCGGTTGAAATCAAAAATTTGACAACGAGACAAAATCGTCGGAATGATTTTGTGTTTTTCCGTGGTAGCCAATATGAAAATGGCATGTTTCGGTGGCTCTTCCAAGGTTTTCAAAAACGCATTGAAAGCCGAAGCAGAAAGCATGTGGACCTCATCAATGATATACACTTTATGCGTTCCAATTTGCGGCGGTATCCGTACCTGATCAATCAAATTTCGAATATCATCCACCGAGTTGTTGCTCGCTGCATCCAATTCGTACACATTCAAAGAAGCGTTTTCATTGAAAGAAACACACGAGTCGCATTGGTCGCAGGCTTCAATTTGAGCACTGCGGTTGGAACAATTGATGGTTTTCGCAAGAATACGTGCCGTGGTCGTTTTTCCAACTCCACGTGAACCGCAGAACAAAAAGGCTTGCGCCAAATGTCCAGTCGAAATAGCGCTACGCAATGTGGTCGTAATGGATTTTTGACCAACTACAGTATCGAAGGTTTGCGGTCTATATTTTCGGGCGGAAACTACGTAATCACTCATGCTTCACAAATATAAGGAAAAGCTTTTTGGATTGGTTTGTGTCGTTGAGAAAGTGTGCGATTTTGTTGATAAGTTGATTTTTTTGGGATTTAGGAATGGAGGATTAAAGATTTAAAAGAAGGATAAACTGTTTTAAGTAGCTTTTTCACTTGTACTGATCATTCAAACCAATGCCTTGTTCAATCATTGGAACAATTTTTTCGAGTCTGGCCATTTTGGTTTCGGGTCGTTTCGCCGTGGCAATGTATTCTACGAATTCTCTTTTTTTGGTGAGATTGAGCGATTCAAAAGCGGTTTTTAATGTATCGACTTTGTCCAATTCTTGTTGCAATTCTACAGGAATATCGAGCGGTTTGTTTTTAATGGGTTTTAGTTCTTTTCCTAATTTTTGGTTTTCAATGGCTTCTTCGAGGTAGGCAAGGATGAGGTCTTTGTTGTGCTGAATTTCTTCCAAAGAATCAAACCGCCACTGACGTAATGCTTTGGTAACGCCTTCTTGAGCATTGATGAGTTTTTTGTTTTCATCTTTGAGAAAAACACCTTGGTGAAACCAAATGGCAACGTGCGATTTGAATGCTGTCATTCCCGCCACATTTTTCCCCTCAATTGTATAAATCGGGGTTTTCCATTTGTAGGTTTCCTCCAATTCTGTAGCTTGAAAAAGTGAGCGGAGATAAATTAATTCCTCTCGCCACTGGGATTTTACTTCAAAAAATGCTTCGATGGATTTTGAATTGTTCATGTGTATTGCAGGTTTTGAACGAGTCTTTTCTGTCTACTTTCATCCAAATATACAAAATTTGACTTTTTTAAATTTAAGATTTATATGTCGGACGCTCACAATACATAAAACTTGAAACGGATCATTTTCATAGCAAACTACTTGTAACTTGAACCCGAAACAATTAAAAAAAAGATAACTTTGTCGAGCATGTATTTGAAAACCCTCCAGCTCATCAATTTTAAGAATTATGAGGAAGCCGAAATGACGCTTTCTCCTTCTCTGAATTGCTTTACGGGCAACAATGGTTCGGGTAAAACGAATATTTTGGATGCCGTGCATTATTTGTCCGTTTGCAAATCGTATTTGAACACGGTTGATAAGCAAAACATCCGATTCGATCAACCTTTTTTTGTGATTCAGGGTGCTTTTCAAACGGAAGAAAAAGAGGTGAATATCCACTGTTCGGTGAAAGTTGGCGCGAAGAAAATCTTTAAACGCAACAAAAGTGAATACGAGAAATTAGCCGAGCACATTGGCCAATTTCCCTGCGTCATGATTTCACCCTACGACCGAAATTTAATCGGGGATGGGAGTGAAGTGCGTCGCAAATGGATGGACGGTATTATTGCACAATCCAACAAAGGATATCTGGAAGATTTGCAACGCTATGGAAAAGTACTGGTGCAGCGAAATGCTTTACTGAAAAACATGTACGAGCATGGCTTGTTTGATCGAGAATCCATCGAGGTTTGGGATGAACAGCTGACACAAATCGGAAGTCGAATTCACGAAGTTCGAAAAGCCTTTTTGGCTGAATTTATTCCAGTATTTCAACGACAATACAACTACATCGGCGAAGAAACGGAGCAAATTGATTTGGAATATCGCTCGCAATTGAATGAAGTATCCTTCAAAGATTTGTTGGAAATCAACCAACGAAAAGATGCTTTTACACAGTACACGAACGGCGGCATACACAAGGATGATTTGGTGTTTACCATCAAAGGTCATCCGGTGAAAAAATTTGGCTCCCAAGGGCAACAAAAATCCTATTTGATAGCACTGAGGTTGGCGCAGTTTGATTGGTTGAAAATGCATTTGGGTTTGTTGCCGATTTTACTTTTGGATGACATTTTTGACAAACTAGACGACAACCGAGTTGGGCGTTTGCTGCAATTGGTTTCCAACCATTCCTTCGGACAAGTGATGGTCACCGACACCAACCGCGATCGTTTGGAGAAAATTTTTATCAATCTAGACGTACCCATCCATTATTTTGAGGTCAACGATGGTTCGTTGATTACAACTGAATTCCCTAACACAGAAAACGCATGAGCGAAGCAGAAAAAAAACCGGATGGACCTTTAAAAGACTTGGTGGATCGATTTCTTCGAGCGTATCGGTTGGATGGGAAAATGGAAGAAATGAACATCATCAACAATTGGGAGGAGATCATGGGAAAAGCCATTGCCAATCGAACGAAAAGCGTGCGTATTCACGAAAAAGTGCTGTATATTGATTTAGATTCAGCCGTGATGCGCGATGAGTTGCAACACTCCAAATCCTTGATTCTCTTGCGTGTGAATGAATATGCGGGGAAAGAAATCATCATCAATGTCTGGCTGGGTTAATTCTACGACCTGAATTATTTTTATTCGTCGGATTCATTAACTTTAAATTTTCTATTGAATTTATGCACAAGGTAGTACTCCTTTTTACGTTTTACTTTTTTTTATTGGATGGTTTTGCGCAAAATCATTTTCCCCGTTACAATGAAATCGATGTAGTTCATTACAACTTTGAAATCGAAGTGAACGATACGACCGATGTGCTGCAATCCCAAGCGACCGTTGATGTTTTGTTCAAAACATCCGTCATGAAATTTTACCTCGATTTGGTAAAGCTGAACGATACCGGCAAAGGAATGATTGTCACTTCTGTGAAAGAGAATGGAATAGCAGTTCCTTTTACACATGCTCAAAACCGGTTGCAAATTACTGTTCCAGAAACCAGAAATGGTGAGTTTCGGAAATATACTGTGGAGTATTCAGGAGTTCCTGCGGATGGGTTGATTATTTCCAAGAACAAATTTGGAGACCGTACTTTTTTCGGCGACAATTGGCCAGATAGAGGTCAAAATTGGTTGCCCTTAGTCGATCATCCGTCAGACAAAGCAACCGTGTCTTGGATGATTACAGCTCCGGCGCATTATTCCAGCATTGGAAATGGAATTTTGATTGAAAGTAGACTGTTGGAAGGCAATCGAAAAATGACGCAGTGGCAAATGAGTCAACCGATTTCCACCAAAGTGATGGTCTGTGCTGTGGCACCTTTTTCGGTTATCGAAAGTGGCCAAGTCAATGGAATTGAAGTTTCTGCATGGGTGTATCCACAAAATGCACAAGCCGGTTTTGAGGATTATCAGCAAGCTGTTCCAATTGCCAATTATTTCATTGAAAAGATTGGTGACTATCCCTTTGAGAAATTAGCCAATGTTCAATCGACGACAAGATTCGGCGGAATGGAAAACGCGAGCAATATATTTTACGCAGAAGAAAGTGTCACTGGAACAGGGGAATGCGAAGCATTGATTGCTCATGAAATAGCCCATCAGTGGTTTGGAAACTCTGCCACAGAAGCGTCTTGGCACGATATCTGGCTCAGCGAAGGATTTGCTACGTATTTCACCAATTTGTATTTTGAAGACCATGTCGGAAATGGTAAGTTCCTAGAACGAATCGAAAACGAAAGAATCAAGGTAATTCAATTCTATAAGAAAAATCCTGTTCCCGTGGTGAACCCAAAAATTGTAAGCTATTTGGAATTGTTGAATCCGAATTCTTATCAAAAAGGGGCGTTGATTTTGCATATGCTGCGCCATCAAATTGGGGATGAAAAATTCTGGTTGGGAATTCGAAAATACTATGATGACTATAAATTTGAAAATGCAACCACCTCCGATTTTCAAAAAGTAATGGAAGAAATTTCCGGACAGGATTTAGAATCATTCTTTCACCAATGGTTAAATGAAGTGGGACAGCCAGAATTGGTGATTTCGTGGAAGAAAAATGGCAAAGTGAAAATACAACAACTTCAAAAGCAATTCACCTTCCAATTTCCATTGGAGATGAAAATAACGTATGAAAGTAGTGCCACGCGTTCCTCAACGATTCAAGTGAATTCGAAAAAGAAAAAGGCAAACATCAAAGGTGCCTCCAAGGTGAAATCCATAGAGATTGATCCGAATAAGTGGTTGTTGTTTGAATTGGTGAAGTTGGAGGGGAAGTAATGGTTTGAGAGAGAATCACTGTTATTTATTACATCCTCCCCCTCCTTGCGCTTCACCTTGGTCTTCAAAAGCAAAGCTTCGATTTTTAATAAAAGAGCATCTTTAAACCTTTAACTAATTTAAAAATGGAATCGTTTTTCCAACTTCCCCCTTTGGAGGGCGATTGAGGGGGAGGACAGCCAGAAATTCAATCACGAAGGAAACACTGTAACTTTCCCACCAGATTCCGTTAAGCAATTTAGCGTTACTAAAACCACTTTTGGATGAAACTAATTTTACTTTTTCTGTCATTTACCTGTTTGTTTCGTTTGTCGGCTCAATTCAAAGCCGATTCCTTGACTTTTTATTTCCCGTATGATTCTGCTGAGCCAATTGAAAATAGCATAAACACAGACAGATTGGTTGGAATTTTTAAACAAGATACGGTCACTATTTACGCCTACGCCGATACCGTTGGGACTACCACCTACAATTTGAAATTGGCGAAAAGAAGAGCCGAAGCGATACAAGTACTACTGACAGCGAGAGACATTCCTTCGGTGATTTTCGTGGAGGGTGAAACTTCCCAATTTGGCGATGTAGATTCCAATCGGAGGGTGGATTTGAAATTCAAACTTCCCGTGGAAGGCAAATTGATCAAAGAAGTCATCAATTTAAACATACAATTTGTGGGCAACCAAGCTGTCGTTTTGGCGAAATCGTATTATTTGATTGATGAATTAATCGAAAAAATTAAATCCAATCAGTACACGAAAATTGAGTTACACGGACACGTTTGCTGCTCGCCCGACTTGTTACTGTCTCAAAACAGAGCTTTGGCCATTCGTAAAAAGTTAATCGAAAATGGGGTGGATGAAGCGATTATCGACTGTTACGGTCACAGCAATTTTGACCCTCTGGTACCAGAATTTTCGGAAGCTGATCAAGAAAAAAACCGTCGAGTGGAAGTGGTATTGATTAAAAGTGAAATTAGGTATTAATGGGGAATGGACTCTACTGTAATTAAATGAGTTCTTAGTAAAACGTGAATTTTACGGGTACACGTTGAATAGGTCGTAAAAATGGCTTTATTTCGGTGTGTAAATTATTTTATCAGACTGAATTAGGGATTTAATTTATTCATAAATTTGAGTGTATCATTTTCAATTTTTAAGGTATGAAAAGAATTTTGCGCAACCTTTTACTTATTCATTGTGGCTTTTTGATCATGGCAAAAAGTTTTGGTCAAACTATTCAAATTCCTTCAACTTGGGATTTAACTCCAGGGAGTGCCTACACATTTCTAAATCAACAAGGAATTCATAATTTAAAATTGGCTTTTTTTCCTTTGGACAGTGTGAAAATTAATTATGATTTAGCAAGTGTTCCAACGAGCGAAGCAAGTTCTTGGTGGCAACTGGACCCAACTCATTTTAAAATGAATTTTGATCCAAATGGCATTGTATTCGGTTCCTATTGTCCAGATGATACCATGGTGGTTGAATATGTTATTTCGAACGATACACTAGAAATGCTGTCAATCAGCAGTACCTGTACCTTGGCTTCATCCCTTTTAACTGGAAGCAAATGGAAAAACCAAGCATCAAGTGCCGGAATGGAATCGATTCCTTTAAAAATTGTTTGTATCTACCCAAATCCTGCTGAGGAAAATTTAGTGGTTCAATCGGCTGAATCGCTGGATATTAACTCGGTTAGAATTTATTCTGTTACAGGCACGCAATTGAGTTGCAAAATAGAAAGTGTCTCCGAAAAACAGCTAAGCATACAGGTGGAACATCTTCTGAAAGGAACTTATTTTCTAGAAGTGCAAAATCAGCAAGGTAAAATCTATAAAGTTTCTTTTGTTAAATAATTTTAAATACCTTCTGACTTATTCAAAAACTCTGCTAGATAAACCCCCATACTAAAACAAGCTTGCAACAAATAACCACCTGTCGGTGCGTTCCAGTCCAACATTTCACCCAAACAGTAGTGCTGTGGCAGTTGTTTCAATTGGTAAAATTCATCAACTTCGGAGAGGGCAATTCCACCCGTGGTAGAAATGGCTTCGTCCAACGGTGCGGCGGCTAAAACCATTAAAGGCAATGCTTTTAAGGCAGAAGCCAATTGCTCTTTGTCCAAAAATGTTTCTTTCGACACTACGCTCTTGATGAGGTCGATTTGGGTGCGGGAAAGGTTCAATTCTTTGGCCAGTGTCTCGGTTATTTTTAACTTCGATTTACCGAGTTTCTCGCTGATTTCATTCAACGACAATTGGGGTTTAAGATCCAATTGCAGTTGCGCCTTACCGGTAGAATCTAATGCCGATTGGATGGCTGGACTCAAGGCATAAATGGCGTTGCCTTCTAGTCCAAAGTCGGTTACGACCAATTCGCCTTTCAGGGTTTTACTGCCGCAGGTCAACGCGATGTTTTTCAATGGTTTTCCCGCATTTTTCTCGGTGAAATCTTTTTGCCACGCTACTTGATACGCACAATTGGCCGGTTTGAAAGCAGCGGTTTGAATGCCTTTTTCTTCGAAAAGTGTTTTCCAGGAACCGTCTGAACCCGTCACTTTCCAACTTCCGCCGCCCAGCGCGAAAATCACCAAATCGGATTTTACCGTTTCGCCCGATTGAAAAATCAATTCCTGCTGGTCATTCCAACCTTTCCATTCTTTTTCAAATTGAAATTGAACACCTTTGGAAAGGAGGAAATCTAATAAATGGGTAAGTACTTCAATCGGTTTGATGCCTTTCAAGGGATAAACACGGTTGCTGCTGCCGACGAAGGTTGGGATTCCAATTGCTTCCAGCCAACGACGTAAATCTTCGTTGCTGAAATTCCGCAAAGCAGGAGCCAGGAAATCGGTGGGTGTGTAGCGATCGATGAAAGCTTCCAAAGCTTCACCATGCGTTAGATTGAAACCACCTTTTCCAGCGACTAAAAACTTGCGACCGAAGGATTTGTTTTTTTCGAAAACCATCACTTCGAAAAGAGCAGGATTCAATGCGCCTGCCAACATCAAGCCAGCTGGACCACCTCCAATGATCGATACGGTTTTCTTCATCCTGCAAAGTAAGTAAAACTCGAGGTATTTGCTGAATTGCCAAAAAAATAAAATACTTGCAGAAGCTGATTTTAGTCATTATTTTTCAGGTAGTACTTTGGTAATTTTAAACCATGAAATCATTCGTCATTATCTCATTGGGTTTGTTGCTTTTTTCTTGCGGAGAAAAGGAGAAAGGCGTATTTGCTGTTGAGCAAACCATCACGGAATCCGTGTATGCGTCGGGAACCGTGGAAAGTAAAAATCAATACACGGCGTATGCAACGGCCAGTGGAATAGTCCATCAAATCTTTTACACAGAAGGCGATTCGGTGGGAAATGGGAGTGCTATTTTGTCGATTTCCAGTGTGGCGCAGCAGTTGAACAAAGACAACGCGCTTTTGCTCGCGAATTTCAACGACATTGGTGCCAACCAAGGAAAATTGAACCAAGCTTCGCAAGCCATTCAAGTCGCGAAATTGAAAATGCAAGAAGATTCATTGAATTGGCAACGGCAGAAACAGTTGTTTGATAAAAATGTCAATTCCAAAATGGACTTGGAAACAGCCACTTTGACCTACCAAAACTCGAAGTTGGCCTATTCTTCCGCAAAACTGAATTATACCGATTTAAAACGTCAACTCGATTTGAGTGCCCGACAAGCCAAAAACAACCTGCAAATTGTCAGCAGTTCAGCCAGTGATTACACCTTGAAAAGCATGCTCGACGGTGAGTTGTTTGCGCTGAATGTTTCGGTTGGGGAAATCGTTACGCCGCAAACACCCATCGCCATTTTGGGAGAGAAAAATAAGTATGTCCTAAAAATGCAGGTAGACGAATACGATATTCAAAAGGTGAAAATGGGTCAAAAAGCCCTAGTGGTGCTCAACAGCGACAAAGAAAATGTGTACGAAGCGGTGGTGATCAAAATTTATCCCTTGATGAATACCATGACGCGAACTTTTCTGGTCGAAGCGGAATTCACCAAACGACCAACCAAATTGTATCCGAATGTGTCTTTTGAAGCCAATATCGTGATTCAAACGAAAGAAAAAACGTTGTTGATTCCTTTAGAATACGTGAGTGAAGACAATACAGTAACGCTCAAAAATGGCAAAACGGTAAAAGTAACCACGGGATTGAAAGATTACAAAATGATTGAAATCGTGTCTGGTTTGAAAAAAACAGACGAATTGGTAAAACCTGCTGAATGAAATTCAAAATAATCTATCAAATTGCCTGGGCGCTCATGACGGCGCGACTGAAGCAAACGATGGTGGCTGCAGTGGGCGTTACGTTCAGCATCACCATGTTTATCACTTTGTTGAGTTTTATGGGCGGTTTGAACAAAATGTTGGACAATTTGATTTTGAACCGAACGCCGCATGTTCGCTTGTACAACGAAATTTTACCTTCTAAAACACAACCGGTTGAACAATCGTTGACGTACGGAAAGGATTACAACATGGTGCGCTCCATCAAACCGAAAAGTGAGCAACTGCAAATTCACAACAGCTTGGCGATCATTGATGCGCTGAAAAAAGACGAACGCGTTTTGGGAATTTCCCCGAAAATGACGGTGAACATGTTTTACAACGTTGGAGGAGTCGGTTTGTCGGGCATGATCAATGGAATCGACGTAATGGCGGAAAGTCGCTTGTTTACGTTTGAAGATTATGTGGTGGAAGGAAAAGCCATCGATTTAAAAAATACACCGAATAGCATCATTTTAGGTGTTGGCGCTGCCACAAATATGCTAGCAAAAGTGGGCGATGTGATTCAGATTTCCACGATTACGGGCAATACTTTTCCGCTGAAGGTGGTGGGTTTGTTTCAATCTGGTTTGCAGGATTTGGACAAAGTACAAAGTTATACGTCCATCGGAACGGCGCAGAAAATCATGGGGAAATCCAATGATTACGTCACCGACATTCAAATCAAACTGAAAGACATGCTTCAAGCACCGAGTATGGCGAAAGAATACCGCACGAAGTTTCAATGCCAAGCCTTGGACATTCAAGCGGCCAATTCGCAGTTTGAAACGGGAAGTTCAATACGGTCGTTGATTTCGTATGCCGTTGGTGTGACTTTGTTGATTGTCGCAGGATTTGGTATTTACAACATCCTCAACATGATGATTTACGAAAAAATGGACACCATTGCCATTTTGAAAGCAACGGGTTTCTCGGGCAAAGATGTGAATCGGGTTTTTATGACCATCGCTTTAACGATAGGTGTTTTAGGCGGACTCGCAGGGTTGATTTTTGGATTCGGTTTGTCAGTTCTGATCAGTCATATTCCCTTCAAAACGGAAGCTTTGCCCACCATCAAAACCTATCCCATCTTTTTTAACCCGAAATTTTATGCAATTGGAGCAGTATTCTCCATTTTAACGACCTATTTCGCTGGTTTCTTCCCATCGAAAAAAGCAAGTAGAATTGATCCAGTGGACATCATTAGAGGAAAATAACCATGGCAGATAAAGTACTAGAAGCACTCAATATCAACAAATTCTTTCACGATCCTTTGACCGTGAAGGTGCTGAAAGACGTAAATTTTTCCATCGATCGAGGTGATTTTGTTTCGGTAATTGGCAAATCAGGTTGCGGCAAATCGACTTTGTTGTACATTCTTTCCACGATGGATACAGATTACGAAGGCGATGTGATCATAGACGGACAAAGCATGCGTGGCTTGAAAGATGTGGAACTGGCACGTATTCGCAATGAGAAAATTGGTTTCGTATTTCAATTTCATTATTTGCTGAATGAATTTTCGATTTTAAAAAATGTGATGTTGCCGGGCATCAAATTGGCGAAATACAGTGAAAAAGAAATTGAACACCGCGCCTACGAGAAACTGAAAATTCTCGGCATTCAAGACGAGGCGATGAAAAAACCGAATCAAATTTCGGGCGGACAGAAACAACGCGTCGCCATTGCTCGGGCGATGATCAACGATCCGCTCATCATCATGGGCGATGAACCTACGGGAAATCTCGACAAGAAGAACAGTGAAATTGTCTTCGATATATTCAAAGAATTGGCGGAAGTGTACAATGAATCGCTTTTGATAGTGACGCACGACAACGACTTCGCCAGCCGAACCCACCGGACCATTGAAATGGAAGACGGGAAAATCATCAACTTAGGTTTAAAAAAATAGTAAATTCAACGTATGGAAGCAATTGATTATTACAAAGTAATGGGCGTTGCTAAAACCGCTACTGAAGCCGACATCAAAAAGGCGTTTCGGAAATTGGCCCGAAAATACCATCCCGATGTCAACCCAAACGACAAAACTGCGGAGCAAAAATTCAAGGAGTTGAACGAAGCCAATGAAGTGCTCAGTAATGCTGAAAATCGCAAGAAATACGACCAGTACGGCAAGGATTGGAAACATGCCGAGGAAATAGAAAAACAACGCCAACAACAGCAGCAATACCAACGAGAATACCAGCAATCCAATGGCGGTCAGCGCTTTTCGGGTGGAAGTGATGGTTTTTCGGGCGGACAAGGCGATTATTCGGATTTCTTTGAATCGATGTTTGGCCGGGGTGGCGCAGGTGGCGGACAAACGCGTTCCTTCAAAGGACAAGACTACAACGCCGAATTGCAACTGGATTTGCGCGATGTGTACACCACCGAAAAACGAACCTTAACCGTCAACGGAAAAAGCATTCGATTGACGATTCCAGCTGGTGTGAAAGATGGACAAGTCATCCGAATCAAAGGACAGGGTGGAGAAGGAGCCAACGGCGGACCCAAAGGCGATTTGTTGATTCAGTTCAATATTACCAACAACACGCCATTCAAATTGGACAATGCGAATCTATACGGCACAGTCGATTTGGATTTGTACACGGCTTTGCTTGGAGGCGATTTGATGGTGGAAACCTTCGATGGAAAAGTGAAACTGAAAGTAGCGCCCGAAACTCAAAGTGGCACCAAGGTGAAACTAAAAGGAAAAGGTTTTCCAGTCTACAAAAAAGACGGCGAATTCGGCGATTTGTACATTACCTACAACCTGGTTCTCCCAACCCAACTCACCGAAAAAGAAAAAGAACTGTTTGTTGAACTTTCTAAACTGAGACAATCATGAGCGACATCCACTACATCCAAATTCACCAACTGTGCGCGCACTACGAAGTAGAAGTAGCGTTTTTTGATAGTTTAAACGACTATGGTTTGATCGAATTGATCACCATTGAAGAACAACCCTGCATTCCCGAAGAAAGCCTCCATGACCTCGAAAAAATGCTCCGTCTCCACCGCGAATTGGACATCAACTTCGAAGGTATCGACACGATTTTTCATTTGCTCAACCGCATTGAAACTTTGCAAGAAGAATTGGAAGCCGTGAAAGGGAGATTGGGGTTGTATGAGTGATTTCAATTGCACCAAAAATGGCTTTTAATAGTAAAGGGTTTTTATTCTGACAACTTATAGCTTGTGACCTGAAAAAGAGTAGATTGTCGGTTCGTAATACGGGTAAGAGGTAGTAAGAGTTTTCGATAAAAATAACGTAAGTACACCATTAGCATCATAACTAAACTTGTGGTAAGAATAATTTCCAGGCACATAGCCCGTGTTGTCATACAACTTGATGGGATCGTTAAACAAATAGGGAATATTGAACTCACAAACAATGGAATCTATAAATGTACCTGTATAATTTCTAGTAATGGTAAAGGTCAACATACTGTCGGTAATTGTAGTGTACACAGGATTAGTAGGATTTGCGTCTGTATATTCCCGCTCAATTAAATGGCCAACCCAAACACCCACTATACTGTCTCCTAGTTCACAACAGGCACATTTGTCAGGTGGAGTTATCGGTTCATTGGAATGAACGAATGTTTCTTTTTTACAACCACTTGAACTAATTACTAAGGATGCAACAAAGCATATAATCAAATGATATTTTAATTTTTTCTCCATTGCTATTTTTTTGAAAACATATTCTTGTCAGAATTGAATGGGTACATGCTCAACTTAAGGATGCCATTTTTTATTTTGACGTTGTTTTGTAGATAACCTCCTTCTTTATTAAAGGTTAAACCAATCTCATCATCGGCATTATAGGAACTATGGTTAATTCTATATTTTTCAGTTTGAACTCCATTTTTAAAGAAAATAATTTTGCTTTTTTTTGTAATTCGAACGCCATATTTATCTGGATGAGATTCGGCAAGTATATATTCCGTTGACCCCATTTCTGAGTAGACCCATTCGTAATCACCAACCAAAGTGGCAAAATCACCCGTGAACTTGACTTTATGACAAGAGTTGAGGCAGAATAAAATTGATATGAGGTATAAATAACGCATTAAGTTAATTCTAAATTTAAACGAAATATCTTTAAGAATAGTTGGTTAAAGTAATTTAAATTCAAGTTTATAGTTTTAAGTCTTTGCGTTGTTTCATAATCAATTGCCAACAATCCATAATCCAATTCATACATCCGATTTCGCTTCGAAAATTAATTCGTTCTCCTTCCTCAAGGTGCCCACCAATGCCTTCATTTATCGCCTTTCTCTTTTCTGAGGCGATTTCAGTTTGAATGCTCGAAAATAGATTGAAGGGGAATCCGACTTTGAAAGTCACTCAACATAAAAAATCTACTTTATCCGCGAAATCTTAAAATTGGGATTTTAGGAGAGAAGACAATTGATCCTTTGCCTTTATTCTTCTTCCAGCACAAGTATTTCATCACTGATCTCATGTTCCATGGTCTCCCAATTCGCTTTTATAGGCTGAAGTTGTAATCGATTGGCGATTATTTCAAACTTGTAAATTTCTCCATCCGACCAATTGCCACCTTTTGCAGTCGTATAGAAAACAAGGGCGTCATATTCTATGGCCAAGCCAAAGTCGGCAATTAGCTCAAAATAGTGGAAGCCTTTGAAATTGTGCACGGTGCCGTCTTGGTCGAATTGAATGGCTGAATTCTTGTTGCTTGACTTGTATTTGCCAGCAATTAAAAGTTTTCTAAGTTCCGTTTGAAAACCGAAATCAAGTTTTCGGTATCGGTCGGCGGTTTTCGTTTTCGGAAAATACAGGGTCAAGATCTTTTTTCCATCGAAGTTTAAGTCAAAAGGTTCTGGGAAAAACGGGTAATCTGAAAGCCGGGTTAAATCATTGACAAATTTGTGGTGGGTGCTGTCATAATGGATAGGACTGCTATAACCACCTTCATGTTCCGTAAAACCTTCCAAATTGGAAGTCCCAGTTAGTAATGTCTTTTTGTCTAAATTAAATCCTTGAATTTTGGTGGCGTATTTCCGGCTTTTATAAATGGATTTGGTTGTCTCAATATTCTTCAAATAGCTGTCAGAAATCCAAAGTCCGCCGAGTTTTTCAGACAATGCCACAAGCGGATCAGCGATTGCTTCCGTTTCTTTCTGGTTGCTGTCACAACACGAGGCTAAAATTAGCGTCAAAAAAAATACGGTTGTTACTTTGTGCATGGTTTGTTCATTAGAATAGCGCAAGGCGTTACGCGCATGTTGTCCTATTCGATAGAAAGATACAAACTTAATTCAAGTCCTACGTTTCTTCCACAAGAAAAATAATCTCATCTGATGTCCTTTGTGTGGCAGCCGCTTCGGGATTGTTCCTGCGGGAATTTTGTTTAAGAACGAACAGTCTAGCATCCAGAAAAGAGGTTAAAGAGTGGAGAACGGAGAGTCTAGCATCCAGAAGAGAGGTTAAAGAGTGGAGAACGGACAGTCTAGCGTCCAGATGAGAGAATAAAGAGCTGAGAACGGAGAGTCTAGAACCCAGAACGGAGATTAAAGTGCGAAGAACGGAGAGTTTAGCGTCCAGAAGAGTGAAGATTGAGAAGAGAAAAGTGGATCCATTGCCCAAAACAGGGATGAATTCTGGTCATATTTGGGTTCTTTTGCCGCACACTTCGATCCCAGTATGGCGTAAAAGGAGGCGTGTTTCGTTCCCCACAACTAATCCAATCCATACTTCTCCTCCAAAATCCCAATAATCTCCTCCGAGGTCATGTTGGAAGCAGCCGTTTCCTGAAGCGCGATGCGGGAATTGTATTCGTTTTGGATGGCAATCGCCAACAGGGTCGCTTTCCAATCAATGTTGTTTTTGGGCGCGTATTCCTGCACGATGCTTTTGAACTGCTGGACGTACTTTTCCTCCGTGATTTTTTGGGTAAACAGGCGCAACGCAAACCGCGAAACATTCCGAATCACAATACACGCCGAACCTTTCTCGCCAATGTTCCACTGAATGGCTTTGCCGATTTTCTCTACGGGGATTCTGTGGGAGAAATCTTTGTTGGGGAGGGTGAGGTGGAGGAGGTTTTGTTTTTGGGTGTGTTGGATCATTTGTGCTCTGTGTTTGAAAGTACAAACTTAAGGATTGTAAATAGAGTAGACTGAGTAATAAAGAAGATTGGTAACTGTTATTCGTTAATTTGTTGAATAAAGTCGATTATTTAATTCGCCTTGATTTCAGTATCTGATGATTTTTTTAAGACGTTAACTTCATAAGAATTGCCTTTTCCTTCAGGTTTATTGGGATCAAATTTATAATCCATTTCATCTTTGGTTTTGCTCTTTGACCATTTGTCGATTGAACTTTTTGTGTCATCTATTTTGTTCATGTTTTCATCGATGGCTTGATAAGCTCTTCCAAGTTCATACCTGACTTTAAAAACGTTGGAAACTTGATCCATTTCTTGATTTGATAATTTATGCTTGCTTTTGAAAGAATCAAAGTCCAGTGTTATAAAATCGTTAATGACTTCATCTTTACCATCACTCGCTTTTTGAATGGCAGATTTATACTTTAATAGGCTATCGGCAACGCTGTAATAAAGTTTTTCGTGACTATTTAGGTTTTTACTTCGATTTGTGCAAGCGAAGGAAAGAATTAGGATAATGAAAAGTATAATTTTTTTCATGTTTTACCTTAAGTGTTTGAGCTTTAGCGTTTGTCGGCTAGAACTGGGAACTGACGGACCCAGGCCTGGCGCTCGTTTGGGTTTCTTACGATATTTTTAATTGCGGAGCCTGATTCTGAATTTACTAAAATTTGTTTTACGAAGCGAAATGCCCAAATGGCGCCAGACCTGTGTTAGCGGTTGGCATTTTAATTATATGTTGTTTGAAGTACTCTCAATTTGTTTTTAAAATTGTCTTTCCAAGTTGAATAATCTCTGATGTCTTGTTCAATTTCTGTTTTAGTTGGTAATTGAGGAATTGTTGACGTGCCACCATCATGTTCAGTTACGGAATACTTACCAAATAAACCTAGCATAAAATCAACGTCTGTTTGTTCAGTTACAATGTAACTCGATAAGTTTCCCTTTTTTAAATGAATGTTTTTATTGAAACGTTCGTATGTCTTGTTAGATAAAACTTCTTCAACGGAACGTTCCAACAACATTCTAAACCTTTTTCTGGCAGAATCAAGTTTTGTTTCTCGGCCATGTGCATCAGTTAATCCAAGAGCATCGTGTTCGTTTAATATTCGTCTGATAGAATCAACTCTTTCTTGAACATTTTTAGCCAAATATGGAATTTCGTCTGTAACCACACCACTTATCCCGTTGTATTTGTCAATTCCTATTACTGTGCAGTCTGTTGTTGTGGTTGTCTTGTGTGTGTCTATAAGCAAACGTAAAAATGATAGGTCGTGAGTAAACACAACGATTTGTCGGTTTTGTGATAGTTGAACAATTTTAGTCGCAATTAAATCTCTATTATCCATATCCAAAGACGTAACAGGGTCGTCAAATATTATGGTGTTCAGACGATTGTCAATCGTGCATTCAGCCAAAAAGTTAGACAAGGCAATTATTTTTTGTTCACCCTCACTTAGAATTGAATTTATTGAATCGTTAATTCCGTTTAAACCACATCTTTGATAGGTATTCCCTTGACTTGTTCTCGTTCTTGAAATCAACATTTTACTAGCTAAGTCACGATTAAAGAAATTGAGATGAGAAACAAATTCCTGATGTTGAAAACTCACGGCTTGGTTTTCCATTAGTTCGCCAATTTTGCGTGAGATTGCAGTGGTCGTGAGTTGAGATTGACAACGACTTATCCAAGCCTTGTATTTATACTCGTCAAAATATTGAAGAATTGTCGCCTTGTTGTTGAACAAAAATTCTTTTGTAGTTAGTTCGTTAAGTTCGGAAACTAAAGCATTTCTATTTTGTAGAAGTTGATTATTCTGTTCAATCTGTGCATCAATTCTCGGAATTATACTTGTTATACTTGATGTAAGAGTGCGTAAACTTATGTTTAGTTCGCTACCATTTTGCAAAAATGCTATAATTGAATTTCTGAATGCAGCAACAGAATTTGAAAACTGATTATAGTTGTCTCTAAAATTTGGATCTAATTGCTCTAACTCTGCAAAATTTTCAATTGGAGGAACGACCAGTGAATTATATGAGTTTAGCTTTTGCTGAACTATTGAGTTAATTGAATTTAGCTGTGTAGAAACGTCATTTAATACAAATTGATTGAACGTTGTCAATCTTTGTTGTGCCATTTCGTCAAGTTCTTGTTGACAGAATACGCATTTTTCCAATGAAACTAAGGATGGGAAAGTTTGACCGTCTGAAAGATTTGAACTATGAGCATAATTTCTTGCGGCTTCCCACAAGGTTCGCCAAGGGTTTGTTCCAAATCCTTCCAAAGTGGTTGCGTTTTGTAATTCCGCTGTTGCAATTTGATATGCTTGATTTACGCTTTCAAAAGTGCTTCTGTTTGTTCGTAGTTCGTTAATGTTTTGTTCGTTGAATAATGTTTCAATTTGCAAGAATTGTTGGCTGTAGCCGTTAATTCGTGCTCGTTGACTGGTTAGGTTCACAACGTTTTGTTGAGGATTTTGTGCTGTTGTTAGGTGAATAAGTTCTTGCTTTCTGTCTGTGTCTGTTTGTGAAAAATGAATATGAGAATCAACATCAGCACGCTGTAAATTTTCTATTGTCCCATACCATTGGGCTGTTGTCGTCTGAATTAAATTCTGTGGCAATATTGGCTTTAGTGTGTTATATGAAACAACCGATGAGCCAAGCGTTTGATGAATACTTGTGAAAGTTGAAATTAACTTCTCCAACACATCAATTCCAACAGGTTTATATTCTGTGGGGTTTTCATTGTTGATGTAAATGTCTGCGCAATCGTTATCAAAAACAAAAATTGAATTGAGAATAGGATTACTTGGGCTGTTTTCAGTCCAAGTAAAACTGTTGTTTGTACCATTGTTTTCTACAACAAAGTCTACTTGTTGTTGACTTGTTGAAGGATTGAAAACATTCTTTTTTAATGTAACACTTGGATTTCTGCTCCAACAAAGTTTTCTCAAAATACGTGAGTAGCTTGATTTCCCAGAACCATTTGCGCCATAAACAACTGTTAAACCTGTATTTGGAAATTGTAGAGCTCCTTGACTATGCAGAGCACAAATGTTTATTGGGTTGCTAAGGCTGATTAATTTAGGGTAACTTCCACTTGTCGCAGTTGTTGTCGGAATGTGTGTGCTGTCAAGCGGTATTGGATTTAAAGTGATTGAGTTTTCACCACACTCTTTTTTGACTAATTGAACAAGTTCGTCAATGTCGTTTTGTGTAAGCATTGTTGATGTAACAAGTCTTCGTAAAGCGTCTTGAATAAACGCTTGTCTGCTTTGGGACCAATTTAAGATATCTTGATATATTGACATTATCGAAATTCGTATTGTTTAATTCTTAGCTGAGTTGTCTCTTATGCTTACCGCTAACGGTCGTGCGCTTGGCGCCGTTTTTCTGTGTTGCGCCTGCGGCAGAAAAATGGAGCTAAGCGCATGTTATCTGCTTGCCTATTTTAGTATTTCGTTTTCCTAACTATATTCCCAAAGCGTTTCTACTATATGTAATCAGGTCGAGATTAGCCGAATGTACTTGGTTTTCTTTAGACTCCAATTGATATGGAATAGAATTGGAAAATGATATTTTTTTTATTTTTCCCTCAATTTCTATAGCTAACTGTGTATATTTTCCCCATTCTGTTTGTTGTTCACTTGTTAGCTTAGTATAAGATTTGTGAATCTGAATATACTTTGTCATTTTTACAGTTAGTTCAGATTGTTGGTTCAAATAATTCTTGTAAAGTGTTTTTGAGTTATTAACCTTTTCAATTACATCAGAATTTTTATTGCTTTCCAAGTATTCTTGAATTTCAGAAGTTAATACACATCTTTTATTGTCCTTAACCAAAACAAGGTTACTGTGTTCATCACTTGATTCTATAACTATTCCTAAATCATTTAGTAGCTTAAAAAATTTAAAATCATTTTGCTCAATCAAATTATTTTTGAAAATATCGTCAAAGAGAAATATCGAATTATCACCCTCTCTTTTATATAAGTATCCAGCTTCAACTGATAATTTATCAACCCCATCTCTTCCAAAGTATTTACGAATAGAATCTTCTAATACAAGCTCGTCCTTCTTAAATAGAAGTGTGTCTTGTTTTACAATGCGATATAAGTTACCTCCACCATATTGAGAAAGTTCTTGAGTAAAAACGTTTTCGGAAATTAAGTTAGATACACTCCTTGATGGGTCTATAATTAATACAACTCTGTTAATTTTCCCTATTGGAATGTATGCCTCTATCTTTTTAGGTATTGCATAACTGTATGTTCCAGTACTATTTTTAGGAGGTATATCTTTCTTTAAATCACCTATTTCAACCTTCAATTTTTCAATTTCAATTTCTTTGTCATTTTTTTTACTCGATATACCAAGTTCACTTTTCAATGACCCCCCAATATTTTTCTTCTGAAGTTCATCAATTCGTCCTTGAAGTGAATCAATTAAATTAAGTCGACTTATATATTCGGGATTATCAATTAATTGTTTTTGATATGTTGCAGAGGCAATTTGTTGTTGGTCGACCTCAAAAGCTTTTCCAGATTCAGATTTAAATACAACATATTTTGGAGTTTCAGTAAATGTTGGATTCTGTGACAATGCTTTAAATGAACTTATTAGAATTACATTAATCAGTAAAATGGTTTTTCTCATATTATTGTTTTTAATTGCCTGCGGATAACGGCTGACGCTAGGCGCCGTTTTTTTTTGTTGCGCCTACTGTAAAAAAAATGGAGCTAAGGGTATGTTGGCAGTAGGTTTCTTATTTTGACTCACCTTGTCCAGTAATTGGTTGACTATTGCCAGACTTCAAATATATTATCTTATTACCATCAAAATTGACAAGCCCCTCTCTATGTATATTATAAACTGTTTCTGTAATCTCCGTCCTTTTAAAACCTTTAACTTCATGACATAGTTCATCAATAGATAAGGTGGTTTTTTCAGTAACACATCCTATTACATAAAATCGAAGATTATTTGGTTCACCATTATTAGTTTCACCAACCGATGATGTAAAAATATGCTTTTGCATTGCGTCCAATTGTGTTTTAAGCGCACCAAAAGTATCTGTGTAAGTTCTATCATATAACTGCTCAAGTTTTTCAATAGCATTCTTAATGTCTGTTTGCATCAATGCAGTTTCTTTATTCTGTTTATTACTTTCGCGATAAAACCAAATTGATAAAAGAATGGCTCCAACCGATAGTATTGTAGAAATACAAATAGTAATTATGTTTAATATAACCTGTGAGTCCATAATTTAAAAATTTCGGTTTTTCATCCATTGGTATTCTTCTTCAGTATATCCAGCAGCCCACCAATTTTTTTGAACTTGGATAACAATAATTTTATCTCCGATCGATAGATGTCGATTAAGGTTATCCATTATTTGCTTAGAACCTTGTGTTGTTTCAATAAACCATGTTGACTCAGACTGATGCCACCACAATCCATATGCTTTAATTGATTCTATTAATACAGAATAATTCTCGCTCTTCAAGTCATATGATATACAGTATACTGCCATTTTTAATTGTTTTGTTTATGATTTGTTATCAATGCAAACTTACTGCCTACAATTAAATAATAGGAATGTTCCTATTATTCCCTTAGTATATTCACCACTATTTACCCGATAACACCCGTTGGCAAACGAAAGATTGTCGCATAAGTAGTTTGTTTTCATTCCAGTCAAATATAGGCATAATCCTGTTCAGGTAGATGGTGGTTTTTTCCCGCGGAAAAGGGGAAAACTCCCCAACATGTCAGCAGTCTATTTTGTAAAAAAAAACGGACCTTTCCAATGCACCTAATCCTTCGTTTTCAACAAAACCGTGTATTTTTTTGTCCACACAACAATCAGTGGCACGAGAATGCCCGTTGGCAAAAGCCACAAAACGAAACCCGGCAACGGAAAATATTGGCTGTTTACCACCAAGAATGCGGTAATGGCGGCGATGTAGGCGCCAATCATGCGTTGAAGATGCGCGATCAACCAATAATTGGTGATTTCTATTTTTCCGCGGTAATTTTTTAGGTCGCGCTGCACCATGCGCAAGCCGATGAGTCCAAAGACGATGAAAACGAGGCCAAAGGGGTTGCTTTTCGTGAGGTGGTAACTGCCAAAGAGAACAAAAGTGAAGCCGAAGAGCAACATGAAAATCGACAAAACCCAATCGACCCATTTTGGCTTTTGCGTGGTGTTCAATTCCTTGAGCGATAAATAACGGTTGCCCGTTGCCGCCATGTAAAACGTGAAAACACCCACGATGAATAGGAAATAATTCGGGTGCAGGATGGAAAGCACAAAAGCCGAAACGCCCACGGTCAGCATGCCGTACAGAAATAGTTTTCCCATCCATTGGTGGGTTGGATCGCCTTTTTTCCGGAGGATATTGATGGTACCAAAAAAGAGTCCAATGGCACCCGCGAAAATGTGTACGATGAGAAAAAAATGAAAGAGGTTATCCATACGTAGCTTGATTGCGAATTGCATGTTATTTTGAAAGTTTCATACGGCAATTATTGTGAGCGTTTGCTGTCTAAAGGGGACAATTTAAGAAATCTAGACTTCGGTAAAACACTTCATTTTACGTTGATACACTTATTTTTTTTCTTCCTCCATTTTTTTCATGCGCTCCACATGCTTTTTCACATCCCAGGTCATTCCCCAATTACCTACGTAATCGGAAATGGGGCCAAGTCCAACTTCCGCTCTTCTTTTATCGACATTTTCTGGGTCAACTAAAGGCGACACGAAATATTCGCCCGTTTCTTGATCTCTACCAATTTGACTGCCATAAATTTGTTTTCCTCCTTTTCTTAAAGCCACTCGATCTTCTAAAAGTGCCAAACTACTGGAGTTTGCATGGCCATTTTTAACGGCTTCACGCATCATAGGCAAATACTTTTCTTGCGTTTCTAAAGGAGAATGTTGTATCACCAAAAATAAAGTCGAATTGCCTTGATTGCCAATTACCTTAGGACCTAACCAACCGTTTTCGTCTAGGATTTTTTGAACTTTAATCAGATTGATGGAATCTTTTTCATTGATCAATTTCCAATGATTTATCATTTCAACCGATTCTCTCCCGAATTTTTCTTCGATTTCTCCAAGTTGTCTTCTGTATGTTTGATCCTCTATATAAATCGTGTCAAGAAGTGCAACTAGTGGTTTGTCTAAATCCTTTTCGGCTTCTTCTTTATTTGCTTTAACTAGTTTTAGTAGCTTTCCCCATTGTTCATCACCATGAAGAGCGTTTAAGTCTGAATCGGTTGTGAGGTGACTGTAGTTGCTGTATTTAATTAAAGGGTGTTCGGCCGAATAGATTAAATGATAAAACGCTTTTTCGGAATTTCCGGCCAAAGCAAAAGTGCAAGCCGCATTGTATCTGTCTTCTGGATACGCCTTCCCATCATTCGCATCAAAGGCATTTTGATATTCGATCGCCGAATTTTTAAAATCTTTTACGCTATAAAGTGAATCGGCTTTTTTTACAAAAGCGTTGTATTTTGACATATCTTTTTGTCCGAACGCAAAATTTGATATGATTCCAATTAGGGTGGTTAAAATTAATTTTTTCATAGTGTATTTTTTTATTTGCTAATTACCGGTTGTACAAGTTTCATTTTGGAATTGAAATAAGCATATTTATTATCAAGTCTTGTAACCATCACTTGATCATTATTTGTCTATCGCATCTCGCCCTTCTATTTGATTGATTACATACAGAAAAGCCATTTTAAATTTTCCGTTTTCAATTTTCCAAGGTGTGAATATCGAAAGAGCTTCTTTGATTTTAGCGTCCAGTAATAACAACGTAAATTCAGAATGTTCAATTGTACTCAGTTTATCTGGGTCATTTGTCAAAACGGCAAAGGTGAACATTGGGTATTCTTCGCCTTTGGCGGCTTCCCTTTTTAAATCTACGGACTTTAATGCAGCATCCTCAAATGTCAATTCAATATTGTAATTGACATTCGTATACGTATTAAATATTTCACTCGGAATTTCAATTAAACTGAAGAAAAGTTCTGACTCAATATTGGTTTGGTCAAGCGACATCTCGGTATTTTTCTTTGTTGGATTGGTTGGCATTAGGATAAACCATCCTGAAGATGTAGGGTCTTGTAGCACCTCCATTTTCTCCTTAAACAAGGAAAATCCTTCTTTGTATATATCGTATTTTTCTTTGTCGTAATCATACGACACCACAACTTTTTTGCCTTTGGGATCATAGATGAAGGACTTTCCTGTGGGGATTCCAGCATGAAAAGTTTGGGACCATTGTATTTTCTCTTTTTGATTGTAAAATTTCCAATCACCCGTTTTTAAACCATCGGAAAAACGGCCGCTTAGCTTCATTTTTCCATTGTTGTAATAATAGGAAAGTTCACCATTTAGTGTTCCGTTTGTATAAGTTATTTTCTTGATTAGATTACCTTTCGTGCTGTATGAAAGCCATTCACCTGTTTTTGCTCCAGCTAGAAACGCTCCTTTTTCAATAAGGACATTATCGCAAATTCTTTTATACATTCCGTTTGGAGAAGGCGTTAGATTTTCGATGATATCCACACAATTACAATGGTTGGATGATAGTGTATCCTGGCTTTTTGCAGAAAAAGTAAGCAATGTGGCGAAAGGTAAAAGTATCGAAAGGAATTTCATGGATTTTAATTCTTAAGTGGTTAGAATGTGCTTGCACAAGGCAACGACATCGATTTTAAATTTTGTTTTCAAATGTATGAAAAAAAAGGTAAAATTATACGTTCGAAAGGTTTAGGATCGGCAGGCGGCCAAGGCGTTTTACAGCAAATTGGGTTTTGAAGTCGTATTGGAAGCGCCCGACCCGCATGGAGATACGTGGATTCAAATGGCATTGCCCAATACGGAAACCACCATTTCCTTGGCAAGTTTCCAAGGCATGATTTGCGCAACGGACTCCATAGAAAAGGAGGTGGAAGACATGAAATCTAAAGGCATAGAGGTGGGAAACATCGATTCAACTCCGTGGGGAAAATTTGCTTGGTTCAAGGATTTGGACGGAAACAGCCTTTGTTTGCATGAGAAATAGGATGGAAGAAGGTGATTGCCTATTTTTTAGCGTGTAAATCGCCAATACCCTACATTTCGCCTAAAATCTTAATCAACAAGTATTTTTCTCAACACGCTTTCTTGGTTGGAAGTCACTTCAAGAAAATAAACACCTGCCGCCAAATGACTCACGTCGATTTTTTCCGTGTCGCTCACTTTTTTCAGGATTTGTTTCCCGAAAAGGTCGAAAATAGCTAGGCTCGTTGGTGATTTTTCTGCTTCAATAAAAATCATATCCTTGGCCGGATTCGGATAAATTTGAAGGGAGTTTTCCAGGCTTGCTTGTTCGGTAATTTGAGCACTTGAATTTTGGTACACCCGAACGTAATCGATGAGCATGGGACTTTCCGTAAAAGTAGGATCCACGGTGCCGGCAATTCCGCCCATGGCTACGTTAAGCAAAATGAATTGATCTTCAACAAACGGCCAAGTATCAGGGTTTTTAATGGCGGGGTTGTAGGTGTAAAAGCCAACGTCATCCAATAAAAAAGTGATTTGATTGGGCGACCAATTGATGGAATACACATGAAAATCATTCGCTAAATCGGATGCAAGAGTGCCGCCTTGATTCGGATTTCCTCCGTAACAGCAAGGCGTGTGAATGGCACTGTTGATGTAATTTATACTTTGTCCGCCAAAAATACCGTGTTCCATGATGTCTAATTCACCACACGCTGGCCAACTGGTCGTGCCAAAATTGGCATCCCAATAGCCGCCATCTTCGTTTACATTTTTTCCTAGCATCCAAATGGCAGGCCAAGTACCCGCTTCGATCGGCAATTTTGCTCGTACGTCCACTCTTCCGTAGGTAAAGGCAAATTTCGAATTCAATCGCGCGGACGTATAGTTTTTTGTTAAACCTTGATCCGTGAAGATTTCTTTTTTGGCAACGATGTGGAGCATACCAGCATTGTCTACAAAGGAGTTCTCAATTCGATTGGTGTAGTGCTGCTCTTCATTGTTGGCCCAGCCAAAACCAGGAAAAAGCACTTGGGTTTGCTGGTGCCAGTTCAGCGCATTGATCGCTCCTGGATTGTTGAACTCATCTTGCCACACCAAATTCGAATAAATGACATCCAACACATTTGGATTGGTCGGCGTTGTGCCGTCATTGATGGCATCGATCAAATACGTTCCAGGTGTAGAAACGCCACCATCAATGAACAAACTCAATTTGTTGTAGGTTCCTGTTGCTATGACGGGTAAACCATTTGAACTGTACACCGCATTTGAAAAATCGAATACGATACTATCGGTCCATCCTCCGCCTGCAGGAACCAGTTGCGTTACTTGTACATCGGCATTGACGCCATTTTCCAATTTCATCACAATGTTGTGTGTATTGGGATCAAAGCCATAAAAGTTCAGGGACAGCGTATTTTGAAAATCCAAGTCGATTGGACTGGCTAAATTGATGGTGAAACCTTGCCATGCAGACGAGCCATCGTTGAAAAATTGACCAACAGGATTTGCACTATTATTGGGGTCGGTATTGAATGAAAAACTACTTCCAGAAAAACCTAAGAAGCTTTGATTTGAACTTGAAAAGTCGAACGGTAAACTTTGGGTAAAACCGATTGAACTAAAGAATAAGCACAAGGTGAAGGCAAGTAATTTCATAGTTTATGGATTTAATAAATGATTCATCTAACAGACTAAAAACAGCAGCGTTGGACGAATGTTCAACATACGACAAAAATTTAAGTAAAGATAGAAAAAAATACTTATAGTTTAAAGTACAATAAGTTTGATTGGTGATTCTTCAAACGGCGGAATGAAAATTGTCCTTCAAACTTTCTTTATTAGGGCTTTGTGCACCGGGGTTTGAAATGTTCTTAAGTCAGCGGAGCTGTTCCGCGAGTTCTACAACTGAAAATTAATCCCCACTTGACCTCCAACCGAATAGTTGTGCTGTTTGATCGGTGCTTCGGCAACTGGCGTGAGCGAGTAACGGAAAAGGGGCTCGAATCGAATGTTTAATTTGTCAGAAAGGTGGTAACCGATGCCAAATCCTCCGATTAAACTAATGGTGCTCTTATTGATAAATAGATAACCTGTTGGCGCCGTTTGGACTTCTTTGTAACCAGAATCGAAGGTCAACCAACTTTTTGCTTGGTCGTTTAAAAACACATTCAAGGAAGCGCCGGCGGTTATATACCCGAAGAATTTGTTTTTGATCAAGAGATAGTTCACACGTACAGGTATTTCGAGATAATTGAATCGATTCTGGAAGTCAACTTTTCCAAGCGGTTGGCCATTCATGTCGGTCAAAGCAATTGACTTGAAGCTTCTCGTCTGACGAGCATATTGAACGCCCAGTTCTAGTTCCAACTTGTCGAGTACATGGTAACGAGCAGAAAGTCCCGTGTTGAAGCCAAAAGCTGGTTTTTCATTTTGTTGAACCGCATCTACATAGGGTTGCCATTGTTTGTCATAGTTTAAGGTATTGGAACTATAATTGGGCGAAAAATTGACGCCGAATGAAAATTTACTTTTTTTCACGAGGCTATCTTGCGCAGCGCAAAGCAAAGGCAAAAGAATGGCAAGTAGTACGATTGTTTTTTTCATGTAAGTTGTATTTCTGTTCACTTTTTTAGTCAAGAATTGAATGGAAACATTCAACAGGGTAGTACAACTATAGAAGTGGCGGTTCATAAAATTTAGCTTAGCAAATGACTAATCAACCAAATATAAGAAAAGAAATTGAGATGCATCGCACGAATCAAGGGATTAACTACTGATTCACCAGCGGTGAAACTTTCGTCCCAATCAACTCAATGGATTGCATCAATTTTTGATGTGAAAGACCAGCATCCATTTGAAAAGTGAAGCGAGAAATACCTCCAAGTGCTTTGCTGTGTCGAAGGATCTTGGCTGCAACGGCTTCTGGACTGTCGACGAGCAAGGCACCCAACGATCCATTTTGCGCATCAAATCCAGCTCTTGTCACAGGCGGTCGACCTCTTTCTTCGCCGATGTGTGAAAACAAGTCCGCGTAACCTGGATAATAATCCTGGATGGCTTCCTCTTTTGTGTTGGCCACATAACCGAGTGAATGCAATCCAACTTGCAGTGTTTCTGGCGCGTGTCCGGCTGCGTGTCCAGCTTGCTTGTACAAATCAATCAACGGTCGAAAACGATGCGTTTCGCCGCCAATAATGGCTACCATCAGCGGTAAACCCAATGTTCCGGCGCGGACAAAAGAAGCAGGTGTGCCACCAACGCCAATCCAAATGGGCAATTTTTCTTGCACCGGTCGTGGATAAACAGCTTGGTTGTGTAGGCTCGGGCGAAATTTCCCGGACCAATTCACAAATTCATGATCGCGAATTTTCAAAAGAAGTTCAAGCTTTTCGGTAAAGAGTTCATCGTACTCATGTAGGTTCAATCCAAAAAGCGGATAGGATTCAATAAACGACCCTCTGCCGGCCACAATTTCGGCTCTTCCATTGGATATTAAATCCAGTGTAGCATAGTTTTGGAAAACACGAACAGGATCCGCAGCGCTCAAAACGGTTACAGCGCTTGTCAAAATGATTTGTTTGGTCCGTGCCGCGGCCGCGCCTAAAATAACCGCTGGTGCAGAATCCAAAAACTCTTTTCGGTAATGTTCTCCAATGCCAAAGACATCCAAACCCACTTGATCCGCCAATTCGATTCGTTCCAGCAATTCGCGCATGGCTTGGGTATGACTGATTCCTGAATTTACGGGAGTAATGGCAAAACTATCGATACCAATTTGCATAGAGGAAATTTTAAATGAAAGATGAAAGAAACTAGGTAAAGATAGTGTTTCTTGCATTTTTTATGAAGGCAAGGAGAATGGAATCCATAAAAAAAAGCCCCAAAAATAATTTTGGGACTTCTTCACTATTCGATTCATTCCAAAATTGAAATGACGAAACTAAATCTGATAGTCAACTAGAATCTTTACGCAGCTTTTATGCTTTAAAATGATTGTCGACGAACGCTGTTTTTTCATGGTCCGTCATGTCATCGGTTGATTCAATTTCAATCTTGATATCTTTGAAATGCAAATCTTTTTTCAAGTAATTGTGCAATTCTGTTTTTGCATTCGTAGGTCCGAAAAGGAGCACATGATGGTATTTTAAAATTTCATCACCTATTTTTTTGTAGTAGGCTTCCTGCATTTGTTGTTCTTTGTTGTGCATGAGATTTTCACTTCTGCTCAACGCTTCCTCTTTCATAGGGAAGGTGAATTTTGAGTGAATTTCGTGATTGTTTTTAAGGGTGTTCAAATCTATTAAATCGGCCGTGGAATGATCCATCCAAATACCGGCATTTTTTGTTGTATCCATGATTGTAAGGTATTTAATGAGTTGATGAGGTATTTTTTTCTACTAGTTGGTGACTTTGATGAACAGTTTTGAATTGGTCATGGAGATTTCACAACGACTGGGTGCCGTGGTCGCGTAAGTATTACCACACGTTGGACACAAATAATACATTTTCGCTAGCGTATTATCCGTGCCAGCTTTCAAAGTAGCCAAAGCCTCTATGTAAAAATCGCGGTGTTTTTGTTCCACTTTATAGGCATACGTTAAACTGATTTGAGCCATGTAATTTCCTGCCGCATTCGCATTTTTGATGAATTCGGGGTACATAATGTTGAATTCGTAACTTTCTCCTTGGATGGCTTCTTTTAAATTTTCGATAGTCGATTTCACACTGAAATCAGGTATAATGTCTAGAATTTCTTCTCCCATTCGGATCAAAACCACCTTGTGGTTGTTCGCATGAATCAATTCAGCCCCAGAAGCCGCTGTAAAAAGCAAGGCAATTTCAGGATGACCTTCTGCTTTTGCTTGATCGCTATAAGCCGCATATTTGAAATGAGCCGTTGTTTCACCTTTGTAGGCGTCTTGCATATTTTGAATGATCAACTTTTGCGGATCCTTTTCTTTGTCATTCAAGGTGGTTACTGTATCCTGTTTCACTTCATTGGAAGTACTCTCTTTCGGCGCCTCGTTATTGTTTCCACTACAGGATTGGAATAGGGTGCCACACGACACGATTCCCAAAACGGCAAATACGATTGATTTTTTCATGGCATTGTTTTTTACTTTTTTGATGATTTTTTATTCTTCTTACCGGTTATTCTGCCTTTGTATCTCCAAAATCGGGTAGCACCAATTCAATGCCGGCGCCGTGTTTAAAGACCAATTCGCCACCTAGATAGCCCGTTCGAGCCACCGATCCCACGAGCAAGGCGAATAACAAGAAACCAACCCAATTCGACCAAGGTTTTTCATAACTGATGAAAAAGAGTGTGGACTTGAACAGGATGGTGACAATCGCCATGACCAAGGTGGCAATCGCCGCTTCTTCGTGCATGCCCAAGGGTTGTTGCAGCAATCCATCCGTTGTCATGCCATCTCCAGCATAACTGCCGCTGACGTAGGCAACGACTGCTCCGAGTGTCCCCAGCAACAGCAAATAGAGCGAGGCATTTTTGTAAAATTGACTTTTACTGATGCGGGCACACAATTCCGAGAGAAAACCCACCATCAATAGGGCGATCGGGAAATGAATGACCATGGCGTGCAAATGGGGAGCGGTAATCATACTTTAGTTTATCAGGTGTGATCGTAAGAACCAAGCCATTTTTTCATGAGTTTCCATGAGACCAGTTATGAAATCGCTGGAGCCAGCATCGTCGAAATCGTTGGCGAAGGATTGGATGTGTTCGCGCAAGGTCATAATGATACTTTCGTGATCTTCTACCAGTTCGCGAATAAAACCGTGACTGTCATTTTTTTCGGAGGTTCTTTCCGTTAATTGTGTCAAATCCAAATAGGATTTTAAACTCGCAGGTGCATAATGTCCGAGTGTTCGAATTCGCTCCGCTACACTGTCAATGATTCCGTCCAATTCCCCAAATTGAGTTTCAAAAAATTTGTGTTTGTCATAAAAGTCAGGACCTTCCACGTTCCAGTGGGCTTTTTTCGTTTTCATGTAGAGAACGTTTTCGTCTGCCAAGACTTTTATTAATTCTGTTGCGACCGCTTGTCGATTGGTATCACTTATTCCGATTGCTATTTTCATGTTTTTATTTTTTAATGGTTTTGACTGCGACTAACGATGGTTTCGATGGCCGCTTTAAGTTTGTGTGTTGCACCTGAGATGGCCATTTCGATGTTCTTTGCTTGATCGGAAGCAACAATGGGCTTTTTGCCTTCCAATCTTGCTTCTAATAAGCAAAGAATGTCATTGGTTCCTTCTTTTTTACCGTTTTCATCCGATACATGTACCTCAATTCGCGTAATGTGCGATTGATATCTGTCTAATTCTTTTGCAATTTGGGCCGTAAAGAAATCTTCGTTTCTCTCTTCGCCGCTGATGGTTTTGTCTGTGTTGAATTGAATTTTCATTTTCCTCTTTTTAGTTTATGATTAACTGTTGTCTTCGTCTAAATCGTTGTGGTTGTCGCCTCCCAGACTGTAATAATTGTTTTCTTCATCTTCGCTGCCAATACTTTCCTGTTGATCATCCAATTCTGAACCGGGTACGTCCAAATCATCACCGGACTTGTCGTCTTCAAAACTTTTTTCATTGGCAACACCTGACTTTTCGTTTGGTGTTTTTTTCAAGGCTTTGTTTTCAGGATTTAGGTCCTTTTCTTCCTTGGCTTGTAGGTAAATATCTTCGCTCGCTGGATAACTAGGGTAGCCCGGTGTATTTTGTTCCGCAGTTGGATCTTTTTTGGCAGAATTCATTTCCGTGTCTTTGTGTGTCATGTTTGAAAAGTTTAATCAATGGGGTTATTTTGTTCTTTTTCGTATTTGTCAACCAAATCTTTCAACGATTCTAAATAGTCTTTTAAATCTTGCTTGTTGACACCGTGTTCTGGGTTGGATAAGAAATGATTCGGCATTTCATTTAAATATTTCGTCAACTCAGGAAATTCATCTTGTATTTTTTTTGTGATTAACAAGATGTCTTTGTTTAGTCCATTTTGTGATTCCATTGTTGGTGGTTTTAGAAAAATGAAGCTGAAATTCAATCGGATGCTCCATTCAATTCCGCTTGCAAACTTTTCGTTGATTTGTAGTGTACCTACAAAACAAAGATGGCCATAGTTGGCACTACAATCCTTACACAATTCGTATGGATGTTTGTATAATTGGGGGATTTACTTTTATTGCCGCCATTTTATGGGACAATTTTTTTGAAACGCACTTCGTCTGTTTGGCTGGTTGAAAATCACCTTGTTGGTTCGTCTTTATTCTTCGTAGCCACTTTTGATGACCGAAGTAATCATTTTAAACCGTTCATTCGCGTTGATGCTGTGCCTGGAATGAGCAGGAATGATAACGCCTTCACCCAAGTTCAATTGGATGATTTTTCCGTCTATGATAACTTCTGCGGATCCATCAATGATTTGAGTGTAGATGTCAAAAGGGCTGGTTTTTTCGCCCAATTCTTCGCCGCTTGCCATGGAAGTAGCCGTAATGTTACCAGTGGTTTTTTTGATGATGGTTTTACTGACAACTGCATTGGGTAAATATTCAATGAGTTCGACGATGATGTGAGCTTTCGCCTTTTCAAGTTCGCGGTTGGTTTCCATAGCTTTATTAATTAAAAATGCATCCAGGCGATGATTAAATCAGTACCTGAATGCACGGTGATTTTAAATTTTGAATCCCAATGTCAGTTGCACCCATCGGTTTTTATAGCGAGGAGTTGAATTCGTTCCATCACCGTTGTTATTTTGAAAATCCCAACCGGCGCGAGCAGACACCACTAGGCTGTGATAGATGAAATCACTTCCAACGACGAACCCAAGTACATTTTTTCGAATGTTATCGGTATTGAATTGTTCTTCTTGCCCCGTGCTAATTCCGCCAAAGGTGTAAGAGCTCTTTTGGTTTAAAAGATACGAAAACTGCGGTCCAGCAAGCAGTGTGAAAAATTCCGTTGGTTTCAACTGCATTTGCAATGGAATATCCAAATAAGTCGATGTTCGACTAAAGGAATACGGGAAACTAAGCAAGGTGCCCGAACCTTTGAATCCTTTTTGAGAAATCAATACTTCGGGTTGAACGCCGAGGTATTTTCCAATCGGTATGCCGAAAAATACGCCTGCTGCCAATCCAGCCTTACCGTCTGCTCGAAAATTTTCTCCTTGAGCATCCCAAACGTTGGACGCATTGACGCCTGCTTTGATTCCAAATTCGAAGTTTTCTCTTCGGTCCTCGCTCTGTGCTTGCAAATTCGTTAAGATGAAAACACATATAATACTGGTTACTAATCTATTTTTTTTCATGATTGTTTTTTATTTTGTTAGTTGCCTCGAATAACCCGAAGCAGAAAGGCAATGATGGCAAGCACCAAAAGGATGTGAATGATGTTTCCAGCGTTGTAACCCAAAAATCCAATTCCCCAGAGCACAAGAAGGACTACAGCAATCAGATAGAGCAAATTGCCGAATACACCAGTGGTTCCACGCGCACTCATTTCGTGTTTTTATTCGTGAAGTCCTTAAAAGCTGTACCCAATTCATCCATGTCGTGGCCAAATTCAGTTTTGAAACTTTCCCAACTGGACTGACTGTCCGCTTTGAAATCGTCCATTTTCTTTTTCAAATCTGAATTTTTACTGTCCAATTCGGCAATTTTCTTTTCGTAATCCGCTTTGGCTTCACTTTTTTGATCCGCTATCCGAGCATTGAAATCTTGGATACTTTTTTCATTGGCCTCAATTTGAGTCGCTGTTCGTGCTTTAAAATCTTCCATGTCTTTTTTGTAATTTTCGTTTGAATCGTCTAATTTTTCTTGCGCCTCTGTTACATTATCTTCCTCATTTTGCGCTTTTTCAGAAGGCGTTGAACAACTAGTAAGGAGCAAACCCATTATAAAAAATGAGGTTAAAATAATTCCAATTGATTTTTTCATTTGTTCTGATTTTAAGCAATGAAATCGTTTTCATTACCCTACAAAGGTGACGTGATTTTTAACTGAAAGCCTTACACAATTCGGAACAAGAGTTACATGATTAACACAATATCGATTAGAAATTTTCGATATTGTGTCGTGTTTTGTGTTTGAGATTTTTGAAAAAAGAGGGGGTAAGACCGGTGATTTTTTTAAATTGATTTGATAAGTGCGCTACACTGCTGTAATGCATTTTGTAGGAGATTTCCGTAAGATTGAGTTCATCGTACATAATCAATTCTTTCACACGTTCAATTTTGTGCAGGATAATAAAATGTTCTATCGTAATGCCTTTTGTTCGGGAGAAAAGTTCGGATAGAATGTGGTAATCCATCTCTAGTTTTTCAGATAGATAATCAGAAAAGTTGATTTGAGGAATTTCATCGGTGTAATGAATCATTTCCACAATGATGTTTTTGATTTTCTCAACGAGAATGGCGTTTTTATCCTCCATTAATTCCAATCCAGAATTGTGCAGAATCCTTTTTAATTCATGCCATTGTTCTGGAGAAATTCTTTCATCCAAATGAACTTCTCCCAATTCCAGTGAATAAAATTTTAAACCTAATTTGGTTAACTCTTGCTTTACGAGCATTTTGCACCGTAAACTCACCATGTTTTGAATGTACAACGTCATTTTATAGAGATTGATGAGTTAAAAAGGGTTTAGAAATTTTAGAAAAACGCTGATTATTAGTTCTTTTAAAACTTCATTGGTGAATGTACACTTTATGTTTGGGATTGTTTCTTAAATTAACAATTTTGCACAAATCAATAAAAAGTGTACGACTAGTTTTAAAAATGAATAAAATTCTCACATCCAGGATAATCCTTGGCAATAGCAAATTACTTTATTCGCTAACCGACAAACTTCGTGTGGCACACATATGGTTCAGTAAGCAATAAAAGGCCTATTGAAATAGGGTTTTGTCCATTAAGAAGTTATGCGTGAGCAAACAACAACCCAAGTCGCGCTAGCAGAACCAATTCAGATTTATTTCGATGTGCAAAAGCAAGGGTAATATCGTCCGCCGCTGTGAGAATTTTTCCTTTTAGTTCATACGAAAACTGCTCATGGTGGTGCGTGTAAAACTGTTCGAATGAAAGAAAAGCCAAGTCTTTATCCAATTTGCCTTCGATAATTTTACGCATCGTACTGTAGATAATTTCTTTTGCGTCAAATTCATCGGTGTGAAGTGTCCAATTTTTCTCAACTGACGCAACGATACTTCTTTTTTCCTCGATTACAATTTTTCGATCCGCCGCTGCAAAGGCGTAGAATAAATGCGCCAAATGACGGTAAAAATCTTCGTTTTTGTAGAGTTTTTCGTCCATAATCGTAGCTTATTTCACTTTAAAGATGAGCAAGGGAGTATCGTTGTGGTACGCCATTTTTTTGGTTAAACTTTTGCTAAATATCCGTTCGAAAAAGTTTCTTTTTTTTGTGACCAAAACGAGTAAATCGGCAGCTTGTTCTTCGAGAAGCCTTGTTAGACGGTCTTCAACATCTTCAGAAAAAAGAAGATGCGCTTTAATGTTCGGGTAGTCTAAAGCAGTATTGATGTTTTCTGAAAAATCTTTGAAAAAAGCCCGTTCCTCCTCAACGGAAAAGTCACTATTTGCTATGTGAGCGAAGTCTATTTTTGAATCAAACGTTTGCATCCAATCAATCAACGTTTGCAGGTTTTGAAGGTCTGTAGTTTTGTAGTCAGTTGCATAGACAATACTTTTGAAATCATTGAATTTCGCCTTGTAGGGGACCGCAAGAATAGGCAATTCAGTGTCAGAAATGACCTTGTAAGTCAAACTTCCAAACAATTTGTTCTCGACATGTCCAGCACCCGTTGTTCCCATGATGATCAAATCAGGTTTGCTTTTTGTCAATTCATGAGCCAACCAATTTAATTCAGTCCCTTCTAGCAAAATTGTTTCGTTTTGAATTCCCGCTTGATTTAATTCTTCTGACAGAATTTTCAGTTGTTTTTTCGCTTCGGCCTCTAGAGTTTCGATGAGCAAAACTAAATTGACAGTGTCAGCATCGGTGGCATAAACTCCCACCAAATCAAGCGAGTGCACAATGTTTATTTTGGACTGGGTTGCCAGGGCGATTTCTTTTGCAAAAAACCAGGCGTTCTGGGCGCAAGTCGAAAAATCGGTTGGAAAGTATATGGTTTTAGTGTGCATATCTACAATTCTAATGTCTGAAGGCAATTTACTACAAAAGGTCGATTTAAATTATGACGAATATCATTCTTTTGTTTGACAATCCTCATTAATTCGGCGGTATGAATTGACGACATTTGTTATAGGAAAAAGGAATACCACGCTGAAAAAGACAGATACATTTTTTAGAGAGAATGTAAAAGAAAAGCCGAAATTGGAGAGCAATTTCGGCTTTTTGTTTTTTACGAGAAACGTTTCTTTATTCGTTGATGTACGAATCAAGTGGATCTTCGTCTTTTTTCTCTTTTGATTTCAAGCGTTTGTGGTCTTTGAGACTTTTCGCTATCATCCATTCCAGTTGACCATTGACACTACGGAATTCGTCTTCGGCCCATTTTTCAATAAGCGTAAAGGTTTCAGGATCAATTCTAAGGACAAATGATTTCTTTTTACTCACAGATTTATCCGTTTAAAGTACCTGTATTGATGACAGGCGTTACTTCTTTGTCTCCACAAAGCACCACCATTAAATTACTGACCATAGACGCTTTTTTGTCTTCATCAAATTGCACAATATTGTCTTCTGCCAATTTTTTCAAGGCATCTTCCACCATGCCAACAGCACCTTCTACAATTTTTTGTCGGGCTGCAACGATGGCAACGGCTTGTTGTCTTTTCAACATGGCGCTGGCAATTTCTGGTGCATAAGCCAAATAACCAATGCGCGCTTCTATTACCTCAATTCCAGCCATAGACAATCGTTCGGTAATTTCATGTTCCAAGGCATCATTCACATCATCCATGCCGGAGCGCAAAGTCAAATGGGCTTTTTCGTCTTCAAAATTATCGTACGGGTATGATCCGGCCAATTTTCGAACAGCGGCGTCTGTCTGCACGCGAACAAACTCTTCGTAATTGTCGACATCAAAAGCCGATTTGTACGTATCCTGAACTTTCCAAACCAAGATCACATTAATCAAAATTGGATTTCCGATTTTATCGTTTACTTTGATTCGCTCACTTTCAAAATTTCGGGCTCTCAACGAAATCTTTTGTTTCGTAAAGAATGGATTCGCCCAGAAGAAACCGTTTTCGCGAACCGTTCCTTTGTAGGCCCCAAAAAGAACCATTACTTTGGAACCATTAGGATTCACTGTAAAGAAGCCTGGCATTAAAAGAAGCACAAAAGGCATCAAAACGAGGAAAATCGGATTCTTCGTTATGGCAATTCCTGTCACCACAATGGCGATAATAACCAAGAGTAGTGCTAAATAGACATATCCATTTCCAGCTACAATGTTTTTTTCTTGTTTCATAATGATATTAAATTGATATCACAATTCTACGAAATATTGTTCGTAAACCAAAATAATATTGAATTATTTTTTTGAATCCGTATCTTGTCATCAAAATAGTAAACACGACAACAGGATGAAGATTTTCTTATTGATTTTTACGCTGGCGACTGCAGGGTCACTTTATTCCCAAGAAAAGGCATTTCAGATTTACACTTCCACAGGTAAGAAAACAACCTATAAAAAAATGATGGCTACTTTGGAAAAAAAAGACATTGTTTTATTCGGGGAGGAACACAACAATCCAATCGCACATTGGTTGCAATTGGAGTTCACCAAACAAGCAGACAATAGCAGAGATATTGTGCTTGGCGCTGAAATGTTTGAAGCAGATAATCAACAAGCATTAAATGATTATTTAGCCGGTAAATTGACTTCAAAAGAATTGGATTCTTTGGCGCGTTTGTGGCCCAATTACCCAACGGATTATGCGCCGTTAGTGGACTATGCGAAAGAAAATAAATTGGAATTTATTGCAACGAACATACCAAGAAGAGATGCCAATTTGGTTTTCAGAAAAGGATTTGAAGTATTGGATACCTTGTCTGCAGAAGAGAAAAGTTGGATAGCGCCATTGCCGATCAAATTTGATGCAGAATTACCGCAATACAAAAATATTTTGGTGATGATGGGGGAGCACGGTAGCCCAAAACTGGTTATGGCGCAAGCAACGAAGGATGCCACCATGGCCCATTTTATATTGAAAAATTACAAACCAGGCAGTTTGTTTATTCATTTCAACGGAAAGTACCATTCTGATTTTTACGAAGGAATTTTATGGTATTTGCAACAAGCGCAACCGACTTTGAACTATGGAACGATTTCCACTGTTTCCCAAGTTTCCATCGACAAATTGGAGAAGGAAAACATAGGGGCGGCAGACTTTATAATTTGTGTGCCTGAAGACATGACGAAGACGCACTAATTCCAATAAAATAGGTTACTTGTGATTAAAATAAAAACTCCATTTCCCCTGAAATCAGTCATTTTTTGGCTAATTCTGCTAATTCCTGTAGTGATTTTTTTTACAAATAGTTCGGTATACATGTATGCCTTAACATTTTTACCCGTGCATTTTGGCTTTTTAATCATCCGGTATTTTACCAATCGAATTGTATTAACCGATGATTCCATTATTACAAGAATGAATTTCGATAAATTTCAAATTGACTTGGATAAAATTAAGAGTTTTGAAGTGAAGAAAAAAAGCAGATGGGTTCAATTGTTATTCGGTTTACCGGCAGAAGTAATTCAAGTGGAATACAATAAATACGATACTATTCTGCTTTTCTCTGTTGATCCCATCTTATTGGAAGCACTTTCGAGTAAAAAGAACCAGGAAGTATAGTAGCCTAATCCTTGATCATTTCTTGCCACGATTTGGGTCGGAGCAAAGGATTCCACTTGAAGTTGGGGACGAATTGTTCTGATTCGTTGAGCTGGTCCATCGGGTAAATATTGCCTTCAGGTTTTTCATAATAGGTCACACCCGTCACTTCTCCGCTATCTAAATACACCCGTAAATCAGACGCAAAAGAGCAATTCATCCCAGATCGTTTAATGACAATTGCGGTATCGGTAGTTTCCGTTTCTTCAAGGAAGTAAATGGTTTGCGCATTCCCACGAGCATCCGCCCGATACACTTCATTGTTTTTGAAAAAGGCAATCATTTTTCGTCCGGCTATTTGGTTGTAATACCCAACTGTATCCACTTCAAAGAGGGCAGTGGCATTCGGGAAAATTTCGGCTTTTTCAAGTAAACTATCTTTTAAATGAACGAAGATCGTATCACCTTTCAATTCGCCTTTGTTGGACCATAAAATCGGATCGGAATACATTTGTAAAAGGTCCGCCGATTTATCAAAAATCAAACTATCGCAACGACCTTGAAATTGATTTTGAAAGATTTGAACACCGAAGTAAGCTTTGATAAGATTGGGTTCATCTAAACTATCATTGATGGAATACAGCGTATCGGCATGAATAAACAAACTATCTTTTTCATTGGCCTGAACAGCCATAGCATGGCCCGTAATAAAAAGTTGGTGGGACAGATCATTTTTATACAAATAGTCGCCTTGCAGTTGAAATTTCTCGGTGGTGTCTTGGACAAAAATATTTCCTTTTCCGATGGACAATTTCTTTTGTGGTTGGTAAAAAAGCGTATCTCCTTTGATGTGCTGACTCCCTTTTGCAATGGATGCATTTTTCATCAATTGCGCCTCCTCCGTATCGGTTCTGTACCAGCCTCTTTCGCATTGAATGACTGAGGAATCAGAATAAATGGTCGTAGGACCAAAAAAGGAAACTTTCCGTTTAATATAAGCATACTGTAAAGTGTCGGTCGTTAAATTCATTTGCGGACCTTTGTATTTCACTTTTCCTTTAAAGAAAAAATCCTTGCTTTCTGGATAGAAATAGCCGATTTGGCTGGTCAAAACTTCATCGCCTAAAATACTTTCGACCTTTCCATTCGTTCGATAGGTAGCTCGACCTGATTTGGTATCGTATTCGAGTGCATTCGTCGTAAGTTTATATTCTTGATCGCGTGCGCGCACATCTCCATTCAAAAAAGCTACTTCCGTTTTTGAATCGTAGGTGAGTTCATTGCAGAACAAGTTGAGATCACCTCCTTTGGTAATGTGAACATTGCGAAAAGCTTTTATTTGACTCGTTTTTTTGTAATATACGGCTGAGTCGCAATACATGGTATTTCCCTGATAGGTAAAGGAAACACTACCAGCTAAATAGGTAATGCCTAACCTTTCATCTGTCGTCATTCTGTCAGACCCAGGCAATAAGGTAAGGAAGTTTCCTTGACCAAAAGCGTTAGCGATTGTCAAAAAAAATGCGCTTACGAAAAGCGCACCAAAGCCAAAGACTTTACTTCTTTTCAAATGGATTAATTGTTCAAAGTTTGCGAGCGATCCGGTCCAACCGAAACCACTGTAATCGGTACTTCCAATTTTTGTTCCAAATATTCAACATACGCTTTTAATTCAGCAGGTGAATCAGCATAATTACTCAATCCCGTTAAATCTTTTTTCCAACCTTTGATTTTTTCGTACACAGGCGTGCATTCCATGGAAACGATATCATACGGTAGGTATTCCATTTTTTGACCATCAACGATATAATGCGTGCAGGCTTCGATTTCATCGAAAATACTCAAAACGTCGGCTTTCATCATGGACAATTCTGTCACACCATTGATCATTATGGCATATTTCAATGCTGGCAAGTCAATCCATCCGCATCTTCTTGGTCGACCCGTCGTTGCACCAAATTCTCTGCCTTCAGCTCGAATTTGTTCACCTACTTCGTCTTCCAATTCTGTCGGGAAAGGTCCGCTACCAACACGCGTACAATACGCTTTGAAAATACCGATTACTTTACCAATCGAGTTAGGAGGAACCCCTAAACCTGTGCAAGTTCCAGCCGTCACCGTATTGGAAGACGTAACAAATGGATAGGTTCCAAAGTCAATATCCAACATCGTTCCTTGTGCTCCTTCGGCTAGAATTTTCTTTCCAGCTTTTCTCGCTTCGTAAAAATATTGCTCGCTATCAATAGCGTCTAAGTTTTTCAATATTTCAATACCTTCCATCCAAGGACCTTCCATTTCGGATAAATTGTATTCGAAACCAACGTGGTGTTGTAAAATCCCCATGTGTTTCTCCACCAAAGCATCGTATTTTTCTTTGAAATTTGGCAAGAAAATATCGCCAACGCGAAGACCATTTCTGCCTGTTTTGTCCATGTAGGTTGGCCCGATTCCTTTCAAAGTCGAACCAATTTTATTGTGTCCTTTTGCGTGTTCCGATGCTTGGTCCAACAAACGGTGAGTAGGCAAAATTAAATGGGCTTTTTTAGAAATCAGCAAGCGACTTTTGATGTCTAAGTTGTACGGAGCCAGTTTTTCCAGTTCTTTTTGGAAAATGACAGGATCGATGACAACACCATTTCCAATGACATTCATGACGCCATCGCGGAAAATACCAGAAGGAATCGTGTGCAACACGTGTTTGTGTCCTTCAAACTCCAAAGTGTGTCCCGCATTTGGGCCGCCCTGGAAACGAGCAATAATATCGTATTGAGGAGTTAGTACGTCGACGATTTTTCCTTTTCCTTCGTCGCCCCATTGCAAGCCTAAAAGTACATCTACTTGGGTCATTCTTTGTTATTTAAAATGTTTGTTCGCATCTTCCAACGTGGCATAAATGCTGAATATTTCGTTTATTTTGGTAATCGTAAAAATTTTCTGCAAAGCTTCATTTAAGCTACACAAAATTAAATCTCCTTGGGCTGTTCTCGCTTTTGTCAGCGTGCGTATCAATACGTTCAATCCACTTGAATTGCATTGCTCAAGCGCGCTCAAATCAAAAATTAACTGATGTCGTCCAGCTTGAATTTCATGATCGACTTTTTGATTCAATAGGGTAGCGTCTTCTTCGTTGACCAATTTTCCTTTCAATAGAAAAAGCAGAGAACTTTTTTGGTCCTTTATGTCAACCTTGAATACCATATTTACTTTTCTTTTGGTTTACGTACGCCGTAAAAATAAAGGGAATGGTGCTGGATTTCTACGCCAAGAATCTCTTCAATGGTCGCTTTGATATTTTGTATCCGTGGATCACAGAATTCAATCACTTCACCTGTATCTGTGCAAATAACGTGATCGTGTTGTTTGCTGCCGTGTGCTTTTTCAAATTGAGAATTGGTCGTCCCAAATTGGTGACGGCGAACGAGGTTACAAGCAAGCAATAAATCGATGGTATTGTACAACGTAGCTCTCGAAACACGGTAATTGTGATTTTTCATTTTGAAGTACAACGCTTCAATATCAAAATGACCTTCGTAATCGTATATTTCTGAGAGTATGGCGAAGCGTTCAGGAGTTTTCCTGTGACCGTTTTGCTCGAGATAAGCAGAAAATATGTTTTTGACTCGCGTCTGTAAATCTTGATTTAACATGCCAAAATTCAAAAGGCAAATTTAGTCAATTATATGGAAGACAAGTATGAGTTTAAGCCATTTTTAAGGGATTGTGCATTAATTGCCTTGTATGTTAATAAATAGACAACAGCGAAAGAGCGAATTAAGACTTCTAAGGAAGGTGTATGGACAAAAAAAAGTCGAGATGAAATAGATTCACCCCGACTTAAGTCTGTTTTATAATTGATTTAAAGAATGCTTTCCAAAATAACTTCTCTCGCAATTTCTTGATTTAGTTTGGTTAAAATGATTGGGTATTTTTCATTCAGCCTCTCCGGTGTAAAGCCAAGAGCAATACCGAATGCTCGAATCATTTTATCTTCTTGGGAATGTATTTCACCATCTGCAACAATCATTTCAACGAATTGAATGAATCGCTCGTATCGATCTTCACGTGAAAGAGGTGGCATCATCGGGTAATTGGTTTCGTCCTCAAGAATTTCCTTTACTTCGGCATCAGTAAGCGAAAGTCTACGCGCAATCGTGTGTAGTAGTTTTTTTTCTGAAGAATTAATTTCACCGTCGATCCGCGCCAACAAAATTAAATTTTTAAAATGTCCTTTTTGAGCAGCTTGTTCGCCTGTTTCAAATCGTTTAGCAATAGATCCCATGTTTCTTTTGTTTTTTTTGCAAAAGTAATGAATCTTTTATTTTCTAATCGATATTTTTCTCAATGAAATCAATCAAACAATGAATCACTTTGATGTGAATCTCTTGTGCTCGGTCGGCATAATTCGATTTGGGTGCTCGAATTTCCACATCACACAAACCATTCATTTTTCCGCCGTCTTTTCCCGTTAGCCCAATTACATAGATACCTTTTTTGCGGGCCGCATCAATGGCTTTGATGACATTTTTTGAATTTCCTGAGGTAGAAATGGCTAATAAAACATCGCCTTGTTGCCCCACACCTTCAAGGTAGCGTGAGAAGATGTAATCATAACCATAATCGTTTGCGACACAAGAAATATGCGTTGGGTCCGATATCGAAACAGCGGCCAAAGCTGGGCGGTCTTCTCGGTATCGACCGCTTAATTCCTCGGCAAAATGCATCGCATCGCTCATGGAGCCTCCGTTGCCACAACTGATGATTTTTTTTCCAGATTTTAAGCTGTTCACCATTAAAGCGCCTGCTTCGCCAATTTTGGCAAAATTTTCTTCGGTAGAAAAAAGTCGAAGCACTGACATTGCTTCTTCAAATTGTTGCTTGATGTGTTCCATGGACTCTAAAAACTCTACTCAAAAGTAGGAATTCATTTGAAAAGAATAATATTTCGGCAAACTTATTATCTTTGGTGGACTTGTTAATCAAATTTTCAAAATGAAAGTATTCTACCTTATTTTGGCCTTTTTGGCTTTTCCTATTACTCAGTTATCTGCTCAAAATTGTTTTAAACAATTGGAAAATGCGTTTAATAAAAGAGGCGCTTACACGGTTTCTGATGACATGCATCGTCATGTAATCATTAGCTTTTTCACCCCCAACGATACGACATGTGTTTCGGGAAAAGTAAGGGTGGAAAATGGCACAATCACCTCGGTTTTTATAGAATATCAGGATAATACTTTCGAATTAATGGAACAAAAGTTTTTCAATGCTAAAAAGCAGTTTCCAGCGGTTACCAACGGCATGTCTGAATTGGTTTACACGGCAGATGGTGAGAAATTCAGAGTTGTTTTTATTGATAAATTGAAACCAAAGGCGAAAGAATACAAACAAGCCGAACTTCCAACTGATCTATAATTTAGCTATGAATTTTTCCGGAAAAACGGCTTGGGTTATTGGAGCCAGTTCAGGAATTGGAGCTGAATTGTCTCGTCAATTGGCAGAAAAAGGGGCATATGTCGTTTTATCCGCGAGAAACTTGGAGGCGCTTGAACGTGTAAAGTTGTCGCTACCCAACAGTGAAAAACATGTCGTTTTTCCATTTGATTTGGAGCATACAGACGATTGCAATACACAAGTAGCCGAATTGCTTGGGAAAGTGGGCAGCATTCAGGTTTTGTTCAACAATGGTGGTTTAAGTCAACGAGCAACTGCCTTTGATACTGAAATGCAGGTGGATCGAAGAATCATGGAAATAAACTTCTTTGGCAATGTAGCCCTTACGAAGGCAATTTTACCGCATTTTCGAGCGCAAGAAGCCACTCAGATAGTTGTAATTTCCAGTATTGCCGGTAAATTTGGCTTCTTTTTACGCTCTGCCTATAGCGCTTCCAAACATGCACTACATGGTTTCTATGAGAGCTTACGACTGGAGGAAGAAAAGAATGGGATTTCAGTCAACATTATTTGTCCAGGTAAAATAAATACGCCGATTTCTACGAATGCGCTTTCCGAAAAAGGAGAGAAGCATGGCGTTATGGACCACAATCAGGAAACAGGTATGCCGGTTGATATTTGTGTTTCCAAACTATTAAAGGCTGTAGAAAAAAACAAACAAGAAACGTTGATTGGTGGTAAGGAATTACTAGCCGTTTCGATAAAACGTTGGTTTCCGAGATTGTTTTATCGCATTATAAGAAAGCAATCCCCTGTTTAGGGTGAAATTGTAAAAGAACTGTATTGTTTTTTAAGGAAAAATTAAGGTAGATTCCTTGTGTAAGGTTTGAAAAAGCTTTAATTTTCCCTTTCTACATAAAAGCGAATTGAAAATTGAAAAAATTATTTCTCCTTTCCTACCTAATTTTTTCTTTTGGAACGGCTTTAACCCAAACTTTTGAATGGAAGTGGGTAAATGGAGCCAATTCATCGGATATCAGCACCGGTTTAGCGGTGGCGCATACGTATGATTCAAATTTCGTGTACATTGGAGGGAGATCGACCAACGGTGGGCTCAACATTCTAGGGATTACATTAGGAGCCACGGGAACGGACGGTTACGTGGGTAAATACACGAAAAACGGCGTTTATCAATGGGTTTTTGGAATTTTTTCGAATGGTTGGGATGAAGTCACCGCTCTTGATGTTGATGCAGCAGGTAATATTTATGTTGGAGGTGCTTTTGAGCAAACGGCAGATTTCAAAGGAACCTCAACGGGTGCTTCAGTGAATAAAACGTCCAATGGGGGGACAGATGTTTTTGTTGCCAAGTACAATTCGGTCGGTTTGCTCCAATGGGTGATTACAGGTTCGAGTTTGACAAATGATTATATCCGAGATTTAAAAGTTGTTAATAATGAAGTGTATGTAGCTGGTCAATATGGTAGTGCGTTCATGGTTGGTACCCATTTGCTAACGAATTCTGGCAGTTCTGATGCATTTGCCATGAAGTTGTCTACTGCCTCTGGTTCCTTAATTTGGTTGAATGGGGCAGGAAGCAATGCTGCCGATGCCTACAATAGTGTGACCGTTTTTGGCGGAAATGCTTATTTCGGGGGATATTTTTCAGGTTCTTCCCTTGCTTTTCAAGGAACAGTAGTTGTGAGTTCGGCAAATGCCTCAAGTGGTTCCAATGAAGGAGTATTGGTAAAATACAATGCAACGAACGGTGCGTTGATTTCCCATGCAATGATTTCTGGTATTGGCGATCAACGAATCACTGATATGACCAATGATGGTTTAAAACTCTATTGCACAGGAACATTCGAGAAAACAACAACTTTTCCAGGAATGACCTCAATCACGGAACCGCACAATGAATTCTTTGTTGCCCGATGTTCTCCAACCTTGTCAACCGATTGGCTGAAATGGACTGTGACAACTGGTTCAAATTTGGCTTTTGGTAATTCAATCGACATTGACTCGGCTGGCAATTTAATGGCTTGCGGCAATTACAAAGGCAGTACCACATTTTTAGGAAGCACTTTTACGTCCAATGGAAATGAAGATATCTTACTGGTTAAACTGAATCCAACAAACGGCCTAGTTATTGATGTAAAATCGTATGGTGGAAACGGAAGTGATTTCGCCAATTCATTGCATGTTAATTCAATGGATAGGACCTATGTAACTGGTACATTTAAAAACACAGTGAATTTTACCCCAATCAGTATGACTACTACCTCCAATGAAAATTCGTTTTGGGGAGCAGTAGGCTGTATTCAAGGAACTGCGACAATTTCAGGGACAACGACCTTGTGTTCAAGTACACCCGCTATATTAACCTTTAATTTTACAGGACCAGCACCGTACTACCTTACCTATACAGATGGAACAAATTCTTTCAATTTAGGGCCAATATTGACACCATCTACTACTGTTAATGTGGCTCCAGCGTCAACAACGACCTATTCAATTAGCAATTTTACAGCCAATTCGTGTAACAGTACTTTTTCGGGAAGTGCTACCATTTCTGTTTATTCTCCTATCGCCAACAACACAATACCATCGGCACCTCAATTCAATTGTAGCACTGCGACGCCTGCAACTTTAACAGGTTCGTTGCCTACTGGTGGAAATGGAACCTACAGTTATTTGTGGGAGTCGAAAACACTACTTTCCGCTTGGACAAATGCCTCGGGAACCAACAGTGCAATCAACTATACACCACCACTTTTAACGCAAACGACAGTTTACAGAAGAAGAGTGCTTTCAGTAACTTGCGACACTTCGTACAGTTCGTTGGATACTATTTTTGTGCAAACGCCCATTACAAATAATTTGATTCCGGTTGCCAGTCAACAAGTTTGTACTACGACACTACCAGCTGCAATTGTGGCAACAGCACCTTCGGGTGGGAGTGGAAGTTACAGCTATTTGTGGATAAAATTGACCACCTCAAATCCAATTTGGACGTCAGCTGGAGGAGCGACCCAAAATTCGATTAGTTTTTCACCTGGTTATTTAACAGAAACCACCTATTATCGGAGAATTGTTTATGGCAGCTTTTGCGGGTCTGATACGTCGAATGTACACACCGTATTTGTCGATCAACTCAATACAAATAACACCATCGCAGGTGCTAATTTTCGCTGTTATCCGTTGGATAATTTCCTTGATGGTTCGTTACCAATAGGTGGAAATAACTCCTATACCTATACATGGCAATACAGTGGCGATGGAATTAATTTTTTGGATTTAGCACCTTCTGTGACGACACAAGACAATACTTTAGTCAATTCTTATCCAGTTGTATATTGGTACCGCAGAAAAGTCAATTCAGGGGCTTGCCCACCGAGTTTCAGTGATACGGTAATGATGGACGTGCCAATAACGAACAACGCCATTTCATCCAGCCAATTCATATGCTCCAGCACCTTGGCGAATGAATTAGTAGGACCAGGGCCAACTACAAATGCAATGCCCGTTTCTTATGTATGGCAAGAAAGTTTCAATGGTTCAACTTGGAGTAATGCCTTGGGAAGTCCAAATTCAGGGATAAATTTTTTACCACCCTATTTATCTACGACACAGTACTATAGAAGAATCGTTACGACCCCAGGATGCGGCAACAATTCGAGTAATGAAGTTTTAATTCAAGTGGAATTACCCATATCAAATAATGTATTTATTTCCACCAATCAATTAATCTGTTCAACTTCGGTGTCCGATACTGTATTGGCTAGCAATTATTCAGGTGGCAATGGATTGAACACAATTGTATGGCAGGATAGTGTTGTTGGAGGCACCTGGACAAATGCAGTTGGAGGACTCTCCGATTCAACTTACTTGCCGTCAATTTTGTCTCAAACTACTTTTTACCGTCGAATTATTTTGGATACGATTTGTGCAAATGATACATCGGCAATTTATACGATTCAAGTGGAATTGCCAATCAGTCAAAACACCATTTTTGGTGATACTATTTTGTGTGCAAGCACCTTGCTTTACACTCTGAATGGATTACCAGGCATAAACGGTTTCAGTTATTCTTGGGAACAAACTACAGATTCAACCAATGCCTCAAGTTGGAATTCAATTATCGGTGCAACGAACCAAACTTACACGATTTTCAACCCAGTTGACAGTCTGTTTCTAAGACGAATCATGCATGGATTTGCATGTCCTGATGTGCTTTCAAATGTGGTTGAAGTAAAGGTAGCCTCGCCGATTGGAAACAATTTTATATCCAATGACACGATGGTTTGCTATGGCACAAGTCCACTCAATTTGATCGGGTCGACCATAATGGGAGGCATTGGAACAAATGAAATTATTTGGGAAAGCTCCATGGATGGTGTTTTATTTGATACAGCCGCATCGGTTTACAATCAAAATAATTACTGGACCGACACGGTTTCACAAACATATTTTTACAGAAGGAGAGTTATCAATTCCACTTGTCCAAGCCAGGATTCAGTGAGTAATCAGATTTTAGTTCAGGTCTATACTCTTTCAAGCGCAGCGTTCGACAATGATAAAGATTCTTTGTGCGCAGGCAATTCAATTGATATACCGATTTCTATGAGTGGTTTAGCTCCGTATACATTCTTTATGAGTTATGGAACAACCTACAACAGTTTGTCGAATATTACAGGAACCAGTTATACGTTGAACTACATGCCTACTAATAGTCTTTATTTCTACTTGGATTCGATTGGCGATGGTAACGGTTGTGTTTATAGCCTTGCGGACACATTTGGTATTCGTTTGGTGGATCAACCTGTAACGCATTTGTTTTCTGATACCAGTATTTGTGATAGTTTGATGACCATTAATCCAAATTTAAGCATTGGTCAGGTGATGTTTTATTCACCAAGTTTAGGGAATTTACCAACGGCCTTCCCTGTGGATGTGATTGCTCAAAACTACGGACAACATGCTGTTATCTTAACCGAAACAAATGAATTTTGTTTTGACAGTGATACAATGAACATCACTTTTGATAGACCGATTGACACCATTTTCGCTGGTCCTGATCAAACCTTAGCCGAAGAGTTTCAAACGCAGCTTTCTGCAACGGCTTTGGTTGGTAGTGAATCTGGAATTTGGTCTGTTGCCTCAGGAAGTGGTTTATTTTCGGACCCAACGAATCCAAATTCGACAGTTGAATTTTTACAAGACAAATTTAATTATTTGGTTTGGACGGTCAGCAATGGGGTTTGCCCGATGAAGAGTGACACGGTAGTCATTGAAGCACGATTGTTGTTTATTCCTTCTGGTTTTTCACCAAATGGTGATGGAGCAAATGATGTTTTTGTAATTGATGGAGCTTGGAATTATCCATTTGTCAAACTTCAAGTATTCAATCGTTGGGGAAATCTAGTGTATCATTCTTACAATTATAAAAATGATTGGGCTGGTACTGCTGAATCAGGTGAAAAATTACCAGATGATACTTATTACTTCCTAGTGGATGTTTCTGATAGTGAAATGTACAAAGGATTTTTAATCATAAAAAGATGAGGAAGTTCTATCTGATTTTCGTTCTCATGTTGGCTTTCAATTCTGGAGCCCAGTTTACTCCGCAGTACAATTCGTACATGTTCAACGGTTTGTCCATTAACCCAGCGTATACGGGTATGCGAGAATGTTTGAGTGTGCTTGGTTTGCATTCAAGTCAGTGGGTTGGTTTTGACGGGGCTCCAACAAGTGATTATTTGACTTTGCATACGCCTTTGAACAATAAACATGCCATCGGGTTGAACTTGTTTAATGATCGTTTAGGTGTTCAAAATCAGACGGGTATATTTCCATCGTATGCGTATCATTTGAAAATTGCCAAAAAGCAAAAATTGTCATTCGGCGTGAGTGCAGGCGTAAATTTTTTCACTGTGCAGAATAGCCATGTTTCCACCTTAACGGAGGACAAGGTATTTGCTGAAAACAAGAAAACAAGTAGCCTACCCAATATTGGCGCAGGCCTTTATTACTCAAGCAGTCGTTTTTATGCAGGATTTTCAATTCCAACCTTGTTTAGTAGCGAATTTTCCAATGTGGCCGCGTACAGTGCTTTTCACATGAATCCAAAGGGAATCAATCTTATATTTACCTCTGGTGGTATTGTGAAACTAAAAAATAACTTGGTCTGGAAACCTTCCATACTTATCAAAGCAATTACGGCTGGCATTTTTCAAATGGACTTAAATTCAAATGTTTATTTCAACGAAAAATTAAATATTGGTGCTTCCTATCGAATAAAAGATGCCATTGTTGGGATGTTGGGTTATCGTTTTACAGAGCAATTTGATGTAGCCTATAGTTATGCTTTTCCACTTTCAACAATCGTTCGGGCAAGCTCAGGCTCCCACGAAATTCTGCTTAGATTTGAACTTAGAAAAAAGGTAGAAACGTTTAATCCCCGATATTTTTAATGAAATCCTTGTTGTTTTTTCTGGTCTTTGTACAATCGTTTGTCAGTGTTGCCCAGCAAGAAATGCTCTTTAAAGTAGAAAAGGTAAAGGTATCCAGCGATTATTTTTCAGAATACAATTTTGTACCCGTAAAAAATGGGGCTTTCTTCTTGTCTGATCGCTCCGATTTAAATCTTGTTCAAATAAAAGACCATGAGAATGGCAACATAAATCGCATCTATTTTTGTTCTGAACGTGGAGGGAAGTATGGTAAACCCAAAGTAGTTGACATTAAATTTAGCAACCATATGGGTTCGTTTTCCGTGAATCAGGACGGAAACTACATTGTTTTTACAGGCAGACAAAGTAAAAACTCGACGACAGTTGGCCTTTTCCAAACGGAGAAAATAGGTGGCAATTGGAGTCGTCCAACGTTGGTTATAAAAAATCAAAATGAAACTAATTTCACGGATCCTTTTTTCAATGCTCCGGGTGATACTTTGTTTTTCGCCTCGGACATGGCAGGAGGTTTTGGCGGATTGGATATCTATAGAGCAACAGGAGAAAAAGGTGCTTGGTCGAATTTCACCAATCTCGGAAAAAGTGTAAATTCTTCCTTCAATGATCGTTTTCCTGTATATGTGAACCAACAATTGTATTACACCAGCAATCGACCAGAAGGCAAAGGTGGGTTGGGGATTTATTCTTTATCGCTTGAAAATGATGTCATCGCTTTACCGATTCATTCTCCCATCAATTCTGAATTTGATGATTTTAATTGCGCCATCGGGCCAAACCAAGAAATCTTTTTCACCTCGAATCGTGAAGGAACGGATGATATCTATAAAATTGCAACTCATTTTCCTGATTTTGAGTGTTTTTCGTATGTGGAGAAAGTTCGCTGTTATGAATTCTACGAGGAAAATTCAGAGCAAAAAGATACGACACTCTTTCGGTACGAATGGAATATGGGTGATGGAGCGCTATACAGTACCGTGTCCACAGATCATTGTTTTAAAGATACTGGCTTGTATTTGGTTACCTTAGAAATTCGTGAAATTCAAAGTGATACTTTGGTTGCAAAACCCACACAGATGGAAGTTTGGATTGAAGACCCTATTCAATTGGAGATGAATCGATTAGATTCTATTTTAGTGGGGCGTGTGTTCAGTGTCACTGTTTTGAATGAAATGGAAGACGAGAACACTTCTTTTTATTGGAATTTTGGTGATGGTACTTTTGCTTTTGGAAAAACGGTCGACCACACCTATAAGCAGGTTGGTTCTTTTGAAGTGTCAGTTGGACGAATTGAAAAAAACAGTGGAGAAGAAAGAAAAATCTGCACGTCAATGCAAATAATTGTCAAAGAATAATAACCTTTACTCCACATTTGCGTATATCTGCTTGGATAGAAACGGAAAATCCTTCAATCGAAATATTTTAGGATGATTCGTTTACAATATATATAACTTCGGTATTGATGTATAGACATACAACTTTTATCTTTTTCTTGTTTTTACTAACCAATTTTGGTCATGCGCAAGCTGTACCAGCGCCCGAGGAAAATATTCCTTTTTTGGTGACTTTTGGTAACAAAGCAGACACAGATTACGGTGATGATGATTTTACACAAATTTTCTTTTTTGTAGTTCCCAAAACGCAGATAAAACCGATTTATATTCGAGTATTTGATGCAGAGGTGGGTGGCAAAAATGATGAACTGAATGGAGCGGCGGATACGAAAACTACTTTTTCGTTTTATGGCGGAAAAGGATGTATTACAGAAAAAGACGCTCGTTCTACTTCTCCAAATGGGAATTATAAATCTGGAAATTTATTGAAGACCAAAACATTTGGCGTTGATGCTTCTGCAGACGATGTTTGGACTACTTTCGGTCCTTTCAACCCAAACGAAGGAGAATTGGAAGAAAAATACGGTGGATACATTTTTAAAGTAATCGCTCAAGGAAACTCTGGAAATGACGGAAACTTGTACCGCTATTTCATGAGCAGTGAACCGAATGAAAATAGAGGCGTAGAAGGGGGAAATGCTTTTACCTTTGAATATTGCTTTCGCTTGCACACGTCATCGACACAAGTCAGTCATATTTACCCGTACATTGATGAGCAAGTAATTTCGCTGAAACAAAGTAATTTTGACTGGGACAACGATGGTCAAATTCGAATTGTATCCGTTGCGAAAAAAGGAGATGTTGCGATAACGTCGGGCGATAATCAATGGGCAACGGGTTCGCATAAAATTGTAATGGAGGAAAAAGGAAAATCCCTGGATGTACAATTTGTTAAAAAATCCGGTTCCAACTCGTCGAACAACAATGTTGTATTTTATATTACCAATCAATACGGTGAAAGCTTGCCATTTTTTGCTATTCCAATTGGAGGTGTTCCGATTTATAAGCAAAGAATGACTGGGAAACCTAAAACAACTAAAAAGTAGCATGAGGTTAATTTTCCTTCTTTCCTTTTCTTTGATGTGCACTGTCGTTTGGGGACAAAAGTTTTCCTATTCGGTGTACAATGAGAAAAATGGGGTGAAACAACCTTATGTTTATGGCATTACCCAAAGCGATAATGGTTATTTGTGCTTTGTGACAAGTGAAGGGGCTTTTCGATTTGATGGAAAGACGCTCGTCCGAATCGATACGAAAAACCGGATCAAAGAGCCGTTTTACAAATCCATTCTCGTTACAAAAGATAAAAACATATTTTTAGGCTCTAATTCGGGAGGTTTCTATCAATTTCAAGAGGATAAGTTGGTTTTCAAAAGAAAAACGGATAAAAATACGACGCCGGTAAATGCCATATTGGAATTGGATAAATCAATCTATGCCTGCTATCAAAATGGTGAAATTCTTTCCCTTGATCCAGTATCAAAAAAAATCTCCCGCTTCACTTTACCGAAAGACCATGTTTACTCTCAATTCGCGGTATACAACAATAATATCATTGCGACTTTTGAAGCGGGTTTCCACGTTGTAGAAATAAAAAAGAATAAGTTGAACATTGTCAAAACATTGAAAGTTAACGACGATGCCATCGAGAGTATTCATGCAACCAAAACAGAATTATACATTGGCACAGCAGCGAGTGGAGTCTACACCTATCGGGAAGCAGAAGGGCTGAAAAAGATGAATTTGGGATCTGAGTTTGATCAGGCAGGTATCAAATCCATTTGCAAAGATAAAATGAGTTCCTTGTGGATTTCAATATTCGGAAAAGGGGTGTTTGAAATCAAAAGAAATACGGAAACAGGCAAATACTACAAGCGAACACAATTGACCACCTCCAGAGGTTTGCCAAGTGAATTTATCTCGAAAATATTCATCGATGACGAATCAAATCTGTGGTTTGGTTCGTATGGGGAAGGACTGTTGAAATTGAACAGTAATTTCTTGATTGAATACGATTTGAGTTCTTTGAATTTAGGCGTATTGGTGAATACCATCAGCGGAAAAGATGAATTGCTTTGTGGAATGGAAAAGGGAATCGCCGTTTTAGACCCGATTAATGACACCATGTATCCTTGGAAATACAATGCGCAATTACCTGTTGATCAAATACTTTCTATTCAATACGATAAGAATGCAGGAATTACCTTCATCGGTTCAAAAAATAGCGGATTGTTCTCTTTAAAAGACGGGGAGAAAACGATTAAAAAAATCTTCCTTTCGGACGATAACCTATCCAAAACGATCCGACATTTGACCGTAGCGGAAGATCAACTTTTCATCAGTACGTTAAATGGTCTTTACGAGTATTCGATTAAAACCGGTAAGATAACTGTATACTCGGCGGCGGATGGATTGCCCCACAATTCCATCAATTCTACCTATTTATTGTCGGATGGTAAATTATTAATTGCAACGGTTTCTTCAGGCATTTTTTATCTTGAAAACAATAAAATTCAAGAAATGAAAACGGAATCTTCCTATGGAATGCTGGATGTATTCTCATTTCTGGAAGATAGACGAGGTGGAATTTGGATGGGTACGAATGGACAAGGTTTGCTGCACCTTGTAAAAGGTAAAATCACGCAAATTGGAACACAAAAAGGTTTGTATTCCAATTTTGTCTATCAGTTATCGTTGGACAAAAAGAATACGATTTGGTGTGGGCATTTTGGTGGATTGTCCCGTGTGAACATGAACGAAAAGGTGGTACAACGTTACGGCGATGACCACAATTTGGCAACAGACTTCATTATGAATTCTGTCAATGTGGATGCCAACAACAACTTGTGGTTTGGAACAAATAAAGGATTGTTAGAATTCTCACTTTTTCATGATAAATACAATTTAAAGCAACTGAAACCAATGTATGTTTCAGCTTATTCGAGTTCTGAGTTGCTGACGTATTCTGAAACGTTGCTCTTACCTTTTTCTGAAAGAAATATACGGATTCATTTTAAAGCCATTTCATTGTCGAATCCAGATGAAGTGTATTATCAATATCGTTTGTTGGGTTCTCAAAATGAAGATTGGTCAAAAGTGCAACAAACCAATTCAGCGGCTTATCCATATTTGTGGGAAGGATCCTATTCTTTTGAAGTAAGAGTAAGAATTGGAAAAGGGGAGTGGTCAGCACCTGAAAATATCGTCAATGTAATTGTCGAAAAACCGATTTGGAAACAATGGTGGTACATGATGCTGATGCTGATCTGCGGAGCTGGTTTAATCGTCTTTCTAGTAAACTATAGAACACTCAAGCTGCGTCGACAAAAAGATGAGTTGGAGGTGAAATTGGCGGTTCGAACAAAAGAAATTGAGCAACAAAAAAATCAAATTAAGATTCAATACCAAGAAACCCAAGACAGTATCAACTACGGGGTTCGTATTCAACGATCTTTGCTTCCCGAAGCTTCTAGACTCGCGGCAATCATCCCGGAATCTTTTGTGTTTTTGCAACCAAAAGATAAAGTGAGTGGCGATTTTTACTATTTTGAAAGATTCAATGATAAATTAATAATTACGGTGGCAGATGCCACAGGTCACGGTGTTCCTGGTGCATTTATTAGTCTTATCGGATTTGTAACCATCAAAGAATTGATCAATCGTCGTGAGTTTGAAGCTCCTGATCAGATTTTGGCCAACTTGGATCGTGAATTGAACCATACTTTGCACCAGTTCAATGCGCCAGGCGAAGGAAAAGATGGTATGGATATGGCCATTTGTGAAATTGATTTGATTTCTTTGAAAATCAAAATGGCTTCTGCTTTGCGTCCAATTTGGATTTTTAGATCGGGCGAATTTGAAAAAATACGTTCCTCTAAATCCACTATTGGTGGCGGCATGAATGGGACTAATGCTCCTTTAAAAGAATTCGATCTTGAAGAGAGACAGTTGCAAAAAGGTGATACCATTTATATGTTCTCGGATGGATATGTCGATCAATTTGGTTCCGAATTGAACAAGAAATTGATGTCCAAACGATTCCTGAATCTTTTGACTGAAAACAACCACCGACCTATGGCAGAACAAGGTAAAATAGTGGCCAATTTCTTAAATGATTGGAAAGGTGATTTTGATCAAACGGATGATATTTTGGTCATTGGTCTCCGTTTGTAGTGAATTGTTTCCAATTCAATCAAAGGATTTTGATGTCAGAATACACGAATAAATTCTTGTTCTTTTTCGGGAACTATTAGCACGTCTTCATATCTACCAAAGCTGACAATCAAACCTTTCTGAGTTGTGGTGAATTTTTATCCAGCATAGCATGAATGGCAGCGTTCCAATGCACGCATGAAAGTGTATGGTATAAACTTGAGGATAAAGAACATGGTGCAGCAAACCAACTCTTTTTTGGCAAAATCGAAATAGGTATTTCGTGGAAGCATAGCTACAAGGAAAACAATACCTATGAATGTCAAAATGAAAATCCAATAATCATCGCCCATTTCTTTGTTCACATGACTCGTCACGTGAATTGACGAAAAAAGGGCCGCCAATAAATTCAAGGATTCGAGAAAGCGACCCGTTTCACTGTAAAACCAAGAGGTTTAGCTAAAAAAAATTACCCTTTGAACAATGGTCTGTGCGACATTAAAGCGTTCACTTCTGTTTTAACTTGCGCTATGACATCATCATTGTTGATGTCAGATAATACCCTGTCAATTAATTCAACAATTTGAGCAATTTCATGAGCTTCCACACCTCGAGTGGTCAACGCTGGTGTACCCACACGAATTCCAGAAGTAACAAAAGGAGATTCTGTATCGTAAGGCACCATATTTTTGTTAACAGTAATATCTGCCAATACCAGTCTGCTTTCAGCATCTTTTCCGGTTACGCCCTTCGAGCGCAAATCAATCAACATGGAATGGTTGTCTGTTCCTTTAGAAACAACACCGTATCCTCTTTTCACAAATTCATCGGCCATGACACTAGCGTTTTCAACAACTCGTTTCATGTACTTTTTGTAGTCATCAGTCAAAGCTTCACCAAAGGCAACCGCTTTTGCTGCGATAACGTGCTCCAAAGGCCCACCTTGTGTACCTGGAAATACCGCTGCATCCAAAAGTGCACCCATGGATTTTAAGTTTCCATTGTTCCATTTAAGGCCAAAAGGATTCTCAAAATTGTGACGCATCATGATAATTCCACCACGCGGTCCACGCAAGGTTTTGTGTGTTGTAGAAGTTACAATGTGGCAATGCTCCAATGGATCTTGCAATAATCCAGCTGCAATCAATCCAGCTGGATGAGAAATATCCGCCAAAACCAAGGCACCAACCTCGTCTGCAACTTTTCGAATACGTGCATAATCCCAATCGCGGCTGTAAGCAGATGCTCCACAGATAATCATTTTCGGTCGAATGGCACGTGCTTGACTTTCCATCAAATCGTAATCCACATAACCTGTTTCTTTGCTGACACCGTAAAAATGAGGTTCATATAATTTTCCAGAGAAATTAACGGGTGAACCGTGGGTCAAGTGACCGCCATGCGATAAGTCAAAACCAAGTATTTTATCCCCCGGATTCAAACAAGCTAAAAATACAGCAGCGTTCGCTTGTGCGCCAGAATGCGGTTGTACATTTGCCCAAGTGGCTTTAAACAATTGGCAAAGTCGGTCAATGGCCAATTGTTCTACCTTATCAACAACTTCACAACCGCCGTAATATCTCTTTCCTGGTAAGCCTTCTGCGTATTTATTCGTTAATACACTTCCCATTGCTTCCATTACTTGATCGCTTACAAAATTTTCTGATGCAATCAATTCAATTCCATTCAGTTGTCGGTGTTTTTCTTCTTTGATTAAGTCAAAAATTACGTTGTCTCTATTCATGGGGTAAATTCTAATGTGATACTTATTTATGTTGTGCAATAAAGATTTGGGTTAAGCCATCTCTTAATTTTGTATGGGGTTTGTACCCCGTTAATTCTTGTAATTTGGAAGAACTGCCAATACGACGACCTACTTCGTAATCATATCGTTTTTTGGGAGCTTCAATGAATTTTATTTCTGAGGATGACTCGGTTATTTCTTTTATCATATCAGCCACGTCCTTTATTTGGTATTCTTCTTCGTTGGCAATATTGATTATTTGACAGCCATTTAAACTCATACAGCGAACACAGGCTTCAATGGTATCTTCGATGTAGGTGAAATCACGTGTCTGTTCTCCTGAACCAAAAACGGAAAGCGGAACTTTACTAATGGCTTGTTCAAAGAAAAGAGGAACGACCATTCGGTTGTCTTGTCTTGTGCCGTAGACGTTGAAAAAACGCAAAGAAATGGCATTCAATCCTTTTTCCTGATGGTGCGAGGCAAGATAAATTTCATTGTATCGTTTGGCCATGGCGTAACTCGTACGCGGGTCTACTAATACTTCTTCCGAAAGCGATTTTTCAAAACTGGAGTGACCGTATATCCCACTAGTACTAGCGTAAAGTACTTTTTTAACATTGTTCAATTCAGCGGCTGTAACAACATTTCTTGTACCGATAATCTCGACATCCATCGTTTCTACTGGATTATCTGCTACTATATCTACACCCAAAACAGCTGCCATGTGAAAAATCACATCACAGTTTTTGGATGCGCTCACCACGGCGTCTAAATCTCTTACATCGGCTTTGATAAATTCGATTTTGTCAAAGGTTTCTTTGGCCAGTTTGTTTCCTCTTAGTAAGGAATCCAAAACCGTGACAGAGTGTCCGTCAGCAACCAATCTATCTGTTAAGTGACTACCAATAAAACCAGCGCCGCCTGTGATGAGTATTTTCATTTTTAAATTTTTACAAATATAGTTTCTTTACCTTGTTTTATAGCGCTAAAAAGCTATTAATGATATCGTTTTATAACAGCCAAGTTATGACTGATTGTTTCTTTTTCGGCATTGTAAATGCCATTTTGATTCAATTCATCAATGCGTACCTTGCCGTGGGCATGAATGATTTTCTTTTCTTTAGTTATAATACCCACATGAGTAATTCTGTCCAATGCGTTTTTAAAGAAAGCTAAATCTCCAGCTTCTCTCAACTCAAAAGGAATTTCTTGACCATCTTCTGCTTGCTGATTCGCATCTCGCGGTAATTGGATGCCATGAAAGCGAAACACCATTTGGGTGAAACCAGAACAATCAATTCCAAAAATTGTTTTTCCTCCCCACAAATAAGGTGCATTCAAATAAGAAAGTGCTGTTAGTTCTAAGGAATCAACTTTGGTGTGCAGTTCTGAAAGTCTATGTACAGCGAAGGAACCAATTGAAAAATCTTGATCATCGGAGAAATAAGCGCCTTTTGTCAATAAAATGGTGCCATCAATCGTTCGGAAAGAAGCTGCACTTTCCGGCAATAAATCACGCTCGGATAACCAATTTCGCATTTCTTTTTCTGTCAGTGGCAATAAGCTCTTTTCATCGGTCCAACCTTCGTATTGATCGTTCATTGACCTTACTTTCCGCCATTGTTTTTCTGACTCAAGTAATTCTACAACTTCACCAAAAAGTAATTGACTCACCATTTCACTGCTGTCGGTCATTTCTGACCGAAGTGGCGATATACTAATGGAACAAAAAAAGTAGGTTCCTTTCATTATTTTTTCGGAAATTTTGGATGGGAGATGGTATTCAATGCTTGCTGCACATGTCTTTCATTGTGATAAATGACAAAGTAAAACGCATCGCCCATTCTGAATTTAATGATTTTTGAAAGGGAGATAGGTGCCTTGGCTTTGCGGATATTGATGCGCTTTGCATCCTTTAAAATTTGGCGTAATTCAATTTGTTTGTCAAGAAATATTTTCCAGTCATTTCCTTTGACCAATTTGGGGCTTACACTTGGATTGTAAGCAGAAACAGCTCTAAATTTCCGTTTCACATTTTTCGCATTCCCAAGCTTCATACTTCTCCAAGCGGCTCTTCCAAGCGGTGAAGAAACGAAACTGTCAGTAGGGGTGCGAAATTTGGTGATTTGTATTTTCTTTTGAAATGCTTCATGATAAAATTGTGCGTATTCATTGAGATGCGCAAAAACCTCATTCAATGACCATGCATCAGAAGTAGCCTTCCAATTCAATTGCTCCTCCGATAAATGCTTTAATTTCTTCTCAACTACATTCGAATAGTCCTCTACCAAAGCACTTAGATTCGCTATAATTTCTTCGCCTGTCATTGTTTTCATTTCTAAAACCAAAAATACGACCTTTTTCAAGGGAAATGGATAAAAACAGAATAGATTATTAACGGTTTTGTCAACATTTGAAAGTAGATGTGACGAATAATCTTTACTTTCGTTATACAATTGAATAATCCAATAGAAAAAGTGAGTAAACCCCTTATTTTTATTACCAACGATGATGGAATTTCCGCTAAAGGAATTCAATCCTTGATTGAAGCAGCAGAAGAATTTGGTGATTTGGTAATCATAGCCCCTGATAAACCTCAATCAGGCATGGGGCACGCCATTACGATTTCAAATCCTTTGCGCTTGAATCCCTCTACACTTTTCACGAAACACTTGACATTCAGTTGCTCAGGAACGCCAGTGGACTGTGTCAAATTAGGCGTTTACGAAGTGATGCAACGAAAACCTGATTTGTTGCTGAGTGGCATTAATCATGGTGAAAATACTTCCACCAATGTATTGTATTCCGGCACCATGTCGGCAGCGGTAGAAGGGGCAATGGAAAATATTCCATCCATCGGATTTTCTTTGAAAGATTTTGATGCTGATGCCGATTTTGATGCGGCAAAAGTCATTGTTAAAAAAATGATTAAAAGTGCTTTGGCGAATAAAATGCCCGATCATCTTTGTTTGAATGTGAATATTCCGAAAGGAAAAATGGGCGACATCAAAGGCATACGAATTTGCAAACAAGCCCATGCATTTTGGGAAGATCGTTTCGATAAACGCATGGATCAATTTGGTCGACCTTATTATTGGCTTACCGGTGACTTTGAATGCGAATCGGCTGATCCAGAGTCGGACTTACTAGCCATTGCTGAAGGCTATGTTTCAGTAGTACCAACCCACTTTGATCTAACGGCTTACAAAGCAATGGAGCAGCTAAAAACATGGAATTTATGAATTTAAGACAGTGGAATAGAAATCATACGTTGGGATTGTTGGTCGGTATTGTTTTGCCCATTTTGTTCATTCCTGTGATTATCGCTTTTATGGCTTGGGCGCAGAATTTTTATTTTCAGCAGCTTTGGTTTAAGTTTTTCAACAGCAGTGCTGTAATGAGTAAAATATTGACCTTGGCCATTTTAGCCAATTTAGGTGTGTTTTACGTGTATTTAAATCGAGAAAAATATCACTTTGCCGCTGGTATAATCGTAGGTTCATTGTTGTATTTACCTGTTGTAGTTTATTTTTTATTCTTTAAATAAATGAGCAAAAAGATTTATATCATTGCTGGAGAAGCGTCTGGAGATTTGCATGGTAGCAATTTGTTGGAAGAACTTTTGAAACAGTCACCCGATTTATCCGTTCGCTTTTGGGGTGGAGATCGAATGACCGCCTTGGCAGGTAAACCGGCAAAACACATTCGTGAACTGGCCTTTATGGGCTTTTGGGAGGTTATTTCCAATATTCGAACCATTGCACGAAATCTTCGTTTTTGCAAATCAGACATCGAGCAGTTTCAACCCGATGCACTGGTGTTAATTGATTATCCTGGATTCAATTTAAGAATTGCGCAATGGGCGAAGAAAAAAGGAATCAAAGTGTATTATTACATCTCACCGCAAGTCTGGGCGTGGAAAGAAAACCGCGTAAAAAAAATAAAATTGTGCGTGGATGAAATGTTTGTCATTTTACCATTCGAAAAGGATTTTTATAAAAAACATGCCTTCAAGGTGGATTATCTTGGGCATCCTTTGTTGGACGAGGTGGAAAAATTTAAAGCCATTGCGACTGGAAAAGAGGATTTTTACCAGGAGAATGAATTGTCCTCAAAACCCATTGTGGCCATCTTGCCAGGAAGTCGGAAACAAGAAATTAGCGTGAAATTACCGTTGATGCTCAAAGCAAGCGAACAAATCACAGATTATCAATTCGTCATTGCAGGGGCTCCTTCCTTGGATAAATCCTATTATGACGAAATTCTGGCTGATTTTCCCAATTCCAAAATAATTTTTGGTCAAACGTACAATCTTTTGAATCAATCTACAGCGGCAATCGTAACATCCGGAACCGCGACATTGGAAACAGCACTTTTGGAAGTTCCACAAGTCGTTTGTTACAAAGCAAATCCTGTTTCTTACCAAATCGCTAAACGGTTGATTAAGATCAAATTCATTTCTTTGGTCAACTTAATAATGGACGAAGAAGTTGTTCGTGAACTCATTCAAAATGAGTGCAATGCAGACGATATCTTAAAGGAATTGAAAGAAATTCTGCCAAATGGTAACAAAAGAGAAACAATTTCGTTGAAATACAAAGAATTGATTGCCCGATTGGGAGGAGGAGGCGCGAGTCGTAAAGTGGCTGAAGCAATACTCTCTTCGCTTTGAGAATGGCATCCTATTTAGTTGAAACGAAATTAATTGGTAGTGAGAATAGTCTTGCTTTTTCTTCTTGTACTCTTTTGGCAAAATTCGTTTGCGCAACAAATGCGCATTGGAATTTTACGAAAAAATTCGGTTAAGAAAATTCTTTTCTCGTACGACCAAGGTTCCTATGCCATTTTTGGTGATTCTACTTATTTTGGAACCATTCTTCCCAATGAATTTGTTGATTTAAGTTTTGAGACGTCTGGCCGCTTGCATTTGAAAAAAGGCGCCACAGATTTAGGTTCTTTCAAAAAAGTTTTCTTGATTCAAAATAAAGCCAGCAGTTCAATCGCTTTGAATTCTAAAATTCCAGTGGCCAAATTGCGCAAATACAAAGATGATTTTGAAATTACAGCCATGAATACGGATTTGCGCATCGTTAATCTAGTGGACATGGATAATTACCTTGCGGGTGTCGTAGAATCGGAAGGAGGCGGAAAAAAAGAATTGGAGTACTACAAAGTGCAGGCGATCATGAGCAGAACGTACGCCAAAAAATACCAAGCAAAACACAGTGAAGAAGGTTTCGAATTGTGTGATGGGGTACATTGTCAGGCTTATCACAGCATGTTGCGTTTCACACCTAAAATTGATACCGCGGTAAGGGCTACTTCTGGACTTATAATGGTCGACCAAAATCAAAAAAATGTAGATGCCTATTTCCATGCCAATTGCGGTGGTCAAACTTGTTTGCCGGAATATGTTTGGAACAATTCTGTACCGTATTTAAGCACGTTTAAAGATACCTTTTGCATTTATACCAAACAGGCGAATTGGACGACCAAAATTTCAAAAGGCGAATGGCGAAGTTTTATGGTCAATACCTACAATTATCCTGTGGATGACCCCGAATTTGGACCACAACTGTACAATTTTACTCAAAAAGATCGTTTAGCCTTTTTTGTTTCCCCTGCTTTGGGAATTCCTTTGCGGGATATTCGATTGAATTTCAAATTAAAATCAACTTATTTCAGTTGTCATGAAGAAGGTGACTACGTTGTTTTGAATGGTCGTGGGTTCGGTCATGGCGTGGGCCTTTGTCAGGAAGGTGCTATGAAAATGGCGCATTACGGCTACAATTATGAGCAAATCATCTTGTTTTATTTCCCGGGTGTTCATTTTCGGGATTTAATTACGGATAGCTTCTTTGCGCAAGAGTGCAACGACCTGCATCAATTTGATGGTCACGTTGAGTACCAAGACAGTATTCCTGCAGAGTAATTTTTCCTTTTAAGAAATTGAATATTTCCTTTTTTTGTAATGGGAAATAACGGTGAGCACGATCAACGCTGCAATTGAAATATAAACCCAATTTGGAATCGGCAGTGGATCGCCAGTTGCGTAGGAATGCAACCCTGACAAGTAATAATTCACCCCATAATAAGTCATAATGACCGATGCCAAGCCAAAAATGGTTAGGAAATTAAATAAAAACAAACCGTTTAGTTTAGGGATCAAGCGCACATGTAAAATGATGGCGTAAACCAAAATGGAAACCAAAGCCCAAGTTTCTTTCGCATCCCAACCCCAATATCTTCCCCACGATTCATTGGCCCAAACACCGCCCAAAAACGTACCGATACTCAGCATAAACAAGCCACCAATTAGTGTCATTTCACTGACGTAGGTCAATTCTTGCATAATTTTCAACGACCGCTCTTTGTTGGCTTGGTTCATCACCGCCAAAATCAATAAATTCAAAATTCCAATGATGGCGCCGAGCATCAAGAAACCATAACTGCCTGCCTCCATGGAAACATGTATCGTTAACCAATAAGATTTTAATACCGGCACCAAGGGTGTGATTTCAGGATTCATGTAACTCAACAAGGCAATCAATAGCAAAACGCCCGCCAATATATTGGTCGCCGCCAATCCTCCCAAGGTTTTACGGGTAAAAATGATTCCTGCTAACGTGGTTGTCCAAGCGATATAAATCATGGATTCATATCCGTTACTCCAAGGTGCGTGCCCTGAAACATACCAGCGTGCCAACAAAGCCAGGGTGTGAAGACCAAAGAATAGGTAAAGCAAAACCTGAAATGATAAAATAATTTTTTTGGATTGAATGTTGGGTTTAAAAATTTGTAGAAACATCAAGGCTAAAAACACCAAACCGAAAAGGATGTATATAACCGATAATCGATTGAAAATAAGACTTCTGTTTAGCAGTATTTCAATGGACATCTGACGATCAGAAAGCATGATTCCACCACTAATTTGCTTTTGATACTGACCCAAATCAGCAATCAAAGAATTGGCTAAATCGTATCCACCTTCGTAGATCGCGTGATTTAACTCGTGTTGGTATTTTTCAAAAAATTGATCGGCTAGCGCACTGTGCACCTCTTCTCCATGGGAGTGATTGGATACCCATGTATTGTTTTTATCACCTTTGACCGGAACAATTTTGAAAATCAATCCTGAAAGTGTCATGTTCATGATGTTCACGCGCTCATCTACTGAAATAACGAGCTTGTCATAAATCGAGCGATCTTTTTCTGGTTTTAAATTAATGCGCTGTATTTCTGTGGCTAATTTATAGGATCCTTTTTCATTGAAAAAATCGGCATAGGCGGCAAATTTAGCGTTGATACCCAATTTGCTATTCAGTTCGGCATTGTCTCCTGTTTTGATAAATGGTAAATTCACCCATTCGGAATTATTGACATAAATGCTCAAAATAACTTGATCCGCTGTATATCCGTCATACGATTCTGTTCCGTGCAATTTGCGCATCACTTCACGCGAAAGTGTGTGCATCGGTTTCATTCGGCCACGAATATCCTGAACTTGAAGACGACTGAATTGATCGGCATGTTCTTCCGAAACAAAATGCAAAGTTGGTTTGATTTCAGTTGCAGCAAGGGCTGAAAATGAATTGGAAACTACCATTCCAAGAATCAAAATAGATGCTGCTTTCATGCTTTTTAATTTGTTCTTGATTTCAGTGAATCGACTCGATTTGTCGAAAAGCGCCATCAACATGCCCAGCGCCAATAAGATATAACCGATGTAGGAGATCCAAGTTCCAGCAAAATCATGGTTCACACTCAAGTAAGTACCTTCTTCATCTTGGTCGTAAGAGGATTGAAAAAAGCGGTAACCTCTATGATCCAAAATATGATTCATGAATATATTTTCGACGGATTGAATTCCTTTTTCTTGGTCAATTAAAGTTACGTTGCTCAAAAAGGATTCAGGGCTATTGGTGCCTGGATAGCGAGACATTTTGAAGTAATTTAATTTCAATCCAAAAGGTAAGTTCAACAATTTAGAGCCATAAGAAATTCGGATCTGTGTGTTATTACTTTCAAAATCTACAGGAAGGCCTTCGTTTCCTTTTTGTCCTTCAATTATTTTTGTCTGTACGTCTTGGTCAATTTTAACTTCCATTTTCAACGCCACCGTCGAACTATTGTCGATTTTTTGTTTTTTCGAAATCAATTTGGTTTCACCTGCAAAAAAGGTGGAACCTACCACAAATTGATGGTTTTCACTTTGGTAAAGAGACCGCGTTTGTAGGTCGTAGGTTTGACTTGCTTCTAAATTGGCATTTTCTTGAGTGGCCATGGTCATTTGCGTCATCGCTACGTCTGATGAAATGTAAAAAGTTTTGTTTTCGTAGTACAATTGAACTGCTCCAGGCGTAGGGGTAGAGGTGAAGTTGAAAAACTGTCCTTCAAAGGATTTTTTTTCGCCTTTTTTAATGACGTATTCTTTACGGCCATTAGCAGATCCAATCACAATATTCAGGGCTGGCACTCCATTTTTGTCTTGGTTTACGACTTCTTCTGGATTGGGAATGAAATCAACCAAATTCAAGGCGATTTTAGTGTTGCCTATGGAATATTCTTTCTCGAAATGATTCTTTCCCAACGAACTGAACAACACAGGTTCATGTACCTCATACTCTTGTCCATCTTTGAAAATAGAAACATTTACAAACGCATTGGAGGACAGAAAAACATTGGCTGTTTGTCCTTTTCGAATGGGCATAACGCCTTCGAATCCAAAATAACGTGTTACACCGGCTCCAAAAATAATGAGAATAATGGCCAAGTGAAAAGTGAGATTAGACCATTTTTTACGTTGGATGAATTGATACGCTTTCACATTGTAAGCGATTGAAAACGAGAAAAGAATCAACAATAATTCAAACCATCGCGCTGTATAAATGTGTTTTTGTGCGGCGTCTGTTCCGAAGTCGTTTTCTATAAAAGTAGCAGCACCGATGGAAAAGGCGAAAATGAACATGTAAATAGCAGCCGCTCTTGTATTCAAAAGAGCGTAGGCAAAACGGTTGAAGTAGTGTTTCATGGTTTCTTATTTAACGATTGCTGCGTTTTCTAGTATTAAATCAAATTTATAACCAGATCCGAAATCTACATTCTGATGAAAATCTCCTTTGAACGTTACAATGTGGCCAATAGGCACAACTGTTTTGGTGGTTAAAACGAAATCATATTGGTCGTCGCTTCCGTCTTTAATATGAACCCAGTGACGATCCATTATATTGGCATTGACTTTTATAACTTTCCCGGTAATTTGTATTTCTTTACCGATGTATTTTTTACTGTTTTGAACCAATTCAGCAATCTTAATGGAACCGGCACGATTGGTTTCCGATGCGCTGATAGGGCCAGAAGGAGCCACTGCCGTTTCGGATTCATGTTCTGCGTGATTGTGGACCGGTTGTAGGTCTGAAACCAAATAAAAATCTTCGAAATTCCGGTTGAATTCAGTGCTAAAAAAATCCGTTTTATGAATGGCTTCTGTATAAAAATAATTGGCGCCAAGCTCATATTCTTCTCTCAAGGTAGAAATCCAATATTCACTTTTTCCGTCGCTTACTTTTAAATAAGAATATCTTTTCCCTTGTAAAATTTCTTTGATGGAAACTTCCGTTGCTGAACCATTTGACTCTTCGGAACTTTGGTTTTGATCAAAAAAAGAAGATTTATTGGTTGCTTTTTTTGTTACTGGTTCCAACTCATTGCTGCAAGAAGTGAAAAAGGCAGCTAAAAGGACTATTGTGAGAATTTTTTTCATTATTTAATTGTTTTAGAAAGCCGTACGTTGAAACGAACCGTGTTGTGGAATTTTTGCTTGTAATATTCCACGTTGAAAGCAAAGTTGTAATTTTTCTTGAAATTTTTTGTCAGCTCAAATCCACCATAATATTGATAAGGATTTTCTAACGAAAGTTTCAAATATTTGTAATGCAAAACTCTAAAGTACACTGCGAAACTTCCGTTGAATTTTGAAAGGTTGTGGTTGTAACGCGCTGCATAAATCTGATTTTTCATGTACGTCGTCAAATTGTTGTTGTAACTTAGGATAAAGGAACCTCCGATGCCAGGAATTCTATTGAAACTCAGCGTGCCTTGTAAATTGTCAAAGGATTTTTCGCTTCGGTTCATACGCGCATTGTAAGCACCCGAAAGGGAAATGGATTTTGTAATCCGAAAATTAACCCGAAAACGCATCCCTTGTCGCACAAAGTTGAATGCATTCAATTCATCCAGTATGTCGAAATAAGTTTGATAATACATCACATTTCGACGGTTGTCATAAGAACCGAACAGGCTGATTTTTTTTGTCACTCGATAATTTAAAGACAAATAAAGCGAAGTAGGTTTTAACGTGTTTCGCGTTTGCGCATTCGATAGTCTTTCAAATAGATCGATTTCAGCGGAAGTGAAAAATGTCAAATTGTTTCGCAATGAAGTGGAATGCTGAAAAGCAAGGTATCGACGATCCGTTTTTCCGTGGTTTTGTTGATCGATAAAACCAATTGTTGTTTGCGACTGTATTAAGGCAGCGGTATGCTCAAAACCTGCGTACAAACCTGATTGAAACAAATTGAAGTCCATCAAGTAATTTTTAAAACTTGGACGAAAACCAGCTACAGTTCCAAGGTATATTTTTTTGAATTTTTTCTCTAATTGGATACCGTCTGTTGCACCTATTGATGAAAGTTTGACATTGATTGCTCTTCCGAGGCTCGCTTTGAATTGTTTAGGGCCTTCATAGGAAAACGCGAGCGAATAGAGTCCAACAAATGAGGCTGGTGCATTTCTTGGATTTTTACTTCTCAAATAATGTTGGTAAGAAATGTAACTATCGAAAGAGAAACGACTATTTCCAATGTTTTTAACCCCTAAATTGAGTCGAGCGCCCATTCTAGAAATGTGGGAATCAGCATTTGAAACGATGTAATCATCGAATAGAGTAAATCGACCATATAAATGTTCTTGGCTTGTAACGCTTTTAACATCGGTAGAATCGCCTTTTGATTGGGAAGATGAAATGGGTGTGTTTTGATTTTCAGCCTGAACGAGTAGTGAATCTTTTTGGTTGACGTCTGCTTTTTTTGGAACTCGAAAGCTGAAAACTTCAGTTTTAACTACCGGTTTTTCTTCTCCAAGCAAGGTCGTCAAAATGGACGTGGAAGATTTGAAATTTACAACAAAGGTTGGGGTGTAATTGACGGAAGAAAATTTCAGAGAGTTACTTTTGTTTTCTTTTCCTTTTAAATAAATTGTATCACCCACTTCAATATTATCTGTGTTGTTGAAACGCAAATAATAATTTTCGTTGGAAATATAATTGACAATTCCTTTCTCATTGAATATTTTTTCTTGGGCACTAGCATGTTGTCCCAAAAGCAATACGATAAGACAGAAAATAATTTTCACAAAGCTGTTTGGTTGTGGTTTCATTTATTCTTTACCGTCTGGGTGGCAGCTATAACAAGCATTACTATTGTATGAATATCCACCTACATCGCTATGCTTGTTTGCCAAAGAGGAAGGATTGTTGTGTTCGTGACACTGAATACAGGTGAACGTCGAAAAATTTCCTGGATCCGTATGGCAATCAGCACAAGTATTCCATTCGCCTTTATGTTTACCTGAATAAATCGGAAAAAACTGACCGTCATGATCGCTGAAAGAGGCTGGAGACCATCCGATATCAGTTGTGTGACAAAGTTTACAATCCGTCGGAAAGCCAGAGGCAACATGATTTGGGCTTGTGGCTGAATTGAAATCCTGTTGATGACAGGATACGCATTCGGAAGAAATTTGAGAATAAACTGGATTTTTGTGGCAAGCAGCACATTGCAAATTGTCATGACCTTTTTCTAAAGGAAAGAAACCATGCTCAAATTGACCGGTCCAGCTAGTAGAAAAAGGTTCGTGACATTCGCGACAATCAACGCTGAATCCCGAAGTAAGGTGATTTGGATTACTGGTTGAAGCATAATCTGCTCGATGGCAATCTACACATTCCTGACCAAGACGGCTGAAAGTGAGTGTATTCGATGATTTGTGACACTCAATACAGGACACCGTTGCGTGACGCCCTTCCAGCGGAAAACCATTTTGTTCGTGCATGGGAAAAATATCCATGATTAGCCAATTGTCCGAGTTATGGCAACGAACACAATCATTGCCAACCGTCATTTGGTGAACATCCGTATGGCAATTTAAACAATTGTTTTTAGGCAATTTAAATGTTAAATCAATATGACACTTTTTACAATCCGTCTTTTTATGCTGACCTTCCAAATCAAATTTGGTTGAATTGTGATCAAATTTAACATCCGACAGAATAATTCCCCAACCACTTTTTGGGCTGTGACATTCATTACAGTCAATTTTAAAATTGGGACCATGCGGATTTTTCTTACCAAATACTACAAGCGTACTGATCAGAAAGAGGCTTAATAATGACAGTCTATGCATTTGTAATTTTTTATTTTGTACTGAACAATGGATTTTCCATTGCTCATCAACTCTGGCTTGTGACATTCAGCGCAGGCAACATCCTCATGGCCACCGGCTAACGGGAAATTTGTGTTGTCATGGTTGAAGTTGCGAATTTTCCATTCAACATCCGAAGTATGGCATTTTTTACATTCCGTCACGCCGTTTACATTGAATTGATCTCCATGGAAATTTTGATGACAAGAGGTACATTGTTTATCTAAACCAACGAATTTTTGTTTGGTTACGTTGGTGGATGAATTATTTTTTTCAAAATGACACTCCCTACAATTGACGGTGATGTGTTTTCCTTCCAATTTGAAATTGGTTTTGTCGTGATCAAATTTTATTTCTTTCCACGATTCCGCACTGTGACAAACCTGACAATTTTGTTCTGGATAATATTTCGCTGAAATGGTTTCCTTGTGAATATTATCGTGGCAATCAATACATTTTTGGGATTTGAATTTGAAATTCCAACGGTTATCAGTCGTTTTTTTATGACAACTGAAGCAAGGTGTTGCAACGTGCGCTCCTTGCAATGGAAATTTCGTTTTTTCGTGATCTGGAAAGCCAAATGAACTATTGGTAAAGCTTTTTTCCGTTGAGTGACATCTTTTGCAATCCGTCACAGTTTCACTCGCCAGTTTTAATTCACCTTTGTGGTAGTCATCATGACAATCCATGCAATTCGTAAAATTCAATGCTTTTTTGAAATCGCCGGATTTATGGCATTTGTCGCAAGACACTCCAGCGTGCAAACCGACTAGAGGAAAATCCGTTTTGTCATGATCAAAATCGCTTCCTAAAGACAATGATTTCCAGCTATTGTTATTATGACAGCGTTTGCAATCCGTAACAGTCTCACTTGATAATTTCATGGCGCCATCGTGGTGATCGGTATGGCAATCCATGCAATTCGCGAATTTCAAGGATTTTTTATAATCACCACCCTTGTGACATTTTGTACAGGATACGCTGGCATGTTTGCCTCGCAATGGGAATTTGGTTACATCGTGATTAAATCCTGTTCCAGCCGAAATATTAGTCCAGCTGTCATTGTTGTGACATTTTGTACAATTCGTTCCAAATTGACCGTTGTGCTGATCTTTGTGGCAATTCGTGCAGTTGGCGAATTTAATTCCTGAGAATTCTTGAAACGCTTTGTTGTTGCGGGTGGTTTTAGCATGACACTCTTTGCAATCTACTTTCGTGTGTGCCCCTTTTAATGGATACTTTGTTTTTTCGTGATCAAATTTTGGAGCCTTTTTAAAGTCTTCCATGGTGTGACATTTCGTGCAGGTCTGACTCAGCGTTCCTTGGTGGTAATCCGTGTGGCAAGAACTGCATTTACTTTGTAATCCCAAATACGTTTTGTATCGTTTCTTGATTTTTGAATCCGCAATATTCGCTGATTTGTGACATTCTTTACAGTCAACATCTTTGTGCTTACCTTCTAATTTATAACCCGTGGTGTTGTGATCAAACCCTTTGCTGTCGAAGTGAAGAGGGTCAAAATCCAAACCGTGATGGTCACTGTGGCACGTAATGCACGATTTTCCTTTTACAGCACTATTGCCATGGTATCCTCTTTTTTGAAAAATTAAGGTCTTAATTTCACTGTGACAATCGAGGCACTTGTTGTTCGTTACTTTTTTACCTAAATCGTGGCATTTCGTACAGTTGTTCGTTCCTTCCAGATTGGCATGTGCTTTCATTAATTTTCCCGGAGAAAACTGGCCAAACAAGGGCAATGAAAGCCACAGAACACTAATCAGGAAGAGGATTTTACTTTTCATGATTAGTGTTTTTTAACGGTTTTCCCGAAACTTTTTTCAACAGAAATACCAGCGTTTTTCAAGAACTCAGTCGGCAATTCTCCTCCTGCGAAAATAAAGACACGATCATTTTCCAAAGTGTGTTCACCTGTTTCCGCTTGCGCAAGAGTAATATTTTGGTCTGTAATTTCGGATAAATTAGAATTCAACCAAACCTTCAATTTCCCTGCTCGAATAGCCGTTTCTAGGTTGACCTCGTTTTGTTTTTTAATTCGGGCAAAATTGGCTTGCCGGTAGGAGAGATGTACTTCATTCTCATCTGTCAATAGAAGGGCTGATTCAATAGCGGAATCACCACCTCCGACCACCATGATTTTCTGACCAGAAATTGTTTCTGGTTCCAGCAATCGATAGGCCACTTTGCTCAATTCTTCTCCTTTAACGCCTAATTTTCTAGGTGTACCTCTTCGCCCAATCGCTATTAGCACTTGGTCCGTATCTAGTGTGGAGCCATCTTTTAAAGTCAATTGATAACCATGTTCAAGGGAACCGATGTTTTCAACTTTGCAATTTTCTTCAATGGTAATGTTATTCTTTGTCAGTGCGTTGTTCCAAACATCCAATAATTCTTGTTTGCTGGTGTTGACCAATTTAATTTTACCAACCAAGGGCAAATCCATGGGTTTGGTCATGACCACCTTCATGCGAGGAAAAGTAAAAACGGTTCCACCCAATGAATTTTGTTCCAGTGTTTTGAATTTTAAGCCGTGTTTTTTTGCCGTAAGGGAAGCCGCGATGCCTGCAGGTCCTGCGCCAATAATAACCAAGTCTAAACCGGTAGAGTTTTCTGTTTTTCTTCGTTTTATGATATTTTCAACTGCCTGAATTCCTTGCTCGGTGCTATTTTTTATAAGCCCCATACCACCTAACTCACCTGCGATAAAAATTCCATCCATATTGGTTTCGTAGCTTGGTTTTACGTGCGGTAGATCCACACCTCGTTTTTCCGTTCCAATCCGCAAACTAATCGCATCAACAGGACAAGCAATGAAACAGGCTCCATGTCCAATGCAATTGGAAGCATTGATAACAGTAGCTTTACCATCAATGATGCCTAAAATATCTTTCTCTGGACAAGACCGAATACAGGCGCCACTGCCAATGCATATATTGGTGTCAATGTAAGGATGGAGTGAAACCGGTTCAAATTTCCCTTCTTCTTTGGCGATTTCTACTTTCTTTTTTACTACGTCTGATTTTCGTTTACCGCGCAAAACATAAATCACAACCACAGCAAGAACAAACAGTGTAGTGATGGAATACGTTATGATTTCTTCTGTGAACATACGAATTGATTAAAAAATCCAACGGTAACCGAGCGTTATCGAAATGCCTACGTGTATAATTACGATAACCAACATGATAATGGAGAAAGGTCGATGAATGATGTGCCAATATTTAAATAATTTCACCATCAAGTCCAATCGTTGGATCCGAAGTTTCATGGAAACTTCTTTTTTCACCAATTGTCGTACAATGTGTTTTTGATCACTCGTAAAACTCAGTTGCTGAATTTGCTTGAAGATCATCGACTTTTCTTTGCGGTGATATTGGTAACTTTTTAATCCCCAACCAAACGGGTTGTCGTATTGTGAAATCAAATCATTTACCTTGATTTTCAATTCCTCATCTGTGGTGATTTTGGAAACGGCGGCCATTTGTTCCAAATGAATTTCGTTTAATGTCAATTCTTTACCACTTATGTTTCGTGGGATTTGAATGTAAATGTATCGACCAATAACGCCGCTGAAAACCACCATGGCCATACTCCAAAAACCGATGGACACGATTCCTCCAAATTTCATGGAAGTGTGGAAAAGCACTAAAATTGGTCCCAGCGTGCAAAGGAAAATGTGGAATTCAAGAATGTACTTCAAACGCACGAAACGCTCAAAAATCATGTATTTCTTGGCAACAATATACAAGATAACACCGAATAGAATGAGAAGGGTGCCAATCACGCCTAAGCCTTGGCCAAAGATTCCAGAAGGTTTTAACCATTCGTGATCGGGATGATAAAATCGTTCATTGATCGGGTAGCTGTAATAGGACACACCAATGTAGCTAAGATAAATTGCTACAATTGCAACAATCGCAGACATGGTTCCGATATAAATACGATGCATGAGAGTATTCATAATTCGAAGTTAGTAAAAAAATATGAGTAAATTTTGAGGAGTTTGATTTCTTAAGAAAACCTTAAGATTGCCTTAAATGGTCGATTTTACTCGTAAGTAATCACAAAAATATCCTCGTTGTCCTTTTTGAAAAATTTATTTTCACGAGCGTATCTTTCTTTTCCAGAAAGTGTTTTCAATTCCTCCAATGTTTTTTCTGTATCAGCCAATTTTGCTTTCACTTCCTCGCGAGAAGCTTCAATTTGATTGAGTTTACGTGTATGTCTTACCATGGAAAATACATCCATATCATCCAAAAACAAAGCGTACAATAAGAATAGGATTCCAGTGAAGATAAATTTGTTTTTCAAATAAGGATAGAACCGTTTCATGTTAGCAAAGGTACGGTGCTTTTTTTGTTGAAAGTAGGCGTGAATCCAAAGTTATTCATGCTTTAATGTGCATTTTTAGATGAAATGTCAGATATTTGTCTGGAATACAGCATTCAACCAACCCTTATAGTAGAGAATCGGTCTTCTTCAAAACACGCAGCATGAATAAAAAAATACTTTTTGTAGCGCTCTTTTATAGCACATTGATTTTTGGTCAAACGACCAAAAAGGTACTTTTCCTAGGAAATAGTTACACCGCTGTGAATAATTTACCGCAAATCATTGCCGCATTGGCAGTTTCAGCAGGAGATAATTTCAATTACGATAGCCATACGCCTGGTGGTTATACACTTCAAAATCATTTGAACGATGGAACTTCTACTGCGAAAATAGCGCAAACAGGTTGGGATTTTGTGGTGCTCCAAGAGCAAAGTCAATTGCCTTCGTTTCCTTTGGCGCAAGTGCAAACGGATTGCTTCCCATTTGCCGATTCCTTGGATAGTTTAATTGTTTTGGCTAATCCTTGCGCTGAAACCATGTTTTACATGACGTGGGGACGAGAAACGGGCGACGCGTCCAATTGTGCTGTTTGGCCACCAGTTTGCACGTATGAAGGCATGGACGATTTGTTGCGTGAACGCTACAATCAAATGGCTGTCGACAACCAAGGTGTGCTTTCACCGGTTGGAGCCTTATGGAGATATCTTCGCCAAAACAACCCAACCTTGCAATTGTATGCTAGCGATGGGAGTCATCCTTCTTTGGAAGGAAGTTACGCGGCCGCCTGTTCTTTTTACAGCACCATTTTCAGAAAAGATCCAACTTTGATTACAAATGATTATGGATTGAATCCGGCCGATGCATTGATTATTCGCAACGCAGCAAAAGCGGTGGTTTTGGATAGTTTGCTGTCGTGGCATGTGGGTGAATATGATTTGTTGTATGCAGGTTTTGTTTCTCAACCCAATAATTTTACTTTCACGTTTACAAATACTTCGATTAACGCAACCAATTTCTTTTGGGATTTTGGAGATGGAATGACTTCAACGGATCCAAATCCAGTGCATACTTATGCTTTATGGCAACCAACTGCGGTGGTATTAATGGCTTCGAACGACTGTGGAGATTCACTTTGGACTGTAAGTACTATAATGACTATACCTCCTGGGACAGGTGGTTTAGGTGTTGTGGGTTTGTCAAAATTAGAATTCAATCCCAACCCGGTAAAAGATGAGCTGTTCGTTACTTTCCAAAATGCAGACAAGATTGTTGTGCAGGATGCAATGGGAAGAACTGTATCGTTATCAATTACTCCCGTTGCAAATGGTTATTCTTTGAATTTCTTCGGAGTGGAGAAGGGAATCTATTTTGTCCAGGTGGAGAAATCCGGCAAAAAATATGTGGGTCGGGTTTTGAAGGAATAAAATCGGTCAGATAAAATTCAAAAAAGGCGATTCCATTCAGTTGATATCGCCTTTTTTCATATCGAGAAGATCGGGCTTACCGATTGCAAGTTGCTACGGTCATTCTTTCCAAGAAACTTTGCATCGGCATCTTATTGCTCGCCCGAAAAGAGGGCATAAAAAAACCTCCTAAAAAAGGAGGTTTCGTAAAGTGGAGAAGATCGGGCTTACCGATAGCAAGTTTCTACGGTCATTCTTCCCAAGAAACTTTGCATCGGCATCTTACTTCTCGCCCGAAAAGAGTGCATAAAAAAACCTCCCGAAAAAGGAGGTTTCTGAAAGTGGAGAAGATCGGGCTCGAACCGACGACCTCTTGACTGCCAGTCAAGCACTCTAGCCAACTGAGCTACATCCCCAATATTTTTATAAGTCAAGCACTCTTGCTCCGCCGCGGCGGAAGCTAAATGCTTGTTTTTAGTCACTTTGGTTTCCCAAACATTGTCTACCTAATTTATTGTAGGCAATCTTATCTGGAAATAGGGTGTGAAGATAATTAAATTATACTATTTACAACCTTTCAAAAAATGAATACCATCTACCGCTTTTAGGGTATTTATTTAAAATCATTCTAAATAACCTTTTTGTGGTATTGTCGACGCGGCGAAAGATGGGCAATTTTGCACTGTTAATTATAACGAATCTAAATAACAGTGATGAAAGCATTCTATATACTCAGTTTTACAACGCTAATTTCTCCCTCTATATTCGGACAAAAAGAAGAACCCGTAAAAGAATTGTTAGAAGTGAAAATAACGGCCAATCGCACCGCCAATGATGAAGATGTATCTATCGGGAAAATTCCTATTCGTCCTTTTGATTTGCCTCAAGCTACCGCTGTGATTGACGAAACCGTCATGGAAAATCAGCAATCTCAGCAATTGAGCGACGTGTTGAAAAATGTCAACGGTGTGTACATTATGGGAAATACAGGCGGTTACCAGGAAGAAATTTCGGGTCGTGGATTTGCTTTTGGTTCTAATAATACCTTCAAAAATGGGGTTCGCTTTAACAACGCAATCATGCCGGAAGTGAGTTCTTTGGAAAAAATGGAAATTCTAAAGGGAAATGCAGCCATATTGTATGGAAATGTCGCAGCCGGAGGTGTTTTGAACTTGGTGACGAAAAAACCAAAATTCGAAAAAGGAGGGGAGATTTCCATGCGTTTTTCTTCTTATGATTTCTACAAACCTAGCATGGATGTTTACGGATCGCTCAACAAAAAAAATACCATCGCTTATCGCTTGAATACTACGTATCAAAAGTCGAAAAGTTTTAGAAATGAGGTCAATGCCGAACGATTTTACATCAATCCTTCTTTGTTGTTTTTAGTCGGTAAGAAAATGGAAATCCTCTTGGAAGGTGATTATTTAGCCGACAACAGAACGGCAGATTTTGGCGTTGGTGCCATTGATTATCAATTGATTGATATTCCAATAAACACTTTTTTAGGAACATCTTGGTCAGCTATGAAAACGAATCAAAAGAGTTTGACTTCAACCATTTCCTATCAATTATCGAAAAAATGGCAATTGAAAAATGTTACTTCGGTTCAATCTTTTCAAAATGATCTTTTTTCAACTCTTCGTCCCAACAGTTCGGGAAACATGATTAAAACTGACGGAACTTGGATTCGGGGCATTCAACGAACTCAAGTCGATGAAACGTATGGAATTGCTCAACTCGATTTGATTGGAAAATTTAAAACAGGAAAAATCAAACATACTTTTTTGATTGGAGCAGAATATGACCAGTATGCTACCAACACATTGTCTTATAATCGATTGTCAAATTATGATACGGTAAATGTGTTCAACATTGAAACCAACAGACAACGAAATGATATCCCCAATTTGACTGAAAACACTTTGACGCGGACGCCACAAAAAAGAGCTGGAGTGTATGTACAGGATTTGCTTTGTTTGTCTAAAAAAGTGAAAGTGCTTTTGGGTGCACGTTATTCCTATTTGGAGTCGAGAAGCAACGTTTACAGTTATTCCGACGAAACAACAAGCTATTCTACCGTTTTCAGCAATGCATTTTCACCAAAAATAGGTCTGGTGTACCAACCTATTGAGCGCATGTCCATTTTTGGTAGTTATTCCAATTCTTTCACGCCCAACACGGGTTCAGATATCAAAGGAAATGCATTGAAACCTTCTATTGTAGATCAATACGAAGTTGGCGTTAAAAATGATTTCTTCAAAGGGAAATTATCATTGAATGCTACCGTTTATCAAATCGTAAATACAAATGTAGCGCAAATGGTTCTGGACAATGGAAATAACAATGCAAATATCAAGGAATTGTCCGGCGAAATTACCAGCAACGGTTTAGAAATTGATGCTTCAGCGAAACCATTTTCAGGAATGACTTTACTGGCAGGCTACAGCTTAAACGAAACAAAATATTCTAAAAGCACCTTGTACGGTGATGGAGCTAAACTGTTGTATCAACCAAAAAACACAGCAAATGCGAGCGTTTACTATGAGATTTCCAAGCACAAGTTGTTCCGTGGTTTTAATTTTGGACTTTCCTACTTGTATTTTGGAAAACGAAATGCGGGCAGATTGACTCGAATCAATGTTCCCAACGATGATCGAAAACCAATTCCACTACCTGAATATTCTACTTTAGATGCTTCCCTTGGGTATTCAAAAGATGCCTTTGCCATTCGTGTTAAAGTCTCTAATATTTTCAATGCTTTGAGTTACAATGTACACGATGATAACAGTGTAAATCCCATTGCACCAAGACTATTCACGGCGACATTGTCGATTAAATTGTAGTTTTTGTATGGCAAAAAGGATACAATTAGCAAGTGACTTCAATACAAAGAAATTTGTGACAATTTGTGTGATCTGTGGCTAAACCCTCATCAAAACGATTCAAAAATCTATTTTTACGCTAAAATTTGAATTTCCAACATGAAAAAAGTATTTCAAAATCTACATTTGTTTATCGGCTTGACAGCTGGACTCGTCATTTTTACGGTGGCTACGACCGGTTGCTTGGTTGCTTTTGAAGAAGAATTGCGGGGCTATTTTCAATCGGAACTATTGGAGGTGAAAGTTATCGATGGAAGCAGAATTCCTTTGAGTGAGATCCAGCTCATTGCCGAAAAAGCGTATCCTGAAGAGGGAGTCAAAGCAATAGTATTGAAAAATGAACGAAGCGCAAGTGTACAAGTTCTAATGAAAAGCCGCGATGTTGTGTATATAAATCCTTATTCAGGTGAGGTTTTAGGAAGTGGAAATAAACGAAACGATGTCTTCGGAAAAATACTCCGATTGCACCGAAATTTGCTACTTGACGATGCGGGAGAATGGGTTACAGGTATATCTGCTTTGCTATTTTTGTTCATGATTATCAGTGGAATTATTATTTGGTGGCCAAGTTCCAGACGAAATCGGAAGGAAAAATTTACATTGAAGTTGAAAGTACATCCCGTAAAACGGAATTATGATTTACACTCCGTTTTGGGTTTCTATGCTTCTTGGTTGATTCTTTTCACGGTTTTAACTGCTTTGATTTTTTCCTTTGAGTGGGCCGAAAAAAGTATGTTTGCTTTGACAGGTTCGAAAAAAGAACGGCGCATGGAAGTTCCTTCGGTAGCTGAAAATGGCAATCAACTCGTTGCTTTGGAAACCATGCTCAACGTAGCGAAGGCAAAATTCACGAACTCGTCCAATGCCATTGTCAATTTCCCGGAAGGCGACAAAGGTTCGTACAGAATTAATTTGCGGTATGAAAATTCGGGCTTCTTCAATCGACAAGAACAATTGTTTTTTGATCAATATACGGGCGCTTTGCTGCAAGAAAAGAAATTCAGTGATAATACCTTCGGCACGAAACTAAGGATGAGCAATGAACGAATTCACACAGGACAATCATTTGGTCTCATTGGTCGCTGGATTGTTTTCTTCGCAGCATTGATTGTTGCAAGTTTACCGATTACTGGGTTTCTTATTTGGTGGAACAAACGAAAGGCGAATGGGTAAATTGAGGTGCTATTTGCAATCTATTTCTATAGTAACGAATTGATAATCAAATGTCGTTCGTAAATTTGGGAATTCCCAAATTCCCAAATTTCGTTGATGAATTTTTTTGATTTAAAATTGGCTTTCGAACCTTGAAATTCTTTCACAACGATTCCCGCAAAATCAACTCAGATGGATTCTCAATCTGCTTTTTTCCATTGGTCAAAATCATTTTCGCCAAGGTTTTTCCCATCAATCCAAAATCGGTGGAGATGGTGGTGATGCCGTTTCCAACTACTTTTTTCAAAGGGGTATCATTGAATGAAATGATTCCATAATCACTTCCCAATTCAAAATTCTGGGCCTTTCCTTTTTCAATGATTTCAACCAAATGTCGATCCGAAGGTGTTATAAAAATAGTTCCTTTATCAATTTTTTTCGGTTCAAACGACGGTAAAACAGCGTGGTTGAATTGATGTTCAGCACAAAACCGCTCAAATCCTTTTACCATGCCGATTGGCTCCTTTTGTCCGGGAAAAAGTAAAATGAGACGTTTGTATTTGCATATTTTATCCAAGCCTTTTACCAAGGAAGAATACATTTCTTTTTCAAAGTTTTGATGAACCGATGGGAAATCAGTTAGGTTTTCATTGGTTTGGTCAAGGATATACACTTCGTTTTTGGGCAAGGTTTTGATAATGTCATCAACATTGGTCAAATTAGATGGCATGATGATGTATTTGGAATAATTCCCACGACTGTCGTCAATCAATTTCCGAAACATGCTTGAGTCGAAATGATGGAAATAGATATCTACCTTCGCCTTTTCTCCAATTTTTTGAACAAAAGATTGATAGATTTCCTCTTTGAAGGCATTCAATTCATCAAAAAGCAGGAAAATGGACATTTCAAAATTCAAATGTATTGTTTTTACAAAGTATCCTTTGCCTAAAATAGAATAAATGACACCTCGCTTTTTCAATTCAGCAAAAGCAAGCAGCACGGTATCTCGGGAAATATCATGTGCGAGACAAATTTTATTGATGGAAGGCAATCGTTCATTTTTGGCTAAACGTTTCTCTTCAATCGCTCGTTCAATGGATAGCACAATTTGCTTGTATTTCGGCAAGTTTACGCTGGAATCAATGTCAATGAGTTTCATTTTTTTGATGGTTTTAAAAAATTAACTGGTGGTAATTTACGTAAAAACTGGTAGGTACTGGTATGTCGCAAGAAAGGAATGAATATTTTTGTTTCATACAACTTGAAAGTATGGAATCGGAAAAGATTGAAATGGTAAAGAAACTTTCGGGCGGTAAATTCTTCGGTTTTCTCTCAGATGGCACAGAGGTGAGGGAGTTTACTTTGAAAAATAGGTGTGGTACCACATTAAAAATACTCAACTATGGCGCAACTATTCGTTCCTTGAAATTGATTTTGAGTTCAGGAAAAAAAGTGGATGTTGTCTTGGGATTTGATCATCTAGAGTTTTATGAGCATGCTTTTCAATTGAAAAACCCACCTTATTTTGGTTGCATTGTAGGCCGACATGTCGGTCGAGTGCGGAACGCTCAATTTCCATTGAATGGGCAAATCATCGAATTAACGAAGAATTTAAACAACCATCATTTACATGGCGGATTTGGAAGTTTTTGCAATCAAATTTGGTCGTTGGTCGAAATGAAAACAGAAGAAAATCCATTCTTAAAACTTAGCCTATTCAGCCCTGCTGAATCAGAAGGTTTTCCGGGAAATGTGCAAACGACCGTAACCTATCGTTTGTCGGAAAGCGATGAACTTTCTGTCGAACTAGAGGCCCATTCAGATAAAGACACCTTACTTAATTTGGCACAACACAATTATTTCAATCTCAACGGACACAAACGTAGTGTGAATGATTTGGAATTAAAAATTTCCGCCGATTCCCTTCTCGAAACGGATAGTGAAAATGTACCAACAGGTGATTTGTTGGATTTAAAAGATCATTCCATGGATTATAGAAAAGCAAAATTAGTACCTGAATCGGTGGACAGTACGTTTGTTTTGAGTAAATTAGATGCAGTGAACGCAATGCTTTATTCTCAAAAAAATCAACTCAAAATGTGGGTTGAAACCAATCAAAATGGTCTGCATGTTTTTATTGGGGGTCTGTGCGGTGCTTTACCAGGAAAGAAAAATACAGCGTATCACAAACAAAGCGCCATCTGCTTCGAAGCTCAAAATTTTCCGGATGCCCCGAATCATGCCCATTTTCCAAGCTCAATTTTAAAAAAAGGAGAAAAATATTACAATACCTGCAGATTTAAATTCGAAAGAATATGAAAAATAAGATGACATTTTTGCAAACAGTACTTTTTGCTCTTAGCATCACGCTGTTTTTTTCTTGCAACAAAGGCAATTCTCAAACACCAACGCCGACCCCTACCCCAACTCCGCCAGATTATTCTTATTTCTCAAAAGGTGCCGATATTGGTTGGTTGGCGCAAATGGAAGCAACAGGTTACATTTTTTATGATGAAAATGGGGTTGCTTCTGATTGTTTGCAGTTGCTGAAAGATCGAGGGATGAATTCAGTTCGATTGCGTGTTTGGGTAAATCCTTCCAATAGTCCAACCAGTGGCCATTGCAGCAAAGACGAAACTGTCGCCATGGCGGTTCGGGCAAAGAATTTGGGCATGCGGGTAATGATCAATTTTCATTACAGTGATTCCTGGGCGGATCCGGGTCAACAAAACAAACCTGCGGCCTGGGCAAGTCACAATCTTACTCAATTGAAAACAGATGTGTACGATCATACATTTGAAGTATTAACCGCATTGAAAACAGCAGGTGTGACACCTGAATGGGTGCAAATTGGAAATGAAATCCCTGGAGGAATGCTTTGGCCGGAAGGAAGTACCTCTGGAGACAATTTTGTGAATCTAGCACAATTGCTAAACGCGGGTTACGATGCCACGAAAGCAGTAGATGCCTCGATCAAAGTAATCGTTCACATTGACAAAGGTCATGACAACGGTCGATTCCGTTGGTTTTATGATGGCATTTCAGCACAAGGAGCGAAGTTTGATGTGATTGGTGCTTCGTATTATCCTTATTGGATCAATCAAGACTATACACAAAGTATTGCGGCATTGGAAACCAATTTGAACGATATGGTAACGCGCTACGACAAAGAAGTGATGGTGGTGGAAATTGGAGGTGATTTTACTTTGGTGGATAACACAAAAGCCATGTTGACCGCGGTGATCGATATTGTTAAAAATATTCCAAACAAAAAAGGTTTAGGGGTGCATTATTGGGAGCCGGAAGGGGAAAAAAGTTGGAGTGGATACCAATTGAATTGCTGGCAATCCAACGGAAAACCGTCTTTGGCATTGGATGCATTTAAATAATGGATTGAAAGCATGATAAATCAATTTGTTCGGTTCTTTGGAGCCTTCTATTTGCTGTTTTTCTTTGTTTTTTCCGCACAGGCTCAATCGAGAACCAAAGTAAATTTTGGTAAAGAGTGGACTTTTTCGATGAATTCCATGGACTGGGAGAAAGTGAATTTGCCCCACAGCGTTCGAATGGAGAACAAGGTGATTGCTCAACAATTTCAAGGGGTTTCGTATTACAAGAAAACGTTTCACTTAAAGCCAAAGAAGAACGCTAAAACGTCAATTTACTTTGAAGGTGTCATGCTGGAAGCCAAGGTTACGCTGAACGGAAAAATCTTGAAGACGCATTTGGGCGGCTATTTGCCTTTTTCAGTGGATATTTCCGATGCGCTTTCTCGTTCCGGAAAAAATGAACTACTAGTGGAAGTGAAAAATGAGGACAATCTGCAAGTACCGCCCGGTAAACCACTTTCAACCTTGGATTTCAATTATTTCGGTGGAATTTACCGCAATGTGTATTTAATTACTACCCAAAAAGTTCACATCACGGATGAAATTGAAGCCAACAAAGTAGCGAGTGGTGGAATTTATGTTGTTTGGAATGCCGTAGAATCGTTAAAAGCGAGTGGAAATATTCAAGTGCATATTGCTAATGAAAGTAAAAAAGGACAAACCATCCATTTCAAAGCGACCCTCAATAACGCCAAAGGCGGATCCGCTGTTATTCATTCGGATACAAAGATTTTGGAAGCGGGAACAGCCATGGAATTGAAACAAGATTTTTATTTGGACAACCCGTTGCTTTGGTCCCCAGAATCCCCCAATTTGTATGGCTTGAGCCTTGAATTGTATGCGAACAATAAGCTGGTTGATTGCAAAGAAATCAAAATAGGGGCAAGGAAGTCCGAAATTAGAGCCGACGGGTATTATTTGAACAACGAAAAAAGATACATTTCAGGCACCAATCGTCACCAGGAATATCCGTATGTTGGCAATACCATTTCGGATGAAGCCCAGCGAAGAGATGCGGTTAAAATTAAAGAAGCAGGTTTTGATTTTGTTCGTCTTTCACATTATCCGCAAGCGGAGGCGTTTTTAAATGCATGCGACGAGTTGGGCATTTTGGTCATGAATTGCATTCCCGGTTGGCAGTATTTTGGAGATGCCACTTTTCAAGAAAATTCGTATCAAACTTTGCGTGAAATGGTGCGCAGAGATCGCAATCATGCGTCTATTGTATTCTGGGAAAACTCTTTGAATGAATCCGAAATGAGCACTCCGTTCATGGTGAAAATGAATGCCGTTTTACAGCAAGAATTAGCCCATTCCAATGCCTTCAGTTGTGGCTGGATGGATCACCCTTCGTATTCCTTTTACATTCCTGCACGCCAACACGGAAAGGCGCCCAATTACTGGAATGACTATGCAAAAGGCGATCGGAAAGTTTTTATAGCGGAATACGGTGATTGGGAATACTATGCGCAAAATGCGGGTTTTTCTCAAAAAGAATTTGCCAATTTGAAAGAGGAAGAGCGAACCTCACGCCAACTTCGCGCTGCGGGAGAAAAACGATTGTTGCAACAAGCTTTTAATTACCAAGAAGCGGCCAATTCCAACCGAAAAGGAAAAAATACGATGGGCGAAGCCAATTGGTTGATGTTTGATTATACCCGCGGTTACAGTCCAGATATTGAAAGTTCAGGCATCTCGGATATTTTTAGAATTCCCAAGTTCGCATTTTATTTCTACCAAAGTCAACGTGCAGTGATTTCATTGAAACCAGAAGATTATACACTGGAAATTGCTTCGTATTGGAATGAGAATTCTCCAAAAGTAGTCACCGTTTTCAGCAATTGCGATGAAGTAGGTTTGTACTTAAACAATCAATTGGTGACGACAAAATCGGTTGAACGAAACAAAGACAATGACCAGTTAAATCATCCGCCTTTTTTGTTTGAACTGGAAAAATTTGTTCCAGGGGAATTGAAAGCCGTCGGCAAAGTGAATGGAATGGAAATAAAAACAGCCATCGTTCGAACCGCTGGATCGGCTGCAAAGATTGGATTGGAATACGATCTTTCTTCTGTAGAAATCAGCAAAGAAAACCCAGATATTGTGTTTGTTTACGCTAAAATACTGGATGAAAATGGGACCTTGGTAACGAATTCAAACGCACTCGTCACCTTCGAGTTGGACGGAAAAAATGCTGCGCTCATTGGAGAAAATCCAGTGCAGGCGGAAGCGGGCATTGCCACCATATTGTTGCGAACCGAGGATTTAAAACACCCACTTACAATCAAAGCGATGGGAGCTGGTTTGACACCGCAATCCTTGAACATTCATTAATTTTTTCATGAGTCAAGTAATTATTTCTAGCAACGACAAGGCGTTTCAGGAGCATTTTCAAGAGAAGTCCACCGTTACGGTACTTTCACCAGGACGCATCAACATCATTGGCGAGCATTTGGATTACAACGATGGTTTCGTTCTTCCTGCCGCAATTGACAAATACATTTGTTTTTCCATTGCGAGAAATGAAGAAAACACCTTCGATTTTTTCGCAAAAGATTTGGAGGAAAGTTTTCACTGGAAAGGGGAGCAAGCCTTTTCGCCTGTGCAGCAGACTTGGGCGAATTATTTACTGGGCGTTTTGCGTGAATTGCAACTAAAAGGCATCAACCATCTTTCTGCCAAATTGGTTTTCAGTAGCAACATTCCAATGGGCGCAGGCTTGTCTTCTTCCGCAGCTTTGTCGTGCGGCTTTGCCTTTGCCCTCAACGAATTGTTCGATTTGAAATTAACGAAAGAAGAAATTGCGTTGATGGGTCAAAAGGCTGAGCAGAAATTTGCAGGCGTCAATTGTGGAATTATGGACCAATTTGCTTCGGTTTTCGGGAAGAAAAACCAAGTAATACAGTTGGACTGTAGCACTTTGGAACATCATTATTTTTCAGCAGATTTGGAAGACTATCAGTTTCTGTTGATCGATAGCAAAGTGAAACATACACATCTCACTTCGGGCTACAACGATCGAAGAAATGAAATGACTGAAGGCTTTGAAATTCTTCAAAAGAATCTATCCAATTTCTCCTCGTTTCGTGATTGTACCGAAGAAATGTTGGAAAACTTGAAAGATAAATTTTCCGAGACAGTTTTCAAACGCTGCCATTATGTAGTGAAAGAAATGAAACGCGTGGAAACAGCGATTCAAGCGATTCAAGCGAAGGATTTTGCCTTGTTGGGACAATGCATGTCGGAAACACACAAAGGATTATCTGAAGAATACGATGTGAGCTGTGACGAATTGGATTTTTTGGTCGATTTCGCTCAGCAAGAAAATACCATTTTAGGAGCACGCATGATGGGTGGTGGATTTGGTGGTTGTTCCATCAATTTGATTCACAAATCAGCCGTCGATGCGTTTATTCCAAAAATTGCAACAGCCTATCGCCAACATTTTGGAATCGACTTGCAAGCCTACAAAATTGAAATTTCAGATGGAACACAGCTCGTTTCAAACAAGTAAGAAACATGGAAGAATTTAATCGAAACGAACATCCGCACCGTCGCTACAACCCATTGTTGAAAGAATGGATTTTGGTTTCACCACATCGCGCCAAACGGCCATGGGACGGTCAACAAGAAAAACCGTTGAACGTTCCCGGTTTGCAAAATGATCCAACCTGCTATTTGTGTGCGGGAAATCTGCGTTCCAATGGTACGCAAAATTCAAATTACGATTCGACTTACGTATTCGACAACGATTTTCCGGCTTTGTCCAAAATTCCTTTTGAAGCGAAAAAAGATTCGAATGATTTGTTTCAAATTCAACCTGAACAAGGCATCAACCGCGTAATTTGTTTTTCGCCCAATCACGCCTTGACGTTGCCAGAAATGGAATTGGACGAAATTCAAAAGGTAATTCAAACGTGGAAAACGGAATACCAAAATTTGGGGCAATTGGATTTTATTCAGTACGTGCAAATTTTTGAAAACAAAGGAAGTGTCATGGGGTGCAGCAATCCGCATCCGCATGGACAAATCTGGGCACAATCTTCGTTGCCAACGCAAGTCGAAAAAACACAGAACAGTTTGTTGGCTTATTACAACACACATTCCACTGGACTTCTATCCGATTATTTGGCGCAAGAATTGGAAAAGAAAGAACGCATCGTTTATGAAAACGACCATTTTGTTTGCTTGGTTCCTTTTTGGGCGATTTGGCCATTTGAAACCCTAATTTTGAGCAAACGAGCCATTCGAGATATCACCCATTTTTCGGAAGACGAAGAAAAATCCTTTGCAGACATACTGAAAATCACCACGGTGAAATACGACAATTTATTTTCGGTTTCTTTTCCTTATTCGGCTGGACTTCACCAAGCACCTACGGATGGTGAATTGCACCCAGAATGGCATTTTCACATGCATTTTTATCCGCCATTGTTGCGCAGTGCTTCCGTGAAGAAATTCATGGTTGGCTATGAAATGTTGGCCGAGGCACAGCGCGATTTGACGCCTGAACAAGCCGCACAAACCTTGCGAAATTTATCAAACGTTCATTACAAATTGGGTTAATATGAAGACATTGAGTAATCTGGATTACATCGTTTTTTGCTTTTACTTTCTTTTGATTGTTGGCTACGGTTTGTTCGTTTATTACCGCAAAAAGAAAAGCACGATCAGTAGCAACGATTACTTTCTTGCAGAAGGTTCCTTGACTTGGTGGGCGATTGGTGCTTCGTTGATTGCCAGCAACATCAGTGCGGAACAATTCATTGGAATGAGTGGAAGCGGCTTTAAACTTGGATTGGCCATTGCAACCTACGAATGGATGGCGGCTTTTGTCTTGATTTTAGTCGCGGTATTTTTCATTCCTGTCTATTTGAAAAATAAGATCTTCACGATGCCACAGTATTTGGAAAAGCGCTACAACAGCCAAGTTTCCATGATCATGGCCGTTTTTTGGCTTCTGCTCTACGTTTTTGTGAACCTAACTTCCATTTTGTATTTGGGCGCCATTGCGATTAGCAGTATTTCTGGATTGGATCTCAGTTTGTGCATGGTTTTCTTAGGGATTTTTGCCTTGGTGATTACCTTGGGCGGAATGAAAGTGATTGGTTTTACGGACGTTATCCAAGTGTTTTTCTTGATTTTAGGAGGACTAGTAACGACTTATTTGGCCGTCAATTTAGTGGCGGCAGAATTTGGCGGTGATGGCGTTTTTGAAGGTTTCCAGATGATGACCGAAAAAGCAAACGACCATTTCCACATGATTTTTGAAAAATCAAATCCCAATTACATTGATTTGCCTGGCTTATCGGTTTTGGTAGGCGGGATGTTGATCATCAATTTGAATTATTGGGGTTGCAATCAGTACATCACGCAACGAGCCTTGGGCGCGGATTTAAAAACGGCCCGAAGCGGAATTTTATTCGCTGCTTTCTTGAAATTGTTGATGCCCGTTATTGTTGTTTTACCGGGAATTGCGGCCTATGTTTTGTACCAGAATGGTTCCTTCCAAACGGAAATGTTGCAAGGTGGAAGTGTGAATCCGGATCGAGCGTATCCAGCCTTGTTGAACTTGTTGCCAAGTGGATTGAAAGGTTTGTCTTTTGCAGCATTGACCGCTGCAATTGTGGCTTCTTTGGCGGGGAAAGCAAACAGTATTGCCACGATTTTCACCTTGGATATTTACAAAACGAAAATCAATCCTACTGCCAATGAAGAAAAACTGGTTCGCGTTGGAAAATTAGCCGTTTTAACGGCAATCGTCATTGCTGCGATTGTTGCGCCGTTTTTGGGCATCGATAAAAAAGGTGGATTTCAGTACATTCAAGAATACACAGGATTTGTTAGCCCAGGAATTTTTGCCATGTTCGTTTTGGGCTTTTTCTGGAAAAAAACGAGTTCGAATGCGGCGTTGTTTGCCACCATCGGCGGATTTTTCGTTTCACTGTTGCTGAAATTCTTGCCCCTTTTCATGAATTTGTCGTTCCTAAATCCAATTGGTTTCGCCGTGAAAAATGGCAATGGCGTGTATGAAATTCCATTTATCGACCGAATGGCCATCGTTTTTATGGTGTGTGTGGCGGGTATGTATTGGATCAGCCAATACGATTTCAAAAAAGGAAAAACAACCAAAGGTTTGGAAATCGACGCGTCGATGTTTAAAATGTCGACGGGCTTTCTCGTCGGTTTCTTGGTAGTTTGCTCCTTGATTGCAGCCTTGTATACGATTTTTTGGTAGAGGTCGAGCAGCAATCCAGAGTAGATTGAAAATATTGTAGTTGGACGATTAACGAGTTATTTACATTTACAAATAACTCAACCACCATTTGTCCTTGTTGGTTGCTTTGTAGCGCATGTATTTTTTGCAAAGTGGATAGAGTAGGAGGACAATACCTATCCAAACAAGGTACACCGTAAAAAGCGAATATCCATACGTTTTGAGGGATTGACTCATAAAACCTTTACCGTTTAAGATCATGTCTTGCCAGTTGCCACCAAAAACTAAAATACCAGTAATTGCGACCACGTGAATGACTAACATGTGCAAGAAATAATAAAATAGTGGCACTCTTCCGAAAACCAAAAAGAAATCGGTTATTTTATTTTTGGTCGTTTCAAACGCGTATAAAAAGAGCATCGCAGGTCCTATGGTAATACAAAGAAACAACAGCGAAGGTGGGTATTTTGAGACCTTAAAAAAGGATAAAATGGTTTTCGTCGTTGTATCTTGAACCGCCCAATGCATTGATTCGCCATATACATTTAACCCCCTGAAAATTACAAAAAGAAAAAGTGCCCCTAAACCAATTCTTAAAAGCCATTTTCGGCGAAGTGTAACATCAAAATCTTTTGTGTAGAAAGTACCAAATAAGTAACCCAACGCCATCAATCCTATCCATGGAATGAGCGGATAATGCAACAAAATCATATGATTTGGACCATAGAACAAAGCTTTTTCTTGGTGTAAAAAGTACCAAACAATGGATTGAAAACTTTGTCCTTCCAGTACAATTCCATCCAAGGCGTTATTGCCGGCAATGAGAACAATGCCTGTAATCAAAATCACTTTTTTAGGAAGGTAAATAAGAAATGAAAGACAAATCATACTAAATCCTATTGCAAAAATGACTTGAAATATTTGAAGGCTGTAAGTAAGATCAAAAGTCCAGATCAAGTTATTCACCACTATTTCTAGAAAAATGAGCCAAATACCCCGTGTAAATAAGAATTTGAATAGCACCGGTTTTGATTTGTTGCTTCCATATAGAAATGCAGAAGTCCCGGCCAAAAAGACAAATACGGGCGCACAAAAATTGGTAATGAAACGGGTGAAAAAAAGAATACCGGTAGTTGTTTCTAAATCTGTCGGGTTGGCATAAAAAGAACCATAATGAAAATAATCTCGAACGTGGTCCAATGCCATGATCACCATTACAACACCTCGTAAAACGTCGATGGATTGAATTCTTGGTTTACTAATTTCTGTCATAGTTCAGTTTTAGGTATTGTCGGTTGCGATTTCAAGTTTCATCCATCCATTAAATATAATAAGATTACTTTATTTACAGATAAATGATTTGGTTTTTGATTGGTACGTTTAGTTTGTCCAATTGAATTGTTCACAGGGTGAAGATCTTGTTTTATAGGTTTTATTTATATAGTTATATAAATTATAGATAAAAGTGTTTAGTTTGAAATTTGTAACTTACACTTCAAAACGAAATTTAATCAAACATGGATACGAACGATAATACAAGCGGTGCTGCAAAATGCCCGTTTTCTAGTGGAACATTAAAGCAAAGTGCAGGTGGTGGAACGTCGAACCGAGATTGGTGGCCCAATCAGTTAAAACTAAATATCCTCCGACAACATTCGGCTTTGTCCAATCCTTTGGGCGAAGATTTTAACTATGCAGCGGAATTCAAGAAATTGGATTTGTCGGCAGTGAAACAGGATTTGTTCGACTTGATGACGGATTCACAAGATTGGTGGCCAGCCGATTATGGACATTATGGACCTTTCTTTATTCGCATGGCGTGGCACAGTGCGGGAACCTACCGTATTCAAGACGGTCGAGGAGGAGCCGGTTCAGGAACGCAGCGTTTTGCTCCCTTGAACAGTTGGCCCGACAATGGAAATCTCGATAAAGCGCGTTTGTTGCTTTGGCCGATCAAACAGAAATATGGAAACAAACTTTCGTGGGCGGATTTAATGATCTTGGCAGGAAATTGTGCACTGGAATCCATGGGTTTTGAAACCTTTGGTTTTGGCGGCGGACGTGCGGATGTGTGGGAACCAGAAGAAGATATTTATTGGGGAAATGAAACCGATTGGTTGGGCGATAAACGCTACACGGGCGATCGGGAATTGGAAAATCCACTTGGCGCTGTGCAAATGGGATTGATTTATGTAAATCCAGAAGGTCCGAACGGAAATCCAGATCCATTGAAATCCGCCATAGATGTTCGCGAAACGTTTGCAAGAATGGCGATGGACGATGAAGAAACCGTGGCGTTGACCGCTGGTGGACACACGTTTGGAAAAACCCACGGTGCTGCCGATCCGGATAAATATGTGGGTCGTGAACCAGCCGCTGCGCCGATCGAACAGTTGGGTTTGGGCTGGAAAAACGCGTTTGGTTCTGGTGTTGGCAATGATACGATTACCAGTGGATTGGAAGGTGCTTGGACGCCCAACCCGACCCAATGGAACTTTGAATATTTCGATGTACTGTTGGGGTACGATTGGGAATTGACGAAAAGTCCGGCCGGAGCGCATCAATGGACGCCAACGGCAGCTTCGAAAGCTAGAATGGCTCCGACGGCAGGAGATGCTTCAAAAACTCAAGCATTGATGATGACGACGGCAGATATGGCCTTGAAAATGGACCCAATCTATGCACGGATTTCCAAACATTTTCAGGAGAATCCAGCGAAATTTGAGAAAGCGTTTGCCCGCGCTTGGTTCAAATTAACGCACCGTGACATGGGACCGATTTCCCGATATTTGGGACCCGAAGTTCCCAAAGAAGAATTGATTTGGCAAGATCCTATTTCAAATGCTAGTCGCTCGAAATTGATGGATGCAGAAATTTCCGCATTGAAAACCCAACTATCCGCATCTGGATTGAGTGTAGCCGAAATGGTGTCAACCGCTTGGTCAGCTGCTTCGACGTTCCGAGGTTCAGACATGCGCGGTGGCGCAGATGGTGGTCGAATTCGCTTGACGCCACAGAAAGACTGGGAAGCCAACAATCCGGCACAATTGGCCAAAGTTTTGCAAACCTTGGAGAAAATTCAAATTACTTTTAATTCCGGAGGAAGACACGTTTCCATGGCCGATTTAATCGTTTTGGCAGGATGTGTTGGTATAGAACGAGCCATTGAAAATGCAGGACATACGATTTCCGTACCGTTCACGCCAGGTCGCGGTGATGCAACAATGGAACAAACGGACGTTGCTTCATTCGCATCTTTGGAACCTGCCGGAGATGGATTTAGAAATTATTTCAAACCCAAACATACCGTGACAGCGGAAGAATTGTTGGTGGATCGAGCACAATTGATGACCTTAACTGCTCCAGAAATGGCCGTTTTAGTCGGTGGAATGCGCGTTTTGAATACCAATTTCGACGGATCGAAACACGGTGTTTTCACCCGTCATTCGGAAGCGTTGACCAATGATTTCTTCGTGAATTTGTTGGATATGGGAACAACGTGGCGCGCTACCAGCGATGCGCAAGATACCTTTGAGGGACGAGATCGAAAAACGGGTGTGGTGAAGTGGACCGGAACACGCGTGGATTTGATTTTGGCTTCCAATTCTGAATTACGTGCCATTGCTGAAATTTATGCTTCCAGCGATTCACAAGAGAAATTCATACACGATTTTGTGGCGGCTTGGAACAAAGTAATGAATTTAGATCGATTTGATTTGAACTAATTATGCGCTTTCTATAAATTGCAAAACGAAGTCTTTTTGGGCTTCGTTTTTTTGTGTACCGATTTTTGAACCGAAAAGAAGCCCTATTTTGATGCAATAAATAATACAACTCCTATTTCACCACCAATATTTCGCGCAAGCGCACGTCATTTGCTGATGCGCCCACCATTAATCGAAATTCACCTGGTTCGACAATCCATTTCATTTGTTTGTTGAGCATCGAGAGGAGTTCAGGAGTGATTTTGAACGTCACTTCTTTGGATTCTCCTTTTTTCAAATGGATGCGCTGGAAACCTTTGAGTTCAATTACCGGACGCGCAACCGAAGCATACAAGTCTTTGATGTATAATTGAACGACTTCATCTCCAGCGTGAGCACCTGAATTGGTAATGGTGCAGTGCAACGATGTGGTTTCTGTTGTAGTAATGGTCTTTTTGTCAAGTTTAAAATGACTGTAAGTGAAATTCGTATAACTCAAGCCAAACCCGAAAGGAAACAAGGGTTTTCCTGTAAGATTCGTATAATCATCGCCTCGACCGGTTGGTTTGTGGTTGTAATACAAGGGCAATTGCCCTTCATGAACGGGGAAAGTGATTGGCAATCTTCCGGCAGGATTGTAATCGCCGAAAAGCACATCAGCCACCGCATTTCCTCCTTCGTCACCTGGATACCAAACATCGAGAATCGCAGAAACTTGTGGATGCCAATTTTGCATGGTTATCGCACTTCCGCCTACCAAAACTACCACAACCGGCGTTCCTGTTTCTGCAACGGCTTTTATTAATTCTTCTTGATGACCCAACAAAGAAAGGTAGGCTCGGTCATTGAATTCACCTTCTTCAATTCCAACACAAACCACGGCAACATCGGATTTTTGAGCAAGGGAAACGGCTTCTGCCATATCTACTTTCCAGTGATTTTCGATGCCCGCGTTCCAAATCATTTTGAACCAAACGTTTCCGGTTGATACGTAAAACGTTACTCGGATGTCGTAGGTTTGGCCTTTTTTAAAAAGATACGGACGCGTAATTTGCTGAACGGTTTGCTTTTTCCAATTGTCGATAATCAATTCACCGTTGATGTACAAGCGACAACCATCGTCACCTTTCAAACCGATGTCAATTTTGCCTGTTTGCGGAGCGATTAATTTCCCTTCCCAATTGGCAGAGTAAAAATCCGCGTTGATTTTACTTTGATCAGGGGAGAAAAGAGTCCATTGGAAATCAATATTCTCATCGATTCGTGTCAAAGCTGGTTTACCTTTCAACTCGATGTTGTTGTAATACTTGGCGATCAGTCCCGCTTTCTTTTTTCCATTTTTTAGGTGGAAAAAGCAATCTTTGGGAACAGCAACAAATGCTTCATTCGTTCTTCTTGACCCCAAAGCATAGCCAACGCTGGCTATGTTTCCAACTTTGGCTTTAATTCCATTCAAAATGCTTACCGATTGATTTCCGGGGCCAGAATAACCACCCAAACGAACTTCAGCAGCATCTGGGCCAATGACGGCAATTGAGGTACTGTTTTTCTTCAGCGGTAAGGTTTGGTTTTCATTTTTCAACAAAACAATGGATTCCAATGCGGCTTTTTTAGCCAGCTTTTTGTTGTTTTCAAGTACTGTTTTATTCTTTACTTCATCGAATTTCACATAGGGATTTTCGAACAATCCCAATTCGAATTTGGCACGCAAAACCCGCCGAACGGCATCGTTCATGGCTTTTTCATCCACCATTCCTTTTTGAAAGGCTTCGTAAAACAGCGGATAATGATCGAAGGAAGTTTGGAAAATCACGTCCAATCCTCCGTTGATGGCTTGTTGCGTAGATTGGGCATAATCCTTGGCCGTAAAATGCAACACATTCGCACCGCCCGTTGCGCCAGCGTCTGAAATGACGAAACCCTTGAATCCCCATTCATTTTTCAATTTATCCCGCAGCAACCAAGGATTTGCCGTTGCTTGGGTGCCGTCTACAGAATTATAAGCCGTCATGATGGACCGAGCTCCACCTTTCTGGATACTTGCTTTGAAAGCAGGAAAATAGACTTCTTCAAATGTTCGCTCGTTGAAGTCAATCGGGTAGGAGTCGCGGCCACCATCGCCAACATTCGCGACAAAATGTTTCGGTGTTGTAATGATGCCACGTTTTTCAAAAGCAGCGATGTACGACACAGCCATTTTTGAGGTCAGAAATGGATCTTCACCGTAGGTTTCTTCCACGCGTCCCCAACGCACATCGCGCGCAATGTTGATAACAGGCGACAGATTTTGTCGAATTCCTCTGGCTTTCACTTCTTCCGCAATGGCAGCAGCAACAGTATCCATTAGTTTTATATTCCAAGAAGCCGCCAGTGCAATGGATTGTGGAAAGGCGGTAGCATCGTCGCGAATCAATCCGTGAAGTGCTTCGTCGAAAGGAATGATGGGAATCCCCAATCGGGTTTCTTCTCGAAAGTATTTTTGAATTGCATTGATTCGTTTCGCTGTTTCTTGGGCACTTCCTCCAGCCGAATAATCCAAAATTTGTTCTGATTCGTTGCCCGTAGATCCTTTCGTGGAAACTTGAAAACCAAAAATGCCGTGTTTGTATTTTTCCTTGCCCTCCGACAAATCTCCAGGAATCATGAACAATTGCCAGAATTTTTCTTCTAAGGTCATGCGTCCCAATAAATCTTCTACACGGTCCTCGATGGCCGCTTTTGGATTTTTATAGACGACTTCGTTTGATTGATTGCATGCAAAAAGAACGATAAATCCCAATAAATGAGCGAAAATAGACCAACGTTTCATCATGGAAGGTTAATTAGCAAGTTGAGACACTTTGATTGTCCAAACAAAATTACACGGTGGGTTTTGCTGCAATTTTTTAGGAATACTAACGGTAAAACCATTGTCTTTTTTCTTCCATTTCAAAGGTTGATTGTACCCCAAAAGCATTATAGTACTGCCGCTTACCGGCTGATGGGAACGTACATGGATTTCTGCAGGCATCGTTGTTTCGTTCTCTTTTGCTAGGTAGAAAAAATAACTGTTGCCGTTGTTTTGCTGGGTCATACAGACATTGTTTTCCTTGAATGGAGCCAAGGTTTTGCTGCTGTAAATCGCTTCGCTGTTGATGTCCATCCATTGACTAAAATCGTCCAACAAGCGATAGGCGCCTGGTTGCCATTCACCTTCCGGCGATGGCGCAATATTTAACAGCAAGTTTCCGCCTTTGGCAACGATGTCAACGAGCATTTGAACGCCTTGTTGTCCAGTCATATAGGTAGCATCCGGTGTGTACGACCAACCGCCACCTGAAATAATGCACGATTCCCACGGATACGGTAGTTCCTTGTCGGGAACGCGGTTTTCTGGGGTTAAATAATTTTGATTTTTCCCATAAACGGCTCTATCCACTACGATTAATCCCGGTTGTTTTTCGCGCGCTTTGGCTACCAACTCATCCATTTGTATGTCTTGCGATACGATGCGGTGTTTAAGGAATCCATTGGCTGCTTCATTCTCCTCAAATTTCTCGGCATAGTTTTCATCCAAGTTTTTTTGATCCCGTTTTTTCACCCAACCGCCATCGAGCCAAATGATGTCTACTTTTCCATAATCGGTCAGCAATTCCAGTAATTGATTGTGTGTGTATTCCGTATATTTTGCCCATTTTTCTGGGTAAAGTGCGGGGTCGTAATTTACATTTCGGTCGAAAGGAGGAAAATAAGGGTCCCAATAATTTTTGTGGTTCCAATCGGGTTTAGAGAAATAGGCACCCACCCACATATCTTCACTACGAAAAGCATCAAAAATTTCTTTGGTAATGTTGGCTTTCGGGTTTTGACTAAACGCACAAGCGGAGTCGGTTACTTTGTAATCGGTATATTTTGAGTCGAAAAGACAAAAGCCATCGTGGTGTTTGGTCGTGAAAACCATGTATTTAATGCCCGCTTTTTTCGCCGCAGTGGCCCATTTTTCGGGATCAAATTTTGTCGGATTGAATGTCTTTTTCAGCCCTTCGTATTCTTTCACGTATGCTGAATAGTTTTGCGGATTCGTTCCTTTTTTTCGTTCACACCAACCATAATCTTCTGGGCAAATTGACCAAGATTCCACAATTCCCCATTGACTATAGGTTCCCCAATGCATCAATAATCCAAATTTCAAATCTTGCCATTGGTCCAGTTTGGCTAATACAGCCGTATCTGTTTCAGGAACATATTTCTCCTCTTCATGAACAGGTTGCGAAAAAGCGACAAGGGAAACGACGAGGGCAAAAAAGAGTAAAATGGATTTTGTCATAGTAAAAATAAAAATACCGTGTGTTATCGAAATCGTTTTCTGGAAGTGTGAAGATAGCGATTTTTGGAAAACGAATCAATTGGATTTACAAGATATACTCCTCTTCGAACGCAGAACAAAATCTTGGGAGATATCCGTTCCATTTAACAAATCAACAACAATCGTTTCTGACCTGTTTTTTCTTTTGGTGCGCGGTGCAAACAGGGTGGAACTTGACTTTCGGGATGATCGATCGCCAAACGCCAAAGGTGTCCGTTGCCTAAATTGATTGGCTTTGCGTTCGGTAGAGCTTGATAGTGAAGATCGAAGAAGTTTTCCTCCAAAAAGGACTCAAAACTAGCTTCTTCACCGTTGTAGACTTTTTTGAGTTCCTCTCGTATTTCAGGAATCAATATTTTCTGGATGCCTTGTGCATTGGGTAAAATGTCGCTCGAAGCTCCAAAATAGGTGCACAAAAAAGTATCCGTTGGAATAGGGGAGCGATCGACGTGGAAAGAATACACATCGGTTGGAAAAAACGGAAAGGTTTCATCCCGCTCGTAATACTGAATCACATTCAGCACCGGTGAAGCGCCGTGATCGGACAACATCTGTAAGTCGTTCAGCAGAATTTCTCGTGCCATATGTCCTTGTTGGCTGAGTTCCAATTGAAGTAGTTCTTCCATGCTCAATTCCACGATATTTTCGTCGGATGCTATCTTGTCAACAATCTCTGAAAAATCACCAATAAGTTCGCGTGACCAGCAAATGGCGTTCTTTTCTCCTTGAAAAGGCGTAGCCATCAATTCCAGAAAATTTGAAACTGATTGAATTTGAGAAGTTACCGAAGAGAAATCAAGCATATTGGAGAATTAGATGTGTTCAATCACGTGTTTTTATTTGGCTGGAAATTTAGTCATGTCCATGTAGAAAATTTCCCAGGTGTGCCCGTCAAAATCCTCGATGGTTCGTTGTTGCATAAAACCATAATCTCGCATTTCCGTTGGTTCGATTCCACCCGCTGCCAAGCCGTTTGTCAACATGGTATTTACTTCCTCGACACTTTCCACGGACAATGAAAAAAGACCGGCTATCTTGGTTTTGGTATCGGCGATTTCTTTATTCGTAAACAAAGCCATTTTTTCATGCGACAAAATCATCAAATAGATAGCATCACTCCAAACCATGCATTTCCCTTCATCATCGGAAAACTGCGGATTGTTGGTAAAGCCCATCGCAGCATAAAAATCCATTGATTTTTGAAGGTCTTTCACCGCTAAATTGATAAAAATTTGTTTTGCCATTTTTTAAAGTTTAAGTTGTAATAATTCGCTAATTCCTTGAGTTTTCATGCAGAAACCACCCACTGCGAACCTAAAATATATTTCAGTCATTTCCAAGTTGATTGTCTGATTTATTTGAATAGGAAGTAATACAGTATCAGCCAAATTGTGATGAAGAATAGCTCGGGCAACAAAATATTTCGAACGGTCTTCTTGTCTTTTTTGATCAGCAAAAGGTAAAGAATCACTAGTACAGAAATGGCAAATAAGGCAATTGGAATGAAAATATACGTCATGTTTTTGGTTTAATTTATCAAGAATCTTTTATTTGTTTTTTCGAAAAACTATTCAATCACAGCCTCCAATTCCGCCTTACTCAATTTTATCGTCGCAATGCGGTTAAAACTGCCCATAACGGTTACTCTGGTTAAAATCATCAACCCGCCGTCTTTGGTTTCCGTGAGATCACACGCTTTGAGCGGAACGCTTTGTCCGAGGTATTTACTTCCTTTTAAGGTGCTACTACCTTTTCCGTATACGCTGAGCAACAGTTGATTGCTTTTTGTGGTGGCCAAATACGCCACGTTTTCAGCACCTTTGATGGATATGTTTTTAATCAAAACTGGGCTTTGTGCGTCCAATTCAACTTGTCCTTGCGCGGGAATGGATTCGGCAATATCAATGGCTGTTGGTGATAGCGTTGCGCTTGGGTTGTAATACAAATTGGAAAACGAGAAACGCGCCAAGGAATATTGGTTTCCTCCCAAAGGCAAAATTGCATTCAAACCACCATCAAAAGCGGCTCCGTTGTACACGCCTGAAAAAGTAAGATTGGCATCCAGAAATACCGTCGAAAAGCTGTAGTTGTTGAATCCACTCAGCACGACAAAATCTTTTTCAGGGGTAACACTCACAAAAAATGGAAAGCGTTTACCCGTAAAACTCAAATGATCCACAATTTTGTCTTCCACATCGGTGAAAATCTGGACGCTTCCTGAATTCTGTATTTGGTCCATCGCACCGCTCAATTCATAAATACCGGTTTCAAACGAGTAGCGTTCGTAATTTTGAATATACACTTCGGTTTGGTTGTCGGCAACATACAAAGGATATTTTATTTCAGGAAATTCTTGAAATGCCACCGCGCTTTTGCCATTTTCATCCACTTGCATGATGTAAGTAAACAAACCAACGGCATCCATGCACACGAAATACAGTGTGCCGTTTCGTTCAATCAAATTGGGCACGGCGTTCACGTAATCGGACGGTAAATCGTATTCCCACAGCAATTCACCTACTTTGTCGGTTTTCACCAAATGAATGTTCCAACCGTTGTATGCACTCAAGATTAAATAACCATCGTCACTTGTTGCGTGCAGACTCAAAGGGAAATAATTTCTCCCACCATCTTTGTCATCGTAGACCTTAATGAAAGAAGCTTCAGGTTTCACTTCGTTTTTTTTGCAACCAGAAAATAAAAATCCAAAAGCCATGACCAGCAAAAGCGGAACGGCAAAGGAATAGGAAATCGTTTTTTTTCTCATGTTAATATCGTCTACGTCTTAATATATTCAAGTGAACCGAATTGTTGATGGGAATGGATGCCGTAAGTTGCACGTTGACATTACGCCATCTCATTTGGTCCAAAACGTCCAAATATTGGAGCGCGAAACCGTTCAAATCAGCGTATCGGTTTTCGTCGTTCATGATTTTGAAAAAGCCATACCGGAAATTGCTTTCCAAACCAAACGTGATGAATTTAGTGTGATAACTGATACCAATACCGCCCATCACACCCAAATTGAATTTTCGGGTGTAATCGGTGATGGAAACCATGGCGGAAGACGAAAGTTGATTTTCCGTCTCTTTCCCGTCAATCGTATTGTCGTAGTGAATCACTTTTTTGGCTTGGTGTCTGAAATCTAGAAAAATTCCTCCTTGCACGTACGGTTTCAATTGCCCTTTTGTCAAGTCCCATCTCGCAAGAATGGGTAAGGTGAAATAGGAAATTTTTTGAAGGTGATGCATTTCTCGGTTCAATTCCAGCTGATTGACGGTATCAGCCCACGAATAATGGGTGAAATACTTAAAACCTACGGATTGATAGCCAATTCCGGTAACTATGGAAACAGAATTCGTAAAGTGGTAACTGTATCGAATGCCAAATTGAATCCCGCTACTTTTGAAGAGATTATCGTATTTTTTGTCAAAAACTTGATTGTTTGAGGTCAATACGGCATACTTGTCGGTCACTTTCGGAAAAGAAAAATTCATACCACCTGTCAGTCCTAAGTAAGACTTTTTCTCTCGATGAACGGAGTATTTTTGACCGAAGGAGAGATGCGAAAGCAAGCTTAGCAGGAAAATAAAAGCGATTTTTTTGTTTAATCTCATTTTTGATGGATTACTTTTTTGGTAAGAGAAGCACTGTTTGTTTTCAAGGTAAAAATATACGTTCCACCTTGAAAAGGAGAGAGGTCAAAATCAAGACTGTGTTTTCCTTCGTTTTTATTCTCATTCACGAGTGTAGCCAAAGTTCTACCAGTTAAATCCGTCACACTAATTTCCACATGTCCTGCTTTTTGCAAGTAATATTCCACAGTGGTGATGGAAGAGCTCGGATTCGGATAACAATTCATCCAGAAATTTTCCTTGAATATTTCCGATGTGCTCAATTCTTTGCATTGAATATAATCAACTCGATTGGCGATGAAATCTTCAAAATGTACTTGTGTAATGGCAGGATCTGAAGCTTGAAACCAATCTTTGATTACCGAACTGAAGACTTGCCGGTAATCGTGTTGCATCGGTATGTTCCCGCTTTGCAAATTCGCTAAATCAGGATTCACACCATAAACACCTGGATTTAAACAGGTTCCAAATACCAACATCGGCGCTGCATTTCCGTGGTCGGTACCATAACTTCCGTTGGAAGCAGCTCTTCGACCAAATTCGGAATAGGTCATGGCTAGCACGCGGTCGGCCAAACCAAGGTTTTGTAAATCATCGTAAAATGCTTTCACGGCAGAAGAAATATGATACATCAATGCGGCATGTTTTCCCATGGACGTATTGCCCGTTTCTACTTGGTTGGCGTGGGTATCAAAACCGCCAATTCGGCATAAAAAAACTTTTGTACCAATGCCTCCGCTCAGCAAGCGCGCAATGATTTTCAATTGCGGCGCCAAGGGATTGTGGAGTGAACCAGCAGGAGCAATGAACGGATAGGTGTCTGGATAAACGGTTGAAGAATTCGCTCCGGCATTGTACACACTTTTCAAACGACCCGCATAATTGTTGGCCTGTTGTTCCATTTGCATGATGTATTCGATTTCATTTCCGGCATGTGTATCTGGAAAAATTGTCGGTGGTTCAACGCCCACACTGTTGATTAAATCGAAAAAAGCGACAGGATTTTCTATTGATAATCCCGCAGGAATTCCTTGATCCCGTTGAAACGCTAAAGAGACACCGGTGCCAATTTCAATTGCCAATGGATCTTGATAGGTAGAATTTGGGTAATTGACGGGATAACCTGGATGGTAATATTCCAAATAGCGTCCCATCCAACCTGAACTAACATACTCATCATAATTCACACCCATGTGCCAAATATCGCGGCTGCGGAAATGTGAACCGTTGTTGTTTTCGTAGGAAACGTTTTGAATGACCGCCAAGTGACCATTGTCGTACATGGCTTTGGTACCCGTCATATCTGGATGCAAACCTACTTTTTGATTGTCGGGAAGTGTCAAATCTAACGGAATGTATTTTCTTGGTCCGTTTTGCGGAATGGCAATATTGGGTCTCAAATTGTAATAATTTCCGTATTGGTCAATCGGAATCACCATGTTCAAACCATCGTTTCCGCCTTGTAATTCAATTAATATCAGTACTCGGTTGTTCAAGCTTTTCGCAGCGATTTCTTTTATAAAGCCATCGCCTTGAGCGGCGAAAAGTGACATTCCATTGAGTTTTACGAACATGCCAGTCCCCATCAGGGCTGACAATCGAGCAAATTCTCTTCTATCCATCGTTTTTAAATTAATAGAGTTGATATTCGGGTGATTGCATCATTCCTAATGCTAACTTTTCTAAATGAATTCGAACAACGGCATCATTGTTCGTCAAGAGATAATTGTTCCATTCCACCGACCAATTGGCGGCAGAAATGGTTTCCAATAGAATGGTGTCTTTGAAATAATCAAAGCGTACGGTTGCCAGTTGAATGGGAATCATCCATTCCACCAATTCTTGCAGCATCAAGGTTGCATTGGCGGGGTTGGAACAATTGTCCTTCACAAACTGTACAAAATCGAGTTTCAATAAAACGGTACCACCAGTTGCGATAAACCCATCAATTAAAAACTCGGCAAACTTATAGCGATTCGCTAAGTAATTTGCGGATATCCAATACCGTTGAAATTCTGGAACTTGAAAATAGGCGTCATAACCGGCTACATCATACGGTTCAAAAAAGGTCAGTCCTTTTAGTTCTAATTGCCCCAATAATTGGCCATACAAACCGTAGTGATTTTCTAAATCGGTAGTTTTGTTCGGCACAATCAATTCGAATAAACGCAGTGTACCGACCATTAAATCGAGTGGTGATTTGATGATGGCGCCAATGTTGTTGTCATTGGTGGGTGCAGTATCCAAATCATAGAAATGTTCGCTGGCAAAAAGGACTTGCAAAACGGACGTTATTTCAAAATTATTTTGCTCTAAAATTACGGCAAGTGGACCGATGATGTCGGTTTCAATTTCGGCGGTGATGTTGTAATAAACAAACTCCCGATAAATTCTCCGACAAATATTTTTGGACGTGTGTGGCGAATTGAAAATCATGGTGATGGCCGCGTCCAACTCATCGTAAACGCCTTGAATCGTCGTATTTCCGCCTGAAACATTGGTCGTTTGAATCAGTGTATTGTTGAAAGCGGTAGAAAATTGCTTATTCGAAACATCGTGTTGTGAGGAAAAAGTGCCGTTGCCTTTTACTTTTCCTGTTGGCAAATTCGTAATTGGATCAATCGTTTGGTAGGTGGAATCCAGTCCCCATCCGGTGAATACTTTGGTTAACGCTTTGACGTCCACTTCAGTGAAATTCGTATAATCTTCTGGTCCAACTTGCGCACCTTTTCCTACTGTGTAGAGTTCTAGAAATTCCCGTGCGAAATTTTCTTGTGGCGACCCTTTTACGTTTAAATAACCGTCCAAATGAATTAGCATCGCGTTGTCAATGCAAATGGCCCGAGCTAAATCTTTGTAATTTCCAATAGCATAATAGCGCAAAAGGCGCAAATAATCCAAGGAAAATTGAGGACTTCCTTCTGCTCTGGAAATGATTAACGGAAAATGGGTGTGATAAAACCAAACCATTCGATCCGTCAAGTTGGCTCCCGAAATACGCATATTGTCTATCCACCAAGCGCTTGTAAAATCACTGATGGTATTTGCGTTGCGGTTAATGTCTACCGTGTTGGGATAGACCCAATCGGTTCCTGATAGGAAATCAATCGGTAGGCTGGGGGCCGTTTGAGGTTGAATTAAGAGTTGAAAGGCAGCGTTGGCTGTCAAGTTAGAAAAGGTTTGAATGTCTTGTATTCGCGGACCAAAAGTTGCTCGTCGGAGTAAATGAGCAGCATTCTGGGCGCCAAGCATTCCGGAAATAGGATTGAGAGATGCCATACTAACGTGTTTGAATCAAATATAAAACTTTAATTCTAAGACATCAAATGTATTTTTTGGTTGCCTCGTTTTTTAATTGAGCCGAAGGTTTGCCAACGATAAGCTTAGCAGGGAATAATTCTATTGTTCCAATGTTGATCCCATTTTTAATTGGTTAAATACCAATTTACCGTGAATATATTAATTTGAATTTTCGTAAATAAGACAGTAAACTCTTGACCCCACGTATGCAAAGAAACAATACTGGGCAATAATTTTTCACCTATTTTTAAAGGTATTGACGAAGAGAAAGCAAAAGCCTTCATGGAGACACTTCCTTTGTACCAATTGAAAAAAAAGTGTAGAATACCAAAGTTTAATCAAACAGTTCTAGATTCTAATTTCTATGAACTGACTCTTTGCAAGGGTGGCGTTTTTATATCCATAAAGGCAATGAAAATCGCCACCTCAGCAAAATTTTTTGAGTTTGGAAAAAAAATCAAAATGGCACCGAGGGAAAAATAATAAATGGTCGTCTATTATAATTGTTGAGTAATAACACTTTACAATACATATAAAATAGTAGATTGATGATGCGATTTCTTTTGTTGCTGGCTTTGCTTCCAGCATTTTCATTTGCCCAAAATAACACACAAAATATTCGAGGTGTTGTGACCGACAAACTTTCACAAACACCTCTTTTTGGTGTATCGGTTCAAATTAGTTCCTTGCAAAAAGGGACAATAACAGATACTCTTGGAAAATATTCTTTAACCCAAATTCCACCGGACCGTTACGATGTAAAACTAACCTACGCTGGTTATAAAAGCATCACCATCCCAAATGTGGTCGTAACTTCTGGTAAAGAAGTTATTTTGGATATAGCCATGGAGGAGTTATTGTATAATTTGTCTGAAGTGGTTGTGAAAGCCAATAATAAAGGTGGCACGATCAATCAATTGGCCAGTGTTAGTGCAAGAACATTTTCTATGGAAGAAGTCAACCGCTATGCCGGTGGCAGAAGCGATCCTGCTCGTTTGGTTGCGAATTTTGCAGGCGTGAGTGCGCCTGACGATAGCAGAAACGATATTGTTATTCGGGGAAATTCTCCTGTAGGCGTATTGTGGCGAATCGATGGTATGAATGTGACGAATCCAAATCACTTTGCCTCCGCAGGAACAACCGGTGGTGCGGTAAGTGCCTTGAATACCAATTTGCTAAAAACGAGCGACTTTTTTACCTCGGCTTTTCCTGCTGAATACGGAAATGCTACTTCGGGTGTTTTTGATCTTGGATTTCGGTCAGGGAACAATAAGAAACGAGAAACAACCCTTCAAGCAGGCGTGATTACAGGATTGGAATTGACAACAGAGGGACCTTTCAGTAAAAAAAGCGATGCATCTTATTTAGTAGGATATCGCTACTCTTTGGCAGGAATTGCACAACTAGCGGGCGTAGACATCGGCACGACAGCGACTCCTTCTTATCAAGATTTATCTTTTAAATTGAACAGCGGAACCACGAAATTGGGTAAATTCTCTCTATTTGGGATTCTAGCGTCAAGCACAATAGAAATTGGTGGTGGTTCTGGAAATTCGTTGTATAGTGGTGGAAATCAAGTAGATTTTGCGAGTAAAATTGGTATGGGCGGCATCAATCATTTTAAAAAATTGAATTCAAAATCATTTATTTCTTCAACGGTCGGGGTCAATTATGCTTCTACCAACCAAACAGGTTATGACTATGATAAAATGTTGGACAGTAGCTACATTCGTGAAACCAGCCAAGTTGCCAAAACCGCTTATTTCTTCAGCACAAGTTATAACCTAAAAATCAATTCGCGTTTGTTTTTCAAAGTTGGATTGCAAGACGAACTGATAGGGTTGGATTTATTTTACAAAACAAAACAAAATGTTTTTGCACCCGAGGTACAAATTTGGGATTACAACAGCAGCACTAATTTAGTTCAAGGTTATGCCCATTTGAAATATTCAATATCGAACAAGTTAACGATGAATGCTGGAGTGCATTCCAATTATTTCGTACTCAATAAATCAACATCTGTTGAACCGAGAATCGGTTTGGTTTACAATGCCACGGCTAGAAGCAGCTTTAATTTCGGTTATGGATTGCATTCTCAATTACAACCGATGAATGTCTATTTCTTGCAATCGACAGATTCCGATGGCAATACACTGTACAATAATTTAAACTTGGATTTTACGAAAAGTCATCATTTTGTTTTGGGCTACAATCTTCAGCCATTTGCGGATTGGCGAATAAAAACGGAAGTTTATTACCAAGCGATATACAATGTTCCTGTCACCTCTTATTCTAGCAGTTATTCTATGCTCAACACGGGCTCAACCTTTAAAACAGATTTAACAGATAGCTTAATAAATGGGGGGGCTGGAACGAATTATGGGGTTGAATTTACAGTGGAAAAATTCTTTAGTAAAGGATATTATGGACTGATGACCGCTTCCGTTTATCAATCAACCTATACTGGAAGTGATGACGTAGAAAGAAATACGGCATTCAAAGGAAAATATGTGTTCAATGTTTTGGCCGGGAAAGAATGGAAAATGGGGAAAGAAAAGAGGAATCGTTTTGCGGTTGACTTAAAATACACCAATGCGGGCGGGAGAGCTTATACGCCAATCGATGTAACGGCTTCCAATTTAATTAGTCGAGAAGTGCTTTCATCCGATGCCTATTCTGATTATTATGAAAATTATTATCGATTGGATTTGAAGGCTGGATTTACCTTGAACAGCCCGAAACGAAAAATAGCCCAAACATTTTCGCTGGATTTTCAGAATGTCACCAATCATAAGAATGTATTTTCACAAAACTACGACAGCAAAGCGCAAAGTATTAGTACAACATATCAGCTTGGATTTTTTCCAAATGTGGTTTATAAGTTGCAGTTTTAGAAATTGAAAGACCTGTTTTAAATTCCATTCAATGAAAACAACATTTAATTGCCTCCTTTTCGTTTTAACCTTCCAATTAGGGAATGCTCAAATTATAGCAGAATCCAATCAGAGCGGTTTGCCCATTGAAATGTTATTTCCGGAGGGCAAAAAAAAGGCGTTGATTTTGAGCTATGATGATGGAAGAATCCAAGATCGGCAGTTGGTAAAATTGATGAACAAATATCATTTAATTGGCACTTTTCATTTGAATGGAAACAAATTAGGATTGGAAGATTACTTGACAAAAGAGGAAATCAAAGAACTTTTTGCCGGGCATGAAGTTTCCGCTCATTCGTTCAATCACCCAAGTTTGACTTCCTAGTCGAAAATTGATATTGTCTATGAAATTTTGGAGGATAGAAAGGAATTAGAACGCTTGATGAGGTATCCGATTAGAGGAATGGCGTATCCGTTTGGTAACAACAATGAAGAAGTTCTGGAGGCCATGGAAGGTTTGGGTATTGAATATGCTCGAACTGTTGATGATACCTATCGGTTTAATTTGCCGGTTGATTTTCTTCAATGGCATCCCACGATTCATCAATTTTCAAAAGCGTATTGGAAACCGAATGACGCAGAGAATGAAGCAAAAGAATTGGCAATCTTTTACCAGACAATTACCGATTTTTTGCAAGCAAAGGAGGTCGCTATTTTAGACATTTGGGGTCATTCTTGGGAAATGGGAACCGACCAAGTAAAATGGGCGGAAACAGAAAAATTCTTTAAAATGGTTGCGAATGATCCTTCTATTCATTATTCTACTCAAATTGATTTGGTGGATTACATCCATGCTTTTCGGAACTTGAAATTTTCAGTAGATAAACGAATGGTTTTTAACCCGAGTGCTACGACCGTATTTTTTCGTTTCAATGGGAAAACGTACAGTGTTGATGCTGGCAAAACGATTTTTTTATACTAAAAAGGCAATTTTTGAAAGGAAAAGTAACGCGCTGAAAGGATGATTGTAGATAATATAGTAGACCGTTCTTTAGGCTAGTTTCCGAATAAATAGGGACTAAAACACATAAAAAAAAGGATGAAAGCCCCTGTTTACAGGTTAATTCATCCTTTTTAATGTGGAGTCGGAGGGAGGTTTTTCGAACTTTTTGGAGGGTGATTTGGAGTTGTTGAATACTCTTTTTTGAGTTTTTTTGTCAAATTTCAAATTTGATGATTCAGATCGAAATTTAACTGTTTTATGCAGTTTTGTTGAATATCAGAATTACCTGTCGGAGTATTTGTTTTAATAAATGTTAATTATTATATTTGTTAAGAGCCTTTAAAAAAAAATAATGCTACAAACGACTATTGATGTATCATTTGTCATATTGCTTTTAGCGGCTACTTATTACTTCATTATCCACATCGAATTCATTTATACGAATAGCCAATTAATTTTAAATTATTTGGCTAAGTCTTTTCGTAATTGTAGAATTCGTTTTTTATTCGCATTTCTTTTTTTTCTATCCGCAAATAACAATTTTCTTTCGCAAAAGGTTAATAGTACAAAATCATCACATCGTGATAGTGTCAATGTTTTAATATCTGACACTATAGCTCAGGAATTTTATTTGAAGGGTGGCGCAACAATTACTAACAAAGGCATTTCTTACATTCCAGTTTTGTCCTTAGGTAAACCAGCTGTAATTTTTGATTTATCTATGGGTACTAAGAAATTTCTTTTTGAACCTCAATTGCGTTTTGCATTAAATACAGAACCTTGGTCTTTTCAATTTCCAGTGCGTTACAAAATGAAGTTTACAGACAGATTAAGAGTAACCACTGGCATTATTCCATTAATGAATTTTAAAAATACAATTTGTAATGTAAACGGAAATATTACTAACGAATTGGTTAATAGACGATATGTTGGCGCTGAATTTAGACCGACATATTTCATTTCAGAACGAATCAGCTTAGGCGCTTATTGGCTTTATTTTAGAGGGATAAGTGAAAGTACGTTGGTAAATACAAACTTTTTTGCAGTCACGGCTAGTTTTTTAAACTTAAAACTATTTTGGAAATTAATTATAAAGATTAATGCACAAGTGTATTACTTGATCCAAGATCAGTTCAGTGGTTATTTCTATAATCCGGTAATAATTTTAATGAAAAGTAAATTCCCATTGTCTATTCAAACAATAATGAATGGTACAATCAAATCGTCGATACCAGGAAGTCAAAAATTCATTTGGAATGTAGGATTGACATATGCCTTCAATAATACGTACACTCGAAAAATAAACATCAAATGAAAAAAATATCAGCCGTTCAGCGTTTCTTTTTGTGTTTTATATTCGTTTTTGTTCTATTCGCTTGTAATCGAAAGGACGAAGCGGTTGATTACCGTCCAGAATTTGCAGCCAATACTTCAGGAACAAAAATTTTGATTTGGGGATTTCCTAGTTATACCTACTGTGAAAGTGCAGAACTGATTGTAAGATACCTCAATAAACATTTAACCGGCGTCAAAATTGTAATCAAAGCTTGTACATCCTGGGATGAATACCTCCAGTACTTAAATGACAATAAATTTGATATTACCATGGTCAATGGTATTGAAGCTTTGGATGCAACGAAACACGGTTATTCCATCTTTGGAAAAATAAAGGACGACAGTCAGTTTAGTACGGTTATTTTTTCAAGAAAAGATGCAAACATACAAGCGGTGAGTGACTTAAAAGGTGAAAAAATTGCACTCGTACCCTCAAACATGATTCCTGGAACCATGATGCCCTTATTATTTTTGTTTGAAAAGGGATTAAATGTGAACAAAGACATAGAAATTTTTCCAGTTTCATCTTTTGAATCAACAATATTATCCACTTATCTAAACAAAAGCAAAGCCGGTTTATGCATGAAACGGAAATGGGATGTTTATGTTAGAGACCATCCCACCATGTTAGATAAAATCGAATTGAAATGGGAAACACCCGCCCTTATTAATAACGCCCTGTTGATTAAAGCCAATACGGATAGGGAAATAGTTGCTGAATTATCAAGTTTGTTTTTCCAGATTCATGATTCAAAAGAAGGAAGATTAGGCTTGGAACAACTAGAGATTAGCGGTTTTGAAACGGCAGATAGTGAAACGTATGTACCTATGCTCGATTTTAAAAAAAGGTATGATGCTGTAATTCACATAATAAACCCATCAAAATGATCTTGAAGGAATTATTTAAAAAGGTAATGGTTAGGCGATTGCGCTTTCAGCTAATTTTGGGTATTTCAATCGTAAACGTCGGGCTCATGTCGTTTTTTATAATGGAAATGATGAACCGTCAGAAAACGTTTTTTCTGAAACTGAGTCATGACCGGACAATCGGGCTTTCAATCAATTTGGCCAATTCAGCTAATTCCTATGTTATATCGATGGAACTCGAAAGGCTTCAAAAGTTAGTAGCAAGCTATAAACACATTCCCGGCACCGAATACGCAATTGTAACTTCGAGTGATGGAATTGTATTGGCTCATACGAATGAAAAATTTCTTGGGCTGAGCGCAGTAGACAGTGTCAGTGCCCGCCTAAAATCGGTTAAAGAAACACAGGTGCTAATTGAAAACAACATGATTCTTGACATTGCAACACCGATATTAAACCAAGATCAAATTGTTGGATGGGCAAGAATCGGGGTTTCACAAAAGTTTATTGAACCCACCTTAGGAGCAATAAGAAAAAGGGGGATTCTATACATATTCATCAGTTTTATTTTAGGTTCCTTATTTGCAATAATGGTAGCCGAAGCCTTAAGTCGAGGCCTGAGAAAATTGGTAATTGCGGCCAAAAAAATTAAGGATGGAGACCGAGATGTAAGAGTCGTGCCTTCGGGTAGTGTTGAATTAAGTGAATTAGGCAATTCTTTTAATCAAATGCTCGATGAAATAAGTGCCAACGAAAAGCTCATCAGCATGGTGCTCGAAAATATGCCAGTAGGTGTTTTTATTTTAGACGCTCATGGGAAAGTTCTTTCTCTTAATCCTGCCGCAAAGCAAATTTGGGAAGGAGCACAATATGTGGATTCTAGTGAATATAGTGTATATAAAGGATGGTTTCCTGATGGCAAGGAAATACAATCTCATGAATGGGGAGCTGCAATTGCATTGAATGAAAACAGGATGGTTTTAAATCAAGAAGCAGAAATTGAAGGTTTTGATGGAACTCGAAAAACAATTCTTAATTCTTGTTTTCCATTGCATGATGCAAACGAAAAAATCACCGGGATTATTTCTATTAATTTAGATATTACGGAACGCAAAAAAGCAGAACTTGAACTACGTGATAAGAATCATTACATTGGTGAACGGGTAAAAGAGCTCAATTGCTTGTATAGAATGTCCCAATTGTCAATTAACACGGATTATACCATGCAGGAAATTGTTGAGGAGTGCGTTTCGATTATTCCCCAAGCTTATCAATTTCCCGAGTATACTTGTGCCCGCATTACATTTGAAAATGAAGTTTTTGAATCAACTGATTTCGAGGAAACAAATTGGAAACAAGAGCAGCGCATATCCAATAGAGGTGTAGTAACAGGAATAGTGCAGGTTTTTTATACAAAACAAATGCCTGATGAATTTGAAGGTCCTTTTTTAAAAGAAGAACGCATGCTGATTAATTCCATTGCAGACCTTCTTGGAAGTGCCGCTGAAAGGAAAAATGCCGAACAGGATATTATTAAAAGTGAAAAAAAATACAGAGCTGTAACAGAAAATGTACACGATGCCATCGTTCTGACGGATGAGAATAACCAGTTAATTTACCGTAGCCCAGCAGTAGGAAAAATATCAGGCTATTCGTCAGAGGAATCTTATTCGATGAGTCTTATAGATTTTATTCACGATGATGACAAAGAAGTGATGTTAAAATCGCTTATTAAAACAGTTGATTCAAAGGGAATTCCTATTCATTTTACGGCACGTTTGAAACATAAACAGGGACATCAAATTTGGATAGAAGGTACTTCTATAAACTTGTTGCATGATGATGAAATAAAGGCGTTAATAACTAATTTTAGAGACATCACTGAACGTAAAAAAGCAACTGAATTATTTAAGCATCAGTTTGAAAACTCACCTGACTTAATCGTAATTGTCAACAGGGACATGACTATAGAGTCGATCAATCGAGGACGACCTGATGGACCAACGCCAAAAGAACTTGTGGGAATGAATTCCATTGATGTATTGCCCGCCGATAGCCAAGAAATATCAAAAGAAGCTATTGCTAGATGCTTTGCCACGGGTCAAAATCAGGAAATTGAGAATACCCTGAAGGGAAACAGGTGGGTACGTTCACGTTTTGTGCCAATCGTTATTGATGAGTCAATTGCATATATCATGGTTATTGCAACGGATATTACTGAGCGAAAAAATGCTGAAAATGAAGTAAAAAAACTCAATGAATCCTTGGAATTAAAAGTGATAGATCGCACCCGAGAATTGCATGAAACCAACATAGTACTTAGTCATCGCAATCATGAAATAACTGATAGTATAAACTATGCACAAAACATCCAGCGCGCTGTTTTATCAAAGTCAGAAGACTGCCGTAAAATTTTTCCCGAATGTTTTATTCTGTGGTTACCAAAAGATGTGGTGAGTGGTGATTTTCACTGGTGTTTCTCCAACCAAAAATACGATTTTATCGCCGTTGTCGATTGTACCGGACACGGAGTTCCAGGTGCCCTCATGAGTATAATTGCTAATCAACATCTTGATCGAGTTGTAAATATGTATGGTTTCGTTGAACCTAAAGAAATCCTCTTTCATCTTAATGCCGCCATAATAAATTCATTAAGTCAGGAAAAAACACTTGTAAATGACGGTATGGACATTGCTTTATGCCGAGTTGACAAAAAGAACAAGACATTAGTTTTTGCAGGCGCTCAACGTCCACTATTTTATTCTGACGGAACTAAAATAATAGAAATAGCAGGCAGCAAATTGGGAATAGGTGGTTTTCTTGGTGGAAATGAGCAGAAACAATTTACGCAAACGGAAATTAATTATAAGGCAGGCGATTCGATTTACCTTACGTCTGATGGGTATTATTCTCAGTTTGGTGGTGATAAGGGAAAAAAACTGATGAAGAAACGGTTTCATGATTATCTTTCTGTTATTTCTACCAAACCAATAATTGAACAAAAAACCCTACTTCGTGAATATTTCAAAGCCTGGCAGCTCGAGGAAGAGCAAGTCGATGATGTATTGGTGATTGGTGTCCGATTGTAAAAACTTCTACTTTGCGTCCAGGTTTGAATGATTTTCTTTCATTTTTTTGACAATGACTGGTCAGTAAATAACGTTTTGATGAGTTCATTTTAATGCTGGATACTATGTTCTCTTTGCTCCGGAATAGGTGGTTCAGTTTGGTCGGAATATCCAGTCATATAAATAAGAAAACCCTTGAAAGTAAAGACTTTCAAGGGTTTTTTAATTAAGTGGAATCGGAGGAGGCTTTTCGAACTTTTTGGAGGGTGATTTGGAGTTGTTGAATGCACTTTTTTGAGTGTTTTTGACAATTTTTTGAATTGTTATTTCTGAGGTAGTTTTATGAATAATAGAGTTTTGATGGAAAGCGGGCTTAAATATTAGGGGTACTATAACCATTTCGATAGGACTTCAATAATGAACCAAACTAATTTGTATTTATCATCCACTCTTTTCATACTTTAGCAAAAATGAATTTGTATGAAATCCTTTAGATTAACAATAATTTTGTTTTTTGTTCTGATTTACTCAGTGACTTCGACTGGTTTATCGGTAAAAGCTCACTATTGTTGTGGGGAATTGAAAAGCGTTTCATTATTCACTCCTAGGAGCTGCTGTGGAAAAAGTGAAAAATCCAAAGGCTGTTGTCACGATGAAACGAAATATTTTAAGGTAAAAGACAGTCAATTGCAAATCGACAAATTTGCTGAAATTCAACCATTATTGGTAATAATTGAACCTATTGAATTTCATTTCTTAATACGAACGGATGTGCCTAAGGATAGAACGAGTTATTCGCGGATTTATGATGCACCACCATTGCATGTCAAGGTACCCATTTTCATAAAAAATAGAGTTTTAATAATCTGATTTAAATGGCATTTGAGGGATGACTCTCAAAATAATGTCAGCACTAAATATTGTGCTTAAAATCAATTATTGAATTCAATTTTAAATGTTTTATTATGAAAAAGTCTATATTATCAGTAATCGCTTTTGCTTCAATTACCTCCTCATTCAATGCTCAAATTCCAAATGCTAGTTTTGAAACATGGAATAACATGGGGACATATGAAAACCCAGATGGTTGGGCAACTTTGAATGATTACACCTCTGTAGGTAGTGTTTACACGGTTGAGAAAGGAACACCAGGAAATCCGGGGGCATCTTATTTAAAAATAACCTCTAAAACAATGGGGCCAACTGTAGCGAATGGAATTGCTGTTTGTGGAGTTTTAGACCCGACAACACAACAGCCAATTTCCGGATTTGCCTATAATCAACAACCTGTAAATTTCACGGGAAGATGGCAACACATGATATTTGGCTCTAGCCAAGGCTCATTGAGCGCGCAACTTACGCGTTGGGATGCTAGCACAAATTCACGAATTATTGTTGCAACTGCAAATAAAACACTAACAGGTATGGCAATGAGTTGGACAAATTTTTCCATTCCATTTGTGTATACATATGCTCAATCACCAGATTCATGCATCATTGTTTTAAAAGCAAGCGGAACTAACCCTACAAATCTAGACTATTTATGGGTGGATAATTTAACTTTCTCCGGAGATATTGCAGGATTGAAAACACAGACTCTGTTTTCAGAATTGGCAATTTTCCCCAATCCAACCTCAGAAAATTTCACTTTAATCCTTGATTCAAAAGAAGCACAATCTATTTCGTATGAATTGATTAGCATAACAGGCGAAATTTTGATCGTCAACAAAGCTGAAATCATTCAAGGAAAAAATACTTTTTCAATTCCCGCTGCGGGCCTTGCAAAAGGAAACTACGTAGTAAGAATAAATTCAAGTACAAAAACGGAAAGTTTTCCTGTAGTAGTCAATTAATTCTATCTCAAAATAATAGTATGAAGACGATTTTATCAATCGGTCTGGTTCTTTTGTGTTTACACACAGAAGCCCAGACCCCATTGTTAGTACCCGACACTTTGGTTGGCCCGAATATAACGTTGACCATGCACAAAGACAGTGTGCAGTTTTTTCCAACCGGCAGTAAAACGTACACGTATGCCTACAATCAATACAGTTATCTCGGGCCTACTTTGATTTTTGAAAAAGGCCAGAACATGAATATGGTTGTCAATAATAACATCAATGATACAACGACACTTCACTGGCATGGAATTCATCTTCCTTCGAATTGTGATGGTGGTCCGCACACCAAAATCATGGCTGGTGATTCTTGGAATCCACAGTTTACAGTAATGGATAAAGCTGCAACATATTGGTATCATCCGCATATGCATATGAAAACTGCAATTCAAGCGATTAAAGGTGCAGCAGGTATAATTATCGTTCGAGATCCAAATGAAGCCGCACTTTCTCTTCCTAGAAAATATGGCGTGGATGATTTTCCGCTGGTAATCCAATGTCAACAATACGATGCTAACAATCAAGCAATGCCATTGGGAATGCAAGACAGCACAATTATGGTAAACGGCGCAATGGCGAATAATGGTCATTCTGTCTTTGGCAATTTTCCCGCTCAAATTGTTCGCTTGCGTATTTTAAATGGATCAGGTGAAAGAGCCTTTAATTTTGGACTTTCTGGAAATATTCCTTTTAAACAAATTGCGTCAGACGGTGGTTTGCTCAATCAACCATTTGACACAACTAGAGTGCGATTGTCCCCAGGAGAAAGAGCAGAAATTGTAATCAACCTGACAGGAATGGAAGGTCAAATTATACATTTAATGAGCTATGCATCGGAATTGCCAATGGGCGTTCAAGGCGGACCAACCATGCCAATGCCTGCTGGAAGTCCACCCATGGACAGTCCATTGAATGGTGTTGATTTTAACGTTTTGCAAATCAACGTTGTATCACAAACAGCCAATCCAATTACTACAATTCCTACTGTACTAGAAAACGATTTGGCATTAGATCCGGCAACTGCGGATGTCACGCGAACAATTCGTTTCACGGCAGATAGCTTAATGGTTATGGATGGCCCTTTTTATTTTAATGACAGTTCGTTTAATATGGATCGAATTGATTTAATCATTCCATTAAATAACACCGAAGTTTGGAAACTGGTTAATGAGACGATGGTTGGACATCCTTTCCATATTCATGATATTCAATTTTATTTGGTTGACAGAAATGGTAGTTTACCACATGATGGTGAAAAGGGGAGAAAAGATGTAGTATTCATTCCCACCGGGGATTCAGTATTATTTGTAACGAAATTTGAAGACTTTGCTGATTCAGTAATTCCTTATATGTACCATTGCCATATATTAATGCATGAAGATGCAGGAATGATGGGGCAGTTTTTAGTTGTGCCTCCCGGTTTTGTTGGTGTAAAGAATAATCTTGTTCTTGCGAATAGTTTGTTAATTTACCCAAATCCGACAACCGACTTCTTAAAATTCAAACTGAATGGAAATGATCAGTCATTTGACCTTCGAATCATTGATAATCTTGGACAAGTTATCGTTAAAAAGGATGAGTGCTCGTTAGGTGAAATCGATGTTTCATTTTTAAAAAACGGTAATTATCATCTGCTGATCCGCACTAAAAACAATTATTATAACGCTAATTTTATTAAAAATTGAGAAATTCCATTCAATCCATTTTCCTTCTAGGCGTCATGGCAATCTTTTTACTGGGTTGTGAAGGAAAAATAGAACAATCAAAAATACAGACTGTCAAAATATATGGGAATTGTGAAATGTGCAAAGAAACAATTGAAAAAGCAGCCTTCAAAAATAAGGAAGCTAAGGTAGATTGGAATGTCGATTCAAAAATGGCGACAATCACTTTTGATAGCACACAAACCACTTTGGATGTTATTTTGAAAAAAATTGCTCATGCTGGTTATGATAGCGATGCGCATACTGCACCAATAGAATCCTATAAAAAATTGCATGAGTGTTGCCAGTACAAACGTAAGGCAGAGTAAAATGGAAAGAAGAAATTTCATAAGGATAACGGGTCTAGGAAGTTTTTCCTTTGGGTTACTCAACACCAACTCCTTTTTCCTTTCATCATGCCATAAAATGGATAAGGATGAAAATAAGAGTGGGAGTTATGTGAATATCATTGAAGGAGATTTTTCCACCCCGTTTTCGATACCAGCTTCAATAACCGGTAACGGAACATTCGAAGTTCAAAAAACGAATTGGCAAATATTTCCAGGGAAGACGACAAAGGTCTTTTCTTACCAATCCAATAGTATTCTCGGTCCAATAATCGTTATGAATTCAGGGGAGCAATTGTCCCTAACCGTTCAAAATAGCCTAGATGAATCTACCAATATTCATTGGCATGGTTTATCAATTCCTGCGGATATGGACGGACATCCAATGGATGTAATTACGAGTGGTTCAACTTTTACATACGTTTACCAAGTCAATCAAAGGGCATCTTTTTATTGGTATCATCCACATCCTGATGGCGCTACAGCAAGTCAGGTATTCAAAGGTCTAGCCGGAGGATTTATCGTTCGCGACGCTGAAGAGAATCTTTTGAATCTTCCTGATGGAGTACGAGAAGTACCTTTGATCTTACAGGATAAAAGAATTTTTCCAGATTATTCTATCGACTATTCTCTACAAATGGGAGAAATCATGACTGGTTATTTAGGGGAATATCCATTAGTGAATGGAAAATATTCACCAAATCTAATTGTTGAAACGACTATCTATCGTTTCAGAGTTTTAAACGGTTCAAATGCAAGAATTTACAACCTAGCTTTGAGCACCAACGACAATTTTACCATCATAGGATCAGACGGAGGATTATTAGCTTCTCCAGAAACAACAAATTCTATCCTGTTAGGACCTGGAGAACGACTGGATTTATTGATTGATTTTTCCATTTATGCACTTGGAACAGAGTTATTCTTGTCGAGTTCTCCATTTTCAAATGCTGGAGTTCAGGGATTACAAGAATTTAGAATTATGAAATTTATAATTGGCCAGCAAAATCCAATGGTATATTCTATCCCAATAAACCTAAGTGTAGTTCCCCCAATTCCTGAATCGAGTGCCCTAAAAACGAGATTGTTCGAAATTGGAAATATGAGCATGGGAATGGGTTCTGGAAATATGGGAGGCCATACGATTAATGGGTTGACTTTCGATTCCTCGGCAATCAATGAAACGGTTCAATCAGGCACCACAGAAATTTGGGAATTTGACAATTCGATGGGGAAAGAAGCACATCCAATGCACATTCATGGTGTCCAGTTTCAAATCTTAGATAGAATTGGAGGAAGGAATAACCTTATTGCAAGTGAAACGGGGTGGAAAGACACAGTTTTAGTTCTGCCCGGTGAGAAGGTGCGCACAATCATGACCTTCGGAGGAAACTTAGGTGTGTTCATTCTGCATTGCCATAACTTGGAACATGAAGATGACGGAATGATGTTGCAATTTGAAATCGTATAATATTTCAAAGATGAGATCGATCTTAGTTTTATTGTTTTTATTCCTGGGTAGAACGAGTTATTCACAGAAAACCCATCATTTTGGTATTGGTTATTCAGCTGGGGTTTCAACATTTTATTCAATTGTAAATAACGGAAATCAGCAATTACTGAATAATGAATATAGTTTTAAGATGAACCAAGGGGCCTCATTGAAATTTGAAGTCAATAGATCGAAACGGTGGGGGTTTTACGCTCAAACGGGATTTCAGCAACGTGGAGTCAGATTTAAAAATTATTTGGGTGCCCCAAAATTGCGATATAGTTTGAATTATTGGGACGTAGAATTGGGTACTCAGTTTTTAATTAATAACAGTCCCACCAATAAATTTTACGCTAGAATTGGTATAACCCAACATACTTTGTTCTTAAGTAATCGAATCTATGACACGGGAAAAGATGATATTCATGAAGAATTTTCAAAAATTGATCTCGGTGGATCAATAGGGATGGGGTATCAAATACCAGTATTTCAAAATCAAGCGCTACAATTTCAAATGACTGCGAATTCCGGATTCAAGCAAATTTATTCTAAAACTTTTTATCAAAATGGCATGCGAGGAAATAATTTGTTATTCGTAGCTCAGCTTTATTATCTCTTTTAAATTAAAATAGGACATTTATTTCTCCAAAATTTACTTGCTTTAGCCGTTCTCAATTGTCAATGAAGTTGCATTCGCATGAACAATGGATAGCACTTATCTCTATACTTTCTTTCGTATCAAGGGGGTATTTTATCCTGTTATTCACGTTGAGAACCTAAAATTTCTTGAACTAATTTTCAACCCAAATCAAAAAGTACTTGTAATTACTATAAAACGCTTGTGTCATCGTCTAAATATGGAAAAAATATTTAAATAAAAGGATGAAACCCCATGTAGAGTTGGTTAATTCATCATTTTTTGAAATTAATTTGGAGGGAGATTTGCAGTTGTTCGTTACGTTTCATTTTTTAGCTTCATGTCTCAATAATATTTGAAGTGAATTGTAGATTAATTCCATAATCAATAATTAAAAAACCGTATTTATTCCTAGTATTTTAAAATGTTAAATGAAATTTAGTAGTTAGAATTGCAATAATGATAAAAGATAAGCTTAGTAAACAACAATATAATTTGTAACTTAGCATTTATCAAATTTCCAGTGAATAAGCAATTTTCATATCGATCTAGAATAGTGGCCGCATTTATGGCACTCTTGATGTTTTCTTCATCAATTGCATTTTCTATGGATGTACATTTTTGTGGAAATGAACTACAAAGTTTAAACTTTTTTGGAACGACTAAGTCATGTGAAATGACGAAAGTTGACAAAGTTGTGAATCACTCTTGCTGTAAAGAGTCTCAAAATGATGTTGAAAAATGTGATAATCCAATTATGGAACAAGGTAGTTGTTGTCATAATGAGACAATAGTTTTGGAAAGTAATGGAGATTCAAAAACTTTTGATTTTTCATTCGATCAGATTCAACAAGTTATTGTTTTAGCCGTTATCCTTTTACCAAATTTTGATTTATTCGAGCTTTTTACTGAAAAGCCGAATTTTGTTCAATATGACCCTCCAATAATCTTAAAGGATATTTCAATCCTTCACCAAGTATTCCGTATTTGATTTATTTTTTTTGATAAGTACCCTTCGCAATTGTAGTAAGGGCTTTATTCGTTTGTCAAAAAAAATAATCAAAATATGTTAAATAGTATTGTCAAGTTTTTTCTTGAGAACAAATTGGTTGCATGGCTGGAAATTCCGCTGAAAGTGAGCCACCCATTCCGCAGTAAAGTGAACCACCTATTCCGGAGCAAATTGAACATAGTATTCCGCTCCAAAGTGAACCACCTTTTTTACGTTTGATTTTTGACT
>Ga0172380_10000080_pt1 | contig 206790 bp, 180 predicted proteins | sample Leawe162metaG_FD_119747 | JGI IMG/M metagenome (GOLD analysis project Ga0172380, IMG submission 119747) | Leachate microbial communities from a municipal landfill in Southern Ontario, Canada - Leachate well 162 metaG | ecosystem: Engineered > Solid waste > Landfill > Unclassified | place... | reverse complement strand
CAACTGGCTGCTGTCGAGCCGACACAACCTTTGCCATCCCAGATCAACGGCGCAACGCAGGAACCGGCAGTTGCCGCAACGCAGGCGGTGCCGTTCCAGACCATCGGCGCCACACAGGTGCCAGCGGCCGGCAGATTACACGAGGTCCCGGTCCAGATCATCGGGGCAACACAGGTGTTCGCGGTCACTGCGACACAAGTGCTTCCATTCCAAACGAAACCACTCGTGCAGGTCGGGCCAACTGGCGCGATGCAGGCTGTACCGTTCCAGATCATCGGAGCGACACAACTCGCCGGAGTCGGCGTCGAAGCGACGCAAGCCGTTCCATTCCAAACGAAACCAGGCGCGCAGCTTGGGCTGGCCGGGGCGATGCAGGCTATGCCGTCCCAGACCATCGGAGCGATGCAAACGCTGGCATTCGGCGCAATACAAGCTGTGCCATTCCAGATCATCGGCGCAGCGCAAGAGGCCGGAGTTGTTGTCGAAGCAACGCAGGTTGAGGTAGCGGCATTCCAGACCATGGGCGCGATACAACTGCCAACGGTTGGGGCGACGCAGGTAGTGCCATTCCAGAACATCGGTGCAATACAACTTGTCGCGGTTGATCCGACACAGGCTTTGCCATCCCAATACATTGGCGCGGCACAGCTGATAACAGTGGGCACGACACAAGAAGTGCCATTCCAAACCATTGGCGCGATGCAACTGCCTGCTGTCGAAGAGATGCAGGAAATCCCGTTCCAAACCATTGGCGCGGCACAACTGACGGCAGTAGGCGCCCGGCAGGCGGAACCGTCCCAGAACATCGGAGCGACACAGCTTGTCGCTATCGGTGCGATACAGGAAACACCGTTCCAGACCATCGGGGCGATGCAAGTATTCGCAGCAGGGCTTGTGCAGGAGATCGGATTCGCCGCGCAGGCAGCAACCTTGGCCGCAACGCAGACCGCATCACATGTCGGCGTTATGCAAGATTCCGGATTCGCCGTACAAGCGGCAACCTGGCCGACTACCTGGGCGGTTGTCTCGGCAGTCATCTGAGCGGCAGTCAGGGCGGAGGACTGCGCGGCAGTCTGGGCGGCGGTCTGGGCAGCGACCTGCGCGGCAGTCTGGGCGGCAACCTGTGCCGCAACATCGGTAGCGACAGCCAGGGTAGGTGCTGTATATGTGGACGCAGTATAAGTTGGTGCGGTATAGGCCGGTGCTGTGTATGCTGGCGCAGTGTAAGCTGGCACTGCGGCCGTCGGTGCGGTGTAGGCTGGCGCATTGGCCGCCGGTGCGGTGTAAGTTGTTGCCGCAGGGGTCTCCGCCACATAGGTCGGCGTTGTCGGCGTCGGCGGCGTATAGGCCGGTGTGGTGGCCGTCGGTGCAGTCACTACATTGGCTGCGCTGGTCGATGGGGCGCTGCCTGCTGCCGCCCCAGACGAACCGGCAACGCTGGATCCAACAGCCATAACGGCTGCTCCTGCCGAAGCTGATGCAGCGGCCGTTGATCCATTGGATGGAGTACCGGACGGCGGCGCTGTTTCAGTCGGTGCTGTCGCTGCGGCAGTTGTTCCTGATGACGTTCCCGATAATACGCCTGGCGCAGTAGTGGCCGCGGATTCCTTCCCGGCAGATGCCGTGCTTGAAGATGCCGTGCCTGATGCGGTCCCCGCGGAAACGGTTCCCGAGGAGGAGGTCGAACTCGCTTCCGAGGCTGTTCCTGTTGATGACGCGTCACCCGCTGTCGCCGCTCCATTGGCCGTGGAACTCGCCTTGCTCGTTGCGCCCGTGCTGCTTGATGTTGCCGCGTCGGCCTGTTTATCCGATGACGGCTTTTGATCCTTGGTTTCTGTGGCCTGTTTGGTATCCGCAGGCTGCATCTTACCTTGGTCTTTGCTATCCGATGTTTGTTTTTCCGAACCCTGCTTTTCAGTATTCTGTTTCTCTGCGCTTTGCTTTTCGGAACTCTTCTTCTCCGAACTTTCTTTTTCCGAGCTCTGTTGTTTTTCCTTGTTCTTTTGCTGCGAATCGTCCTTTTGCTGTTTTTGTTCAGTCTTGCTGCTCGGGGTGCCGGCTGCCGCATTCAAGATGAAGGCTGGCGTTGGCACAAACCTCATCACCGCACCAGGGGCGATCTGCACAGTCTGTCCCGGCATGGTGACCAGCGTGTGTACTGCACCGCTCAAGTCGACCGCGGACACGATATGACTGCCTTCGATGGTGTGATTGAGCGTTATCCTGTTTTCCGGCGAAAAGTTGAGCACGTTGCCGGAACCCCGAATCCCGATGGTTGCGGTCGCCGTCTTCATCTTGAACTTGTCTTTGTTGAAGCTTGCGATCGCCCCGGTAAACGCGCGCATCGTTCCTTTCAGCAAGGAGATCACGCTATTGCTCGATGCATCCGGCGTTCCGTTAAACTGGAATTCGTCGATGCGCATCTCGGTATCTGCACGAACGGCAATGAATGCCCCGTCGTTCATTCGCAGCTGAGCCATTCCATCCGAACCGGAAACGATCAATTCGCCTGCCTCGACTTCGCTGCCACGAACCACCTTGCGTGTTCCCGCAGCACTCGTCACGCGGACGTCGCCAGAAACAAAATTGAACTTGCCAGCGCTCGCCAAGCTTTCTGCCATTGGCAGAGAAACCAGCAAGAGGCACAATGCAAATCGATTAAGCCATTTCATAATAAACTCCTGATGCTGCGCGATATCTAGAAATCGTGGCGTACCGAAACGCTGCTCTCGGTACGACGAAACTGATATAGCTCCAGATTCGAATTGTTTTTGTAAGCGGCCACTTGCCCCTTGATCATCCACTTGGGCCAAGGGCGCCAAGTGGCGCCCAATGAGACATCCTTGGTCACATCCCGGCCATAGACGGGCGGCGAAAGCGCGGAACGGGCATTCAAAGTGTCGTCATTGCGCAGGGAGACTCCCGCCGACAGGAAAAAGTCCAACTGTGCCCACGGGGTACACTGAAAATACGTACGGGCTGCGGTGGTTGTGCGGCTCATGTCGCTGCCTGTGGCGAGTTGGTGCACGGCGCGATCGACGGTTTGAGTTAAATTGGCGAAGATCAAGGGGGAGGTTCTTCCTTCAAAAATATGCAGCCATGAAGCGCTCAACATGACCTGGTCGGTATCCTGTGTCTCCTGGGTCGCATAGCGCGGTCTGCTGTATTGTGTCGACAAGCTGAGTTGGTCGCGCTCGCCAAACTTGCGCTTCCATTCAGCGCCTATGCCCGGCGTGTCACGATTGGAATTGATTCCCTCGGTCATGCCGGTTTGACGATACTGCCCCATATTGACGAACAAACGGTACATGTCCTCGCCGCGCACGATACTTAATCCGCCGCGCAAATCCAGATTCGTGCTGTTCAGCGCGGAAAAACCTTCGTAGTTGCGTTGCCGCAGATCTGCGCCGGCAAATACGCTGAGGCCGTATTCTTCACTCAACAAACGGGTAAAGTCTATGCCTGCCGAAACGCCCGCAGTTGTGCCTGAGCTCAAGACCGAACTGCCCGTGGGCAACACCCCGGGAATCCCAAAAACATTTTGCACGCCTTTGCTGAAGTCGGAAGTCACCGCGGTGACGTTGGAGTCCTTGGCAATGCTTGTCTCGATATACCCGGAGATGTGTTGAATCTTGTCCAGCTTGCGCTTAGCGATGGCATCCAGATATTTTTTCACGACCTCCTTGACACTTTCCGGGGGACTTTGAGTAAGCACTATTTCGAATTCGTTTTTGGCGAGATCGTCGCTTCCCATTGCGAAGTAGGCTCGCGCCAAGTCGAGCCGTGCTCCGGAAAAGTTGGGGTTGGAAACCAGGACACGTTCAAATGCGATGGTAGCGCGATCGGGCTTGCCGCTATCCAGGGCGACAATTCCCAGCATGTAATCGAACGCAATCTCTCCGGAATAGTCCGCCTCTCTTGGTTCAAGAAGCTGGTAAGCATCCGCCAGCTTGCCGCTTCTGATCAATCCGTCGGCTTGCCGCAGCAACGCGCCCATGGCCTCATTCGTCAGCATCGCACCGGCTTGCTGCATTGGCGCCTCGGCGGCTACAGTTTGCGCATAGACAATGTTGGAAGCACACAGCAATCCGGAAAATATCCAAGTGGCCAGACGCGCGAATTTCATGACTTATGCCTCAGAATTATATTTTCCATAATCTTACCGTGTTTATCCCGGAGCGAGGGATTCGGGACACGATCAACCACAGCGACAATTGTCCTAATTGTCCTGTTCCCTGCCCGCCTTTGAATTTGATCCTAGCCCTTGCCACAACGCAGAAGCCGCGAAATCACTGCGCAACGCACTCGCTTTCCTTTCCCTTGCCGACGCCGCGACCCGCACCGGCATTCTGGCTGATGTTGGCCGGCATGGTGACTTGTATCCCCTGTTGCGGCGGTACGATCACCGGCTGCGTCGTGGGACTGCGCACGAATCCAAACTGACCGGTGCCGATCTCCTGCCGTCCTACCTGGTTGGAAACGACAATGGCGCCGGCGGCGACATCCAGGTGCAATCCATTTTCCGGCGGCTTACCCGTCACGGTGGGAATGCCGCCGCAGTCGTTGTTGCAGCTCAAAGCGCCGAAGTGGGTGCCGCGAATTCCGATGGTAGCCGTCGACGTGGTAAAGCTCACCAAATCGCGGTTGCGCTTGCCGATCAGCCCGGTGACCGCCCGCAAGCCGCCCTTGAGCATGCTCAGCACCACGTTGTCGGATTGCGGCTTGGCTTCGGTGAAGCTGTAGGACGCCACTTTCAGCTGTGTGCCGGGACGCATCACGACTTCGGCACCGTCCACAAATTTGATGCGCGCATAGGTCTCGGACTCGGTCGTCAGCAAGTCGCCTTCCTGCACTTCGGATTTGATCGAAAGCATCTTGGGCGGCGCTTCGGCCCGCTTCACCGAAAGGATCCCGGAGAGATGGGTGACCTGGCCGGCGGTGGCGGCATGAACGCCGCTCGCCGTGAGCAGAATAAAGGCCGTGGCAACGAAAGTCGCAAGCTTGAACGGGTTCATAGGTTTTGCATTATATGCACGCCTCAACTGCATACCGCCGGTTTCTTCGCGGCGGGCTTGTCTTCCCGCTTCTTGGCAGCTTCTTCCTTCTTGTCCTCTTTCTTGTCGTCCTTCTTCTCTTCCTTTTTTTCTTCTTTCTTATCGTCGCTGGCGGCTTTTTCGGCCGGCTTGGATTCGGCGGATTTTGATTCGGCTGGTTTTTCGGAAGCGGGCTTGTCACTGCTGGTGCCTGTCGCAGCACTTTGACTTGAGCTGTCGCCAGTCGATGAAGTGCTGGCTGTTGAAGCACCTCCAGCACCAGAAGATGTGCCTTGAGTTGAAGTGTCGCTCGATGCGCCACTGCCACTTGTTGAAGCGCCGGGACTTGAGCTGCCGCTGGGACCCAATGAACCGCTACCACTCGAAGCCCCGAAGCCATTGCCCGAGGAGCCGAGCGTACTTGAAGCCGCATTCGAAGTGCCAACGCCCGCGACAGGCTGGGCAACCGTAAATGCGGGCGCATAGCTACCGCTACTACCGCCAAAAGTACCCTCGGTGCCACCGATAGTCTGGTTGGTTTTCAGCAAGGTCAGTGAAGTCGTGCCAGTGGCCGTCACCAACGGCGGCGGGGGCGGTGGTGGTGGCGCTGCGGCGCTTTCGCTGGCCGGTTTGGAGATCGCCGCGGTGACGCTGATGGTTTCCTTGGTGACGACATTCTGAACCACCGGTGCGGCAACTTGTTCGATAACCACTTCAGGCGCAAGCGTCGTGGTGGTCGTCGTGGGTACGGTCGTGGTGGTAGTTGGCGTGGTTGTCGTCGTGGTCGGCACCGTGGTCGTGGTCGTCGCTGCAGTCGTGGTGGTGGTCGTGGCTGTCGTCGTTGTGGTAGCCGGTACTGTTGTGGTTGTCGTGGTTGCGGCGGTCGTGGTGGTCGTCGTCGGTGTCGTCGTGGTCGTCGTGGTCGTCGTTGGCGCTGTGGTTGTAGTCGTGGCCGCTGTCGTCGTGGTCGTCGTTGGCGCGACCGTAGTTGTAGTCGTAGTCGTTGGTACAGCCGTCGTCGTGGTCGTAGGCGCAGCGGTGGTCGTAGTCGTCGAGGTCGTGGTGGTGGTATTGATCAACGCCGAACTCGCTCCCTGGGTCAGCGTTTTGGTACCTGCGACGGTGACCGTTCCGGTTGTGGTCCCGTTCACCGAACCGATGAACGCCGGAGCCGAACTGCCCGTACCCCCGGTCAAGTTTAGATTGCCGCCGACATTGAGGGTCATGCCGAGACTCGAGCGCGATCCTATTCCGGCAGGTGTCGCCACGTCGAGCGATTCTCCCGGCGTGGCAACGTTGCTCGCGCCGCCCGTGAGTGTCACGTTGCCCGTGGTGATAACCGTCAAGGATATCCCCCCGCCAAGGAATGCCCCTCCGACGGTAGTGCTTGATCCGCCTCCGGCAAGGCCGATGGTACTGGCCAGAATGCTTTGCGACCCAGAGGCTTCATCCACGGTGATATCGGCGCTGTTACGGAGGTCGAAATGGTTGGCCGTCCATATCCCGCCGGATGCCCCGCCAGTCAAGGAAATCGAAGGATAGTAGGCGCTGCCGTTGCTGCTCCAAACCTTTTGCAGCGAGGAAGAAGCATTGTTGATGCGGGCAGAATTCTCGTTGCCCAGAGTGCCTCCCGTCAAATTGATCGTCCCGCCGGCAAGAAAATCCAGAGTTTGACCGCCGCTTCCCTTGTTGACGATCTCGGCCACGTTATGACTGGTTTGAGAAGCGCAGTCCGTACAAGCCGCCGGATAGTAGCTGCTCAACATGCCCACTCCACTCCCGCCTTGCAGCGTCAGCGAGCCTCCGTTGGCAATCGTGATGGTTTGAGTGCCGCCGGCATTGCCCTGGAATATGGTGGCCGAGTTGTTATAGCCGGAAGCCCCACCGCCACCGTAGAGCGCAAGCTGTTCCGCGCCGATATCCTGCGTGCCGCTCGAGGCCAGGGTAGCCGATAAACCATTGCTGGAAGAACCGGAGGTGAGGGTGATACTCTTGGCCTTGATGGTCTGATTTCCGGCCGACTCGAACCCTGCGGCCGCAGCGCTGGCATTCACGCCGATGGCATTCCCGGCGAACACTTTCATGGCGCCGCCCGACTGGACCCTGGCGTTGGTCAACGTGATGTCGCCCGTATTGGCGACGACGGTCGGCGCAGTGATCGAACTGGAACCATCCCAGCCGGCAACCAGATTCACCGTCCCGGTCGTCGTCAAGGCGGTTCCGCTGTAACTCGAAGCGATGTTTCCCGGCGTGCCGATCGCCACGTTGCCGGCTGTTGTGATGCCGGAGATGGATTGAACCGTGCCGATATCCAGATTGCCGGTGCTCTTTAAAGTGAAGCTGCCGCTGCCGCCGGTCAAGTCGGCGGCCAGATTTGTCACGGAATTGCTTTCCGGCAGATTGACGACGCCAATGGTTTGCAACGCCAAGCCGCTGCCGCTGATCAGTTTGCCAGCCTCCTGAGTGATGCCACCGGCATGGTCGGAAACGAGCTTGACATCTCCGCCGGAAGCAATGCCGTTCACGCCATTCACTTGGCTTACCGCAATGGCGTTGGTCGAGTGATAAACGAAATCTCCTGTCGTGGTCGAACCGGCGATGACGCCGGTGGGATTGCTCTCCGTCAGCGCGACGCCGGCATAACCGTCCGCATGCACACCTTTCACGCCAAGGGTCGCGCCCGCGGCCTGGGTGAGCGTACCGGCCGTCGTCGTCAGGGAAACGATGCCTCCCGAAGTCGGTGCGGTAGTGTTGTCGAAACTGTTGTTGACAATGCCGGTAAGCGAATCGACATTGGCGATGATCAGAGCCTGGCCGTTCTTGAACAGGAAATTCTTGTTGATGTTGCTGCCGTTGCCGATCGACGCCGAAAGCTGCCCAACCATATTTGGCGCTGTATTCAGGGTAACATCGCCATAGGCTTTGATCGCCAGCTTGTTCGCGGCGAGGATGTCAGCCGATGTCGCCTGTGTCACCGTGCCACCTGACTCAAGGGACAAGGTGGCGGTACTGAAGCCGGTAGGAGCGACCGGCCCGGACAAGTGCAGATTGCCCGCGGTCGTGGCGCCGATGCGCAAGATGCCGGTGCCTGAAAGCGTATTGAGTTCGGCGGCAGAAAGTTCCAGGGTGTTGGCCGCTACATCTGTGGTCGATCCCAGGTTGACTTGCCAGTTTGCCGTGCTCGGCTTGAGCCAAAGCAGGCCAGCGCCGGCATTGACGGTGCCGGAACCCAGCGCCATCCGGTCCGCGATCAGGGTAATTGGACCGGTTGCCGCGCCGCCGCCGTTGCCGACCGTCGTATTCGTCAGCTTGATGGCATCGCTGCCCGCATCGATGGTCACGCCAGTCGGGCCATTAATGGCGTTCGAGACGGCAGCTGCGCCTGCCGAACCCGGAGTTCCACCGGCGCCAGGCTGACCGCCGCTGGTCTTGAAGGCGAGCATGGCAACCGAACCTTGATCGGAACTGACGTTCAAGGTACCGCCTGCGCCGCCCGCACCCGTAGTGGCGCTCGTCGCCGCGCCACCATCGCCTCCGGTTGAATACAGATTACCCGTGATGCCGGTATTGTTCGCAGCGCCGAACGAGCGGATCGTGGCCGTGCCGGCATTTCCCCCCAGACCGCCAACATAACCGCTCGGTCCCGCGCCGCCCGCGCCTCCCGAAGTATCGATACCGACGGTCGTCACCGCGCCATTCGTGGTGGTCGAAATGAGGACGGTGCCACCCGCACCGCCCGCGCCGCCCGGCGCCGCCGCTAGCGTCGCGCCGCCCGCACCACCGGTGGCGGTGATGGTGCCGACGCTGATCGATCTGGCCGCCGTCGGCGTGTCGACCTGAATGGTCACCGCTCCGGCTGAACCGCCGGAATAGGGAGAGGGACCACCGTTGGCGGCAGCGCTGCCGCTGGTGTTGATCGCCCCGGTCGTGATCGTTCCATCGGTGGTATGCAATGCGACGCTGCCGCCGTCCCTGCCCACGTTGGTGACGGTCCCGCCAGTCGTGGTAATGGCCTGCGTGACCATCGATCCCGTGGTGCCAATGGACACGCTGCCGCCGGAAATATCTGAGACTCCGGTGGTGGTGATCGTTCCGGGCGCGGTGCTGGAGAATGAAGCGGCCCTGCCGGCCCCGCCGGCGCCGGCCACGGTAAAGTTGCCGCCGGGCAAGTTGACGGCATTGTTCAGCGCCACCGCGCCGCTGGCATACAGATTCAGTGCGCCCGACGAGGTGTTGATCGGATTGCTGACGGTGATGCTGCCACCGGTGGCGTCCAGAGTGACGTAGCCGCCACTAGCATTGATGCCGCTGACGCCATCGACCTGTCCGACCTCGATCGAATTGGCAGAGCTGTAGAGAAAGTTACCAGCCGAGACGATGCCCGCGATCAGACTGTTTGGGTTGGCCTGCTGCAGACTCGCTGCAGCGCCCGACAACTTGAGTCCGCCGGGTAATGCCGCGATTGTTGAGCCAGGCTGCTGAGAGATGGTGCTGCCGGAAGTCAGGCTGAGCGCACTGCCGATATGTTCCAATGCCCCGCCTGCGGTCGTATTCAGCGCCGACTGGATGTCGATAGCGCCGCTGTTGGCATCGCCAATGCGCAGCGTGTCAGCACTGATCGTATTAAGTTCAGCGTTGGACAATTCGAGCGTGCTGGCCGTCGCATCCGTGGCCCCTGCGCCCAGATGGATGGCATTGCCTGGATATGGAATCAATGCGGCATTGCCGCTGGTAACCAGCGTTCCGCCCCCCAATGCCATCTTGCCCGCCTTGAGAGTGACATTAGCGGCATTCAAAGCGGCGATATTGGTGATCTGGCCGGTGGCCGACGAAGCCGCTTGTAAGCCAAGGTCGCCGGTTGCCGTCAGATTGTTGTTGATGGTGATATCGCCGACACTTTGCAGGGTCAGACTGCCCGCATTGGCGGGAGCTATCGCCGCGGAGACGGTTATGTTGCCCGATCCGCTGCCTGCCACCACCAGCGTTCCCGCATGAATGCTGTCGAGTTCCGCCGCCGACAGTTCCAACGTGCTGGCGGTAGTGTCCAATGCGCTGCCGATATCGACCGCATTCCCGGATTTTGCCTGCAGGGTCACTACGCCGGCACCGGAGCCGGCGTTGATGGTCTTCGCAGTATTCAGCGCCATCTTATCGGCTGTGAGGCTGATGTTGCCACCCGCCGAAAGGTCATCCGCCGATGACAGCGTTCCGCCGGCTAAAATACTCAAGCCGGCAGGTGCGGTAATTGGGTAGCTCACGGCAAATTCACCCGTACCCGCCTCAAGCGACAATATTCCAGTCAGGCCTGCTCCGGTGCTCAAATCTAACGGACCGTACAGTGTCATCGCGCCACTGTTGGTAGGTGCGCCCACGACCAGCGTACCGCTGGTGGTGATGGTCTTCAGTTCGGCATCGGTCAAGCCCAGCCGGGTTCCCGCCGAGTCGGTCGCACCGGTGCCCAGTTCGATCGCCAGTGTCCCGTCGTAAGTGGTCAGTTTGACGGTTCCGCTGCCGGCATCAATACTGCTCGGCGAACCGCCAGACGTGAACGACATGTTGTTCGCTTTCAGCGATATATACCCACCGCCGCTGATGATCTGCGAGGCGGCCGGCATGCTGATCGAGGCGTTGGCGTCGGCAGCGGTGATGTCCACATTGCCGCCGGCAGTGTTCACCGGCTTGCTGGCAACAAAAGCGACACCCGCCGGGCCTGCGATACCGATGTCTCCGCCTGAAGTCGTGACCGACGCGTTGACGCCGATGCTGTAGCCGCTTGCGTTACTGATCAGAATCGACTGTCCGCTGGTGAGCTGTTTCGCGCCGTAGCCGACAGAGCCGATGTCGGCAATCGACAGGTTCTGAGCGGAGTTGCTGATTTTGATGGCGCCCGTGCCGGTATTCTGGACGTTCAGAGAACTCACCTGCGTGCTGAGGGAGCCAGCCGATCCATCCGTAATACCGTTGACTGCCGTCATCTTGAGTGCGTTGGCGATGAGGGTGCCCGACGATGTGATGGCCCCCCCCGCCGTGAGTGACATATCGCCCGTTATCGTAGTCGAGGGAAGAGTGATCGCCGCATTGTCAAAGGCCAGTGTCAGGTTGCGCAGGCTGGCGCCGGCGAAGCTGGGCGCCGTCGCGCCAGAATTGGTGTTGCGCAACCTGAAGTCCTGAAAATTTGCAATCGTTCCGCCCAGAGTAACCGTTCCCGAGAGGTTGTTGGCTTGGGTATCCAGAGTCACGTCGGTGCTGGCGTTGCTTGCCGTGATCGTGAAAGCGCCCGCCGAAGCAGCCTGAGTAATCGCACCGGTCTGGGTTAAGGCACCTCCCGATTGGACATTCAGCGTGCCCGTACCCACGCTCACCGTGCCGAGTTCAAGTGCATTGGTATCGCGCAACGAGACATTGTTGTTGCCCGAGTTCGACAAACTCACCGCGCCGGTAAAGTCGTTGCCTGCTTCAGTCAAGGCGATTGAGGCAGCCCCCGCATTGATATCCGAGGTTCCGGAAACCGTCAAGCCGCCCGCGGATTCTGTGATGGCGTAACCGTTGGATGCCACCACCAGATTGCCGCCGACCGTGCCGCTGCCCAGATTCAGGGCACCGCTAGCTGTCACATCGAGGTTGCCGCCGATACTCAGCGTTCCCAGCGTGAGCGCACCCGCATTGACGACTTGGACATGGTTGGAGCTGCCGGCGTTGGTCAGGTTGATCGTGCCGCCAAGGCTGTTGCTGCTGTTGGTCAGGGCGATCGCCGCGGCTCCGGTGGAAAAACCCGAAGTTGCACCCACCGTCAGGGTGCCGGTGAGATTGATGCCGCCAGTGCTGCCGTTGGTCGTGGCGGAGATTCCCGCGGTTCCTGCATTGATGTTGCCCAAGCCGGAAATGCTTCCGGTCGATGTATATCCCGTGGCGCCCGGATCGCTGGCGCTGAGCGTGACGGCACCGTTGGCGGTCGAGATGTTGGCATTGACCGCGATGTTGTTGCCAGCCTGGGCAGTAAGGCTGGAAGCCGCCGTCGTCAAACTGACGTTGTCGGTAAACGTGATGTTGTTATTGGCTTGCAACACGATGTTGGCGGCCGCGGCATCGAGGGTGGTGGGATCGATGGTGTTGGTGGTCGCGTCCGCTCCACCGGCGGAATTGTCCACGTCGGCATCGCCAAACTGGTCGACCTGGGCCGTGCTGACTCCGGATTCTCCGCCAGCCTTGACCTCGATGTTCGTCGGATCCAGCAACCAGGTACCGACTTTGCCGCGCGAAGCTGTGGTATCCACTCCGCCTTTGACCACAAGAGCCGCCTTGCCCGACGTTTCCACGCTGCCGCCGTCGCCGCCGTTTGCTCCGCCCCTGGCGGAAATGCTGCCGTAATAGCGTGTCGTTCCGTCCGCCCAGACGATCACCTTGCCGCCGTCGCCCTTGTCCATGGCATCCGCATGAATCGACGCATCGGGGCCGACGTAAGTGACGGAGGCATGCTGAACCGCCGGATTCTTGCCCTGGTAGTCGCCGCCCACCAGCACACTGCCGCCGCCATTCTGGCCGGAGACATCGAGTTTGGCGTTATCCGTCACTGCCACACGATCACCAAGAATTTCTATGCCGCCGCCCTTCGTGCCCGAACTTTCTATGCGTGCATTCCTATCGACAACAGTGTCTTTACTCGCCTTGAGAAAGATCCTGCCGCCCTGACTCACGACGCTGCTGGCGTTCAGCGTGCCGCTGTTTTTCACCAGCACGCCGGTCACACCGATGCGGCCGGCCTCGCTTATGATGCTGCCGAGGTTGGTGACATTGCCTTCGCTGCCCGTGACCTCGACATTCACGCCCGGCGTGGCGGTATCGATGAGCTTGACGCTCTGCCCGGCGGCGAGGATGGTCTCGCCCTTGGGCGTGGTGATGAGGCCCTCGTTGCTGACGTTGGGCGCGATCAGGTAGACGCTGCCGCCGTCAGGGGTGGCGATGGTGCCCTGGTTGGTGATGCGGCCTGCGCTGCTGCTGCCGCTGCCGCCGAAGGTCAGCTTGCCGGCGAGGAAATCTTCGTTGCGCAGGTTCAGCGTGCTGGCGACGAAGCCGGCGGTGTCGATGCGGGCGCTGGGCCCGACCAGGATGCCGGCGGGATTGATGAGCCAGACGCGGCCGTTGGAACTGAGATTTCCGTAGATGCTGCTGGGGTCGACGCCAAGCACGCGGTTCAAAACACTACTCGCAGCCGATGGCTGGTTGAAGCGCACCGCCTCGCTGGCGGCGATGTTGAACTGTTGCCAGTTGAGGATGGCGTTGTTGCTGTTGGTGATGGACAGCGTGTTGCCGGTCTGGCTGAAGGTGGCCATGCCGTTGACGATCTGCGGACCGATCGGCAAGGCATGCCCAACGCTGCCATAGCAGAATGCCAGGGCAGCCACCAATACCCGAATGCGGCAATGCAAAAAGAAAGGATTACCGATCATAGCAACGTCTCTCGAACTGTCAGGGCACGATGGGCCAAGCCGTTCTTTTTTCTGTATAACCGAAAGCCCCTGTCTTTGCCATGCACAATTTCACAACCACGAATATTCTAAAAATTGAGCAGCATGTTGAAATGTCCGCGCCAATCGCCCTTGCTTTCGGTGCCAATCGGCCCGGCCTTGGTCACCTGGGCCACGTCGGCACGGATATTGAGGGCTTTCTGCAGGCTGTAACGCAGGCCCATGCCGGCTGCCGCGATGCCGAGCGATTCGGCGGTGGTCGGCACCGGCGTCACCACGCCGATGTTTCTGCCGTGCGCCATATCGAAAAACAGCACGCCGCGCAGACTGCCCGGAACGCCAAAGTACTTCACCAGTTCCGGCGAATAGGCTTCGATATTGACCATCTCGCCACTGTCGGCGGCGACCGCCCGTTCGGTGAATCCGCGCACGGCGGTCGATCCCGCCAGGCCGAATTGTTCGCCGGCAATCAGGCCGGTGTGGGTGTATTGGCCGGACAGCGCTGTCTTGACTTGCCAGTCGGTGAAGATCACGGTCATATAACTGGCGCCATAGCGCAGGATGCTGAAGCGGTCGTCGACCGGGCGGCCGGCGATGAAGCTGTAACGATCGAAATTGTTATTGAGCAGGTACCTGGTGCCGACCGGCAGGTTGTAGGCCAGGCCGACGTTGTAGTCGAGCATGCTGGCGGCGCCTTGCTTCTGGCCGGAATAGGTGACGCTGACCGGCCGGGAGGTGTGCGGGACGCAACTGGCGATAGCCGGCTGCGGCGGCTCGAACGACTGGGGAACGCCATTGATGGAGCAACGCGTGTTGAAATACTTGTAGTCGATGCCGAAGGCCAGTTTGGCAGAGTATTCGCCGCGTCTTGCAAAATAATGGTTGAAGCGCAACGCAAATACGTCGCCCTTGCCGGTCAGGCCGAAGCCGGTGGCCTGCACGCTGGGGGTATTGACGCTGGATTTGCCGTAGATCATGTCGATGCTGTCGCCCAGCCCGTATAGCGGCAGCCGGTAGGCGAGGCTGAAGATGTTCACATCGACGCCCTTGGGCGCGTCCGGCGAGGTGGTGTAGGCCAGGGTCAGGGTGTGGTCGAGGTCGAACAGGTTGGCGTATTGGTAGGCGATGCCGGTGCGATGTTTGCCGGTCGCGCTGCTGCCGGTGTTGTCGAGCGTAAACGAAAGCTTGAAGGGGTTTTCCTCGGTGACCGCCACCTTGGCGTCGATCTTGCCTTCTTCTTCGCTGACGCCGAGGGTGACTTCGACCTGCTTGGCGGCATTGTCGTTGGACAACTGGATGTTCTTGGAGAGCAGGCGGGCGTTCGGCGCCACGCCTTCCTTCAGGGCCGGCAGACCGGCACGCACATTGCCGGTACTGAAATGCTTGTTGCCGGTCACGCTGACCTTGCCGATCACGCCTTCGGTGATTTGCAATTTCACTTCACCCTGGGTGAGTTCCTGTTCGGGAACATACACCTGGACGGTGTTGTAGCCTTGCGCCCGGTAGGCGCTTTCGACGGCTTCGAGGGCGCGCTGAATGTCGCCATAGACCCGTTTCTCGCCCGCAAACGGGGCCACCAGGGCGGCCAGTCGTTCGGCCGGCAACAGGCTGTTGCCTTCAAAGTGGAACCGTTTGATGCTGAAGCGTTCGTCTTTTGCTTCCACCGCCGGTTCCGCCACGGCTTCACTGGCTGGACCGGCTGCCACGGGCGCCGACGATTGCCGGGCCGGCGTGCCGAGTTCGGGAAGCTTGAGAAGTTCAGACGCAACTGCCGCCGTGGCTGGCAATTCGTCGGGGATGTTTGCCGCATGCGAGTCGTTGCCCGGTTTTGCGCGGTCGCGCACGCCTTCGACGACCAGCAGCCTGATCACGCCGCCCACCAGTTTCTGTTCCGGGATGGATACCTCGACGGCGTTGAAACCGGCCGCGCGATAGGCGTCTTCCAGGGCGGTGCGGGTACGTTGCAGATCGCCAAGAACGCGACCGTTGCCTACCAGCGGTTCCATCAATTCTGCCAGTCGCTCATCCGGCAGCAGGGTATTGCCTTCAATATTGACCTGGACAATGTTGAAACGTTCTTCCTTTACCGCTAACGAACTCGTGGCCATTGTCGCCAGCAAGAACGCCAAGCAGCAATATCGGGGGGACGTCTTCAAAGCCATAAGCCCAGAAGGAGAACCATGGATATATTACGGCAACAGCGGCAATTACATGAGCACAATGTCGTACTGTTCCTGGCTATAACCAGTTTCCGCCTGCAACGACACCGGCTTGCCGATGAAGTCGGAGAGCATCGCCAGCGCCTGCGACTCCTCGTCAAGGAACAGATTGGTGACTGCCGGCGCGGCCAGCACACGGTATTCGCGGGCATTGAACTGGCGCGCTTCGCGCAGCACTTCGCGCAGTATCTCGTAGCAGATGGTGCGTGCGGTCTTCACCTCGCCGCGTCCGCCGCAGATCGGACACGGCTCGCAGAGCACGTGGGCCAACGATTCGCGGGTGCGCTTGCGGGTCATCTCGATCAGGCCAAGCGCAGTAAAGCCATTCACCGAGATACGCGTGCGGTCGCGTGCCAGGGCCTTGTTCAGTTCCGCCAGCACCGCCGCCTGGTGATCGGTGTTCTCCATGTCGATGAAATCGGCAATGATGATGCCGCCGAGGTTGCGCAGGCGTAATTGGCGCGCAATGGTCTGCGCCGCTTCGAGGTTGGTCTTGAAGATGGTGTCGTCGAAGTTCTTCAGGCCGACGAAGCCGCCGGTGTTGACGTCGATGGTGGCCATCGCCTCGGTCTGGTCGATGATCAGGTAGCCACCGCTCTTCAGATCGACGCGCCGTGCCAGCGCCTTTTGAATCTCCTCCTCGACGCCGTGCAGATCGAACAGCGGCCGCTCACCGACATAATGATCGAGCAACCCGGCGATCTGCGGCATGTATTCGTGGGCGAAGTTGGAGAGTTTCTGGAAGTTTTCGCGCGAGTCGATGGACACCCGCGTGGTCTCCGGTGTGACCAGGTCGCGCAAAACGCGCTGCGCCAAGGTCAGGTCATGGTGCAGCAAGGCCGGCGGACGGGCGTTCATGGCGCGATGCTGGATCTCGGCCCAAATCCGCCGCAGGTAGATGATGTCGCTGGCCAGTTCGCTGTCGCTGGCGCGCTCCGCCATGGTCCTGGCGATAAAGCCGCCCCCATCGTCGGTTGTGCCGCTTTGCAGCAATCCCTGGATGCGCGTACGCAACTGTTCGCGCTCGACCTCGCCCTCAATGCGCTGAGATATGCCGATATGGCGCTCATGCGGCAGGAACACCAGCAGCCGGCCGGCGATGGACATTTGCGTGGTCAGCCGGGCGCCCTTGGTGCCGATCGGATCCTTCAATACCTGCACCAGCAAATTCTGGCCTTCGGAGAGGATTTTTTCGATCGGTCGCAGCACTTCGTTGCCGTTCTGGATTCCTTCGCTGTGGCGCTCTTCCCAGATATCCGCGACATGCAGGAAGGCGGTGCGTTCCAGGCCGATGTCGATGAATGCCGACTGCATGCCGGGCAGGACACGCACGACGCGGCCAAGGTAGACATTGCCGACGATGCCGCAGCTGGCGGTGCGCTCGATATGCAGCTCCTGCACCACGCCCTGCTGCAATAGGGCAACACGGGTCTCCTGCGGGGTGAAGTTGATGAGGAATTCTTCGCTCATGTTGGTTGAAGCGTTATCGACCGGCGATGAGAAAGCGAATACACGGCGATCGGCGCGAATGCTCGGAGTATCGGTGGGACATTTTACACCCGCAGATTCACAGCGGATAACCGAAGCTGCGCAGCAACAGCGCCGTTTCGCACAGCGGCAAGCCGACGATGCCGCTGTGCGAACCGTGAATCTCGGCCACGAACATGGCCGCATGGCCCTGGATGCCGTAGGCGCCGGCCTTGTCAAACGGTTCTCCGGAGGCGACATAGCGGCGGATTTCCTCGATCCGCAGCTCGCGAAAACGTACCTCGCTGATGCTTACCGCATGTTCCATACGCTCGCCGCTGGTCACCGCCACGGCGGTCAGTACGCGATGGGTGCGGCCGGACAAGCGCCCGAGGATCGCCACGGCATCCTCCGCATCGCACGGTTTTCCGATAGTCTCGCCGTCCAGATCGAGGGTCGTGTCGGCCGCCAGCAGCAGCCGCGCCGGCAAGCGGCGTTGACGCATCTGCTTGACGCCATGCAGCGCCTTGGCGCGACAGACGCGCACCACATAGTCATCCGCCGACTCTCCGGGAAGCTGATGCTCGCTGACTTCCGCATCTTCCCGCGGCGGAGCGCGAAACAGCATCAGATCGAAACGCACCCCGATCTGATGCAGCAATTCGCGCCGGCGCGGACTGCGCGAAGCCAGATAAATACGCGGTTCATTCGGGTGCATGCCGATTCGGTCAGTCGCGATGGTAGGGATGGCCCTTGAGCAGACTGGCTGCCCGATACAGCGCCTCGGCCAGCAGCACCCGCACCAGCGCATGCGGCAGCGTCAGACTGGACAGGCGCAGCGTCTCTGCGGTTTGCTGTTTGAGGGCGTTGTCGAGACCGTCCGGCCCACCGATCAGGAGCGCCACATCCTCGCCACCGGCCAGCCATTTTTCCAGGCGCTGCGCCAGATCCTGGGTCGTCAAATCGCTGCCGCGCTCGTCGAGTGCCACCAAGCGGCAGCGTGCCGGCAGGGCACCGCGCAGACGCGCCGCTTCCGCGGCCAGCAGCGCCGCAAGCGGTTTGCCGCCGTTGCGCGGCTCGGCCTTCACTTCGATCAATTCCATAGGCATTTCACGCGGCATGCGTTTGGCGAATTCAGCGTAGCCCTCCTCGACCCAGCACGGCATGCGTGTGCCGACGGCGGCGATAAGCAGCTTCATCGACGCCAGCGACTCTTCACTCTGCGGCGGCAGCGCGTTGCGCCGCTTTTTTCGGGCGGGCCTGCCAGAGTTCTTCGAGGTTGTAATGGATTCTCACGGCAGGCTGCATGACATGCACCACAATGCTGCCCAGGTCGACCAGCACCCATTCACCCGAACCTTCTCCTTCCATGCCGATGATTTCGCCGCCCGCCTCCTTGACCTTGTCATGGACATTGTGCGCCAGCGCCTTGACCTGGCGGGTCGAGTCGGCGCTGGCAATAATCATGCGCTCGAACATCGGGGTGAGCTTGCTGGTGTTGATGACCTGAATATCGTTTGCCTTGACGTCTTCGAGAGCAGCAACGGCGATTTTCTGTAATTTGCGAACGTCCATTAAGATCCAGAATAAATATGATGAGAGAGAATATAGTCGAGAACCGGATCGGGGAGCAAATAGCGCGCGCTGCGGCCGGCCTTGAGTGTCGCGCGCAGGGCGGTTGCCGAAATATCCAGGGCGGCAATGTGGAAAGACAGGATGCGGCCGGCCGGGGACGCGGCAAGGAGATCGGCGGTATCGCACCGACGCCGGCGAAATTCGGCGGCCAGCGACGCTTCGAGCTGGTCGCCGATCAAGCCGAAACCCGGCCGCGTGGCGATGGCAAGATGGACCAGCTGGAACAACTCCCGCCAGCGATGCCAGGTACTCAGGCCGAGAAAGGCATCGGCCCCAAGCAGCAGCACCAGCGGGCGCTGCGGCCCGGCCTGGGCGCGCAAACGCTCCAGCGTCAACACGCTGTAACTCGGCGCGACACTCAGCACTTCGCCATCATCCAGGCTGAAACTCGGATTGCCGGCGATGCCAAGACGCACCATCGCCAGGCGATGCCCGGCTGCCGTGGGATCGGCGCTGCGGTGCGGCGGCTGACCGGCGGGAACCCAGCGCACCTCGGCCAGCCCGAGAGAGTGGCAGGCTTCTTCCGCCAGGCGCAGATGGCCGTAATGCAGCGGATCGAAAGTGCCGCCGAAGACCCCCAGCGGTCCTGTCTCGGGCATGTCAAGCGCCACGCCGTCAGGCATCGGGCTTGGGCGCGGGGATAGTGGCGAAGACATCGCGATAGCTCTGGTAGATGCCGGTCATGAGCACCGGTGCGAACACCATCAGCAGCAGCATGCGCAGCGCGACGGAAATCACCTCGACCAGCGACTTGGATATCAGGCTGGAAAACAGCAACAGCAGACCGGGCAATATCACGCCAACCAGCAGCGCCGTCAGCGCATACACCAGAAAGGCGCGCCAGTTGCGCCACACGGCGATCAGGCTGAAGAACAACGACTTGACGGCCGGCACGCCATCCCAGGCCGTCAGCAGGGGCGCGAACCAGAATGCCAGGAGCACCGGCAGGGCAATCAGCAACAGGCGCAGCATGTGCCAGAGCAGTTCGGCTTCCTCGATCGGATTGGCCGTTGCGGCCGCCTCGTCCTGGCCGGCCATGAGCATGCTCGAATCGCCGTTCGGCAGCAGCATATCCAAGACAAGAATCAGCAAGGTACCGAACAAATGCAGCCCGCCCAGCCGCAGCAGGGCGCCGTATTGCTCGCGCAGACCCAAGCCGAGCACGCTGCGCGGCACCTTCAGGCCCTGGTCGAGGGCGCGGCAACCGTTGGCGATCAGCACGGTCAGCGTGGGCAGCAGCAGCGGCAGCAGAAACGGGCCGACTGGCTGGAGTTGGCCGAAGGCGACCACCAGCAATAGGTAAGCCAGCGTCAGCATGGTCAGCAAGGGCGGATTGCGGCGGTAAAGATTGAAACCGGCAGCAATCCAATAGGCCCCTCGGGCGGCGGGCAGAAGACGAGCCTGCATGCTGCGCTACGCGGGGTGAGCGGTTGAATGCGGGGCAGGGGCGGCGCTGTTGGACGCGTAAACCGATCCGGCCGGCATCACGATGGCGATGCCCAGAAGGTGACATCCATTCAGAATGTTCCTATCACCCACATCGGCACGCGCAGTCCGCTATCCAGCGATTCCTGGCGCGTCATGCGTCCGTCGCCCTTCTCGTCGATCAGATAGTAGGGCTTGCCATGCGGCGGCGTCACTTTGATCATATACAGCCTGCCCTTGATGCGGTACTCCTCGACGCGGTCGTCGCCGCGTTTGGTGATGGTAACCTGCGGTTCGAGCGCCGGGTCGAGGTTGAGGCCTTCGGGCGGTGGCGGCGGCTCGGGGATCGGCTGCAACCCGGCTCCGGCCGGATCCTTCTGGGCCATCACCGGCAAGGCGAGCAGCAAGGCAAGTATCAAGAAAAAGCGGCGCATATCGTTATCCCTAATGAACGGGCCATTCTATCAAAGGTTGAGCAATAGCTCGTGTTCTTCGGGCAGCCGCTCGAAGCCGCGTCCCTCATAATGCTTGAAGATCGCCGCAACGATCTGTTGCGGTTCGTCGATGACCTGGATCAGATCCATGTCCTCCAGGTTGATCATGCCGTTCGTTATCATCTGGTCGCGCAGCCAGTCGAGCAGTCCTTGCCAAAACACCCGCCCCACCAGGATCAACGGGATGCGCGGGGACTTTTTGGTCTGGATCAGGGTCAGTGCTTCGAGCAATTCGTCGAGCGTACCGAAGCCGCCCGGCATGACCACATAAGCGGCGGCGAAGCGCACGAACATGTATTTGCGCGCGAAGAAATGCCGGAAGGTCTGCGAGACGTCCTGATAGCGATTGGTCTGCTGCTCCATCGGCAACTGGATATTGAGCCCGACGCTGGGACTCCTGCCGGCGAAGGCGCCCTTGTTGGCGGCTTCCATGACGCCGGGGCCGCCGCCCGAAATCACGCTGAAGCCGGCATCCGAGAGCAACCGGGCGATTTGTTCGGTCAGCTGGTAATAGGCCGACTCGGGCGCCAACCGCGCGCTGCCGAATATGCTCACCGCCGGCTTGACCGCATTGAGGCGGTCGGTCGCCTCGATGAATTCTGACATAATGCCGAGCACCCGCCATGACTCGCGCGACGCGGTGCTGAGCGCGGCGGCCTGGGTGAGTTCGGGATTCAGCATCCGCGGAAGTTTGTTCTTCACACTCATGATTTCGACTTAGTTTTGTTCATTGGCTTGTTCACTGGCGGAATTCTCCATGCCCACGTTGCTGCTGGTTGACGGTTCATCCTATCTCTACCGCGCTTTTCACGCCATGCCCGACCTGCGCACCCGGACGGGCGAGCCCACCGGTGCGGTGTATGGCGTGCTCAACATGCTACGCCGGCTCCCCAACGACTACAAGGCGGACGACGGCATCGACTACCGCGCAGTGGTGTTCGATGCCAAGGGCAAGACCTTCCGTGACGACTGGTACCCGCAATACAAGGCGCACCGGCCGCCGATGCCCGAGGACCTGGTGCGCCAGATCGAAGTGCTGCACGACTGCATCCGCGCCACCGGCTGGCCCCTGCTGATGGTCGATGGCGTCGAAGCCGACGACGTGATCGGCACGCTGGCGCGCCGGGCCGCCGCCGCCGGCATCGAGTGCGTGATCTCGACCGGCGACAAGGACCTGGCGCAACTCGTCGACCGCCATGTGCGGCTGGTCAACACCATGAGCAACGAGACACTCGACGAGGCCGGCGTGGAGAAGAAGTTCGGCGTGCCGCCGGCGCGCATCGTCGACTACCTGGCATTGACGGGCGATGCGGTGGATGGCGTGCCGGGGGTGGACAAGGTCGGACCGAAGACCGCAGTGAAATGGCTGACGCAATACGGCACGCTCGACAATCTCGTCGCCAATGCCAACGACATCAAAGGTGCGGTCGGCGAAAACCTGCGCCGGGCGCTCGACTTCCTGCCGCTCGGCAGGAAGCTCCTGACCGTGGTCTGCGACCTGGAACTGCCGGTGCAAGTCGCCGACCTGTCGCCGCAAGCGGCGGACACGGACAAGCTCGCGGAGTTGTACGCCAGACTGGAATTCAAGGGCTGGCTGCGTGAATTGGGCGCGACCGGTCATGCCCCCCTGGATTCCGGCCTTCGCCGGAATGACGACCGTGCTCGCGTCATTCCGGCGAAGGCCGGAATCCAGGAACTGCCTGAACCAGACCGCACTGGCTACGAAACTCTCCTGACCCAGGACGATCTGGCGCGCTGGCGGGCGAAAATCGAAGCGGCCAGCCTGACCTCGCTCGACACCGAAACCACCGACCTCGATCCCTTCGCCGCGCGACTGGTCGGCATCTCCTTCGCATTGGAACAAGAAGAACAAGACGGCAAGATTCACGCCGCCTACCTGCCGCTCGGCCACAACTACGCCGGAACGCCGACCCAGTTGCCGCTCGCCGAAGTCCTGCAACAACTCAAGCCCTGGCTGGAATCGGCGCAGCATGCCAAGCTCGGCCAGCACTTGAAGTACGACCGGCACATCTTCGCCAACCACGGCATCGAGTTGCGCGGCATCCGCGAGGACACGCTGCTCGAATCCTATGTGCTGGAGAGCGACAAGTCGCACGACCTGGGCGCCCTGTCCACGCGCCATCTCGGCCTGAATACCATCTCCTACGACGCCGTCACCGGCAAGGGCGCCGCACGCATCTCTTTCGCCCAGGTGGAGATTGCGCGCGCCGCCGAGTACGCCGCCGAGGATGCCGACGTCACGCTGCGTGTGCATCGAACGCTGCTGCCGCAACTGCAAGCCGAGCCGAAGCTGGAGCGGCTCTACCGCGACATCGAACTGCCGGTGGCCGAAGTGTTGTTCCGCATGGAGCGCACCGGGGTGCTGATCGACATATTCGCCATGGCGCGGCAGAGCGAAGAACTCGGCCGGCGCCTGATGGAACTCGAAGGCGAGGCGCATGCGGCGGCCGGCCAGCCGTTCAACTTGAGCTCGCCGAAGCAGCTGGCGGAGATCCTGTTCGACAAGCAGGGACTGCCGGTGGTGAAGAAAACCCCGTCGGGCGGGCCGTCCACCGACGAGGAAGTGCTGACGCAACTGGCGCTCGATTACCCGCTGCCCAAGCTGCTGCTGGAACACCGCAGTCTCGCCAAGCTCAAGAGCACCTACACCGACAAGCTGCCGCGCATGGTCAATCCGGCCACCGGCCGCGTGCACACCAGCTATTCGCAGGCCACCGCCGTGACCGGCCGGCTCGCCAGCGCCGACCCGAACCTGCAGAACATCCCCGTGCGCACGGTCGAAGGCCGGCGCATCCGCACCGCCTTCATCGCGCCGCCGGGACATGCCATCGTCTCGGCCGATTATTCGCAGATCGAGTTGCGCATCATGGCGCACCTCTCCGATGACCCGCGCCTGCTCGAAGCCTTCGCCCGGGGCGAGGACGTGCACCGCGCCACGGCCGCGGAAATCTTCGGCATCGCGCCGCCCGAAGTCGGACCCGACCAGCGCCGCGCCGCCAAGGTCATCAACTTCGGTTTGATCTACGGCATGTCGGCCTTCGGTCTGGCGCGCGAGCTGGGCCTGGAGCGCGGCGCCGCAGCCGCCTACATGGAACGCTATTTCGCCCGTTATCCGGGCGTCGCCCGCTACATGGAAGAAACCCGCCAGCTGGCCCGCAACAGAGGCTACGTCGAAACCGTGCTGGGACGGCGCCTGTGGCTGCCGGAGATCAAGTCGTCCAACGCCGGCCGCCGCCAGGGCGCCGAGCGTGCCGCGATCAACGCGCCGATGCAGGGAACCGCCGCCGACCTGATCAAGCTGGCGATGCTCGCGGTGCAGCGCTGGCTCGATGCCGAATGCATGGGCGCCAAGCTGATCCTGCAAGTGCATGACGAACTGGTGCTGGAGGTCCCGGATGAGGAGCTCGTCGCGGTGCGCGAAGCTTTGCCGCGGCTGATGGGCGACGTGGCCGAATTGAAAGTGCCGTTGCTGGTCGACGTGGGGGTGGGGCCGAACTGGGAGGCTGCGCACTGAGCCAGTGCGGCGGCTCAGGTAGAATCCGCCCCATGCTTGCCGACGCCATTCCGCTCGACCAGATGCAGCGCGTGCTGGTGGTCAAACTGCGCCACCACGGCGATGTCCTGCTCACTTCGCCGCTGTTTTCCGCTCTCAAAGCTGCCGTGCCCGGCATCACGATCGATGCGCTGGTGTATGCCGATACCGCCGAGATGCTGACGCTGCACCCGGATATCGCCGAAGTGCACACCATCGACCGGCATTGGAAAAAGCTCGGCCCCCTCGCCCAGCTGCGCGCCGAACTCGGCCTACTCGGCCGCCTGCGCAGCCGCCGCTATGATCTGGTCATCCATCTCACCGAACACTGGCGCGGCGCCTGGCTGGCCCGCCTGCTCGGCGTCCGCTGGGCGGTGACTTACCGGGTACCGGGACGCAACCGTTTCTGGCGCGCCAGCTTCAGCCACCAGATTCCGCGTGCCGCAGCCGGCAAGCGGCACACCGTCGAAGCGCACCTCGATGCCCTGCGCCGCATCGGCATCCAGCCGGACGCGGCGCAGCGTCAGCTGCGCCTGGTCGCCGGCGCCGCCGCCGACGCGCACATCGACCGCCTGCTGGCCGGACGGCAACTGGCCGGGCGGGGATTCATCCACATCCATCCGACCTCGCGCTGGCTGTTCAAGGGGTGGACCACGGCGGGCTGGGTCGGCCTCATCGACGCCCTGCAAGCCGAGGGCTGGCCGGTGGTGCTGAGCGCCGCCGCCGACGGTCGCGAACAGGCCCTGGTCGACGCCATCATGGCCGAACTGGCGAAGCCGGCAATCAGCCTGGCCGGCCAACTCTCCCTCAAACAACTGGCGGCGCTGACCGACCGCGCGGTGCTGTTCATCGGCGTCGACTCGGCGCCGATGCATATCGCCGCCGCCATGAGCACTCCCACCGTCGTCCTCTTCGGCCCGTCCGGCGAGCACGAATGGGGGCCGTGGAATCCTTGCCGGCCCGAGACTTTCCGGGTCATCGCCAGCCACCACCACACCTGCCGGCCCTGCGGTCTCGACGGCTGCGGCGGCGGCAAGGTGTCGGACTGCCTGGTATCCCTGTCGGTGGCGCAGGTGCTCGCCGCCGCGCACGGGCTGCTGCCCGCGAGTGCCGAGTGAAGCTGGCCATCATCCGCCAGAAATACAATCCATTTGGCGGGGCCGAGCGCTTCGTCGAACGGGCCTTGAACGCGCTCAACCGTCCCGACCTCGACATCACCGTGCTGGCCCGCGCCTGGCCGCCGCAAGCCGGCGGCGCCAACTACCGGCGGCAGTTGCTGAACCCTTTCTACCTCGGCAGCACCTGGCGCGACTGGGGATTTGCCCACGCCGCCACTGCCGCCGTCGCCGCCGGCGGCTTCGATCTGGTGCAGTCGCATGAGCGCATTCCCTGCTGCGACATCTATCGTGCCGGCGACGGCCTGCACCGCGTCTGGCTCAAACAGCGCCGGGCAGCCCGGCGCGCGCAGGGACTGTCCGCCTGGCCGAGCCTGAATATCTACCATCGCTACATCCTCGCCGCCGAAACCGCCTTGTTCCGCAGTCCGCGGCTGAAGGCGGTGATCTGCATTTCCCGGATGGTCCGGCGCGAGGTGCTCGAATACTTTGGCGAGCATTTCAAGACGAGCTCGCATGCCGATTCGCCGGATGACTGCTTGCCGGTTATTTATAATTGCGTCGATACCGGCTTCTTTCATCCCGGCCTCAAAGCCGCCCGGCAGGAAGCGCGCCGGCGTTACGCCATTCCGCCGGAGGTGCCGCTGTTTCTGTTCGTCGGCTCCGGTTTCGAGCGCAAGGGGCTCGCCGCCGCCATCCGCCAGTTGCCGGCCGAGGCATGGCTGCTGGTGGTCGGCAAGGACAAGCGCTTGCCGCATTACCGGCAGCTTGCGGAATGTTGCGGGGCGGCCGGCCGGGTGTGTTTCGCCGGGCCGCAGCAGGACTTGCGACCGTACTATGGGGCCGCCGATGCGCTGGTCTTCCCGACCATTTACGAACCCTTCGGGAACGTGGTGCTGGAAGCGCTGGCCTGCGGTTTGCCGGTCGTCACCACCACGGCTTGCGGCGGTGCCGAGGCCATCGAGGCAGGCGTCAGCGGCCTGGTGGTCGATGCCTTCGACGAGGCGGCGCTGGGCCAGGCGATGTTCGAGATGACCGATCTGTCGCGGGTCGCCGCGATGGGCCGGCAGGCGGTGCAGGCGGCGGCGGCCTTCAGCGGCGAGCTCATGGCCGGCCGCATGATCGCGTTGTACCGGCGGCTGCTTTAATTATCGATAGCGGATTCGATCCCGATGACCGAAACTTCCAGCGCCAATCTCCAGTCGCCCGACAGCCTGCGCATCTATCGGCGCCTGTTCGGCTACCTGCTGCCGTACCGCTGGACGTTCCTGGGGTCGCTGCTGTTCATGGCGATGACCTCGGTGACCGAGCCGTTGTTCGCGGGCCTGATGAAACCGCTGATCGATATCAACTTCGGCGGCAACGATGCGACACCCCGCCACCTGGTGCCGCTGGCGCTGGTCGGCCTGATGCTGATGCGCGGCGTCGGCGGTTTCCTCAACGAGTACTCGACCACCTGGCTGGCGGGCAGGCTGGTGCAGGATTTGCGCAACGAGATGTTCGACCACCTGGTGCGCCTGCCGTCGTCGTACTTCGACCGCAACCCCACCGGGGCGGTGGTGTCGCGCTTCATCTACGACGTGACGATGGTCACCGAGGCCGGCTTCAACATCATCACCATCAGCATCAAGGACAGCCTTACCGTGCTATTTCTGCTCGGCCTGCTGATCTATTACGACTGGCAGCTGACGCTGGTGTGCCTCGGGGTCATCCCGCCGCTGCTGCTTTCCATCCGCGCCGCCAGCCGGCGCTTGCGGCGACTGTCGCAGCAGGGACAGGTGGCGATGGGGCAGGTGGCGCAGATCATCAACGAGACCAGCGCCAACCAGCGCATCGTCAAGATCTTCGGCGGCTCGGCCTGCGAGCGGGCGCATTTCGCGGAACGCTGCAACCATCTGCGGCAGATCCTGGTCAAGCAGACCGCGGCGAGCGCGGCCAACTCCGGGCTGGTGCAGGTGCTGATCGCCATCGCGCTGGCGGTGATCATCTACTTCGCATCGTTTCGCGCGGCGCAGGGGAACATGACGGCAGGCATGTTCGTCTCCTACATGACGGCGATGCTGATGCTGTTTGCCCCGGTAAAGCGGCTGACCGGCGTCAACACCTCGTTGCAGAAGGGCTTGGTGGCGGCGGAGAGCGTGTTCCGCTTCCTCGACGAAGCCACCGAGGCGGACGGCGGCCGGCACCGTTTCGGCACGCCGCCGGCGGGCGATCTGCGCTTCGAGCGGGTACGCTTCCGCTATGCGCAAGGCAACCAGGATGCGCTGGCGGACGTCGACCTGCACCTGCCGGCCGGAAAGACGGTGGCGCTGGTGGGCGTGTCCGGCGGCGGCAAGTCGACGCTGGCCGGGCTGATCCCCCGCTTGTACGAGATCGGCGACGGCCGCATCTTGCTCGACGGCGTCGACCTGCGCGACATTCCGCTGGTCGAACTGCGCCGCCACATCGCCATCGTGACGCAGGACGTCAATCTGTTCGATGACACCGTCGCCGCCAACATCGCCTACGGCGACCTCGCCGGCACCTCGCGCGAACAGATCGCCACCGCCGCACGGCAGGCGCATGCGCTGGAATTCATCGAACAATTGCCGCATGGCTTCGATTCCCAGGTCGGCGAAAAGGGGCTGCGTCTGTCCGGCGGCCAGAAGCAGCGTCTTGCGATCGCCCGCGCCTTCCTCAAGAATGCGCCGATCCTGATTCTCGACGAGGCCACCTCGGCGCTGGACAACGAATCGGAACGGCAAGTGCAGGCGGCGCTCGAGACCCTGACCAGGAACCGCACCACGCTGATCATCGCACATCGGCTATCCACCATCGAGCATGCCGACACCATTGTCGTCATGCAGGAAGGACGCGTCGCCGAAGTCGGCGGACACGCGGAGCTGCTGGCGCGCAACGGCGTCTACTCCGGCCTTTACCGCAGTACTTTGTTGCCGGCCAGCAAGGAAGCCGGCTGATGTGCGGCATCGCCGGCTTTCTGGGAGATGTCGCCGACGCCGAGGCCACCGCCATACTGCGCCGTATGAACGACCGGCTGGCGCACCGCGGCCCGGATGCCGAAGGGTTTTACGAGCGGGGGGCGATCCACCTCGGCCATCGCCGCCTCGCCGTCATCGACCTCGAAACCGGACGGCAGCCGCTGTTCAACGAAGACGGCACGGTCGCCGTGGTGTTCAACGGCGAGATTTACAACTTCGTCGAACTGCGCAACGAACTGAGCGCCCGCGGCCATCGCTTCGTCACCCACACCGATAGCGAAGTGCTGGTGCATGGCTATGAGGAATACGGCGACGCGCTGCTCGGGCGGCTGCGCGGCATGTTCGCCTTCGCCCTCTGGGACGAGCGCCGCCAGCGCCTGCTGCTGGCGCGCGATCAACTCGGCGTCAAGCCGCTGCACTACCACTGGGTTGCCGGCCGCTTGGTATTTGCCTCGGAACTGAAGGCGCTGCTGGAACACCCGGCGGTGCCGCGCGACCTCGATCTCGAAGCGCTCGGGCTGTTCCTCGAATGCCAGTACGTGCCGGCGCCGCGCAGCATCTATGCCGGCATCCGCAAGCTGCCGGCGGGCCACGCGCTGTCCATCGAAAACGGCCGGCTCGACCTGTTCCGCTACTGGCAGATCGACTATCGCGACAAGCTCGAACTCTCCGAGGACGAGACTGCCGCGCGGGTCGAGGAAGCCTTGCGCGATGCGGTGCGCGCCATGCTGGTGGCCGATGTGCCGATCGGCGCCTTCCTCAGCGGCGGGGTCGATTCCAGCCTGATCGCGGCGTTGATGGCGCAGGAGGCGGGCGGGCCGATCGACACCTTCAACCTCGGCTTTACCGGCCCCGTTGCGGGCAGCGAACACGAGTATGCGCGACGGGTCGCCGAACACCTCGGCAGCCGCCATCACAGCCTGATGCTGGCGCCGCAGGACGTGCTCGGCGGCTTCTCCAGCTGGCTGGATATCTTCGACGAACCCTTCGCCGACCAGGCGGCCTTGCCGACCCTGCTGCTGTCGCGCTTCGCGCGCCGCGAGGTGACGGTGGTGCTGACCGGCGAAGGCGCCGACGAAGTGTTCGGCGGCTACGGCAACTATCCCAAGCGGCTGCGCGAGGAACGCATCTCGGCGCTGCTCGGCCACCGCCATTCGCCGCTGCCCGCCCTGCTGCGCACCCTGCCGGCGGTGCTGCGCAAAGATCGGCTGCTGAAGGCCATCGCCCAGCCGGTCGAGCGCCGCTACGCCACCATCCCCAACGTGTTCGACGTGCACCTGCGCGCCGGCCTGTACACCCCGGCCTTCCGCGCGCGGCATCGCGAACAGATCGCCGACTATGCCGCGCGCCTGTATGCCGAATGCAATTCGACAAACTATCTCGACCACCTGCTGCACATCGACCTCGGCCTCTGGCTGCCCGACGATCTACTGACCAAGGTCGACCGGGCGACCATGGACTGCGCGCTCGAAGCGCGGGTGCCCTACCTCGACCACCGCTTCGTTGAGCTTTGCGCGCGGCTGGCGCCCGATCTCAAATGCCGCGGCCGCACCGGCAAATACCTGCTCAAGAAAATCGCCGCCCGCCATCTGCCGCACGATATCGTCCAGCGCGGCAAGCAGGGCTTCGTCATGCCGCTGTCGGAGTGGCTCGCCGCCGAATTGAAACCGCTGGTGCAGGACAGCCTCGCCGGCCTGGCGACACGCGGCCTGTTCACTCCGGCGGCCTTGCACCGCATCGAACGCGAACACTACCAGGGCAAGCGCAACCACGCCGGCCGGCTGTGGACGCTGCTGGTGCTCGAACAATGGTTCCGCCGTTTCAACCCGGACTTCTCGCTGTGAACAAAACTACCCTCGATCGTCCCCTGCGCATCCTCCACACCGAATCCTCGACCGGCTGGGGCGGCCAGGAAATCCGCATCCTCACCGAAGCGCGCGGCATGCTCGAACGCGGCCATCAGGTGACGCTGCTGACGCCGGCCTGCGGCGATATTTTTCCCGCCGCGCAAAAACTTGGCGTTCCGGTGGTCGACGTCCCGCTGCTCAAGAAACGCCCGCGCGATCTGCTGGCGTTGTACCGCTGGTGCAAGGCGCATCGCGGCGAATACGACGTGATCAACACGCACAGCTCGACCGACAGCTGGCTGGCCGCGCTGGTCGCGCAGCTGCTGCCCGGCTTTCCGCCGATCCTGCGCACCCGCCACGTGTCCACCGCCGTCAACAACGCGGCCACCACGCGCTGGCTGTACGCCCGCGCCACCGCCCACATCGTCACCACCGGCGAAGCGCTGCGCCAGCAGCTGAACCGCGACAATGGCCTGCCGCTGGAGCGGATGACTTCGGTGCCGACCGGCATCGACCTCGCCCGCTACGCGCCGCGCGACCAGGCGACGCTGCGCGCCAAGCTCGGCGTCGCCGAGCGGCCGACTATCGGGATCGTCGCCACGCTGCGCGACTGGAAAGGCCACGACTACCTGCTCGACGCCTTCGCCGAATTGCGGCAGCGCCATCCCGACTGGCAGCTCTTGATCGTCGGCGACGGGCCGCGCCGCGCCCACCTCGAAGCCCGCGTCGCCGCCGCCGGGCTGAACGGACAGGTGCGCTTCGTCGGCAACCAGGATAACGTCGAGGAATGGCTCCCTACCTTCGACTTGTTCACCCTGCCGTCGTACGGCGACGAGGGCGTGCCGCAGGGCATCATGCAGGCCATGGCGAGCGGCCTGGCGGTGGTGTCGACGCCGGTCGGCGCGATCGGCGAGGCGGTGGTCGCCGACCAGACCGGCTTGATGGTGCCGCCACACGACGCCGCCGCGCTCGGCGCGGCGCTCGAACGCCTGCTCACTGACGCCGCCTTGCGCACGCGCATGGCGGACGCCGGCCTGCGCCGCGCACGCGAGCGCTTCGGCATCGCCCGCATGCTCGACGCGATGGAAACGATCTTCGCCCAGGTTGCGGCGAAGCGTTGACCCTGACCATGTGCGGCATCGCCGGTTTTTTCGGTTCCCGTTCGCAGCCGGATACGCTTCCCGCGGCGATGCTGGCGGCGCTCACCAAGCGCGGCCCCGACGCGCAGCATGCCATGTGCTGGGATGCCGCGTTGCAACCGGCGGCGAGCGCGATCCGGCACGCCCTGCTGCACGCCCGCCTGGCGATCATCGACCCGCGGCCCGCAGCCGACCAGCCGATGAGCAATGCGGCAGGCGACATCTGGATCTGCTACAACGGCGAGGTCTATGACTGGCAGGCCGACGCCGCCGAACTGCAAGCGCGGGGCGCGGTTTTCCGCACCCGTGCCGACACCGAGTTCATCCTGCACGGCTACCAGGCGTGGGGCATCGACGGCCTGCTGGCGCGGCTGCGCGGCATGTTCGCCTTCGCCATCGTCGACCTGCGCCAACACAAGGTCTGGCTGGCGCGCGACCGCATGGGCGAGAAGCCGCTGCTCTATGCCCACCTCGACGGCGAGCTGGCGTTCGGTTCGCTGGTGCGCGCGGTGCTGCCCTGGCTGCCGCGCGAGGCGCGCCAGTTCGACCCGCAGGGCATCGACGCCTACCTCACCCACCGCACCATCCCGGCGCCGCGCACGGTGTTCCAGCACATCCGCCGGCTCGCCAACGGCGAACTGCTCGAATACAGCCTCGCCGACGGCAGCCTGCGCCGCCGCAGTTACTGGCAGCCCCAGGCGCAACCAGGCGACTGGCGCGACAGCCTGGACGCCGCCATCGCCATGCGCACCGTCGCCGACCGGCCGCTCGGCCTGTTCCTCAGCAGCGGCATCGATTCCAGCCTGATCGCCTGCCGCCTGGCGGCCAACCCGCAGACGCGGCTGCAAACCTTCACCGCCGCCTTCCCCGGTTCGCCGATGGACGAGAGCGACGACGCCGCGCAAATTGCCCAACGCCTCGATCTGCCCAACCTGAAAATCGCCGTGCCGACCGCCATCGCCGACGACTTCGCGGGCATAGTCGCCGATCTCGACGAACCCTTCGCCGATCCGTCGTCCTTCCCCAGCTGGTACCTGGCGCGCACCACCACCGAGCACGTCAAGGTGGCGCTCGGCGGCGACGGCGGCGACGAGCTGTTCGCCGGCTACAAGCGCATCGCCAAGCATCTGCGCAACCATTGGCGTGGCGCTTGCCGCCTGCCGCTGCCGATCTTTGCCACGCCCGCCGGCAAAGGCTGGCGCAAGCTCGCCGATGAACTGCGGCTGGATTGGCAGGCCGCCTACAGCCTGCGTTTCTCCGGCTGCACGCCGGGACAGCGCGCCTTTCTCCAGCCCGATTTCGGCGACGGCCAGACGCATTACTGGCGCGCGGCGACGGCGACGCCGCTAAAAAAATCGCCGGTGCACACGCTGCTGGCGATCGACCTCGCCAACTATCTGCCCGAATACATCCTGCGCAAGACCGACCTGTGCACCATGGCGCACGGCCTCGAAGGCCGCGCGCCGCTGGTCGATCATGTCTGGTACCAGCAGCTGCTGGGCGTGGACGATGCGCAGCGGTTCACCCGTCCGGCCAAGCTGTTGCTCGCCGAGCGTATGCCGCAACTGGCCGAGATGCGGCTGTTCGCGCGCAAGAAGAAAGGCTTCAACCCGCCCTTGGCGCACTGGCTGCGCGTCGACCTGGCCGCGCGGCAAGACGGGCTCGGCGAACGGCTACAGCGCCACACCGGCGGCCAGATCAATGCCGCGCGCTGCGACGCCCTGCTGGCGCATTTCGCGCACGACGGCAGCAGCGCCGAACAGGTGCTGCAATTACTGATCCTCGACGAAAGCCTGGGTCAGCTGGCGGCGCTCGCGGCGCAGGAAGCATGACGCGCATGAGCACCAAACGCCGTAGCCGCCTGCCGATGCGCCTGCTGGTAGCCCTGTTCGTGCTGCTGCGCCTGCCGCTGGCCGGACGCCGACGCCGGCCGCGCGAGGTGCGGCACATCCTGGTATTGCATCACCTGCTGCTCGGCGACGCGCTGATGCTGACGCCGCTGCTCGCCAAGTTGCGCGAGCGCTATCCCGATGCCAGCGTGCATGTGGCGATGCCGAAGGCCTTCGTGACGCTCTATCAGCATGGCCCCTATCGCGTGCTGCCGGTGCCTTTCGACCCGCGCGACCCGGCGACTTTCTTCGCGCTGCTGGCCCTGCCCAAACCGGATCTGGTGCTGCTGCCCGCCGACAACCGCTACAGCTGGCTGGCGCGCGCCATCGGCGGACGCTGGATCGTCGCCTTCGCCGGCGACCGTCCGGCGTACAAGAACTGGCCCGTCGACGAACAGCGCGCGTATTCCTCGACGCCGACCGCCTGGGGCGACACCGCCGCCGAACTGGTCGACGGCCCGCGTCCGGCGCCGTATCGTGTCGCCCAATGGACGCCGCCGCCAGCCCATGAATTCGCGCTGCCGCCCGCCCCCTATGCGGTGCTGCACGTCGGCGCCAGTACCCCGCTCAAGCAATGGCCGCCGCAACGCTGGCGCGAGCTGGCGGGCTGGCTCGACGGGCAGGGCATCGCCCCGGTGTGGAGCGCCGGCGCCGCCGAACTCGGGCAGGTCGCGGCGATCGACCCGACGCAGCGTTACCCGTCGTTCGCCGGCCGTCTCGACCTCGCGCAACTCTGGCGCCTGCTCGGCGGCGCGCGGCTGCTGGTGTGCCCGGACACCGGCGTCGCCCATCTCGGCCGCATCGCCGGCGTGCCGACGGTGACGCTGTTCGGCCCCGGCTCGGCGCTGGTATGCGGCGCCGGCGACTTCTGGCGCGACAGCCCGTACGTCGCCGTGACGGTCGAGGATTTCCCCTGCCGCGACCAGAACATCCAGTTCTTCCGCAGCATCCCCTGGATGCGCCGCTGCGAACGCCTGCCGCCGGACTGCGTCGACCCCAAGTGCATGCAGGCGATCATGGTGGTGGCGGTGCTCGCCGGGATCGCAGCCTTGCCTTGCTCAGAGAAGGATAGGGCATGACGCGGAACAGGATCGTCACGCTCCACACCCGCGAGAATCCGCTGCTCGACGCGCTGCAAGCCGAGGGCTGCGAGATCGTCCAGGTGCCGGCCAGACAGTCGTTTTCCGAGGAGCTGTTCGACGACTGTCTGTGTTATTTCGGCGATGCCTTCATCAATGTCAAGGCACCCTTGCAATTCGCCCGGCTGAAGAAGCAACTGAACCGGCGCGGCATCCCGGTGGTGAGCTGGAACCGCGATGCGCCCTGGCATTGCGCGATCAAACCGTGGCGCAAGATCCTGATCCGGGCGTTGCGGCTGGTCGACATTTATCTCACGCATTCCTTGCAGGACGCCGCCGCTTTCCACGACGCGCCGATCTATTTTCCCAACGCCGCGCAAATCCACTCCTACCACCTCGGCACCAGGACTTTGGCCGATCTGCGCGATCCGCACCAGTACCGTGTCGATGTCAGTTTCTTCGGAGCGCTCAGTCCCGACTTCAAGCAGGTGCGCGAGAGGGTGGCGTTCCTGCAAGCGCTGGCGCCCCGGCTCGATACCTTGAAAATCACCCACGATTTCCGCGACCCCTATGTGTACCAGCCGCGCATGGGCTTCGCCGAACAGATCGAGTTTGTCCAACGCAGCCGCATCAACCTCAACGTCGGCGCGGTATGCGACACGCCGGAACCAAGCTGGGGACTGGCCGAGCGCTGCTACGGCGTACCGGCCTGCGGCGGTTTTTTGCTGTCCGATCCGCGCCGGCACGCCGCCGACACATTTCCTGCCGACAGCTGGGTAGAATTCGCCTCGCTCGACGATTGCGTGGAAAAAATCCAGGCGCATTTACGCGACTTCGAACGAACGCGCGCCTTGGCCGAAAAATTACATGCTGAAGTGATGCAGCACCATACTTACCGCAACCGGGCGTGGCAGTTCCTCCGCCTGGTCAATGATTTCGATTTCAACAACCGTTCGCGCCGGCCGGCCGGCGCGCAAGCCAACGCATGAGCAAGCGATCGAGCGGAGACTGCGCCGTGCGGTACGGCGATGGCGACGGTGGCGGCGGTGGCGGCGATGTTTTTCCCACCGCGCCGCGCGCCGACCGGGCATTCTGGATCGCCCTCGCCGTGCTGGTCGCGGTATTGCCGGTGGGCGGAACGGTGGCCCTGCGCAGCCTGGCACTGCTGGCCCTGTTCTGCATCGCCGGCTGGGCTCTCGCGGCCAACCGGCTGCGCCTCCACCAGCCGCTGCTGGCGCCCTGGCTGGCATATGCCGGGGTGGCGCTGGCATCGCTGGCGTATGCCATCGATCCGGCCTATTCGCTATCGGAGATACGCGTCGAGATCCTCTTCCCGGCGTTGTTGTTCTGGATCGCCGCCAGCTGCCTGCGCAGCGAGACGGCCTTGCAGCGCCTGCTCGCCCTGCTGGCCTTGGTCGCCACCTTCCTGGTGCTCTATTGCCTGACCACGGCAGCCATCGGGGAAACCACCAAAGACGGCCTGATCGGCACCCTATACACCGGCGTCGGCAATTTCAGCACCTACTTGGTGACGGTGATGCCGCTGCTGGCAGCGTTCGGCTGGTTCCGCTGGCAACAGCGCCGGCATGCCGACGCCTGGGCACTGCTGCTGCTGCTGGCGCTATGCAACGGCGCCATGTACGTCACCCTCAACCGGCAAGGCTTCATCGCCATGGCGCTGGAAGTCGCGGTGCTGGCGGGATGCCTGCTATTGCGCGGCATCAACCGGCGCACGCTGGCCACGGCGGGCGCGGCGGGCGTGCTGCTGCTGGTGCTCGGCGGGTTGTTCGTCACCCAGTTCGAAAGACACGGCGAGACGAGCGACGTGGTGCAGGAGGTGCGGATCGATCCGCGCTGGGCGATGTGGCGTTTCGCCGGCGAGCGCATCGCCGCACGGCCATGGAGCGGCGGCGGTTTCGGCTTGCAGTCGTTTCGCCTGGCCTACCCTGAATTCGAGCCGGGAACGAGGCACTGGCACGCGCACAACATGGTGCTGAACAAGGGCATCCAGATGGGGCTGCCGGGCATCGCGGCGTTCCTGCTGCTGCTGGCGGCGCTGCCGCTGCATCTATGGCGGGGGCTGCGCCGCCAGCAGAACACCGCCGCAATCGCCATCACCGGACTGGCGATGGTTGCCGGGGTATATCTCAAGAACATGACCGACGATTTCTTCCTGCGCGGCGACGGCATGCTGTTCTGGCTGCTGGCCGGCGCCATCGCCGGCGTGATCCGCGGCGGAGACGACCGCAACGGCCCGCTGAAAATCCTGGTGATCCGCCGCGACAACATCGGCGACCTGGTATGCACCACGCCGGCGTTGCGCGCCTTGCGCCAGCACTTCCCCGCCGCGCGCATCGAGGTGCTGGTCAACGACTACAACGCGCCGGCGCTCGCCGGCCTGCCCGGCATCGACGCCGTCCACGCCTACCGCAAGGGCAAGCACCGCCTGGCCGGCGAGCCGCGCTGGTCGCCGTATGTCGCGCGCATCGGACTGCTGTGGCGGCTGCGGCGGCGGCGTTTCGACTGGACGATCATCGCCGGCGCCCACTTCAGCCCTTACGCCTTGCGCCTGGCGCGGCTGGTCGGTGCGCAACGCACCGTCGGCTATCTGCCCCCCGGTGTGACGCGCGTGACCGGACTCGGCGACGGTATCGTCCATGACGGCCAGTTGTGCCACGAAGTCGAGGACGTCTTCCGGCTGCTCGGCCCGCTCGGGATCGCCGGCACGCCGGGGCCGCTGCTGGTGGTCGCGGAGCGCTCCTTGCAGGAGCGCTTCGCCGGGCAATTGCAGGACGCCGGGCGGCGACCCGGACGGCCGTTGCTGGCAGTGCATATCAGCGCCCGCGAAGCGGAACGGCGCTGGCCGGCCGAGCGCTTCATCGCCCTGCTCGACCGCCTGACCGCCGACAGCCGATGCGAAGTCATGCTGCTGTGGGCGCCCGGCGCTGCCGAGGATGCCCTCCACCCCGGCGACGACGCACTGGCCGCACACATTCTCGCCGCACTGGCCGCCCGGCCGGTATATCCGCTTCCAACGCGCCAGCTCGCCGAACTGATCGCCGCATTGGCGCTGTGCGACCTGGCGATCGCCAGCGACGGCGGCGCCATGCACCTCGCGGCAGCGCTGGGCAAACCGGTGCTGGCTTTCTTCGAAAACGCCGAAGGCAAGACGCGGCACTGGTACCCTTGGCAGGTGCCCCATCAATTGTTGATCTCGCCGACCTTTGCGGTGGCCGACATCAGTCTCGATGCGGCGCTGGCCGGCTTCGACCGGCTGATGGCTGAGTGCCAAGAAAAAACGGGCGCCCTGAGGCGCCCGAAATACCACGCATACCACGCGGAGGAAGATCAGTAATGGTAGGCCGTCTCGCCGTGTGAGGTAATGTCGAGCCCTTCGCGCTCTTCGTCTTCGGGCACGCGCAAGCCGATGACGGCGTCTACGATCTTGTAGCAGATCAAGGCGACGATGCCCGACCAGACCACCGCCGTGCCGACCGCCCACAGCTGGCTGACGATCTGTGCGCCCATGTCGTAATCGCCGACTTTGTTGGCCACATAGTCATACACGCCGGTACCGCCCAGTCCTGGGGCGGCGAACACGCCGGTCAGGATCGAGCCGAGGATGCCGCCCACGCCATGCACACCGAACACATCGAGCGAGTCATCAGCGCCGAGGATGTTTTTCAGCCCATTCACGCCCCACAGGCAGACAACGCCTGCCAGCAGGCCGATCGCCAGTGCGCCAACCACGCCGACATAGCCGCATGCCGGCGTGATCGCCACCAGGCCCGCCACTGCGCCGGAAGCCGCACCGAGCATCGAGGGCTTGCCCTTGACCAACCATTCGGCGCTCATCCAGGACAGCGTCGCGGCGGCCGTGGCCAACCAGGTATTGACGAAAGCCAGCGCCGCGCTGCCGTTGGCTTCCAGAGCCGAACCCGCGTTGAAGCCGAACCAGCCGAACCACAACAGCGAGGCGCCGATCATGGTCATGGTCAGGCTGTGCGGCGCCATCGAGTCCTTGCCGAAACCGACGCGCTTGCCGAGCAGGAAGGCCCCGACGATGCCGGCCATGGCGGCGTCGATATGCACTACCGTGCCGCCGGCAAAGTCGATCGCACCTTTCTGGAACAACCAGCCGGCGGTTGCCCCCAGCTTCTCTGCGGCTTCGGCGGAAACATAACCGTCAGGGCCTGCCCAGAACCACACCATGTGGGCGATCGGTAGGTAGCTGAAGGTGAACCACAGGATCGAGAACAGCAGCACCGCCGAGAACTTGATGCGTTCGGCAAAGGAACCGACGACCAAGGCCACGGTGATGGCGGCGAAGGCGCCCTGGAAGGCGACATAGATCAACTCGGGAATCACCACGCCCTTGCTGAAGGTGGCGGCGACCGAATCCGGCGTGATGCCCTTGAGGAACAGCTTGTCGAGGCCGCCGAAGAACGCGCTGCCCTCGCTGAAGGCAATGCTGTAACCATACACGGCCCACAGCACGCTGATCAGCGAGAAGATCACGAACACCTGCATCAGCACCGACAGCATGTTCTTGCTGCGCACCAGACCGCCATAAAACAGGGCCAGACCGGGAATCGACATCAGGATGACGAAGGCCGTGGCCACGATCATCCAGGAGGTGTCGCCCTTGTTGGGCACCGGTGCGGGAGTTGCGGCGGCAGCCGGCGCCGCCGGGGTTGCCGCAGGTGTTGCAGCAGCCGGGGCGGTAGCCGTCGGCGGCGCAGCCGCAACCGGATCGTCCCCGGCATAAACGGCGCTGCCTGAAGCCAGGGCTGCGACCGTCACAAGAAGTGCAATGAATTTTTTCATCATGTTCCCCTTAGAGAGCATCCTCGCCGGTTTCCCCGGTACGGATGCGAATGGCCTGCTCAAGATCGAAGATGAAGATCTTGCCGTCGCCTATCTTGCCGGTGCTGGCGGCTTTTTCGATGGCTTCGACGGCCTGATCGAGCAGATCGGTTTTGATGGCGGCTTCGACCTTGACCTTGGGCAGGAAGTCGACCACATACTCCGCGCCGCGATACAGCTCGGTGTGGCCCTTCTGCCGGCCGAATCCCTTGACCTCGGTGACGGTGATGCCCTGCACGCCGATGGCGGAAAGGGCTTCACGCACTTCGTCAAGCTTGAACGGCTTGATGATGGCGGTGATGAGTTTCATGACGGATTCCTTATGAATTTAGGATACGCCGGCGCAATTCCAGACGACGGCGGACCCCGATCGGTTAAAGGGTCTTGCTGAAAGTGAGCAGGGCGCGGTTCTTGCCGGTTTCGTAGCCGCCGATGCAGTAGGGCTGGCCGTCGGCGCAACTGTCCTTGGCATTGGTACCCAACGCCGACAGACCGACGGTACCGACGCCGATATCCTTGGTGACGCCCAATTTCCAGTCGCTGTAGGAGGCAAGGCTGTTATGCTTGATCGTCTGGTGTCCCGCATGTCCGGTCACGCCCCAGCCCCCGCCAAGATCATAGGTCGCCGTCAGATCGAAATAGCCGCTGCCCCTCGTGCTGCCCTTGGCGTCGGTACTGCTGCCCCAGCCGAAGATGTGATCGGAGACAGTGTACGAATATTTCGCGCTCAGCCACTTCCAGCTGAGCTGGCCGTAGATTTCGGTGGTGTTCGGTTTGGCGGCGACGCTCGTATAAGCATCCGGGTAGTTGCCCGGATAGTTGTAGGTCAACACCCCGACGTCATAACCCAGATCGCCCAGGCTGCCCTTGTAGCCGCCGTAGATATCGAGTTCCAGCGAAGCGCTGGCGGCCGGATTGCCGTCGCTGATCCAGGAGATATTCGAACCCCAGGCGCCGACGTAGAAGCCGCTCGGATGGGCATAATCGAAGCCGCCTTGTATCGCCGGCTTGCCGCGCGTCTGGGCAATGCCGCGATACAGGTATTCCGAGGCCAACATCACGTTGCCCGTGAATGGATTCGCCGGCGCGGCGGCCGGTGCAGTTGCCGCCGGCTCCGCGGTCTCGGCAATGCTCGTCATGGGAAGCAGGCAGGCGCCGGCCAGACTCAAGGCAAGAAGGTTTCGTTTCATGGCAATTCTCCAAAAAGTGAGTGTGACGATGCTTCTTTCGCACGATCTGTGCCAGAACAAGTAACTCCAATAAATCATTTGGTTACACCATCGACATGGCTATTGGAAATTGCCTCTGCACCTATTTGTGGCAGTCGAATAGCCAATTGCACCAAACTGATGCACGATGAATAGGCGGGTCCCGGCGCTGTGCTAAACTTTCCGCCATCCTTGAGGAAATCGCCATGCCAAATCCCAACTTGTTCGACGAGATCTCCAGCCATCTTTCGCAGTTGGCTGCTTCCAGTCCCGCCAGGGATATCGAGAAAAACCTGCGTGCGCTGCTTTCCAGCGCCTTTGCGCGCCTCGATCTGGTCACCCGCGAGGAGTTCGATATCCAGACCGTTGTGCTGGCCCGCACCCGCGAGAAACTCGGCGCGCTGGAAGCCCGCGTCGCTGCGCTGGAAGCGGCGGCGGCCGATCGATCCGGCACCTGACTTTTCCACTCCGCTCCGCCACTCTGTTCCTCCCGCCGGACGAAGTGCTTGACATATAGTCCTAACTAGGACTAATATTGTTTGCGTTAGGACTAAACCCTGGAATCATGCAAAAAAAATCCATCCTGCCCCTCATCCGCGAACTGGTGCGTTGCTACCAGGCGTTCGAATCGCTCTCCGCCCGCCACATCCGCACGCTGGATCTGACCCCGCCCCAGTTCGACATCGTCGCCACGCTCGGCAATACCGACGGCATGAGCTTCAAGCAATTGGGCGAGAAGACGCTGATCACCAAGGGCACCCTGACCGGCGTAGTGGACCGCCTGGCGCTGAAGCGGCTGGTCTGCCGCGTCGCGTCGCCGACCGACGGCCGCAGCCAGATCGTGCGCTTGACCCGCAAGGGCGAAACCCTGTTCGCGAATATTTTCCCTGCCCATGTCGGCCATTTGCAGCGCGTTTGCGAAAAATTGGGTACCGAAGACCTGCGCCAAACCGAAATCGCGTTGCGAAACCTGCGTGACGCCTTCGAACAAGTTCTGGAGGAAGCATGAACCAGCCGACGAGTTATACCCGTACCGCCATACTGCTGCACTGGCTGACCGCGGCGGCGATCCTGTGCGCATTTCCGCTGGGGGTGTATATGCACGAACTGCAGCTTAGCCCGCGCAAATTGCAACTTTATTCGTACCACAAATGGATCGGCATCACCGTGCTGCTGCTGGTCGTGGTGCGACTGATCTGGCGCAGCCGGCACCGTCCGCCGCCGTTGCCGGCCGGCATGCCGCGCTGTCAACAGATCACCGCGCATGGCATGCATCACGGACTCTACCTGCTGATGCTGGCCGTGCCGCTATCCGGCTGGCTGATGAGTTCGGCGTTCGGCATTCCCGTGGTGTGGTTCGGCGTGATTCCCTTGCCCGACCTGATCGGCAAGGACAAGCAACTCGGCGAACTGCTCAAGGAAGTCCATGAATCGCTGAATTACACGTTGCTGCTGCTGGTCCTGCTCCACGCCGCGGCAGCCATCCAGCATCACATTTTCGAACGTGACGGCACATTGCTGCGCATGCTGCCCTTTCTCAAACAGGAGCCGAAATCATGAAGACGATGACTCTTCTCGCCGCCCTCCTGGCCCTGGCCGCAGGACCAAGCCAGGCCACCGTGTTCGAGTCCGTCGTGGCCGAGAAAAGCATGGTGAACTTCGTTGCCAGGCAGATGGGCGTATCCCTCGAAGGCGGCTTCAAGAAATTTTCCGTCCAGGTGACTTTCGATCCGGGCAAGCCGGAAACCGGCAAGGCGCAGATCGAGATCGACCTGTCCAGCATCGATACCGGCAGTTCGGACGCCAACGATGAAGTCAAAGGCAAGGCATGGTTCAACCTCCGCGACTACCCCACGGCAAAGTTCGTCGCCAGCGGCGTCAAACCGCTCGGCGCAAACCGCTTCGAGGCGAGCGGCAAGATGACCATCAAGGGCAAGACGCGCGATGTGGTCGCGCCATTCACAACCAAGGTCGAGGCTGGCGCGCTGCTGATCGATGGCAGCATTCCCATCCTGCGTTTGCAGTATGGCGTCGGTGACGGCGTCTGGGCAGATACCGCCACGGTCGCGGATGAAGTCCAGGTGCGTTTTCATTTGACGCTGACCGCCGCGCCAAGCAAGAAAAAATAAGCAGTCCCCTCAACCCACCAGGAGAATCACCCATGTACAAAACCCTCGCCACCCTGGCGCTCGCAGCAGTCCTCGCCACACCCGCTCACGCCGCTGATAAATATACCGTGGACCCGGGCCATACTTTTCCGAGCTTCGAGATCAATCACCTCGGATTTTCAACCCAGCGCGGCCGTTTCGACAAGAATAGCGGCAAGATCGTGGTCGATACCGCGGCCAAAAGCGGCAGCGTCGAACTGACGGTGGATGTCACCTCGATCAACATGGTGGTGCCCAACCTGACCAAGCACCTGCTCGGCGAAGACTTTTTCAACGCGGAAAAATTTCCAACCATGACTTTCAGATCCGACAAACTGGTGTTCGAAGGCGATAAACTCGTGGCCGCCGAAGGCAACTTCACCATGCTCGGCGTCACCAAGCCGCTCCGTCTGGCGGTCAGCAACTACCGCTGCGGTGAACATCCGATGAACAAAAAACGCTTGTGCGGCGCTGACGTCACCACTACCGTCAAACGCTCCGAGTTCGGCATGGCCAAATATCTGCCGGCGATTGGCGACGACGTGAAAATCAGCGCCTCGGTGGAAGCCTACAAGGACTGAGCGTGCAGCGCTGACAGACAGCGGCGGCGCGCATAACGCCGGCTTATAATCGAGACTTCCGCCGCCGTTGCCATCTGTCATGTCACTCGCCGTTCTCAAGTCTCGCGCCCTCGCCGGCATGGATGCAGCCGAAGTCACGGTCGAGGTGCATCTCGCAGCCGGCCTGCCGGGCTTCACGCTGGTCGGCCTGCCGGACACCGAGGTCAAGGAAGCCCGCGACCGGGTGCGGGCAGCCATCCAGAACTGCCGCTTCGACTTCCCGCAGCGGCGCATCACGGTGAATCTGGCCCCGGCCGATCTGCCCAAGGAGTCCGGCCGCTTCGACCTGCCGATCGCGCTGGGCATCCTGATCGCTTCGGGGCAAGTCAAAGGCGGCGGGCTGGAAAATTACGAATTTGCCGGAGAACTCGCGCTCGGCGGCGAACTGCGCGCGATCCGCGGGGCGTTGGCGATGTGTGCCGCGATGGCTCGCGGCGCCACCGCCAGCCGCAGCTTCGTGCTGCCGCTGGAAAGCGCTGCCGAAGCCGCCTTGGTGCGATCCGCCACGATCCTGCCGGCGCGTACGCTGCTTGAAGTCTGCGCCCATCTCAACGGCCAGCAGGCGCTCCAGCCCTATGCCGGCGAGGCGCGCCACGACGCGCCGAATTACCCCGACCTGAGCGATATCAAGGGCCAGGGCCAGGCCAGGCGTGCGCTGGAAGTGGCGGCCGCCGGCAGCCACAGCTTGCTGCTCTCTGGCCCGCCGGGCACGGGCAAGTCGATGCTGGCGAGCCGCTTTCCCGGCATCCTGCCGGCCATGACCGAGGCCGAAGCACTCGAAAGCGCTGCCGTGCAGTCGTTGGCGGGCCTGTTTCGCGTCGAGGCGTGGGGCAAGCGCCCCTATCGCGCGCCGCATCACTCGGCCTCAGGCGCGGCACTGGTGGGCGGCGGCAGCGTGCCGCGACCCGGCGAGATTTCCCTGGCTCACCAAGGCGTGTTGTTTCTCGACGAGCTGGTGGAATTCGAAAGACGCGTGTTGGAGTCCTTGCGCGAACCGCTCGAAAGCGGCCATATCTGCGTCTCCCGGGCTGCCCGGCGCACCGATTTCCCCGCCCGGTTCCAGCTCGTGGCGGCCATGAATCCCTGCCCCTGCGGCTGGCTGGGACATGCCAACGGCAAGTGCCGCTGCTCGCCCGATCAAGTCGCAAAATATCGCGGCAAACTTTCCGGGCCGCTGCTCGATCGCATCGACCTGATGATAGAAGTGCCCTCGCTGTCCGATGATGAGATGCAATCGCACGGCGACGGCGAGCCATCCGCGGATGTCCGCGAGCGGGTGTGCCGTGCCCGCGAACTTCAGATTGCGCGCCAGGGCAAGTCCAACGCATTGCTGGAACCGGCCGAAGTAGACCGGCACTGCCTGCCTGACGCAGCCGGCGCGTTATTGCTCAAGCAGGCGATTGCCCGGCTGTTCCTGTCGGCGCGCGCCTACCACCGCATCCTCAGGGTGGCGCGCACCATTGCCGATCTGGCCAATGCCGCGCAGGTAGGCAGTACGCATATTGCCGAAGCCGTCCATTACCGCCGCGGCCTTGGCCAAGCTTGACGTGAACGCGCCCGCCACGCCCCCGGCCGCCGTTTCGGGCGGCATCGCAGCGCTATTGGCGGCGCTGACGATGATCGGGCCGTTTTCGATCGACACCTATCTGCCGGCCTTCCAGGCCATGAGCGCCTCGCTCGGCGCGACCGTTGTGGAAGTGCAGCAGACCCTGACCGCTTACTTGTTGACGTTTTCGCTGATGATCATGTGGCATGGTGCGCTGGCGGATGCGCTCGGTCGGCGCCGCGTGATTCTCGTCGGGCTGGCGGTGTATGTGCTGGCATCGTTGTTCTGCGTGTTCGCCACGCGCATCGAGTATCTCTGGCTCGGCCGGGCGATGCAGGGCTTGTCCTCCGGCGTCGGTTTCGTGGTCGCCAGGGCGATCGTGCGCGACTTGCTCGACGGCGCCGCCGCGCAACGGCTGATGGCGCGCATCAGTATCATATTCGCGCTCGGGCCGGCACTGGCGCCGATCATCGGCGGCTGGATTCACGCCTTCTTCGACTGGCACGCTATTTTCGTATTCATGGCGCTGTTCGGCGCCGTGCTGTGGTTGGCGACGCTGCTCTGGCTGCCGGAAACCCTGCCGCCGGAAAAACGCCAGAGCCTGCATCCGGCGCACCTCTGGCACGCTTACAAGAGCGTTTTTGGCAACGCCGAGTTCATGCGGCTATCGGCCGCGCTGTCGCTCAATTTCGTCGGCATGTTCGTGTACGTGATGTCTTCGCCGGTCTTCCTGGGACAACATCTCGGCGTTTCGCCGCAGGGTTTCGCCTGGCTGTTCGTCCCGTGCGTGAGCGGCATGGTGATCGGCGCATATTGTTCGGGAAGGCTGGCTGGCCATCTCAGCCCGCTCCGTACCATCGCCCTCAGTTACCTGATCATGAGCTTCGCCGCAGCCGCCAACCTCGTCATGAATCTGGCGTACGCCGCAAAGCTGCCCTGGGCCATCCTGCCTTTCCCCGTATATACCATGGGCATGGCGCTGGCGGTGCCCAGCCTGCAATTGCTGGCGCTCGACTTGTTTCCGGAGAAGCGTGGCCTGGCTTCGAGCTGCCAGGGCGTGGTGCAAACCGGCGCCAATACGCTCACCGCAGCGGTGCTGGCGCCCTTGCTGTGGGCCACGCCGCTGACCCTGGCCGGCGGGATGGCGTGTCTCCTACTCATGGGAGTGGCGGTGTTCGCCGTCGCGCTGTGGCGCTATCACGCCCCGATCCAGTCGAAATAATCACTTCAGGAGAGGTGGCTGCCGAGCATGCGTCTCCGGGAGGCCTGGTGATGCGCCAGACTCTCCTTGATTAGTTTCAGGCCATCGCCCTTGAAATGGGTGAACTGGAAGCCAAGGCGGAAACGGGGCAGCTTTCCCGAATGCACGCAAAAGACCTGGCGTGCCGTGATTTCGATGGCTTGCTGCGGGTAATTCTCACCCGAGGGGGCAGGCGCCAGCAGGATGACGACCGGGGACAAGGTAAACAGATTCGCGTCAGTCAGCAAACCCGTGCCGCCAAACGACAGGTCGTGCGTCCTGCCGCGATACGCAGGCATTTGCTCTTCCTCTCCAAAGACCATCGTTATTTCCCAGCCTACCCGATGGCGTTCGGCATCACGAAAATTAATGGATGTCATGTCTGCTAAGCCGTGCTGTCTCATCAATCGTGTGGAGAATTATCGTGAACGGAAGAATATCTGTCTGCGAGGGATTGCTGATTTTAAATTCAGGATGTCCCGCCATATCCCAGGATATCCTTAACGCGGGATATTGAAGAATCCTGGCCGTTGAACGTAATGCCTTGTTACCAAAGGTTTACGGAAATGCGAGGAGAGTCGTCGGCCGTCGCAAAATCACCTTAACGCCGACAACGCCGGATGATCGGCGGCGTCGAGCAAAGACTCAAAGCATGCGGATTGCTGATGCTTACGTTAAGATTGCGGGTATTCGCAGTCGGCTGTCCCACGCTCCCTTCATGCGTGTAAAAGGCAGTGGTTTTTCGAGTGGGACGATGCGCTGCTTTGATGAAATAACCGAGAAATCGCCCTCGTCGAGTGGGCGGATAATCGGCGCAATCACGAATGGAAGACAGATAGGGTACGCCTTGCGAAATTGGCAACAGATATTCCTGCGCGTCAATTGGGGACTTCTCGTCGATGGCACGGGAAGCGGAGGCATTAAGGAAGCCAACCCCGCTTTCGCCCGCATGCATGGCTACACCCTGGAGGAAATCACCGGGAAGTCGATTCTCGATTTGACAGCGCCCGAGTCGCTGACCGAAGCCCAGGGGCATATGGTGCTGGGCGAGGTGCGCAACAATTACCAGTTCGACTCATTGCATGTGCATAAGGACGGCCACACATTTCCGGTGCAGATCGATATCACCAACATCAAAGATGATGCCGACAACTTCCACTGCCGCATCTTCGGCTTGCGCGACATCAGCAAGCACAAGGAATTCGAGGTTGCCCTGGAAAAGACCCGGGAGCAGCTGCGTTCTCTATCGGCATACCAGGAGCATCTGCTTGAGGACGAGAGAAAACGCATCGCCAGAGAGGTGCATGACGAACTGGGCCAGAAACTGATCGCGATGCAGATGGGACTATCCAATCTGCGCCTGCGCTATGGCGCCGACCCGGCCTTGCAAGGGAAAATGGAGGAACTGCATACGCTGGTGGAAGACACCATCGACGTCGTTCGCCACGTCGCAAGCAATCTTCGTCCCGCCGCCCTCGATCTCGGTCTGGTCCATGCCATCGATTGGCTGGCTGAAGACTTCAGTCATCGCTGGGATACCCGTTGCAGGGTCGAGACAAGCGGTGCCGAGGTCGAACTTGACGACGTCGTGGCAACCACAGTCTTCCGCGTGGTGCAGGAATCGCTGACCAATGTGTCCCGCCACGCCCAGGCCACCGAAGTCGATATCTCGCTGCAATGCGACAAACGGCATCTCCAGCTTCTGGTGCGCGACAACGGCAGGGGCTTTGACCCGGCGAGAGTGCGCGAAGAGCACGGCTTTGGTCTTCTCGGCATGCGCGAGCGAGTGCTGGCCTTGGGCGGCCGGCTCCACATCGACAGCATGCCCGGAAAAGGCACGACCGTGACGATCAATCTGCCTTTCCCGATTCAGGCGAAGTCATGATCAAGATAGTCCTGGCCGACGACCACGCCATCGTTCGCGAAGGTCTGAAACAGATCATGGCGACGACCGCGGATATCAAGGTCGTGGGTGAAGCGGGGAATTTCTCCGAACTTCAGGCCCTGTGCCAAGGCACCGCGTTCGATGTGCTGCTGCTGGACATGACCATGCCCGGCTTGAGCGGCATCGAACTGATCGAGCGTCTCTCCAGGGAAAGACCCTCATTGCCCGTGCTGGTACTGTCCATGCATATCGAGAAACAGGTTGTCACCCAGGCGCTGAAAGCCGGCGCCTCCGGCTATGTGGCCAAGGGGAGTCTTCCCGAAGTGCTGTTCGTGGCGATCCACAAGCTTGCCGAAGGAGAAAAGTACATCGATCCTTCACTGGTCAACAACCTGGTGTTCGATGACCGGAGCAGCGACGAACCGGGCGATCTATTGACCGCCAGAGAGCTTCAGGTGCTGGGCATGATCGCCGCCGGCCGGCCGCTCGGCGACATTGCCGATCGGCTGCACTTGAGTCCGAAGACCATCAGTTCCCATAAGGTACGTCTGATGCAGAAGTTGAATATCGACAACAATGCCGACCTGATACGCTATGCAACCCAGCACAAACTGTTCGAACAGTAACATGGCCATTGGTCCGCATTTCCCGATCGACGAGACGAGTCTCGCATGACCGCCGTGACGAAACTCTCGGCCGTCGATGCGATGCTCGAAAACGCCGTGCGCGATATCGGCATCCCGCCCTGTCCGGCGATCCTCGACCGCATCAATACCGAGATGCACAGGGATGAACCAGACCTGATGCACCTCTCCAATCTCATTGGCTCCGATGTGGCGCTCGCAGCCGGCTTGATCTCGACGGCAAATTCCCCCTACTTCGGATTCCGTCGCCGCGTCCGTTCGGTGCGCGAGACGCTGCTGATGCTCGGCCTGGACGTTGCCAGCCGGGCCGTCGCCGGACTGGTGTTGCGAAAACTATTTCCTTCTTCCCTCATACTTGAACGCTTCTGGGATGCATCGGCCTGCATTTCGCGGCTGTCGGGTTGGCTGGCGCAGCATCCCGAGCACGGCATCCGCATACGCGCCGACGAAGCTTATACCTTCGGCTTGTTCCGCGACTGCGGAATCCCCGTGATGATGAACCGCTTCCCCCGTTACCATGAAGTCCTGAAGACCGCCAACGAATCGAAGGAAGTCGATTTCACCCTGGTGGAGGATAGGCACTGCCCGACCAACCACGTGGTGATCGGCTATCTTCTGGCACAGAGTTGGCGGCTGCCCGAGGAAACCTGTCTGGCGATCCGCTATCATCACGATTACCGGGCTTTGCAGGAACAGGCTTGTTCCGCCCAGCTGCCGGTCGCAACGCTGGGACTGATCGCAACCGTCCAACTGGCCGAGCATCTGTTCCAGCACCATACCGGCTTAAGCCAAACCCAGGAGTGGATAAAGGCTGGCGACGTCTGCCTGCAACTGCTCGACATCTCCGCCGAGAGGCTGGATCGTCTCTACGAAGAAAGCGCCCCTATCATCGCCAGCGATGCATAGCCCCGCCGGGTAAACCCTACGTTGCTCCTAGCACTGCTCCCAAGGCAGACCGTCGAAACGCCAACCCGCCAGTCTGCCGCGCATATGGTGATCGTCGAGTTCGCCTTCGAAACCGTGCAGCACATTGCAGACCGCGGTGAAACCGGCCTGTTCCAACGCCGCCCCGGCGTCTTTGGAACGGTTGCCGCTGCGGCAGATCAGGACGATGGGACGATCGACGCTGGCGGCCTTTTTGACGTGCGCCACGAAGTGCGGATTGATTTCCCAGTCCGGTCCGTCGTTCCAGGGAATCATGATGGCGCCGACCGGATGGCCGACGAACAGGAATTCCATTTCGCTGCGCACGTCGATGAGCAGCGCCAGCGGATCGTCATGGAGCAATTGATGGGCTTCCTTGGGCGTCAGATGTCTCATGATATTGTCCTACCGGGCGGTCGGGGAAACGATTATATGCCAAGCCGGATGTGCCAAGTTGCCTGATGGCGCATGATAAAATCGACGCCCACGTCATCCTGCCCTACCCATGCAAGCCGACCGCAGCCAAGAACTCCATGCGCTTCTCCGCCGCCGCATCCTGATCCTCGATGGGGCGATGGGCACCATGATCCAGCGCCATTCGCTCGCCGAAGCCGATTACCGCGGCGCACGTTTCGCTGCGCACGACAAGGACCTGAAGGGCAATAACGACCTGCTGGCGCTGACCCGGCCCGAGCTGATACGCGGCATCCACGCCGAATACCTGGCGGCCGGCGCCGACATCGTCGAAACCAACACCTTCAACGCCACCGCCATCTCGCAATCCGACTACGGGCTGGAATCCATCGTCCATGAACTGAACCTGGCCGGCGCCCGGATCGCCCGCCAAGTTTGCGATGAATACACGGCGCGCAACCCCGACAAACCGCGCTTCGTCGCCGGCGTGTTGGGGCCGACTTCGCGCACCGCTTCGCTGTCGCCGGAGGTGAATGACCCGGGCTTTCGCAACGTGCATTTCGACGGACTCGTCGCCGCTTACCTGGAAGCCGCACGCGGCCTGGCCGAGGGCGGCGCGGACCTGCTGCTGGTGGAGACCGTGTTCGACACGCTCAACGCCAAGGCGGCGCTGTTCGCCATCGAAAAGCTGTTCGACGAGCTGCGGCAACGTTTGCCGATCATGATCTCCGGCACCATCACCGACGCCTCCGGCCGCACCTTGTCGGGACAGACCGCGGAAGCTTTCTGGAACTCGTTGCGCCATGCCCGTCCGCTGTCCTTCGGCCTGAATTGCGCACTCGGCGCCGGCGAGCTGCGCCAGTATGTCGCGGAGCTGTCGCGGCACTGCGATTGCTTCGTCTCGGCCCATCCCAACGCCGGCCTGCCGAACGCCTTCGGCGGCTACGACGAAACGCCGCAGATGCTCGCCGCGGCGATCCGCGAATGGGCGGATGCCGGTATCATCAACATCGCCGGCGGCTGTTGCGGCACCTCGCCCGAGCATATCCGCGCCATCGCTCAAGCGCTGGCGGATGTGGCGCCGCGTCAGCCGGCGCAGCCGGAAAAAATGCTGCGCCTGTCCGGGTTGGAACCTTGCAATCTCGGCGCCGATTCCTTGTTCGCCAATGTCGGCGAACGCACCAACGTCACCGGCTCGAAGGCCTTCGCCCGCCTGATCCTCAACGGCCAGTTCGAAGATGCCGTGGCCGTCGCGCGCAACCAGGTCGAGGCCGGCGCGCAGATCATCGACATCAACATGGACGAAGCGATGCTCGATGCCAAGGCGGCGATGGTGAAGTTCCTCAACCTGATCGCCAGCGAACCGGACATCGCGCGCGTGCCGGTCATGCTCGACTCCTCCAAGTGGGAAGTGCTCGAAGCCGGTCTGAAGTGCCTGCAGGGCAAGGGCATCGTCAACTCCATCTCGCTCAAGGAAGGCGAAGAGAAATTCCTGCAACAGGCGCGGCTGATCCGCCGCTACGGCGCCGCCGCCATCGTCATGGCCTTCGACGAACAGGGCCAGGCCGACACCTACCGGCGCAAGACCGCGATCTGCCAGCGGGCTTACGACCTGCTGGCCGGCAGCGGCTTCCCGGCCGAGGACATCATCTTCGATCCGAACATCTTTGCCGTCGCCACCGGCATCGAAGAGCACAACAACTACGCCGTCGATTTCATCGAAGCCACGCGCTGGATCAGGCAGCACCTGCCGCATGCCCAGGTTTCCGGCGGCGTCTCCAACGTCAGCTTCAGTTTCCGCGGCAACGACCCGGTGCGCGAGGCGATCCACACCGTGTTCCTCTATCACGCCATCCAGGCCGGCATGAGCATGGGCATCGTCAACGCCGCCCAGCTCGGCGTCTATGACGAACTCGACCCGGACTTGCGCGGCAAGGTCGAGGCGGTAGTGCTGAACCAATCCGCGGATGCCGGCGAGAAGCTCGTCGAATTTGCCCAGACGGTGAAAGGCTCGGCCAGGGAACAGGTGCAGGATCTGGCCTGGCGCGACCAGCCGGTCAGTGAACGTCTGGCGCACGCCATGGTCAAAGGCATCACCGACTGGATCGTCGCCGACACCGAGGAAGCACGGCAGGCCAGCGTGGCCGCCGGCTTGCCGCCGCTGGCGGTGATCGAAGGGCCGCTGATGGTGGGCATGAACCTGGTCGGCGACCTGTTCGGTGCCGGTAAGATGTTCCTGCCGCAGGTGGTCAAGTCGGCGCGCGTCATGAAGCAGGCGGTGGCGCACCTGTTGCCCTATATCGAGGCCGAGAAGCAGCGCACCGGCGCCGCGGCCAAGGGCCGCATCGTACTGGCCACGGTCAAAGGCGACGTCCATGACATCGGCAAGAACATCGTCGGCGTGGTGCTGGGCTGCAACGGCTACGAAGTGTTCGACCTCGGCGTGATGGTGTCGTGCGAGCGTATCCTCGCCGCGGCGCGTGAGCATGATGCCGACATCATCGGCCTGTCGGGCCTGATCACGCCTTCGCTGGAAGAAATGGCCCAGGTCGCCGCCGAGATGCAACGGCAGGGCTTCTCCGCCCCCTTGCTGATCGGCGGCGCCACCACCAGCCGCGCCCACACCGCCATCAAGATCGCCCCCAACTATGCCGGGCCGGTGGTGTATGTGCCGGATGCCTCGCGCGCCGTCGGCGTCGTCTCCAAACTATTATCGGACGACCAGGCTGCCGGCTTCAAGGCCGAGATCGCCGCCGACTACGAGAAGCTGCGCGGCCAGCATGCCGCCAAAAAGGGCGTGCAGTTGCTGCCGCTGGCGGCGGCGCGCGCCAACCGCGCCAACCTGGCTTATGCTCCTCTGGCCCCGAAGAAACCCGGCGTCACTGTGCTGCGCGACATCGACCTCGCAACGCTGGCCAACCACATCGACTGGAGCCCGTTTTTCCAGACCTGGGACCTGTCCGGCAGCTATCCGAAAATCCTTGCCGACGAAACCGTCGGGGAAGCGGCGCGCAGCGTGTTCAACGACGCCAAGGCCATGCTCAAGCAAGTCATCGAGGAGAAATGGCTGACCGCCAATGCCGTATTCGGCCTGTTTCCCGCCAACGCCACCGATGATGATGTTTGCATTTACAGCGGCGCGGCGCGCAACAACAAACTGGCCACGCTGCATTTCCTGCGCCAGCAACAGCAGCGGCCAACCGGCCAGCCGAACCTGTGCCTGGCCGACTTCGTGGCGCCGCAAGGCACGCCCGATTGGCTGGGCGCCTTCGCGGTAACGGCAGGCATTGGCATAGAAGCCAAGCTGGCGGCGTTTGCCGCCGCCCACGACGACTATCGCGCCATCATGCTCAAGGCGCTCGCCGACCGGCTTGCCGAAGCCTGTGCCGAATGGCTGCACGAACGGGTGCGCAAGGAGTACTGGGGTTATGCCGCGGATGAAAATTTTTCCATCAAGGAACTCGTTGCCGAGAAATACCGCGGCATCCGCCCGGCCCCCGGCTACCCGGCCTGCCCCGACCACACCGAGAAAGCCACGCTGTTCGCGCTGCTCGACGCAACCCGGAACACCGGCATGACTTTGACCGAGTCTTACGCGATGCAGCCGGCAGCGGCGGTGAGCGGCTTCTACTTCGCCCACCCCGAGGCGCAGTATTTCGCCATCAGCAAGATCGGCCGCGACCAGCTCGAGGACTGGGCGCAACGCAAGGGACTCGACCTCGCCGATGCGGAGCGCTGGCTGGCACCGATTCTTTGATCAGTATTCGGCCCTCAAGCTATCGGCCTTGTCGAGACCTAGGTTTTGCCTCTTGCCTTGAAACTTTAAATGATGAGCAGCAACAGCATGAACCCCCAAGCCCCAAGACCTGCACCAAACACCAGCCGGGTAATGGCCAAGGCGACGTCTATGTTGTACTCGTTGATCTTGCAGAAGGATCGTACGCCTTGCAAGAGAAGGGCGAAGGAAAAGATCAGTGCCACTATCGATAAGGCAATATTGAATGCCATGCTCGCCACGAACAACCCCAGCGATGAAACCCACAGCGGGATGGCTGCAATCGCCGCCAGGATATAAGCGTTGCGATAACTGACCTGCACTTTCCAGACGTGAGCCACCTGCTTGATGAGCCAGCCCATCGAAGATACCGAAACTATTTCGCAGAGAAAGAAAATCGCGGCGATCAATGCCCAGGGTTTGCTGCTCAGGCCCTCGACAAAGGCATCGCCATGATGGCTGCCAGCCCAAAAGATCATGGCTGGAGGCAGCAGCGAGAGCGGAACGACAAGAAAGGAGAAAGTTTTGACGGCCGTCGAATCGACTCGTTCCAGATCGGGCCAGGCAGCTTCCGGAGAGAAAGCCATTCGGGAGATCGAAGAGAAGGTCATGATAATGTTCCTTTATGAAAAGAGGCATCGCCTCGGATTAAGCCATGACATGGTCGCGACTATTTATATCATGCCATGATATAATATAGACGCTTGAACGCCGTCATGTCAAGAAACCAATCGAAACCTCAGCGGTCGCTCGATAAGAGCGACTACCAACGCCTGGCCCATTTTCGATATCGGCTACGCCGTTTTCTTCGGATCAGCGAGTCCTTGTGCCAGGAGCTTGGGGCAACCCCCCTGCAATACCAGTTGCTGCTCCAGGTCAAGGGCGCCTCGGGGAACGAATGGGCCACCATCGGCGAACTTGCCGAGCAACTGCAATCCAAGCATCACGGGGTTGTCGCTCTGGTCGATCGGTGTGAAAAGATGGGACTGGTCGAACGCCGCCCGGGCAGTGAAGACCGCCGCAAGGTGGAAATTCACTTGTTGCCGAAGGGGGAAAAGTTGCTCGAAAAAATTGCCCTTCTGCATCAGTCCGAACTGAAATTGCTCAAGGACGAGTTCGATCTGCCCGGCTGGTAGCTTGGCCCTGAACCGCTACACCCCCCAGACCACCGGCAGTTTCTTCTTCAACGACCATTCCATCAACTCGATCAGCGGTACGGCGCGCTGAGTCAGGCTGACGAAGGCGCGCTTGCCGCCGTCGGGAACCTCCTCGGTCTGCGGCCGATCGTCCTCGCTGAGTCCGGCGTATGCCGCCTTGTCGCGGGCGATGGCGGCCCTGAGCTGGGCGATCGCCTCGGGCAGCTGCTCGGCCGTGACGATGCCTTTCGGGCCCGGTTCCTTGCCGATGATCTCCATCAGCTTGTACGCCACGTCACCGAACATGATGACGTCGCCGGCGGCTTGCGACTGGAATATGACAATCATTTATATCTCCTTTTCGTCCAGCCAATTGCGGATGCGCTCCGCCACGCTCTGCCAGTCGCGCTCCAGCATCAGGCCGTGGCCCATCGCAGGGAATATTTCGGCTTCGACGCCGTAGGTGTGTGCGGTCATGGTCACCAGCGAGGCCGGGATCAGGTGGTCGAGCTCCGCGCCCAATACCAGCAGCGGCGTGTCTTTCACGCGCGAGGGATGCGGCAGGTTGAACAGCGTCATGTCCCAGATGGCGCGGTGCGACTCGGGCTGGGCGTTACCGAAGTAGCGTTGCAGGTCGACATCGCTCACCGGCTGGGCGAACAGCGCCTCGCGCAGCGTGTCCACGGCGACGCGGCCGCCGCTCATCAGCTTGTTCAGCTCGCTCATCATGCCCGGCTTCTGGAACATCAGCCCGAATGCCGAAGACATGAGTCCCTGCGGCGGCACCGCGCACATCAGCACCGCCGCCGGAACCGGCTGCCGCTCCAGATACTTCTGCACCACGAAGCCGCCCATCGAATGACCGATCAGCACCGGCGGCGCCGGCAACGCGGCGATCACTTCGGCGACATCGTCGACGTAATCGCCGATGGAGAAGCTGTCGAGCTGTTTGCGGCCGCGACTGGCCCCGTGGCCGGACAGGCTCAAGGCATGGCTGGAATAACCCCGGCTGGCGAACCAGGGCAGAAAGTGTTCTTCCCAGCACCAGGCGGCAGTGTAGGCGCCGTGGATGAACAGCAGCGGTGTGTTATGGGCCGGCGTCTTGCCGCCGGGAATCTTGCTCAGAACCTCGAGCCCAGCGAAACGGGAATCGCTCACCTCGACTATTCCTCGGCCTGATCCTGCACTTGCCGCAAACCCAGCTGTTTCACCGCGGCGACACGTGCCGCATGGATGCGTTCGGCAATCTGCGCCGGATCGCGGCATGAACGCGCTATGTCGCCGGCATTGATCGAACGCGCCGCAGCCAGTGCCGATCGCCACAGCCCGGCCTGCGGATATGGGCGCTCAGCATGGCCGAGACGGCCGCGATAATCGGACTCGCAGGCGGCCAACAGTTCGTCGAAGCGTTCCGGCCGGCGCAAGGCGTCGCAGCGTTCCAGCGTATTCACCAGGGTTGCCGGCCGCAGCAGGTCCACGCGGTGAATATCGCTGTGGCAGATCGCCACCAGATGCGCCAGATCGCGGCATTCCGACGGCACCCTGAACCTTTCGCAGAATGGCCGAAGCAGCGCCGCACTGACCGATTCGTGGCCGGTATGCCGCGGCAGCACCTCGGACGGGGTGGCGCCCTTGCCGAGATCATGCGTCAGCGCGGCAAAGCGCGCCGGCAGGGACAGGCCGAGCCGAGCCGCCATGTCGATCACCATCATCACATGGACGCCGGTGTCGATTTCCGGATGATAGTCGGCGCGTTGCGGGACCCCGAACAGCGCTTCGACTTCCGGCAGCAGCCGCGCCAGCGCGCCGCATTCGCGCAGCGTCGCAAACATGCGCGACGGGTGCGCTTCCATGAGGCCTTTGGCGAGTTCCTGCCAGACGCGCTCTGCGACCAGATGGTCAACCTCGCCGTTGGCCACCATCGACCGCATCAGCCCAAGGGTTTCGGGCGCAACCGAGAAGTCCGCGAAGCGGGCCGAAAACCGCGCCACCCGCAGGATGCGCACCGGATCTTCGGCAAAGGCCGGCGACACGTGGCGCAGCAGTTTGGCCGCCAGGTCGGCGCGGCCGTCGAACGGGTCGATCAGCGTGCCATCCTCGGCCTTGGCAATCGCATTGATGGTCAGGTCGCGTCGTGCCAAGTCCTCTTCCAACGTCACTTCCGGTGCAGCGTGGAAGACAAAGCCGTGGTATCCCGGCGCGGTTTTCCGCTCGGTGCGCGCCAGTGCGTATTCCGCATGGGTGGCAGGATGCAGGAAGACCGGGAAATCCTTGCCCACCGGACGGAAGCCTTGCGCCAGCATTTCCTCGGGGGTTGCGCCGACCACCACGTAGTCGCAATCGACCACATTCAACCCGAGCAACTCGTCCCGGACCGCACCGCCGACGGTATAAATCTTCAACGCCCAGCCTTCATCCGCAAGACGTCATTGTTCGTCCGCCGCACATTGTTGAGATAGAGCGGCGCGATGGCTTCGAGCGCGGTGGCCAGGCGACCGAAAGGCAGCACGCAGCCGGTTTCGCAGACGCTTGGCGATTGCATCGAATCATAGTTGTCGCGCGACAACGGGCCGCCCGGAACGAACTCCATGGCCCAGGCCTGCAGATAGGAAAGCCGATCGGACAGGCCGAGTATCGGTCGCCGCTGGCCGGTGACCATGCCGACGTACTCTACCAGCTGGCGCAGCGTGTATTGACGAGGGCCGCACAATTCATAGGTCTGGCCAATACTGTCGAATTGCGCCAGGCTGACGGCGATGCAGGCCGCCACATCCTCCACCCAGACGGGCTGGAAAAGCGCATCCGGACAGGCCAGCGGCAGGAACGGCGCTTTCCGCAGCAACTTGGAAAACACGTTGAGAAACCGGTCGCCGTCGCCGAAAATTACCGACGGACGAAATACCGTCAGATCCAGATCGACTTCACGCAATGCCTGTTCTCCGGCAGCTTTGGAGCGCAAGTAACCGGAAGGCGCATCCGCAGCGGCCTTCAGCGCGGATACATGGAGCACCCGACGGACACCAGCAGCCTGCGCCGCCGCGGCAATCTTCTGCGGCAGCTCGACATGGGCACGGGCGAAGCCGGCGCCATAAGGCAGTCCTTGTCCGCCCTGCAGGATACCGACCAGGCTGATGACCGCATCCTGACCGGCAAGCAGTTCGGCCAGCCGCGCCGGATCATGCACGTCGGCTTCGATCACTTCGCAGGTGGGCAGCGTCAGCAGGTGCTTCGCCCTCTCCCGGCGACGCGTCGGCAGACGCAGAAAGTGCCCCTCCCGGGAGAGCCGATGAGCGAGATGGCTGCCGAGGAAGCCGGTACCGCCGATCATCAATATGCGTTGGGGTTTCAGCGTGAGCTCCTGTATTTCCCTTGCCATATAACCTATGGCAAGTCCGGGTCGGCTTTGGTTCCACTTTTTCCGCGCGCACCGACCGTGCCGAGACGAAGCTTCAGCGACTGCGGCTTGTCGTCGAACAATGCCGAGTAATACACCGCATTGCTCATCACCTTCTTGACGTAATCGCGGGTTTCGTTGAAGGGAATGGTCTCGGCATAGATGGCGCCCTCCAGCGGCACATCGGCACGCCAACGGCGCGCCCGGCCGGGGCCGGCATTGTAGGCTGCGGAAGCCAGCACTGGATGGTTGTCGAGACTGGCCAGCACCAAGCGCAGGTAATTGGTGCCCAGCGTGAGGTTGGTTTCCAGTTCGGCCACCCGCGACGGACGAAAATCCCTGAGCTTGATTTTCTTCGCCACCCACTGCGCGGTCTTCGGCATGAGCTGCATCAATCCCCTGGCGCCAACGCCGGAATGGGCGTTCATCAAGAAACGGCTTTCCTGGCGCATCAGGCCATATACCCATCCGCTGTCAACCGCCATTTCCCTGGCCTGGGGTTCGACGCTCTCGCGGAACGGCGCGAGGTAGCGCAACGCATAATCATGCTGCGTCTGGGTACGATCCGCCGTGCTGATGGCGCGGTCGAAAATCTCGTTGCGGCGTGCCAGTTCCGCGGCGGCGAGCAGCTGACGGTCGTCCATGCCGCGCAGCGCCCAGTTCCATTCGCGCACGCCCTCGATGCGCAGATCGAGACGGATCAGCGCCATTGCTCGCCGCAAGCCGGGGTTGTCGCGCGCGGCCTGGAGTTCTTCCTTGCTCGGCGGCGCAGCGCGCGGCGGCGCGACGATCGGTCGGCCCAGTTCGTCGTCGGCGAGATTGCTGTAGAAATTCGGTTGGCCGCCGATCTTGAGATACAGGGCGCGCGCTTCGTCGGGACGGCTGTGGGCAACCAAGGCCCGTGCCAGCCAGTAGCTCCAGTCGGATTGGGCGGCCATCTGGGCGGGCATGCGCTCGATCGCCTGCTTGACCATCGTCCAGTCATGAACGCGCAACGCGGCGCGCGCCTGCCAGGCCAGCTGTTCTTCGGAAAGCTTGGCGCTGCCCGCCAGAGCATACCAGTCCAAGGCTTCCGGCAGGTGATGCCATGCCGCTTGCATTGCCAGTTGGCCCCAAGCATAGCCGCGTTCGCTCTCGGAGAACTCGTGTTGAATTTTCCGCCAGCGTGCGGCGGCGTCGAGCGGATCGCGATGCGCCAGTCTGTGCACGGCATAGAGAGCCATCTCGCGGCCCGGCCGGGTGGCTGCGAAACCATGCGGCAACTTGTCCAGGGCGCGCTGCGGGTTGCCGGCAATCGCCTCGATGGTCTTGGCCGACGGCATCTGCGACGCCGGCAAATATTCCGCGGACTGCTTGGCCGCCTTGAGCTTGTTCGCTTCGAACAAACGCCGCAGGCGTTCCCATATGTCGTCGGCATCGATACGCCCCGCGGCAATCAGCCGCTCCATCAACGGGGCGCAGGATTCGGGCAGCTCCAGCGCGGTGAACCACAGCGGACGCGCTTCGTCGAGCGCCGTCGGATCCTGCTGAACGGTCAGGCGGCCTTGCAGTTCATCACAGGCCAGCTCCTGATCGGGCTGCGCCAAGGCCGGATACTCACGCTGGAAATCGCCCCACTGGTGCCGCTTGCCGAGCCACTTCAGCCAATCCCCGCGCAATTTCTCGGCGAGATAGGAAGCGTCCTGGCGCGCCAGGAACTCTTTCACGTCGTCACCGTTACCCTCGTCGAGACGCTGCACCAGGGACCAGTATTCGACCCACGGCTGGAGATCGTGCTGAGCGGCCATGCCGCGCAACGCATCGGCTTGTTTGCCTAACTTGACCCGCTCGCCGCTGCGGAAAGCTTCGCGCGCCGCCAGCACCTTGTCGTCTCCGGGCAAGGACAAGGCCAGCGTGGGCAATAACCAGAGTAGCCAGAGCCAGTGTTTCATGTTTATAGTGGAACAATCGAATCAGTTTAAGAATAGCACATGCCCCACCCCACCTTACCCCCGGATAAGCCCGCGGAAAGCACTGCTCTTCGCATTGCCGTGCGCTCCGCGTTGCGGAGCGAAAAGATTGCGGCACGCGAAGCGCTTGCCCCAGCGCAGCACCGTCGCTTGTCGCAAGCCATCGAATGTCACCTGGCGAGCCTGCTGCGGCGCTGCCAGCCGCGCATCCTGGGTTTCTGCTGGCCGTTCCGCGCCGAGTTCGATTGCCGCCCGCTGGTGGAACGCATGCTTGCCGAGGGGATGAAAAGTTGTCTGCCGCTGGTATCGGCAGCCGGGGTGGCCATGAAGTTTCGCGCCTGGCGCCCGGAGAGCGAGATGCTGATCGACAAGTACGGCATCCACTATCCCGCCGCAGGAGAGTGGCTGATCCCCGATGTCCTGTTGATGCCGGTAAATGCTTTCGATGCGGCGGGCTATCGTCTCGGCTATGGCGCCGGATACTTTGACCGCACCCTGGCACAACTCGCGGCTCAAGGCTCGCTTCCCCTGACGATCGGGATCGGCTTCGAATTGGCGCGGGTGGACAGCATCGATCCGGCCGTGCATGACATGCCTCTCGACGCCGTGGTGACTGAAGCCGGAGTCGGCCTATTCTCGCAACGGCTGTCGGCGGATGGCGTCCGGACCCAGCAGGTATAATAACTGCCCCATATCCGCGCCCTGTTCCTGTCGATGCCCTTCAACCCGCAAACCCATTTATGCCAATTGCTGAGCGACGCGCTGGCCAGCATCGCACCCGAACAGCAGGATATCAAGATCCTGCTGGAACGCCCGAAACAGGCCGGCCACGGCGATTTCGCCAGCAACCTGGCGCTTCAACTGGCGAAAACGCTCAAGGCCAATCCGCGTGAAATCGCGCAGCGGCTGGTGCGCAATTTGGCGGCCTCGCCTTGGGTAGACCAGGTCGAAGTGGCGGGTGCCGGCTTCATCAATTTCCGCCTCGCCGCTGCGGCCAAGACCCGGATTGTCGGCGAAATCCTGGCCCAGGGCGACGCCTACGGCAAAGTCAGCCTGGGCCAGGGCCAACGCGTGCAAGTGGAATTCGTCTCGGCCAACCCGACCGGGCCGCTGCACGTCGGCCATGGCCGCAGCGCCGCTTACGGCGCCAGCCTGGCCAATCTGCTGAGCTGGGCCGGCTATGCAGTGAAACGCGAATATTACGTCAATGACGCCGGCCGGCAGATGGATATCCTGGCGCTGTCGACCTGGCTGCGCTATCTGGCGCTGTTCGGCGAAGCGGCGACTTTCCCGTCCAACGGCTACCAGGGCGATTATGTCATCGACATGGCGCGGCAAATGCAGGCGGCCCACGGAAAGCGCTTCCTGCACCCGGCCGCCGCATTGCTGGCCTGCGTGCCGCAGTCCGCCGACGCCGAGGAGCAACTGGATGCCCTGATCCTGGCGGCCAAGGATCTGCTCGGCGAGGACTGGCCCTATGTCCATCAGCATGCGCTGACCGAACAACTGGCCGACTGCCGTGCCGACCTCGAAGAATTCGGGGTGCATTACGACCAATGGTTCTCGGAACGCTCGCTGTTCGATACCGGCATGGTGGCGCAAGCGGTGGAACGTCTGACGAAGAAAGGCCACATCTACCTGCAGGACGGCGCCAAGTGGTTCCGCTCGACCGCTTTCGGCGACGAGAAGGACCGCGTGGTTCAGCGCGACAACGGCCTGTATACCTATTTCGCCTCGGACATCGCCTACCATCTCAACAAGCTGGAGCGCGGTTTCGACAAGATCATCGATATCTGGGGCGCCGACCATCACGGCTACATCCCGCGCGTGCGCGGCGCCCTGCGGGCCCTGGGCTGCGACGACGACAGGCTCGACGTCATCCTGGTGCAGTTCGTTTCGCTGTGGCACGGCAGGGAAAAAGTCTCCATGTCCACCCGCTCGGGACAATTCGTCACCTTGCGCGAGCTGCGCGATGAAGTCGGCAACGACGCCTGCCGCTATTTCTATCTGCTCAGGAAAGCCGATCAGGCGCTCGATTTCGACCTCGACCTGGCGAAATCGGAGAGCAGCGACAACCCGGTGTATTACGTGCAGTATGCGCATGCCCGCGTCTGCTCGGTGCTGTCCCACTCGGGCGACGATGCCCCGGATCTTGCCGGCGCCGATTTGGCGTCGCTCGCCAGCGAACGCGAACTGGCGCTGTGCGTACGCCTGGCGGAGTTCCCCGCAGCGATCGAGGACGCCGCGCGCGACTACGCACCGCATGCGATCGCCTTCTATCTCAAGGACCTCGCCGCCGACTTCCATAGTTATTACAATGCCGAACGCATCCTGGTCGAGGATACGGTTGAGCGTACGGCACGCCTGGCGCTGATCGCGGCGCTGCGCCAGGTACTGCGTAACGGTTTCAGAATCCTGGGCGTTGCGGCGCCGGAGAGCATGTGAGATGAGCAAACAAACTTCCCGCTGGATCAGGACGCCGGCAAAATCCACTCGACAACGCGGCGGCACGCTGCTCGGGTTGTTCCTGGGCCTGGTAATCGGCGTGTTGATTGCCTTCGGCGTGGTCTGGTATCTCAACAAGACGCCGTTGCCCTTCCTGGACAAATTGCCCAAGCCGGAGAAAGCTGAAACCAAGCCGGGCACAACATCCCAAGCACCCCAAGCACCCCAGCAGCTGCCGGGCAAACCGGGCGACAAAGTGAATGAGAAGCCACGCTTCGAGTTCTACAAGATTCTGCCAGGCGGCCAGGAAGCCGCCCCTGCGGACGCCAAGCCGGCGCCGGCCAATGCGCCTTCGCCTGTCGAAGCCCCCGCGCCCACGCCAGCCGCAGAGACCCTGTATCTCCAGGTGGGCGCTTTCCAGAAATCCACCGATGCCGACAATTTGAAAGCCAAACTGGCGCTGATGGGCATGGAAGCCGGCGTGCAGGAAGTACGCGTGCCCGACAAGGGTCTCATGCACCGTGTGCGTATCGGCCCGTTTGCCAAGCCGGAAGAGATGAACCGGACGCGCAATCAACTGGCGCAGAACGGAATCCAGGCAACCGTGGTCAAAGCCAAGGAAAACGCCAGTACCCCAAACCAAAATTCGGGCGCCAGCGCCCCCCAATAAATCCCAGGAGATATACATGCTGAAACTCAGAAATCTCATCGCCGTCCTGGCGATGGCCATTCTGGCCGCGAGCGTCCAGGCCGAATTGAAGCAAGGACGCGACTACGACCTGGTCAACCCGCCGCAGTCGACCGAAAAAGGCAAGCTTGAGGTGATCGAGTTTTTCTCCTACATGTGTCCCCATTGCAATCATATCGATCCCTTGATAAGCAAGTGGCAAAAGACCCTGGCGAAAGATGTGCAGTTCCAGCGTGTGCCGGTCATCTTCCGCCCGCAATGGGAAGCCCCGGCCAGGCTCTACTACACCCTGGACGCGATGGGCGAAACGGAAAAACTCCATGGCGCCGTATTTGCCGCGATCCATAACGAACACACAGACCTGATGAACGAGGCGAACGTCATCAATTGGGTCGTGCAGAAAGGCCTCGATCGCAAGAAATTCACCGATACCTACAATTCCTTCGCAGTCCAGAGCAAGGCGCTGGGCAGCAAGCAGAAGCAGGCAACCTATGGCATTCCCGGCGTGCCGGCATTCGTCGTCGCGGGCAAATACCGCACGCCGGACAATTATCCCGGCGGACCCGACGAGATGCTGAAACTGGTCGACGAACTGATCGCCAAAGCGCGCGCCGAACAGGGCAGGAAGTAGCCAACTTGTCATGCTGAAACGCGGCAGGCTCTTTGTCCTCGCCGGCATGCTGTTGGCTTGGGCGGCCGGCGGCGCCCTTGCCGAACTCAAGAATGGTCGCGACTTTGCCTCGATTGCCCCGCAACCGACCGAAACTGCGGCCCGCGTGGAAGTCACGGAATTCTTCTGGTATGGCTGCCCGCATTGCTACGAGTTGGAGCCGGTGATCAACGACTGGGTCAAGACGCTGCCCAAGGATGTCGCATTTCACCGCATCCCGGCGATATTTCTGGATGCGCGCTGGGCGCCGGGAGCCAGGCTTTACTATGCGCTGGATGCGCTTGGCGAGGAAAGCCGCCTGCGCAGCGAACTGTTCGAGGCGATTCATGTCGGCCGCATGAATTACACCAACGAGTCCGAGGTCGCCGAGTGGCTGGCGAAGAAAGGTGTGGATCGCGGCAAGTTCGCCGCCGCCTACAATTCCGTTGCCGTGCAAAGCAAAATCAATCGGGCACAGGAACTGACCCAGGCGCATGCCGTCAAGAGCGTGCCGGCGGTCGTGGTCGGCGGAAAATACCTCACTTCGAACACCATGGCCGGCAGCAATGAAGCGCTACCCGCAATCATCAATGAATTGATCGGCAAGGTGCGGGCTGAACAGGGTCGGCAATAGCAAGAATTTCAATCCGCATTCGACCCGAGTTGTTGCACCCAGGCAATGGTCTCCGCGAGACACAGCCCCAGCGTCTGCAGAGTGACTTTATTGCCGACGCGTTTGAGCAGCGCGGCAGTGCCGGCGATATCCTCGTTGTCGTAGCGTTCGGTGAGTTCCAGCATCAGGCCCAGTTCCCCTTCGCGCCGGGATAAGGCGAGCCGGACTTCGTTGGTGGTGGATATCTGGGAAAGAATGTCGCTCATGGATATGCCCAGCGCCGCCGGCATGAAGGACATCAAGCCGGTAATGAAGGCGAGATCCCGCAGATCCCGTTTCGCCGGAAAGCAGCGGCAGGCGAGCAGTTCCATGAAGCAGCCGCGCAACGCGGCCAGTTGCATGAGGGGATTGTTGGTCAGATTCGAGTTGCTCCCGGCATGGCTGAAGATAAGCAGCGACAGCCAGCGTTGCACTTGCCGCAGACCGACGACGGTCAGCGCATGACGAATCGAGGAGATCCGCACGTTGAGCCCCGCCCCTGCCGAATTGGTCAGGCGCAGCAGGTTGATGGCCAGTCCCGGTTCGCTTTTGAAGGCGTTCTCGATCTTGGCCAAGTCGGCATTTTCGTTGAGCATATTGATCAGGCGGATCAAGCCCTGGACGGATGCGTCCAGCCTGCGCCCTTCGACGATGACAGGATGGGCGAAATAGTAACCCTGGAAAATATCGAAACCCAACTCGGTACACAGTTGCTTGTCCTCGGCCGACTCGACCCGGTTGGCGATCAGCTTGGTTTGCGAAGCGCGCAACCTGGACAGTACCGAGGAAAGATGCCCGTTTGTCGTCACTGCGCCGACATCCACCTTGGAGTAGGAAGCCAGGCGCAACATCAGGTTCAACGGTTCGGAAATACTGGTGATCCCCGATACCGAGAATTCGTAGCCGATATCCCTCAATTCGTGACAGCGGTCGAGCAATCGAGGGGAAAGCCCCTTGCCGGCATCGACTTCCAGCAAGACGGTTTCCTTGGGCAGGAATTCGACGGCGTCATCGCAGATGAAATCCTCATCCATATTGATGAATGCCTTCTGATGGCCGAGCGCGTTGGCCAGGCCCAACTCGGCAAACGCCTTGCACACCACATCGGCAGTCGCTTCCTTTGCGCTGGTGATCCTGGAGAGGTTTTCGGCGGTATTGCGAAACAGCAATTCGTAGGCGATAACCGCCTGCTGCCGATCGATGAGCGGTTGCCTGCCCAGAAAAATATCGCTGAAGGATTCGGAAACGCCAGTCATGGAACGAGAAGATAGCCTAATCGACCAAAGACCGCCAGCGGTCTGTCCGAATTTACACGACGTAAACCGGCTGGCGGATGTTTTGCTTCAGCAGATATGCCAAGCTTTTCACGCCGGGTCGGCCGCAAGTCTGATAAACCGTTTTCCCAAGCACCATCGCATCCGTCTCGCCGCGTGCCGTCAAGTCAATGAGAGCATACCCGCCGCCCCGCAGGAGCGGTGACAACGATCAATATGACAAGAAAGATATTTTCATGGGGTACCGGCAACTCATCCGATCCAGCGGATTCTCTTCAACCATGCAGATGCCGGGAATGGCCGGGTACCAGCGCTCACCCTATGCCATTCAATTGACTTTCCACTCTGCCACCTTACAATCCCCATAGCTACCGACTTACCGGCGGTTCAGTCCAACGAGGTTTATCCGCCGATATGAACTCTCTTACTCCCCACACTTCGCCTCGTCGGCGGATAAACGCTATTCGTTAGCCATCAATGGCTCTGCTATGACCTCAATACGTTCAGATACCGCATTAAAGCGTGCCAAACGGTGGAACCTCAACGTCAACCATGCGCTCTATCGCAAGACGGGAGATTGGTATCACCAACTCAAGCGGTTCCCTGGGGCGCTTCTTGATTCTGATGGATACGTGGTGTTCGAAACGGAGGACGCATATCGCTCCTGCCCCGAGCTCCGTATTCGTCAAGACGTCGGTGTGCCAGAAGGAATCAGCAAAATTCTAGGGTACACGCGCGTCACTGGCGAATTTGACGTTAGAAACACACCAACGTCCTATGAGAAGGCTGTTGCTCTCGAAGGGGCTCGCGTTGACGTCATTCAAAGCCGCCTTGAGCGTAATCTTGCGGCAAGGGCCACCTGCCTCAAGAAGCATGGCTTTGTCTGCGCAGTGTGCGACCTAGATTTCGAAAAGCGGTATGGCTCGATAGGCGAGGGCTTCATCCACGTCCATCATCTGACGCCTTTGGCGAACGGAGAGAGAATCTCGGACCCGGCAATCGACATGCGTCCACTGTGCCCAAATTGCCACGCGATGGCCCACCGGAAGAATCCGCCGCTATCGATTGATGAGCTCAAAAAATTACTTACTCAAAATGCGGGCTAACCCGCCGCTCAACACGGACGAGCCGCTTAGCGGTGCGTCGGTTGACTAGCACGTTGAGCTTTTCGAATTCGAGCATCGGTTGCCTAAGCTGTTTAATGTCTTTACGGCTTGCGTGTCAATAACATATTTGTTATTGTTCATCCGTGGACTACACGATCAATTACTACAGCGAAGCGGTGCAGGAGCAGATCATGGAACTGCCCGACACTCTCGCAGCACGTTACATCGTGCTAACGCGCCGGATGATTGCGCTTGGCCCGAACATCGGGGAGCCTCACACCAAGGCTTTTGGTGACGGACTCTTTGAGCTACGGCTAAAAGGCGCAGAAGGCATAGCTCGTGTGTTTTTCTGCGCGCTCGTAGGAAAACGCATCGTCATGCTTCACAGTTTCATCAAGAAATCCGAACGCACGCCCACGCGCGAACGCGAAGTTGCCGAAACCCGAATGAAGGAGATCAAACGTGCAAACACATGATCAGTTGATAAAGAAACTCATGCGCCGTCCTGGCGTACGCGCTGAAGTTGAACGTATTGAGCGCGACGAGACCATCCTGCTGGATGCCTTGCTCAAGGCGCGCCAAGAGGCCTGTCTCACGCAGGCGCAGGTAGCGGAACGGATGGGAACGCAAGCACCTGCGGTAGCTCGGCTTGAGCGCTCGCTGGCTACGGGGAAGCACTCCCCATCGATTGCAACCCTTCGCAAGTACGTCAAAGCATGCGGTAAACGCCTAGTCTTGCGCGTCGCGTGAAGAAGCCCAACCCGGCTGTCAGAGTTCTGCGCGTGCAATATGGATATCAACCAGTGAATACGGATACCCGAATAGTCTAATGCCCGCGCCTGGCGACTGAATTAGTGAAATCTCGTGTCACGAGTACACGACGCTGACATTCTCCGCCGACAGCCACTCGTGCAACGCGGTCAGCAATGCATCGTCAAGCTTGATGCGCCAATTGTCCGGCAGGCCCAGTTCGACCTCGGCCTCGGCGTTGTGGTAGCGCAGCCGCACCGGGCAGGCGCCGTTGCCAGGAGTACGATAGGGCGCCAGCAGCGCGCGGAGTTTTTCTGCGTTGGAATGGCCGTTCATGGACAGGCTCAACTCCCTGGCAAAACGGCCGCGCGCCTCGCCCAGCGTCAGCAGCTTGTCGGCGACGATGCGCAGGCCGCCGCTGAAATCGTCGCGCGTCACCTTGCCCTCGACCAGCAGCAAATCGTCCTCGCGGATCTTCTGCCGCTCGGCCTCGAACAATTCGTTGAAGACCGAAACTTCGAGCTGGGCCGTGGCGTCGTCCAGCATGACGATGGCCATCTTGCCGCGCCGGGTCATCTGGGTCCGCGTCGACACCACGATGCCGGCCAGCAGCATGGGCTCCCGTTGCGCCTCGACCTGCACCAGGGATTTTTTGACGAACGCGGCCAGTTCGGAACGATAGGAGCGATAAGGATGGCCGGACAGGAAAAAGCCCAACGCCTGCTTTTCGTTCAATAGTTTCTCGCGTTCGCTCCAGCGCGCCGCATCGACATAGTGTGCCGCATGCGTTTCGCCGACCGTGGCTTCGCTGTCGAACAAGCCGCCCTGCGTGGCGTTGCGCTCGGCCTGTCCCGCCACTTCCAGCGCCACGCCGACCGTGGCAAGCAGTTTTGCGCGATGGTCGTCCAGCCCATCGAAGGCGCCGGCGCGAATCAGCGCCTCGATGACGCGGCGATTGACGGTGCGCTTGTCGATACGGCAACAGAAATCGAACAGGTCGGTAAACGGGCGGAATTTTCCATCGTCCTGGCGCGCCTTGAGAATCGCGCCGAGCGCCGCTTCGCCGGTACCCTTGATGGCGCCAAGGCCGTAACGGATGGTCTTGGCGTCGACCGGTTCGAAGCGTATTCCGCCGGCGTTGATATCGGGGGGCAGAAAAACGATGTCGTTGGCGATGCTGTCCTGGTAGAAAAGCTGCACCTTGTCGGTATCGGCGAGTTCCGACGACATGGTCGCGGCCATGAAGGCCGCCGTGTGATAGTGCTTGAGCCATGCCGTCTGGAAAGCCACCAGCGCATAGGCGGCGGAATGCGATTTGTTGAAGCCGTACTCCGCGAACTTCTCCATCAAGTCGAACAGATGCGTGGCCAGCTTTTCATCGACGCCGCGCTTGATCGCGCCTTCAGTGAAAATGGTGCGCTGCAGGGCCATCTCCTCAGGCTTCTTCTTGCCCATGGCGCGCCGCAACAGGTCGGCGCCGCCCAGCGTGTAACCGGCCAAGACCTGCGCCACCAGCATCACCTGCTCCTGGTACACGATGACGCCGTAGGTGGGCTTCAGCACCGGCTCCAGGTCGGGATGAAAATACTCGGCGCGGGCCTTGCCGTTCTTGCGGGCGATGAAGTCGTCGACCATGCCGGATTGCAGCGGGCCGGGGCGGTTCAACGCCATCAGGGCGATGATGTCCTCGAAGGTGTCGCCCTTGAGGCGCCGTTCCAGATCCTTGGCCGAACGCGATTCCGACTGGAATACCGCAGTGGTGTTGGCGGCGGCGAACAGGCCGTAAGTGGCCTTGTCGTCGAGCGGGATGTCTTCGAGACGAAACTCCGCCATATCGGGATTGAGCCGCCGCACGTGCCGTACCGCCTCGTCGAGAATGGTCAGCGTGCGCAAGCCGAGAAAGTCGAACTTGACCAAGCCGACCTTCTCGACATCGTCCTTGTCGAACTGGCTCACCGTGGCCAGGGTCTCGCCATTCACCGCGCCCTGCGCCGAATAGAGCGGGCAGAAATCGGTCAATTTGCCCGGCGCGATCAGCACCCCGCCGGCATGCATGCCGACGTTGCGCGTCAAGCCTTCCAGGCGTTCGGCCAGTTCCCACAGCTGACGCAGCTCTTCCTCCTGCTCGACGCGCGCATCGAGCGCCGGCTCCTTCTCGCGCGCCTGCGCCAGGGTAATACCCAGCTCGTTGGGGATCAGCTTGGCGAACTGGTCGACGAAGTTGAACGGCAGGTCGAGCACGCGTCCGACGTCGCGGATCACCGCCTTGGTCGCCATGGTGCCGAAGGTGGCGATTTGCGCGACGGCGTGCGCGCCATATTTGTTCCTGACGTAATCGATGACCCGGTCGCGGCCTTCCTGGCAGAAATCCACGTCGAAGTCGGGCATCGATACCCGTTCCGGGTTGAGGAAACGCTCGAACAGCAGGGCATATTCGAGCGGATCGAGATCGGTAATGCCCAACGCATAAGCGACCAGCGAGCCGGCGCCCGAACCGCGTCCGGGACCGACCGGAACACCGTTGTGCTTGGCCCAGTTGATGAAGTCGGCGACGATCAGGAAGTAGCCCGGATAACCCATCTTCTGGATGGTATCGATCTCGAAATCGAGGCGCTCGAGATACTCGGGGCGTTTCGCTTCCCGCGCGGCGGCGTCCGGGTAGCGTTGCGCCAGGCGCACTTCCAGTCCTTCGGCGGCTTGCTGCGCCAGGAAATCGTCGAGCGTCATGTCCGCCGGTGTCGGAAACTGCGGCAGCTTGTTCTTGCCGAGCTCGATGCTCAAGTTGCAGCGCCGCGCGATCTCGACCGAGTTCGCCAGCGCTTCGGGCAGATCGGCAAACAACTCGGCCATTTCGGCCTGCGACTTGAAATATTGTTCCTCGGTAAACTGCTTGGGTCGCCGCGTGTCGGCCAGCACATAGCCTTCGGCGATGCACACCCGCGCCTCGTGGGCCTTGAAGTCGTCGCCCGCCATGAACTGCACCGGATGAGTCGCCACCAGCGGCAATCCAAGCCGGCCGGCAAGGGCCGCGCTGGCCGACAGCAGCGATTCGGCCTGGGCCTGGCCGTAACGCTGCACTTCGATATAGAAACTGCCGGGGAACAGTTCAGCCCAGTCGCGCGCGCACGCATCGGCCTGAGTCTCCTTGCCCGCCAGCAGCAGTTGCCCGACATCGCCGCAATGCCCGCCCGACAGGGCGATCAACCCGCTGTTGTCGCCGCCGCTCAGAAGAGACCGGCTGATCTCGGCGCGGCCATGGTGGCGCGAACCGACATAGGCGGCTGTGAGCAGCTCGCACAGGCGCAAGTAGCCGCCATGATTTTTCACCAGCAGCAGCAGGCGCGCACAAATGTCCCGGCTCGGATCGCGCGAGCCGCTGTCGGTGGTATTGTCCGCGACCCAGACGTCGCAGCCAACGATGGGTTTGACCCCCGCCTTGCGCGCCGCCGTGTAGAACTTGACCATGCCGAACAAATTGGCCAGGTCGGTCAGCGCCAGCGCCGGCATCACATCGGCCGCCGCCTGCGCCACGGCGGCATCGAGGCGGACGATGCCGTCCGTGATCGAATATTCGCTGTGCAGCCGAAGGTGTACGAATTGCGGAAGGGATGACGTGGCGGACATGGCGAATCATTTTACTCCGCTCGCCGTTCGGCAACGAGACGACTACGACGTCCTATGCTCCCCGCCAACCGATCTGCGTTTTACGCCGGGGCCGATACCGGCGGCTTCAGCCGGAGGCGACGCGCAAGCTTGACGAAGCCGGCATCGAAGCTTGAAAGGCTTTCGCAAAGGCCGACCTGGGCCAAATGCAGCGCATCGGAGAAATCGAGCCCGTTGCGGTACCAACCGACCGCCTGGCTGACCGCAGCGGCGCGGTCGACCTCGATGTTCTCAACGGCCAACAGATCGTCGAAAAGCAATGCGACATCCTCCGCCGGCATGCCGTAGACGCTGCGCAGCACCCATTCGAGTTCCTGCACCACCGTCAACGGAACAAACAGCTCGCGGCCCGATGACAGCAGCGCCCTTGCGCGTTGCTGTTGCGCGCGCGTGGCGCTGTCTGCCGCCGCTTCCTCGACGATGGCGCGGGCAAGGACATTGGTGTCAAGGGCAATCACGGTTTGCCGCCCTTGACGAGTTTTCTTGCTGCCGCCAATCCCTGCAGCTCCTCGATGGCGACGGGCTTGCCCTTGTGGGTCAGTCTTTCGAACAAAACGGATGCCGGCTTCCTGCCGGCCGCAACCACCGGACGAACCAGGATGCCGTTGCCGTCCGGCGCGCGCTCCACTTGCACGCGGGCACCGGGGGCAAGAGCGACCTGCCGGCACAGGTCGGCAGGCAATACAACCTGGCGTTTGCTTGAGAGAATCATGGTGGTCATGGCGGCTCCGATTCGGTGCGGGACACAACCAGTATAAGCAATCCAGCCATGATGTTCAACGCCGTTGAACACGCTGTTGAACATCCTGGCCGGGCACTTCGCCTATGTCACTTTCCCTTGGCCAATCCACGCGCCAGAGCCACGTAGTGTTCGCGTACATCCGGCTCCATCGCGCGCAACTCCCTGAGCAGTTCCTTTTCCAGCGGCGCCGCCTTGGCGACCGGCAGCGACACGCTTTATGCAACATGATTGACAACCACTTCCCATTCCTACAATTCCGCTGCCGCCCGGTAATGCCGATTGGCCTCGTCGGGATGTTCGAGCCGGTCGAGCAATTCGGCCAGCTCGATATGCGCGGTACGCGTCGAGGCGATCGACAGCGAGGCTTCCAGGTAACTGCGCGCCTTGCCCCATAACTGCTGGTGGCGGCACAGGCGGCCCAGCGCCAACAATAATTGGGCGTCGCGCGGGTGCTGCTTGAGCCAGTCCTCGGCCTGGGCAATCCGGCCGAGCACGTCGCCATCGTGGCAGTCCGCATACACCGACAGCAGGTCCGAATCCCATTCTTCCTCCAGCACATCTTCAACGATGCGCTGCGCATTCTGGCAGTCGCCTTGCGCGATCAGCAGGCGCGCCGCCTCGCCGGCAAGGCGCGGCGCGTGGCGTTCCGCATCCGGTATCTCGCGCCAGTAGTTGAGCAGCGCACCGGCGTCGAGGCTCAGCGAACGCAGGATTTCCTGATGGGCGCGCTGCCTCAGCGGCGCGGCCTGCTCGGCGCTCAGTGCGCGATACTTCTGTAGTTTTCGCACCAGACGCAGCACCTCCCGCCAGTCGCCAAGCGCCCGATGGGCACGCAACGCCAGCCGCAGCGCGGCGATATGGCGCTGGCCGCCGGCGGCCAGCAGCTTCAAGGTGCCGATGGCATCGTCATAGCGGTGCGCATCGAGATGCAGCAAGGCTTCGGTCATCAGGCGCGCGTTGCGGCTCGCGCTTTGGTCGTTTTCGTTCTGCAAGGCGCGCTGCAGCCATTCGGTTTCGCGTTCGCCGTCGCGCAGGTCGTGGGCCGCGCGCGCCGCCAACAACGCGGTCAGGGCTGGCGAGTAACCCGCGTGATGGGCTGTCGCGGCGCTTTTCAAGGCATGCCCGTAACGCCCTTCAAAAGCGAAGCGCAGGGCATCGCCCAGCGCCCGCTCGGCATGCTCGCGACGCCGCCGCGCCCGGTATTCGCGCACCGCCCGCGGCAGGCGTAAGGTATGCAAAACAGTCCGCAGCAACAAATAAAACAGCGCAAAGCCGGCGAGTTGCAGCAGGATCAGCAGATTCAGTGAGAGATCCACGCGCCACGGCGGCAACACCAGCAGCACATAACCGTCGTTGTAACGGGCAGCCAGCGCCAAGCCGACGGCCAGCGCAGCCAGCGTCAGCAACCACAGCAGCGTGCGCATCAGCGCGCGACCCCGGCCGCAGTCGGTGCGCCAGCGGTGCCACCGCTCCCGCTTCTGGGACGGGGGCTGATGAGCGGGCTCTCTTTATCCAGCGTCAACTTGAAATTGCGAATACTGCCGAGCGTCTCTCCCAAGGTCGGCAACTCCAAGCTGAGATCGGCGCTGGACAAGCCCTTCAGCATGGCGATCGCATTGCTTACGGTTTTTTCGCGGGCGTCGAAATAACGTTCGAGCTGTTCCCGCGCCTGGCGCAAGTCCTCCCGGTAGGTACGGCCGTCGCGTTGCAGCAAGGCCAGACGGGCATCGATCAGGCGCAGCTTGAGATTCTCGCGCAGGAAGAAAACTTGCGAGGGGGCAAGCAATACCGGGGCGGGTTGGTCGATGCGCTCGACCCGGATCAGTTGCTTGATCTCCTCCCACAGGTCGCGACCCAAATCTTGCCAAAAGCCGCCCGCGGCGCTTGGCGCAGCGGCTTTCTGGCGCGGATTGGTCTTTGCCTTGGACGCCGGTTCGACACGGGTGCGCTGTTCGAAAGCCAACGGCAGGCTGTCCACGACGCCGATCACGCCTTCCAGTTTGAGCGCAATCCCCGGCACGTCGGCGAGCGGCAGCGCCTTGAGCCGATCGATATCGCGGTTGATCAGCTTGCGCAGCGGCAACAGGCGCGTCTGTGCGGTGCGCGCCAGACGCGCGTCAACCCCTTGCAAGGCGATCAACACCGCTTCGACGTTGCCGGTCAGCTGCAATTGCTGCGCAGCGATCGCCACGGCTTGCTCGATTTCCGCCAGCACCCGCTCGTCGCGGCTTCTCGACAGCTCCTGGTACATGCTTTCGAGCGCCAACTGCTGGCTCTGCGCCTCAGCCTGCTTGGCTTCGAGCAGGGTGGTCCTGGCAGTCAGGGCTTGCAGCAGCTCCTGATTCTGCCGGGTCAGGGTGCGGCTTTCCCTGGCCAGGGCATCGCCTTCGGCCAGGCGCTTGGCCAACTCCTGCTGAAGATCGGCAAGGCGCACGCGGGTTTCCAACCATTGCCAGCCGAGCAGCAGCAGCGCCAATGTGGCGAGCAGCACCGACGGGCGGCGCAACGCGGCCAGCACACGCAGCCAAAGCGGAGCGGGGGCGGGGCTCAGCAAGGCCGGCTGTTCGGTGGACATCCCGTCAGGATGGCTGGCTGTCGCTTGTTGTTGTGAGTCGGTCATATTCGGGCGAGGAAAAATATTCGATCATTCCGGCCAGCAGGCCCTCGTCGCCGGGGGCGGTTGGCACCACTCGCCGCACGCCGAGGGAGCGCGCCTGCTCGGCGATGCGCGGATGCGGGGCGAACAGCGGGGTGTTCTGGAGCGCAGCCTGGCCGGGGCTGCCCACCATGTCAAAAAGATTGCGCAGGCCTTCGCTGCTGGTCACGGTGATCGCATCGAGCTGTCGATGCGCCCAGAGTTGCAGCAGCGGCGCAGCATCCAGACCCGGTTTGCCGCGCCGGTAGCAGGTGACGAATTCGACCTTGGCGCCGCGCGCGGCAAGCGTGTCGCCGAGCAATTCGCGGCCGCCGTCGCCGCGCAATATCACGATCCGTTTGCCGGCCATGTCTTGCAGCTCGGGAAGTTCCAGCAGCGCCTCGGAATCGTGGCGCTGCGCCGGGGCGATGACCTTGGCGATACCGAAACGCGCCGCCTCGCGCTGGCTGGCCTGGCCCATCACCGCCACCGGCAGTCGCACAGGCCAAGGACGCTGCGCGCAGATGACGGTCAGCGCCTTATTGACCGCGTTGGGACTGACGAACACGGCCAGGTCGAAATCGTCGAGCCGGCAGGCCAGGTCGAGCAACGGCTGCGGATCCTTGAGGTCTTGAATGGCCAGCACCGGAAACAGCACCGCATGGCCGCCCAGGCGTTCGATCTCGGCAGCCAGATGGCCCGCCTGCGCCGCCGGCCGAGTCACGACGAGATGTCTGCCGGACAAGCTCGGCGGGGTCTGGATTTTGCCCACAGCATTCAGCCAAGCTCGGCAAGGATTTCGACGGCGCCCTGAGCGCGCAGTTCGGCGGCGAGTTCGAGTCCCAGCGCTTCCGGATCGCTGGACTCGCCCTTGAGTTCGGCACGAGCGAAGCGCCTGCCGTCTGGCGTGGCGACGAAGCCGCGCAGCCAGACTCGGCCATCATCCTGCATCACCGCATAGGCGCCGAGAGGCACTTCGCAACTACCCGCCAGCGCGCGCGACACGGCGCGCTCGGTGCGCACGCAGGCTGCCGTGGCCGGGTCGTTGAGCGGCGCCAGCCAGGCCGCGACATCGGCGCGCGACGCCAGGGCTTCGATGCCCAGCGCTCCCTGCCCTGCGGCAGGCAGCGACTGCTCGGCCGGCAGCACGGATCGAATCCGTTCGCCCAGACCGAGCCGGGTCAAGCCCGCCGCAGCCAGTATGATCGCATCATAGTCGCCGCTGTCGAGCTTGCGCAGCCGGGTGTCGAGATTGCCGCGCAGGCTGACGACGGACAGGTAGGGAAAATTTGCGTGCAGTTGCGCTTCGCGGCGCAGGCTGGAAGTACCGACCACGGCACCCGGCGGCATCTCGGCAAGATTCGCATACTTGTTCGAGACGAAGGCATCCAGCGGCACTTCGCGCGGGCCGATGGCAACCAGCGCGAATTCGGCTTCGAGCTGCATCGGCACATCCTTCATCGAATGCACGGCGATGTCGGCGCTGCCTTCGAGCAGCGCAGTTTCCAGTTCCTTGACGAACAGCCCCTTGCCGCCGACCTTGGCCAACGGACGATCGAGGATTTGATCGCCGCGCGTGGTCATGCCCCGCAATTCGACCCGACTGGCCGGGTATAAACGTTGCAGCAGGTCGCGCACATGTTCGGCCTGCCACAGGGCAAGCCGCGATTCGCGGGTGGCGATGACGATACGTTCGGGGGAATTATTGCTCACGGGTTATCGTACCGAAAGGGAAAATTAATGATGACCGACATGCGGTGCGCATGCGCGCATGGCGCCCGCCAACGGCTGTGGATTTTAGCATGCCTGCCTGCCCTGACGCTGGCTGCCGGCCAGGCCGGATGCGTAGTAGTATTCGACCATCCATGGACCCACACTCATTCGTCAACTCGGCCGTTCTCCTGCTGGTCGTTGCCTCGATCGCCGTCGCCGTATTCAGGCATTTCGGCCTCGGATCGATCCTTGGCCTGCTGGTGACCGGCGTCATCGTCGGGCCGCATACGCCGGGACCTTTCGTCACCACCGAGGTCGAAAGCGTGCGCCAGTTCACCGAGATCGGCGTGGTCTTGTTGCTGTTCCTGATCGGCCTGGAGATGAAGCCGCGCCGCTTGTGGGAAATGCGGCATACGCTGTTCGGCCTCGGTTCGCTGCAGATCGTGTTTTCGGCCTTGGGCATCGCGGTCTATTTCAGGCTGTTCCAGACGGACTGGGCGACCGCTCTGCTCATCGGTGTCGGCTTTGCCTTGTCGTCAACCGCGATCGTCGTCCAGATGCTCCGCGATCAAGGCGAAATCGCCAGTCGACACGGCCAGACCGCATTTGCCATTCTGCTGATGCAAGACCTGGCCGTGGTGCCTTTGCTGGCCTTGATCCCTGTTCTCGGCGACGCTGGATCGCTGCCCCTGGGGCTGCCGCTGTGGGGGAAGATCGGAACCGCCGTGGCGATAATGGTGGCCGTTGTGCTTGGCGGCCGCTTTCTGGTGCCGCGCATTCTGGATTACCTGGCCCGACGGAACCACCGCGAAGCCTTTTTCCTGGTCACCCTGGGGGCGGTGTTCGTGGCCGCCCTGGCGATGGAACGGGCCGGCATGTCGATGGCGTTGGGCGCTTTCCTGATGGGGATGATGCTGTCGACCTCCCGCTACAGCCTGCAAATCGAGGCCACGATGGAACCCCACAAGGGCTTGCTGATGAGCCTGTTCTTCGTCGCCGTCGGCATGTCGGTGGATGTCAATGCCGTCGTTCGGCATCCTTTCGAGTTCGGTCTGAACGTCCTGGCGATCGTCGCCATCAAGATCGTCGTCCTGTATGCGCTGGGTCTTGCATTTAGCATAGGACGCGGCGTCGCCTTGCGGGTAGCCTTGATGCTTTCCCAGGGAGGCGAGTTCGGCTTCGTGATATTTGGCGCTGCCAAGGCTGTCGGCGTGATCGACGATCGGATTTTCGTGATGACTATCGGAATCATCTCGCTGACCATGCTGCTCACCCCCCTGCTGGTGAAATCGGGGAACAGGCTGGCACAACGGCTGGCCGAGAAACCGAACCAGATGCACGAACGCTTTCGTTACCAAGCCCAGGAAAACGAGTCTGAAATCCGGGTCGTGATCGCGGGCTATGGTCGGGTCGGCCATACCGTGGGCACCATCCTGGGCAGCAGCGGCATACCCTACGTGGCATTCGATACCGATGCGGTTCTGGTGGACAAATGGCGCAACGAAGCGCATCCGGTGTTCTATGGCGACATCTGCAATCCGGAACTGATCAATAACACCTCCCTTCACGCCGTCGAACTGGTCGTCTTGACCATCGACAACGGGGCGGCGGCCGTTCGGGCGGCGGCGCTGATCCGCTCCCAGATACCCGAGGTGGCGATCGTCGCGCGCGCCCGCGACCTGGTCACTTGCGACGCCCTGCATCAGGTTGGCGTAAACCATGTGTTTCCCGAGACTCTCGAAGCCAGTTTAAGATTGGCGGCGGAAAGTCTGGAGGCATTGGGCATTTCCACCGAGGATACCGACTCGCTGTTGCGCGGGATGCGCAGCACGGACTATGAATTGGTGCGGACAGGACCGGAAGCCCTGCCGCACTCGTAGCCGAAGCCGTAGTCCAGACTCCAGGCCTTGGCTCCGCGAGTTAGGCGGAACTTCAAGTAGAATAAAAACGCATCCTTTTCAGGGGATTCACGATGAGACGAACAATTGTCGGTTCCATTCTCCGATCCGCTGTCGCAATCGCTGCCGCAGCCTTCGCAAGCATTGTTTCAGCGCAAAAAGCCGACACCCTCACGTTCGGCCAATTGCTGTACCTGCCCATCTATTCCCATATCTATCACGGCGATCAGGACAAACAAGGCAAACCGTCCCAAAAACTTTTATCTGCGCACGTCAGCATCCGCAATACCAATTCTCAGGCGCCGCTGAAGGTTCTCTATGCTCGTTACTACGATACCGACGGAAAATTGGTGAAAGAGTTTGTTCCCTCGCCGCTGACCATTCCACCCTTGGGCACTCACGAATTATTCGTGCCCCGCAGCGATGTCTCCGGCGGATCCGGCGCCAATTTCCTGATTTCCTGGAATGCCGGCGCGGCGGTAAATCCGCCATTGGTGGAAGCGTTGCACGCCGATATCGAACCCGCGCGCACCCTGACTTTCATCACGACGGCACGCCCGATTCTCCCGAATCTCTAGTTAAGCATCTTCCTTCAATAACGCCTTGATCTGCGGCCACTGCCGCCGACTCACCGGCAGTTTCTCGGCCACGTCGCGCAACAGCACCTGCCAGTGGCCCTCGCCATCGGCCGAGTGGTCGCGTTCGACGCCGACAATCGCCGTGCGCGCCACCAGGCAGTTGCGATGCACGCGGATGAAGCGCTCGCCGAACTCATCTTCGAGATGGGTCAGCGACTCCTCGACCAGGTATTCGCGCCCGCGGGTCCGCGCCGTCACGTATTTCAGTTCGGCGCGCAGGAACAGGATGTCGCCGATGGGCACCAACAATATCCGGCCACGCTCGCTGGAATGCAAATGCATGCGTCCTTCCGGCGCCAGGCTGCGCAGCGCCGCCGCATCCGGCAAGGCGTGCGGCAGCTTCTTGAGCGCGGCAAGCAGGCGCGGCGCGCGCACCGGTTTGAGCAGGTAGTCGATCGCATTGAGGTCGAAAGCCCGCACCGCATACTGATCGTAGGCCGTGGTGAAAATGACCGCGGGTGTGCTGGCACGACTCGCCAGGTGCTGGACCAGTTCGATGCCGTCGAGACGCGGCATGCGGATATCCAGCAGCACCACATCGACCGGCAAGTTGGCAGGATCTGTCAGGAACTCGAGCGCCGCGACACCGTCGGCCGCCTCGCCGGCAACCGCGTTGGGCAGTTCTGCGGCAATATCGGCGAGCAAATTCCTGAGCCTGGCCCGCGCCGGCGCTTCATCATCGACGATCAGCAGGCGCAGCGGCACAGCGCTCATGACGTCGTTCCGCGGCGATACGGCAGCACAATGCGGGTGACATAACGGCCGGGGTTGTCCGCCTCGCCGTCGTCCACTTCGGTCTCCAGGCGCGCCTCAAGATCGTAGAACAGCATCAGCCTTTCGCGGATGTTGTCCAGCGCCATCTGGTTACCGGCGTGGGGCAACCTGCCCGGCTCGAGGGGGTTGGCGATTTCGATCAGCAGTTGATCGCCGCGCCGGGCAAGGCCGATGGTGATCTCCCCCGGCCGTTCGGCCGGTTCGATGCCGTGATACACGGCGTTCTCCAGCAACGGTTGCAGCATCAGCGGGGGCAGCAGCGCATCCGGCGGACAGGCTGCGACATCCCATTTCACCTGGAGGCGCTCACCCAGACGCAATCGCTCCAGGTCGAGGTATTGGCGCGCCAGCGCGATCTCGTCGGAGAGCCTGACCAGTTCGCGGCTGTCGCGCATCAGTACGCGAAACAGGTCGGACAGTTCTTCCAGTGCGGCCTCGGCGCGCTGCGGGTCGGTGCGGATCACGCCGAGCACCGCGTTCAAGGCATTGAACAGGAAGTGCGGGCGGATCCTCGCCGTCAAGGCCATCAGGCGCGCCTCGGCAAGCGCCGGCGACTGCAAGCGGGCGCGGATGTCGAAGTAGATCAGCAAGGCCAGCGTACACAGCCCGGTCCACAGTAGCGCACGAACCAGATTGCCCGAGCTTGTCCCGAACGCCTCGGGCGCAATGCCGACGACCTGCATGCCGGCGGTGCACGACAGCGCGATGCCAAGCACCAATGCGGCGCCGGCGCGGTAAGGCAGGCGCTCGAGCAGTCGCTGCACGGCATGCAACAGCAACAGGCTGGCGATCAGCGGCGGCTCGACCGAGGCCGATGCCAACGCCAGTTCCCCGGACAACGCCAGCCACTGGCGATTGCCCGCCAAAGTGACCAGCGCGGCAAGCCCATTGGCGCTCAGCAGAATGCGCAGCCAGACCCCGAGATTGCGGAAGTTCGGCAATCTGGAGGAGCTGGGGGAGCTGGAGTTTTGCCGTATACTTGTCATTTTATGAATCTTGGATGTTTCGCGCCAATTATGACAGATCAGCACATCGACGCCAGCGGCAAGGCTTGGTCGGGCAGATTCTCCGAGCCGGTTTCCGATCTGGTCAAACGCTATACCGCCTCGGTATCGTTCGATCGTCGCATGGCCCAGCAGGACATCCGCGCTTCGCTGGCCCACGCCCGCATGCTCGCCAGGCAGTCCATCATCGCGGACGCCGACCTGGCCGCGATCGAGCGCGGCATGGCGCAAATCCAGGGAGAAATCGAGCGCGGTGAATTCCGCTGGAATCTCGACGACGAGGACGTGCATCTGAACATCGAGAAGCGTCTGACCGCGCTGATCGGCGACGCCGGCAAGCGCCTGCACACCGGCCGTTCGCGCAACGACCAGGTTGCCACCGACATCCGCCTGTGGCTGCGCGACTCGCTCGACGGCATCGACGGCCTGCTGCGCGACTACCAGAATGCCTTGCTCGACCTCGCGGAAACACATGCGGCGACGCCGCTGCCCGGCTTCACCCACTTGCAGGTGGCTCAGCCGGTGACTTTCGGCCACCACCTGTTGGCCTATGTCGAGATGGCCAGGCGCGACCGTTCGCGTCTGGCCGATTGCCGCCGGCGTCTGAACCAATTGCCGCTGGGTGCCGCCGCGCTGGCCGGCACCAGTTTTCCGATCGATCGCGAATCCGTCGCGCGCGACCTGGGTTTCGACGGCGTCTGCGAAAACTCCCTGGATGCCGTGTCGGATCGCGATTTCGCCATCGAATTCACCGCCGCCGCATCGCTGGCGATGATGCATGTCTCGCGTTTCTCCGAAGAGCTGGTGCTGTGGATGAACCCGCGCATCGGCTTCATCGATCTGGCCGACCGCTTCTGCACCGGTTCTTCGATCATGCCGCAGAAAAAGAATCCGGATGTGCCGGAACTGGCGCGCGGCAAAACCGGTCGCGTGTTCGGCCATCTGATGGGTCTGCTGACCCTGATGAAGGGCCAGCCGCTGGCCTACAACAAGGACAACCAGGAAGACAAGGAACCCTTGTTCGATACGGCGGACACCCTGGCCGACACGCTGCGCATCTTCGCCGAACTGGTGCCGGGCATCCGCGTCAAAGCCGAGGCGATGACCAGCGCACTGAAACAGGGTTACGCCACCGCCACCGACCTGGCCGACTACCTGGTCAAGAAGGGGCTGCCTTTCCGCGATGCGCATGAGGCTGTAGCGCTGGCCGTGCGCAGCGTGGAAGCCAGGGGCTGCGATCTGGCCGACCTGCCGCTCGACGAGTTGCGCGCCTTCTCGCCCCTGATCGACGCGGATGTGTTTGCCGTGCTCAGCGTCGATGGTTCACTGGCCGCCCGCAATCACATCGGCGGCACCGCCCCCGCGCAAGTTCGCGCGGCGATCCTGCGCGCGCGGCGGGCATTAGGCTGAAACTGCCAGGACTCCCGATCCCGCCACCCGGGCAAGAAATGAAGTCGTCATTGACGCGGACCATTGCCTTTCCCATGCTGGAACGCATCGGCAAGTACCAGGTCGTCAGGAAGCTCGGCGAGGGAGCGACCTCGACGGTTTATCTGGGCTTCGACAGTTTCGCCCAGCGCCATGTGGCCATCAAGGTGATGCTTCCCGAGGTCCTCACCGACCTTGGCAAAGGCCATGCCTATCATCGCATGCTGGTCAACGAAGCCTCGCTGGCCGGCAAATTGATGCATCCGCATATCGTGCAGATCTACGATGCGGTGGTTGATGATCAGCTGAGCTATATCGTGATGGAATATGTGCCCGGCGGAACCCTGGAGCAGTTCTGTTCGCCCGACCGTTTGCTGCCGATCGAGCGTCTGGTGGAAATCATCTTCAAATGCTCGCGGGCTCTCGATTACGCCTACCGCATGGGGATCACGCATCGCGACATCAAGCCGGCCAACATTCTGCTGACACAGCATGCGGGCCAGGGCGAGGCAGGGGACGACATCAAGATCTCCGATTTCGGCGCCGCCATCACCGGCGGCAGCGACCAGACCCAGGTGACCGGCGTCGGCTCGCCGGCCTATATGTCGCCGCAACAGGTCTGCGAAGAACCGCTCGACCACCAGACCGACATCTATTCGCTCGGCGTGGTGATGTTCCAGTTGCTGAGCGGCCGCCTGCCGTTCCAGGCCAGCAACAACTTCAGCATGATGTACCAGATCGCCCACATTGAGCCGCCGCTGCCATCGGACTTTCGTGCCGACATTCCCGCCAGCCTCGATGCCATCGTGGAACGCGCCATGCAGAAGAAACTCGACCTGCGCTACGCCACCTGGGACGAGTTCTCCCACGACCTGGCATTGACCTGCCACCATGAGGAACTCTCGACCCGGCAGGGATTTTCGGACAGCGAGAAATTCAATACCCTGCGTGCCCTGGCCTTCTTCAGCGAATTTACCGATGTCGAAATCTGGGAGGTGTTGCGTTTTTCGAAATGGGAGGCGGTTGCGCCGGGGACGCTGATCATGAAAGACGGCGAGCCCGGCGACTTCTTCTGCTTCCTCTGCGAAGGCCAGGTGCGCGTCGCCAAGCACGGCCACACCCTCGACCAGCTATCCGCAGGCGAATGCTTTGGCGAAATGGCGCTGATCGGCAACAGCAATCGCATCCGCGGCGCCGACGTCATCACCCAGAGCGTTGCCAAGATCATTACCATCCGCGGCGACTCGCTGCGACAGGCCTCGGGCGCCTGCCGCATGCATTTCTACCGGGCTTTCCTGGAAGTCCTGGCGGCGCGCCTGAGTCTCGCCAACATCCGGCTGGCCTCGGTCTAGCCCGGCGATCAGACCGTCGCGGGACTCTCCAGAAGCTTCTGCAACTCGCCGGTCTGGTACATCTCCTTCATGATGTCGCAACCCCCGACGAACTCGCCCTTGATATAGAGCTGCGGAAACGTCGGCCAGTTGGCATATTCCTTGATGCCTTCGCGGATCTCCGGTTCGGCCAGCACGTTCACCGCGGCGAACTTGGCGACGCCGCAAGACTTGAGTATCTGCACCGCCGTGGCGGAGAAACCGCATTGAGGAAATTGCGGCGTACCCTTCATGAAAAGCACCACCGGGCTACCGGTCACGGTGTCGTGTATCTGTTTCTGAACATCCATGTCAATCTCCTGATAACCGACTATCTTTGTCGGGTAATATTTTAGCGAATCCTAATATCGAGAGTCAAGTTGCAGGTAGCCTAGCAGGTACCCAAAACGCAGCTTCGGGCGCCTCTGAAGCTCTTCCGCCAGACACGCGGACGATTCCAGCCAGGTCGCGGTGCTGCTCGATTTTCGCGAAGCCCGCGTCTTGCAACAGCGCGCGTGCCGCTTCGGCCTGATCGTAACCATGCTCGAACAACAGCCAGCCGCCGGGAGGCAGATGCTGCGCCGCCTCGCCCACGATGCGACGAAGCGCATCCAGGCCGTCGCTGCCGCTGGCCAGCGCATTCGGCGGCTCGAAGCGCAGGTCGCCTTGGGACAAATGTTCATCCTGCTCGGCAACGTAGGGTGGATTGGCGACGATCAGGTCATAACGCCGCTGGTCGAGGGCGGCGAACCAGTCGCTCTCGATGCAGCACAACCTCGCCCCGTGCCGCTGCGCGTTGCGTTGCGCCACTTGCAGCGCCGCAGCGGAAACGTCCAGCGCCGTGACTTGCGCAACCGGCACTTCCAGCGCCAGGCTCACCGCCACGCAGCCGCTGCCGGTGCCCAGGTCGAGAATCCGCGGCGGTTGGAGACGGGGCGAGCGCTTGAGCTTGGCGATGCCAAGTTCGACCAGCATTTCGGTTTCGGGGCGAGGGATGAGCACATCCGGCGTCACCGCAAACTCGCGGCCGAAAAACTCGCGGGTGCCGATCAGATAGGCAATCGGCTCGCCCGCCGCGCGGCGTTTCACCCATTCCGCATAACATGCCGCCGCGGCGGCGGGCAGCCGGTCCTCGCGGTGAGCCTCCAGATAGGCGGCCGGGCGACCCAGTGCCTGCCGCAGCAGCAGACGCGCTTCACCGATCGGGATCGCACCGCGCGCCGCGGCGAGGGCGGCGGCGATGCTCGGCGCAGTCATGCGCTCTCGGACAAGGCGGCGAGCAACTCCGCCTGATGCTCGGCGGTCAGCGCGCCGACCAGTTCCTGGAGGTCGCCGTCCATGATGGCGTCCAGCTTGTACAGGGTCAGGTTGATGCGGTGATCGGTCATGCGGCCCTGCGGAAAATTATAGGTGCGGATACGCTCGGAACGGTCGCCGCTGCCGATCAGGGACTTGCGCGTCGAGGCGATCCGGGCCTGCTCCGCACGGGTCTGCTGGTCCTTGATGCGCGCCGCCAGCACCGCCAGCGCCTGCGCCTTGTTGCGGTGCTGCGAGCGGTCGTCCTGGCATTCGACGACGATACCGGTGGGCAGGTGGGTGATGCGCACGGCGGAATCGGTCTTGTTGATGTGCTGGCCGCCGGCGCCCGACGCTCGGAAGGTGTCGATGCGCAGTTCGGCCGGGTTGATCTCGACCTCGGCCAATGCATCGGCCTCCGGCAGCACCGCCACAGTACACGCCGAGGTGTGGATGCGCCCCTGCGTCTCGGTGACCGGCACGCGCTGGACGCGGTGCCCACCCGACTCGAACTTGAGCTTGGAATAGGCGCCGTTGCCGATCACGCGGGCGATCACCTCGCGGTAGCCGCCGAGTTCGGATTCGCTGGCCGAGATTATCTCGACCTGCCAGCGCTGCCGTTCGGCATAGCGGCAATACATGCGGAACAGGTCGCCGGCGAAGATGGCCGATTCGTCGCCGCCGGTGCCGGCGCGAATTTCCAGGAACAGGTTGCGCTCGTCGTTCGGGTCGCGCGGCAGCAAGGCTTTCTGCAGGGCATCCGCGACGCGCAGCATTTCCTCGCGGCAGCGCGTCATCTCCTCTTCGGCCATCGCCTTCATCTCGGGATCGGCGAGCATTTCCTGGGCGTCGCCCAAGCCCTCTTCGGCTTTGCGGTATTCCGCAAAGAGCGCCACCACCGGGCCGATCTCGGCATGTTCGCGGCTCAGCTTGCGGTAGTTGTCCATGTCGCGCGTGGCCGCCTGATCGCCCAGCAGGCGGTCGAGTTCGGTCAGGCGGCCAGTGAGTTGTTCGAGTTTGTCGCGGATGCTTGGCTTCATGATGACAAATAAACACACCGCGCCCGGTTCTGCGCACGGTGCTTCAATAGAGTAGCTATTCGCCGGGGTGGAGGTGGTAAATGCGCGCGATCAGTTGCGCCAGTTCGTCGCGCTCGTCGCCCTCGGCCTGGTTGAGCGCATTGGTGGGCGCATGCAGCAGCTTGTTGGTCAGACCCTTGGAAAGCGCATCCAGCACCCGCGCCGGATCGTCGCCGCGCGCCAGCATCTTGTGCGCGTGCTCGAGTTCGTGACGGCGGGCGCGCTCGGCGCTGTCGCGTAGCGCCCGGATGGTCGGCACGGCCTCGCGCGCGTCGATCCAGTGGAGGAAGCTGTCGACGCGCGAGGCGATGATGCCTTCCGCCTCGACCACCGCCGCCTGTCGCGATTCCATGCCGCTTTCGACGATCTGCCCGAGATCGTCGAGGGTGTAGAGAAACACATCGTCGAGCTGGTCGACCTCGGCCTCGATGTCGCGCGGCATCGCCAGATCGACCATCACCATCGGCCGGTGGCGGCGCGCCTTGATCGCCCGCTCGACCATGCCCAGGCCCAGGATGGGCAGCGGGTTGGCGGTGCAGGATACGACAATGTCGTAATCCGCAAGATGCGCCGCGACTTCGTCGAGACGCATCGCATCGCCTTGGAACTTCTGCGCCAGGGTCTCGGCACGTTCCAGCGTGCGGTTGGCGATGGTGATGCGTTTCGGCTGCTGTCCGGCGAAATGCGCGGCGCACAATTCGATCATTTCGCCGGCGCCGATAAACAGCACCTGCTGATCGGCGAGGTTCTCGAAGATGCGTGCCGACAAATGCACCGAGGCGGCAGCCATGGAAACGATATTGGCGCCGATGGCCGTGGTCGAGCGCACTTCCTTGGCGACCGCGAAGGTGCGCTGAAACAGCTTGCCCAGCAGCGTGCCGAGCGTGCCGGCCTCTTCTGCGACGCGCGCGGCCTGCTTCATCTGGCCAAGAATCTGCGGCTCGCCCAGCACCATCGAGTCGAGTCCGCTGGCGACGCGGAACATGTGCCGCACCGCATCGCGCTGCGGGAAGGTGTAGATGTAGGGGCTGATCCGGTCGACCGGCAGGGTGTGGTACTCGGCCAGCCAGTCGGCGGCAGCCGAAGGCTGTTCGGCGGCGCAATAAAGCTCGGTGCGGTTGCAGGTAGACAGGATCGCCGCCTCGCGCACCGGCTTGGCACGTACCAAGTCGCCCAACGCCTGCGGCAAGCGTTCCGGCTGGAACGCCACCTTCTCGCGCACGGCCAGCGGCGCGGTATGGTGGTTGATGCCAAGGGCAAAAAGCTGCATGGTGGCGAGCGCGCATCCTGTGGATAATCCAAGTAAATTATAGCATTACCGATAGTTGGCGCCCAGTGACAGCAAAGCCTTGCGGCTTGGTCGACAATCGGCAAAGCGATAAAGACCGGCTATAATTCGCCCATCGAGGAGCGCTGCAAGGCACCCTGCCCTAGGCTCGATACCGTTCGATACAGTTATCTGCAACGGCGCTCACCTGAACCCGTGCCGGCACGGGATGCGCAGGTGGGCATCCCTCCCGGCCATATGCAAAGGAGTCCGCTATGGCTGATCGCAACAACACAGACGACTTTGTTGTCGCCGACCTGAAGCTGGCCGATTGGGGCCGCAAAGAAATCCGCATTGCCGAAACCGAGATGCCCGGCCTGATGGCGATCCGCGAGGAATATGCCAAGAGCCAGCCGCTCAAGGGCGCGCGCATCAGCGGTTCGCTGCACATGACCATCCAGACCGCCGTGCTGATCGAGACGCTCACCGCGCTGGGCGCCGAAGTGCGCTGGGCCTCGTGCAACATCTTCTCGACCCAGGACCACGCCGCCGCCGCCATCGCCCAGGACGGCGTCGCGGTGTTCGCCATCAAGGGCGAATCGCTCACCGACTACTGGGACTATACCCACCGCATCTTCGAGTGGCCCAGCAATGGAAATGAGGGCGTCTACTCCAACATGATCCTCGACGACGGCGGCGACGCCACGCTGCTGCTGCACCTGGGCAGCCGTGCGGAAAAAGACCTGTCGGTGCTCGACAAGCCCGACAGCGAGGAAGCCCGCGTCCTGTTCGCCAGCATCCGCGCCAAGCTGGCCAAGGACAAGACCTGGTATTCGACCCGGCTCGCCAAGATCAAGGGCGTCACCGAGGAGACCACCACCGGCGTGCATCGCCTCTACCAGATGCACGAGCGCGGCGAGCTGAAGATTCCGGCATTCAACGTCAACGATTCGGTGACCAAATCCAAGTTCGACAACCTGTACGGCTGCCGCGAATCGCTGGTGGACGGCATCAAGCGCGCCACCGACGTGATGATCGCCGGCAAGGTCGCCGTGATCTGCGGCTACGGCGACGTCGGCAAGGGCTGCGCCCAGGCCATGCGCGCGCTCTCGGCGCAGGTCTGGATCACCGAAGTCGACCCGATCTGCGCGCTGCAAGCGGCGATGGAAGGCTATCGCGTGGTGACCATGGAATACGCAGCCGACAAGGCCGACATCTTCGTCACCGCCACCGGCAACTGCAACGTCATCGCCCACGACCACATGATCCGCATGAAGGACCAGGCCATCGTCTGCAACATCGGCCACTTCGACAGCGAGATCGATGTCGCCTCGCTCGAGAAGTACCAGTGGGAAGAGATCAAGCCGCAAGTCGACCATGTGATTTTCCCGAACGGCCGGCGCATCATCCTGCTCGCCAAAGGCCGGCTGGTGAATCTCGGTTGCGCCACCGGGCATCCCAGCTACGTGATGTCGTCGTCCTTCGCCAACCAGACCATCGCGCAGATCGAGCTATTTACCCGCAACGCCGACTATCCGGTGGGCGTGTATGTGCTGCCCAAGCATCTCGACGAAAAGGTGGCGCGGCTGCAACTGAAGAAGCTCAACGCGCAACTGTCGGTGCTGACCGATGCCCAGGCCGCCTACATCGGCGTGCCCAAGGAAGGTCCGTACAAAGCGAATAGTTATCGATATTGACACAACGGGAAAATGGAGTCATTATGGCGCCATAATGACTCCATTTGGAAACAGCCATGCCTAGCCTGTCGATCAAGGATGTTCCCGAGACCCTGGCGGAAGCTCTCCGCCAGCGGGCGGCGCGCAATCATCGCTCCTTGCAGGGAGAACTGATGGCGATCCTCGAAAAGGCTGGCGCCGCCCAAGATATGCCTCGCTATCTCGCCGAACCGGTCTCCGCCACTTATCCGGCAGCGCCCATATCCCCCGTCCCGGTTGAAGCGCCGGGAGACGATGGGCTGCTCGCGGAACTCGACGAAATCGTTGCCGGCAGCCAGTGGGGCCACGCCCCTCTGCTGTCGCGCGAGCAGGTGAATGACCGCGCGCTATGCCGGGAACTGAACTACCTGGCCCTCGAAGATGAGACCAGACCGGCCGGGCAATGAGTGCCGTGTATTTTCTCGATACCAACATCCTGATCTACGCTACCTCGCTCGCGCCCGGTCATGCCGCCAAGGCGCCACGGGCTCGCCAGTGGGTCGCCCGTGGGGATTGGGGCGTTTCCGCGCAGGTACTGATGGAGTTCTATGCCAATGCCCGACAGCCGAAACATGGCCTGTTGCCCACCGCCGCCCAACGCTTCATCGAACGCATCGCGGCACGTCGTCCGATCCAGGCAGTCGACAAGGACCTCGTCCTTGATGCACTGCATCTGCGCCACCGCTACAACCTTTCCCATTGGGATGCCGCGATTCTCGTCGCGGCTCGCCGTCTCGGCGCCCATACCGTAATCAGCGAAGACCTGGGCCACGGCCAAAACTATGACGGCGTCACCGTCACCAACCCCTTCCTTCCCGCCTGATACTCTCCCACTCTCCCATGAACCCGATCCATATCCAATATGAACAAGCCTGAGTTGTCCGTCGAGTTCTTTCCGCCGCAGACGCCGGAAGGCATGGAAAAGCTGCGCGCAGTGCGGACCAAGCTGGCGCTGCTCAAGCCGGCCTTCTTCTCCGTCACCTATGGCGCCGGCGGCTCGACGCGCGAGCTGACCTACGGCACGGTGATGGAAATCGTTGCCGCCGGCCAGGTCGCCGCACCGCATGTCTCCTGTATCGGCTCGACGCGCGGCAGCATTCGGGAAATTCTGGCGGGCTACAAGGCCAAAGGCATCAAGCGCATCGTCGCCCTGCGCGGCGACCTGCCTTCGGGCATGGCTGAGACCGGCGAGTTCGGCCATGCCAATGAGTTGGTGGCGTTTATCCGCCAGGAGACCGGCGACTGGTTCCACATCGACGTGGCCTGCTATCCCGAAGTGCATCCGCAGGCCAAGTCGGCCGACGACGATCTCAACAATTTCAAGCGCAAGGTCGAGGCCGGCGCCAACGGTGCGATCACCCAGTTCTTTTTCAACGCCGATGCCTACGAGCATTTCGTCGACGAAGCGCGGCGGGTAAATATCGCTGTGCCGATCGTGCCCGGCATCATGCCCATCGCCAGTTACTCGAAACTGGCGCGTTTCGCCGATTCCTGCGGCGCCGAGATTCCGCGCTGGATGCGCAAGAAATTCGAGTCCTATGGCGACGACGCCGAATCGGTCCGCGCCTTCGGCCTCGACGTGGTCAGCGAGCTATGCCAGCGCCTGCTGCGCGGCGGCGCGCCGGGCCTGCATTTCTACACCCTCAACCAGGCCGGGCTGACCACGGCGATCTGGCAGCGCCTGGGACTAACTGCGACGTAATTTCAGTTCCGTATTAAACGGCAAGCAAATTCGCTTGCAGCATCCGGTTGAGTTCCGGCACGCAGGCGCCGCAGCCGGTGCCGCACTTCAACCCGGAGCGGAGTCCCTCCAGCGTGCGCACGCCGCAGGCGATGGCGCCGGCCACCTGATTTTCCGCCACGTCGTTGCAATTGCAGACGATACGGCCGCGCGCCGGCAGCGCCACCGGCACCGTCGCCAGCGGTGCGAACAGCCAGCGGCGTAGCGGCGCCGCTGGCTGACCGGCAAGCATGGCGTTGCGCAACCAGTCAGCGGCGACCGTCTCACCGAACAGGGCGATAGCAACGAGGCGCTCGCCCTCGACCAAGGCGCGCTTGTGGATATTGCGCCGGGTGTCGGCGAAGTGCAGCGAGGCCGCGTCGAGGCCGACCGCGGCGAGGATGGCCGACAAGAGTTGTGGTTCTGGTGCGCTCTGCGCGGCCAGTTGCAACCGCAGCAAGGGTGCGTCGCGCCCGGCCAGCGTCAGGCTGGCGTAGCCGAAGCGATCGAGGATAGGCGCCAGCGCCGCATCCCAGGCCAGCACCTGCTCCGCAGCGGCGGTTGCCGACGCTCCGAGCGCCTGGCGCAGTACGACGCCGCGCCACGGCAGCTCGGCGCGGGCGACGGCGATCGCCGCATGCTTCAACTCGGGTTGTTGCGAACGGGGATCGACGACCGGCGCGATCAGTTGGTTGACGCCGGCATGCGACAGCCGGCGACTGCTCCAGTGCATCGCCACGAACACATGGCCGGGTTTCTGCGCAGCGTCGGCGGCCAGCGGCAGGACGATGCTGCCGCGCCGACTGCTCAGCGTCGCCAGTTCGCCGGCCGACAGGCCGCGCCGTTCCAGGTCGATCGGGTGCAGCGCGGCGGTCGGCGTTTCAGCGTGGTTCATGAGTTGCGCCAGCTTGCCGGTGCGGCTCATGCCGTGCCACTGGTCGCGCAGGCGGCCGCTGTTGAGGTGCAGCGGATAGCGTGCGTCGCTCGCCTCGGCGGTGGCGGCTAAGCTGATGGGCACAAAACGGGCGCGGCCATCCGCGGTGGCGAAGCGGCGATCCGTGTAAAGCCGCACCCGCCCCGTGTTCGAGCCGGACGGCAGAGGCCATTGCTGCGGGCCGGCGGCTTCGAGTAGGGCGTAACTCAGGCCGCCGATGTCGAGATCGCGGCCGACCGTGGTCGCCGCATGTTCGCGAAATACATCTTCCGGGTTGGCGAAGGCGAACAGCCGCGACGCATCGCCGCGGCCGAGTTGCGCTCCCAAGCGCAGGGCAAAATCCTGCGCGATAAGCCAATCGGCGTACGCCTCGCCGGGCGGCGGCAGGGCGGCGCGCACGCGCGAGATGCGCCGTTCGGAATTGGTCACCGTGCCCGCCTTTTCGCCCCAGGTCGCGGCAGGCAGCAGCAAGTCGGCATAGGCCGCGGTTTCCGTGTCGACATACGCCTCCTGCAGCACGACGAACTCGGCGCGGGACAGTGCCGCACGCACCCGCGCCTGGTCCGGCAGCGATTGCGCCGGGTTGGTACAGGCGATCCACACCGCCTTGATGCGGCTGTCATGCAGCGCCTCGAACAGCTCGACCGCGGTCTTGCCCGGCGTTTCGGGCAGCGCGGGGATGTTCCACAACCGCGCCAGCTCGGCGCGTTGCGCCGGATCGTCCGGGTCGCGGTGGCCGCCGAGCAGGTTGGCCATGGCACCGACTTCGCGTCCTCCCATGGCATTGGCCTGTCCGGTCAACGAAAACGGCCCGGCGCCGGGCTTGCCGATCTGTGCAGTGGCGAGATGCAGGTGGATCAATGCGGCGCCGTTGTCGGAACCGTGGTGCGATTGGTTCAGGCCCTGGCACCACAGCGACAGCGTTGCATCGGCCAGGCCGAACCAGCGCGCGGCGGTAATGATGTCTTCGCTGCGCACGCCGCAGGCCAATGCCGCCACTGCCGGCGCAAGTTCGCGCACGGCCTCGCGCGCGGCTTCGAAACCGGCGGTATGGGCGGCGATGAAGCGCTCGTCGACCAGACCGTCGCGGATCAGTACATGCAGCATGGCGCCGAACAGCACGGCGTCGGTGCCGGGCTCGATCTGCAGATGCAGGTCGGCCGCCGCCGCGGTGTCGGTGGTGCGCGTGTCGATGACGATCAGCTTGAGATCGGGCCGCGCCGCCCTGGCGTCGAGCACGCGGCGGAACACGAGCGGATGGGCGGAAGCCGTATTGGAACCGGCGATCAGGATGCAATCGGCATGATCGATGTCCGCATAGCAAGTTGGCGGTGCGTCGGCGCCGAGGGTGCGCTTGTAGGCCGCGACGGCAGCGGACATGCACAGACGCGAGTTGGAATCGATGTTGTTGGTGCCGACCAGGGCGCGCGCCAGCTTGTTGAAGACGTAGTAGTCCTCGGTCAGCAACTGGCCGGAGACATAGAAGGCGACGGCATCCGGCCCGTGCTCGCGGATGACGGCGGCGAAGCGTTGCGCGGCATGGTCGAGCGCCACGTCCCAACTGGTGCGCGAGCGCGGCACGCCACGCTCCAAACGCAATTCGGGATAGAGCGCACGCGTCGTCAGCGTCGTGGTCAGGTGCAGCGTCGAGCCCTTGCTGCACAAGCGGCCGAAATTGGCCGGATGCGATGGATCGCCGGCGACGCCGGTGATGCGGGTTCCATCGTGCTCGATGACGATTCCGCAGCCGACGCCGCAGTAGCAGCAGGTGGAATGGACGACGGGCATTTGTTATCCGCTTGTCAGGCAAGCCGGATCAGCACCTTGCCCGCATCGACGCGCGCCTCGTGGCGCTTGACGCAGCCCTGGTCCGGCGCCACGGCATGGCCGCTTGCCAGTTCGACCAGCCAGCCGTGCAGCGGGCAGGTCACGCGCTCGCCGGCGACGATGCCCTGCGACAGCGGCCCGCCCTTGTGCGGACAGCGGTCGTCGAGCGCGAAGACGCGGTCGTCGCCGGTGCGGAACAGGGCAATGTCGCCGTTGGCGGTATTCACCACCCGGCTGCCAAGGCGCGGAATGTCTTCCAGCGCGCAGAGAGTTTTCCATTCGTTCATGGTTTGTCCCTCAAGCGGTCAGCGCTTCGAATTCGCGCTTGGCCGGGCCGCTGACGCGTTCGGTCCAGGGGTCGGCAGCATCCTTCAGGACGTCGAGCAGGCGCTCGTACAGGGCGCAACGGCTGGCGCCGTCCTCGACGATGCGCTGCTTCACGTAATCGAGGCCGACACGCTGGACGTAATGCACGGTGCGTTCGAGATAAAAGCCTTCCTCGCGGTAAAGTTGCAGGAAGGCGCCGCTGTATTCCTTCACCTGCGCATCGCTGTCGACCTTGCAGAGAAATTGCGCGACCTCGGTCTTGATGCCGCCGTTGCCGGCGACATGGATTTCCCAGCCGGAATCGATGCCGATCACACCGACGTCCTTGATGCCGCATTCGGCGCAGTTGCGCGGGCAGCCGGACACCGCCAGCTTGACCTTGTGCGGCGACCACATGCCGAACAGCATCTTCTCCAGGGCGACGCCCATCGCCATCGACTTCTGCGTGCCGAAGCGGCAGTGCTCGGCGCCGACGCAGGTTTTCACGGTGCGGATGGACTTGCCATAGGCATGTCCCGACGGCATGCCGAGATCCTGCCAGACGCCGGGCAGGTCTTGCTTCCTGATGCCGAGCAGGTCGATGCGTTGGCCGCCGGTGACTTTCAGCGTCGGCACCCGGTATTTCTCGGCGACGTCGGCGATGCGGCGCAGCTCGTCGGGCGTGGTGAGTCCGCCCCACATGCGCGGCACCACCGAGAACGTGCCGTCCTTCTGGATGTTGGCATGGGCGCGCTCGTTGATGTAGCGCGATTGCGGATCATCCTGCGCCTCGCCCGGCCAGGTCGAGATCAGGTAATAGTTGAGCGCCGGGCGGCAGGTCGCGCAGCCGTTGGGCGTGCGCCATTCCAGGAAGTGCATGACGGCGTCGATAGTCAGCAGCTTCTGTGCGCGGATGGTCTGGCGCACCGCGGCGTGGGGATAGTCGGTGCAGGCGCACAGCGGCTTGTCGGCACTCGATGCCGGCTTGTAGGCGCCGCCGATGGTGGAGGCGAGGATCTGCTCGACCAGGCCGGTGCAGGAACCGCAGGAGGAGGAAGCCTTGGTGTGCTTCCTCACCTCGTCGATGGTGAACAATCCATGCTGGCGGATGGCCTTGACGATCGTGCCCTTGCAGACGCCGTTGCAGCCGCACACCTCGGCCGTGTCGGCCATCGTCGCCGCGTTGCGGCCGTGGGCATGGCCGCTGTCGCCGAGCGAGCCCTCGCCGAACATCAGGCGGTCGCGCAGTTCGGCGATCGGTGTCTGGTCCTTGATGAGGCGGAAGTACCAGGCGCCGTCGGTGGTGTCGCCGACCAGCACCGCGCCGGACAGCCGGTCGCCGGCGATGACCAGCTTCTTGTACACGCCGCCGGCGCGGTCGTTCAAGACGATTTCCTCGGTGTTCTTGCCGCCCAGGAACTCTCCGGCGGAAAACACGTCGATGCCGGTCACCTTGAGCTTGGTCGACACCGACGAGCCGACATAGCGGCCGATGCCGAAATTGGCCAGGTGATTGGCGCAGACCTTGGCCTGCTCGAACAGCGGCGCCACCAGGCCATACACCGTGCCGCGGTGATTCACGCATTCGCCGACCGCGTAGATCTTCGGGTCGTAGGTCTGCATGGTGTCGCTGACAACGATGCCGCGATGGCAATACAAGTTGGCCGCCTCGGCGAGTTGCGTGTTGGGGCGGATGCCGGCGGCCATGACCACCAGGTCGGCGGCGATCTCCATGCCGTCCTTGAGGCGCACCGCACAGACGCGGCCGTTGTTCGCCAGCAATGCCTCGCTCTGCTTGCCCAGCAGGAAGCGCAGGCCGCGCGCTTCGAGCGAGGCTTGCAGCAGATCCGCAGCGGGCTTATCGAGCTGACGCTCCATGATCCAGTCGGCGAACTGCACCACGGTCACTTCCATGCCGCGCCGCTTGAGTCCGTTGGCCGCCTCCAGGCCGAGCAGGCCGGCGCCGATCACCACCGCGTGCTGGTGCGCCGTCGCCGCGGCGATCATCGCTTCGGTGTCGGCGATGTTGCGGTAGGCGATGACACCGGACAGGTCGCTGCCCGGAATCGGCAGGATGAAAGGCGTCGACCCGGTCGCCAGCAACAGGCGGTCGTAGTCGGCCACGGTGCCGTCGTCGGCCGTCACCTTGCGGGCGATGCGGTCGATGCGGGTCACTTGCCTGCCCGCATGCAGCACGATGCCATTGTCTTTGTACCAGGCGAAGTCGTTGAGGACGATGTCGGGCAGCGCCATCTCGCCGGCCAGCACCGGCGAGAGCAGGATGCGGTTGTAGTTGCCGTGCGGCTCGGCGCCGAACACCGTGATGTCGTAGAGATCGGGCGCCAGCTTGAGCAATTCCTCGACGGTGCGGATTCCCGCCATGCCGTTGCCGATGACGACCAGTTTTTGTTTTTTCATGACAGGCTCCTCAGGCGGCCTTCTGCAACTGCTTGTGATAAAGAAATTCGAGAATCGCGGCGCGGCACTCGGCATAGACCGGGTCGTGCGCCAGGGCCAGGCGCTGGCGTGGTCGCGCCAGCTTGACCTCGAGGATTTCGCCGATGCTCGCGGCCGGGCCATTGCTCAGCATCACCACGCGGTCGGACAGCAGCACGGCCTCGTCGACATCGTGGGTGACCATCACCGTGGTGGCGCCGGTGTCACTCATGATGCGCATCAGCTCGTCCTGCAGGTTGGCGCGGGTCAGCGCGTCGAGCGCGCCGAAGGGCTCGTCCATGAGCAGGATTTTCGGCTGCATGGCCAGCGCGCGGGCGATGCCGACGCGCTGCTTCATGCCGCCGGAAAGCTCGTTGGGAAATTTCGCCTGGGCAGCTTCGAGGCCGACCAGCGCCAGCGCCTCCTCGGTGCGGCGCTTGAGCTTCGGCTTGCCTTCCTTGCGGCCGAAGACGCGCTCGACGCCGAGGTAGACGTTGTCGAAACAGGTCAGCCAGGGCAGCAGCGAATGATTCTGGAAGACCACGGCGCGTTCCGGCCCCGGCCCGGCGATCTCGCGGCCGTCGCAGAGCAGGATGCCCGCCGTCGGCAGCGTCAGGCCGGCGATCAGGTTCAGCAGCGTCGACTTGCCGCAGCCGGAGTGGCCGATCAGCGTCACGAACTCGCCTTCGGCTATGGTCAGGTTGATGTCGCGCAGGGCGGTGTAGCGTCCCTGCTTGGTGTCGAACGCCATGCCGGCGTTTTCGATCTGGACAATCTTTTTCATCTCGGTCTCCTTCTCGGTTCACTGCGCTTCGTGGCTGAAGCGCTTGGCAATGGTGATCAGCGCCTGTTCCAGCACCAGTCCGACGATGCCGATGACGAAGATGGCGATGATGATGTGCTCGACCTTGAGGTTGTTCCACTCGTCCCACACCCAGAAGCCGATGCCGACGCCGCCGGTCAGCATCTCGGCGGCGACGATCACCAGCCAGGCGGTGCCGATGGAAAGGCGGATGCCGGTGAGCATGTAGGGCAGTACGGCCGGGAACAGGATATTGGTGAAAACCTTCCACTCCGGTAGATCGAGCACGCGCGCCACGTTCAGGTAGTCCTGCGGCACCCGCATCACGCCCTGGGCGGTGTTGAGGATCATCGGCCAGATCGAGCAGATGAAAATGGTCCAGGTCGCCGCCGGGTCGGCCTTCTGGAACACCAGCAGGCCGATCGGCAGCCAGGCCAGCGGCGAGACCGGGCGCAGCAGGCCGATCAGCGGATTGACCATGCCGGCAAGAAACTTGAAGCGCCCGATCATGAAGCCGGCCGGGATGCCCACCGCCGCCGCGAAGCCGAAGCCGATGGCGACGCGCTTGAGCGACGACAGCACGTTCCAGCCGATACCCTGGTCGTTGGGGCCGTTGCGGTAGAAGGGGTCGGCGAACACCCTGAGCGCCTCGTTCCAGGTTCGCAGCGGGCCGGGCAGGCCGCTGCCCTTGAGCGTCGCCAGGTACCAGAGGCCGACGAACAGCAGCAGGCCGAGCGCGGCGGGAATGACCGCCAGGACCAGCTTGCGGGCCGCTTCCCGCCCGGGTGCGGCCGGCAACGTCGGTGCAGCGGCTGACACAACGACGGCCAGCGCCGGGGCAGGTTCTGGCGCAGCTTCGTGGATCACGGGCAGTGCGATGATGGATGCGGTTTGCATGGCGGGTTCCTCCCTCTGGGATGGCGTTAAGCCTTGACCTTGAAACTGCCGGCATACTTCTTCGGGTCCTTGCCGTCCCAAACCGTGCCGTCGATCAGCTTGCCGCTACGCATCTCGCTCTTCGGCAGACTGACGCCGGCGGCGGTCGCGCCCTGCCTGTAGAGGTCGATGCGGTTCACCTGCTTCGCCACCGTCAGGTAGTCCGGGTGCTCCTTGAGCAGGCCCCAGCGCTTGTGCTGGGTTATGAACCACATGCCGTCGGAAAGGTAGGGGAAGTTCACCGCGCCGTCGTTGAAGAACTTCATGTGGTTCTTGTCGTCCCAATTCTTGCCCAAGCCATTGTCATAGCGGCCGAGCATGCGCGCGACGATGACATCGGTATCGGTGTTGACGTAGGACTTCTGCGCGATGGTCTCGGCGGTCTTCTGCTTGTTGCCGAGCGACGCGTCGATCCAGCGGCCGGCGTCGAGGATCGCGGCGATCATGGCGCGCGCCGTGTTCGGGTTCTTCTGCGCGAACTCGGCGGTGGTGCCGAGCACCTTCTCCGGATGGTCGGTCCAGATGTCCTGCGTGGTGACGGCGGTGAAGCCGATCTTGTCGATGATGGCGCGGTTGTTCCAGGGCTCGCCGACGCAGTAGCCGTCCATGTTGCCGACGCGCATGTTGGCCACCATCTGCGGCGGCGGCACGGTGATGCTCTTGACATCCTGCAGCGGATGGATGTCGTTGGCCGCCAGCCAGTAGTAGAGCCACATGGCGTGGGTGCCGGTGGGGAAGGTCTGGGCGAAGGTGTATTCGCGCTCCTTTTTGGCGATCAGCTTTTTCAGCGTGGCGCCGTCGCTGGCGCCCTTATCCTTGAGCTGGTTGGAGAGCGTGATGGCCTGGCCGTTGTGGTTGAGGTTCATCAGCACCGCCATGTCCTTCTTCGGCCCGCCGATGCCCAGTTGCACACCGTAGATCAGGCCGTAAAGGACATGCGCGGCATCGAGCTCGCCGTTGACCAGCTTGTCGCGCACCGAGGCCCAGGAAGCCTCCTTGGTGGGGATGATCTTGATGCCGTATTTCTCGTCGAACTTGTTCACCGCCGCCATCACCACCGAGGCACAGTCGGTAAGCGGGATGAAACCGATGCGCACCTCCTTTTTCTCCGGCGCGTCGGAACCGGCGGCCCAGGCGCCACCTCTCGGCATCAGCCCGGAAGCGCCGGCCAGCACGGCGCTCCCGAGCAGCATCGAGCGGCGCATGAAGTCGCGGCGACCTTGATCGTAAGCGGCGGTGAATTCTTTTCTTTCCATGTCGATCTCCCATTGCCTGAAAACAAAAAAGACGTCGCGTTTCCGGAGATCCCGGAAACGGACGCCTTTGTCTCGTGCCGGGACGCCGTTGCCCCGACTACATGCCTCCTAATGCAATGAAGATGCCAGCTCGGTTGCGATGCGGCAATACCCTGCCCAATCAAGCAACTTGGCGAGGTTCATGGGATGCGTACGGGTAGCCCGGTTCAGAAATGGATCGCACTGTTGCGGTGCGATATGCAAAATAGCGCACAACAAAGTGGCACGAAGCGATTCAGAGCAACAACTTGGCCATGTCCAGCACGTCCTTGGCCGCCATTGCCAACGGCTGGCCCCGGTCCATCGCCAGGCGACGCAAGGCGGCGTAAGCGGCATCCTCGTCTAGGCCGCGGCTTTTCATCAGGAGACCCTTGGCGCGGTCAACCACTTTGCGGTCGGAAAGCTTCTTCGTTGCCTCAGCCAGTTCCCGTTTGAGCGTCTGGTCGGCCTCGAAGCGGGCCACGGCGACGTCGATGATCGGCTGGATGCGGGCCATGTCCAGCCCGTCGACGACATAGGCCGCAACGCCGACGCCGATGGCGCCGCGGATCGTGGCATCGTCTCCTTCCTGGGCGAAGATGATCACCGGGCGCGGCATATCACGCTCCATCGTTGCCAGATGTTCAAGCGTGTCGCGCGAGGGCGCCTCGGTATCGATCAGGATCACGTCGGGCCGGATGCGGGCCACCTCGCCCGCCAGGTCGGCGGTGCCGGCAAGCACCGCCGCTACCTGATGCCCCGCCAATGCCAGTCCGGCGCAGATATCGCCGGCACGGCTACGCGATTCTTCAACGACTAGGATTTTCAACATGCTGGTAGCCATGCTGGAAATCTAGCAAGGAGCAGGCCACAGTAGGCCAACCAGCCCGTAAAGCCCAAAGGCAGAAAGAGACTAACGTCGCCGGAACTCGGGTTCAGGGTGCCGGCGTACCCGCCTGAAGTTGGGGCCGACGTTACTTTTTCATTCCATCGACAGATCCGCCTGGTTTCTGACTCCTGACAAGATAGTCCAATAGCTCAGCCAGTTTTCCTTTCGGTATTTCAGCCCCGTAGCAAATCATTCTTGCCACAGCCTCGTCCCACCCCTCCCTCGTTAGGCGCTTCTTGTCCAAGGGCTGCTTCTTTACCGTGTGGCACGCTGCGCAGGAGTTTACGAAGAGTTTCCCATCATCGTCCATAGCGACCGCCAAGCTGGACGTTATCGGGCCGAGCAAAATCATGAAAATTACCGGAAACACTTTTCTTGTTCGCATCGCGCCAACCTCTCACCTTAAACAAAATGATCCGGGTGTCTTGAAACAATAGCGGGGCACATGTATTCACTTCTTTCCAATTTCAGCATCAGATTCCCGGCAGCGGTGTAATCGAAAACTCGTGCCCAATAAAAGCGCCTATTGGCTGTCGGACTTTGAATAACGTAGGCCCCGCAATACGGGGCCTACGGGTAGCCGGGAGATGGGCGTCTTTCGGTTACCAAGGGAAAGCCATACCGCCGTTACGCTGGGTAACGGCGGCAATGCGTTACGGCAACCTGACCGGGTTATGGCAGATGCCGCATGCGTTGGTAAACGCGATCGGCATCTTGTTGCTCGCTGAAATGCCCGAGTACAGCGGCACATCGAACAGATGGGAGCTGATATCGTTATGGAAGTATTCCTGCCCCGACGGACTCTTGAACGTCGTGGTCGGACTGCCGGAGCCGGACTTCGCCGTCTTTTGCAGGTGGCACTGGATGCACAGCGTACCCGTGCCCATGTTGTACCCGGTCTTGGCATCCATGTGCGCTTTGAGATCCTTCATCGCCGTATGGCAGCTCAGGCAGAGACTGTTGTCCGAGGTGCCGCTGAGCTGGTGCCGATCGGTGCCCGGCGCATGCAGATTATGACAGTTCGCACAGGTCGTCAGCTGGGTGCCATTGCGATATTTCTTGGTCTGGATGAAGTCGGTATATTGCTGATGGTGTTTCTTGGCGTGCTTGGCATCTCCCCACATGTCGCTGGTGCTGTCGGCGTCGTGCCGCACGACGTTGTTGGCAAGATAGCTGGCCCGGCTGGTGCCCGGCAGCATCATCTTGTTGTTCTTGTCGAGCGGATTTTCCGCTTTGATGCCATCCTTGTCATTGGCCAGGGAGCGAGTGTGACACTGGCCGCAAATCATGACTTCGCGCTCTGGCGTCAGGTTCTGGGGAGTGATAATGGATTTGCCTAGACCGCCGGCATCCATATGTTCGGAACCCGGGCCGTGGCAGGTTTCGCAGCCAATATTCAATTCCTGCTTGGTGCCGGTCAGCGGATTCACTTCCCCCTTGTAATCAGACACTGCGCTGGCGGAGTATTCGCCGTTGCTGTTCTTGGTGACGCTGTAACCCGTGAAATGGCAACCGGCACAGAAGATGTCGAACGACTTCGTCTTGGCGGCCACCTCGGGCATCATGAATACCTTGTTGGTGGCATCCCACCATTTGTTGCTGACCGTATTGTATTCAACCCACTGGAAACGTCCGGCTTCGGTACTGCTGTCGCTGCCCTGGGGTTGGAACTGCACCGGAATAACATAGATGCTGGCGCCGATCTTGGTCAGGTATCTCTGTTTGTGCAGGCCGCCGCCGTAGGTCAGGTTGACATCCTTGACCATGCCGCTGTTAGGATCGGTCGGAGTGATGATATTGGTGAACTTGACGTGGTAACCGGTCGTGTCCTTATATAGCTTCAGCGTGAAATACACCGGCTGGCCGCTGCCGATTTGCGCTGCGGAGGGTTCGGTAGGCAACGTCTTGAACGCATTGTTGCTGAAATTGTAGTAGTAAATTGTGGTGCCAGCTTCGAACTTGGTCAGACCGGTGTAGAAATTCTGGTCCGGATTGGTGGTGCTGGAAAATTGAGTCAAGTCCTGCAAGCCGCTTGGCGACTTCGGTACCATGATACCGAGCTTATGCAGGGTCTGTTTTATGTTTGCCTTATCCTTGTGGCAGGTGATACACAGGCTGCTGCCGATGTATGTCGCTGCGGACGAAGGCGCTGTCGATACTTTGACCGCCGTGTCCTTGCCGACCAGGGCGGAGCCTGCCAGTGCCGTGCGCGTGAGGCTGCCGCCAGGCAAGTGTGCCGTGTCGGTGCTGACGGGCTTGACATAAATGAAATACGCTGCGTTCGCCGGCAGATTCGCAATCACTGCTTTGCCGCCCGAATCGGCAACAGCGCTCTGGTAGGTGGCCACGCCGCTACCGGCGGGCGTGTAATTGCCGTTGATCAGGTCCTCCAAAGGCTCATCAACCTTTTGCGCGTCGGCCGAATACATGCCTTTCGTCAAGGTGATCGGCTGTTTGGCGAGGGCTGTCACATCGTCCGCGGGTATGGCATACACCGTCGCACCGAGCATCGCGGCGCCTGCCGTATCCCTGACAATGAAAGTGGTGTTGCTGCTGCTGAGGGTGGTGCTGGTGGAACTCGCGGTCGTGGTGGTGGTTGCGGGACTGGGACTGTCATCGCCTCCTCCACCGCAGCCCGCCATGGCAGCGGCTATGGCCAAGGCCGATAGCACGAGCTTGAATTTCGTTTTTCTATCCATGATGACTTTCCTTTTCCCCTTAATGAAATGAAGTTACTTCGCGTATGCTTACGCACGCTTCATGCCAAACCGGCTTGTGCCCGTTTGTCCTGGGGAATCAGGGGATTGTCAGCCAAGCCTGATCGGGCTTGGGAAAACCGTCGTCACAAACTCATGACACTTGTCACGATTTCGTGACAATGCCAAGTCGAGTGATGTGCGTATAGAAATTCTGCCGGGCGATGCCAGCCCTATGCGCCGCTTCCGTAATATTGCCTGAAGTGAGCAAGAGCAGATTCTCGAAATATTGGCGTTCGAAATTGTCTCGCGCTTCGCGGAAAGGCAAGGCTTGCGAAGCAATGATCTGTTCTGGAAGGGAACCGCCGGCAATGCCGAATGCTGCTGGGGTGATGGGACCGCCGGCATTGCCGACCACTGCGCGTTCTATCGCGTGCTTCAATTCGCGCACGTTACCCGCCCACTCGGTTGCTTCCAGCACGGCAATCGCCTCCGGCGTCAGCGGCCCTGCACTTTTGCCGAACTTCAGATTGAAATGGTCGAGAAAGAACACCGCCAAGGGCAAAATATCCTCCGTGCGTTCGCGCAGGGGAGGCAGGTGAAGCACCACTACATTGATGCGGTAGTACAGGTCAGAGCGGAAATTGCCCGCTTTAATTTCAGTTTCGAGGGACTTGTTGGTAGCGCAAATCAGGCGGAAATCACTGGGCCGCTGCACGGTGCTGCCAAGACGCGCGAAGGTACGCTCTTGCAGCACGCGCAGTAGACTGGCTTGGAGTTTGGGGCTCATGTCGGCGATTTCATCGAGGAACAGGGTCCCGCCGTTAGCCTCCTCGAAGTAGCCTGGAGTCGCCTTCGCCGCACTGGTGTACGCGCCCTTCTCGTAGCCAAACAACGTTGCCTCGAGCAGTGATTCCGACAAAGCGCCGCAATTCAGTTCCAGCAACGGTCGCTTAGCGCGCTGACTCCTTGCGTGGATCTTCTTGGCGACGATTTCCTTGCCAGTACCGCTTTCGCCCTCGATCAGCACCGTGGTATCGAGAGGCGCCGCCTGCCGCAATTCAAACAGCATTCTTTCCATGACCCGCGAGCGACTGATCAAGACGGGCATGCCGGGACGCGCTTCGAGTATCTCGCGCAGATTGGCGATCTCTCGGTAGGCGCGATCCATCTCCAGCGCCTTGCCGATCACCGCTTCCAACTCATCGAGATTTTCAAAAGGCTTGGTCAAATAATCGAACAGGCCTTCCCGCACTGCACGTACCGCATCGCGCACTTCGGCAAATCCAGTGATGAGAATCGCCAGTTGGAGCGGGCGCTCGGCGCGTATTTCCGCGAAGAGGTCCAAACCATTTCCGTCGGGCAGGCGCTGATCTAGGATGAGCAGATTGAAGTCCGCTTCGCGCAAGGCTTGCTGCGCTTCGGCCACGCAGGCTGTGGTTTGCAGGTCGAAGGCATCCTTGCGCAACAGCCCCTCGAAGAGTTTTCGCGTGAAGGGATCGTCGTCAACCAGCAGGATTTTCGCTTTCATGCTCACCTCAACTTTGTTGCCGGCAGCCAGAGGATAAAGAGCGCTCCGCCATCGGGCCGGTTCTCTGCATGGATACTGCCGCCGTGTTGCAGCATGATATGTTGGGCTACCGTTAATCCCAGCCCGGTGCCACCGGTTCGGGTCGTGAAGAACGGGGTAAACAATTTTGCCTTGACCTTGGGCGTCAGGCCCGGTCCGCAATCCGCAACAGTCAGGCGCCAACCCGAAACACCATGCGCCTCTTCTTCAGCAAGCGAAACCATCACCGGGCTTCCCGGGGCCGCCAAGGTGGCATTGTGGATCAGATTGAACAGTGCATGGCGAAACAACACCGGGTCGACTTCGAGCATCACGTCGTGATCGGGCGCATCCAGTGTCATGGCAGGATGGGAGCTCATGCTCTGGCGCAGGAAGGCCATGGTTTCGTTCACCAGGGCTTTCATCTCGGTCCATTGTGGCTCGGAGCGCGCGACCTGATTGAAGCGCAGCATACGTTGCACGAAGTCACGGCAGTGATCGCCGGCCTTGCGAATATCGGCGAGCAATTCCTTGGTGCGATTTGGGCTGTCTATCTCGCGTTCGGCGAGTTCGGCCAGATTGACCACCCCCACCAGCGGATTATTGAGCTGATGGGCAATTTCGCTCACCATTTGCCCCATCGCTGACAGCTTCTCCATTTGTACCAGGCGCTGGTGATCGGTGCTCAATTTGGCAAACTGGGATTCCGCCTCGCGTTGACGATAGTAGACGGTGCGAAACAGTGTGTAGAGAGCGCCAAATAGAATCACTCCGCCCACTCCGGTCACCAACCACACGAGAACTACGCCTTCCTGTATGGTCTGGTTCAGTTCTTGTGGGAAGCGATAGATCGCCAGCACCCCACTGGACGTACCCGCAGCGGGTGTCGTGTGCTTGGTAAGCGTAAACGGCACATAGAACTCGATCAGCGACAATTTCGGGAACATATAGGCAGTTTCCATGGTCCGCTTACCCGGGTTGAACACGGCGCGGGCGTCGCCGCCCATCGCTTTTTCGAGATCATCCGGGTGATGGGTAACGAAACGCTTGCCAATCAGGCTCGGCTCGCTCGACCAAACAACCGTCTTGTCGCGCCTGAATACTTTAATCAACGTGACTCCGGACAGTTTCATGAGAGTGCCGAAACAACGTTGCATGTGCTCCTGCGCGCGTGGCTCCTGATAATTTTCCAGATCGGATGAGAACAGTTGATGTTCCTGTTCCTGGTCAAGCACAATGGCAGACACCATGTCGCGAATAATGACTGACTCACGGTCAATAATCGCCTGGCCGTAGAACGAAGATTGGGTAAAGGTAATTCCCAGCACGATCAACATGATCAGCAATAGGCTCACCGTGGCAAATATTTGCGGTGGGTTCAATCTAAGGGGGATCAGCTTCAAGTGTTGGGTTCCTTATTAGGCTCTCGTGCCGACGCTTTTGCATTCATTCTGTAGCAGCAAATCTCATGCCTGCATTGTAATAAGCAATTATGGCGAGGAGAGCACAAACAGCAAAGCCAGCAGGCAGGGTAGGAGCCGGTGAAATATCCGGGCTGGGCCGGATGGTAGAATTAGAGTCTTTTCCAAAATTACACCGAACAATAAGGATCAGTCATGGCGGGTCATTCCAAATGGGCCAACATCCAGCATCGCAAGGGGCGCCAGGACGCCAAGCGCGGCAAGGCCTTCACCAAGCTCATCAAGGAAATCACCGTCGCCGCCCGGATGGGCGGGGGCGACCTCAACTTCAATCCGCGCCTGCGGCTGGCGATCGAGAAGGCCAAGGGCGAGAACATGCCCGGCGACAACATCAAGAACGCCATCAAGCGCGGCACGGGCGAGCTGGAAGGGGTGAATTACGAGGAAATGCGCTACGAAGGCTATGGCATCAACGGCGCGGCGGTGATCGTCGATTGCCTCACCGACAACAAGACGCGCACCGTCGCGGATGTGCGCCATGCCTTCAACAAGTACGGCGGCAATCTCGGCACCGACGGTTCGGTGGCCTTTCTTTTCAAGCATTGCGGCCAGTTCCTGTTCGCGCCCGGCACCGACGAAGACAAGCTCATGGAAGCGGCGCTGGAAGCCGGCGCCGAGGATGTCATCCCCAACGAGGATGGTTCTATCGAGGTGCTCTCTACGGTCGCCGACTTCATGGGCGTCAAGGATGCGCTGGAGAAGGCCGGCTTCAAGCCGGAGTTCGCCGAAGTCGCGATGAAGCCGTTGACCGAAACCGAGTTCGCCGGCGAGGATGCCGTCAAGATGCAGAAACTGCTCGATGCGCTGGAAGGCTGCGACGACGTTCAGGAAGTCTATACCAACGCAGTGATCGAGGATTCTGCCGCACCGTGAGCCAGGCCGCCGATGCCCGTAGCCTGAGGATACTCGGCATCGATCCGGGGCTGCGAGTAACCGGCTTTGGCATCATCGAGAAACACGGCGGCAAACTGGCCTATGTCGCCAGCGGCTGCATCAAGACCGGCGAAGGTGGAGACTTACCGCAGCGTCTGAAGATCATCCTCGACGGCATCGCCGAGGTTGTCGCCGCCCAGCAGCCGCAGCAGGCGGCCATCGAAAAAGTCTTCGTCAATGTCAACCCCCAATCCACGCTGTTGCTCGGCCAGGCGCGCGGTGCGGCGATCAGCGCGCTGGTGCTGGCCGGGCTGCCGGTGGCCGAGTACACTGCGCTGCAAATCAAGCAGGCGGTGGTCGGTCAAGGCAAGGCAGCGAAACAGCAAGTGCAGCAGATGGTGCGCCGCCTGCTGGCCTTGTCCGGCGATCCCAGCGCCGATGCCGCCGACGCCTTGGCTTGCGCAATTTGCCATGCCCACGGCGGCCAAGGCTTGGGCGCACTGGCGACGACCGGTTTCCGCGTCAGGAATGGCCGGCTGATTTAGCGCCTATTTCAGGAGTCCCCCCATGATCGCTCGTCTCACCGGCATACTCATCGAAAAAAATCCACCGCAGATCACCCTCGACGTGCATGGCGTCGGCTACGCGATCGACGTGCCGATGAGCACTTTCTACAACCTGCCGGCGGCGGGGGAAAAGATCAGCCTGCACACGCACATGATCGTGCGCGAGGACGGACACTTTCTCTACGGCTTCAGTTCCGAGGGCGAACGTGCCGCTTTCCGCCAGTTGCTGAAGATCACCGGCGTCGGCGCCCGCATCGCGCTGGCGGTGCTGTCGGGCCTGTCGGTGGCGGAGCTGGCGCAGGCGGTGGCGATGCAGGAGCCGGGGCGACTGATCAAGGTTCCCGGCATCGGCAAGAAAACCGCCGAGCGCCTGCTGCTCGAATTGCGCGACCGCTTGCCCAAGTCCGCCATCACCGCTACCGCCAAGACCGGCGAAATGGTCGAGGATACTGCCGGCGACATCCTCAACGCGCTGCTGGCGCTGGGCTACCACGAGCGCGAGGCGCTGACGGCGCTGAAGTCGCTGCCCGAGGGAGTAGCCGTCGCCGACGGCATCCGCCAGGCGTTGAAGCTACTGTCCAAAGCCTAGTACTCCGGGATCAAAGGCGCGCACTAGTCGGGTACACTGTCGTTCATGGCCATCGAAATCGACAAACTGACAGACCGGATCATCTCCGCCGTGCCGGAATCGCCTCAGGAAGACGTGCTGGAACGCGCGTTGCGACCGAAGCGGCTGGCCGATTACGTCGGTCAGCAAAAGATCCGCAGCCAGATGGAAATCTTCATCCAGGCCGCCCGGCAACGCGGCGAGGCGCTCGATCATGTGCTGCTGTTCGGGCCGCCGGGGCTGGGCAAGACCACGCTGGCGCACATCGTGGCCCACGAGATGGGCGTCAATCTGCGCCAGACTTCCGGCCCGGTGCTGGAGCGCGCCGGCGATCTGGCGGCGATCCTCACCAACCTCGAACCGAATGATGTGCTGTTCATCGACGAGATTCATCGCCTGTCGCCGGTGGTCGAGGAAATCCTCTACCCGGCGCTGGAAGATTTCCAGATCGACATCATGATCGGCGAGGGACCCTCGGCGCGTTCGCTCAAACTCGACCTGCCGCCGTTCACGCTGGTCGGTGCGACCACGCGCGCCGGCATGCTCACCAACCCGTTGCGCGACCGCTTCGGCATCGTCGCCCGGCTGGAGTTCTATACGCCGGAGGAGCTCGGCCAGATCGTCACGCGCTCGGCGCAACTGCTCAACGTGCATCTGGCGCCCGAGGGATCGAGCGAAGTCGCCAAGCGCTCGCGCGGCACGCCGCGCATCGCCAACCGCCTGTTGCGGCGCGTCCGCGATTTCGCCGAGGTCCGCGCCGACGGCCGCATCACGCGCGAAGTGGCCGACGCGGCGCTGACCATGCTGGATGTCGACCACCTCGGCCTGGACATCATGGATCGAAAACTGCTGGGCGCAATGCTGGAGAAGTTCGCGGGCGGCCCGGTCGGCGTGGACAATCTCGCCGCGGCGATCGGCGAAGCGCGCGACACCATCGAGGATGTGCTGGAACCTTTCCTGATCCAGCAGGGCTACCTGCAGCGCACGCCGCGCGGTCGTATCGCCACGTCGGCGACCTGGCGGCATTTCGGGCTGATCGATCCGAATGCCCGGCCAAGCGGCGACCTGTGGGACCAAGCTGCCCCGTGAGCCCGGCCCGAGCGGGTAATATGACAATGATGACCATGCTTCAGCCTTCGTTCACCTTGCCTGTCCGGGTTTATTATGAGGACACCGATGCTGGCGGCGTGGTCTATTACGCCAGTTACCTGAAGTTCCTCGAACGTGCCCGCACCGAGTGGCTACGCTCCCTGGGCTTCGAGCAGGCCCAGTTGGCCCGGGATCTTGGCGTCGCCTTCGCCGTCCGCTCGCTGACCGCCGAATATTTGAAGCCGGCACGGCTCGACGACTTGTTGAACGTTAATACCGCCATGATGTCCCTAGGCCGGGCGCAACTGGTGTTCGACCAGAAAATCGAGCGCAATGACGAAGTATTGCTGACGGCCAGCTTGCGCATTGCCTGCTTCGACCCGGTGCGTCTCAAGGCGACCGCGATACCGAAAGCGATGCATGAAAAATTCAAGACCTTGATCGGAAACCAAGCATGAACCTGACCCAGGATTTGTCCATCATCGAACTGATCGTCAACGCGAGCCTGGTGGTCAAGCTCATCATGGCCCTGCTCGCGACGGTTTCCTTCATGTCGTGGTACTGGATATTCCGCAAATGGTTTGCGCTGCGCGATGCGCGCAGCCGCACCGACAAGTTCGAACGCGACTTCTGGAGCGGCGGCGATCTCAACAGCCTCTACCAGAGCGCGGCCAACGACAGGCACGGCAGCGGCGCGCTGGAACGCATATTCGCCGCGGGCTACCGGGAGTTCACCAAACTGCGCGGGGCGCAAAAGACCCTCGACCAGGCCACCGTGGTGGATGGCGCGCGGCGCGCCATGCGCGCCACCTATCAGCGCGAGATCGACGAACTGGATGCCCACTTGGCCTTCCTCGCCTCGGTCGGCTCGGTGTCGCCCTACATCGGCTTGCTCGGCACCGTCTGGGGCATCATGCATTCGTTCCGCGGCCTGGCCAGCATGAGTTCGGCGACGCTGGCCGCGGTGGCTCCGGGCATCGCCGAGGCGCTGGTGGCAACCGCCATCGGCTTGTTCGCCGCGATTCCGGCAACGGTTGCCTACAACCGCTTTGCCCATGACGTCGACCGTATCGCGGTGCGCTTCGAGAGCTTCATGGAAGAATTCTCGAACATTCTGCAACGGCAATTGCGATGAACACCGGCGCGCGTAGCCTGTTACTCGCTGCGCATTGCGCAGCGCTATCTCAGTCGCCCCCTCCCCGGGGGAGGGGGATGGGGGGCAGGCTCATTTCCACGTTATTAGTCGTTTCTGTCTCATGGGTGAGGGTTAGCCCATGAGACAGAGACGACTAATGAATCAGATCAACGTCGTGCCTTACATCGACGTGATGCTGGTCTTGCTGATCATCTTCATGGTCACTGCGCCGATGATCCAGACCGGCAGCATCAATCTGCCCAGCGTCGGCAATAGCTCGCAGCCCGCGACAGCGCCGCTGGAAGTCGTGATCCATGCCGACGCTTCGCTGGCGCTGCGCGATCGCAACAAGGGCGGCAACGAGCTGGCAGTCGGCCGCGCCGACCTTGCAGACCGTATCCGCGAGGCGCAATCGAAGAGTCCGCAGCAGGCAGTGTTGATCGCCGCCGACAAAAGCGTCAGATATGAACTCGTTCTCGACGTCATGGACGAACTGAAACGCAGCCAAGTGGAGAAAATTGGCTTGCTGGTGCAACCGGGCAAACAGGCTGGCAAATGAATACCGCAAACGCACTGCCCTTTACCACGCAAGACCCGCCCGGCAAGCTGATTTCGGCGGTACTGGCAATAGCCGTGCATCTTTTGTTGTTGGCCTTCCTGTTCTATGGTGTTCGCTGGCAAAACCAAAAACCGGAAGCGGTTGAGGTTGACTTGGTCTATGCCACACCGCCGGTTAACACGCCCGCCAAATCTCAGATGGAGCCACCGCCCGAACCGATCGCCGAACCCGCGCCGACACCGCCGCTGCCAAAGCCGGATATTGCGCTGAAGGAGAAAGAGAAGCCCAAGCCTGCGTCGAAAGATGCGCCCAAGACGCCTCCCTCGTTCCTGAAACAGCTGGAGCAAGAGTTCAAGCAGATGACGGAGCGCAAGGATGCCGCTGCCGCCGCCCAGGAATTGTCCCGACTAAAGGCTACCCAAGCAGCTGCCGCACGCAGCAAAGGGGAAGCTGATTACATTGGAAAGATCCGCAGTAAGATCAAAGGCAATATCGTTCTCCCCCCCGACCTGAAAGGCAATCCGGAAGCAAGATTCCTCGTCGTGCAATTGCCCACCGGCGAAATCCTCAGCGCCACACTGAAACAGTCCAGCGGCCATGCCGGCTACGACACCGCGGTCGAACGCGCCATCCTCAAATCCTCGCCGCTGCCCAAGCCGGAACGTGGCGATTTGTTCGAGCGCGAACTGAATCTTAAGTTTCGGCCGCTGGAGGAGTAACGGTATAATCCGACAATGATGACATGCAACTTCCCGCGCAGCCTCTGCGCAGCGCTGTTGTGGTTCGCGGCCGGCGCCGCCCACGCCCAACTGACCATCGAAATCACCGGCGCCGGCGCCAACCGGCTGCCCATCGGCATCGCCAACTTCAGCGGCGAACGCATCGTTTCCCAGGCGCTAACCTCGGTGGTGCGCGCCGATCTGGAGCACAGCGGCCTGTTTCGCCTGGTCGAGACCGGCGTCGAACCGATCCCCGACAACGCTCCCTTCAACTATGGCGAATGGAAGACGCGCGGCGCCGACGCGCTCGCAGTGGGCAGCGTCGCCCCGGTTGCCAGCGGCAGCGACAACCGCTACGCATCCCGCTTCCTGCTCTACGATGTCAACAAACAGGCGGCCCTCGGCGGCCAAACCTATCTTTCGAGCGCAACCCAGCTGCGTAGCGCGGCGCATCATATCGCCGACTACATTTACGAAAAACTGATCGGCGAGCCGGGCATTTTCTCGACGCGCATCGCCTATGTGGTGAAGAGTACCGGGCGCTACGAATTGCAGATCGCCGATGCCGACGGCATGAATGCGCAAACCGCCCTGGCGTCGCGCGAGCCTATCATTTCGCCGGCCTGGTCTCCGGACGGCAGCCGTTTGGCGTATGTCTCATTCGAGGCGAAGAAGCCGATCGTCTATGTGCACTCGCTGGCCACCGGCCAACGCCATGTGGCGGCCAACTTCAAGGGATCGAATTCCGCGCCGGCCTGGTCCCCCGACGGCAAGAAGCTGGCCGTCGTGCTTTCCAAGGACGGCGGTTCGCAATTGTATCTGGTCAATGCCGACGGCAGCGGCGTCGAACGCTTGGCCAGTTCCAACGGCATCGATACCGAACCGCAATTCTCGCGTGACGGACAGTTCATCTACTTCACCTCCGACCGTGGCGGCAGCCCGCAGATCTATCGCATTCCCGCCGGCGGCGGCGAGGCCCAGCGCGTGACCTTCGAAGGAAGCTACAACGTCACGCCACGACTTTCGCCGGATGGCAAAAGCATGGCGTTCATCTCGCGCAATGACGGCCGCTTTCAGCTGACGCTGATGGATCTATCGACCAGGCAGACGCAAATCCTGACCGATTCCGCCAAAGACGAAACCCCCAGTTTCTCCCCCAACGGACGCATCATCATTTATGCTACCGAAATTGGCGGACGCGGGATTCTTGCGGCCGTATCCAGCGACGGGCGGGTCAAACAAAAACTCTCGGTACAGGTCTCCGATGTGCGAGAACCCGCCTGGGGGCCGTTTGTCAAATGAGCGACAATTAACCAAAGGAGCATCACCATGCGCAATTCGTTGCCTGCCATCGTTGTCAGCTTGACGCTCGTGGCATGTAGTTCCCAACCGCTGTCACCCGAGCAGGCCGGTGCCAAAGTCGAGGATCGTACGCCTGCCGCCGTCAAGGTCGATGTCTCGCCGGTGGCGCCGGTGGTGGCGGGCAAAGCGGACGAATACAGCCTGGGCATGCTCAAGGACCCGAAAAGCATACTTTCCAAACGCAGCATATTCTTCGACTTCGACGAATATGTGATCAAGGATGAGTTCAAGCCGTTGGTCGAAGCGCACGGCAGGCTGCTGGTTACGAACCCCCCGATCAAGATGCTGATCCAGGGAAATGCCGATGAACGCGGCAGCCGCGAATACAACCTGGCGCTGGGGCAGAAGCGCGCCGAAGCGCTCAAGAAGATGCTGCTGCTGTTGGGTGGCAAAGAAGTGCAGATCGAGGCCGTCAGCCTCGGCGAAGAAAAACCGCGCTGCACCGAGCATAACGAAACCTGCTGGGCGGAAAACCGGCGCGACGACATGCTCTACGCCGGCGAATTCTGAAAGTGAATCGCCGGCTTTCGCTACGGCTCTGGAGCGCGGCCACGCTGGCCATGCTGGCCGCGTTGGCGGCCATGCCCGCGCGTGCCGGCCTGTTCGACGATGAAGAGGCGCGCAGTCGCATAGAACGGTTGCGCGGCGATCTGACCGAGCAGGGCAAGCGACTCGAAAGCCTCGCAGCCACCACTTCGCGCAGCCAGATCGAACTGGCCAACCAGATCGAGCAGATCAAGGCGGACACGGCCAAACTGCGTGGCCAGATCGAAGTGCTGAGCTACGAACTGGAGGCGACGCAAAAGCGCCAGAACGATTTTTATGTCGACCTCGACAACCGTTTGCGCAAGCTTGAAAAACTCAACGATGCCAAAGCCGCCGATGCGGCCGTGCCAGAGGCCGCGTCAGCCGATCCGGCAGCCGAGACCCGCGACTACGAAACTGCTTTGACCTTGTTCAAAAACGCCAAGTACAAGGACGCGCTGGCCGCTTTCCTGGGCTTCATCAAGACTTACGGGAGCAGCGGCCTGCTGGCAAACGCCCATTATTGGGCCGCATCTGCCCACTTCCAGCTGCATGAGTACGCCAAGGCCGCCGAATTGTTCGCCAAAATTCCCGCCGCCTGGCCGGCCGACCAGCGGGCGCCCGATGCACTGCTCGGTCAGGCCAACAGTCAGCAGGAAGCCGGGGATGCCAAAGGAGCGAAGAAGACGCTGGGGCAACTGATCGAGAAATATCCCGCCAGCAACGCCGCACAAAACGCCAAGCAACGCCTCAAAAAGAAGTAGGAGCGGGGTTCGCCCGCGATGCCAGAAATCACGCCGACAGTCCCGCAAGCATCCTTGCGGGTCAACGAAATTTTCCTTTCGCTACAAGGTGAGTCGTCCCGCGTCGGACTGCCTACGGTCTTTGTCCGTCTCACTGGATGTCCGCTGCGCTGTGTCTGGTGCGATACCGAATACGCCATGTCGGACGGCGAGTCGATGCAGCTCCAGCAGGTGCTGGCGCGTGTGGCTGGCTTCGGCTGCCGTACAGTCTGCGTCACCGGTGGCGAACCGCTGGCGCAAAAGGGCTGTTTCCCCCTGCTCGCCGCGCTGTGCGATGCGGATTACGACGTTTCACTGGAAACCAGCGGCGCCATCGATCTTGCCGGCGTCGATCGGCGTGTCTCGAAAATCATGGACATCAAGACCCCCAGTTCGGGCGAACAGGGGAAGAACCTCTGGACCAACCTGGATTACCTGACGGCGTTCGACGAAATCAAGTTCGTCCTGGCCTCCGAAGCGGACTACGCCTGGGCGAAGCAGGCCATGCATCAAAAGGGGCTGACCGGCATCTGTCCGGTACTGTTTTCGCCGGTGCTGGGCCAGATCGACCCTGCCCTCCTGGCCGGCTGGATACTGCGCGATCGACTGCCAGTACGTTTCCAACTCCAGCTGCACAAGATACTCTGGGGTGCGGAGCGAGGAAAATAGCGCCATGAACATTTTTTCTGCGAATAGTCCCAAGGCTGTCGTACTGCTTTCCGGAGGACTCGATTCCGCCACGACATTGGCGATCGCCCGCAGCCGCGGCTTCATTCCTCATTGTTTGTCGCTCGACTACGGCCAGCGCCATCGTGTCGAACTGCATGCGGCCGAACGCATTGCCGCCAGTCTGGGTGCGATCGCGCATAAGACGGTCAAGCTGGACCTGGCTCAATTCGGCGCATCGGCCCTGACCGATACCGGCATCGCGGTTCCGGTGGACGGGGTAAAGCCGGGCATTCCGGTGACCTATGTTCCGGCACGCAACACCATCATGCTTTCGTTGGCCATGGCCTGGGCTGAAGTGCTCGAAGCGAGCGACATCTTTATCGGCGTCAATGTCGTCGATTACTCGGGCTATCCGGACTGTCGGCCGGAATTCATCCGTGCCTTCGAAACCCTGGCCAATCTGGCCACCAAAGCCGCGGTCGAAGGACGACGCCTGCATATCCACACGCCACTGATCGAACTGAGCAAAGCCGAGATCATTCGGCAAGGCAAGGCGCTCGGGGTCGATTACTCGCTGACCGTCTCCTGCTATCAGCCCGATCGGACAGGACGAGCCTGCGGCGTTTGCGACTCGTGCAGACTACGCCATGAGGGTTTCGTGAAAGCAGGGATTCCCGATCCGACACCTTATCGCCGGGAAGCCGCTCAGTGATCTCGGCTGCCACGCGCATGCCCTGGAAATAACCCGCGGCGTTACAACGTTACAATTTACAATTTACAATGCGCCCGATGTAGCTTGGAGGAAATACGGTATGGAATGCAACGTACGCTGGCATAGCGGAATGAGTTTTATCGCCGAGACCGGCAGCGGTCACCTGTTGGCGATGGATGGCGCGCCCGAGGCCGGCGGCCGCAACCTCGCGCCGCGTCCCATGGAGACTGTGCTGGCAGGAACCGGCGGCTGCACCGCTTTTGACGTCGTCATGATATTGCAGCGCTCGCGGCAGGACGTCACCGGCTGTGAAGTCAAACTGACCGCGGAGCGTGCCGACACCGACCCGAAAGTATTTACCCGCATCCACATGCACTTCATCGTGACCGGCAAGGGACTGAAGCCGGACAGCGTGGCGCGCGCGATCAAGCTCTCGGCGGAAAAATATTGCTCGGCATCGATCATGCTCGGCAAGACCGCCGAGATCACCCACGACTGGGAAATCATCGACGCCTAGAAGTAGTAGGCGGTCCGGGTCATTGCTTTCGCAGCCAGCAGCATCGCCTGTTTCACCGGCGCCGGCAGTTCGCGGGCGCCAAGGCGTTGCGCCGTGCGGGCGTGGCCGATTTCATCCAGCCGCATCTGCTCGAGGATTGCCCAGGAACGACGGTCTTCCTGAGGCAGCCGCGCCTTGTGGTTTTCGATGTGTGCTTCGACCTGTTTCTCGGTCTCGGCAAGAAATCCCAAATTCCATGCGTCGCCGAACTTGCCGGCCAGCACGCCGATGGCCAGCGCTCCCCCGTACCAGAGCGGATTGAGGAAACTCTTGCGGCCACCCAACTCGGCAATGCGCCGCTCGGTCCAGGCCAAATGCTCGGTTTCCTCCTGAGCCGCCCGCTGCAACGCATTTTTGATCGTCGGGTCGTGCGAAGTCAGCGACTGCCCTTGATAGAGCGCCTGGGCACAAATTTCTCCGCAATGATTGACGCGCATCAGCGCAGCGGTATGCTTGCGCCGGGATTCGTCCAGTTCGGCTTCGGCCAGTTCGGCACCCGGCACCGGCCTAAGCGTGGGCGTGGGCGCAGGGACGAACACTGCCCGCAATGCCTTGTCGAATTCGGCGATGAACCGGTCGAGCATGGATCAATTTTCGGCAGAGGCCAGAGGACCCCATCCCGGCTTGATCTTGGCGGAATGAAGGAACAGGTGGCGGGCCAGCTCGGTCAGCGCCTGTTGATAAACGCCGCGCTTGAAGCTGATGACCGATTCCAGCGGCACCCAATACTCGCTCCAGCGCCAGGCGTCGAATTCCGGATGACTGCTGGCGCGCAGACTGACGTCGCAATCGCGGCCTGTCAGCCGGAGCAAAAACCAGATTTGTTTCTGCCCCCGGTAAGTGTTGCGCCATTCGCGGCGCACCCAATGTTTGGGCACATCGTAGCGCAACCATTCGCGGGTGCGGCCAAGAATCTCGACATGTTCCGGCAATAAACCGATCTCTTCGTGCAATTCGCGATACATCGCCTGTTCAGGCGTTTCGCCCTTGTTAATGCCCCCCTGCGGAAACTGCCAGGAATGCTCGCGGATACGCTTACCCCAAAAGACTTCATTACGGCCATTCACCAGAACGATGCCGACGTTCGGGCGATAGCCTTCACGGTCAAGCATGTGGTTACCTTCAATTCTTCAATATCGTTGCGCCCATTTTTTCATATTTTGGAAAGGAAGAGAAGGCTAATAATCAAGTTGCCAGCAGGCTCGCGGTAGAATTCGCACTTTGCCGTCTCACCTAGACCGGATTTCACCATGCGCGCCAGCAGATTCTTCATCGCCACCCTCAAGGAAGCTCCCAACGACGCCGAAATCGTCAGTCACCAACTCATGCTGCGGGCCGGTCTGATTCGTCGTCTTGCCGCCGGCATTTACACCTGGATGCCCATCGGGCTGCGCGTGCTGCGCAAGGTCGAGGCCATCGTGCGGGAAGAGATGAACCGTGCCGGCGCCATCGAACTGTTCATGCCCGCGGTTCAGCCGGCGGAGTTGTGGCAGGAATCCGGACGTTGGGAGAAATACGGCCCGGAACTGCTGCGCTTCAAGGATCGCCACCAGCGCGACTTTGTCGTCGGCCCTACCCATGAGGAGGTCATCACCGACATCGTGCGGCGCGATATCAAGAGTTCCCGACAACTGCCGCGCCACTTCTACCAGATCCAGACCAAGTTCCGCGACGAGATCCGGCCGCGCTTCGGCATCATGCGCGGGCGCGAGTTCCTGATGAAGGATGGGTATTCCTTCCACGTCAGCTTCGAGGACCTCCAGCGCGAATACCGCAACATGTTCGAGACCTATTCCCGCATATTCACCCGGCTGGGCCTCAGGTTCCGGGCGGTGGCGGCGGACACTGGCTCGATCGGCGGCACGGGTTCCCACGAATTCCATGTGCTGGCGGAGTCGGGCGAGGATGCCATCGCTTTTTGTCCGGCTTCCGATTATGCCGCCAACGTCGAGTTGGCCGAGGCGCTGGCGCCCGCCGCGCCGCGCGCGGCGGCGACCCAGGCGATGCAAAAGGTGGCCACGCCGGGCAAGACCAAGTGCGAGGATGTTGCCGCCTTTCTTGGCATCGACGTCAAGAAGATGGTCAAGGCCATCGCCGTGGTGCGCAAGGAAGCGGGATTCGCACTGCTGTTGCTGCGCGGCGACCACGACCTGAACGAGATCAAGGCGCAGAAGGTCATCGGCGAATTCCGCTTCGCGCGCGACGACGAGATTGTCGCCGAACTCCAATGCAAGCCCGGCTATATCGGCCCGATCGGCAAAGCCGGCTTGGCGATTTATGCCGATCGGACGGTGGCCACCATGAGCGATTTTGTCTGCGGCGCCAACGAGGCGGGCTACCATCTCAGCGGAGTCAACTTCGGCCGCGATCTTGCCGATGTGTCAGGCGGCAATGTCGCCGATTTCCGCAACGTCGTCGGCGGCGATCCCTCGCCCGACGGCAAGGGCACTCTCGAACTGTGCCGCGGCATCGAGGTCGGCCATATCTTCCAGTTGCGTACCAAGTATGCCGAAGCGCTCAAGTGCACCTTCCTCGACGAGACCGGCCAGCCACAAACCATGGAAATGGGTTGCTACGGCATTGGCATCACCCGCATCGTCGGCGCCGCCATCGAGCAGCGCCACGACCCGCGCGGCATTGTTTTCCCGGCCGCCATTGCGCCTTTCGAAGCAGTGGTGGTACCGATGGGCTACGCCAAATCCGAGGCGGTGCGCAGCGCGGCAGACGCGCTTTATGCCAGGCTGGCGGCGGCCGGCATCGATGTCGTCCTCGACGACCGCGATGAACGTCCGGGCGTCATGTTTGCCGATTGGGAGCTGGTCGGCATACCGCACCGTTTCGTCGTCGGCGAGCGTGGCCTGAAAGAAGGCAAGATAGAATACAAGGGCCGCAGCGACGCGGAGGCAACCCTATTACCGGAAAACGAATTGGACGTCTTCATTCGCGAGAAACTGTGTATCTGACCGAACGCATTCTTCAAACGCTATTCCTGCTGTTCCTGCTCGTCTGCGCCGATCTTGCCCGAGCCGGCACGCAGCAATACGAGCCGCTCGCCGCGAGCATTCAAGCCGCCTTGCATGCCGCCGTTTCCGATCGTGCCGCACCGGAGCCGGAGTTCCCCAACCCCGCGGAAAAGACCGAGTGGCTCGCGGAAATGTCGCGCCGGCTGGAAAGACGCATGCCCGATCGCCTGGCACGCCTGGAGTTCCTCAAGACGGTGTATTACGAGGCCAAACGGGCCGGTCTCGATCCGCAATTGGTACTGGGCCTGATCCAGGTCGAAAGCGGTTTCAAGAAATATGCGGTGTCGTATGCCGGTGCGCGCGGCTACATGCAGGTGATGCCTTTCTGGGTCAAGCTGATCGGCAATAAGGAAAACAATCTGTTCCACCTGCGTATCAACCTGCGCTACGGCTGCACCATACTGCGGCACTATCTGGATATCGAGAAAGGCGATCTATTTCGCGCGCTGGGCCGCTACAACGGCAGTCTCGGTCAAGCGGATTATCCGAACCTGGTCAGGGCCGCGTGGGAGCGGCAATGGGGATGGAACCGGGATAAACCCTTGTTGGCCAACGCTAGCCCCGATCGCAGCCTGTCCTGTCGCCCAGGACAAGCCCCGGGAGAGCGTTGCTGATCCGCACATAGTCGGCGACGCCGAGTTCCTCGGCGCGCGCCGTCGGCTGGATCCCCAGCGCGGCGAGTTCGGTGGTGCCGATCAACTCGCGCAGGGTATTGCGCAGCATCTTGCGCCGTTGCCCGAACGCCGCGGTCACCACCCGGGCGAACAGCGCGGAGTCATTCGCGGCCAATGCGGACGCCGGCAGCGGCGTCATGCGCACGATGGCCGAGGACACCTTGGGCGCCGGATCGAAAGCGTCGGGCGGCACCAGGAACAGCCGCTCCATGGCGTAACGGTATTGCAGCATCACCGACAGGCGGCCGTATTCCGGGCCGCCCGGAGCGGACACCATGCGATCGACCACTTCCTTCTGCAGCATGAAATGCATGTCGCGTACCTGGTCGGCATACCCGGCGAGATGAAACAACAAGGGTGTCGAGATGTTGTAGGGCAGGTTGCCGATTATGCGCAGTCCCTTCGCACCGGTGGCGAGGCTGGCGAAGTCGAACTTCAGCGCATCGCCTTCGTGGATGATCAGCCGCTCGGGCATGAAACGTTCGCGCAACCGGGCTATCAGGTCGCGGTCGATCTCGACGACATGCAAACGCTCGAGCCGGTCGAGCAACGGCACGGTCAGCGCCCCCAGCCCCGGGCCGATTTCGACCAGGTTGTCGCCGGGTTGCGGCGCGATCGCGGAGACGATCTGGGCGACTACGCCGGGCGACACCAGGAAGTTCTGCCCGAAGCGCTTGCGTGCGACGTGTTTCATGCCGCCACAGTCGCAGCCATGTCCCAGATCATCTGGACATGGCAACGGCGGCTTCGATGGCGGCAATCAGGCTGCGCGGGTCGGCGCGCCCTGTTCCGGCCAGGTCCAGGGCCGTGCCGTGATCGACCGAGGTGCGCACGATAGGCAGGCCCAGCGTGATGTTGATGCCGTTCTCGAAGGCCGCATACTTCAACACACCCAGGCCTTGGTCATGATACATGGCCAACTGCGCATCCGAACCGTCCAGTACTTGCCGGGTAAATAAAGTGTCGGCCGGCAGCGGGCCGATCAGTTGCATGCCCCCGTGTTCGGGCTTGCGCAGCTTGTCCAACACCGGCGCGATCACTTCGATCTCCTCGGTGCCCATGTGTCCCCCCTCGCCGGCGTGCGGGTTGAGGCCGGCCACCAGGATGCGCGGCCGGGCAATGCCGAACTTGGTCTGTAAATCGGTATGCAGGATGCGTATGGTCGTTTCCAGTCCGGCGCGCGTGATCGCCGCCGGGACATCCTTCAGGGCCAGATGCGTAGTTGCCAGCGCCACACGGAGTCCCGCCCCAGCCAGCATCATCACGACTCGCGGTGTCGAAGTCTTGTCGGCCAGGTATTCGGTATGCCCGGTAAAAGGAATGCCGGCATCGTTGATGACGCCTTTGTGCAGCGGCGCGGTGACCATTGCGGCAAACTCGCCGGAAACGCAGCCGGCGATGGCCAGGTCCAGCATCTCCAGCACGTAGGGAGCGTTGCCCGGATCGAGACGCCCCGGTACACAGGGCACGCGCAAGGGCACATGCCGGATGTCGAGCGAACTTGCATCCAGGCCGAGCAGTCGGGCACGCTGAGCCAGCAGATCGCGGTCGCCGAAGAACATCAAGCGCGCCGGAAAGGACTGCCGCGCCATGGCCAGACAAATGTCCGGCCCGATGCCGGACGGTTCGCCGGAAGTGACGACGATTAGCGGAGTTTCATTCCCCACGCTTCCCACGCTTCCCACACTTCCCACACTTCCCACGCCTCACCGGTCTTCCAGTCGATATTCCACATAGGCACGGTCGCGCAACTGGCGCAGCCAGTCCTGATAGGCTTCGTCCGCCTTGCGCTCGCGCAGCGCCTGGCGAGCGGACATGCGGCGCCGCTCCGGCGAGGCATCTTCGACGCGCCGTTCGAGTAACTGGATGATATGAAAGCCGAACTGCGACTGCACCGGCGGGCTGATTTCGCCGACTTTCAGCACATCCATCGCCCGTTCAAACTCGGGCACGGTATCGCCCTGGTAGAGCCAGCCCAGGTCGCCGCCTTTGGCTGCGGACAGGTCGTTGGAATTGAGACGCGCCAGCTCGGCAAAATCGGCGCCATTATCCAAGCGCTCCTTGAGCGTCATCGCCTTGCGGCGGGCTTCCGCCTCGGGTACCAGCTCATCGACCTTGATGAGGATGTGACGCACGTGAGACTGGCGCAACGCCGGCGTGGCCTGGGAACCGCCGCGTCGCTCGACCAGCTTGACGATGTGCAAACCGGTAGGGCTGCGCAGGATCGCACTGAACTCGCCGGGTTTCAGATTCTTCGCCGCTTCGGCATACAGGTTGGGCAAGCGGTCTAGCGGACGCATGCCGACCGATCCACCGCTCATTGCATCGGCGGCATCCGAGAAAGTCGCCGCCACCTGGGCAAAATCGTCGCCGCGTTTGAGCTGGACCAGCGCCTGTTCGGCCCGCGCGCGGACTCGCAATAGTTGCTCGGGGCTGGCCTGTTCGGGCAGGCGCAGCAAAATATGGGCAAGATGCACCTCTTCATGGAAAGACGTCAGCGTCTCCGGGTTGGCCAGGTAATTGTCGATCTCGCCTTCGGAAACACTCACGCGGTTTTCCACCTCGCGTTCGCGCAATCGGGAAATGATCATTTCATCGCGAATTTCCTCGCGGAACTTGGCCCATACCATGCCGTCCTTCTCCAGCGCAGCGCGAAAATCGGCAAGCGCCATCCCGTTGGAATCGGCGATGCGGCGCAAGGCGGTATCCAGTTGGGCATCATCGATGCGCGTCGCGGATTCCTTGGCATACTGGATCTGAATGCGATCCATGATCATGCGTTCCAGCAGCTGCTTTTGCAGCACTTCGCGCGGAGGCAATTGCGTCCCTTGCGTCTGTAACTGCCGTTCCACGGAAGCCATGCGCGAACGCAATTCATATTGAGTCATCGCCTCGTCGTTGACCACCGCGATGATGCGATCGATCTCGATGGGCTGGGTCGCCGTCTGCGCTGCAGCGCAGGTCGCCAGCAGGGCCAAACCGGATAGCAGAAGGGTAGGCAATGATTTCATGGGAATATGGTCAGGTAATCAGGGAAGGTTGTCGTCAATTCGCCGCAAAAGCCGGATCGGCGACAGGCTGGTTGATCCGGCCATAGCCGGGAATATTGCGTTTAAGCATATCCATCGGATTCGATCCGATGTTGGAAAAACCGTTCAACTCCAGTTGAAAGAAGAAGGCGGTACTGGAATCGCCGGTCGCCGTGGCAATCCGCTGGATCACCACACGCGAAACCCAACAGCCCCCATTGTACTCAATCCCGCCGACGGTCTCGATAATGCGATGATCCAATACCGAGTAATTATAGCGGCCGACGCCCGACCAGCCGCCCCATAGCGGCCACTGCCCGGAGATATCTATCTGGCTGACCTGATTGATCGGGTTGGTCGGATTGATCAGGTCGCGGTTATACCGGTAGCCGGCAGAAACCACCTTGCCGAGTTCGGGCTGGTAGCGGCCCACCAGGCTGAGCCGGTCGGTACGGTTGCCGTGAGGGTCGAACTGCCAGCCCGTATCGATATACACTTTGGGAATGATCTGCGCGGTCAGCGCGGCGAGAAAGTCGGCCGTCTTGGTGGTGCGCATGATTTCCCCCGGCAGGGTTACCTGCTGCGGCTTGAAATAGTAGCGCTGGCCCAGCGCACCGCGCAGCAATTCGGCGCCGCTGGTCTGGTCGAGCAGGCGCGAAGTGACCGCAGTGGTGAGCTGGTTGGCGTCGCCGATGCGGTCGCCGCCGCTATAGCGGTTGTTGGAGAAGATCTGGGCGAAGTTGAAATCGGCAAGGCCGGTGTCGAACACCGGAATCTGGCTTTGCTCGCGTGTCGGGACATAAAGATAGTACAGCCGCGGTTCGAGCGTCTGCATCAGATTGCGGCCAAACAAATCCAGATTGCGTTCGAAGGTCACGCCGCTGTCCACACTGAAAATGGGCACGTTGCGCGTGATCTTGTCGGGCACGCCGGTTCCCTGGCGTTCAAGCGCATAGCTGGTCGAATGCAGGGCCAGTTTGGGGGTGATATAGAAGGCCGCCGTCTGCAGCGGCAGCGATAGCTGGGGATAGAGCGTGGTGCGGCTTCCCTCGACCAGGGCCGGATGGCTGAAATTCACATATTCGCCATTGAAGGTAAAGGCACCACCGAGCGGCAAATCCCAGCGCGTGGCATTCAGCGTAAATTGCGGCAGACGACGGTAGGGCAGGGCCACCGGCGGCAGTGCCGGGTCTTGCAGGGTCTGGTAGCGCTGTGCCATGACAGAGGCATTCCACCAGGTGCTGTTGTAGGCCAAGACCCCCTGACGCAGCAGATTGTTCTGCGCTATGTTGGTCAGCCGCGACGACAGGTCGGAGAAATAGGTGTCGTCCGAAACGCCGTTGAGGTTCAGGTTCCCGGAAAATCCCCGGCCGAAATTCTGATTGTGCTGGAGCGAATAGCTGCTGCGTTGCGTGTGGGTGATCTGGTCGTTGGGCAGGTATTCGCCCCGGACGATGCCGTTGTAGTTTGGTTCCAGGTAACGGAATTCGTTGTTCCATTGCACGCCGCGCTTGCCCATCAGCCGGGGCGAGATGGTTGCATCCATGTTCGGAGCGATGTTCCAGTAATAGGGCAGCGTCATTTCCATGCCGCCCTTGCTGGTCGTTCCCAAGGTCGGCGTCAGCAGGCCGCTCTTGCGATGGTTGTTGAGCGAAAAACCGAGCCACGGCGCATACAGGATCGGGACGCCTTGAAATACCAACGTTGAATCCCTGGCCTCGCCCTCTTCGACGTCGTAATCCAGGCTCATGGTGCCGGCGCGCGTATACCAGTCCGGGTTGGTCGGGCTGCAGGTGCTGTAGGTCGACTCGGTCAGGCGATAATGGTTTTCGCCTTCGAAATCGATGCGCTTGGCTTTGCCGCTACCGGTGGTCAGTTGGCCCGGCTGGCCGCCGCTGCGGATCGCCGCAGCATGCTTGATCGAATATTGCGGCTCTTCGAAGAAACCGACGTTGTCTTCGACCCGCATGCGCAATTTCGGGCCGGTAATGACATCGTCCTTTTGGGTAAGGCAAACGTTGCCACTTGCCTCGACCAAGTCTTCCTCATGCCAGTAGGTCAGGCGGTCGGCGGTGAGCGTGTTGCCGATCTTGCGCAACTCGACATTGCCTTGCGCCGCGGAAACCACATCGTTCTTGCCGCTGAGTTGGTCGGCGGAGATGAACAGCGGGCGCGGATCCTTGCTGGCGCGTGGCAGCGGCACCAACTGCGCCGAGGGTTTCAGTTTCACGGCGGGCAACAGGCCGGCCTCGACATGGGCGGAATACAAGGGTGCCGGTTCCGGACGGTCCTCGATTTGCGGCGGCGAATAGTCGGTATCGGCACCGAACAGGCTGCCCGATGCGCTTAACGCCGCAAAAAAAAACATCCTAGTAATCCGCATACCGTCTGTGTCGAGCATCCCTGTCAAGGCAATCCGGACGCACGGAGAAACCGGCCGGCCGTGGACGAGCTATGCCAATGATAAAATCGCTGGATTCTAACATTGGGTCGAAAAACCCGCCCAGACTGTAAATTCGCTTATGGAAAGACGGCAGCAGATCGAGAACTGGCTTCGGCAGATTCATCCCGGAGAGACATTCAGCCTCGCTCCCGCCTCGGCGGATGCGAGTTTCCGCCGCTACTTTCGAGTTTTTCTCGATGGGAGCAATGGGAGCGATAGGGGTGCCGGCGATTCGAAAACCAGGATCGTCATGGACGCCCCCCCGGACCGCGAAGACTGCCATCCCTGGCTGAACGTGCAGCGCCTGCTGCATGACGCGGGCGTGCATGTGCCGGAGGTCTTGGCGCAAGATCTCGGGCGCGGTTTTCTGCTGCTTTCCGACCTGGGCAGCACCCCTTATCTCGCCGCGTTGTTGCCTGAATCCATCCAGGTTCCCCCGCAAACTGCCCATGCCCTGTATCTGGATGCCATCGATGCATTAATCCGCCTTCAGTCGGCCAGCCGGCCCGGCGCGTTGCCGGACTATGACAGGGTGCTGCTGCAACGCGAGTTGGACCTGTTCCCCGACTGGTATGTGGCCAAACATCTCGGCGTGGCGCTCTCGGATAAGCAGCGCAACGTCATGCAGCAGGCCTTCGAACGCATCCTGACGAGCAACCTGGCCGAACCGCAAGTCTTCGTGCATCGCGATTACCACTCGCGCAATCTGATGCTGGTCTCCCGGGATGGCGGCGCCAATCCCGGCGTCATCGATTTTCAGGACGCCGTCTATGGCCCGATCAGCTACGATCTGGCCTCGCTGTTCAAGGACGCCTACATCGAATGGGAGGAGGAGCAGACGCTCGATTGGCTGATCCGCTACTGGGAGAAGGCCCGCCAGGCCGGTCTGCCGGTGCGCGGCGATTTCGGCGAATTCCACCGCGACTACGAATGGATGGGGGTGCAGCGCCATCTCAAGGTGCTCGGCATTTTCGCCCGCCTGTCCCATCGCGACGGCAAGGACGGCTACCTCAAGGACATGCCGCTGGTGGCCAAGTATCTGCGCCATGCCTGCAACCGCTACCGGGAACTCGGTCCGTTGTTGAAACTGCTCGACGAAGTGGAAAACCGCGCCGTGCAAACCGGCTATACATTCTGATGCGCGCCATGATCCTCGCGGCCGGCCGCGGCGAACGCATGCGGCCGCTGACCGACACTTGCCCCAAGCCTTTGCTGGCTGTGGCGGGCAAGCCGCTGATCGTCTGGCAGATCGAGCGCCTGGTCGCGGCCGGGATTACCGAGTTGGTGATCAATCATGCCCACTTGGGCGGGCAGATCGAGGCGGCCTTGGGAGACGGCCGCAAGTATGGCGCCCGCATCGTCTATTCCGCCGAGGCGAGCGCCCTGGAAACCGCCGGCGGCGTGGTGCAGGCCATGCCTCTGCTGGGAACGGAACCCTTCCTGGTGGTCAGCGCCGACATCTACGTCGAATGCGACTACCGCCTGCTGGCGGACCGTGTCGCCGCACTCGGGGACGGTACGCTGGCCTATCTGTGGATGGTCGCCAACCGGCCCTGGCACCCTCACGGCGACTTCGCGCTGGTCGATGGTTTTCTGAGCGCCGCGGGTGAGCCACGCCTGACCTATTCGAATCTCGGCATCTACCGCGCGGAATTCTTTGCCGGAGTGATTCCCGGCACCAAGTTGGCGCTGCGCCCATTGCTCGATCGGGCGATTGCCGCAGGAAAAATCCAGGCAGCCCGCTTCGACGGTCTGTGGGAGAATATCGGTACGCCGGCGCAGTTGGCCGCGTTGAACACCACCTTGCAGCAGCGCTGAGCGTCACAAACTTTCCGCGAATGAGCCTGCCCATGGATATTTCCGCGTTTTCCGCGCGTCGTGCCCGCCTGCTGGCGCATATGGACCGAGGCATCGCGGTCATCCCGACCGCCCCCGAGCAATTGCGCAATCGCGACAATCAACACCTCTACCGGGCCGATAGTTATTTTCATTACCTGACCGGTTTCGGCGAACCGGAGGCCGCGCTGATCCTGATCGCCGGCGACACCCCCAAAAGCATTCTGTTCTGCCGCGACAAAGATGCGGACAAGGAAGTCTGGAACGGCTTCCGCTGGGGACCGGATGCCGCCCGCGAGGCATACGGCTGCGACGAGGCTTACTCCATCAAGAGTTTCGACGAAAAACTCGCCGAATTCCTGGCGGACCAACCGAGGTTGTGGTTCTCGCTGGGTCAGGATCCCGCCTGGGACGCGCGCATCGCCGCCGCGCTCAACGCCGTGCGCGCCCAGGCGCGTGCCGGCAAGCAGGTGCCCGAGGAAATCCGGGATGTGCGCGTCGCCCTCGACAATATGCGCCTGGTCAAGGACGGCACGGAGATCGCCACCATGCGCCGCGCCGCGACCATCTCGGCGGCCGCGCACCGCCGCGCCATGCGTGCCACGCGTCCGGGGCGCCACGAGTACGAGATCGAGGCCGAGCTGCTGCACGAGTTCCGCCTTTACGGTTGCCAGTCTCCGGCCTATGCCAGCATCGTTGCCGGCGGCGCGAACGCCTGCACCCTGCATTATGTGGCCAACGACCAGCCGCTCAAGGCGGGCGAGCTGCTGCTCATCGACGCCGGCGGCGAACTCGATAATTATGCCTCCGACATCACCCGCACTTTTCCGGTGAATGGCCGTTTCAGCGGCCCGCAAGCGGACGTGTATGGCCTGGTGCTCGACGCCCAGGCGGCCGCGATCGCCGCCATCAAGCCGGGTGCCGCCTTTATCGATCCGCACCAGGCGGCGCTCAAGGTGATGGTGCAAGGCATGCTGGACTTGAAACTGTTGCAAGGCTCGCTCGATGGCGTGCTGGAGAGCGAAGCCTACAAGCGTTTCTACATGCACCGGACCAGCCACTGGCTCGGCATGGACGTGCACGACGCCGGCCCGTACAAGCACGGCGAACTATGGCGCGTACTGGCGCCCGGCATGATGATGACGGTCGAGCCGGGCTGCTACATCCGTGCCGCCGACGATGTGCCCAAGGCATTCCACGACATCGGCGTGCGCATCGAGGACGACGCGCTGGTGACCGATGCCGGCTGCGAAATCATCACCCATGAGGCGCCGAAGACCATCGCCGCTATCGAGGCCTTGATGGCGGAACGGGTGCATGACTGATGCATGCATCCCGGTCGCCATTGTCGGCGGCGGTTTGGCCGCCAGGGCGCTCGCGCTGGCCTTGCAGCGCCAGGGTGTCAGCGCACGGATATACGAAGCCCGCCGGCGTGCGAGTGTGCTGGAAGACCAACGCATTCTTGCGCTGTCGCATGGATCGCGGCAGATCCTCGAATGGCTGGGGGTCTGGCCGGCTATCGACAGCACCGACATCGACACCATCCATGTCTCGCAGCGTGGCGGCTTCGGCCGCACCCGCCTGACGGCTGAGGAGCAGAACGTGCCGGCGCTGGGCTATGTCGCAGCCGCTTCCGGCATCGGCGCGGCGCTCGACGCCGCACTCTCGCAAGCGCGGATCGTGTTCCATGAACATAGCCGGGTCGTGCCAACCGGCACCACCGCCAGCGAAGTCCGTCTGCAGTGCGGCGGGGAAAGCGTCACCGCGCGCCTGGTCGTCAATGCCGAGGGCGCCATTGCGCCGGACGCTTCTGCCGTGGTTCGCGACTATGGCCAGGACGCCGTGATCTGCACCGTCGCGGCGGAGTCATTGCCGCCCAACGTCGCCTACGAACGCTTCACGCCGCACGGGCCGCTGGCGCTGTTGCCTTACGCGGGGCAACTGGCAGTGGTCTACACTTGTCCGGCGGAGCAGGCGGCAATGCTGGCAGCCCTATCGGACGAGGAATTCCTGGCCCGATTGCAGGCGCATTTCGGCAGCCGGCTGAAGTTCGTCGGTGTCTCGCCGCGACAGGTTTTCCCGCTGGTCCTGCGCTACCGCAAATCCCCCGTCAGACAACGTTGCGTCTGGCTCGGCAATGCCGCCCAGACCTTGCATCCGGTCGCCGGCCAGGGCTTCAACCTGGCCTTGCGCGACGTCTGGGAACTGGCGCGCGTGCTGGCCGACGCACCCGACCCCGGCGCGGCGGAACCGCTCTCCCGCTATGCCGCCGCACGCCGCCTCGACCGGCGCAGCACGATAGCCTTCACGGACATCTTGGTGCGGGTATTCAGCAACGACAACGCGCTGCTGCGTCAGGCGCGCGGCTTGGGATTGCTGGCCATGGACATGCTGCCGCCCCTGCGCAATCTCGTCGCCAGGCGCATGATGTACGGCGCGCGGGCATGGCCGTGAGAGCGCACCTATTTGGATGACTGCACGAAGACCACTATGCTTTATTACGCCATCAAGCTCTTCCTCTCGGCATTGATCATCGTCGCCATCTCGGAAATCGCCAAGCGTTCCACGGGATTTGCGGCCTTGCTTGCCTCGCTTCCCCTCACCTCGCTGCTAGCCTTCGTCTGGCTTCAGGTGGAGGGCGCTCAGCCGGAGAAAATCGCCGAGCTGTCCAGCCAGGTATTCTGGCTGGTCATCCCCTCGCTGCTTCTATTTCTGCTACTCCCTCTCTTGTTGAGGAATGGCGTGGGCTTTTGGGCAAGTCTGGGACTGTCGATCCTGGCAACGGCGGGTTGCTACGCAGCGCTGCTGCCGCTGCTGCGGCGGATGGGCGTTAATTTGTAATTCGCCTTCGACGAGACAAGATTCTAAGAAACCAGGGCGGATATCCTGTTCGGCTCGATCGCAGCCATTCATCGGTATACGCATTCATACTTTATTGCATTGCGCCAGCGACCCTGCTTGACGGCACTCGCTTTGCGGTAGAATCGCTTTTCCGTTTGAGCCGATTCCATTCCTCGCAGCGCACCAATGCAATTCGCCGGTTTCACCCTCCGCAATAATTTGTTCGTCGCGCCCATGGCGGGAGTGACCGACCGGCCTTTCCGCCAGTTGTGCAAGCAGCTCGGAGCGGGGCTGGCCGTATCGGAAATGGTGACCTCCAACTCCTTGCTCTACGGCAGCGCCAAGACGCTGCGGCGCGCCAACCACGAAGGCGAGACGGAGCCGATCGCCGTGCAGATCGCCGGCGCCGATCCGCGCATGATGGCGGCAGCGGCCCGCCACAACGTGGAGCAGGGTGCGCAGATCATCGACATCAACATGGGCTGCCCTGCCAAGAAGATTTGCAATGTCATGGCCGGTTCGGCGCTGATGCAGGACGAGCCGCTGGTGGCGAGAATCCTCGAAGCCGTGGTGGCGGCCGTACCCGGCGTTCCGGTGACCCTGAAGTTCCGCACCGGTTGGAATCGCGAGCACAAGAATGCCCCCGCCATCGCACGCATCGCCGAGGCCAGCGGCATCCGCGCCGTCGCCATTCACGGCCGGACGCGCGCCGACCAGTACCAGGGGTGCGCCGAATACGACACGATCGCGCTGGTCAAATCCCAGATCAAAATCCCGGTGATCGCCAACGGCGACATCGACACGCCGCAAAAGGCCAAGTTCGTTCTCGACTACACCCAGGCCGACGGCCTGATGATCGGCCGCGCTGCCCAAGGCCGTCCGTGGATATTCCGTGAGATCGAGCATTACCTCGTCAGCGGCAAGCTGCCGCCGCCGCCCAGCGCCGTCGAGATCCACGGCATACTTCGTCGCCACCTGGCCGAACTGTACGCTTTCTACGGCGAGCAGACCGGCGTCAAAATCGCCCGCAAGCACATCGCCTGGTATACCAAGGGACTGGATGGCGCGGCACGCTTCCGTCATAGCATGAACCAGCTCTCCGAAGTCGAGGAGCAACTGTCCGCGACCGAGGAGTTTTTCCTCGGCTACGCCCACCCGGGCGCAGCCAATCAGCGTTTCTCCTGCGAGGAAATGTTAGCCGCATGAACACTAATGAAATCGCCGATTGCGTCAGGCGCACCCTCAATCGCTATTTTCGCGATCTCGACGGCGAGAAGCCGAACACCATTTACGACATGGTGCTGAGAAACGTCGAACAATCGATGCTCGAAACGGTCATGCACCATGCCGACGGGAACCAGACCGTCGCCGCAAACATGCTGGGCATCAACCGCAACACACTGCGACGAAAGTTGACCGAGTACGAGCTGCTTTGAGTAACCAGAGTAACCATTAACCGCAAAGGACGCAGCGGGCGCAGAGGCCGGCATGGATATCCCCACCGGGGATTATTTCGATGTCATCTCTGGTCCCTGCGCTAAAACATGAAACTGACCCAAGCCCTGATCAGCGTTTCCGACAAGCGCGACGTTGTCGACTTTGCCCGTGCCTTGCATACCCTCGGCATCAAGTTGCTGTCCACCGGCGGCACCGCCAAGCTGCTGCGCGATGCCGGCCTGGCCGTCACCGAAGTTTCCGACTACACCGGATTCCCCGAGATGCTCGATGGCCGCGTCAAGACGCTCCATCCCAAGGTGCATGGAGGCATCCTGGGCCGGCGCGACTTGCCGGAACATCTGCGCACCATGGAGACCCACGGCATTCCGTGCATCGACCTGGTGGTGGTGAATCTCTACCCATTCCAGCAGGCCATCGCCAAGCACGACTGCACCATAGAAGAGGCGATCGAGAACATCGACATCGGCGGCCCGACCATGGTGCGCGCCGCCGCCAAGAACCACGGCAACGAGCAGGGCGGCGTCGGGGTGGTCACCGATCCGGAAGACTATGCCGGCATCATCGACGAGCTGCGCGCCAACGGTTGTACGCTGTCTTACCAGACCCGCTTCGCCCTGGCGAAGAAGGCTTTCACCCACACGGCACGCTACGATTCGGCGATTGCCAATTACCTTACCAGCCTCGACGCCGAGAACCGGTGCGGCATTTTCCCGGAACGGCTGCAGCTGGCTTTCGACAAACTCGATACCCTGCGCTACGGCGAGAATCCGCATCAGCAGGCCGCCTTCTATCGCGAGCGCGGTTTGGCGAACGACTCCTCGACCGGCAACATCGCCAACTACACCCAGTTGCAGGGCAAGGAACTCTCCTACAACAACATCGCCGATGCCGACGCCGCCTGGGAATGCGTCAAAGCTTTCGAGGCCGCCGCGCATAGCGCGACCTGCGTCATCGTCAAGCACGCCAATCCATGCGGCGTGGCGGTTGCCGCGAGCGCGGTGGAAGCTTACCGCAAGGCGTTCAGCACCGATCCGACCTCGGCTTTCGGCGGGATCATCGCGCTCAACGTCGCCATCGACAAAGCCGCGGCAGAGGCCATTTCCGGCCAGTTCGCCGAAGTCATCATCGCACCGGAAATCACGGCCGAAGCGCGCGCCGTATTCGCGGCCAAGCAGAACCTGCGGGTGTTGAGCATCCCCATGGCAGCCCATGCCGCGAACGGGAAAGGCGGCGGCGCGCTCGACTTCAAGCGAGTCGGCGGCGGCCTGCTGGTACAGACGGCCGATGTGGCGCGCATCGCCCAGGCCGACCTGAAGCTGGTGACCAAGCGTGCGCCGAGCGCGCAGGAGATAAGCGACCTGCTGTTCGCCTGGCGCGTCGCCAAATACGTCAAATCGAACGCCATCGTCTATTGCAAGGACGGCATGACGGTGGGCGTCGGCGCAGGCCAGATGAGCCGCGTCGACTCGGCGCGCATCGCCGCCATCAAAGCCGAAAACAACGGCCTCAGCGTGAGGGGCTCGGTGGCCGCCTCGGATGCCTTCTTTCCTTTCCGCGACGGCCTCGATGTGCTGGCCAATGCCGGCGCCACGGCGGTGATCCAGCCCGGCGGGTCGGTGCGCGATGCGGAAGTCATCGCGGCGGCCGATGAGCATGGCATCGCCATGGTGTATACCGGCTTCCGGCATTTCAGACATTGAAGCGCGTTCCCTGCCCATGAAACTGCTAGTCATCGGTTCCGGCGGACGCGAACATGCGCTGGCCTGGCGCCTGGCGCAATCGCCGCGTGTGCAGAAAGTCATGGTCGCGCCGGGCAATGCCGGCACGGCGGGCGAGGACGGCGTCGAGAACCTCCCATTGACAGGCATTCCCGAACTGGTGGCCTATGCCCAGGCGGAGCAGATTTATGCCACCGTCGTCGGCCCGGAAGCGCCGCTGGCCGCCGGCATCGTCGATGCCTTTCGGGCCGCCGACTTGCGCATTTTCGGACCGACGCAGGCGGCGGCGCAGCTGGAAAGCTCCAAGGATTTCGCCAAGCGTTTCATGATGCGCCATGGCATCCCGACGGCGAAGTTCGCCACCTTTTCCGCGGCCGCCGAGGCCCACGCCTATGTCGATAGCCAAGGCGCCCCGATCGTCATCAAGGCCGACGGCCTGGCCGCCGGCAAAGGCGTGGTGGTGGCGATGTCGCTCGCCGAAGCCCATGCCGCCATCGACATGATGCTGCTCGACAATCGCATGGGCGATGCCGGCTCGCGGGTGGTCATCGAAGAGTTTCTCGACGGCGAGGAAGCCAGCTTCATCGTCATGGCCGACGGCGTGCATGCGCTGGCCCTGGCCACCAGCCAGGATCACAAGCGCCTCAAGGACGGCGACCAGGGACCCAACACCGGCGGCATGGGCGCCTATTCGCCGGCCCCCGTGGTGACGCCGAAAGTGCATGCACAAGTCATGCGCGAAATCATCATGCCGACCATCAACGGCATGGCCAAGGACGGCATCGTGTATACCGGCTTCCTCTATGCCGGCCTGATGATCATGCCCGACGGCACGCCCCGGGTGATCGAATACAACTGCCGCATGGGCGACCCCGAAGCCCAGCCGATCATGCTGCGCCTCAAGAGCGACCTGGTCGACCTGGTCGATGCGGCCATCGACGGCCATCTCGACAGGATCGAAGCCGACTGGGACAGGCGCGTCGCGCTGGGTGTGGTGCTGGCCGCCGCCGGGTACCCGGATGCCCCGCGCAAGGGCGACACGATTCACGATCTGCCCAAACCCGCCGAAGATGGCCATGTGTTCCATGCCGGCACGGCGCAGCGCGACGGCCACATTGTCACTGCCGGCGGCCGCGTGCTGTGCGTCACCGCCCTGGGAGACAACGCCCGCGCCGCGCAGAAGCGCGCCTACGAATTCGCCCAGCCGATCCGCTTCGACGGCATGCAGTTGCGCCGCGACATCGGCTATCGCGCCATCGCCAAGCGCGGCTGAAACCGCGCCAATTGCCCTGAGTCACCCATCGGCTTATTTAGCCGATTTGGCCGATTTCCGCCGTTTCGCGCGCGGCGTTAGTCTGCGCCTTTGGGTTCGCAGAAGCGGGCCGATGGGTTTATCATTGGTCTCATGAGACTTAGTGCAGACACCGCCGCCATCATTCGCGACACAGCCGCCGAGATGTTCGGCGGGCCGGTGCGTTTGTTCGGCTCCCGTCTCGACGACAGCGCCCGCGGCGGCGACATCGACCTTTATGTCGAAACCGAACTGGTCGCGGCGGAGGCGGAAGAGCGGCGGTTGCGCATGCTGGCTCGTCTTGCCCGCCGGCTGGGGGACCGCAAGATCGACCTGGTGGTCAAGTCTGTCGACGGCGAGTTGCCGATCCATGCCGTCGCACGCCGCGAGGGAGTCATTCTGTGACAACTGCCGAGCAAGCGCTTGACCAATCCCGTCGCCACCTGCACTACCTGCGCGCCGCAAGCCGTCGCATCCCGTGGCCGCTGACCGCAGAACACATGGCGTCGCCGAGCGACGATCTGGTGGCCGCTCTCGACCAGTTTGCCTTCCGCTTTTCCCGTCTGCAGGATACGCTCGGCCAGAAGGCTTTCCGCGCCGTATTGGTGGACAAGCTGGACGAGCCCCTTGAAGACAGTCCCATGCGCGATTTGCTGGATCGCCTCGAACGCCTGCGGCTTCTGCCGTCCGCCGAGCGCTGGGAAGAAATACGCGCCGTACGCAATGCCCTTGCTCATGATTATCCCGACACCCCCGCTCAGCGAGCCGCCCGTCTGAACCTAGCGCATCCCATGGTCGAAGAAATGTCCGCCATCGTCGAATCGCTAGCGGCGGCGATTTAGTGCCGCATCCTCGGGACTTGCTATGGCGTGCGTTCAGGAGGTGGGCTAACTTAGTGAGCAGAATTCACCCGCACGCATTGTCATTACTGCCCGCGAAGCGCGCCTATGAATTCGCCGCGCCGATCCGTTTCGACGGCATGCAGTTGCGACACGACATCGGCTATCGCGCCATCCGGTGCTAGGCGATCATGGCACCGCCCGTTCCTGGCCCCGGCCGCTGGCGCCGGTTTGCCGACAGCCTGCTGTTTCGCATGATACTGTTTGGCCTGTTCCTGGTGGTCGTCGGTTCCACGGCGCGCATCCTGGTGCTCAAGGAGTTCGTGCGCGAGCATGTGGAAGCGCTTGCCGCGGCGGACCAGATGTCGATCGCCAGCTATATCGCCCGCGACATCGACCTCAAGATCTCCGTCCGGCAAGGCATGCTGGAACGGCTTGCCCGCGAATTGCCGAGAAACCTGCTTGGCCGGCCGCGCGATCTCCAGACCTGGCTCGCCGACCGGCAGAAATTCGACCATCCGTTTTCGAACGGTTTGCTGGTCATCCCGCCTGACGGCGCATCGCTGATTGCCGAGTATCCGGAGGTCCCCGGACGCAAGCAGTTGCGTTTTGACGACCAGGACTGGTTCAAGGATATCGGCAACCGTGCCGGCCCCGTCATTGTCAAGTCGCTGCGTAGCCGAATCACCGGCCACCCCTTGCTGACCATGGCAGCCCATGTCATTGACGACAACGGCAAGCAGCTCGCCGTCCTGGTCGGCATCACGGAACTGCTTGCCGCCGATCTGCTTGGCCCGATCCAGGACAGCCGGTTCGGAGAAAGCGGCGGTTTCCTCGTCATATCGCCAGCCGACAAGCTTTTCATCGTCGCCTCGGACCCCGCCATGACGCTGACAGCGATGCCGCAGCCCGGCATCAATCTCTTGCATGACCGCGTGATGGCGGGCTTTCGCGGCACCGGCACGACCGTCAATGCCAAAGGCATCGAGGAACTCTCGGCCATCGCCGCGGTTCCCTCCACCGGCTGGGTCGTCGTCGCCCGCATGCCGATGCAAGAATCGCTCGGCGTGGTAGACAAGGTACAGCGATTCATCCTGCAAGGCGGACTGATTACGGCAGCGATCTTCATCGTCATCGTCGGCATCTACCTGCGCCGCGTCCTGCGCCCCTTGCGCGACACCGCCGGGCAGATGCGGCGCATGGCCGACGGTTCCATGACGCTGCAACGCCTGCCGATCGTCCGCCACGACGAGGTGGGCGCCATGATCGCCGGATTCAACCGACTGGCGGACCGGCTCAACGAGAAGGAAGTCGCGCTGAAGGAACGCGGCCTTGCCTTGGAACAGGCCTTGGCGGACCTGCACGAAAACCAGGCGCGCATGACCCATATGGCCCACCACGATGCCCTGACAGACCTGCCCAACCGTGCCTTGTTCGAGGACCGTCTGCGTCAGGCCATGGCGCGCGCCGAACGCCATGGCAAGCAGGTCGCGCTGCTGTTCCTCGACCTGGATGGCTTCAAGCCGGTCAACGACAACTATGGCCACGAGATCGGCGACACGGTGCTGCGCGAGGTGGCCGAGCGCTTGCGCGAGACGGTGCGGCGTGCGGACACGGTGGCGCGCCTCGGCGGCGACGAGTTCGTCATCGTGCTGGCCGACCTCGACGAGCCGCGCCCGACCGCGCAGGCGGTGGCGGAGAAATGCATGGAGGCCATCGCTCCGGCGTTTCTCGTCGGCGACAAGCGCCTGACGCTCGGCTTCTCCATTGGTATCGCGCTGTTTCCCGAAGACGGCGAAGGCGTCGCGACCTTGCTTGCCCGTGCCGACCATGCCATGTATCGCGCCAAACAAGGCGGACGCGGCCGCCATGAATTTTTTCGGGCCGCGCCATGAGCGATCTTCCCGACATCGAGGCCGTCGCCGCCTATCTGAAAAATCTCCAGCGGAATATCGTCGCGGCGCTCGAAGCCTGCGACGGCCGACGATTTCCGGTCGACACCTGGGACAAGCCGGAGGGCGGCGGCATTGTCCGCCTGATCGAAGAAGGCAAGGTCTTCGAGCGCGGCGGCGTCAACTTCTCCCATGTGATCGGCGCAGCCATGCCCGCTTCCGCCACCGCGCAGCGACCGGAGCTGGCCGGCCGCGCCTGGGAAGCCTTGGGGGTTTCACTGGTGCTGCATCCGCGCAATCCCTACTGTCCTACCACCCATATGAACGTACGCTGCTTCGTCGCGACCAAGGAAGGAAGCGAACCGGTCTGGTGGTTTGGCGGCGGGACGGACCTGACGCCTTACTACGGCTTTGCGGAGGACGCAATCCACTTCCATGCAAGCTGCAAGCGGGCGTTGGCGCCGTTCGGCGAAGACCTGCATCGCCGCTACAAGGAGGGCTGCGACCGCTATTTCTTCCTCAAGCACCGCAACGAGCCACGCGGCATCGGCGGCATATTCTTCGACGATCTCAACGAAGGCGGCTTCCCGCGTTGTTTCGCGTTGACGCGCAGCGTCGGCGACAGCTTCCTCGACGCCTACCTGCCGATACTCGCGCGTCGCAAGGATCTGCCCTATGGCGAACGCGAACGCGATTTTCAGGCTTATCGGCGGGGACGCTATGTCGAGTTCAACCTGGTCTGGGATCGCGGCACATTATTCGGTTTGCAATCGGGCGGGCGCACCGAATCGATACTGATGTCGCTGCCGCCGCTGGTGAAATGGCGTTACGACTGGCATCCGGAGCCAGGCAGCGCCGAAGAAAAGTTGTATACGGATTTCCTCGTGCCGCGCGATTGGGTTTGAGCATTCGATCTTCCGGCGGCCCGGCATATTGAGATGGAAGCTTCGAATATGCGCCTTGCCATGTTCTGCCGATCGTTGCTGCTGCTGTGTTGTTTCGCCGCCGCCGCAGTCGCCTACGCAGTCACGGAAGCGCCGGCGGAACTCGAACTCTTTGCGCGCGAAGGCTGTCCGCACTGCGACGATGCCAAGCGGTTGGCGACCAGCCTGGGCGCCAGCCGGCCCGGCTTGCGTATCCTCGTGCACGATGTCGTGGAGAATCCCGCAGCGCTCCAGCGCCTGGAAACCCTGGCCCGGCAGTCGGGCGTAAGCGGCCCCGCCGTTCCGGCGTTCTACGTCCAGGGCAATCTCATCGTCGGCTATGCCGGCGCAAACACCACCGGCGCACGCATCATCGCCCTGCTGGACAGTCCCGAGTCGCCCGGACAAGCGGCCGCCAAAGCAGCAAAAGCCGGCAATGCCTGCGCCATTGTGGAGACATCATCTTGCAGCGCCTCCGCGGGGGCGCTGCAAGATGATGCCATCGACATACCACTGGTCGGCCTGCGGGTGACGGTGGGCGAGATGGGGCTGCCCCTGTTCACCATCGTCATCGGCTTGCTGGACGGCTTCAACCCCTGCTCGATGTGGGTTCTGGTCTTCATGATCGCCATGCTCGCTTCCCTGAAAGACCGCCTCAAGCTGTTGCTCATCGCGGGAACCTTCGTGGCGGTGGAAGGCATCGCCTACTTCGCCTTCATGGCAGCCTGGCTCAACCTGTTCTTCCTGGTGGGCATCTCGCGGGTGTCCGAAATTATCCTGGGGGCGATCGCAGGGCTGGCCGGGCTGATCAACCTGAAAGATTTCTGGGCGTTTGGCCGCGGCTTTTCGCTGGCCATCCCCGAAACCGCGAAGCCCAGGCTCTATGCCAGGATGCGCCAGATCCTGCAGAGCGGACACCTGGCGGCGGCGCTGGCCGGCGCCGTGGCGATGGCAGTGCTGGTGCAAATCGTGGAACTCATGTGCACCTCGGGCTTCCCGGCCTTATACACGCGCATCCTGACGCTGCGGCACCTGGATCACTGGCGCTACTACGCGTACCTGCTGCTTTACAACGCGGCTTACCTGCTGGATGACATCGTCGTGCTGGCGATCGGGGTGGCCACGCTCAGCCAACGCAGGCTGCAAGCGCACGAAGGCAAGTGGCTGAAACTGATCAGCGGACTGGTCATGATCGGGCTGGCGGCCTATTTGATAGCCGCACCGTCCTCCTGACTGTCGAGGCTCGTCAGGCTTCTATAGAAACTCCTCCGGCGGACGACAACTCATGCCGAACGCCTCGGCGACAGCGCGATGAGCGATTTCTCCCCGGACCATGTTCAGCCCCTTGAGCAACGCCGGATCGTCGCGCAGCGCCTGTTGCCAGCCCTTGTCCGCCAGTCGCGACACATAGGGCAGGGTGGCGTTGGTCAGCGCGAGGGTGGCAGTGCGCGGCACGCCGCCGGGCATGTTCGACACCGCATAGTGGACCACGCCATCGACGACATAGGTCGGGTTCTCGTGGGTAGTGGGACGCGTGGTTTCGACGCAACCGCCCTGATCCACCGCGACATCCACGATGACTGCGCCTTTGCGCATGATTTTAAGATCGTCGCGGCGGATCAGCTTGGGGGCGGCCGCGCCGGGAATCAGCACACCGCCGATCACCAGATCGGCCGCGCCGAGCCGTTCAAGCAGCGTGTGCCGGGTAAAAAAAACCAGCTCGACATTGGCCGGCAGGATATCGCCGAGATGACGCAGCCGTTCCAGGGAAATATCCAGCACGCTGACGCGGGCGCCCATCCCGGCCGCCATCCTGGCGGCATTCGCGCCCACCACCCCGCCGCCGAGTATGACGACATGCGCCGCGGGTACACCGGTTGCGCCGCCCAGCAAAATACCGCGGCCGCCGTATAAATATTCCAGATACTTGGCCCCCTCTTGTACGGCCATGCGCCCCGCCACTTCGGACATCGGCGTGAGCAAGGGCAATTCGCCCGTCGGCAGCGCCACCGTTTCGTAGGCAATGCAGATTGCACCGGCGTCTAGATGCGCCCGGGTCAGGCGTTGATCGGCGGCAAAGTGAAAATAGGCGAACAGGACTTGTCCGGATTCGATCCGTTGCCACTCGGGCTTAATCGGCTCCTTGACCTTGACGATCAGCTCGGCTTGCGCCCAAACCGCATCGGCGTCGACGGCAATGCGCGCGCCCGCAGACAGGTATTGCGCGTCGCTGAAACCGCTGCCGAGTCCTGCGCCCGTTTCAACCGCCACGCTGTGCCCGGCAGCCACCAGCGCTTCCGCTCCGGAAGGAACCAGGGCGACGCGGTTCTCGTTGGTCTTGATTTCTCTAGGAATGCCGATTCTCATATGACGATCCCACGAAACATTGGCGGTTCGCGATGCTGGCCGCTCCTAAGAAGTCCCAGCATATCAAGGAATTTCGCCGCACGATCGGCAGGCGCAAAAATAATCGCGGGACTGACTATATACTGTAGCAGCAGGGAACCGGATTGCCGCCATTTCGGCTCCCGCACTCGAAATTGGATACCTGAGTTCTCTTTCCACATCGAATTGCCAGCTCCTGCCAACTCCTGATTCCTATGGACGCCAATAGTATCCGCTCTCTTCCGGAACGCCTGGGCAGCTACGCGGGGAATCGCTGCGGAGAACTCGGCGCCTGGTTCCTCGATATCTTCCTGGCATTCCCTCGCTTCGTCTGGCGCGAGATGCTGCGTCCGGCGCTGTGCCAACGAAGGCTGCAACGCGCCCTGGCCGACGAAACGCGGCGCTTGTTTTACCTCCAGGGTGTCGCGCCGCTGCAGACGCATCGCAGTGTCATGGTGGCTTGCGTGACCCTGTTCGCCCTCGTGCTGGGGAGTCAGGCCGCCGTGTACGGACTCCATGCCTCCGTCGAGGGCATCGCGGCCAAGCTGGTGGTCTTCACGCTGGTGCCGGGGTTCACCGCGTTTTATGTCGTGCTGGGCACCAAAGTCCGCTGGTATGTGGCGATGAATCGCGCCATGCTGCGCGGTGAACAACGGCTTTGGCAACAGTGGGAAACCTCGCTCTGGTTGATGCAAGGCGTGCCGCAGATCGCCGCAGCGGCGCTCTCCAGCCTGAATCTCGCATTGCTGAATCTCATCGCCCTGCTGTTTGCCGAACCGTTGATGGGAACCGTTCAGCACGTGTTGCTGCCCAACGTTCCACCGCTGAATTTCTCCCACTATCTGACGCCGGGCCTGTTTCTGCTCGCGCTTGCCAAGGCGATGGTCATCAGCAGCGGCGTCACGGCCTGGTTCGCCTTCTGCGTCGCGTCAGCGGAAAAACCGGATCGGGATCTCGGCAGGATCGTCGGCCGGACGACCCTGCCTTTCCTTTTCGCCTGGCTGGTTGCCGAGGCGATTTCCTGGTGGCTGGCGCAGCTGTGAGAGACCCCGCGCCGATCTTGCGCAGCTACGCTTCCTGGCCGGCGCTGCAGGCCGCCGCCCACGCCTGGGCGCAGGAAACCGGCGCGGCTCTGGTGTGTCCCGAACTCCCGCTGCTGGGCGCTTATTCCGTGGTCGAAAACCTGGCCCTGGTACGGCAGCTACGGGCCGGCGCCAAGTCGTGGCGCGCCCACCCGCTCGCGCTGGCCACTTTGGCGCGTGCCGGCCTCGCGCATCTTGCCGAATGTACTGCCGACGAACTGTCGCCGCACGATACGCTGGCGATCAAGTGTTGCTCGGCGGCGATGCAGCCGCATGGCCGAGTGGCGTTTGTATGCGGAGGACATATGAGCGACGGGGCCATGGAAATGGCGACGATTTCCCGTATGATCGGACTGTTCGCAGACCGCTGGCGGCGCTGCGAAATTTTTGTGGAGGAGGCTCGTGCCGGACTTGTCCAGATCGTTTGATCCCTCGTCTCGCGCGGCGCGCATCGCCGGCATCGTCCTGCTGGCGCTGCCCTTCCTTGCCGTGCTGGCCTTGGCTTATACCGCTTACCGCCAGGGCCTGTTCGAACGGCAATACCCGTATCTGCTGCTCGCGCCCAGCGCGGTGGGCGTGCATGTCGGCATGCCGGTGGAATTTTCCGGCTTCCCGATCGGCAGCGTCGAGAATGTGCACCTCAACGAATCTGGCGAGGCCGAAATTACCATCGTCGTCGCCGACCGGCACCTGCGTTGGGTCCGCGCCGACAGCGGATTTTCTCTCCAGCAGCCGCTGTTCGGCTCCCCCAAGATCGTGGTCGATACGCGCGAACTGAAGAACCCCATCCTGCCGGCCGGCTCGACGCGCCGCCTGGGCAGCGAAAACTCGCTCGACCAGCTGTTGGCGCAGACCAAGCCCTTACTCGCCGACCTGCGCCAGCTGGCGCATGCGCTTGCCGATCCCGCCGGCCCGCTGCAACGTAGCCTGGGGCATGCCGAGCGAGTGTCGCAACGCATGGCGCAGGAAGGCATCGCGAGCGCAGTGACGGCCAACCCGAAAACCGGCCAGGAAATGGATGCCGTCCTGGTGCAGAGCCACACCGTCCTTGCCCATCTGGACAAGGCGCTGATCCATGCCGAACAGCGCTTGTTGGGCGCCGGCGGCACTGTCGACAAAGTCGATGCGAACCTTGCCGAAACCATTGCGACGCTCAACAGCCTGCGCGACTCCCTGCAAGCGCTGACGCGCGTGTTGGGCCACGGCGAACGCGTCGCCGCCAACCTCGCCAATGGCAGCGAAGACCTGGCGACACTGCGGCAGCGCATCGACCAGGCGGTCTACCGTACGGACGAAATCCTCAAGCGAGTCGACGGTTTCCTGTCGCGTCCCAAGGAAGCGGTACTGCCATGAACTTGCGCCTGCTCGAATCCCTATTCCTCCTGCTGCTCGCAGGATGTGCCAGCGGCGGGCCGCGCTGGCATGCCGACGCCGTGGGCTGGCTGGAAACCTACCGGGAACAGGCCTTGGCCGGAGAGACCCGGCTCGCGCCGGCGGCTTATGCCAACGCCCTGGCTGAATTCAAGCGGGGCGGCGACTGGGATGGACTGGCCGTCGCCCATCTGACTCGTTGCGCCGTCGAACGCGCCACCGATCAGCCGCTGCTGGGTTGCGCAGCTTACACCGCGCAGCAACCCCTGGGCGCCAGCAGGAGCAACGATGCCTACGCGCGCTGGTTGGCCGGCGCAGCCACCCGCGAGGACATCGAGTTCCTGCCACCGGTCTACCGCGACCTGGCCGCAGCCATGCAAAGCGGCAACGCCGCCTTGTCCGCCGAACGGCTTTCGCGCATCGAGCCGCCCCTGTCGGCATTGGTGGCGCTGGCCTTGGTCTGGCGGGAATTGCCCGACGCCGGGCCGGCATTGGCTGCCGGCGAGGCTTTGGCGGGGAAGCAGGGCTGGCTGGCCGCCCATCGGACTTGCCTCGGGCGTGAAATCGTTCTCCTCAAACAGCGGGGCGACGCCGCGGGTGCGGCGGAAAGGGAGAAGCGATTACGCTTGCTCGGCACCGGCCCATGAAACTCTGGCATGCATGTTCGTCGGTGTTGCGCCGCCCGTCGTTCTGGCTGGCGCTGTGCGTCGCGGCCGCAGTCGAATTGGCATCCGGCGCGGGCTGGTTCGGCCGCATCGAAACCACTTGGGAAGACATGCAACACCGGCTGGCCGGCGTCCGCCACTGGCCCAGTCATGTGGCGCTGGTGGTCATCGACGACGCCTCGCTCAACCAGTACAAGGACGATCCGCTGGCCTTCTGGACGCCGCATCTGGCCAGAGCCTCGGCGCGCCTGCGGGAAGTCGGCGCGGCGGCGGTCGGCATCGATTTTTTGTTTTCCGTGAGTCCGGAAGCCTGGCTTGCGCGCCTGCTGCCCGCCGACAGCAAGATCGCCCGTACTTACGACGGGCCGCTGCGCGCCGAAATCAATTCCGGCCAGGTGGTGCTGGTGTCTTCCCACCTGTTCGATCCCAAGACCGGCTATGACCAATTGTTGCTGCCCGATGCGAGTTTCCTGATGGCGGTGCCCGATTTCGATTTCCCCAGCCATGTCGGACTCGCCAATTTGCTGTCGGATAATGACGGCGTCGTACGCCGCTTTGTGATTGCCCCGACGCTGCACCTGCCGCCCGGCACGGATCCGGCCCAGCTGCCGCGCTACAGCCTGGCGCCGCTGCTGGCGGCGCGCGCCGCCAGCCTCGACAAGTCGCGCGCCGACTGGGAATTGGCCAGCATCGCCAGGCGGGCGGCGGACGAACTTCACCGCATCGTGTATAGCGGTCCGCCCGGCACCATCCCGCGCATCACCTTATCCCGCCTGCTGTCCGACACGGCCCTCAGCGACCCCGTCGTCCAGGATCTGCGCGGCAAGGCGGTGATCCTCGGCGGCGAATTTCTCAGCATGGGCGATGTGCATCTCACTCCCTATGGCACCGGCGGTTTTGCCGGCAGCGGCGCCATCATGACCGGCGCCGAAGTGCAGGCCAACATCATCGAGACGCTGCTGGCCGGGCTGGTCTATCGGCCTTTTCCCGGCCCGGCCCACTTCGTCCTGGCGCTGCTGTTTGCCGCCAGCGGCGTCAGTCTCTGGTCGGCCCGCGGCGCCTTGCGGATGGCCGGATTGGCGGCCATGCTGGGATTGGCGTTGCTGATTTCATATTCTGCCTTCGTCAGGTTTCTGCTGCTCCCGGTGGTCCCGCTGGTGGCGGCTTTGCTGCTGACTTTCGGCGGTTGCGCGTTGCTGGCGAACTCGCCGGCGCGACGACATGAAGCCAGGCTGCGCGCGGCCCTCGGCGCACATCTGGGAGAGGAGAACTTTGCCTGGCTGGCGGCGGCCCGGCAGATGCTGCCCGCAGGCTGGGAGCTTTTCCCCGCGGCGGTACTTGCGCTGGTGCTGCCTCCCGCCGAGGATGTCGCGGATTTTGAGAGACTGCTGGCGCTGCTGCGCGAAAAGCTGCGGTCGCTGGGCGCCACGGTCTCCGCTGGCGAGGGGCAACTGCTGCTGGCCTACTTCGGCTGGCCGCGACCGACCGCCAATCCGAGCGCCGAGGCGCTTGCGGCGGTGCAGTCCGTTTCCCGGCTGCTGTCCGAAGAAGGCGTGACGAATGCTTTTGGCATCGGATTGCATGTCGGCGAAACGGCATTCCGGGTTGACCGCGGCACGCTGCTGGCGGCAGGAGAAAGCGTCGCCGCCGCCGCCGGCCTCGCGCATCAGTCGCTGCACAGAAACGGCCGCACGCTCGCCAGCGTTCGACTGATGCAGGCTGCCTGTCCGGAGAAAGCCGCTCCGCTCGAAACCGTTGTTTGGCAAAATGGCGCGGCGCGGACCTTGGCCGCTGAAGTGGAAACATAGGAGAAACCCATGAAACGCATCGTTACTGCCGCAATATTTGCGCTGTCCTTGAGTCCGCTGGCCGCGTATCCCGCCGATACCGGCTTCGCCACGCTGGTAGCCGGCGCGGTCGTTTTCAAGGATGGCGCGCCGCTGACGGTTTTCACCAAGCTGCGCAGCGGCGATCAGTTGTTGCTCAAGCCGGGCGCCAAGCTGCAATTGGTCTATTTCGCGTCGGGGCGCCAGGAAACCTGGGGCAGCCCGTGCAACCTGTCCATCGGCGAACGCGAAAGCAGCGCCAGGGAATGTCCCGACCCCGGCGTCAAGGCATTGCCGCCGATGGTGCTGAGTGCGCTGCTGAACACGCCCGATCTGATTACCGACATCCGCAATCGCTCAGGCATGGTGAGGGTGCGTGCCTTCGCCGATCAGGAACAGGTGGCCGCAGATCAAGCGCAGTACCGGTCCTTGCGCGAACAGGCGGCGCCGGACGACATCACGCCCGAACTCTATCTCTTTTCGCGTCAATGGAAATTTCATCTGACCAGCGCCATGGCCGAGACTCTCGCGGCCATGGAACAACGCCAGCCGAATAATCCCGAGGTGGCGGCGCTGCGCGCCAAATACCAGAAGCTGCTCGACGGCATGGAAAAGAAGGCGCCGAACATCGGCCAGTAAGCCGGCAAGGTCTGCTAGGAATCCATCGCCGCGATCTCGGCCACGCCGGCGTCGATCAGACGGCGGGCGATGCTGATCCGATGCGGCAGACTCGGCAGCCGGTCGATGCCGAACCACTCGGCCGCCTCGATCTCGCCGGGCTGCGGACTGATTTCGCCGCTCTGGTAATCGGCAAAGAAGGCGATCATCAGAGAATGCGGGAAGGGCCAGGGCTGGCTGCCGAAGTAGCGCAGATTGGCGATCTCGACGCCGACTTCTTCACGAACTTCGCGATGCAAGGTTTCTTCCAGGCTTTCCCCCGGCTCGACAAATCCGGCCAGGGCGCTGAACATGCCCGGGGAGAAATGCGGCGAGCGCGCCAGCAGCAACTCGCGTTGACGCCTGACCAGCGCCATCACCGCCGGCGCCAGCCGGGGATAACTGGCCAGGCCGCAGGACGGACAGGTTCGGGAACGTTCGCTGGCGCTGCATTCGGTGGGCGTGCCGCAACGACCGCAGAACCTGTGGTTCCGGTCCCACAGCACGACCTGGCTTGCCCGTCCCGCCAATCCAAACAGCATGTCGTCGATGCGTCCGAACAAGGCGCGCAATCCGAGCCATGCCCAAGATGGCGGCGGGACCGCACCTTCAGGTAGAGCGGCGGCGTAACAACCGCGCCCATCGAGACTCCCGAGGTAATGGTAATGGCAGCGCTGTGGCGCGACGTTTATCGGGCCCAGATCGCGGCGACTGGGAACCCGCACCTGCTCGTCGCCGAATATGACAAGCAACTCAGTTTCGCGAAACAGGAAACACAGGTCGGTATCGGCATGTCGCTCAGGCGCCAATACTGCCGGGGAAAACATCGCTGGTGCCGGCAAAACCGAACTAAAGCGCCTTGTGGCTACCGTCGCAGAACACGCCGTTCTTGCTCTGCTTGCAGACGCAGAAATAAACGGTCTCGCTGTCTTCCGCGGTGAATTTCACCGGGGCGAACTCGCTGCCCTTATGGCTGCCGTCGCAGAATGGCTGAAGCTTGCTCTGACCACAAGCGCACCAGTAGTAATCCTTGCCTTTCTCGACTTCAACGGCGATGGGCGCTTTTGCGGCGATTTGCGGTTTGTTCATATTGACCTCTCTCTTGACAGTGCGAAATAAATCTCCCGATCCGGAACCGGTTGATAGTTCCAGTTAGAACTATATTAGTCCGCGTTAGTACTATAGTCAAGACAAACCAAGTCAGGCGCGCAAAGCCGTTTGCGCAACCTGCGCCCCAAGCAGAGACTCGAAATCGTCCGGCGGCACGGGGCGGGAGTAAAGGAATCCTTGAGCATAGTCGCAGCTGGCCGCCTTCAACAGCCGGTTTTGCTCCTCCGTCTCCACTCCTTCCGCGATCACCTGGAGGCCCAGTTTGTGCGCCATGGCGATAATGGCTTGGCACAACGCCATGTTTTTATTGCCTGGCGCCAGGTTCCGCACGAACGACTGGTCGATCTTGAGAAAGTCGATATCGAACTGCTGCAGATAGGAAAGCGACGAGTAGCCGGTGCCGAAATCGTCGAGGGAGACCTGGATCCCCGCATCGCGGAACTCGTGCAATTTGTCGGTCACGGCGCTGCTGGCATCCAACAGCAAGCTCTCGGTGATCTCCACCACGATGCCTTGCCCGGGCAGGGCGAAGTCTTGCATATGACTGCGCCACAAATGGCGCGAGTTCTCCATATTGTGGAACTGCACCGGCGACTTGTTGATGCTGATCTGGAACGACTCGTGGTGCATGGCCCGCCAGCGCGCGGCCTGCTGCGCCGCTTCGCGGAACACCCAATTGCCGATATCGATGATCATGCCGGTGGTCTCGGCAATCGGAATGAATTCGGCCGGACCGATCAGGCCGCGTTCCGGATGCTGCCAGCGCAGCAGCGCTTCCGCCTTATGCAGGGAGCCGGTCGCCAGCTCCACGATCGGCTGGTAATACACGCGGAGCTGGTTGCCTGCCAGGGCACTGCGCAAATCGTTGGTCAGCCGCATCCGGGTGCGGGCGGTTTCTTGCATCAAGGGGGTGAAATAGCTGATGCGATTGCGCCCCTGGTCCTTGGTGGCGTACATGGCCTGGTCGGCGTTCTTCAGCAGGCCATCGATTCCATCGGCATCTTCGGGATAGAACGTGATGCCGATGCTGGCCGAGATATAGACGATTTCGCTGCCCAGCTGAAAGGGTTCGGCAAGTTTATGCAGGATTTTCTGCGCGACAGGTTCCGCGCTATGGGGTTCGTCCAGTTCTCCCAGAATGACGGTGAATTCATCTCCGCCCAGGCGCGCCACGGTATCAGTTTCGCGGACGCAACCGATCATGCGCTGCGCTGCCTCCTTGAGCAGAATGTCTCCCAAGTCATGGCCGAGGGTGTCGTTGACGTCCTTGAAATGGTCGAGGTCGAGGAAAATCAAGGCCAGTTGCAGGCCCGTGCGGTCGGTCTTCTTGATATCCTGCCCGAGGCGGTCGAGGAACATGCGACGGTTGGGCAGGCCGGTCAACGCATCGAAATTCGCTTGCTGCCAGATCAGTTCGTCGGATTGCTTTTTCTTGGTGATGTCGGAAAACAGCGCCACCAGCCGGTGCGCCGAACCATCTTCGCCTCTGATGGTGTTGATGGTGAGCAATTCGGCGAAGATCTCCCCGCTCTTGTGCCGATTCCATATCTCCCCTTGCCAGTGGCCGGTGGCGACGATTGCCTGCCACATGGCCTGGTAGAACGCCTGGTCATGCAGGCCGGATTTTAGAATGCGCGGGTTCTTGCCGATGACTTCGTCCGGCCTGTAGCCGGTCAGCTGGGTAAACGCGGGGTTGACGGTGATGATGGTGCCGCCGGCATCGCAAACCAGCATCCCTTCGCTGCTGTTTTGATACACCAGGGAAGCGAGCCGCATGGAGTCTTCGGCGTGTTTGCGTGCCGTGATGTCCAGATTGTTTCCCAGATATCCCGTGACCTCGCCATGCTCGTTGCGCAACGGGACGGCATTGCCATTGACCCAGGTGAATTTTCCGTCGGGCCTGAGGACACGGTAGTCCAACGACCATTCGCGCGTTGACGATCCCGCTTCCTGCCAGGTCGCGACGATCAAGTGCTTATCCTCCGGATGCAGTGCCTGCATCCATCCCTGCCCGGTCGCTTGTTCGGGAGAAAGTCCGGCCATCTCGCACCAGCGGCGATTCACGAAAACGCAATTACCCTTGGCGTCGGTCTGGTAGATGCCCATCGGGGCATGCATGGCCAGCATGCGAAAGCGCTCCTCGCTTTCCCTGAGTTGGGAAACCCGCTCCCTGATTTTCGATTCCAGCAATAGCTGGTTGGCTTCGAGTTGACGTCGTTGCCGGTACAGATCGCAGAAAACCTTGACCTTGCTTTGCAGGATGTGCGGCTCGAAAGGCTTGATCAGGTAATCCACCGCCCCCATTTCATAGCCCTTGAACTGAAGCTGGATATCCTTCATCCCGGCGGTCACGAAAATAATCGGGAGGTGCCGCGTCTTGGGGTTGGAGCGCATCAATTCCGCCGTCTCGAATCCGTCGATATCCGGCATCTGCACGTCCAGCAGCACCAAGGCAAAATCCCGCTTCAGGGTATGCCGCAGGGCATCGTTTCCCGAGGTGGCTTTCACCAGTTCAACGTCCGGGTTGCCGAGAACGGCTTCCAGCGCCACCAGATTCTCAGGGTAGTCGTCGACCAGCAGCAGAGCGACTTTTTCAGGCTGCATACCGGTTTCCGTGTTGCGGCGCCGGCGTCGCCAACCGGACCAGTTGGCTGGCGATATCCGCCAGCGACAGCACATGATCCACGACGGTTGCCGCCAGCGCCGAACTGGGCATCTGCGGGGCCTCGGCATCGGCCGGGTCTTGCACGATAGCCATGCCGCCCATCGCTTTGAGCGTCTTCAAACCTCGGCTGCCATCGCAATTGGCCCCGGTCAGCACCACGCCGACCAGTTCCGGTCCATAGGCTTCGGCAGCCGTTTCGAATAGCACATCGACCGACGGACGGGCAAAGCTCACCGGGGGATCGGCAGAAAGCGCCAGCCGGCCCCCCTGCTCCAACAGCAGATGGTAGTTGGGAGGCGCGAGGTACGCCGTGCCCGGCAGAATTTGTTCCTGATCGTCAGCTTCCTTGACGCGGATGCCGCAAAGTTCGTCGAGCAGCCTGGCCAGGCTGTCATCGGACTCGGGATTGATATGCTGCACGATGACGAGGGGAAGAGGAAAATCGGCAGGCAATTGGCCGAGCAGCAACTTGAGCGCCTGCATCCCGCCGGTGGAGACACCGACGACCACGGCCTGGAAGCGTCTCTGTCCCAGGCGTGTTGTCATTTGAGCCGCGTGCGGATCGACAGGAAAACGCGCCCTAGCCATAGCGTTTTCTGTAAATACGCATGGCAGGAACCATCTCCTCGTAGGTCTGCGACCATTTCTTCTTTTCCACGACTTCCTTCAGGCCCAGGCAAAGAAAACCGCCTGCTATCAGGCTGCTGTCGAACAGACGGAGACAGCGCTCCTTGAGGCCGGGCTTGAAATAGATCATTACGTTCCGACACAATATCATATTCATTTCCCCGAATTCGGCATCTGCCATCAAATTGTGCGGAGAAAAAATAATGTTCTTTTTCAAGGATGAAGACAAGATGGCATGATCGTAGCGGGCGGTATAGTAATCGGCAAAGGTGGAAGTCCCGCCGCTCTTCTGGTAGTTGCGCGTGAACTTCTGCATTTCCGAAAGCGACATCACGCCGTCGGACGCCTTTTGCAGCACCGCCTCGTCTATGTCCGTGGCATAAATCCGATAGCGCCCCGCCATCCCTTCCTCGTTCAGCAATATCGCCATGGAATAGGCTTCCTCGCCAGTCGCGCAGCCTGCATGCCAGATTTTCACAAACGGATATGTCTTCAGGAAAGGCACGACTTGTTCCCGCAGCGCCTTGAAAAAAGCCGGGTCGCGGAACATTTCGGTGACGTTGACGGTAATGCCTCTGAGCAGGGACACGAAGAGATCGGGGTCGCGCAGCAGACGGGACTGGGCCTGGGAATAAGTGTCGAATTCCGATACGGACAGCCAGTGGGTCAGCCGGCGCTTGATCGAGGCATCCGCATACTCCCGGAAGTCGTAGCCGTAAATCTGGTGAATTCCCTTCAGCAGGAGGTCGATCTCGACATCTTCAAGCTTCGCGGGTTTCATCAAAGCTGCTGGAACATCCAGACACGAATCAGGGAAAACAGTTTGTCGATCTCGATGGGCTTGGCGATGTAGTCGCTCGCGCCGGCTGCCAGGCACTTTTCCTGATCGCCCTTCAATGCCTTGGCCGTCATGGCGATGATCGGCAGGTTCTCGAAACGGGGATCCTTGCGGATCTCCCGGATGGCGGTATAGCCGTCCATCTCCGGCATCATGATGTCCATCAGGACAATGCTCATGTCATGATGCTCCTCAAGCCGGGAGAGCGCCTCCCGGCCGTTCTCTGCCTCGATCACCGTCATGTTCTTCTCGGCCAGGACGCTGCTCAGGGAAAAAATATTGCGCATGTCGTCGTCCACCAGCAGCACCTTGCGTCCTTCCAGCATCGCCTCCTTGTCGAGGGCGGTACGTATCATGCGCTGCTTGCTGGGGTGGAGATTGCTCTCCACCAGATGGAGGAACAGCGAGACTTCATTGAGCAGCCGTTCCGGGCTCTTGGCGCCCTCGATGATGATGCTTTCGGCAAAGCGCCGCAGCTTCCGTTCATCCTCGCGAGTCAGTTCCCGGCCGGAATGGATGATGACCGGAATCCGCCGGACTCCGTCCATCTTCTGGATATATTCGAGCAGGTCGAAACCGGACATGTCGGACAAGCCCAGATCGAGAATCATGCAATCGAACGGCTCTGCCGCCAGTAGTTGGATGGCCTCTTGGCCGCTCGCCACCACGCTGATTTCGACGTCCCCTTCCTCCAGCAGAGCGACCATGCTCTTGGCTTCATCGGAATTGTCCTCGACGATCAGCAGTTTTTTGGAGGACTTTTCCATGATCTCTTCGATCGACCGGAAGACCTGGTTCAATTGCTCGATGCTGACGGGTTTGGTGACGAAGCCGATGGCACCCATCGCCATGGCTTTTTGCCTATCCTCCAGGCAAGTGATGAAATGCACCGGGATGTGCCGGGTGAGAGGATGGTCCTTGAGGCTGCGCATCACGCCCCAGCCATCGATGTGGGGAAGCATCACGTCGAGCACGATGGCGCTCGGCACATAATGGCCGGCCAGGGCCAGGCCGCTTTCGCCGTCCGCCGCCACCAGGGCGGCAAACCCGCGCTCCCTGACTATTTCCAGGAGTATTTGGGCATAGTTCAAGTCGTCCTCGATGATCAGTATGCATTTGTCCCCTGGCTTCAATTGCTCGCGATCGTCCGGCAAGGGCGCCGCAAAGGCTGAAACCTCTTCCTGGTCAGGCGGGTTCGAGGACTGCGTGTGGCCGGAACGGAAAGGCGTGGTGTGAAGCGTTCGCACGGCGGCCGGGGGATTTTCCTGCATATCGCTGGCCGTTCCTTGCAGCGGAAGATACAGGGTGAATTCGCTGCCCTGGCCTTCCTGGCTGCTGAGATGGATGTCGCCATTCATTCTGTGGGCAAATTGCAGCGAAATCGAGAGTCCCAACCCGGTTCCGCCGAATTTGCGGCTGATGGAACCGTCCGCCTGCTGGAAGGCGTTGAACACCAATTGCTGCTGGGCCGGAGAAATGCCGATGCCGGTATCCCTGACGGCAAAGGCGATCGACGGCACCGGCAAGGGGTTTTCCTCGCCGCCGGGACAGAAGATGCGCAGGGTCACCTGTCCTTTATCCGTGAATTTCAGCGCATTCGAGAGCAGATTTTTCAGTATCTGCTGGATGCGCAGCTCGTCGCTCTGGAATATCGCCGGCACGCCCGCATCGACAACGACCTGGAAAGTCAGCCCTTTCTGCTCCGCTTGGAGTTCGAACGTGGCACGCATGGCCGTATGCAGATTGGCAACCGGCAGCGCGGCAAAATGGAAACGCATCTGGCCGGCCTCGACTTTGGAGAGGTCGAGAATGTCATTGATCAGATTGAGCAGATCGGTGCCTGCGCCATGAATGGTGGCGGCATATTCGACCTGTTTGCCGCTGAGGTTGCCTTCCTTGTTTTGCATCAACAGGCTGGAAAGTATCATCAGGCTGTTGAGCGGCGTGCGGAGTTCGTGCGACATGTTGGCGAGGAATTCCGACTTGTAGGTGCTGACTCGTTCGAGTTCGGTCGCCTTTTCCCGCAGTTTCTCGCTCGCGGCCTCGATCTCGTGGTTCTTGATGCGGATATTCTCGCGCTGCTGTTCCAGCAATTGCGACCGTTCCTCCAGTTCCTCGTTGCTCTGCTGGAGTTCCTCCTGTTGCACCTGCAGTTCCTCGGCCTGCTGCTGGGTTTCTTCGAGCAGTTCGGCCATGCGCTGGTGCGAAAGGTTGGCGTCGAGTCCGATGCCGATGGCTTCCCGCGCCAGTTCCAGGAATCTCGTTTGGATCTCGCTGAATTCGCTGAAGGTGCCGATCTCGATCGCGCCAATCAGGCGGTTGCCATGCAGCAGCGGGACAGCCGCAACGACCTTCGGCACCGATCGTCCCAAGGCGGAGCCGATCTGGAGATAGTCCGGCGGCACATGGGAGAGGCAGATGACTTTCTGCTCCCGCGCGGCCTGTCCTATCAAGCCCTCGCCCAAGCGAAACTGATCGCCGATAGGCATATCCTTGGTGATGGCGTAGGTGGCGGTGAGCGTCAGTTTGACCGCGCTGTCATCGAACAGATACAGGGCACCCACGCCGGCATTCAGGTACTCCGCCAGGAACTTCAGCACCTTGTCCGCCATTTCGGCCATGCCCTGGTCTTCCCGCATCAGGGCATACAGTTCGTTGCGCCCGCTTTTCAGCCAGTCGCGATCCCGCTCCTTGTCCCTGGCGGCACGTAGCGACTCGGCCATTTTCCGCAGGGCCTTATCCAAGGCGAATTGCACTTCGCTGAGTCTGACCGCGGCATTGACCAACACGCCGATCTCGTCCTTGGGCAAACTGTCGGCATCCACCTTCAAGGGTTGAAACAGAACAATTTCCTGGTTCAGGTTTCCCTCTCCGATGGCTTCCGCTTCGCGCACTTTTTCGTCGCTGCCGGCAATCAACTCCTTCACCTCGGCCACCAGAAATTTCAGCGACTGCTTGACGCTGCGGGTGATCAGCGAGGTCAACAAAACACTGCCGGCGACGATCAACATCAGCATGAGGGAAAGCGTCCCGATCGCCACGCGTTTTTCATCCTCCGCGGCCTGCTGGAAAGCGTTTGCTTTACCGGCGGCGAAACTTGACACATCGCCGATTTCCTTCAAGACGTTTTCAACCAGCAAGGCATCGCGTTCCCTGTTCAGCGCGATCGCCTCGCTGCGGCTCCCTTCCCGCGCAAGGGCCAGGGTCGCGTCGCTGGAGGCATACCAGTCGGCTAACGCCTTGTCGATCTGCTCCACCTCGGATGGGTTGCCCAAAAATCGTTCGCGGATCAGCGTCAAGTTCCTGCCCACCCGGATTCTTTGTTCGTTCAATTTCCGCTGCAACTGGCGCGGCTCCGACTGATTGGCGCTATTTACCCTATTGACCATTTGCGCCATGGTTCTTTGCGCGTCCAGGACATCCGACCTGACTTCCAAAGCGGCTACCGACACGGCAAATGGATGACGGAAAATATCCGCGGTCAGCTCGGAAACATGAACGATGCTGCGCAGCCCCAGCGCGCCCATAATCAGGGCCCCAAGCAATATCAGCGCAAATCCAAACCGCAGCCGATCCACAATCTTCATTCGCTTCAACATTGGGTCAATTCCATATCAGTCGGAAACCGGGTTTGAGGGTGGGGATCATTTACGGGCTCTCTTGCTTGAATCGAGCGACTGCCTCGAACAACGCCTTGCGCAAGTCGCCCTGCGGACGTCCCGCGGCCCGTGCCTGGGCCAGTTTTTCCAGGATTTCCGCGACATCCCCCGGCTGGGGTGAAGTTTCTGCCGCAGCTTTGGCATAGACCAGTTCGGCGCGTTCGCTGCCGGTTTTCGGATCCTGGCCGCGTTTGGCGGTAATCACCAGCGCTTGCGGCTTGCCCCGTCGAGCCGGTTTGGCGGGACGAACCTTGCCGACAACCAGTTGCTGGCTGTCCTTCTTGAAGCGCGCGACGGCCTCGAACATGGCCTTGCGCAAAGCCTCCACGGGCTTCCCCGCGGCTTGCGCCAAGCGTATCTGGCGCAGGATTTCCTCGATCTCCGAAGGCGCCGGCTGAGAGCGCACGCGAGGGCCGAAACTTTCCGGCGATGCCCGCGAGGCCCTGGCGAATTCCTCTGCGCTGGACACCATCTGGGCAATCCTGAAATGCTCATGGCGCATCGCCCAGGTCAGCGCGGAATCGCCGCTTTCGTTGGTGGCCCTGGGATCGGCCCCGGCATCCAGCAGCTGACGGGCGAGTTCCTCGCGACCTTCCCGCGCCGTCATCATCAACGCCGTCGATCCGTTCGGTGCGCGCGCATCGATCTGGGCACCCTGCGCCAGCAGCAAACGCACGATCTCCGAGTGATCGGCGAAGGCCGCATAGTGCAACGCATTCCAGCGGCCAGGCCGATTGACCACCGCACCGTGCGCCAGCAGCCATTGCACCGCTTCCAGGTGTCCTCTCCAGGCGGCCAGCTGCAACGCCTGTTCGTCATGACGATTGCTCAGGTTGATCTGCGCGCCATGACTCAGGAACAGTTCCATCATCGGGATGTTGCCTTCCCAGGCCGCAATCATCAGACCGCTGCCGATCCGGTCGGCCGGGAAGTCCGCTTCCAGACCCTCTTCCAGCCATGCCTTGACAGCCTCCAGATTGCCCTGCTCGACGCTCGCGCCAAAGCGCACCGGGTCGGGTCGGGCAGCCCAGGCCGAGCAGGCTATCAAGCCGATGGCCACTACGAGCACGAGTCTGTCCAGCCAGCGGCTTCGAAGCTTCCTCAATGTGTGCCTCCGTGCCACAAGTCGCGAGTGCCCCTGGTTGGGGTTGGGATACTACCGATCGCAGTCGCACTTGTAGCAGAATGGATACCTATTTTATCGCGACAACACCACCGCGTACCGTATTCAGCATTCTCCTTCATGGCTCTCCCTCTGCCACAGCGCCGCCTATTTTTCGCCCTGCTCGCCTCCGCGCTGCTGCATGCGGCGGCGATAGGGGCCGGAGACCTTGCCCGGCGGGGTTTCCCGCTGCCACCGAAGCACGCGGCGACGCCGGTGCTGCAAGCCCATTTGCTGTTGCCGCCCGACGGGGCAACGCTGCTGAAGAACACCTTGAGCGAGGACGATGGGCCACTGCCGGCGCTCACCCCGCCGCCGGCTGCGCAATCTGCCGGGGAGCGGTTGTTGAGACGGCAAGCCGCCCAGCGCAAGCTGGCCGAACATCTGTTCTATCCGCCTGAAGCCATTGCCGGCGGTCTTGAAGGCGAGGTGCGGCTGCTGTTGCTGCTCGACCCCGACGGGCGGGTGCTGGAAGCGCAAGTCGTGAGCGGCAGCGGCCACGCCCTGTTGGATCGTGCGGCGACCGAGGCCGCATACGCCATGCGCCGGCTGCCCAACCCCGGCGTGCGCGAACTGATCCTTCCCGTGGTATTCAAGCTGAAATAGGCTCTAAGATAGCGCCATGACTATCCACCGTGTATTGAATTGCCGCTGGTTGCCGCTGCTCTTGCTGGGCGTCTGCATCGGCGTCGTATCGGCCCTTGCCCATTCCGCCGAGCGCTTGCCGCGCACGGTCGCACATGCGCTGCAGGCCGCCGGAATTCCGCAGGAAAATGTCGCGGTGGTGGTGCAGGAAGCGGCGGCGGCGCTGCCGCGCATCCACTTGAACGCAGCCCGGCCGTTCAACCCGGCGTCGCTGATGAAGCTGCTGACGACCTACGCCGCACTCGAACTGCTCGGGCCGGGCTACACCTGGAAGACAGAAGCCTGGACTCTCGGCAGGTTGTCGGAAGGCGTGCTGGAAGGCGATCTGGTGCTCAAGGGCGGCGGCGATCCCAAGCTGACTTTCGAGCAATTCTGGCTGCTGTTGCGGCAGCTGCGAGAGCGCGGCCTGCGCGATATCCGCGGCGACCTGGTGCTTGACCGCAGCCTGTTCGAGACCGGCGGGGCCGATGGGACGGACCTCGAACTCATCGACGACCAGCCGCTACGTCCCTACAACGTCAGCCCGGACGCGCTGCTGCTCAACTTCAAGGCGCTGCGTGTGCAACTCGTCGCCGACGCCGAACGCAAAACCCTGGCGGTGTTGCCCGAACCCCGGCCGACCAACCTGGATGTCATCAACCTCATCCAACCCGTCAACGGCAATGGCGGCTGCGGCGACTGGAAGGAGGCGCTGCGCGCCGACCTGATCCGGCAAAACGCCGTCGATGGCCATGCCCGCCTGGTGCTGACCGGCCGCTACCCGCTGTCCTGCGGCGAGAAGACCTGGAACCTCGGCGTGCTGTCCCATGCGCAATATGTCGACGGCGTATTCCGCCAGCTCTGGCAGGAGCTCGGCGGCACGCTCCAAGGCGGGCTGCGCGAGGCCGCGCTGCCCGCCGGCGCGAAGCGGCTGGCGAGCATCGAATCGCCGCCGCTGGCGGAAGTCGTGCGCGACATCAACAAGTTCAGCAACAACGTGATGGCGCGCCAAGTGTTCCTGACGCTGGCAGCGGAGTCCGCGAACCGGCCGTGCCGTGCCGAAGACAGCGCCAAGGTCATCCGCGCCTGGCTCCAGCAAAAACAATTGAGCTTCCCGGAACTGGTGCTGGAGAACGGCTCCGGCTTGTCGCGCCGGGAACGCATCGCCGCCGAGGACTTGGCGCGGCTGCTGCAGGCAGCTTGGAAAAGCCCGCTGATGCCCGAGTTCCTGGCATCGCTGCCGATCGGCGCCATCGACGGCACTATGAGAAAGCGGCTGAAACAAAACGGCGTCGCCGGCCAGGCGCACGTCAAGACCGGCTCGCTGGAAGGCGTCAAGAGCATCGCCGGCTATGTGCTGGACCGCAACGGCAAATGGCAGATCGTGGTGTTTCTGATCAACCACCCCAACGCGGCTGCGGCACAGGCCGCCGAGGACGCGCTGCTGGAATGGGTGTACGAACGCGGGGCGTGATGCGGCAGCGAGTCAGAATCCCGGCAGCGGCTCGCGCTTCGCCAGCACCGCCCAGCCGCGGATCACGCGGTAGAGCACCCAGCCGCCGGTGACCACCATCACCATGAGTGCGGCAGGTATCCCGATCAGCGTGATCATCAGCACCCCCGCCACCAGCAGCCACACGGCCGCGAGCCAGAAGGTGCGCCATTGCCAGCGCCAGTGGCTCGCCAGCCAGGTGCCGCGAACTTCGCCGCGCTTCAGGTAGTTGATGATGACGGCGACGATCGACGGCCAGCCGAAAACGAAGGCGCTGACGACGGTCGCCGAAGTCAGGATGCCGCTCACCGCCGACAGGGCATGCAAGCCGTACATGACATGGCACCAGGCGCGCGGCCCTTCGAGGTCGTCGTTGGCGGGGATGATTTCAATTTCCGACATGGGCCTCTTCCTTCAACCTACAACCCCAGCGTGTCCCACAACGCATCGACGCGCTGCTTGACGGCAGCGTCCATGGCGATCGGCCGTCCCCACTCGCGGCGGGTTTCGCCCGCCATCTTGTTGGTCGCATCGATGCCCATCTTGCTGCCCAGGCCGGCCACCGGCGAAGCGAAGTCGAGGTAATCGATCGGCGTGTTCTCGGCGATCAGCGTGTCGCGCGCCGCATCGACGCGCGTGGTGAGCGCCCAGACGACTTCCTTCCAGTCGCGGATGTTCACATCGTCGTCGGTGACGATGATGAACTTGGTATACATGAACTGGCGCAGGAAGCTCCAGATGCCGAACATCACCCGCTTGGCATGGCCGGGATACTGCTTTTTCATGCTCACCACGGCCAGCCGATACGAGCAGCCCTCGGGCGGCAAGTAGAAGTCGACGATCTCGGGGAACTGCTTGCGCAACAATGGCACGAACACTTCGTTGAGCGCCACCCCGAGGATGGCCGGCTCGTCCGGCGGCTTGCCGGTGTAGGTGCTGTGATAGAGCGGGTCGCGGCGCATGGTGATGCGCTCGATGGTGAATACCGGGAACTCGGCCTGCTCGTTGTAATAACCGGTGTGGTCGCCGTAAGGTCCTTCCAGCGCGGTCTCGCCGGGATGGATGAAACCTTCCAGGACGATCTCGGCGTGCGCCGGTACCTGCAAGTCGCTGCCCAGGCATTTCACCACTTCCGTCTTGGCGCCGCGCAGCAGACCAGCGAACTGGTATTCGGACAAGTTATCCGGCACCGGCGTCACGGCGGCGAGGATGGTGGCCGGATCGGCGCCGAGCGCCACCGCGACGGGGAAAGGCCGATCGGGATTGGCTTGGCAATGTTCGCGAAAATCCAGTGCGCCGCCGCGTTGCGCCAACCAGCGCATGATCACCTTGTTCGGGCGTTCGTTGGCAACTAAGACCTGCTGCCGATAGATGCCCAGGTTCTGCCTCGGCTTGTTGGGGCCGCGCGTCACCGTCAGCCCCCAGGTGATCAACGGCGCCACGTCGCCCGGCCAGCAGGTCTGGATCGGCAGGCGGGCGAGATCGACGTCCTTGCCCTCCCAGACGATTTCCTGGCAGGGTGCTGAGGAGACCACCTTGGGCGCCATGTTGAGCACCTGCTTCAACACCGGCAATTTTTCCCAGGCATCCTTGAAGCCCTTGGGCGGTTCGGGTTCCTTGAGATAGGCCAGCAGCTCGCCGACCTCGCGCAGGGCCGTAGCCGCATCGTCTTCGCGGCCCATGCCCAGCGCCACACGCCGCACCGTGCCGAACAGGTTGCCGAGCACCGGCATGGTCGAGCCCTTGACGTTCTCGAAGAGGATCGCCGGGCCGCCGGCACGCAGCACGCGGTCGCAGATTTCCGTCATCTCGAATTTCGGGTCCACCTCGACGGCCACGCGCTTCAATTCGCCGAGGCCTTCGAGCTGGATGATGAAGTCGCGCAGGTCTTGATATTTCATGAGTGGACGGGGAATGGATGCAGATAATAATCGACGGCGAGACCGGCGAAGATCGCCGCGCCGACCCAGTTGTTGTGCATGAAAGCCTTGAAGCACTTCATGCGCTCGCGATCCTTGATCAGAAAATAGTGCCAGGCCATCATGCCTGCCGCCACGGCCAGCCCGGCATAAAAATAAATGCCGCGTTCGGCCTGCCAGCCCACCCAGGCGAGGATGCCCAGCGTCGCCGCGTAGCTCAACATCACCGCCGCCACGTCGAAGCGGCCGAAGGTGATGGCGGAGGTCCTGATGCCGATCTTCAGGTCGTCCTCGCGATCCACCATAGCGTAGCAGGTGTCGTAGCCGATCGCCCAGAAGATGTTCGCCAGCAGCATCACCCACGCCAGCGGCGGCACCGCGTGCTGCTGCGCCGCGAACGCCATCGGGATGCCGAAGCCGAAGGCCACGCCGAGGTAAGCCTGCGGAACGGCAATGAAACGCTTGGTGTAGGGATAGCTCATGGCGAGGAACAACGCCGCCACCGAGAGCTGCCACACCAACCGGTGCAGCGGCAGGATCAGCAGGAAGGAGATGACGCTCAACACCGCAGCGAGGACCATCGCCTCCTTCCCCGACACCTCTCCTGCGGCCAGTGGCCGGTTCTTGGTGCGCTCGACGTGCGGATCGAAGTTGCGGTCGGCATAGTCGTTCATCACCACCCCGGCCGAGCGCATCAGCAAGGTGCCCAGCGCGAAAATCCAGACGATCATGAATTGCGGCTGCCCGTGGGCCGAGATCCATACCGCCCACAGCGTCGGCCACAACAGCAGCAGCGTGCCGATCGGCTTGTCGAGCCGCATCAGGCGCTCGTAGGCGTCGAGGCGTTGGCGCAGGGTAACGAGGAGGGTGGGCATAAAGGGATTTTACACCGCGACTGGAGATGTCTTGGATGATCCCAGGGTGCTAGAATTGGCTGTCATAACCGCGCTCGCCTGTTTCGTCGAACAGCTGGCCGAATCGGAACTCATGGAACCTGCTGAACTTCGCCAAATTCAGGACTTCATCTGGAACATCGCCGACGACGTCCTGCGCGACATCTACTCGCGCGGCAAGTACCGCGACGTGATCCTGCCGATGACGGTGCTGCGCCGCATCGACGCATTGCTGGCACCGACCAAAGCCGCCGTGCGCGCGCTCAGCCAGAAGCTCGACAAGGCCGGCGTCGCCAACAAGCACAACGGGCTGTGCGGTGCATCGCGCCAAGCCTTCTACAACATTTCGCCGTTCACCCTTAGCGGCCTCAAGTCGGCCGAAACGGCGCAGCAGCACAAGCAGAACTTCGAGGCCTATCTCGATGGCTTCTCCGACAACGTGCGCGAGATTCTCGACAAGTTCAACTTCCGCAACCAGATTGCCAAGCTGGTCGAAGCCGACATCCTCGGCTTCCTGGTCGAGAAGTTCCTCGACCCGAGCATCAACCTCTCGCCCGAGCCGGTACGCGATGCCGAAGGCCGCATCGTGCTGCCCGGCCTCGACAACCACGCCATGGGCACGGTATTCGAGGAACTGATCCGCCGCTTTAATGAAGAGAACAACGAAGAAGCCGGCGAGCACTTCACCCCGCGCGACGTGGTGCTGCTAATGGCCAAGCTGATGTTCGTGCCGGTGGCCGACCAGATCAAGTCCACCACCTACCTGCTTTACGACGGCGCCTGCGGCACCGGCGGCATGCTCACGGTCGCCGAGGAAGAGCTGCAACGCCTGGCCAAGGCGCAGGGCAAGCAAGTCTCGATTCATCTCTACGGCCAGGAGATCAACCCCGAGACCTACGCTATCTGCAAAGCCGACCTGCTGATCAAGGGCGAAGGCCTGGAGGCTGAACACATCGTCGGCGGCGTGGACATGTCCACCCTCAGCAACGACGCCTTCCCGCGCCAGGAATTCGACTTCATGCTCTCCAATCCGCCCTACGGCAAGAGCTGGAAGAGCGATCTCTCGCGCCTCGGCGGCGAGGAAGGCAAGAGCGGCATTTCCGATCCGCGTTTCGTCGTCGACCATGCCGGCGACCCGGAATTCAAGCTCGTCACGCGATCCTCCGACGGCCAGCTGATGTTCCTGGTGAACAAGCTGTCCAAGATGAAGAAGAAATCGCCGCTGGGCAGCCGCATCGCCCTGGTGCATAACGGCTCGGCGTTGTTTACCGGCGATGCCGGCCAGGGCGAGAGCAACATCCGCCGCTGGCTGTTGGAGAACGACTGGCTCGAAGCCATCATCGCCCTGCCGCTCAACATGTTCTACAACACCGGCATCGCCACCTACATCTGGGTGCTGACTAACCGCAAGGCCAAGCACCGCGCTGGCCGCGTGCAGTTGATCGACGCCAGCGAATGGTCGCAGCCGCTGCGCCGCAACTACGGCAAGAAGAATTGCGAGCTGGGCGCGACGGACATCGAACGTATCCTCGCCACCCTGCAAGCCTTCGAGAAAGCCGAGGACACCGCGCATTCCAAAGTCTTCGCCAACGAAGCCTTCGGCTATTGGAAAATCACCGTCGACCGTCCGCTGCGACTCAGGAGCCAGTTCAAGCGCGCCAGTATCGAAGCCCTGCGCTTTGCCAGCGGCGACGGAGGCTTGCGCCGCGAACTCTATGAGCGACTCGGTCAGGCCATCTACGACGATCCCGCCCGCTGCAAGCCCGAGGTCGAGCAATGGCTGCGCGGCGACGAAAACGATGCCGAAGACAGCGAGGATGAATCCGCGCCGCGCCGCAAGGCCGTGCCCGATAAGCGCCGCCGCAAGCTGCTCGATGAAACCACCTGGCAACGCGACCTGCGCCTGGTCGATGCCGCGCGCCGTCTGGCCGAGACGCTGGGCAGCGAGGTATTCCCCGACTTCAACGAGTTCCGCACGCGGGTCGAACAGGCTCTCGAAAAGCTGCGCATCAAGCTCAGTGCGGGCGAATTGAAAATCCTGCTACGCGCCGTCAGTTGGCGCGACGAAGAGGCACCGGCGGTGATCGCCAGACAAGTCAGGGCCGACCCGGTTGCCGACCCAGAGCGCGAAGCGCTCTACGGCGCCTATTACGTTGCCGCCGCGGACGATGCCCCGGCCCAAGGCAAGCGCAAGGCCAAGGCGCAGGCCTGGCTCACCACCTATGAACCCGATCCCGAACTGCGCGACACGGAACAAGTGCCCCTGCAAGAGGCCGGCGGCATCGAGGCCTTTTTCATGCGCGAAGTACGGCCTTTTGCCGGCGATGCCTGGATAGAACCCGGCAGTACCAGGATCGGTTACGAAATCTCCTTCGCCCGCCACTTCTACCGGCCCAAGCCCTTGCGCACGCTCAAGGAAATCCGCGACGAAATCCTGGCCCTGGAACGGCAGACCGACGGCCTGCTGAAAAAGATCGTCGGGGCTGGCGCATGAGCAAGCCCCCGGCCAAGCGCAAGGCTTCCGCGCCCGCCACCCGCAAGGCCAAGGTACCGGTTGTCGCCGCAGCCAATGACACCCTTGCCGCCGACATCCGGCAACTGATTCTTGACGCGCGCTCCGCGGTTGCCACCGCCGTCAACGCCACGTTGACCGCGCTCTACTGGCGCGTCGGCCAGCGCATCCGCCAGGAGGTGCTCGGCGCCAAGCGCGCCGCCTATGGCGAGGAGATTGTCGTGACACTGTCACGGCAATTGACGGCGGAGCATGGCCAGGGTTTTTCCGCCAAGAACTTGCGCCACATGCTGCGTTTCGCCGAGGTCTATCCCGACGAAGCGATTGTCTCCGCACTGCGGAGACAATTGAGCTGGACCCACTTCCGCTCCCTGATCTACTTCGACGAGCCGCAGAAACGCGACTTCTACGCCGAGATGTGCCGCCTCGAAGGCTGGAGCACCCGCACCTTGCAAGAGCGCATCGACAGCCAACTGTTCGAGCGCACCCTGCTCTCGAAGAAACCCGGCGAGCTGATCGACCACGAACTGAGGCAGTTGCGCGACGCCGAGCGCATGAGCCCGGCGCTGGTGCTGAAAGACCCCTACTTGCTCGACTTCCTCGGCCTGACTGACCGCTATGTGGAAAAGGACCTCGAAGACGCCATCCTGCGCGAAATGGAGTCCTTCCTGCTGGAGCTTGGCGCCGGCTTCAGCTTCGTCGCCCGGCAGAAGCGCATCCAGATCGACAACGACGATTTCTACATCGACCTGCTGTTCTACAACCGCCGCCTGAAGCGCCTGGTGGCCGTGGAACTCAAGCTCGGCGACTTCAAGGCCGAGCACAAGGGCCAGATGGAACTCTACCTGCGCTGGCTGGCGAAGCACGAGCAGGAAGCCGGCGAAGCCCCGCCGCTGGGCATCATCCTATGCACCGGCAAGAACCGCGAGCGCATCGAACTGCTGGAACTGGACGCCAGCGGCATCCATGTCGCCGAATACCTGACCGCCCTGCCGGCAAAGGAACTGTGGGCTCAGCGCCTGCACGAAGCCATCGCCCGCTCGCAGGCACGGCTGGAGAATCGGGCGGAGGGCGACGCATGAGCTTTCCGCCCTATGGTGCCGTAAGAGACTCCGGCTTGCCCTGGGTGCCACGTATCCCCGAGCATTGGGAGGTTCGTCGCAATGGCGGGTTATTCAGTCAGCGCATCGAAACAGGCTTTCCCGACTTGCCGATCCTCGAAGTGTCCCTGCGCACCGGTGTGCGCGTGCGCGACATGGAGAGCCTCAAGCGCAAGCAGGTGATGAGCCAGCGCGAGAAGTACAAGCGCGCCGCCAAAGGCGACATCGCCTACAACATGATGCGCATGTGGCAAGGCGCGCTCGGCACAGCGCCGGTCGACGGACTCATCAGCCCCGCCTACGTCGTCGCCCGGCCTTATGCGGGCATCAACAGCGCCTACTTCAGTTACCTCTATCGCACCGATGCTTACCTGCGCGAGGTGAACAAATTTTCGCGCGGCATCGTCTCCGACCGTAACCGGCTCTACTGGGTCGGCTTCAAGCAGATGCCGGCACTGCTCCCGCCACCCGCAGAGCAAGACCAGATCGTCGCCTACCTGCGCGCCCAGGATGTCCAGATCGCCCGCTTCATCCGCGACAAGCGGCGGCTGATCGAAGTATTGAACGAGCAGAAGCAGACCCTGATCCATCGCGCCGTCACTCGCGGCCTCGACCCCAAGGCACGACTCAAGCCCTCGGGCATCGAATGGCTGGGGGAAATGCCGGAGAATTGGTTTGCCCGTCGGCTCAAATTCGTTGCAGACAATGTTACTGAACAGACCGATTCACAGCGAGACGGCGAAATCTATTTGGCGTTGGAGCACGTCGAGAGTTGGACCGGAAAAATGAACCCGCCGCAAGGCGCGGCTGCGTTTAGCAGCACAGTCAAGCGATTCCAAAAGGACGACGTTTTGTTTGGCAAGTTGCGGCCCTACCTTGCCAAAGTAGTTAGGCCGCAGGTCTCAGGCGTGTGCGTCAGCGAATTTTTCGTGCTGCGCATCAAGGATGTTGAGGTAACGCCGGCCTACCTTGAATTGCTCCTCCGGACTAAGAAGGTAATCGAGATCGTCAACAGTTCGACGGCAGGCGCCAAGATGCCCCGCGCAGACTGGACTGCTGTCGGAAACCTCAGTCTTGCATTTCCACCGAAGACCGAACAGCTACGCATCCTCTCCGCCATCGCCGACCAAACCGGCAGTCTTGATGTCGCGTCCGTGCAGGCGAGGGGAGAAATCGCGCTGATGCAGGAATACCGCGACCGCCTGATCGCCGACGTGGTCACCGGCCAGTTGGACGTACGTGGCTGGGTGCCCGGTCCCGACGATGTAATCGATGAGACCGCAGCACTACTCGACGACGAAGACGAAACCATGGGCGAGCAGGGAGCCGAGGATGACGACGACGGACACGAGTGAAGCCGGGCTGGAGCGCCTGATCGTCGAGGCCCTGACCGGCCGGCCGCCGCGCCCCACCGGCCAGGGTGTGGAACAGGAGCCACCGCCCTACGGCGGCGCCGGCTATATCGAAGGCCATCCGCACGACTACGACCGCGAAACGGCGCTCGACCTGCGCCAGCTCTGGCGCTTCTGGCTGGCGACCCAGGCCGGGGAACTGGCCAAGCTGAAGATCGCCGCCGACGCGCTGACCGGCGCGGCGGCGCGGCAACTGCTGCACCGCCTGCAAGGCGAGATCACGCGCCACGGCGTGATCCATGTGCTGCGCAAAGGCATCAAGCACGGGCCGGCGGAGCTGCAACTGTATTTCGGCACGCCGACGCCGGGCAACGACAAGGCGGCGGCGCTATTCGCCGCCAATGTCTTCAGCGTCACCCGCCAGTTGCGCTACAGCCGCGACGAGACGCAGCGGGCGCTGGACCTGGCGCTGTTCATCAACGGCCTGCCGCTGGCCACTTTCGAGCTGAAAAACCACTATACGCGCCAGACCGTGGCCGACGCCGTGCTGCAATACCAGCATGACCGCGACCCGCGTGAGCTGCTGTTCCAGCTCGGCCGCTGCGCGGTGCATTTCGCCGTGGACGACCTGGAGGTGCGCTTCTGCACCCAGCTTGCCGGCAAGGCTTCGTGGTTCCTGCCCTTCAATCGCGGCTACCAGGGCGGCGCCGGCAACCCGCCGGTGGAAGCAGTGGGACCAACGCAGCGCGGCATCCGCACCCAGTACCTGTGGCGCGAGGTGCTGGCGCGCGAATCCCTGGCCGAGATCGTCGAACACTATGCGCAGATCGTCGAGGAAGAGGACGAGAAGGGCCGCGAAAGAGGTCGCACCCAGCGCCGCCAGGTGTGGCCGCGCTACCACCAGCTCGATGTGGTGCGCTATCTGTTGCGCCGCGCCAAGGCCGACCCGGTGGGGTCGCGCTACCTGGTGCAGCATTCGGCGGGCAGCGGCAAGAGCAATTCGATCGCTTGGCTGGCGCATCGTCTCTCGAAACTCAAGCGGCATGACCAGCCCGGCGAGCCCGACCTGTTCGCCTCGGTGATCGTGATCACCGACCGCAAGAACCTGGACAAGCAGATCGCTCGCACCATCAAGGCCTTCGATCATGTCGCCTCGGTGTTCGCCAATCCCAAGAAGAGCGAGGACCTGGCGCGCTACTTGACGGCGGGCAAGGACATCATCGTCACCACGGTGCAGAAGTTCCCGCACATCCTCGACCTGGTGGGCGACAGCCATCGCGGCCGCAGCTTCGCGCTGATCATCGACGAGGCGCATTCCAGCCAGGGCGGCAAGAACTCGGCCAAGCTCGGCTCGGCGCTCAAGCAGCGCGAGGCCATGGCCGCGCCCGACGAGGATGCCGACGACCCCGACTTGCCGGGCGAGAGCGACGAGGACTTTGTCGATCGCGTGGTGGAGGAGCGCATCGCCGAGCGGCGCATGCCGGACAACGTGAGCTACTTCGCCTTCACGGCGACGCCGAAGAACAAGACCGAGGAGTTGTTCGGCGCGGCTTACGACGAAGGCGACCAGAAGAAACGGTGTCCGCACCACATCTACACCATGAAGCAGGCCATCGACGAGGGCTTCATCATGGACGTACTGCGCTATTACACGCCGGTGGCGAGTTTCTACAACCTTGAAAAAAAGGTCGCGGACGATCCCGAGTTCGACAAGCAGCGGGCGATGAAGAAGCTCCACGCCTATGTCGAGGGCCACCCGGACGCCATCGAACGCAAGGCGCGGGTGATGGTCGATCACTTCCTCAACAGCGTGATCGCCCGGCGCAAGGTCGGCGGTCAGGCGCGGGCCATGGTGGTGACCCAGAGCCGCCAGCGGGCACGCGACTACTTCCATGCCATCAAGGCTTATCTGGAAGAAATCAAGAGCCCCTACAAGGCCATCGTCGCCTTCTCCACCGACGAGAACAAGAAGGGAGCAAGCAAGGTCACCGAGGCCGACCTCAACAATTTTCCGTCCAACCTGATCGAAAAACGCTTCCGCAGCGACCCTTACCGCTTCCTGATCGTCGCCAACAAATTCACCACCGGCTTCGACGAGCCGCTGCTGCACACCATGTACGTGGACAAGATGCTGGCCGACATCCAGGCGGTGCAGACCTTGTCGCGCCTGAACCGGGCGCATCCGCTAAAGCACGAGGTGTTCGTGCTCGATTTCGTCAACGACCAGGCCGAGCGCGTGAAGCAGGCGTTCCAGCGCTATTACAAGACCACGCTGCTGTCCGACGAGACCGACCCCAACAAGCTGCATACCCTGAAGGCCGATCTCGACAATGCCCAGGTTTATGCTTGGCCCATGGTCGAGGACTTCGTCGCCCGCTACCTGGCCGGCGACGAGCGCGAGACACTGGACCCGATCGTCGATGGCTGCCGCGATGTCTACAAGGAGTTAGGCGAGGACGCCCAGATCAAGTTCAAGGGCAATGCCAAGATCTTCGTGCGTACCTACGGCTTTCTCGGCTGCGTGCTGCCCTATGGCGTGCCGGAGTGGGAGAAGCTGTCGATCTTCCTCAATTTCCTGATTCCCAAGCTGCCAGCGCCGGAAGAAGATGACTTATCGCGCGGCGTGCTGGAAGCCATCGACATGGAAAGCTACCGGCCGGAGATGCGCGCCACGGTGCGCCTGGCACTGGTGGATGAAGACGCCGAGGTTGGCCCGGTGCCCACCAGCGGCGGCGGCGGGCGCGGTGAGCCGGAACTGGATCGACTGTCGAACATCCTCAAGGAGTTCAACGACGAGTTCGGCAGCATCGAGTGGAAGGACGTGGACAAGATACGCACCGTCATCGCCGAGGAAATTCCCGCCAAGGTTGCAGCCGATCAGGCTTACAAGAACGCGATGCAGTTTTCCGACAAACAGAACGCTCGCGTCGAGCACGACAAGGCTTTGCAACGCGCGATCCTCGGCATGCTGACCGACCACACCGAGCTGTTCAAGCAATTCAGCGACAACACGGATTTCAAGCAGTGGCTGTCGGAGCGCGTGTTCGATCTGACCTACCAGCCGCGCCGCGCGGAGCGGGCCGAGCCTGGAGCCTGGCGCGAACGTGCGCTGGCGGCGGTGATGCAACATTTCGGCCCGGCCGCCAAATGGCGCGGCATCGGCGACGGCCTGGCCGACTTCTTCGAGGCGAACGCCGGCGAGCCGATCATGTTGAGTGGTATCGAGCGTTTGGCCGGCGAGTTGCAGGTGGCCGTCGACGATGTGCTGACGGTGTTGCAGGTGCTGGCAACCGACGACATCGCGGTGCTGGAACGTACATACACCAAGAGCGAGGGGGCAGCCGAGGAGGGCCGCGACGTGGCGGTGGGCGAGCTGCGCTCCGGCTTGGCGAGTCTGTATGCGCGCGGCGATCTCGCCGCTCAGGGCGAGCAATTCGCCGCCAATGTATTGGTGGGTTGGAAGCCGGCGACAGATGGTCGTGCCGAGGCGAACCGATGAGCGTATCGCCGGATGCCTTACTGACGTGGGCCGAGCGCTATCCGCAATTGGCTCTATTGTTCGACCCGAGCGGTTCCATTGCGGACCATGACCGGGCGCTGGAGTGCTTGATCGACGAGGCCGTGCGCTGGCTGGAAGACAATGCCAACGATCTGGCGGGCGCGAAGGAAAATCTGCTCAGCACGACACTTGCCGGGAAGATTTCAATGCCGGGTTTGCGCGCGGTGCGCGAGCGCAACGTCAATGGACATGTGGACATCACCATCGAAATCGAACATTCGTTTCCGCAGCGACGGTGGCTGGCCGAGGCCAAGTTGTGGGGAGGGCCAAAATATCACGTCGAGGGAATGGAGCAGTTGATGGGCTACATGAATGGTCGCGATCGCTCCGGTTATGTCTTCGATTACGTTCAAGAGAACAACATTGATGGGAAGTGGCAAAGTTTGAAGCAGAAACTCAACTCCGATAGGCCGCTTTCCCTGACGGGGAAAGTCAATGATCTGCCGGGCCACTGGACTTTCGAAACGCAGCACAAGCATCGTAGCGGCAGCTCGATTCGCTTGGTGCACTACGGCATCAATCTGGGGTGACTGCAATGACAGCTCCGCAACCATTTTCTCTTCGCATATTCGTCGCCGATGGCGACCCCGACGGCCTGCGTCTGGTCGAGCGATCCAACTGGGTCGGCAAGGCGATGGTTTTTCCGCGAGCCCTGCTGCCAAAAATCAAGCAGCGCGCCGAGCTTGACCAGACCGGCGTGTATCTGCTGCTCGGCCCGCGCGAGGATGGCGAGGGCGAGATGCTCTACATCGGCGAAGGCGATCCGGTGCGTCCTCGGCTGGAGAGTCATTACGCGCAAAAAGATTTCTGGAACCGGGCGGTGTGTTTCGTCGCCGCACCGGGTCAGCTCAACAAGGCCCACGTGCAGTTTCTGGAAGCTAACTTGATACGCCTCGCCAGGGCCGCCAAGCGCCTGCCGCTGGACAACGCCAACCAGCCCGCCGAACCCAGCCTATCGGAAGCGGATTGCGCCGACATGCAGGTGTTTCTGGAAAACATGCTGGGCATGCTGCCGGTACTGGGCGTGCATGCTTTCGAGCAGGCGGCTTCGGTGATGGTGGCGGCACCACAGGCGATCCTGAGCTGCAAGGGCAAGGGCGTAACAGCCAACGGTTACGAGGCCACGCAAGGATTCATCGTCAAGGCTGAGTCGCTGGCCGTTGGTGAGTCAGTTCCCTCCATGCAGCAACATGTGCGGAGCATGTTCAATATCCGCCAGGAGTTGATTCAGAACGGCGTGCTTCAGCGTGAGGGCGATCATTTCCATTTCACGCAGGACTATGCCTTCAGCTCACCTTCAGCGGCGGCGGCGGTCGTATTGGGCCGTAGCGCCAACGGACGTGTCGAGTGGAAGGACGCGAAGGGCAGGACGCTGAAGGAGTTACAGGCGCAGGAACTATAGCAATGGCTGAAACTCGTTCCCCCCTCAAAGACAAACCCCTGCGCAATCCCGGGCAGTCCGTTTACAAACAGCGATTCGATCTCGCCTTCGACAAGGTTCTCGGCCCATGCTTAATTGCACTTATATTTATCCTCATGGCGGGGATGGAGTGGTGGTCGTATTTCAATCCTCGCCCACCAAGTCCTTTCATCTATTCATTCTTTGCACTGACAGCCATCGCTTATGCAGTTTTCCAAGTAGTGCGCATCGGGCCGAAACTACGTACACTGCGCCAGGCGGAAGAAGGCGAGAAGGCCGTGGGACAATTCCTGGAACGGTTGCGTGAACAGGGTTATCAGGTCTTTCACGACGTTCTGGGAGATGGCTTCAATGTGGATCATGTCATCATCGGACCGGCCGGTGTATTCACAATCGAAACCAAGACCTGGAGTAAACCGCGCCAAGGAAGTCCGAAAATCGGCTTCGATGGCGAGTCCTTGCTGGCGGCAGGCCAGGGTCCCGACCGCAATCCGGTGATTCAAGCCAAGGCGCAGGCCAGTTGGCTACAACGTTTGCTGGCGGAAAGCACGGGGAAGCCTCTGCCTGTTCGGCCCGTGATTCTTTTCCCAGGCTGGTACGTCGAAGACAGTCGAGCTAGCCGCAAGGATTTATGGGTGCTGGAACCCAAGGCCTTGCCAAAGTTCCTAGCGAACGCGCCAAGCATCGTGGCACCGGAAGACGTGACATTGGCATCGTTTCACCTTTCGCGATTCATTCGCGAACAGGAACGCGTGTTCGAAGCCCAGCAGTAAAACAGCGGCGACGATTGCCGAAATCGCGCGTCCTACACCCTCATTGGATAAGCAACAGAGCATCGTTGTCGAAATTGAAAAGCAGTTCTCCCATTTCGACGATGCCGTCGCCGGCCTCCAGCGCGTCAAGGCTAACCTCAAGCGAGCACGGGGGCTGCAGCAGGCCGTGTTGGCGAAGTCCTTCCAGGTTTCACCTTTATGAGCCCGGATCGCCGGTTCCCCACGCAAATGACGTCAAGCCTTGCGTCGCGTATTGGTGCCCGAACGCATCGATGATGCCGGGAAGTGGCGCGCGATGCGACGTCGCCAGCAGGGTCGAGCGGGGAATTCGATCCGTGATTGTCCAATTTTTCATTGCGTCCACGTTTGATGGACAATGGCAATTGTTGGCCATAATGGAATGTGCTGGAGGGTTCTCACCGATGCCACATGGCTCGTATCCATCTACGCCAAAGGAAATATTCGAAAGCGGACATTTTGTCCAGCTATTGACATTTGTCCATGGCTCATGGACAATGCTAAAATCATGGACAAAAAGCCCGTAACCGCCGCAGCTGATTGGCTTGATGCCGCGCTGACAAAGCTGCGCGGTCATGGCGTGAACGCCCATGTCGTAGAACGCGAAGCCAAGCTGGGACGCACCCGCGCCGACGCCTTGGTGGAGATCGAGTACGGTGGGCAGAAGACGACTTACGCCGCGGAATTGCGCCGCGGCCTGCGGCCCAACAATCTGGGCGCCGTGCTGCATCAGTTGGAGCGTCTCGGCGAGCAGGCGCTGCTGGTTGCCGACTTTGTCAATCCGGTGATCGCAGACCAGTTGCGCGTGCAGCGCGTGGCTTTTGTCGATTTGGCCGGCAATGCCTATCTGGAACAGCCGCCACTGCTGGTTTGGGTCAAGGGCCAGCGGCTGGCGGAGGCGCTGCCCCGCGCGGCGCGCGGCGGGCTGGCGTTTCAGGGCGGCGGCTTGCAGGTGCTGTTTGTCCTGCTGTGCCACCCGGAATGGGCCGATGCTCCTTACCGCAAGCTGGCGCAGTACGCCGGGGTGGCGCATGGCACGGTCGGCGGGGTCATGGCGGAACTCGTCAAGCTCGGGTATGTGGCCACCGTCGCCGGCAAGCGCCGCCTGCTGCAACGCGAGCGGCTGTTGCAGCAGTGGGCCGAAGCTTATCCCCGCGCCTTGAGGCCGCGCTTGCTGCTGGGCCGCTATCGTGCGGACACGCTGGAATGGTGGAACAGCCTCGATCCCACGAACTACGGCATGGTGCTGGGCGGCGAGCCGGCCGCCGGCCGTATGACCCAGTACCTTCGCCCCGGCGCGGCCACCTTTTATGCCGAGGCGATCGAACCGCGCCTGCTGATCGATCTGCGCTTGCGCAACGATCCCGACGGCAATGTGGATGTGCTGCGTCGTTTCTGGACATTTGACAATGAGGACGTGGCGCTGGCGCCCGCACCCCTGGTCTATGCCGATCTGTTGGCGACGGGTGACGCGCGTTGCATCGAAACCGCGCACATGATCTATGACCGCTATCTTGAACCTGGCCGCTAGAAGCGAGCTCGCCTGGCTGGCGGCCCTGATGGCGGACATCCGTGCCGCCGGTCTGGCGCGCGAACCGCTGCTGGTGGGCGCGATGGCGCGCGACCTGTTGCTGCATTACGCCCACGATGTTGGTATTCTCCGTACGACCGAGGACGTTGATCTGGCGATCGCCGTTGGCGATTGGGCCGAGTTTTCCGCGGTGCGCGAGGCATTGATTTGTCATGGGCAATTCGAGCCGCACCGGAACGTTTTGCACAAGCTGCGCCACAAGGTCTGCGGCTGGATAGACATGATTCCATTCGGCGCCATCGAGGAACCCGACGGCAGGATCGTCTGGCCGCCACCCGATGGCGGAGCAATGAGCTTGCTCGGTTATGGCGCGGCCGATGCGGCGGCAGTCACCGTGGCCTTGCCCGATGGTCAAAGCGTCCGCGTGGTGGCGCTGCCGATGTTGGCGGTCCTGAAGGTCTTCGCCTGGCTCGACCGCCATCTGGCCCAGCCGCGCAAGGATGCATCGGATCTGATCCTCGTCTTGCGGCATTTCATTGCCGCTGGAAATACGGAACGCTTCTATGCGGAAGCCAGCCACTTGCTCGGGCCAGATTTCGATTTCGAGATTGCGAGTGCCTGGCTGGTGGGTCGTGACGCACGCAAGTTGTTGTTGGCGTACGGTGGCAACGCGCCGTCGGTTCTTGCACAGTTGAGCGCCATTCTTCGCCGCGAGAGCGATCCCGACGGTGCTCTGAAATTGGTCGGACAGGTTTCCGGCATCGAGCCGGAAAATACTCGGCGTCTGCTGGCGGCATTCGAGCGCGGCATCACCGGATTCGAGACGCCATGAATACTTCGGCCCTCGTCAAGAAACTCTGGAACTACTGCAACGTGTTGCGCGAGTGTAAGGTGCCTACGCTGCGGCGCCTTCCCACCGGCTCGTTCTATGCGCAGGGGGTGAAGGCGAACGTGCTGTTCTTCGACAAGAAGCCGGCGTCGGAAACGCCGTGGACCAGGAAACTGTGGGGCTACGATCTGCGCACTAAAGCGGCGCTGGAGCAGTTCAGGTTGATTGCGGGGTATATGGGTACTGCCGGAGTCTAGGCAGTGCCTGTCTCCTCCGCAAAGCCTCGCCAGGCCTGTGCTACACTGAATCTCAGTGTAGGGCTTCACATCGAGGAAAGGTACACCCGATGAGAATTCTGCTGGCTGAAGATGACCGCATCATCGCCGACGGCTTGCAGCGCTCGCTGCGCAAGGCGGGCTACGCCGTCGATTGCGTCGGCAATGGCGTCGATGCCGACGCCGCGCTGGCCAGCCAGCAGTTCGATCTGCTGATCCTCGACTTGGGCTTACCCAAGCTGTCGGGCATCGAAGTGCTGCGGCGCTTGCGCGCGCGCAAGAAAACCTTGCCCGTGCTGATCCTGACCGCGCAGGGCTGCCTCGAGGATCGCGTGCGCGGACTCGACGCCGGGGCCGACGATTACATGAGCAAGCCTTTCGCGCTGCCCGAGCTGGAAGCGCGGGTCCGGGCGCTGACGCGCCGCGGCACCGGCATGCCGACCTGCATCGAATTCGGCGCCTTGAGTTACGACCAGGTCGATCGGCAGGTGAAGATCGACGGCCAGACAGTCGAGCTGTCGGCACGCGAACTCGGCCTGCTGGAAATCCTGCTGCTGCGCGCCGGCCGGCTGGTCAACAAGGAACATCTGGTCGACCACTTGTGCAGTTGGGGCGAGGAGGTGAGCACCAACGCCATCGAAGTGTACGTGCATCGGCTGCGCAAGAAGCTCGATGCCGGCGGGATTAAGATCACTACCGTTCGCGGTCTCGGCTATTGCCTGGAGAAACCTGCCGACAGCGGCGACGCGCCGGACGTTAAGAAGTCCGATGCCGGCCGTTGAACGCACCCGCCGCACCCGCATCTTCGGCACGCCGACCGAACTCAATTCGCTGTTCGGGGAGATTCTCGACTGGATGCTGGCGCCATTGCTGTTCCTGTGGCCGATCAGCATCGCCGTCACCCATCATGTCGCCAATCAGATCGCCAACCAGCCCTACGATCAGACGCTGATGGAAAATGTCGGCGCCATCGCGCGCCTGGTCAAGGTGGTGAACAACAAGGTGGTAGTGAGTTTTCCTGCCCCGGCGCGAGCCATGTTGCGCGCCGACGAAAACGACACCACTTACTACCAGGTCACCGGCCCGGGCGGCGAACTGATCGTCGGGGACAAGGAAATCCCGCGTGCCGCATTGCCGGACCAGCTGGAGCTGGAAGCCGTGCGCTTGCGCGACGACGACATCAATGGCGAGGAGATCCGCGTCGCCTACAAGTTCGTCGCCTTGAATTCACGTGGGCAAACTGCCCTGGTGCAGGTGGCGGAAACCCGCAAGAAACGCGAGAACCTCGCCAGCCGCATCATTTCCGGCGTGATCCTGCCGCAGTTCGCCATCATTCCGCTGGCAGTGGTGCTGGTCTATCTTGGCCTGACGCGCGGCATCGCCCCATTGACCCGTCTGCAGCGACGTATCCATGATCGCCGCCCCGGCGATCTGGCGCCCATCAACATCCACGGCGTGCCGGTGGAAGTGCGGCCGGTGATCCTCGCCTTCAATGACATGATGGCGCGTCTCGAACAGAACCTGCAAGCGCAGCAGCGTTTCATCGCCGATGCCGCGCATCAGATGCGCACGCCGCTGACCGGCCTGAAGATGCAGACCGAGCTGGCCCAATCGGAAACCGATCCGCAATTGATCCGCGCATCGCTGCAGCAGATCGCCGAGAGCGCCGACCGGGCCGCCCATCTGATCAGCCAGCTGCTGATGTTGGCGCGCGCCGAGGCCAGCCATGAGAAACTGCATGCCTTCACGACCGTCGACCTGGAAGCGCTGGCGCGCGAAGTGACCCAGGAGGCCGTGCCGCGCGCCTTGGCCAAGCAGATCGACCTCGGTTTCGAGGATAGCGGTTGGCCGCTGTTGATCGATGGCAGTCCGGTGCTGTTGCGCGAGTTGATCAGCAACCTGGTCGACAACGCCATCAAATACACCCCTGCCGGAGGCCGGGTCACGGCGCGGACACGCGCCGAAGCGTTCGCCGTATTCGAGGTTGAAGACAATGGCATCGGCATCTCCGAAGCGGATTCCGAATTGGTGTTCGAACGTTTTTACCGGGTTCTCGGCTCCGATGCGGACGGTAGCGGCCTGGGCCTGTCCATCGTGCGCGAGATAGCCGAACTGCATCGTGCCAGCGTGCGGCTGCGACCCAACCCGCACGGCCAGGGTACGCTGGCCCAGGCCGTCTTCCCGCGCCAAGGGGTCGCCTATCCGGTGCAAACGGAGAACCCGGCGACTATCCCGCCTGAGTAAGAAAGATGTAAGCCTAGCGTAAGTGCTTCGTCAGTTTAGGCTGCTAGCCTGTCTATCAGGCTGGGGTGGCCCGGCTTATATAAAACATATAGGAGGGACCATGACACAATCTTCCATCAATTGGGTTGCGATCGATAACGACCCGCGCTTTCAGCGCCTGCATGCCCAGAAAATGGCATTTCTCACGGGCCTGATGATTTTCTCGCTGTTCTATTATTTCCTGCTGCCGATAGGTGCCGCTTATTTCACCGACATATACAAGGTGAAAGTCTATGGCGTCGTGAATGTCGGGATTCTCTTCGCGCTGTCCCAATTCATCGTGGCCTGGGGCATCGCCTTTTATTACACCGCCAAGGCCAAGGACTTCGACGCAATGGCCGCGGAGCTGGTGCGCGATGCCGAAAAGATAGGAGCCAAATAACATGATGACCCTGAAGAATAAAATCTGGCTGGCGATCATCGCCTGCGTCATGCCGCTGGTTTCGCTGCCGGCTTTCGCCCAAGGCGCGGTGGCCGACAAGTGGAAATGGCTGACCTTCCTGGTGTTCGGCGCGATCATCTGCGTGACCATGTATGTCACCTACCTCGCGGCCAAGCGGGTCAAGACGACGGCCGACTTCTACGCCGCCGGCGGAGGGGTTTCCGGCCTGCAGAACGGCTGGGCCATCGCCGGCGACTATCTGTCGGCGGCGTCCTTCCTGGGCATCGCCGGGCTGATCTCGCTCTACGGCTACGACGGCTTCATGTATTCGGTGGGCTGGCTGGTGGCCTACATCACCGTGCTGCTGGTGATCGCCGAGCCCTGCCGGAATATCGGCAAATACACGCTGTCCGACATTCTTGCCTACCGCAACGACCCGAAGAAAGTCCGCATCGTTGGCGCATTGTCCACCATTACCGTGTCAACCTTCTACCTCACGGCGCAGATGGTCGGTGCCGGCGTTCTGATCAAGACGCTGATCGGCATCGATTATGAAATCTCGGTGGTTTGCGTGGGCATCGTGATGCTGATGTACGTGCTGTTCGGCGGCATGGTCGCCACCACCTGGGTGCAGATCATCAAGGCCGTGCTGCTGGTGTGTGCCTCGATCGTCATGGTCGTTATGGTGTGGAGCCAGTACGGTTTCCTCGGCGACTTCCTGAACAACGTCGTGAACGACCCGAAGGTTCAGCAACGTGTCGCCACCCTGCTCGGCGACAAGGCCAAGAACCTTTCCCCGACGGAACTCGGACAGATCTTCCTGGAACCCGGCTTGTTCCTGAAAGTGCCGCTTGACCAGATCTCGCTGGGCATGGCGCTGGTCTTCGGCACTGCCGGCATGCCGCACATCCTGATGCGTTTCTTCACCGTGCCGACGGCTCAGGCCGCGCGCAAGTCGGTGAACTGGGCGATGGCGATCATCGGCGGCTTTTACGTGCTGACGCTGTTCCTCGGCATGGGTTCGGCGATGAAGGTCGGTCCGGCCAGCATCGCGGCAATCGACGCCGGCGGCAACATGGCCAATCCTCTGCTGGCCCAGGCCCTGGGCGGTGGCCCTGACAGCCTGATGGGCAACTTCATGATGGCTTTCGTGGCTGCCGTAGCCTTTGCCACCATCGTCGCGGTGGTCGCCGGCCTGGTTCTCGCCGCCGCCTCCGCAATGGCCCACGATCTGTATGTCGGCGTGATTCGCGAGGGACACGTGACCCAGGAGGAACAGATCAAGGCGGCGCGTATCGCAACCGTCCTGGTCGGCGCCATGGCCATCGTTATCGGCATCTCGGCCAAGGGGCAGAACGTGGCCCACCTGGTGGCATTGGCTTTTGCCGTGGCTTCCTCGGCCAACTTCCCGTGCGTGCTGATGACGCTGTTCTGGAAACGCTGTAACACCGGCGGCATCGTGTTGGGCATGATCGTCGGCACATTTACCGCCATCGGCCTGGTGATGGTTTCACCGAACCTCACCTACCCGCTCGCGGTCAAGGCTGCCAACGAAAAGATCATCAAGGCCCAGGACGAGAAACTCGTCAAGCTGAATGCCGATCTGGTTGCGGCTCCGGTAGCCGCCGATCCGCTCATCCAGGAGAAGATCAAGACGGAAATCGCCAAGGCCGAAAAAGCCAAGAAAGGCGCTGCCGACAAGATCGCCAGCTTTGGCAGCGACACGACCAGCATCATGGGTCTGGAGAAACCCTGGTTCGAGCTGAAAAACCCCGGTCTCTACTCGATTCCGCTGGGTTTCCTAGCGGTGATCATCGGCTCGCTGCTGTACCGGGACAAGCGCGCAGAGGAGATGTGGGACGAGCTGTACGTGCGCCAGAACACCGGCATACTCGCAGCCAAGGCGGTCGCGCACTAACTACTCTGGTAGTCCTCCCTCGGCCCTTCCCTCCAAGGAAGGGCTTTTTTTGTGCCTGCGGCAAGAAGAACGGTTAGACCTTCAGCAATTCCTGCTTCCCGCCCAGCCATCGCTCGACATGCCTGTCCGCGGCTGCGGGATCGACCCGCAGCAATTGTTCCGCCGCTTCGCGCGCAGCCTCGACCAGGGCGACATCCTCCAGGTCGGCATAGCGCAGCAAAGGCAGCCCGCTCTGGCGGGCGCCGATGAATTCGCCGGGGCCGCGCAGGCGCAGATCCCGGCGGGCGATCTCGAAACCGTCGGCATGTTCGAAAATGATTTTCAGCCGTTCGCGTCCCGCCTGCGAAAGCGGCTGGGCATAGAGCAGGATACAAGCCGACTCGGCGCTGCCGCGTCCCACCCGGCCGCGCAACTGGTGCAATTGCGCCAGGCCGAAACGTTCGGCGTGTTCGATCACCATCAGCGAGGCGTTGGGTACATCGACGCCGACTTCGATCACCGTGGTGGACACCAACACCTGCATGCTGCCGGCAACGAAAGCGCCCATCACGGCAGACTTTTCGGCCTGCTTGAGACGGCCGTGCACCAGGCCGATATTCAGCTCCGGCAATTCTTCAGTCAGTCGCTGGTGGGTTTCCAGCGCGGTCTTGAGCTGCAAGCTTTCACTCTCCTCGATCAGAGGACAAACCCAATACGCCTGCCGCCCGGCCTGGCAGGCGGAACGGATGCGCGCCATCACTTCGGTGCGGCGGGTTTCGGCAACCAGCTTGGTCAGCACCGGCGAGCGGCCGGGCGGCATTTCGTCGATCACCGACACGTCCAGGTCGGCGTAGTAGCTCATCGCCAGGGTGCGCGGAATCGGCGTGGCAGTCATCATCAGCTGGTGCGGCACGTTACCCTTTCCTCCCTTGTAGCGCAGCGCCAGGCGCTGATGCACGCCGAAACGATGCTGCTCATCGACCACGGCGAGGCCGAGCCGGTTGAAGTCGACCGCCTCCTCGATCAAGGCATGGGTGCCAACCGCAATGGCAGCACGGCCTGCCTTGATGTCGGCCAGGGTCGCAAGCTTCTGCCGCTGCTTCAGGCTGCCCGACAGCCAGGCCACTTCGACGCCCAAGGGCGCGAGCCAGTTGCCAAGCTTGCGCCAGTGCTGCTCGGCAAGAATCTCCGTGGGCGCCATCAACGCCCCCTGGCAGCCGTTCTCGACGGCCTGCAACAACGCCAGCGCGGCCACGACGGTCTTGCCGCTGCCGACATCGCCTTGCAGCAATCGCTGCATCGGGTGGTCGAGCGCAAGTTCGGCGGAGATTTCTTCCCAGGTGCGCCGCTGCGCGGCGGTGAGGCGAAACGGCAGTTGCGCCAGCAGTTTTCCGGTCAACGATCCGGTAGCGGGCAAGACGGGCGCGCCGCGTGCCCGGCGCGCGGCATAGGCGCGGCGCAGCGAGATCTGCTGTGCGAGCAGTTCGTCGAAACGGATGCGGCGCCAAGCCGTGCGATTGCGCAGTTCCAGTGCTGAGGGCGGCAGCGCCGCAGGGGGCAGATGCAGCATGCGTATCGCCTCGTCGAAAGGCATCAGGCTGTGTCCGGCGCGCAGGGCGGCTGGCAGCGTGTCGCGCAGGTCGCCGCGCTCATCGGCGCACGCCAAGGCTGCACCGATGAGCTTGCGCAACAGGAGTTGGCTTACGCCGGCGGTGGTCGGGTAGACCGGTGTCAGCGCTATCGGCAGCGGCGCGCCCGATGCCACGGCGCGGGCGCGGGGATGAACCATTTCCGGTCCGAAATAGCCGTCGCGCACCTCGCCGAACAGGCGCAGCCGCGCGCCCGGCGCAAATTGCTTCTGCTGGCTCGGATAGAAGTTGAGCAAACGCACCACCAGCTGGCCGCTGTCGTCGCGTACCCGGCTGACCAGTTGACGGCGAGGGCGGAAAGCGATGTCGGTGCTGATCACTTCGACCTCCACCTGCGCCGGCACGCCCGGCACAGTCTCCGCCAACGGCGTGATTTGCGTTTCGTCCTCGTAACGCAAGGGCAGATGCAGGATCAGGTCGGCATCGTTATGCAATCCAAGTTTGGCCAGCTTGGCGACGAGCGGCTTGGAAATGTTGCCGAAGCCGCTTGGGCCGTCAGTCGCCATCGTTCACGGCTCAGCCCAGGTGGAGGATCGCATCCGCCTCGATCAGCGCCCCGCGCGGCAATTCCTTGACGCCGACGGCGGCGCGCGCCGGATAGGGCTGATCGAGATAGCGCGCCATGGTCTCGTTTACCTTGGCAAAATTGCCCAGATCGGTGAGGTAGATAGTGAGCTTGACTGCGTCATTTAAACTGGCGCCGGCTGCGGCCGCGACCGCCTTGAGATTCTCGAATACGCGGACGATCTGGGCATCGATGCCTTCCAGCATTTGCATGCTGACCGGGTCAAGGCCAATCTGGCCGGACAGATAAACGGTGTTGCCAACCTGCACCGCCTGCGAATAGGTACCAATGGCGGCAGGCGCGTTGGGGGCGACGATGATCTTGCGGGACATGGAAAGTTCTCCTGGTTGGGACGCCCGCCATGTTAGACGAAGTCTGCGGAATTTGAGAACACGCCCTAGGCCGGCGCCACCGCGTAGTTCAGGCGTGCGAAGATGTGCTGCAAACCGCGCCGCTCGTCGATGTTGATGATGAGGGGGGCATTCAGGTTGGCGCGCAACCCCGTACCGGCCGTCTCATCCTTCCAGAGTATCACTGCCACCACGGCATCCTTCGGATCGGCCAGCTTGAGCAGCGCCGACTCCGCGTCGGTCAGGGAGATCTCGTAGCTGAAACCGAGCTGGGCCGGATCGGCGATGTGAAAGGCGAGCGCCGTATCGTCGAGCGATTGCAAAATGAAATACTTCGGCGCCGTATCCTCGGGGTGAAACAGGGTGAAGCGATGGCACGCTTCGAAACCGGCCAGCCCTTCAGGGAATTCAATGATCTTGTCGGACTCGACGGTCAGGCTGCCAAAACGCAGACTTTCGATATGCATGGCGTGGTTTACCCGGGGTGTGTTCTCGTTGATGTTGGCGGCTATGCAGGACTACTTTTTCACGGCCAGGATCAAGCCCGTTTCCATACCCAACTGTTTCAGCTTGTCGCGTGCCTGTTCGGCTTCCTGACGACTCTTGAAAGGACCCACCTGAACCCGTGCCTCGATCTGCGAGGGAATCCCGTTCAGTTCCAGTTTGGCGCGCAATTCTTCGGCGTTAGCCGTGTTGTTGAACACCCCCAGTTGCAACAAGAAAACCGGGGTATGGACGAGCGGCTGGGTCAAAGGCCGCGATGCAGGCGCCGCCGGGCGGGGCGGACGAACCAGTTCGGTCGGCGGGGCGCTCGGTTTGAGCATGGCCTGACGGGCTTCGGCTGGCTTGGTCAAAGGCCGGGGAGCGTGCTCCACCCGGTTCGGCGCGGCGGGTGCGGCGGTTTTTTCCGGTTCGGCAGGGACTTCTTCTGCCTTCTTGGTTTCTTCCTGCTGGGCCGGCTCGGGCGGCTTTTCTTCCGGCTTGGTTTCTGCCGGGGTTTGCCCGGTCTGTGCGACTACCGGCGCTTCTTCCACAGGCTTCAACTTGGGCGGCGCATTCAGGGCGTCCAGCACGGCCAGGCCGCCCAGCAGGGCAACGATCAACACGACGGCCACGGAGACGCGCCTGATCAGGCGACTTTTCAGCTCCGCATCGGCCGCCTGCGGATCGACAGGATCCACGCCGCTTTCGCCAGTCGCTTTATCTATCATGATCTTCGTACTCCTGCTTGTTGCGGCTCAAGGACAGCACCAACTCGGCTTCCCCCATGGAGATGCCGCATGTCTCGGCGATGTCATGCGCACCCATGCCGCGTTGCGCCAGCAACATCGCCTCGTTGTATTGCGGCGAGACGCGTCTTGCGGCTTTCAGTTGCGCCATGTTCTCCTTGATGCCGGCCAGCTCGCTGCGCAATTGTTGCAGTTCGGCCTCAACGCCGGTACGAAACAGCTGTTCCCCGAATTGCGACGGGGGCTGATCCTGCATCAGGGGCGCACGCCACGATTCCGGCAAGACTTCTTCCGTTTCTTCCGCTTCTGCCGCAGCGCTTTGTTCCGGTGCGATCCAATACACTTCGTCGCCATCCAGCGTCAGCGTCCGTTCCTTGGCACGCTGCCGCAGCTTGATTTGCACCAGGCCGGCGAGGGAAACCAGCAAGAACACGGCGACCACTGCCACAGCGCAGATAATTGCGTAGCGTATGCTGAATTCCGTGAAATCCATGTTCATGTGGTCTCGACACGCGGTGCGGACAAACTGGCCGTAATACGGCGATAATATCCGCTCCCCGACCTGGGCAAATGACGAGCAGACCCCGATTTACCCCATGTTTATCCCGGACGACGGCATGCCTTCCCTTCCCTCAACGAACTCGCTGCGCATCACGCTGATTGCCGCCGTAGCGAAGAACCACGTTATCGGCATCGGCAATGCGATGCCGTGGCGGCTGCCGGAGGATCTCAAACGTTTCAAATCCCTCACCTTGGGGCATCCTGTCATCATGGGGCGCAAGACCTGGGATTCGCTGGGCCGGCCGCTGCCGGGAAGAAAGAATATCGTCATCAGCCGCGCTACCGACAGGACCATCCCTGGCGCCGATCTGGTCGGTTCGCTCCAGGCGGGACTCGCCGTTGCCGCAGCGACCGGGACGAACGAAGCGTTCATCATCGGTGGGGCCGAAATCTATCGCCAGGCGCTCCCCTTGGCCAACCGCCTGCAACTGACCGAAATTGCCAAGGATTACGTCGGCGATGTGTTTTTCCCGGATGTCGACCCGACCGAGTGGCACGAGACGCTACGCGAACCTCATCATGCCGAAGCGGGCTTCGACTTCGCTTTCGTCACTTACGAGCGGAGCGGGACAAGAGGCTAAGCGCCTATCCGTGAATAAGCCAGCCGTCCAAGAACACCCATCGCATGGATGCGATCGCGTATCGCTGACCATCGGCCGAACTCGGTAGGCAATCTTATCAACCGCTAATCAGGCTGATCGACGTCGCCATATAGTGCCCGCCAACCAGTTGAACGCTGACGTTGACGCGTGAGCCACCCATCATCCCACCGCCCATCATCCCGCCACCGGGAATGGCCACGCCGTTTCTCTGTATGGTCACGCCGTTGAGCATGAAGCTGGTCGATGTGACATTGGAGACAACACCCGACATCATTATGGTTCCAGGAGAATTAACCGGCCCGGATTGGAAGTTCACTTCCGCACCCGTAAGCGTGCCGTTGTTGAACATACCCATGACGTTGACGGATTGACCGACCGCCAAGGTACTCGCGGTGCCGTTGAGGAAGACGGCACCGGCGCCCATGTTGCCGCCCATGCTGCCACCGCCGGACAAGCTCACGGTGAAGGCGCCGGTCTTGGCATCATAGGCAGAGACGGTGCCGCCGACCTCGATGATGGAACCGTTCGGCGCCTGGCTGGGCGTGAAAGCGATGAATTGCACCGTCGTCGCGCGTACCACATTGTTCGTGACCGCTCCATGTACCTCCAGGAAGACGCCGTTAGCTAGCTGTGTCGCGGTTCCGCCGGTAAAGGTCGCATTGCTGGCATCGATGACCACGCCGCGCAGGGTGAAGCTGGCGGCGGAAACGAAATTTGCCACCATGCCATGCACTTCGACCGAGGTAGGCGCTGCGTTGGTAAATACCGTGACGCTGCTGGCCTTGAGCTTGTTCGTCGTCACGTCGTAATTGCCGGTAGCCGCGATGTACTTATCGTTGCCCAGACTTGCACTGCTGGGCGTCATGGTCGCCGCGCTGGCGTCCACCATGACATTTCGAACCTGGAAACTGGAGTTGCTGATGTAATTGGCAATCGGCCCCGACAGCGTAACAATTCCATTCGACTGAGCCGGTCGCTTGATGCGGATGACGGTAGCGCTGATCACATTGCCGACTGGTGCGCTGTTGCTCCAGACCGTCACCAACAGACCGTTGGCCAGCGAAACTCCCGCCGGGCTGATTGTCGCCGAGCCTATCGTCACCGTCTCGTTGCCGAGAACGAAGCTGCCGACGCTGGCGTTGTATTGACTGACGACGCCGGTGAGCCGAATGCCGTTGGCGGGCGTTTTTTGCACAATGAGCGTCGCCTGGAGATAGGGCTTGCCCTGGCTGTCGGTTTTCAACAGGCCATGTGCCTCGACACGATCGCCCACCTGCACGCCCGCCAGCGAAACATAGCCGACGAAGCTGGTCACCGGGCCTAAGGACGCATCGCTGTTGGCGGTGATATTGGTTCCCAGGACCGTGATACTGGTCGCCGAGACCGCGCTGACTGTGCCGACGATCTCCGGCGACATCAAGGCCGAGGCAATGTTGCCGCTGGCATCCAAGGTCAGCTCCGCACTCTGCCCAAGCATGGCGCTTGTCACCGGCATGGTGACTGCTGCGCCTTGCTCAGCTTCAGACAAATAGCTGGCGCCGGTATCGCTGCGTCGCACGCCATCGACAATCAGGCTGCCGAAACCCGTCAATGTTCCCAGAGCAGCGAGAGGAGACCCGGTACCCCCCGAGCCGACCCCGGCAAGCAGGGTCAGGACACCCCCACCGCCACCGCCGCATGCGGAGACGAGGAAGAGCGCTGCCAGCAGCGCGAGCGTCGACCGGGCGCCATCAAGGATACGTAACAACATGGGAACTCCCTGTAAATTCGCGTTTCGCATGGACATCATGGTTGTTTGCCTGACTCGCGGTAGAAATACATGCCCAGGCGAACGCGCTCATCGGCGCCGACAACCCCTTCGTCTTGTTTGGACAATAACGTGGCGGTGCGCACCATCTGCTGGAAAACCCCAGCCCAAAGCCCGCGGGACAACGTGTTGAGCGCATCGGCGGATTCGGTGGTCAGGCCGTTGGCATAGACACTCTGTTCGAGGAGTGGCGCTTCACTGCCCGCAAGGTTACGCGCCGCCGCGGCGAGGTGATCGCCGACATTGTCGCTGAAGAGTTGCAGCATCTCGGCGTAGCCTTCCTTGGGAACAAAGGCGCCGACGCAAAGACGCAGCCGCGCTGGTTTCCCTTCCCCGCCTGCGTTATCCGCCGCAACGACGCCCAGGCGCAGGAGTTCCTCGAGCACGGTGCGCGGATGCACATCGTTCGACACCGCCTCAGCCAACGCCTCGAAGGAGCCCGTGGCACCTCCCCGCTCGAGCAGGCGAGGCTCACCCTGCTCGTCGCGATAGGCCGGGTCACTGGCCCAGCGCGTAAAAACCTGCATGGCTACGCTCAAAGTCCTGGCTGGCGGCCGTGGCTTGCCCGCAGTTCGCCACTCGCGCACATCCTTGCGATGTACGCCCGACAGCACGCTGATGTTCGAGTCATTGGAACGTCCTTCCCGCTCATCGATGATCGTTGCCGCCGATTCCAGAAAGACTTGCTTGAGCGCCTGAGCAAATTGAGGATAGGCCACACCTTCGTGCAGAAGCATCTTCACCAGTGGCGAGAGCAGGCGCAAGGAGGCCGCCAAGGCTAGATCGCTACGTGATTCGCTCATATCCAATTCTCAAGTCAACCCGATAATGATGGGAATGTATCCCATCAATCGGAACTAATCAAGCTCTTCTGAGCAAAGCCCTTGATATTTAGCGTTTTCTAATATGACTTGAGTTCAGTGTTGCCTGTTCAATCAACCCGGCCAAACGGCAGGACCTCGATCATCTGTGCTACGAAGGGCGATAGCAATATCAATTCTGGCCTCAATCGCTGGTTCTTGAGGATCTATGGAATCCGTGGCTGGCATATGCATCGCTTGGTTTTCAGTGCCCACAATTCAGGAATGAGCCAGCCAACATCATAACGATCTATGTATTCATTAGAAAATACTTATTGTGTTTCTAAATAACATGGGATATATTCCCAGACATGAGCCACCTATACCCAACCCGAGCAACACCCAAGTCACTTTGCGATTCTGCCTTGGCAGTCTCCATGAGTTCGATTCCTCCGCTGCCTGAAATTTTGTCGGGCGAGGAAAGGGCAGAACCAGATTTCATTATTTATCCAACTCAACCGAAAGGATGCACACCATGATGGGAATGATGGGTTTCAACGCAGGATTCTCGGCAGCCCTTACGCCCAACGGCTACGAGTTCATCGTCAACAACGGCCAAATCACCGGTATGGAACGCGTGCTGGGCAGCTATACCTTCGATCTTCGCCTGCCCAGCAATGCCACGTTCGCGGTGGCCAACAACATCGTCACGGAAACGCTGACAGGGTCATACGCAACGGAAGTACTTCAGTACGCCCCGGATGCAACCAACACCAGTCTTTATCATGTGGTTTCGGATGCGGTGACACTGGCCAATCCCACAACCACCAATGCCTACGGGCAAACCAGTGGGTATTCCTTCACCACGGCCAACGGCGCGGTCACGGGCATGCAGAGTGTCTGGGGCAATGCCAGCAAGACCTACACGAACACTCTGACCCTGTCGCCCACGGCGCACCTCTCGGCGAGCGCCGACGGTAATACGGTGACCGAAACTGTGGTCCAGGGCAATATGGTCGAAACCCTGCAATTCGTGAAGTCGGGTAGCGCCGGCCTTTACGCCATTGCGGCGGATGCCAGAACTTTTGTTCAGCCCGGAACTGCGACGATGCTGCTGTCGGTCGATCCCTATGACCGGGCCAAGTTCACCGTCGATGCCGCCCATAACGTCACGCAAGTGCAGCAGGTTCGTCTGGACGGCACCGCTGTCACAGTCACACCGAACGCCTATACGAGCTTTAGCGTTGATCAATTGTCCGGTGACATCGTGGAGAAGGTGACCTATGGCAATCGCGCTTCATACGAGGTCTTTCACGACGGCAATGGCGACGGTATCTACACCTCCGTCGCCCATGGCACGGGGACGACGGTCGATCTGGTGGGGCTGCACGCCCAGCTGTCTGCCACGATCGATGCAGTCCTCTGATGTATTAGTCTGTAATTTCTAATCTACGCATCAATCACTCAGGAGAAATTAAAAATGATGTCTCGCGCTTTCGCAACGAATGGTTCGTTAAATGGTTTCGCAGGAACGCACATGTCCGCCGCGGTATTTGGTTCGGGCAATGGCACGGTCATGGGCAACATCGGACTGAATCAAATGTTGAATGGCTCCGTCGGAGTCCATACCCCCGTCGTCACACCCGGGCTGGGTGTCGGCACGATGATGAGCGGTTTTACCGGCAATTCCGGTTTAGGGAATGGCACGATCATGAGCAGCATCGGTCTGCATCAACCCTTGAATGGTTCTGTCGGCGCCCCGACATCTACCGTTGCCCCTGGTTTGGATTTCGGCGGGATGATGGGCAGCATTATCCAAGATGCCCTGAATGGAAGCATCGATGCCTCTACAACCGGCTCCAGCATAGTCCAGACGATGCTGGACATCATGGACGACATGCCCGGCATCCATCTGGTCGGCTTGGCGCATATGAACCTATTTGACGCGGCTGTTTCCTGATCAGCCGGAACATCACATACCTATCCAATTCTGAGGTACCCAAAATGATCAAATTGACTGGAATAGCTTTAGCAACCGCCTTAATCCTGACGGGCTGCGGCGGCGGTGGCGGCGGGAGTGTTGCGCCTACTGCAGCCTTGCCTTCCCCAACCTCCATTGGCGGTACCGCGGCGAAAGGAATCATCAAGCAAGCCAAGGTGCTTGCCTGCCGCATCGTCAACGGCGCCCCGGAGGCCGATGCGACCTGCGCCTCAACCACTACCGGAACTGATGGCTCCTATAGGGTGACCTTTAGCGACGGCTATACCGGGCCCGCCATGGTCAAAGTGATGGCAGGAGCATCCAGCACCATGGTGGATGAGACTACGGGGACTGACATTCCCTACGCCATGACCATGCGCGCCGTCGTTCCGGCAGTTTCCGGTTCGACGACCGTATATGTCACCCCGTTTAGCGAAATGGCCGCCAGTGCGGTGAGCACGACGACGATCGATGCGACGAAGATCAATCAGGCCATCGCCGCAGTCCAATCCGCCATGTCATCGCTCGGAATTGACTTGAGCGCGATGCCGATGGTCGACTTGAAGAACAGTGGCTCCAATTCGTCTGCATTGACCCTGCAAACCAACATGGTCAAACAATTGGGTCGGGTGGTCATGGCGGCGAAGAACTCAAACCTCATCACGGACGCCAGCGGCGTTCCTTGCAATGCTGCAGGCACCACGACTTCCCAGCAAATCGCCTGTACCGTCTCGGCAATGGCGGGGATGATGAGCAGTTATGTCACGGCCGACGCAACGAAAGCGGCGAATATGATGGCCGCCCTGAATGGTCAAGACGTCACCAATCTGAATATGCCCATTCTCAAGGTGGATGGCACCATCAGCATGGTGGCGACCAACATGACTTCTTCTACGTCGATGCAATCCTCATTGCAAAATGCAGGCATGAATGTAGGCGATGCGGCAAAGATGACCAATGTGATCATGGGCGGGATGCACTAATAGTTGTGCTCTGTCCGGACCAGAGCCTGAGTCAAATTTCGACGCTTAAGAGACTTGACGAACCACACGATCCCTCATCCAGCAGCTTCGAGTTGCTGGTCGAGGGATTTCTTCGAGTGCCGAAGATTACGGAGATGTAATGTTTCAGTCAGCTTGCCGTAGTCTGGGATGCCTCACAATGCAGGCCGTCCCAACTCAATCGGTAATCCAATCATTCCATGACCTTCCGTTCTTACACAGTCGCGCTGACCTTACTGCTCGGCGCTGGCAACACCTTGGCCCAAACTGCCGTCCAGGTGGAAGTTTTCAAGAGCCCTTACTGCGGTTGCTGCGGGCAATGGGTTGAACATCTGCGCGGCAATGGTTTCGAGGTACAGACCCATAAGGTAGCCGAACTGCCAGCCGACATCCAGAAATTGCACATACCCGAGAACCTTGAGTCCTGCCATACCGCCAAGATTGGCGGCTATGTCATCATCGGCCATGTGCCGGCGGCCGACATACGCCGACTGCTCAAGGAAGAACCCAAGGCAGTCGGTCTGTCCGTGCCGGGTATGCCGGCAGGATCGCCCGGCATGGAAGGCGCAAAGCCGGTGCATTATGAGACGTTGCTGGTACAGGCCGACGGCACCACCCAGGTTTTCGCACGCCACTAACCCTCTATGGAGTACATTATGAAAAATGTTTTTGCCACCGCCTTCATCACCCTTGCCGCCACTCTTTCCGCGCCTGGTATGGCCGCCGACGATCACGCCGGCCATGGAACCATGCATGGTGCTATGCACGCTGCCGCTCCAGCCGCGGCGACTATGACCGAAGGCTTGGTCAAGAAGTTGGACAAGCCTGCCGGCAAGGTGACCATCTCCCATGGTCCGTTGCCCAACGGCATGCCCGCCATGACCATGGTGTTCAGCGTCAAGGACGCTGCCTGGCTGGATCAGATGAAGGATGGCGACAAGATCCGCTTCATGGCCGACACAGTGAATGGAGCCATGACCGTCGTCCATTTCGAGAAAGCGAAGTAACTTTTTCCATTTTCCCCTGGGAGGTTGTATGCGAGGAATCATTCCCGCGCCGGCGCTTGTCCTCTTGTTAGCCTTTGGAGCGTCGACACCCGTGCTGTCGCAGGAAGCCGTCTTGGGCAAGTCGGTCGAAGGCTTGCTCGCCTACGCCAAAGAGAAGAATCCGGAATACGCGGCCATGCGCCTCGAAGCCGAAGCGGCGCGGGAACGCGTCTACCCGGCCGGCGCGCTGCCCGATCCGGTGTTGCGCACGGAATTGCAGAACGTCACCAACTTCGGCTCGGATGCACGCCCCAATGTATTGCCTGGCCGTGTCGGCGGCACCAAGTACACGCTGATGCAGCCGCTGCCTTTTTGGGGCAAGCGCGACCTCAAGCGCGAAGCTGCCGAAGCCGAGGCCGATGCGGCGAAGGGCAAGGTTGGGGTGACGTGGACCGAACAGGCGGCCCAAATCAAGACGGCGTATGCCCAGTATTTCGCCGTGGCGCGACTGATCCAGCTGGACAAGGAAGTGATCGACCTGCTCGACCGCATCGAGAAGATCACCCAGGTGCGCTACGCCGGCGGCTTGGTTCCGCAGCAGGATGCCATCCGCGTCCAGGTGGAACGCACCGCAATGAGAAACGAACTGATCCAGATGGAGACCGAGCACCACCATACGCGTGTTCGTGTCAATGCCCTGCTGGCTCGTCCCGCCCCGTCGCCGCTGGCCGACCCGGAACGCCTGCGGCCGGTTCCCCCTGCAGCCAAGCTCGACTTCGTGGCGCTGGAAAATCGCCTGCGCGGCAAGAATCCGCAGCTCTTCGCCGACGAGGCTACAATTCGCGCAGCCGAGAAGAACCGCGACCTGACCTACCGCAACCGCTATCCGGATTTCACCGTCGGCGTCTCGCCGATGCAAACCGGCAACCGCGTCAATGAGTGGGAACTGATGGTGGAACTCAACATCCCGCTGCAGCAGGAAAGCCGCCGCAGCCAGGAACGTGAAGCCGAGAAGATGACCGCCGCCGCCCGCGCCCGCAAGGAAGCCACCGCCAACCAGTTGCTGGCCAACCTTTCCGAGAACCTCTCCGCAATCGATGCGGCGCGACGCACGGAAATGCTGGCGCAAACCAGCTTGTTGCCGCAGTCCGAACTGACCTTCCAGGCGGCGCTCACCGGCTACCAAACCGGCAAGGTGGATTTCGCCACCCTGCTGGATGCGCAACGGCAGATACTCAAAGCGAAACAGGATATCGTCAAGGCACAGGCGGAGCAGCAGGCACGTCTGGCGGACATCGAAAGACTGATTGGGGAGGACCTATGAAACAGGGTACGGGAATTGTGGTTGCGATCGCCGTGGCAGCGTTGGCGGCGGGCGGAGGATATTGGATCGGGACGCGCGGCAGTGGCGAACACAGTGCTGCCACGGCAGCGCAGCCAACGGCGGCAGCGTCTGCGGGCGCCAAGAAAGAACGCAAGCTGCTCTACTACCGCAACCCGATGGGGTTGCCCGATACCTCGCCGACACCCAAGAAAGACCCGATGGGCATGGATTACATCGCAGTCTTCGAGGGTGAAGAGGATGGCGAGGAGAGCGCTCCGGCTTCCGCCAACCAGATCAAGATCAGTACCGAGAAAGTGCAGAAACTCGGTGTCAGGACTGAGGCCGCGAGTCTGCGCACTCTGGACAAAATCGTCCGCGCCGCCGGACGCATCGAACCCGACGAACGCCGCCTTTACACCATCGCCCCCAAGTTCGAGGGCTATGTCGAACGACTTCATGTTAACGTCACAGGGCAAGCCGTGACCAAAGGACAGCCGCTATTCGAGGTCTACAGCCCCGAACTGGTCTCGGCCCAACGCGAATACGCCATCGCTGCCCAGGGTGTGCAATCCCTCAAGGAAGCGGGCGGGGAAGCGCAGAACAGCATGAAGCAGTTGGCCGAAGCCAGCCTCGCGCGTCTCAAGAACTGGGACATTTCGGAAGAGCAGGTCAAGGCGCTGGCCAAGTCCGGTGAAACAAAACGCACCCTGACCTTCCGCTCGCCAGTCAACGGCATCGTGACCGAAAAGAAGGCCGTGCAAGGCATGCGCTTCATGCCCGGCGAAATGCTCTACCAGATCGCCGATCTCTCGGCGGTGTGGATCATCGCCGACGTTTTCGAGCAGGACATCGGGCAAGTGAAGCTCGGCGCCAAGACCCAGATAAAAATCAATGCCTATCCGGGCAAGACCTTCGAGGGCGCCATCACCTATGTCTACCCGACGTTGAAAGCCGAAACCCGCACGATACCTGTCCGCGTGGAACTGTCCAATCCGGGGCAAATGCTCAAACCCGGCATGTTTGCCCAGATGGAACTTGCCGTCGGCGGAAATGCCAAGGTCGTCACGGTGCCCGTCTCGGCTGTCATCGACAGCGGTACGCGGCGTATCGTTCTGGTTCAACTCAAAAAAGGTCGCTACGAGCCGCGCGAAGTCAAGCTCGGCGCGCGCAGCGACACCTATGTTGAAGTCATCGAGGGAGTGACGGATGGCGAGAAGGTGGTGGTTGCCGCCAACTTCCTCATCGACGCTGAGAGCAACTTGAAGGCCGCCGTCGGTGGTTTCGGTCATTCGGCCCACGGCGCGGCGCCGAAAGCGGAAGCCGGGGCGGAGAACGCAGCGTCTGCCGCCAAGGGCGCCAGCCACCAGGCCGAAGGCAAGATCGAAGCCATCAATGCCAAGGCCGGGACGGTGACCATCGCCCATGGCCCGGTGGATAGCCTCAAATGGCCGGGCATGACGATGGATTTCACGCTTGCCAATTCCGGACTGCTTGGCAACCTCAAGCCCGGTGCGGCGGTGGCGTTTACATTCATCGAGCGCAAACCCGGCGAGTGGGTGATCATCAAGCTCGAAGGCATGGGTGATGCGCGTCCGTCGGCGCATTCCGGTCACTGAGGCGGGACCCACCATGCTCAGCAAAATCATCGACTGGTCAAGCAGAAATGGTTTCCTGGTTCTGCTCGCCACCTTGTTTGTCACCATCGGCGGTATCTATGCCGTCCTGCGGACACCGATCGACGCACTTCCCGACCTCTCCGACGTGCAGGTCATCGTCTACACCGAGTATCCCGGCCAGGCGCCGCAGGTGGTCGAGGATCAGGTGACCTATCCGCTCACCACGGCCATGCTGTCCGTGCCGAAATCCAAGGTGGTGCGCGGCTTCTCGTTCTTCGGCGCTTCTTTCGTGTACATCATTTTCGAGGATGGCACCGACATCTACTGGGCGCGCTCGCGCGTCCTGGAATACCTCAACTTCGCCTCCGGGCGCATGCCTAAAGGAATTACACCTCAAATCGGGCCTGATGCCACGGGTGTAGGCTGGGTGTATCAATATGCTTTATTGGCCAAGGACAAAACCCTGGCCGAGTTGCGCACCATCCAGGACTGGTATGTGCGCTACCAACTGACCAAGGCCCACGGCGTCGCCGAAGTCGCCTCCATCGGCGGCTTCGTCCAAACTTATCAGGTGACGGTCGATCCGGTAAAGCTGCGCGCCTACAACATTCCCCTGATGAAGGTTGCCCAGGTGATCCGCGACTCCAACCGCGACGTCGGCGGTCGCGTCGTGGAAATGGCGGAAACCGAGTACATGGTACGCGGCAAGGGCTATCTGCGCGGCAAAGGCGACATCGAAATGCTGGTCGTCAAGAGCGAGAAAGGCACTCCTGTCCTGATCCGCGACATCGCCCGGGTCGAACTCGCTCCAGACGAGCGGCGCGGCCTGACCGAACTCAACGGCGAGGGTGAAGTGGTGTCGGGCATCGCCATGGCCCGTTATGGGCAAAACGCGCTGGAAGTGATCCACAACCTCAAGGCCAAGATCGGTGAAATCGGCCCCGGCCTGCCCGCAGGCGTCACAGTGGAGACCGTCTACGACCGCTCCGAACTCATCCACCGCGCCATCGATACCCTGAAGCGAACCCTGGCCGAGGAATCGGTCATCGTCGCCTTGGTCTGCATCGTTTTCCTGCTGCATCTGCGCAGCGCCCTGGTCGCCATCCTGATGCTGCCGGTCGGGGTCTTGATGGCCTTCATCGCCATGCGCCTCTTGGGCATGAACTCAAACCTGATGAGCCTGGGCGGCATCGCCATCGCCATCGGCGCGATGATCGACGCGGCCATCGTCATGATCGAAAACGCCCACAAGCACCTGGAGCGGCTAAAGGAAGGCGAATCGCGGACCGAGGCCATGATCACGGCATGCAAGGAGGTCGGGCCGGCGCTGTTCTTCTCGCTGCTGATCATCACCGTCTCCTTCCTGCCGGTGTTCAGCCTGGAAGGCCAGGAGGGTCGGCTGTTCTCGCCGCTCGCCTACACCAAGACCTTCTCGATGGCCGGCGCAGCCATGCTTTCGGTCACATTGGTGCCGGTGCTGATGATGCTGTTCATCCGCGGCAAGATCATGCCGGAAGCGAAGAACCCGGTGAATCGCTTCCTGATCTGGGTCTATCGGCCGATCATCGCCGGCGTGATGCGTTGGAAAAAGCTGACCATTCTTCTTGCCGTGCTGGCCCTCGGAGTTTCGGTCTACCCGGCCGCAAGACTTGGCTCCGAGTTCATGCCGACGCTCAACGAAGGCACGTTGTTCTACATGCCGGCGTCCTTGCCGGGCATGTCGATTACCAAGGCGGCGGAGTTGCTGCAGACGCAGAACAAGATCATCAAAAGTTTCCCCGAAGTGGCTTCGGTCTACGGCAAGGCCGGACGGGCCAACACCGCGACCGACCCGGCGCCGACCGAAATGTTCGAGACGGTGATCAATCTTAGGCCGGAATCCGAATGGCGTCCGGGCATGACCACCGACAAGCTGATTGCCGAACTCGACAAGGCTCTGCAATTCCCGGGTGTGGCCAATGCCTGGACCATGCCCATCAAGGCGCGTATCGACATGCTGTCGACCGGCATCCGCACGCCGATCGGCATCAAGGTGTTCGGCAAGGACCTGGGCGAGATGGAAAAGCTGGCCAAACAGATCGAAGCCGTGGTGAAGACCGTGCCAGGCACCAGCAGCGCCTTCGCCGAACGCATCACCGGTGGCTTCTACCTCAACATCGAACCTGATCGCGAGCAATTGGCCCGCTACGGCCTGGCGGTTGGCGACCTGCAGGATGTCATCGGCACTGCGCTGGGCGGGGAGATGGTGACGACGACGGTCGAAGGCCGCGAGCGCTTCGGCGTGACCGTGCGCTACCCGCGCGAGTTGCGCTCCGACCCGCAGCAAATCGCCCGCGAGGTGCTGGTCCCGACCATGGAAGGGGCGATGATCCCCCTGGGGCAACTGGCCAAGGTTGAAGTGGCCAAGGGCGCTCCGGCCATCCGTACCGAAAACGCGCTGCTCTCCGCCTACATTTATGTAGACCTCCGAGACCGCGATATCGGCGGTTATGTGGCCGACGCGAAGAAGGCAGTAGCCGAGCAGGTCAAATTCCCTCCCGGCTACTACATTACCTGGAGCGGCCAGTTCGAGTACATGGAACGGGCCATCGAAAAAATGAAAATCGTCATTCCGGTGACGCTGTTGATCATATTCTTGCTGCTCTACCTCAACTTTCAGCGCCTGACCGAAACCTTCATCGTCATGCTTTCGGTGCCCTTCGCCCTGGTCGGCGGGGTGTGGCTGATGTGGCTGCTCGACTACAACCTTTCGGTGGCGGTGGCGGTCGGTTTCATCGCCCTGGCCGGGGTGGCAGCCGAAACCGGCGTGGTGATGTTGATCTACCTCGATCACGCCTGGGAAGAGATCAAGGCAAAGTGCCGCGAATCCGGACGCACGCCGAACGTCGGCGACCTCTATGAGGCCGTGATGGAAGGTGCCGTCGAGCGCGTGCGGCCGAAGATGATGACCGTCGTGGCCATCATGGCCGGACTCCTGCCGATCATGTGGGGAACCGGGACAGGATCGGAAGTGATGAGCCGCATTGCCGCGCCGATGGTCGGCGGCATGATTTCCTCGACGGTGCTGACGCTCGCGGTAATCCCGGCCATCTACGCGCTGGTCAAGCAATGGCGGCTGGTGCGCGGTTTGGAGTCATAAGAGATCGGTAAGGAAGTTAACAGCGTGCATGACGTTTTTCATGCGCAACACAAATCAGGAGTGAAAAATGAAGCGATTTCAAAAAGGAGAAGTCATGGTGGCGATGATGGTTGTGGTGTTGGCTCTTATGGTGTTTGGTGGGCATGAACATATGATGGGCATGATGGGACATGGAAATCACGCGCCTGATAAATCTACGTCATCAAGCGATCAGAAGAGCGAAGCGTCCGAGCATCAGCATTGAGAACCGCTGGTGATTCCGGCCATTTACGCGCAGGGTTGAACTGTTTTTATCTAAAACGAGGAGAGGCATGATGTCGAAGAAATTACTGGTCGTTGTCGCAACAGTAGTCGCAACATTGCTGGGCGGCTGCGCCGGCGGTGGGTATTACGGGGGCGGTTCCAGCGGTGGGTCGAGCTCTGGTCACTCTCACTGACTTGTTTTTCCGGTCTCACCGAATGCTACAGATTAGCTCTGGCTTCGGCCAATTTAGGTCTTGCGAGCACGGAGTCGGCCATGCATCCCACGTGCATGGCCGACTCCTTTTGTCGTCTTATTGCGCGAGGTCTGTGACAGCTCATTAAGGATACCGCAGTGAGCTGCGTCCTGCGCCTCGTGGCATCGTTCGCGCAAGCTCTTGAGTTGTTTCTCCAGTACGCGAAGTTCGCGTATGCGTGCCGCCACATGGCCAATGTGCGCATCCAGCAAGGTGTTTACATCGCCGCAGTTCTCGGTGGGCGCGTCCTTGAAGCGCAGCAGCGCCCGAATCTCGGCCAGCGTCATGTCCAGCGATCGGCAATGGCGGATGAACGATAGCCGTTCGGCGTGAGCATCTGCATAGATGCGAAAATTTCCCTCGGTGCGCGCGGGTGCGGCCAGCAACCCTTCGCGCTCGTAATAGCGGATAGTTTCTACCTGTGTGCCGGTGACCCCGGCCAGTTCGCCAATTTTCATGTTTTCGCCTTCGGGCAGGGGTAGATGCCGTCGCCAGCATTTTAATCGTTTGACTCTGTAGTGGCTACAGGTTGTTAAATCATCGGGAAACCAAGCGAAGGGATTGAACATGAGCGAATGCAAAGCCAGCGGGTGCGGTTGTTCATCCGTGCCATTAACACTGATGGAGTCGTCCCCCGTCGGCTCCAGGACGGCGCTGTACCGTATCGACAACATGGATTGTCCCACCGAGGAGGCGCTGATTCGCAACAAACTGGGGCACCTCGACGGGGTGGCGGGCCTGGACTTCAACTTGATGCAGCGCACGCTGACAGTGACTCACCGGCTCGACTCGCTTGCGCCTGTCGAAGCGGCCTTGCGCGCCATCGACATGCAGGCGCAACGCATCGACACGCCGACTGACCCGGTGCGAGCGGTGCTGGCCATCGCCAAGATGGACTGCCCGACCGAGGAAAGATTGATCCGGGACAAGCTCACCGGCATGGCCGGCGTGGCAGCGCTGGACTTCAACCTGATACAGCGGAGTCTGACCGTGACGCACGATCCGGGGACGTTGGACCCTGTTTTGGCGGCCCTGCGGGCTATCGGCTTCGAGGCGAAGCTTGAGTCGGGCGACGCGGTGGGTACAGTCGAATCCGCGGAACCATTACCCAAGACCGACTGGTGGCCGATGGCGCTTGCCGGAGTCACCGCAACGCTGGCCGAGGTCGTGTACTGGATCAATGACGGCAATCACTGGGTTGTAGTAGTACTCTCGCTTTTAGCGATCTTCACCGGCGGCCTGCCCACCTACAAAAAAGGCTGGATCGCGCTCAAGAACCGCAATCTGAACATGAACGCGCTCATGTCGATTGCCGTGACTGGCGCGATGCTCATCGGGCACTGGCCGGAAGCGGCGATGGTGATGTTCCTTTTCGCGCTGGCCGAAGTCATCGAAGCAAAATCGCTCGACCGGGCGCGTAACGCGATTCGCGGTTTGATGGATCTTGCGCCCGAAACCGCGACCGCGCGCCAGGATGATGGAAGCTGGAAGGAAATGCCGGCCAAGGGCGTGCCGCTGGGGGCAATGGTACGCCTGCGGCCCGGTGAGCGGATCGCTCTCGACGGGGTGGTGACCGGCGGACGTTCAACGGTGAATCAGGCCCCCATCACCGGCGAGAGCCTGCCGGTGGACAAGGCCGAGGGCGACAGCGTGTTCGCGGGCACGATCAACGAGGTGGGATCGCTTGAATACCGGGTGACGGCGGAGGCAAGCCATTCCACGCTGGCACGAATCATTCACGTTGTCGAGTCGGCTCAGGGCAGCCGCGCGCCAACCCAGCGTTTCGTTGACCAGTTCGCGCGAATCTACACACCGGCTGTGTTCGCATTCGCGCTGCTGGTGGTCATCGTGCCACCACTGCTCTTCGCTGCGGCTTGGTTGGATTGGGTCTACAAGGCATTGGTGTTGCTGGTGATCGCTTGCCCGTGCGCGCTGGTGATTTCTACCCCGGTCACCATCGTCAGCGGCCTGGCCGCCGCCGCGCGCAAAGGCATCCTCATCAAGGGCGGCGTATATCTCGAAGAAGGGCGCAAACTGGTGGTACTGGCGCTCGACAAGACGGGCACGATTACCCACGGCAAGCCAGCACAGACCGACTTCATCGCGCTGAGCGGCGATCCGGACCAAACCCGCATACTGGCGGCCAGTCTCGCCGCGCGCTCCGACCATCCGGTGTCGCTGGCTGTTGCCCGTGCGGTGACCGAAGCGGGGCTGGATCTCCACGAAGTGGCCGATTTTTCCGCCATTCTTGGCCGGGGGGTACGCGGCAGCATCGACGGTCACGTCTACCAACTCGGCAACCACCGGCTGATCGAAGAGTTGGGGCTGTGTTCGGCGGAAATCGAAGCCAAGCTCACCGCGCTGGAGCGCCAGGGCAAGACAGCGGTGTTGCTGGTTAATCAAATCGAGGTGCTGGCTATCTTTGCGGTCGCCGACACGGTGCGCGAAACGAGCCGTCAGGCCATCGCCGACTTGCATTCCCTCGGCGTGAAGACGTTGATGCTCACAGGCGATAACGTCCATACGGCCGAAGCCATTGCTCAAGAGGTGGGCATCGATGAGGCAAGAGGCAACTTGCTGCCGGAAGACAAACTCAAGACCATCGAAGGACTCCTGACGAACGGGAACGGCGGCAAGGTGGGCATGGTGGGCGACGGCATCAACGATGCTCCCGCGTTGGCCCGCGCGGATATTGGCTTTGCCATGGGCGCAGCCGGTACCGACACCGCCATCGAGACGGCAGACGTGGCGCTTATGGACGACGACCTGCGCAAAATCCCCGCCTTCGTGCGCTTGTCTCGGGCCACGGCTGTGGTATTGACGCAGAACATCGTGTTGGCACTCGGCATCAAGGCGGTGTTTCTGGTGCTGACCTTCACCGGGCAAGCGACGATGTGGATGGCGGTATTCGCCGACATGGGCGCCAGCCTGTTGGTGGTCTTCAATGGGTTGAGATTGCTGCGTCGATGACATTCAAGCAACTCTTCTACGATTGGAACGGTCTGAACGTGGCGTGGTTTGAAGCGATCAATCACGCCACCCCCGCTTGGCTTGCGCCACTTGCCCACGTGGGCAGCATACTCGGCAGTTACTGGGGCGGGCCGTTCTTGCTGGTCGCGTTGTTACTTTGGTCTTGGCGCCTGAATGCAGCGGCTGAACCGCAAACAACAGCATTGATGGTACGAACCCAGGCGCAACGCTTCGCGCTCGGATTCGCACTGGCGTGGCTTGGTGTTGCCGTGCTGAAACTAATCGTGAATTTCCCCCGGCCATTGGTGGCATTGTCCAATACGGTGCATCTCATCGGTGAGCCCGAACTGCAGTACAGCTTTCCGAGTGGGCATGCGGCTTTTAGCATGCTAGTAGCCGTAATTCTGTGGCCGCTTGCGGTACGCCGCTTTCGAGCACTGTTGGTGGCGTGGCTGGTATGGGTGGGGTGGTCACGCATTGCTGTCGGCGCACACTTCCCAGCGGACGTTCTTGGTGGTTTCCTGATTGGGTGGCTAGCGGCAATAACCGCGCGCGCGCTTTGCCGATCTACAAGATAGCCGCGCCCTCTGATATACTCCGCCGCCATGCGCTCCTGCCTCGCCTTCCTTCTTGTGATTCTGCTTTCGCTCAACGCCACGTTTGCTGCGGCGGCTGGCTATTGCCAGCATCAGCAGGAATCACCACAGGCGGCACATTTCGGACATCATACCCATCAGCATCACGGCTCGACCGACAAGTCGAGTGACACCGGTACCCAGATCGATCCCGACTGCGGGTTCTGCCACCTGTCGTTCTCGTCGTTCGTGCCGACCTTGCCACCGATGCTGGACGACAACAATCCCTCCCAGCTCGTTGCGCCACCGGCTGCGGAATTTCACTCTGCCACCGTCGATCCCTTCGACCGGCCGCCGCTCGCCCGCCTCGCCTGATCCGGCGGGACGCGCTTCAATTTTCTGTCCTTGACGGCTGACCAGATCCACATCGGTGGATCTGCCGGCATGTCCCGTCGGATTCTTCTCATGGTTCAACCTACTGAGGAATTCGATGAACAAGACACTGTTGCTATTGCTGGGGCTGCTTGCCACACTGCCCGTTCACGCACAAAACCCGCAGCACCTGGTCAAGGCGGTCGCGACGCCTGAGCCCGTTGGACCCGCTACCACGGCCACCGACATGCCGTTGACCCTGGAACACGCTTGGCAACTCGCGGAACAGGCCAATCCTGCCCTGAGGAGCGCCCGGGCGAACCTCGCCACCGCCGAAGGGCAACTCGCCGACGCCCAGGGATTGCTCTGGAACAATCCGCAGATCGCCGCCGAACGAGTGCGGCGTACGCTTCCCGATCCGGGGCTCGCCGAACGGACGCAGCGCGAGTGGAACGTGGGCCTGACGCAAACGCTGGAGATCGCCGGCCAGCAGGGCTATCGCCGCACAGCGGCCGAACAGGAACTGGCAGCCCTACGCGAAACCATCGAGGAAACCCGTCGGCAGTTGCGCGCCGAGGTCGAGCAGAAGTTTGTCCGCGTGGTGAGTCTGCAAATGCGCGCCGAAATGGAAACGGGCCTGGTCGAGCTGATCAAGAACAACAGCGCAGTCACCCGGAAGCGCTTCGACGCGGGAGAAGACACCAAGCTTGACGCCAATCTCGCCGAAGTGGAACTCGGGCGCGCGCGCAACCAGCTTGAAACGGTCGGCGAGCAACTGATCCAGGCGCGCGCTGACCTGGCCGTGCTGCTGCAACTGCCTGCAGAGAAGCTGCCCGTCGTCAAAGGGGCGCTCTTCGCGAAACCGGAACTGCCTTACACCCTGGAACAGTTGCTGGCGGCGGCGACAAGCCGGGCGCAATTGCGCGCCCTCGACCACCGCGAGCAGGCAGCGCGCAACCGGCTGGGCCTCGAACGTGCGGCGGTCTATCCCGACATCACCGTCGGCCTGAACTCCGCCACTGAAGCTTCCGGCGATGCCCGCGATAAGCTTGTCGGGCTGAGCGTCTCCGTTCCGTTGCCGCTCTTTCGCCGCAACGCCGCCGGTATCGGCAAGGCGTCGGCGGAACTGACGCAGGCGGAGATCGAGAAACAGGCGGCCAGCCGCGACATCCGCGCGCGCGTCCTGACCCTTTGGCAGAAGCTCGACAGCTTGCGCCAACGGACTCAACGGCTGGATCAGTCGATGCTGCAGCGCCTCGAAGAAAACCAGCGCCTGTCCGCCGCCGCCTATCGGGCCGGCGAGATCAGCCTGATCCAGATGCTGCTCGCCACCCGGCAGGTCCTCGACACCCGCCGCGAGGTGCTGGAAGCGATGACCGATTTCGCCTTGACCCGCAGCGAGCTGGAGCAGACCGCCGGCTGGACGGCGACAAAACGAAGCTCAGCCATCGAACCATTGGCCCCCTGACGAACACACGCATCGGAAAAGAACTTATGAAGATATCGAAAATGAACCTCTACATCGTGCTGGCAATCGGCATGACGACACTTTTCCTCACCGGCTGTGGCCAACCCGAGTCGCCAACAACGTCAGCGGCCCAACCGGCCGCGCAGAAGCCCGGCGCGCCAGCCGACATGGCGTCAGACAAACCGGGCGACAAGCGCACTGAGCATGGCGAAGCAGATACCTTGAAGCTCACCCCCGAGGCCATCCAGACTGCCGGGATCAAGATTGACGAACTCGCGGAGCAGGAAATCAGCGAGCAGTTGATGCTGACTGCCACCATCCAGCCCAATCAGGATCGCATCACGCACGTCGCGGCGCGGGTGCCGGGACGCATCGTCAAGGTCCACGTCAAACTCGGCGACCAGGTGAAGGCGGGGCAAACGCTGGCGTTGCTCGACAGCCTGGAAGTCGGCGAGGCGTACTCGACCTATCTCCAGGCGAAGACTCAGCTCGCGGTGGCCAAGGCCGACTTCGAGCGAGCCGAAAAGCTCCATGGCGACCAGATCATCGCCCAGAAGGACCATTTGCGCGCCCACGCCGAGTACGACAAGACGAAGGCGTCATTCGCGGCAACCGGGGACAAGCTGCGCATGCTGGGGGTGAGCCCGGCGCCGGCCGACGACGGCAGGGCCGTGTCCACCTTTCCACTGACCACGCCGTTTGCCGGAACTGTCATCGAGAAGCACGCCATCCTCGGGGAACTGGCCCAGCCGGACAAGCAGATATTCACCGTGGCCGACCTCTCCCGCTTGTGGATCGAGGCCAATCTTTTCGAAAAGGATCTCGGCCGCATCAAGACGGGGGCTGAGGCAGTGGTCACCGTCGACGCGTATCCAGGCGAATCCTTCCAGGGCAAGCTTACCTACATCGCGGCGGTCGTGGACAAGGAGACGCGCACCGTCCAGGCCCGGGTCGAGGTCGCCAATCCTGACGGACGGCTCAAACCCGAGATGTTCGCCACCGCCGCCATCCGTACCAGCGGCACGGCCGGCGCTGCTGGCAAAGGCAAGGCGCTGCTGCTGCCGCAGGAGGCGGTGGTGCTGATGCAGGGACAGCCGACGGCCTTCGTCGAGGAACGCGGCGGCTTCGAGCCGCGTGCTGTCGAGTTGGGAGAAAAGCTGCGCGACCGGGTCGTGGTCAAAAACGGCCTGAAGGCTGGCGAACGGGTGGTGACCGCAGGAACCTATGCGCTCAAGGCCCGCCTGCTCAAGTCGCAGATCAGCGACGAACATTGAGAGGCCGCCATCATGCTCAATGCAATCGTCGATGCTTCGCTGCGTTACAAGCTGCTGGTGCTGGTCGCCTTCGTAATCCTCGCCGGCCTGGGCATTCAGGCGTTCCGTCAAGTACCAGTAGACGCCTTTCCGGATGTGACCCCGATTCAGGTCAACATCTATACCGAATCACCGGGGCTGGCGGCCGAAGATGTCGAGAAACTGCTGACTTTTCCAGTCGAAGCCACGATGGCCGGACTGGCCGGAGTGGAAGAGGTCCGCTCTCTTTCGATGTTCGGGCTGTCCTACGTCAGCGTTTATTTCAAGGACAACGTGGACATTTACTTCGCCCGGCGTCTTGTCGGGGAAAAGCTGCTGGAAGCCAAGGAACGTCTCCCCCAAGGCTACGGCGAGCCGGTAATGGGGCCGAACAGCTCCGGCCTCGGGCAGGTGTTCTGGTACACCATCGAATCGGCGGACAAGAAGCTTTCGGCGATGGACTTGCGCACGCTGCAGGACTGGAACGTACGCCTGGTGCTGCGAACGGCTCCCGGCCTGGACGACGTGATGTCATGGGGTGGTCAGGAAAAGCAGTTCCAAGTGCTGATCGATCCGCAAAAGCTTATCAAATACGGACTTACCTTCAAAGCGGTGATGGAGACGCTGACCGCCAACAACCGGCAGGTCGGCGGTCAATACGTGAACCTCGGACAGGAACAGTATCTGGTGCGCGGACTGGGGCTGGTGACGAATAGCCGCGACATCGGTTCGATTGTCGTTGCACAACGCGAGGGCACGCCGATCTATGTGCGTGACGTAGCCCGGGTACAGGAAGGGCCGGCGTTGCGCTTAGGCGCCATCACGCGCAATGGCGTAGAGGTGATGCTTGGCATGGCGCTGGCACGGGTCGGTGAAAATGCTCAGAACGTTGCCGATGCGGTAAAAGAAAAAATAAGAATTGCACAGCAGACCCTGCCGGCCGGGGTGTCGATTATCCCGGTGTACGACCGTACGGAAATCGTGCAGAAAGCCGTCAAGACCGCCGAAGACGCCTTGCTGCAAGGCTCGATCCTTGTTGCCATCGCCTTGTTCCTGTTTCTCGGTGATATCCGCTCTGCGGTGGTTGTCATCGTCACGCTGCCGCTGGCGATGTTGATTGCCTTCTTGTTGATGCAGCACTTCGGCCTTTCGGCCAATCTCATGTCGCTGGCCGGACTTGCCATCGGCATCGGCATGATGGTGGACGGCGCGGTGGTAATGGTGGAAAACGGCTTCCGGCTGCTTTCCCACCATGCAGATCGGGTGGTTGACCGAACTCACGTCATCTTGGAAGCGGCGCGCGAAGTCATCAATCCGATCGCGTTTTCCATCCTGATTATCATCGTGGTGTTCATGCCGCTGCTCTCGTTGACTGGGCTGGAAGGCAAGATGTTCAAGCCGATGGCGCTCACCATCACATTCGCCATGGCGGGTTCCCTGCTGCTTACCATGACGCTGGTGCCAGTGCTCTCGGCGCTCATCCTCAAGCCCAGGGAAGAGAAGGACACCTGGCTCGTGCGCAATGCGAAGCGACTTTATCTGCCGCTTCTGGACTGGTCTCTCGACAACAAGAAGAAGGTCGTCGTCGCGGCACTCGCCCTGCTGGGTCTATCCGCGGCACTCTTCCCGTTCCTCGGCAAGGAGTTCATGCCGACATTGCAGGAAGGCGCGATCATGTTCCGCGTCACCAGCATTCCCTCCACCTCGCTTGAGGAATCAATACGCGTGTCGCAACAGATCGACGCCGTACTCAAGAAGAACTTCCCGCAGACCAGGTCGGTGCTGGCGATGGCCGGACGCGCCGAAAAAGGCGAAACCGGTGACGCCAACTACATGGAAATCCTGGTTGACGTGAAACCCGAGAGCGAATGGCCGGAAAAGATGCCGATGGCCGCCTTGTCGGCGGCGATGCAGGAAAAACTGGAACAGTCCATCCCGACCGCGGTGTTTGCCGCCACCCAACCGATCCAGATGCGAGTGGAGGAGTTGATTTCCGGGGTGCGTGCGACACTGGCGCTCAAAGTCTATGGCCCGGACCTCGCGACGCTGGACAGTCTGGCCGCGCAGTTTCAAGGCGTGCTGGGCAAAGTGCCGGGGATTGCCGACTTGTCGCTGGAGGCAAACAAGGGCAAGCCGCAGATAGTGCTGAAAGTCAATCGAGAGGAAGCGGCGCGCTATGGCATCAACGCCGACGAAATACTGGAGGTGGTGCAAGCGGGTATCGGTGGCAAGGCGGTCAGCACCCTGATTGACGGTGTGCGCCGCTTCGACATCGTGGTGCGGCTCGACACGCCTTTCCGCGACAGTTTGCAGGCCATCGCCAACATCCCCATCCGCACCCAGAATGGCGCTCTTGTACCCTTGTCGCGCGTGGCGTCCGTCGAAACGGACGAAGGCTACTCCTTCGTCCGGCGCGAGCAGTTGCAGCGCTACGCGGTGATTCAGATGGATGTGAAAGGCCGCGACGTTGATGGTTTCGTGAAGGAGGCAGAAACCCGTATCCGAAGGCAAGTCAAGCTGCCCGAAGGCTACTGGATCGAGTGGGGCGGCGCATTCGAGAACCAGCAGCGCGCCATGGCTCGCCTGGCCGTGATCGTACCGCTCACCATCGGCCTGATCTTCATCCTGCTGTATACCGCCTTTAATTCGCTGCGCCACGCTACGCTGATCATCGCCAATGTTCCCTTCGCCGTGATCGGAGGCGTCTTTGGCCTCGCGATCACTGGGCAGTACGTGTCGGTACCCTCGGCCATCGGCTTCATCGCCGTGTTCGGCGTCGCGATGCTCAATGGCATCGTGCTGGTGTCCTTCCTGAATGACCGGCGGCGACAAGGATTCAGTATCCGAGAGACTGTGCGCGAAGGAGCGGCGCTGCGGTTGCGCCCGGTGCTGATGACAGCTTCGGTGGCGATCCTCGGCCTGATCCCGATGCTGCTGTCGCAGGGTGTCGGGGCGGAAACGCAGCGACCGCTGGCAACGGTCGTGGTGGGCGGGTTGTTCACATCCACCGCGCTGACCTTGCTGCTGTTACCGCTCATGTATGAATGGCTGGAAACCCGCCGCGAACGCGAGGGCGTAGCGTCCTGAAACCACAGCGGCCCTGGGGGAACGGGGCCGCCCACCGGAGAATCGAAATGAAAGTGATCAAGGCATTCATTCACCAACACCGCGCCGCCGATGTGATCCAGGGTCTCAAGGCGGCGGGCGGCCGCAATCTATTCATCACCACGGGCAAGGGCATGCTCGTGGCCATGGAT